>LN899544.1_pt1 | contig 208821 bp, 230 predicted proteins | sample 1252501 | NCBI scaffold set LN899544.1 | reverse complement strand
CTTGTCGGAGTCATAGCCGCGATCGGCCAGCAGGATGCAAGGCTCCGGCAGGTTGTCGTCCATGACCAGATCAAAGCCCAGGTAGTCCGATGTCTGGCCCGGCGTGATGTCCGACCTCATTGGCAGCCCGGCAGCATTGACGCGCAGGTGGACCTTGGTCGTGAAACCACCTCTTGAACGGCCAAAACCCTGTCTTGGAGTCCCCCTTTTGCGCCCGCTGCCTGATGATGGGCGCGGATCACGGTGCTGTCGATCATCTGGAGCGCATCCGGCACGATCCGACTTTCGTTCAGCGCTTCGAGGATCTGCTCCCACAACCCCGCCAGGGTCCAGCGCCGGAACTGGCGGTAGACACTGGACCACTTCCCGAACTCTTCTGGGAGGTCGCGCCAAGGAGAGCCGGTCCGCGCGATCCAGAAAATCCCATCAAGAACAAGGCGGTGATTTGCGGGCTTGCGCCCGTTCGGGGCGCGCACGGCCAGAATGAAGCGCTCATGAAACGCCCATTCCTCGTCCGACATCAGGTCTCGTGCCAAGCTGGTCTCCATTGCAGGTACCAGCTTGAATCACGATCAGGCCACCCTGTGAATCCCTTTTGTCAACACCACCTACGTAGGCCAATCCTAATCTGTATTCTTGAGTCCTCATTGCAAATATCTCTAGCTGCATTAACAAGAGCAGAAATATTATGGATATCTTCTTGACTGGCAGATCACCCCCGATCAAGATCGTCAATATATACCCTTATCCTATTGTCTCTCAAGAAGCTTTGACGCAAGTTTATTATATCAGGGTCGGGATCATGATTAATTTTATCGGAAAAATAGCGAGTCAATGAAGTCATTAAGTTTCTGGCAGATGCTGCAACCGCTTAATTTATCGTGGGCGGTTTTCCTGCTTGCAAAGCCTCAAATGATTTTTCTGCAATAGCTTTCAGAATTAGCTTCTTAAAGTTAGAAATCTTCTCTATGAAATTGCTGGCGCTATGGTCTTTCAGCACAAGATCATTAGGCTGGATCTCCAAAGAGAGAATGCCATTTTCAACATCCTCAATGTGAGACATTCTGAGCAAGGCACTTTTACCAATGCCCTTGTGGCCCACTAAAATTCTTAAAGGCAAGTCAGCTCTAATATTTTCATAGGTTTTATTTTTAAAGAAATAGGTCTTCAATCTCCGTGGGTCGTCGTCCTCAGCGGTATCGGTGCCAAAGATCTGTCTTATCTGTGCATCATCAAATTTCATTTTTGCCTCCAGAATTTATAAAGAATAGACTCCATCTGGCTTGTCAAGGCCTGAAGCTCGCGTGGGGTGGCTTTGCCCCACTATTTCCCTACGCTGCCGCCAAGCGGTAGCAAGCGTAGGGTGCGTGCTTGCACGCACCACTCCGACCTCATCCCTTGCGCAACGGTGCGTGCAAGCACGCACCCTACGCCAGCTTTCCGGCGGCTTTATCCCGGCGGAATGATGAATACGGCCAATTCTGGGGCTGATCCACCAACCCATGCTTCACCGGGTTCCACCAACAATTACCGCATATGCGCCGCGTGATCAGCGTCATTGCGGATGTGATGCTCGTAAAACCGCCGCTGCCAGATGCCGCGTTCCTGCCGCGCCACAGGGCTGTCGCGCAACTGCCCCACCGGCAAACCCCGAGAGAACCGCGCCTTGTCCGCGCCCCACCGGACGCCGTAACCACAATCCTCTTCCGGCAAGCGCCAGATGCCATGCAGGTGATCCGGCAGCACCACCCACGCCTCGATCTCGAACTGCCGTTCCGCCGGCGTCACCCTTACGGCATCGCACAAAGCATCGACCTGTCCCACCAGCCGCCGACTGCCGCGCTGCGCCAGGGCAACGGTGAAGACGATCGGAACGCCGGGCAGGCGAGGGCGGAGATAGGGCGACATGCCCCATCGTCACGCAAGTCGGTTAACAACTGGGATATGATCCCGATCAAGGCGCCTGCGCCCGAATCGTGCCATCGCTCAGCCGAACCATGTTCGGAGATCACGATGGCCCGTCTTTTCATGCTCTTGTTGTCGATCGTCATGACCACGCTGGCGGGGATAGGCATTGTTGCCGTGCTGGCGATGGGGCTCTATGACTGGAAATCCATCCTGGCCGCAGCCGTGGCCGGCGCGGTGCTGGCGCTGCCAGTCACCTGGCTGGTGACCCGGCGCCTGCAGCAGGCCGGCTGACCCTCCCGACCGCGAAAGCCCGACAGGCGCAGCCTACCATCTCCGCCCCTTGGCCGCGCCGGGAAACCACAGCGCCAGCCAGCTCTCGATCCACAGCCTTTGCCAATCCAGCAGCATCTGGCGCTGGCTTTTCTGCATCTCGGCCATGATCTGGCCGCGCGCCGGGGCCATCAGGCCATTGGCCGCGGACAGCCAGGCGCTCATCCAGGGGTTCTTCATCGGGTTTCCGTCCTCTTGCGGCAGGGCTCACGGGATCAATCCCTGCCGCCGGCCGGAGTTCCCGGCTCAATACGGCGTCGGCGTCACCGCTGGTCCCGGAGGCGCATAGCTGCCGACCTGGGTCTGGCTTTCCGCCGCTTGCTGCGTCAGCAGCGCGCCGGCGGTCTGCATGTCGCGGCCGGCGCCCTGCATGGTCTCGCAGCCGGCAATCGCGGTGACAGCCACGAATGCGGCCAGTGGGAAAATCCTGCTCATCTCGCCCCTCGGGTCTTTGTTGCTTATGCCGGCGCAGCCTAATGCAGGAGACGCCGCGCGACAGCACACGGAAACGCGAGACCGGGCAATGCCCCCCGCATCGGCAACTTGTTGCCAAGGGAACGGTGCACGAACGGTGGACGCGCGGTGCATGGCCCGTGCATCGCCGGTGCCATGAAAAAGGCGGCCGGGAAGGCCGCCTGCGGGCTCGTCCGAGCCGCGAGCTACAGCCCCTGCGACTGGACCTCGTGGCTTTCGCGCGATACCGCCTGTCCGGCGGCCTGCATGTCGCGGCCAGCGCCCTGCACGGTCTCGCAGGCGGCCAGCGCCAGCAGGGCAAGGATCGGGGTCAGCTTCATCATCCGGCGCATCTGTCACTCCTGAGAAAAAGATGGTGTGTTCAAAGCCATAACGCCCCCTGTCCCACATTGTTCCCGGCCGGTTAACCTCCTGTTAAGGCTTGGCGTGCAATCTGGCGCGCATGCGTATCCTGATGATTCTGCCGCTTTTCCTGCTCGCCGCCTGCGCCTCGCCGGCCCCGCAATTCATCGGCGCCGAGCGCCATGACATCACCCTGGACGGCATCCGCTTCGCCGTCTTCCAGAAAGCGACCGAGGCCGAGGTGATCCGCCTCGGCTATCTGACCCGCAGCCAGCGCGCCCCGGTGCCCGAACTGATGGTCGCGGCGGTCGAGCGTATCACCGGCTGCCGGGTGATCCCGAACAGCCTGCGCAGCCGCATCCCCGGCGACACCGGCGAGGCACGGGTCGCGCTGCGCTGCGACAGCGGCTGAGGCGCTCAGGCCAGGAAGGCCTCGACGGCGGCGGCGACCTCGGCCGGCCGGTCGGCGTGCAGCCAATGCCCGGCGCCCGCGATCACGCGGATCTCGGCCTGCGGGAAATGGCGCCGGATCGCCTCGGCCTGCGGCGCGCGACAATAGTCCGATTCGGCGCCGGCCAGGAACAAGGCGGGGCCGTCAAAGCCGCCCGGCGCGATCTCGGGCCAGCCGACCAGCAAGGGCATCTGGTCGCGCAGGGCGTCCAGGTTGAACTTCCAGCGCGGCGGATCGGCCTTCAGGTCCAGCGATTGCAGCAGAAAGGCGCGCACGCCCGGGTCCGAAACATGCGCGGCCAGCCGGGCATCGGCGTCCGAGCGCAGCCGCAGGCCGGTCAGGTCCACCGCCTGCATGGCATCGACAAGGTCGGTCTGGCTGTGACCATAGGCGAAGGGGGCGATGTCCATCACCACCAGCCGCCGCACCCGCTCGGGCCGGGTCAGCGCCAGCGTCATCGCGGCCTTGCCGCCCATGGAATGGCCCAGGACGTCGGCCTTGCCGCCGCTCGCCTCGATCACCCGGGCGAGGTCCTGGGCCAGTGCCGGATAGCTGTGGTCGGGGTCGTGGAAACTGTCGCCGTGATTGCGCATGTCGACCGAGATCACCCGCCGCGTCTCGGCCAGCCGACGGGCGAGCCCGCCGAGATTGCGCCCGGATCCGAACAGCCCATGCGCCAGAAGCACCGGCGGCAGGCTCGAATCCACCCCTGTCTCGATCATGTTCAGCATCATGGCGGCACCCTAACGCCACTGGCGAAGCGGCGCCAGAGGCGCTAGCCTTGCATCAAAGAGGGACGCGCAATGGGGATCGAGGATATCCGGCCGATGGCGGACGAGGTGGCGAGCCTGCTGGCGGCCCGTTTCGGCGGCCTGCGGCGCGGCCAGCAGGCGGAACTGGGCGACATGCTGCGCAAGCGCGGCGGCGCGCTGCCGCGCCGGCTGCGGCGCGAGGCGCGCTTCCTGCAGCAGGCCGACCGCATGGCGGGCCAGCCGAAGCTGGCGCGGCAGGTGGATTTCGCCCGGCTGGACCATGCGCACCGGGCGCTGACCGGCTATCTGCGGCCGCTGGGCCAGGGCCGGCGGCTGCAAGGCGGCGCGGTCGGAGTGGCGGCGAGCGTGGTCCTGGGCCTGCTGGTGCTGGGGGGCGTCGCGGTGTGGATCCTGCTCCAGCGCGGGTTGATCTAGGCGCGCCGGCACTGTTTGCCGCCTTCCGAAAGACATGCTTCCGCCCAAGGCGCCTTGGCTGACGGGATCCGCGCGATGCAACTTGCGGCGTGCCGGACGGCCATCCAGGCCGTGGCACCCCGTTCGAAGCGCCGGGACAGGTCGGGCAGGTCCGAACGAAGCGGGGGACAAACCGATCAGCACCGGCGCCGAAGCGCCGCGCCACCGAGGCCTGACATCCCGGGACCGGCGGCCGAGCGGCGGCAGGGCGCGCAGGATCGGGCGCCGCCTCTCTCCGGGCCAGCCGCCGGCCGATGCCGGGCCGTCCCCCTGCAGCCGACGGCTTGACCCGCCCGCCCCGATCGGCCACCCCTTGCAGACCGCAGCCTCGAAGGTCCGCATGACCCGCACCATCCTTGCCAATGCCCGCCTGATCCTGCCCGACGCCGTGATGCCCGGCGCCGTGATCCTGCAGGGCGGCACCATCGCGGCGATCACCCCGGGCCAAGGCGTGCCGCCCGGCGCCATCGACCTGGCCGGCGATTTCCTGGCCTCCGGCATGGTCGAGCTGCATACCGACAACCTGGAACGCCACATGCGGCCGCGTCCGGGCGTCGACTGGCCGCATGCCGGCGCCATCCTGGCCCATGATGCCGAACTGGCGGCCTGCGGCATCACCACGGTCTTCGACGCCATGCGCGTCGGCTCGATCCCGAACGAGGCGCCGGATGCCGATTACGACAAATATGCCCGCGCGCTCGCGCATGAGCTGGCCGAGATCCGCGCGCGCGGCGTGCTGCGCATCAGCCATCTGCTGCATCTGCGCGCCGAAATCTGCTCCGAGACCCTGCTGGCCGAGCTTGACGAATTCGGCCCCGGCGACCGGGTCGGCATCATCAGCCTGATGGACCACACCCCCGGCCAGCGCCAGTTCCGCGACATCTCGAAACTGGCGCAATACGTGCAGGGCAAATACAAGCTCGGCGACGCGGAATTCGCCGCGCATGTCGCCCGGCTCAAGGCGCTGCGCGCCCGCCACGGCGACGCCCATGAGGCGGCGGCGGTGCAGATCGCGCATCGGCTGGGCGCGGTGCTGGCCAGCCATGACGACACGACGCCCGAGCATGTCGCGACCTCGGCCGGCCGCGGCGTGCGGCTGGCGGAATTCCCCACCACGCCCGAGGCGGCGGCCGCCTGCCACGCCCATGGCATCATGGTCATGATGGGCGCGCCGAACCTGATCCGGGGCGGCAGCCATTCCGGCAATGTCCCGGCCGCCGAGCTGGCGCGGGCCGGGCACCTGGACATCCTCAGTTCGGACTACGTGCCCTCGGCCCTGCTTGCCGGGGCGCTGATCCTGGCGCGGATCTGGGACGACCTGCCGCGCGCCATGGCGACGGTGACGGCCAATCCGGCCGCCGCCTCGGGGCTGTCCGACCGCGGCCGGCTGGAGCCGGGGCTGCGCGCCGACCTGATCCGGTTCGCCATGATGGATGACATCCCGGTCATGCGCGAAACCTGGGTGCGCGGTCGCCGGGTCTGACTGCATATCTTCGTTAATTCGCAGATTGATTGACCTGGATCAAGCCGCACGCCCTGCCTCCGGCCTAGCCTTTCGCGACAGCAAAGGAGAGCAAGCATGGTCTACCAGGCCAGAATCGACGATATGCGCGCCGAGTTGCGGGTGATGAGCAAGGCGATTCCCGATGCCATGAAGGGCTTCGGCGCCCTGTCGAAAGCCGTCCACGACAGCGGCGCGCTGGAGGTCAAGGTCAAGGAGATGATCGCGGTCGGCATGGCCGTGGTGCAGCGCTGCGAACCCTGCATCCTGTTCCATGTGGAGGCGCTGATGAAGGCCGGCGCCACGCGCGAGGAGTTTTGCGACGTGATCGCCATGGCCGTGCAGATGAGCGGCGGGCCGGGCGTCATGTATGCCGCCCATGCGCTGGCCTGCTGGGACGAGCTGGCAGCGGGGTGATGCTTCCCGCCGCCGCCGGTCTCAGGTGATGACGTCGGGCTCGGCCCGGCCGGTGCGGGCGCGGATGCCCGCGAGTTCGTCGGCCAGCCGGATGATTGCCGCCAGCGCCTGCTGCGGGTCGTCCTGCATCCGGGCCGGGTCGGTCTCGACCCGCTCCAGATAGACGCGCAGGGTCGCGCCCTCGGTGCCGGTGCCGGACAGGCGCAGCACGATGCGCCCGCCGCCCTCGGTCATGATGCGCAGGCCCTGGCGCTCGGTGCGCGAGCCGTCGACCGGGTCGTCATAGGCGAATTCATCGGCCGCCTCGATGCGCAGCCCGGCGATGGTCTGGCCGGGCAGATCGGCCAGGCGCGCGCGCAGGGCATCGACCAGCCCGTTCGCGGCCGCGGCATCCACCGCCTCGTAGTCGTGCCGGGAATAGTAGTTGCGGCCGTAGCGCGCCCAATGGTCGGCCATGATCTCGGCGACCGGCTGCTTGCGTTCGGCCAGCAGGTTCAGCCAGAACAGCACCGCCCAGAGCCCGTCCTTTTCCCGCACATGGTCCGAGCCGGTGCCGGCGCTTTCCTCGCCGCAGAGCGTGGCCTTGCCGGCATCCAGCAGGTTGCCGAAGAACTTCCAGCCGGTCGGCGTCTCGTAGCAGGCGATGCCCAGGCTCTCGGCCACCCGGTCCAGCGCGCGCGAGGTCGGCATCGACCGCGCCACGCCCTTCAGCCCACCGACATAGGCCGGCACCAGCGTCGCATTCGCCGCCAGCACCGCCAGGCTGTCCGATGGCGTGACATAGGCGCCCCGGCCGACGATCATGTTGCGGTCACCGTCCCCGTCCGAGGCGGCGCCGAAATCGGGCGCGTCCGGCCCGAACATCTCGTCCATCAGCGGCTTGGCCCAGATCGGATTCGGGTCGGGATGGCCGCCGCCGAAATCGGGCTGCGGCTCCGCGTTCACCACCGAGCCCGGCGCGGCGCCCAGCTCTCCCTCCAGGATCGCCTTGGCATAGGGGCCGGTCACGGCATGCATGGCGTCGAAGCGCAGCCGGAAGCCGCCGGCGAACAGCGCGCGGATCTTGGCGAAGTCGAAGATCTCGCGCATCAGCGCGGTGTAGTCGGCGACCGGGTCGACCACCTCGATCTGCATCCCGCCCAGCGCGGTCGTGCCCGGCTGCGACAGGTCCACGTCCTGCGTTTCGAAGATCCGGTATTCGGTCAGCGTTTTCGTCGCCTCGAAGATCTTCTCGGTCACGCCCTCGGGCGCGGGGCCGCCGTTCGCCATGTTGTACTTGACGCCGAAATCCTCGTCCGGGCCGCCGGGGTTGTGGCTGGCGGACATGATGAGGCCGCCGTCCGCCCCCCGCAGCCGGATCAGGTGCGAGGCGGCCGGGGTCGAGAGCAGCGCGCCCTGCCCGACGATCACCTTTTTCGCCCCCGAGGCCGCCGCCATGCGCAGGATAACCTGCGCGGCGCGGTCGTTGAAATAGCGGCCGTCGCCGCCCAGCACATAGGTCTTGCCCTGGGCGCCGCCGGTGCCGTTCCAGATCGCCTGGACGAAATTCTCGAGGTAATGCGGCTGCATGAAGACCGGGGTCTTCTTGCGCAGGCCCGAGGTGCCGGGCTTCTGGCCCTCGATGGGCTTGGTCGGCACTGTCTGAACGCTCATGAATCCTCCTGACGTTCGTTGTCGCGCATGATGCTGGCAGTTCGCGCCACGTTGGGCAAGGCGGCGAAATCCGCCGCCGGCACCGGCAGGCGCATTTGCCAGTTCGGATATTCCGTCGTGGTGCCCGGCAGGTTCGGCTGCTCGGCCAGGTCCAGCAGCACCTCGGCCTGCACCGCCACCAGCCGGGACGGCGTGCGGGCCAGGAAGCCGTGCAGCGCGTCCATGCCGGGGTCGGGCAGCAGCGCGTCGAAGCCCGCCACCTCTGCGCCACGCTCGGCCAGTTGCGGCGCCGGGTCGTTACCCGACAGCCGGGCCCGGGCGGCGATGTCGCAGCCCTGGCGCCAGCCGCGCCAGGTCGGCAGGTCATGGGTCGAGAAGCTGGCGATGGCGTCGCGGTCATAACCCTCGGCCGGGCGGAAGTGGGGCGGCTGCCAGCCCTCGCGCTCGAACATCGCCACGCGGCAGCCCAGCACGCCCGAGCCGGCCAGCGCGGCGCGCAGCCCCTCGGGGATATTGCCCAGGTCCTCGCCGACGATGACGGCCCCGGCGCGGGCGGCCTCGATGCGCACCACCGCCAGCATGGCGTCGCGCGGCATGGCGACATAGGCGCCGGGTGCGGCCTCGGGCACCCAATAGGCGCGCTCGAAGCCCAGGATATGGTCGATGCGCAGGGCGCCGGCGAATTGCAGCTGGCGCCGCAGCGTCTCGGCCAGCGGCGCATAGGCCTGCGCGCGCAGCCCCAGCGGGCTGAAGGGCGCCAGCCCCCAGTTTTGGCCATCGGCCGAAAACGCGTCCGGCGGCGCGCCGAGCGAGGCGCCGAAGGCGAAGCTGGCGCGATCCTCCCAGGTCTCGGCGCCGAAGGGATGCGTGCCGACGGCAAGGTCCAGGTATAGCCCATGCGCCATGCCCGCGCCGCGCGCCGCCCGGCCCGCCGCCGCCAGGGCCGTCTCGGCGCGCCATTGCAGCCAGGCGTGAAAGCGCATCTCCTGGGCCAGTTCCGCCCGCGCCGCCAGCGAGGCCGGCGTGTCGGGCGAGACATGCGCCGCCGGCCAATCGCCCCAGAAGGCGCCGAAGCGCTCGGACAGCGCCTGGTGCAGGGCGAAGCGTTGCAGGCTTTCGCCCTGACCCGCTTGCCAGGTGTCGAACGCCGGATCGCCGGTGAAAGCGGCGAATTCCCCGCGCAGCGCCGCCATGCGGGCGGGAATGTCGCGGGCGTAATCGACCAGCGGGCCGGGCGTGCCCTGCCCGGCCGCGATATGGATCACGTTCAGCCGCCGGCGATGCGAGGGCGTATAGGGACTGAAAAGCCAGGGCACGGTCGGGAAACCGGCATGGACCGGGTTGATGCCCAGGAAGGCCGCCCCCTGCCCGGCCATGCCCACGGCCAGCCGGCCGAGGTCGTCATAGCTGCCGATGCCGCTGGCCGAGAGCCCGTAAAGCGGCGTGACCAGCCCCCAGCAGCGCCCGGGTTCCGGCAGGCGCGGCGGCGCGGCCAGCAGAGTGAAGTCGCGGCCACCCGCCTGCAGGCGGTGGATGCCCAGCGGCAGCGCGGGCAAAGCGCCGCTGCCTTCCAGCTGGGTGCCGTCCTCGAAGCTCAGCTGCCATGCGGCGGGGGCGAGGTCGGGCGCCGCCCCGGCCTCGCAGATCACGTCCTGCGGCAGCAGGTCGGCGTGGGCGTCCAGCGCCGCCTGCGCCTCGGGCTCGCCGGGGACCGACAGGCCCATGGCGGCCAGCAGCGCGACGGCGCTTTCGACCGAGGTCTCGCGCCATTGGCCGGTCAGGTCGTGAAAGCCCGGCAGCACGCCCATGCGGGCCGCGAGTTGCAGCCGCGCGTCAGTCATCGTCGCGCTCGAGGTCGAAGGCCAGCACGCAATGCCCGTCGATGCGCATCGGCGCGCGCCCGACCACCTGCGGCACCAGGCCGGGGCGGCTGCTGTCCAGGTGCAGCCGCCAGCGCCAGCCCGTCGGGGGATCGGGCGGCACCAGGTCCAGCGCCGCGCCATTGTTGAAGACCAGGAAGATCGCCTCCTCGCGTTGCGCATATTCCGGGGTGCCGGCGGCGATGCGCAGTTCGGCGCAGAGCACGCGCAACTCGGGGTTGCCCCAGTCGGCGGGAGTCATCTCCTCGCCATCGGGGCGCAGCCAGAACAGGTCGGGCAGGCCGTCGACCAGCCGGGTGCGCGAATGCAGGAAACGCTTCTGGCGCAGGATCGGATGGGCGCGGCGAAAGGCGATCAGCCGGGCGGTGAAGTCCAGGAAACCCTGGTCCGCCGCGTCCCAATCGACCCAGCCGATGGCATTGTCCTGGCAATAGGCATTGTTGTTGCCCTGCTGGCTGTTGCCAAGCTCGTCGCCGGCCAGCAGCATCGGCGTGCCCTGCGACAGGAGCAGCGTCGCCAGCATATTGCGCCGCCGCCGGGCGCGGGCCTCCAGGATGGCGGGATCGTCGCTCGCGCCCTCGACGCCCATGTTGTCCGAGAAATTCTCGGAATGGCCGTCGCGGTTTCCCTCGCCATTGGCCTCGTTGTGCTTGGTGTCGTAGCTGACCACGTCCATCAGCGTGAAGCCGTCATGCGCGGTCAGGAAATTCACCGAACTGGTCGCCGGCCGCCCGGAATGGTCGAATTGCACGGCCGAGCCTGCCATGCGGTCGGCAAGCTCGGGCACCTGCCGCGCATCGCCGCGCCAGAAGCGGCGGATGCCGTCGCGATACTTGTCGTTCCATTCCAGGAAGGGCGGCGGGAAGCCGCCCAGCTGATAGCCGCCCGGCCCGATGTCCCAAGGCTCGGCGATCAGCTTCACCCGGGTCAGCACCGGATCCTGCCGGATCGCGTCGAAGAACGAGGCGCTGCGGTCGAAGCCGCCCCGCGCCCGCCGCCCCAGCGTCGCGCAAAGATCGAAGCGGAAGCCGTCGACATGCATGACCTCGACCCAATAGCGCAGGCTGTCCATGACCATGCGCAATACCATCGGGTGATTCACGTTCAGCGTGTTGCCGGTGCCGGTGTCGTTGATGTAATAGCGCGGATCCTCCTGCAGCCGGTAATAGCTGCGGTTGTCGAGGCCGCGGAAGCTCAGCGTCGGGCCCATCTCGTTGCCCTCGCCGGTGTGGTTGTAGACCACGTCCATGATGACCTCGATGCCGGCGGCATGCATGCGGGCGACCATGTGCTGGAACTCGGCGATCTGGCCCTTGGCCAGATAGCGCGGGTCGGGGGCGAAGAAGCCCAGCGTCTGGTAGCCCCAATAGTTCACCAGCCCCTTTTCCACCAGGAAGCGGTCGTTCAGGAAGGCCTGCGCCGGCAGCAGCTCCAGCGCGGTGATGCCCAGGCGTTGCAGATGCTCGATCACCGGGTCCGAGGCCAGGCCCAGGAACGTGCCGCGATGGGGCACGTCGGGATGCCCTTCGGTCAGGCCCTTGACATGCGCCTCGTAGATCACCGTGTCGGCGATGTCGTGGCGCGGTGGCTGGTCGGTGCCCCAGGAAAAGGCCGGATCCTCAACCACGCAGCGCGGCATGTGGCGGGCGCTGTCGCGCTTGTCGAAGCTGAGGTCGGCCTCGGGCGCGCCCACGGTATAGCCCATCAGCGCGTCGTGCCAGGCCGGATGCCGGGTCAGCCGCTTGGCATAGGGGTCGATCAGCAGCTTGTGATAGTTGAAGCGGTGGCCTTCGGCGGGCGCATAGGGGCCGTCGGCGCGCAGCCCGTAAAGCTGGCCCGGACGCAGCCCCGGGACATAGCCGTGCCAGACGTCGCCGTCGCGTTCCGGCAGGTCCAGCCGATGCGCCTCGGTCCGGCCGTCGGCACCGAACAGGCACAGCGTCACCCGCGTGGCATGCTGCGAGAAGGCGGCGAAATTCACGCCCTCGCCGTCGAAGGTCGCGCCCAAGGGATCGGCGCGTCCGGCCAGGATCCGCAGGTTCGGCATCAGCGGGTCATGGTCCTGAAGAGTTCGGCATAGGCGGCGGCCGAGGCGTCCCAGCCCACCGGCTGCGCCATGGCGGCATTCGCCATGCGGCTCCAGACCCGGGGCTGGCGCCACAATTCGCAAAGCCGGCGCAGCGCGCGGGACAGGGCGCTGGCATCGACGGGGTGGAATTGCAGCCCGGTCGCCACCCCCGCCGCCAGCCCGGCGGCCGAGGCGTTGATGACCGTATCGGCCAGCCCGCCGGTCAGCGACACCACCGGCAGCGTGCCGAAGCGCAGCCCGTAAAGCTGGGTCAGCCCGCAGGGCTCGAACCGCGACGGCACCAGGATCGCGTCGCCGCCGGCGATCATGCGATGGGCCAGCGCCTCGTCATAGCCCAGCCGCAGGCCGACGCCGGGATAGCGCTCGGCCGCATTGCGAAAGGCCGATTCCAGCGCCGAGTCGCCCGAGCCCAGCACCGCGAGCTGCCCGCCGCAGTCCAGGAGCGTGGGCAGCGCCTCCAGCAGCAGGTCCAGCCCCTTCTGCCCGGTCAGGCGCGAGATCACCACGCAAAGCGGCCCGTCCGCCTCGGGCAGGCCGAATTCCTTGCGCAGCGCCCGGCGCAGCGGCGCCTTTCCGGCGGGCTGGTCATAGGGCGGCTTCCAGGCCTCCAGGTCGATGCCGTTCAGGATGCCGGTGAAATCGCCGGCCCGGTCCGCCAGCACGCCCTCCAGCCCCATGCCGAAGGCGGGCGTCAGCAGCTCCTCGGCATAGGTCGGGCTGACGGTCGAGACCTTGTCGGCAAAGACGATCCCCGCCTTCAGCGCCGAGATCTTGCCCCAGTATTCGAAGCCCTGCGGATTGAACAGATGCGCCGGCAGTTGCAAAGCGCCCAAGAGATGCGCCGGCGCCAGGCCCTGGAAGGCGATGTTGTGGATGGTCAGCAGCGTCTTCACATCGGCCACGCCCAGCTGGAGCAGATAGACCGGGGTCAGCCCGGCCTGCCAGTCGTGCAGATGCAGGATCTGCGGGCGCCAGCCCTCGATCCCCTCGGCGGCGATCAGCGCGGCGGCGCGATCCAGCGCCGCGAAGCGTTGCGGGTTGTCGGGCCAGTCCTTGCCGTCGGGACCAAGATAGATCGTGCCGTCGCGGGCATAGAGATGCGGCGCATCCAGCAGATAAAGCACCGTCTTGCCCAGGGTGCCGCGCAGGATGCGCGCCGGGCCGCCGAACAGGTCCGGGATCTGGCGCAGGGCCTCGGCTGCGGATTGCGCGGCCAGGACGGCCGGATAGCCGGGCAGGATGGTCCGCATCTCGACGCCCTGCCCGGCCAGCGCGGCCGGCAGCGCGCCGGCAACATCGGCCAGCCCGCCGGTCTTGACCAGCGGCACGCATTCCGAGGCGACGGACAGAACCCTCATGAAGACGCTTCCCTTCGATCCAGCATATCCTGCGTGATCAGCGTGACGCCGCCTTCGGACACGCGGAACCATTTCGCGTCTTCCTCGGGGTCTTCGCCGACGATCAGGCCTTCGGGGATTCTGACGCCGCGGTCAATGACCACATTGGTCAGCCGCGCATGCCGCGCGACATTGGCATAGGGCAGCACCACCGCGCCCTCCAGGCTGGCATAGGAATTGGTGTGAACCTGCGTGAACAGCAGCGACTGCCGGATCTCGGTCCCCGAGATGATGCAGCCGCCCGAGACCAGCGAGCTGACGGCGCTGCCGCGGCGGTCGGGCTCGTCATGGATGAACTTCGCCGGCGGCACCACCTCGGAATAGGTCCAGATCGGCCAGTCGCGGTCCCACAGGTTCAGTTCCGGGTTGAAATCGGTCAGGTCGATATTGGCGCGCCAGAAGGCATCGACCGTGCCCACGTCGCGCCAATAGACCGGCTCGCCCGGCGCCCGCACGCAGCTGTCGGTAAAGCGATGCGCCTGGGCCTTGCCGCCCTTGACGATGGCCGGGATCAGGTCGTTGCCGAAATCATGGCTGGAGTTCTCGTCCTGCATGTCGCGGATCAGGAGGTCGCGCAGGAAGTCCCAGCGAAAGACATAGATCCCCATCGAGGCCAGCGTCACATTCGGATCGTCGGGGGTGCCGGGCGGGTCCTTGGGCTTTTCCAGGAAGCTGGTGATGACGTCGTTTTCGTCGATCGCCATGACGCCGAAGGCCGAGGCCTCGGCCCGCGGCACGGTCAGGCAGCCGATGGTGACATCCGCCCGCGCCTGGACGTGGTGGCGGATCATCAGCTCGTAATCCATCTTGTAGATATGGTCGCCGGCCAGGATCAGCACGTAATCGACGCCGTAGCTGTCGATGATGTCGATGTTCTGCGCCACCGCATCCGCCGTGCCGCGATACCACATCGATTCGTCATAGCGCTGCGAGGCGGGCAGGATGTCGAGGAATTCGTTGCGCTCGGCCCGCAGGAAGTTCCAGCCGCGCTGGACGTGGCGGATCAGGCTGTGGGCCTTGTATTGCGTGGCCAGCGCCATCTTGCGGATGCCCGAGTTCAGCGCATTGGATAGCGCGAAGTCGATGATCCGCGACTTGCCGCCGAAATAGACGGCCGGCTTGACGCGGCGGTCGGTCAGTTCCCGCAGGCGCGAGCCGCGCCCCCCGGCCAGAACGAAGGCCATGGTTCGTCTGGAAAGCCTCTCCTCACGCGGTGCCATCTCAATCCCTCCCTGATGCCCGGCCAGGACCGGGCGTGAAAGCGTCAATCGGTCGTCTGGTCGTCCTTGATGAAGATCACGGTGGAAAGCGGCGGCAGCACCACCGCGGCATGGGCCGGCTGGCCGTGGCTGTCGCCGGGCTTGGCGGTGATGCGGCCCAGGTTGCCGCGACCGCCGCCGCCATAGCTTTCGCCGTCGCTGTTCAGCGCCTCGCGCCAGACCCCGGGCTGCGGAAAGCCCAAGACATAGGCCGGGCGCTCGATCGGGGTGAAATTGCAGGCCACCACCACCTCGGGGTCGCCCGGGTTGCCGCGCCGGATCCAGGCATAGACGGAATGGTCGGCGTCATTCGCCTCGATCCACTGGAAGCCGCCGCCGTCGCAATCCCGGGCATAAAGCGCCGGCGTCGCGGCATAGAGCCGGTTCAGGTCGCGGACGAAGCCCTGCATGCCGTAATGCAGCGGATTGCCCAGGCAGGCCCAGTCGATCTCGGCATCGTGGTTCCATTCCGCGCCCTGGGCGAATTCCTGGCCCATGAACAAGAGCTTCTTGCCCGGATGGCCCCACATGAAACCGTAATAGGCGCGCAGGTTGGCGAATTTCTCCCACGCGCTGCCGGGCATGCGGGCCAGCATCGAGCCCTTGCCGTGCACCACCTCGTCATGGCTGATCGGCAGGATGAAATTCTCGGAAAAGGCGTAGTGCAGGCCGAAGGTCATCTGGTGGTGATGGTGCCGGCGATGGACCGGGTCGCGGCCCATATAGTCCAGCGTGTCGTTCATCCAGCCCATGTTCCACTTGAAGCCGAAGCCCAGGCCGCCTTCATGCACCGGCGCCGAGACCTTGGGATAGCTGGTCGATTCCTCGGCCACCGTCATGATGCCCGGCGCCTCGCCATAGGTCAGGCGGTTCATCTCTTGCAGCATGGCGATGGCTTCGTAATTCTCGCGCCCGCCGTGCTTGTTCGGAACCCACTCGCCCTCGGCACGGGAATAGTCGCGATACAGCATCGAGGCGACCGCATCGACGCGCAGCCCGTCGACATGATATTCCTGCAGCCAATACAAGGCGTTGGCGGTCAGGTAGTTCATCACCTCGGCGCGGCCGTAATTGTAGATCAGCGTGTTCCAATCCTGGTGAAAGCCCTCGCGCGGATCGGCATGCTCGTAAAGCGCGGTGCCGTCGAACCGCGCCAGCCCGTGCGGATCGGTCGGGAAATGCCCGGGCACCCAGTCGAGGATCACGCCCAGCCCCGCCTTGTGCGCCGCGTTCACCAGGTCGCGGAACTCGTGCGGCGGGCCGAAGCGGATCGTCGGCGCGAACAGCCCCACCGGCTGATAGCCCCAGGAGCCGTCGAAGGGATATTCGCTGATCGGCAGCAGCTCGATATGGGTAAAGCCCATGCCCTTGGCGTATTCGACCAGCTCGACCGCCGCCTCCTTGTAGGAGATCGGCCGGCCGCCGTCCTTCCTGCGCCAGCTGCCCAGATGCACCTCATAGATGCTGATCGGCCGGTCGCGGCGCTGCGCCTCGGCCCGCGTGCCCATCCAGCCGCCGTCCGACCAGCCATAGCCCGCGATGTCGCGCACGACCGAGGCCGTGGCCGGCGGATGCTGCGCGCCGAACCCCACCGGATCCGCCTTTTGCGCCAGGCCGCCATAGGCGCCCATGATCTCGTATTTATAGGCGGTGCCCTCGCCCAGGCCGGCCATGAAGATTTCCCAGACGCCGGTAGCGCCGCGCCGGCGCATGACGTGGCGCCGGCCGTCCCAGGCGTTGAAATCCCCGATCAGCGAGACGCGGCGCGCATTCGGCGCCCAGACCGCGAAATGCGTGCCGCGCACGCCCTCATGCGTGATGACATGCGCGCCGAGCACGGTCCAGAGCCGGCGATGCGTGCCCTCGCCCAGCAGGTATTCGTCCATCTCGCCCAGCACCGGGCCGAAGCGATAGGCATCCTCGACCAGCCATTCCTGGCCCGCGCTGCGACCGCGCAGCAGATAGGGCCCGGCGCCGGGCACCTTGCCGGAAAACAGCCCCGGCCAGCCCTCGACCGGCGCCAGCGGATGCGCCTTGCCCTCGACCACGGCCGCCATCTCGGTGGCGCCGGGGTCGAAGGCGGTGACCTGCCGGACGCGGCCGCGCTGGTGCGGCCCCAGCACGGCAAAGGGGTCGTCGAAGCGGCCCTGCACGATCCGATCCAGGATCGCCCTGTCCGCCACAATCTCCGGGTCGCTCGCTGCCATGGTATCCCCCTTCGCGTGGCGCCGCCGCCGTCATTCCTGGCCGAGCAGGCTCCGCGCGCCCCAGATGTCCTGCATGTAGCCCCGGATCGTGCGGTCGGACGAGAACCAGCCCGAGCGCGTCATGTTCCAGGCCGCCATCCGCGCCCAGCCCTCGCGGTCGGCATAGGCGAAGTCGACCTCGCGTTGCGCCCGCCAGTAATCGGCGAAATCCGAGGCGACGAGGAAATAGTCCGACTGCGTCAGGTTCTGCACGATGCCGGCATAGCGATCGGGCTCGCCCGGGCTGAAGGTGCCGCTGCGGATCGCCTCGATGGCGCGCGACAGGCGCGGATCGCCCGCCACCGCCTTGGCGGCATGGTCGGGCACGGTGCGGCGCGCCTCGGCCTCTTCGGCGGTCAGGCCGAACAGGAAGAAATTCCGCGCCCCGACCCGCTCGCGGATCTCGACATTGGCGCCGTCCAGCGTGCCGATGGTCACCGCGCCGTTCAGCGCCAGTTTCATGTTGCCGGTGCCCGAGGCCTCTTTCCCGGCGGTCGAGATCTGTTCCGACAGATCCGCCGTCGGAATCAGCCGCTCGGCCAGGGTGACGTTGTAGTTCGGCAGATAGATCACCTGCAGCTTTTCATTCGTCGCCGCATCGGCGTTGATGACGGCGGCCACGTCGTTGATCAGCCGGATGATGTCCTTGGCGAAGAAATAGCCCGGCGCCGCCTTGCCGCCAAAGATCTTGACCCGCGGCGTCCAGTCCGAGGACGGGTTCTCGCGCATCTCCTGCCACAGCGCGATGGCTTCCAGGATGTTCAGGTGCTGGCGCTTGTATTCGTGTATGCGCTTGATCTGGATGTCGAAGATCGCCTCGGGGTTCAGCATCAGCCCGTGCTCGCGCGCCACCCAGTCGCAGAGATCGGCCTTGTTGTCGGCCTTGACCCGGGCGAAGCGCGCCAGCCAGCCGGCATCCTCGACCAGCGGCTCCAGCCGCGACAGCTGCTCGAGGTCGGCGACCCAGCCCTCGCCGATGCTTTCGGTGATCAGCCGAGACAGCCGCGGGTTGCAGCTGTGCAGCCAGCGGCGCGGGGTGACGCCGTTCGTCTCGTTCACGATGCGGTCGGGCCAGATCCGGTTCTGGTCGGCAAAGACCGTAGTCTTCATCAGCCCGGTATGCAGCGCCGAGACGCCGTTCACCCGATTCGACATGATGAAGGACAGCTCGCCCATCCGCACCTTGCCGTCGCTGCGCGCGGCATTCCTGCGGTCGGGATGGGCCTTGGCGTCCGCCTCGTCGATGCGGTCGATGATCTGCAGGTGGCGCGGCAGCAGGCTGGCGAACAGCGCCTCGCCCCAGCTTTCCAGCGCCTCGGGCAGCAGGGTGTGGTTGGTATAGTTGACGCAGCCGCGGGTGATCCCGACCGCCTCGTCGAAGGGCAGGCCGCGTTCGTCATGCAGGATGCGCACCAGTTCCGGCGCGGCGACCGCCGGATGGGTGTCGTTCATCTGGATCGCCACGCGCTGCGGCAGCAGGCGCAGGTCGGTGTGGTCCTGTTCGAACCGGCGCAGGATGTCGCGGATCGAGGCGGCCGAGAAGAAATATTCCTGCGTCAGCCGCAGCCGCTTGCCCTTTTCGGTCGAATCCTCGGGGTAGAGCACGCGCGAGATGGTGCGGGCCAGCGCCTCGGCCTCGGCGGCGGCGGCGAAATCGCCGGCGTTGAAGCGCGCCAGGTCGAAGGGATCGACCGCCCGCCCGGCCCAGAGCCGCAGCGTATTGGCCCAACCGCCCCTCCAGCCGACGACCGGCGTGTCGAAGGCCTCGGCCTGGACGAAATCCTCGGGCTGCCACAGCGCCTTGCCGTCGCGGGTGACGACCTCGCCGCCGAAGCCCAGGGTAAAGCGGGATTCGGGACGCTCGAACTCCCAGACGTTGGGCTGGCGCAGCCAGTCCTCGGGCGCCTCGTGCTGGCGGCCATCCACGAAACTTTGCCGGAACAGCCCGTTTTCGTAGCGGATGCCATAGCCATAGGCCGGGCAGCCCAGCGTCGCGAGCGATTCCATGAAGCAGGCAGCCAGCCGGCCCAGCCCGCCGTTCCCCAGCGCCGCGTCGGGTTCGTCGCGCAAGACCGCGTCCCAGTTCAGGCCAAAGCCCTCGATCGCCGCCCGGGCCTGGTCGGCCAGCTGCAGGTTGGCGATATTGTCCTCGAGCAGCCGGCCGATCAGAAACTCCATCGACAGGTAATAGACGCGCTTCGGATCGGCGCGATAGGTGCGGCGGGTCGAGTCCATCCAGCGGTCGACGATGCGGTCGCGCACCACATGGCTCAGCGCCAGCCGCCAGTCGAAGACCTGCGCATGTTCGGGATCCTTGCCCAACGTATAGGTCAGATGCCGCAGGATCGCATCGCGGAATTCGGTGGTGGGCATATCCTTGGCCATTCGCTACCTGTCAAAATCAATACGCCAGCGCGCGCCGGCGCCCCAAGCCAAGTCTGCTTAAAGCACCAGCGAGCGCAACCCGCGCAAGGAAAAATGTTAGCGTTAACCGGAATTCTGCCCGGCGTGGCATGGCTGCGTCAGCGGATTTTCCGCCGCCGGGCTGAAATCACTCGAGGTTTGGCCGGTAAACAAAAGGCAATGCGGGATATTCCCAAGGCGCCGGATTTCCGCTCAGAAATCCAGCCCCAGGTCCAGCGTGCGGGCAGAATGCGTCAGCGCGCCGACCGAGATGTAATCCACCCCCGTCGCCGCCACCTCGGCCACCCGGCCGAGTCGCATGTTGCCCGAGGCTTCCAGCACCAAACGGCCGGCATTCATCGCCACCGCCTCGGCCAGCGTCGGCGTCTCCATATTGTCCAAGAGCACGACATCGGCGCCGCCCTCGTCCAGCACCTCGGCCAGCTGGTCGAGGCGGTCGACCTCGATCTCGACCCGCATCATATGCGAAGCGCGGGCCTTGACCGCCGCCAGCACCGGCCGGATGCCGCCCGCCGCCGCGATGTGGTTGTCCTTGATCAGGATGGCGTCCGACAGGCTGAAGCGGTGGTTGAAGCCGCCGCCATGCAGCACCGCCTGCTTTTCCACCAGCCGCAGGCCCGGCGTGGTCTTGCGGGTGCAGGTGATGCGGGCTTTCGTGCCCCTGGTCGCGGCCACGAACGCGGCCGTCATCGTGGCGATGCCGGTCAGCCGGCCGGCAAAGTTCAGCGCCACCCGTTCCGCCGACAGGATCGAGGCCGCCTCGCCCGCGATCTCGGCCAGCACGGCGCCCTTGTCGAAACGCCCGCCATCCGCAACCAAGGCGCGGAATTGCAGCGACGGATCGACCAGCCGGAAGGCGATGGCCGCCAGTTGCATCCCCGAGGCGACGCCCGGCTCGCGCGCGACGATGCGGGCGGTATAGTTCGTGCCGGCGGGGATCACGGTGCGGGTGGTGATGTCGCCATAGGTGCCCAGATCCTCGGCCAGCGCGGCGCGGATCAGCGGTTCCAGGACCAGGTCGGGCAGCGGGGGCATCGCGGTCATGTCGTCTCCGGTTCAAGGCGGGCGCGGATCGCCAGCGCCTCGGCAAGCCGCAGGCGCGAGCGGCGGGGCGTGGCGTCGGTCTGCGGGAAGTCGCTGCGGCAATGCGCGCCCCGGCTTTCGCGCCGCATCAGCGCGGCAGCGGCGATCAGCGTGGCCGTCGCCGTCATGTTGAGCAGCGCCGGGCAATCGGGCTGGGCGGCCTCGACGGCGGCGATCTCGCGCAGGCAGCGGGTCAGGCCCGCGGCGTCGCGGACGACGCCGGCGCCCGCCGTCATGGCCTGGCGCAGCCGGGCGACCAGCGCCGGGTCGGGTCCCGGCGCGGGGGCCAGCTCGGGCAGCACCACCGGCGCGGCATCCCCGGCCTCGGGCAGCGCCGCCTCGATCGCAAGCGCGCAGCGGCGGGCATAGACCAGCGCCTCCAGCAGCCCGTTCGAGGCCAGCCGGTTCGCGCCATGCAGCCCGGTCGAGGAGGCCTCGCCGCAAACCCACAGGCCCGGCAGGCTGGCCCGGCCATCCGCGTCCACCGCCACCCCGCCCATGTGGTAATGCGCGGCGGCCGCCACCGGGATCTGGGACCGGGTGGGGTCGATCCCCGCCCGGGCGCAGGCCCCCGCCACGGCCGGAAACTCGGTCAGGATGCGCGGCCCCAGACAGGTGCGCGTGTCCAGCGCCGGCCGCAGCCCGGCTTGCGTCTGGGCATAGATCGCGCGCGCCACCACGTCGCGCGGCGCCAGTTCCGCATCGGGATGCAGCGCCAGCATGAAGCGCTCGCCCAAGCGGTTGACCAGATGCGCGCCTTCGCCGCGCAGGGCCTCGGTCGCCAGCGGCGCCGGATCCTCGCCGCAGTCGATGGCGGTCGGGTGGAACTGCACGAATTCCGCATCGGCGATCACCGCGCCCGCCCGCGCCGCCATGCCGATCACCTGGCCGCGGATGCGCGGCGGGTTGGTGGTCAGCGCGTAAAGCCCGCCCGAGCCGCCGCCGGCCAGCAGCACCGCCGGCGCCCGGATCAGCACCGGCACCGAGCCCTGCGGCCCGGCCTGCGTCACCTCGACGCCCGCCACGCGGCCCGCCTCGACGCGCAGGCCGGTGGCCATCACGCCCTCCAGCACCTGCACCGAGGCCGTCTCGCGCACCTGGGCGACCAGCGCCCGCATGATCTCGGCCCCGGCCTGGTCTCCGCGCACCCGGACCACGCGGGCAAAGCTGTGCGCCGCCTCGCGCGACATGACATAACCGCCATCCGGCTTGCGGTCGAAGGGCGTGCCGAGCCGGGTCAGATCCAGGATATGCGCGCGCGCCTCTTCGGTGACCAGCCGCGCGACATGCGCGTCCACGGTGCCCGCGCCGGCGCGCAAGGTGTCGCGGGCATGCGCCTCGGCCGAATCGGCCGGGTCCATCGCCGCCGCCACGCCGCCCTGCGCCCAGGCCGAGCTCGCGCCCTGCCCCAGCACCTCGGGCGAGATCATCAGCACCGGGCGCGGCGCCAGCTTCAGCGCCGCGTAAAGAGCGCCGAGGCCCGCGCCGACGATGACCACGCGCCCCGTGGCAAGCGTGGCCATGCTCACGCGGCCAGCCTGCGCGACAGGTCGATCATGCGCTGCACGGCGCGGCGGGCCGGTTCGGCGACGGCCGGGTCGACCTCGACCACGCCGGTCATGGAATGCAGCGACCACAGCACCTTTTCCAGGGTGATCTTCTGCATATAGGGGCACATGTTGCAGGGCCCCAGGAACTCGACCCCCGGGTTCGCGTCCGAGATGTTCGAGGCCATCGAGCATTCCGTCACCAGCATGACCTGCTTCGGCTGCTCGGCCGTCACCCAGTCCTGGATATTCGCGGTCGAGCCGGCGTAATCCGCCTCGGCCACCACCTCGGGCGGGCATTCGGGATGGGCGATGATCTTCAGTCCCGGGTTCCAGTCGCGGAAGTCGCGCAGGTCCTGCGCCGTGAACTGCTCGTGCACGATGCAGGCCCCGTCCCACCAGACCACGCGCTTGTTGGTGACCTTGTTCGCCACGTTCTGCGCCAGCCACTTGTCGGGCGTCATGATGACCGTGTCGCCCTCGAGCGCCTGGACGATCTGCACCGCGTTCGCGCTGGTGCAGCAGATGTCGGAGGCGGCCTTCACCTCGGCGGTGGTGTTGACGTAGCTGACCACCGGCGCGCCCGGATAGCGTGCGCGCATCTCGGCGATGCCCGCGGCGGTGATGCTTTCGGCCAGCGAGCAGCCCGCCTCCATGTCCGGCATCAGCACGGTCTTTTCCGGGTTCAGGATCTTCGAGGTCTCGGCCATGAAATGCACGCCGCATTGCACGATGATGTCGGCCTCGACCTCGGTCGCCTTGATCGCCAGGTGCAGGCTGTCGCCCACCACGTCGGAAATCCCGTGATAGATCTGCGGCGTCATGTAGTTATGCGCCAGCACCACGGCATTGCGCTGCTTCTTCAGCGCGTTGATGGCGCGGACATAGGGGGCGTGGATCGCCCAGTCCGGCCAGGGCATCACCCGGCCCATGCGGGCATGGATGTCGGCCATCGACTGCGCGAGCTCCAGCGAGGGCTCGAGATCGTAACAGGCGGCAAGCTCGCCCCGAATGGTCGTCAGATCGAGCATGATATCCCCCCGGCTCTGCCCGCGTCGCAACGCCCCCTGCATATAGCGCTGCCGGGCCCTGATGCCAGAGCCGCCGGGGACGTGATGCGCGGTTCCTAAAGGAAGCATGACGCTGGGGCAACGGCATTGCCGGCCGCCCGGCCCGGCCGGCGCGATTTTCCCGGGCGCATTGCCCGCAAAACCGGCAGGCGGTCAGCCGGCCCAGGTGGCCGGCATCAGCCCGCGCAGCGCGTTCCCGACCCACAGCCGTACGCGCGGCAGGTCGTCGCCCGCCAGCAGTTCCTCGCGGCAGGCGCGGCTCGCCAGCATCTCGGCCCGCAGCACGCCGTCGAGCAGGCCCGAGGCCAGCGGCGGCGTACAGAGCCCCTCGCCCCGGTCGAAGAAAACCGTGGTGATGGTGCCGTCGCAGACCTCGCCGCGCTGGTTCAGGAAGATCGCCTCATGGATGCCTGGCGGCAGTGCGGCACGGGCGGCGTCGTAATGCGCCCGCCGCGTGGTTTTCAGCCGCAGCCAAGGGTCGTCCGCGTCCAACCGCGCCCCGGCCAGCGCCAGGTGCCACAGCGGCGGCGAAGGCGGCAGCGCGGCCTGCGTCACCGCGACGCGGCCCGCGCGGTCCAGCGTCAGCCGCAGCCGGGCGGGCTGGCCTTTCGGGCCGGTCAGCGCCGCGCCGGCCTGGGCCGTATCGCAGGGCCAGCCCAGCGCCCGGGCGCCGCGCGCCAGCCGTGCGAGGTGGCCGGCCAGCCGGGGACAGCCGGCGCCGTCCCACAGCGCGGTCTCGATCAGCCTCAGCTGCGGGTCGTCAGATCCTGCGCGTAACGGGCTTTCCACAGCGCCTCCTCCCATTCGCCATCGGCGGTCGAATCCTGCACCACGCCGCCGCCCACGTTCAGCGTCACCGCGCCGTCCGGCCAGACCGACAGCGTGCGGATCGCGACCGAGAAGGCGGCCGCGCCATCGGGCGCCATCCAGCCGATCGCGCCGCAATAGACGCCGCGCGGGAAAGGCTCGACCTCGCGGATGATCTGCATGGCGCGGATCTTGGGCGCGCCGGTGATCGAGCCGCAGGGAAACAGCGCCCGCATCATCGCGCCCAGATCGGCCGGCTGCGCAAGCTGGCCCACCACGCGCGAGCTCATCTGGTGCACGGTGGCGAAGCTGTCCACGGCGAAAAGCTCGGGCACCCGGACCGAGCCCACGCGCGAAATCCGGGCGATGTCGTTGCGCAGCAGGTCCACGATCATCAGGTTCTCGGCCCGGTTCTTTTCCGAACCCGCGAGCCCCGCCGCCAGCGCCGCATCGCGCGCCGGGTCGGGGTCGCGCGGCGCCGTGCCCTTCATCGGCCGCGCCTCGATCCGGCGCTGCGCGTCGAGGCTGAAGAACAGCTCGGGCGAGCGCGAGACCACGACCGGCCCGGTGCCCATGTCCAGATAGGCGCCGTAGCCGACCGGCTGGCGCGCCGCCAGCGCCGCATAAAGCTGCCAGGCCGAGCCATGCCGCAGCTGCGCCTGCAACGGAAAGGTCAGGTTGATCTGATAGCAATCGCCGGCCGCGATATAGTCCAGCGTACGCGCAAAGGCCTTGCGATAATCCTGGCGGGAAATCATCGGGCTTAGCGGAGAAAGCTCGATGCCGTCGAAGTCCGGCAGGACCGGCGCCGGCTCGGGCCCGTCATAGGCGGCAAAGGCGATCAGCGGCGTGCGCCGCGCGGGCGGCATGGCCTCGGCCAGCACCGGCTCCAGTGCATAGCCCAGCTCATAGGACAGATAGCCCGCGATCCAGGCGCCCTGCCGGCGCAGCGCCTCGAGCCGGGCAAGCGCCGGCGCCGCCGCCTCGGGCCGCTCGACCAGCACCAGGTCGCGCGGCTGCCGGAACAGCGCCGGCTGCCCGCCGGGACCGAATTCGCAAAGGATCACACCCGCCTCCGTTCTCGCGGCGCGGATTAGCACGGCGGCCGGCCCGCGAACAATGGGGCATCAGCCCGAGGCGAGCGGCATCGAGAAGGTGAAGCGCGTCTCGGCCTCGGACGATTGCACGCTCAGCGACCCGCCATGCGCCCGCGCGATCTGCGCGGCGATGTAAAGCCCCAGTCCCAGCCCGCCATGGACCGCGCCGTCCTGGCGGAAATACGGCTGGAACAGCCGCTCCTGCGCCTCGGCCGGGATCGGCTGGCCGCCATTCGCGACCGAAAGCTCGAACCGCCCGGCCACGCTGGCGGCGCTGACGCGGATCGGCGTGTCGGGGCAGCCATGCGTCACCGCATTGCCGAGCAGGTTGGAAAACATCTGCGCAAAACGCAGCGGGTCGACCGCCGGCTCGGCCGCGATGTGCAGGTCGGTCTCGATCCGGCGCTCGGGATGGGCGCGGGCGATCTCGTCCAGCACCGCGCCCAGCGTCCGGGTCAGCGGCACGTCGCTGGCCGGGTCGATGCGGATGCCGCCCGCCAGCCGGCCGCGCGCCAGGTCCAGCAGGTTCTCGACCAGCTGGGCCATGCGCTCGGTGGTCTGGCGCATGGCATCGACCAGCTCGCGCTGCTCGTCGTCCAGGTTGCCGCGGCCCAGGATATTGGTGCCGGCCCGCAGCGCCGCCAAGGGATTGCGCAGGTCGTGGCCCAGCACGGCCAGGAACTGCTCGCGCAGCCGGGCGGTCTCGCGCGTTTCGGCCAGCTCCTGCCGGCTGGCCCGCAGCGCGCGGCGATCCTCGATATGGCGGGCGATGAGCTGGGCGAACAGCCCGAACAGGCCGGGCACGGCGCTGTCGCGCAGCCGGTTGGGGCGGGCGTCGAAGCCGCAGAGCGTGCCGAAGACCAGGCCGTCCGGCAGGGTGATCGGCACCGAGATATAGCTGACGATGCCGTATTGTCCCGGCAGCGGGTGCACGGAATAGACCGGGTCGTTCGGCGCATCGTCGAAGATCACCGCATCGCCGGTTGCGCAGACGCCCTGGCAGAAGGTCTGCGCCAGCGGCAGCTCGGTGCCGGACGCCAGGCCGAAGCCGATCCGGTCCCGGGCATTGCAGGCCATCCAGCGGTCGCGGGTGACATGCGCCACGGCGACGACGCCCAGCCCGGTGAGCTGGCAGATGACCTCGAGAATCTCGTCGATGGCGGCGATGTCCGCGACCTCGGCCGCCCAGTCCTCAACACTCACCGACACGTCATCCCTCCCGACCCGACAGGCGGACGCTAGAGCGCGGGTGCAGCGCCGTCACGCGAAATCGGCGGGGTTGACGCCGGGACAGCCCCGGCGCCGACACTCAGCCCTTGAGCAGCGCGCGCAGGCTGGCCATGGCGCGCTCGGGATCCTCGCGATAGCCGATCAGCCCGGCATATTCGCCCTGATCGTCGAAGAGCAGCATGGTCGAGGAATGGTCCATGCTGTAGCCGCCGCCGTCTTGCGGCACCTTGCGGGCATAGATGCGGAAGGCCTTGACCGCCTTGGCGACCTCCTCCGGGCTGCCCGAGACGCCGATCACCCCCGGCGCCCAGGAGACATAGTCGCGCAGCGTCTCGACCGAGTCGCGCTCGGGGTCCACGGTGACGAAGAACACCCGCAGCTTGTCGGCATCAGGGCCCAGTTCCTCGCGCCAGCCGGTGACATCGCCCAGCGTGGTCGGGCAGACGTCCGGGCAATGGGTGAAGCCGAAGAACACCGCCGAGGCCTTGCCCTTCAGCGCCGCCTGGCTGAATTCGCTGCCGTCGGTGGCCTGCAGGCGATAGTCGCCGCGCCCCAGGGCGGCGGTGCCGGTGTCCGAAAGCTGCGTCAGCCGGGGCGAGACGACCTGCGTCCAGCCCACGATCCCCAGCGCCACCACCACCAGCGTCCAGAGCAGGTAACGCAGCTTGCGCAGCGATCCGCCGCGATCAGTGCTCGCCATGTCCGCCTCCTTTCGCGTCATGCTTGCCCGAACCCATCGGACCCACCGTCATCGGCAGCTCGACCGGCCCGGCCTTTTCGAACTCCAGCGTGACCGCCAGGGTCTCGCCCTCGGCCAGCGGCTTCTTCAGATCCATGAACATGATGTGATAGCCGCCGGGTTTCAACTCGACCGTGCCGCCGGCGGGGATGGCCAGGCCGTCGGGCAGTGCGCGCATCTGCGTCACCTCGCCCTGCATCGCCATTTCGTGGATCTGGGCGTCGTCGGTGATCTGGGGCGCGCTGACGGCGACCAACCGGTCCTCGGCACCGCTGTTGGCGATGGTCAGGAAGGCGCCGCCGACGGGTGCGCCGGGCGGCGTCGCGCGCGCATAGGCGCCGCTGATCTTCAGCGTGCCCAGCACCACCGGCGCGGCGGCCGGGGCATGGCCATGGCCGCCGGCCTTGGCCTTGGTCACCGTGACCGCGGGCGCGGGGTTGGGCAGTTCCTCGTTGCCCGAGACATCGGTCCAGTCCGCCTTGGCCGAGGCGCATTCCTGCACGGTCGGGAAATACAGCACCGTGCCCGGCGCCACGTCCTTGCCGACGGTGCCGCGGATGACGAATTCGTCATACCAGTCGTCCTGCAACTCGCCGCCCGACCAGACCACCTGGCGCGTGCCTTCGGTCATCGGCGTGCCGTGGTTGTCGAAGGGCTTGGCATAGGCGCCCTTGATGGTTTCCAGCGTCCAGCCGGCCTTGGGCATCGGCTTGGCGTTGTAGAAGCCTTCGGGCAGGTCGACCCGCAGCGCCTGTGTGGCCTGGCCGTCGCAGCCATGGCCGATGCGGATGACCGCGCGATAGGCGGCGCCGGCCGGAGTCTGGGCCGCTTCCAGCGTGGCATGGGCCAGGGCCGGCACGGCGGCAAGGCCCAGGGTCGCGGCGCAGAGGGCGCCAAGGATGTGATTTTGCATGATGATTCTCGTCTGACGGGGTGGGCCGCGCCGCATGGGCGGCGGCAGGTCGGTCTGCGGTGTCGGTCAGACGAGGCTCGGCGGCCCCCGAGCCGGGGCGGCGCGCACCACCGCGCGATGCAGATGCCCGGGTCGTTCCGCCGCCCGCGCGATGCGATGCGGCTGCGGCACTGGCGGCAGGGCGGCTGTCGGCGCGGCCTGCAGCAGCGGCTGGTTATGCGGCGCCCAGTGGCAGGGATGCTGGTCGCCGTCGGGGGATTGCGCCGGCTTGATGCTGCCGTCGGCGGCCATCACCATCTCGACCATGTCGCCGCCGGCGCAGAGCACGACGGTCACGCCGCCGGCGGCATCGCGGGCAAGCATGTTGCCCGGCACGATCAGCGAGGCCAGCAGGAACGGCAGCACGGCCAGCCAGACCGTCAGTCGGCGGGTGATGCTGCCTTGGCGATGCCGGGCCCTGGGGGTCATGGTTCCTGCGCGAAAGCGGTCCTGTCCCTTGGGGATGGCAGAAAACCCCGCGCCGGGAAAGGGACAATGTGCCGCAGCACCCGCCCGGCTTGAGCCTGCCGCGCCTTGCGCTAATCTGGCCGCATCCAAGCGAAAGGCACGCGCCATGGCCGAGATCACCCTGCTTGTCGGCAAGGCCGCCCCCCTGCCCGGCTCCGACCAGACCAGCGGCATCGACAAGCATCCCGTCGACCGGCCGCTGCGGCTTGGCCCGCAGGGATTCGAAGGCGACGAGCAGGCCGACCGCCGCGTGCATGGCGGCCCCGAGAAGGCGGTGCATCATTATGCCTTCGATCACTATGCGGGCTGGGCACAGGAACTGGCAGCCTTGGCGCCGGGGGTTTCACACCCCCGGACCCGCGAGATACCGGGGGTTTCACACCCCCGGACCCCCGTGGGATATTTCTCCAAGAAAGAATTGCTCGGGGCGCCCGGGGCCTTCGGCGAGAATATCTCGACGCGGGGGCTGACCGAGGCGGATGTGGCGGTTGGCGACGTCTTCCGGCTGGGCTCGGCCCTGGTCCAGGTCAGCCAGGGGCGGCAGCCGTGCTGGAAGCTGTCACGGCGCTTCGGCGTGGCGGACATGGCGCGCCGGGTGCAGGACAGCGGCCGCACCGGCTGGTATTACCGCGTGCTGGAACCGGGGGTCGTCGCGCCCGGAGACCGCATCGAGCGGATCGACCGCATGGCGCCCGAGTGGTCCCTGGCCCGGCTGTGGCGCGCGCTTTACGTCGATCGCATGAACCTGGCCGAATTGCAGGGCATCGCCGCACTCGAGGTGCTGGCCGAGGGCTGGCGCCGCTATGCCGTCCGCCGGCTGGAGAGCGGCCGGGTCGAGGACTGGTCGCGCCGGCTCGAGGGCCGCGCATGAGCCTGGTGATCTCGATCCAGAGCCAGGTGGTCATGGGCCATGTCGGCAATTCCGCCGCCGTCTTTCCGATGCTGGCGGCGGGGCTCGAGGTCGCGCCGGTGCCGACGGTGATCTTTTCCAACACGCCGGATTATCCCACCCTGCGCGGCCGGCCGCTGCCGGCGGATTTCTTCGCGGAGCTGCTGCAGGGCCTGTGGGACCGCGAGTTGCCGCAGCGTGCCGATTTCCTGCTTTCGGGCTATATCGGCTCGGTCGAGGTGGCGGGCCTGCTGGCCGATTTCGTCGCCCGCGCCAAGGCGGCGAACCCGCGCCTGCGCTATTACTGCGATCCGGTCATGGGGGATGAACTGCCCGGCCTGTATGTCCCGCGCGCCATCGCCGACATCTTTCGGGACCGGCTGCTGCCGCTGGCCGACATCGCCTCTCCGAACCCGTTCGAGGTCGCACATCTGACCGGGCAGCCCGTCGCCGAACTGGCCGATATTCCCCGCGTGGCCCAAGCCTTGCGCATGGCGCCCGGCGCAGAACTGATCGTGACCGGCTGCCGGCTGCGCGAAACGGCCGAAGGCATGCTGGAAAGCGTCATCCACGGCCCCTCGGGCCTCAGCCGCCACCCGACGGCGCATCTGCCGCTGGCGATGGCGGGGACGGGCGATCTGTTCGCCGGCCTCGTCACCGCCGCCCTGGGCCGAGGCCGGCCCCTGCCCCAGGCGGTGGACTTTGCCCAGGTCCAGACGGCCCGCGCCCTCAAGCGCGGCGCCGAACTCGGCAGCAAAGAGGTGGTCCTGACCGACCCCGATTTCCGCGCGGCGCTTCTGACCCTCTAGCTGTTTGATCCGAGGGCTGGCCCGAATGATCGCACGCTTCGCTCGCGACGCTGAGCCGAGAACCGGGCATCAACGCGAAGACGATGGCGAAGTGGCGCAAGCGGACGACCGTCTAGGATATGAAAACGGGGCCGAAGGAGCCACGATCCACGACACTGAGCGCGCAGGAATGAGGGCGCGAATGCCGCTGGTTCGAATGACCGCCCGAATGCGATGGTTGTGGCGTTCAGGCGCCACAGGCTGCTCCCCTTGGATGACTGTCTCTAGGCCCTGCAACGATACCACATCTGACGCGCTCGGCCTTGCAGCGCTGCCTGCAGCGGCATGGAATATCGCGCCTGCCGGACGTGGAGGGTGACAAGCCGAAGCGCCAGAAGGCGTTACCCCATGGGCTTCTTTCACATCGACATCGCGGAGCTGCAGACCGCCGAAGGCAAGCTGTATCTCTTTGTGGCGATTGATGGAACCAGCAAGTTCGCCTGTGTCCGCCTTGTCCAGAAGGCCGGCAAGATGGCTGCGGCCCAGTTCCTGCGCGACCTCAGCGCAGTGCCTTACCGGCTGCATAAGGTGCTGACCGACAATGGCATACAGTTCGCAAACCGGAGTTGTGACACGACGGCCTTCGAGCACATCCTCGGCCGGGTGTGCCGTGAACATGGCATCGAGCACAGGCTGACGAAGGTAAAGCATCCTTGGACCAACGCCCAGGTCGAGCGGATGAACCGCACGATCAAGGGGGTGAAGCGGATCAGAAAACGATCCGGGGGTCGTTTTCCCGCTTAACGTCAAGCGCTTCCATTACGACAACCATGATCAGCTGCGAACGCACCTCGACGACTTCATCGCCGCCTGTAACCTCGCTCGTCGGCTCAAGACGCTCAATGGCCTTACACCCTACGAATACATCTGCAAGATCCGGACTTCAGAGCCAGACAGATTCATCGTCAATCCGATCCACCAGATGCCGGGACTGAACAACTAGCCCTTCTTCAGCGCATTCATCAGCGCCGCCCCCAACGCGCCCGGCGCGCCGCTGGCGGGGCCGGCCGATTTCGGGCCCCGCCCGGGCTGCGCCTTGGGCGCACGCTCGGCCTGCGCATCGCGCGCGCTCGCGCCGCCGTCCTTGCGCATGGTCAGGCCGATGCGCTTGCGGGCCACGTCCACCTCGGTCACGCGCACCTTGACCACGTCGCCGACCTTCACCACCTCGTTGGGATCCTTGACGAAACGGTCGGCGAGCTGGCTGATGTGCACCAGCCCGTCCTGGTGCACGCCGATATCGACAAAGGCGCCGAAGGCCGCGACATTGGTCACCGTCCCTTCCAGGCTCATGCCGGGTCTCAAGTCCTTGATGTCCTCGATCCCCTCGGCAAAGCTCGCGGTAACGAAGCTCGGGCGCGGGTCGCGGCCGGGCTTTTCCAGCTCGGCCAGGATGTCGCGCACCGTCGGCAGGCCGAAGCTGTCATCGACGAAGGCTTCGGCGCGCAGCCCGGCCAGCGCCTGCGGCTGGCCCATGATCTGGCGGATGTCGCGGCCGCAGGCGGCAACGATCCGGCGCGCGAGGCCGTAAGCCTCGGGGTGGACCGAGGAGGCGTCGAGCGGCTCTTTCCCGTCGCGGATGCGCAGGAAGCCGGCGGATTGCTCAAAGGCGCGCGGCCCGAGCCCCGCCACCTTCTTCAGCGCCGCGCGCGAGGGGAAGGCGCCGTTCTGGTCGCGCCAGGCGACGATGTTCTGCGCCAGCGACGGCCCCAGCCCCGCGACATGCGCCAGCAGCGGCGCCGAGGCGGTATTCAGGTCGACGCCCACCGCGTTCACCGCATCCTCGACCACCGCCTCCAGCGTGCGGGCCAGCTGGCGCTGGTCGACGTCGTGCTGATACTGGCCGACGCCGATCGATTCCGGCGGCACCTTGACCAGTTCGGCCAGCGGATCCTGCAAGCGCCGCGCGATCGAGACCGCACCGCGCAGGGACACGTCCAGGTCGGGGAATTCGCGCGCCGCCAGTTCGGAGGCCGAATAGACCGAGGCGCCGGCCTCGCTGACGATGACTTTGAGCGGCGGCTTCACCCCCTCGGGCAGGCGCTTCAGCACATCGGCGACCATGCGCTCGGTCTCGCGGCTGGCGGTGCCGTTGCCGATGGCGATCAGCTCGATCTTGTGGCGCAGGATGGCGGCGGCCAGCGCGGCCTCGGCGCCGCGCAGGTCGGATTTTGGTGGAAATGGATACAGCGTCGCCGTCTCGACCAGCTTGCCGGTCGCATCGACGGCGGCCAGCTTGACGCCGGTGCGGATGCCGGGATCAAGGCCGATGGTCGGGCGCGGGCCGGCAGGCGAGGCCAGCAGCAGATCCTTGAGATTGCGGGCGAAAACCCGGGTCGCCTCGGCATGGGCGCGGCTGCGCAGCTCGGCCAGCAGGTCGATGTACATGGTGTTCGACAGCCGCACCCGCCAGCACCAGCCGGCCATCTTGCGCAGCCAGGCATCGCCCGGCAGGGTGCCCAACCGCCCCAGCGCCTGGGCGACGATGCCCTCGGCCCGGGCCGCGCCGGTCTCGGGTTCGGGGGCGATCTCGACCGTCAGCACCTCTTCCTTGACGCCGCGCAGGATCGCCAGGGCGCGATGCGCGGGAATAGCGGACCATTTCTCGGCATGGGCGAAATAGTCGCTGAACTTGGCGCCGGCCTGCTCCTTGCCCGGCACCACACGCGCCGAGACGATGGCCTCGGCCTGCATGAATTCGCGCAGCCGGCCCAGCAGGGCGGCGTTTTCGGACAGCTCCTCGACCAGGATGTCGCGGGCGCCGTCCAGTGCCGCCTTCACCTCGGGCACCGTCTCGGTCAGATAGGCGGCGGCCAGCGTCTCGGGCGCCGACGCACGGTCGGCCTGGATGGCGCGCAGCAGCGGCTCCAGCCCGTTTTCGCGCGCGATCATCGCCTTGGTGCGGCGCTTGGGCTTGAAGGGCAGATAGATGTCCTCGAGCGCGGCCTTGGTCTCGGCGCCCGCGATGGCGCGGGCCAGATCCTCGGTCAGCTTGCCCTGCCCCTTGATGGAGTCGAGGATCGCGCCGCGCCGCGCCTCGAGCTCGCGCAGATAGGCCAGCCGTTCCGACAGGTTGCGCAGCTGGGTGTCGTCAAGGCCGCCCGTCACCTCCTTGCGGTAGCGGGCGACGAAGGGCACCGTGGCGCCGCCGTCCAGAAGCCCGGTCGCGGCAACGACCTGCGCAGGGCTTGCGTTGATTTCCCGGGCGATGATGCGGGCGATGCGGTCGGCTGCGTCCAATTCCGGCGTCCTTTCCTGCTGGATCGCCAGTCTTACCCAAAGCCGCCGCGCCCGCCAAGCGCCGCGGTTCAGCTCAGCCGCAGGGCCGAGCGCAGCTGGGTTTCGAAGCCGGCGTCCAGACGCGGCAGGCGCATGTCGCCCTGCGTCGTCTCCATCGCGCGCCACAGGTTGGCGACCGCCTGCCAGTTCAGGTCCGGCTCGACCTCGGTTTCGACCAGATGCAGCTGGCCGGCCAGCCAGCGGAAGGCCACCCCCGCCAGCAGCGCGTTGGCATGGGCCAGCGCCTGATCGGCCAGATCGTCGTCCAGCTGGGCCTCGGCGATCGACAGGAAGCCGCCGAGATCCTGTTCAAGGAAAAGATTCTGCGCCTCGATCAGGTAGCTTTCGCAGATCGAGAAGCCCAGTTCGCACCATTCCGGCACCGAGCCCGTAAAGCCCAGCCCGGCGATTTCGATGCCCGAGCCATGCAGATGGTCGAAAACCCATTCGCCAGCCGCTTGCGCCGCGCCTGCAACATGCAGGGACTTACCATTCACCACCATCACCCACCAACCGAAAATTGAGACCATTCAATGAAATACAATTAAAGCGATCTCGGGCCCCAGAGGCCAGTTAACCTTTGGGACAGGTGTGGCTGGTGTCCTGACGGTGGGTCAGACCACTGAAAAGGCGAAACTTTCCAGCCCCTCGCCCGATCAGGGACTGAGCTTTCCGGTTGTGCGAACCAAGGGAAAACCCAACCCCAACCTGCAAGGGCACGATTCGATGCGCGGCCGGACGTCCCGGCCGCACACCCGCGTCAGTTGAAGTCGAAGACGTTCGACAGCAGGATCGTGTCGCCGGTGTCGAATGTCAGCAGCGTGCCCCGCGCCACCTCCGAGACCGAATAGCTCATCCCGCGGTCGAATTGCAGGATGTCCACGCCCTCGTCGAAGGCCAGCACGGTGTCGTGGCCGAAGCCGGCGTGGAAGACCAGCGTGTCGACGTCGCCGTCGCCCGGGGCCTGCCAGCTGGTGAAGTCGCCATTGGCCGAGATCAGGTCGTTGCCGCGCCCGCCCTCGATGGTGTCGCGATCCTCGCCGCCCTCCAGCGTGTCGCGGCCATTGGTGCCGATCAGCAGGTCATTGTCCCAGCGGGTGTTGAACTGGATGCCGGTCGCATTGACGCCGACGCTGGCATTGGCACCGGTCACCGTGTCGCGGCCCTGGTGGGTCCAGCCCTGCTCCATGCTTTGGAAGTGCAGCACGTTGTGGACATCGCCCATGTCGGTATAGGCGCGGCCCTTCGAGCTGGTGATATATTCGACATAAGCGCCGGTGTGATCCGGCTCAACCGACCAGATGTTGATCAGGTCGTGGCCGGCGCCGCCATAGATCGTGTCATTGCCCGGCGCCACGTCGTCGCCCAGGCCCCAGCGGATGTTCTCATCGCCGAGGCCGCCATAGATCAGGTCGTGGCCGGTCGAGGACTGGATGAAGTCGTTGCCGGCCCCGCCCCAGATCGAGTCGTTGCCCGCGCCGCCGTCCAGCACGTCGTCGGTCGCGGTGCCGGTGATGATGTCATGGCCGGCGCCGGCATAGATGGTGACGCCATGCACCGGCGTGCCGGAATGCGCCTCCTTCAGGATCGAACCGGCGGCGCGGATCGTGTCATTGCCGCTGGTGCCGTAGAAACGCTCGATTCCCTCGAATTTCAGGCTGTGGCCGCCGACCTTGGCCAGCCCGTCTTCGGTGGTGGCGAAGCGGACGTTGACCCCGGCATTGCCCTGGATGTGCAGCTGGTCCCCGCCCGTGCGGTCCAGATAGGGGTTCGGATCATAGCGTTCGCCCTGGTCGCCGCCGATGAACGTATCCTGGCCGCTGGGGGTCCAGTAGAAGGTATCCGCGCCGGTCAGCCCCTGGATGCGGTCGTTCACAGACGTGCTGTAGATGAGATCGTCGTTGTTTGTTGGCATGTGGTGTCCTTTCTCGGGGCTTGGCTAAGCACGCGAGGCTTCCGCAGGTAAAGCTGGCCGATTCGGCTGCGGCGCCATCGCGCCGAAAGCCTGTGACCCGCTTGGCAAGAAGCTGCTGGCCTGTCCTCCTCCATGCTTGCGCAGGCTAAATTGGACATATTAAGGACGGGTGAATTGCGGGGAGATTCACTCTGGGCGTGCAAAAATCGTGCGATACCCACAGGATAAGTCATGCCTGCCCGATGGCCCGATGCACGGAAAACCCGCACAAGACGCGAATCGGCCGTGACTGGCCGCCCTGCGGATGATCCGGTGCTGTTTCGGTGGTGCGGGTAGAGGGACTTGAACCCCCACGCCTTGCGGCGCCAGGACCTAAACCTGGTGCGTCTGCCAATTCCGCCATACCCGCGGCGCGATCCGGGGGCCAGGGCCGGCGGATCGCTGCCGTCATAGCAAAGCCCCTCGGCGCGTGCGAGCGGAAAAGTCAGCCCGCCAGCCGGTGCAGCACCGCCGGAAGGCGCTCGGGCAGATCCTCGGCGATCAGGCCGGGGCCGAAATCGCGCGCCGCTTCGGCATGCAGCCAGGCGCCGGTCCCGGCGGCGGGCAGCGGCGCGAAGCCGCGCGCCAGCAGGCCGGCGACAATCCCGGTCAGCACGTCGCCCGCCCCCGCCGTCGCCAGCCAAGGCGCCGCGTCGGCGCCCAGGGCGGCCGCGATGCAGGCGGTGCCGTCCGGGGCCGCGACCACCGTGTCGGGCCCCTTCAGCAGGACCGCGCAGCCGGCCCGCGCTGCCGCCAGCCGCGCCGCGTCCAGCCGCGAGAAGGCCGGCCCCGCCTCGGCCGGCGCCGCAAGCCGGGCGGCGAGATCGGGAAACAGCCGGGCGAACTCGCCGCCATGCGGCGTTAGCAGCACGCGGGGGTGCAGCGCCGCGAATAAGGCCTCGGGGCGGTCGGCAAAGGCGGTCAGCGCATCGGCGTCGAGCACCGCGGCGCGGCCCGAGCCCAGCGCCTCGGGCACCAGTGCCCGGGCCCGCTCAAGCCCCAGCCCCGGCCCCAGCGCCACGGCGCTGAGCCGCGCATCGCGCAGCAGGGCGCGCAGCCCGGCGGCATCGGCCAGCGGCGTCAGCATCACCGCATCCAGCCGCGCGGCATTTTCCGCCAGCGCCTCGGGCGGGCAGGCCAGCGTCACCAGCCCGGCGCCGACCCGCAGCGCCGCCCGGGCCGAAAGCCGTGCCGCGCCGCCATGGCCATGCCCCCCGCCCAGCACCAGCACATGGCCGTGGTCATATTTGTGCCCGGCCCGTTTCAGCAAGTCCGGCAGCGGCCCGGCCAGGCCGACGCAGGGACCGGCGCGGTCCTGCCATGGGCCGAGGCCGATGTCGGCGATGCGCAGGCGCCCCGCCAGCATGCCGCCACGATCCAGCACATGGCCCAGCTTGGCGCGGTGAAAGCTGACGGTCAGCGCCGCCGGCGGCAGGTCGGCATCACCAAGCACCCGGCCGCTGTCGGCGCAGATGCCGCTGAGGATGTCGACCGCCACGATGCGCCCGCCCCGCGCCGCCGCCGCCCGCAGCAGCGCGGCGATTTCGGGCGCCAGCGCCCGCTGCAAGCCGGTCCCGAAAAGCGCATCGAGCCACAGCACATCGGGCTCCAGCTCGGCCGTCTCCAGCGCCCCCAGCGGCAGCGCCTCGCCGCCCCATTCCGCCGCGGCCGCCCGCGCGTCCGGCGTCGCCGGCGGCGCCAGCGCGGCAAGCCGCACCCGCCAGCCGCGCAGCGCCAGCAGTCGCGCCACGACATAGCCGTCGCCGCCGTTGTTGCCCGGCCCGCACAGGATCACCGCCTGCCCCGGCCGCATCGCCAGCGCGGGCCACTGGGCCAGCAGGGCGGCCACCACCCCGGCCCCGGCCCGGCGCATCAGTGCAAGCCCGCTGACCGAGCCCGAGCCGATGGCCGCATCCTCGACCGCGCGCATCTGTCGAGTCGTCAGGATCTCGGGCCAGCCGGACATATCGTCGCTCATAATTTAGGCATTCCGCACAATATTAAGGCAGCCATCCGGGATTTGCCAGTTTCATGCCGCATTCCCCGCCAAGCCGCATGGACTGGCCCCATCAAACCCGCCAATCAGGGCGCAGGCAAGTCGCGAGAGAAGGATCAGGCGATGAAGAAAGTCGAAGCCATCATCAAGCCCTTCAAGCTGGACGATGTGAAAGAGGCCCTTCAGGAAGTCGGCGTGCAGGGCCTTTCGGTCACCGAGGTCAAGGGCTTCGGCCGGCAAAAGGGCCATACCGAGCTTTATCGCGGCGCGGAATATGTCGTGGATTTCCTGCCCAAGGTGAAGATCGAGATGGTGCTGCCCGACGACCTGGTCGAGGCCGCCGTGGACGCGATCATCTCGGCCGCACGGACCGAAAAGATCGGCGACGGCAAGATCTTCATCCTGCCCGTCGAACAGGCGATCCGCATCCGCACCGGCGAGACCGGCGACGACGCCGTCTGATCCACCCGCGCAGTTTTTCGATGACACTCGCCCGGCGGCGGCGCCGGGCCGACTGATGGAGGAAGGAACCCCAATGCAAGTCAAGGACGTTCTGGATCTGATGAAGACGGAAGAGGTCGAATATGTCGACGTCCGCTTCACCGATCCCAAGGGCAAGCTGCAACATGTCACGCTGGTCGCCGACCTGGTCGACGAGGACTTCTTCGAGGAAGGCTTCATGTTCGACGGCTCGTCGATCGCCGGCTGGAAGTCCATCGACCAGTCCGACATGAAGCTGATGCTCGACCCGTCCTCGGTCTACATCGACCCGTTCTATGCCGAAAAGACGCTGTGCGTGCATTGCAACGTGGTCGAGCCCGACACCGGCGAGGCCTATCCCCGCGACCCGCGCGGCACCGCGGTCAAGGCCGAGGCCTATCTGAAATCCAGCGGCATCGGCGACACCGCCTATTTCGGGCCCGAGGCCGAGTTCTTCCTGTTCGACGACGTGAAATACCAGATCTCGCCGCAGAAGGTCTCGTTCGAGATCGACTCGGTCGATGCCGCCTGGAACACCGACACCGCCTATGAGGACGGCAACCTCGGTCACCGCGCGCCCCACAAGGGCGGCTATTTCCCGGTGAACCCGATCGACGCCGGCCAGGACATCCGCGGCGAGATGCTGTCCACCATGAAGCGCATGGGCATCAAGGTCGACAAGCACCACCACGAGGTCGCCTCGGGCCAGCACGAGCTGGGCATGATCTTCGGCGGGCTGGTCCAGCAGGCCGACAACATCCAGAAGTACAAATACGTCATCCACAACGTGGCGGCGGCCTATGGCAAGTCGGCGACCTTCATGCCGAAGCCGATGAAGGGCGACAACGGCTCGGGCATGCACGTCAACATGTCGATCTGGAAGGACGGCAAGCCGCTGTTCGCCGGCGACAAATATGCCGACCTGTCGCAGGAGGCGCTGTGGTTCATCGGCGGCATCCTCAAGCACGCCAAGGCGCTGAACGCGCTGACAAACCCGGCGACCAACAGCTACAAGCGGCTGATCCCGGGCTTCGAGGCCCCGGTGCTGCGCGCCTATTCGGCCCGCAACCGCTCGGGCTGCGTGCGCATTCCGTGGACCGAATCGCCGAAGGCCAAGCGCGTCGAGGCCCGTTTCCCTGACCCGGCCGCGAACCCCTACCTGGCCTTCGCCGCGCTGCTGATGGCCGGCCTCGACGGCATCAAGAACAAGATCGACCCGGGCCCGGCCTCGGACAAGGACCTGTATGACCTGCCGCCCGAAGAGCTGGCCGAGATCCCGACCGTCTGCGGTTCGCTGCGCGAAGCGCTGGAGGAGCTGGAGAAGGACATGGACTTCCTGCTGGCCGGCGACGTCTTCACCCGCGACCAGCTGGAGGGCTACATCAAGCTGAAATGGGAAGAGGTCTATGCCTATGAGCATACCCCCCACCCCATCGAATACGCGATGTATTACAGCTGCTAAGCCGGCTGGACAGTGATCCGGAAAGCCGCCCTTCGGGGCGGCTTTTTCGTGCGCATTTCAGGCAGACAAAAGCAGACAATTGAAATAAATGAAAAATTCTGCGCGGAAATCCGCTTAGGGCTTGCTATCTTGGTTAATTTCGCCTTCTGATTGAGCGGCATCCTTCGGCTTCTCTGGCCGGCGGTTGCTGCCTTCCAGCCTTCGGCAAGGGTCCTCCCTGCCTGTCACAGGAGCTAAGAATGCCTTATTACACACCAATTCCCGACGCGACCATTGATCTGAATGCCGAAACCCCGGTGCTCGGCCTCGGCAACAACCTGCTGCTCAACGAACTCTATACTTCGAACGAATTCTCGCAATATGACGTCGAGGCTACCGAAGCCACGACGCTCGACCGAGGCGACGCGATGTCGCTGGTCGATGCCAATGGCGATTCGCTGGCTGAAGGCACCTTTGCCGGCACGGGCACGCTGTCGACGGCAGCGGTGGGGTTGGACCTTGGCCTCGCCTCGCTTTCGATCCAGCTCAATCCGATCAGCGGCTCCTTCATGACCGCCAGCGATGGCACCGTCAGTTTCGTCAGCGACGAGCCGCTGGATGCGGACCACCTCGGGCTGACCATCACCGGCTCCATCGGCTTGCCGCCCTTCGAAACGCCCATCAACCTGGCCGACATCAATATCTCGGAACTCGCGGACAATGCGCTGCTGGCGCCCTTCGCGGGAGCGATTCAGGACCTGCTCGACACTGTCGTGGTCAATGTCGCCTATGACGCAGAGGGCACGCTGGACCTCGACGACGCCGAGGTCTTCCCCTGCTTCACCGCCGGCACGCTGATCGATACGCCGCAGGGCGCCGTCGCGGTCGAGACGCTGACGGTCGGCGACCTGGTGCTGACCGCCGACCATGGCGCCCAGCCGATCCGCTGGATCGGACGCCGGCGCTTCGATGCCGGCAAGCTTGCCGCCAATCCGGCGCTGGTGCCGGTGCGGATCAAGGCCGGCGCGCTGGGTCCGAACCAGCCGGCCGCCGATCTGCTGGTCTCGCCGCAGCATCGCATCCTGCTGCGCTCGCGCATCGCCCGGCGCATGTTCGGCACGGACGAGATCCTTGTCGCGGCCAAGCAGCTGCTGCTGATCGAGGGCGTCGACCTGGCGCATGATCTCGAGGCGGTGGAATATGTCCACCTGCTGTTCGACCGCCACGAGGTGGTGCAGGCGAACGGCGCCGCGACCGAGTCGCTCTATCTGGGTCCGCAGGCGCTGGAATCGCTGCCCGCCAAGGCGGTGGCCGAGATCATGGCGATCTTCCCGGAACTGGCCGAGCGGCTGCACGAGCCCCTGGGCGCCCGGCTCCTGGCCTCGGGCCGGCAGGCGCGCAAGCTCGCGCATCGCCACGCGCAGAACGGCCAGCCGCTGGTCGCCTGAAAAACCAAGGCCGCGCCCACCCGGCGCGGCCTTTTTCGTCAGGGCGCGAAACTTTCCACCCAGTCGATCAGCCGCGGCAGGCTGTGCCGCTTGAGGTCGTATCTGTCCAGGATCGTCTGCCGCGCCGCCGCCTTCAGCCGCGCCGCCTCGGGGTCGCCGGCCAGGGCCTTGACCAAAGCCGCCTCCAGCGCCGGCTGGTCGAAGAACGGCACCAGCCGGCCGTTCTCGCCATCCCGGACCAGTTCGCGCACCGGCTCGGTATCCGAGGCGACGATCTGGCAGCCGGCCGCCATCGCCTCGGTCAGCGACCAGCTCAGCACGAAGGGATAGGTCAGGTAGCAATGCACCTTGGCGACCTGCAGCAGCGCCAGGTATTGCGGATAGGGCACGCGGCCCATGAAATGGATGCGCGACAGGTCGAGCTGGCCGTCGAGTTCGGCCAGCATCTTCTCCTTCCAGCCGGCGGCATCGCGCGGCGGGCTGCCGTAGCTGACGCCGTCGCCGCCGACCAGCACCACCTGGGCATCCGGCCGCGCCCGCATCACCGCGGGCAGCGCGCGCATGAAGCGGTGAAAGCCGCGATAGGGCTCCAGCGAGCGCGAGACATAGGTCAGCACCTCGTCGCCCGGCCGCAGCACCCGCCCATCCGGCAGGGTGAATTCCGCCGCCGGATTCGGGCAGACCTTGTCGGTGTCGATACCGTCATGGATGACGGTCAGCTTCTGGCGCAGCTCGGGCGGGAAACTTTCGGCCTGATAGCGCGTCGGCGCCAGGCCCGCGTCCGCCTGCACCAGCCCCTGGATCAGATGCGCCGAGCGGGCGATGGTGGCGACCCGGCCCTCGTCGCTGTCGGGGCTAATCTCGGGGTCGAAGCCGACGTCATGGCCACGGGTGCGATACAGAAGCTCGGCATAGACTAGCAGCTTCGCCCGGGGCCAGATCTCGTGCAGGAACAGCGTCTCGCCCCAGCCGGAATGGCCGAAGATCACGTCGGGCGTATAGTCGTGGCGGTCGCGCAGCGCCCGGCAACCGCGCGCGGTCAGCCAGCCGCGCTCGGCATGTTCGCTGTAGGTGCGGCCCAGGATGCCGGGCAGCTTCATGTCCTCGGGCGCCTTGTAGCGCACCACCCGCACCGGGCTGGGGCGCGGGTTCTTTTCGTCGGTCAGCCCCATGACGTGATGGCCGCGCGCCGCCAGCGCCGGGGCCAGGTGCAGGAACTGGGCGGGGAAATTCTGGTGGACGAACAGGATCTTCATTCGATGGCCGTCAGAAAGGCCGCCTCGATCAGGCGGCGGGTGTAGTCGCTTTGCGCATGCTCGAACACGGCCTCGGTCGTGCCCTGCTCGACCACCTCGCCGGCGCGCATGACCATGATCTGATGCGACATGGCGCGCACCACGCGCAGGTCGTGGCTGATAAACAGGAAGGCCAGCCCGTGCTTCTTCTGCAATCGGCGCAGCAGCTCGACGATCTGGACCTGCACGGTCATGTCCAGCGCGCTGGTCGGCTCGTCCAGCACCACCAGCTTGGGGTTCAGGATCATCGCCCGGGCGATGGCGATGCGCTGGCGCTGGCCGCCGCTGAATTCATGCGGATAGCGATGCATGGTTGCGGGGTCGAGGCCGACCTCGCGCATGATCTCGTCGACCATCTGCCGCCGGTCGCGGCCGGGTTCGACGCCGTGGACGCCCAGGCCCTCGGCGATGATCTGCTCGACGGTCATGCGCGGCGACAGGCTGCCGTAAGGGTCCTGGAACACGATCTGCATGTCGCGCCGCAAGCCGCGCAGCGCCCGCCCGCCCAGGCCGGCGATGTCGCGGCCCATATAGACCACCGGCCCGTCGCTTTCGATCAGCCGCATGATCGCCAGCGCCAGCGTGGTCTTGCCCGAGCCGGATTCGCCGACGATGCCCAGCGTCTCGCCCGCCCGCACCGACAGCGTGGCGCCGTTGACCGCCTTGACGTGGCCGACGGTGCGACGCAGGAAGCCGCGCTGGATCGGGAACCAGACCTTGAGGTCGCGGGTCGCGACCACCTCGGGCGGATCGCCGACCAGCGGCTCGGCCCGGCCCTTGGGCTCGGCGGCCAGCAGCATGCGGGTATATTCGTGCTGGGGATCTGCGAAGATGCGCTCGACCGGGCCCTGCTCGACGATCTCGCCGCCCTTCATCACGCAGACCCGGTCGGCGATGCGCCGCACCAGGCCAAGGTCGTGGCTGATGAACAGCATCGACAGGCCCTCGGCGGCCTTGAGTTCGGCCAGCAGCTGCATGATCTGCGCCTGGATGGTGACGTCCAGCGCCGTGGTCGGCTCGTCCGCGATCAGCAATTCGGGGCCGTTCGCCAGCGCCATGGCGATCATGATGCGCTGGCGCTGCCCGCCCGAGAACTGGTGCGGGTAATCGGCCAGCCGCTGTTCCGGGTCGCGGATGCCGACGCGGTTCAGCAATTCGATGATGCGTGCGCGCGCCTGCGCGCCCCGCAGCCCCTGGTGCAGCGCCAGGCTCTCGCCCAGCTGGCGTTCCAGCGTATGCAGCGGGTTCAGCGAGGTCATCGGCTCCTGAAAGATGAAGCTGACGTCATTGCCGCGAACCCGGCGCAGCTCGGCATCCGAGGCGCCGACCAGTTCGCGCCCGGCGTATCTCACCGAACCGGACAGCTCGGCGCTGTCGCCCAGCAGACCGACGGTCGACAGCGCCGTGACCGACTTGCCGGAACCGGATTCGCCGACCAGCGCCACCGTCTCGCCCTTGCCGACGCTGAAGCTGACGCCTTTCACGGCGGGCACCACCTGCCCGTCCTGACGAAACCCGATGCGCAGGTCGCGCACGTCCAGAACCGGCGTCATCGGAAGGTCTTTCTTGGGTCGAAGGCATCGCGCACGCCCTCGAAGATGAACACCAGCAGCGACAGCATGATGGCGAAGGTGAAGAAGGCGGTGAAGCCCAGCCAAGGCGCCTGCAGGTTCTGCTTGGCCTGCAAGGCCAGCTCGCCCAGCGACGGCGCCGAGGTCGGCAGGCCGTAGCCCAGATAATCCAGCGCCGCCAGCGACGAGATCACCCCGGTGACGACAAAGGGCAGCATGGTCAGGGTCGCCACCATGGCGTTGGGCAGGATGTGGCGGAACATGATGGTGCGGTCGCTGACCCCCAGCGCGCGGGCGGCGCGGACATATTCGAAGTTGCGCGCCCGCAGGAACTCGGCCCGGACCACGCCGACCAGCGCCGGCCAGCCGAACAGGATGGACACGAACACCAGCAGCCAGAAGCTGCGTCCCAGGATCGCGAACAGGATGATGATGACGTAGAGCGAAGGCGTCGAGCCCCAGATTTCCAGCATGCGTTGCAGGAACAGGTCGGTGCGGCCGCCGAAATAGCCCTGCACGGCGCCGGCACTGATGCCGATGACCGAGCTGATGGCGGTCACGATCAGCGTGAACAGGACCGACAGCCGGAAGCCGTAGATCACCCGCGCCAGCACGTCGCGCGAGGTGTCGTCGGTGCCCAGCAGATGGGCGCGGTCCGGGGCGCTTGGCGCGGTGCCGACGTTGTTGATGGTGCGGTAGTGATAGGGGATGGCGGGCCAGATCATCCAGCCCTTCTCGACCGCCTCGCCGCCGACCTCGCCGGTGTCGCGGGCCAGTTTCTCGGTGCCCTCGGGGTCGTCCCAGCATTCCTGCCGGCCGCCGGTGACGATCAGGCATTGCACGCCGGGGTCGGTATAGATCGCCTCGGTGCCGAAATCGCCGCCGAAGGCGGTCTCGGGGTAGAATTTGTAGACCGGGAAATACAGCCCGCCCCGGTAGCTGACCACGATCGGCTTGTCATTGGCGATAAGCTCCGCAAACAGCGAGGCCACGAACAGCAGCGTGAACAGGATCAGCGACCAGAAGGCGCGCGTGTTGCGGCGGAAATTGCGCAGCCGGCGGCGGTTCAGTTCCGACATCGCCATCAGCCGGCCCTCCGCTCGAAGTCGATGCGCGGGTCGACCAGCACATACATCAGGTCCGAGAGGATCCCGACCAAGAGACCCAGCAGGCCGAAGACATAGAGCGTGCCGAAGATCACCGGATAGTCGCGCTGCACCGCCGCCTCGAAGCCCAGCCGTCCTAGGCCGTCGAGCGAGAAGATGGTCTCGATCAGGATCGACGAGCCGAAGAACACGCCCAGGAACATGGCCGGAAAACCCGCGATCACGATCAGCATGGCATTGCGGAAGACGTGGCCGTAAAGCACGCGGCGCTCGGTCAGGCCCTTGGCGCGGGCGGTCATGACATATTGCTTGTTGATCTCGTCCAGGAAGCTGTTCTTGGTCAGCAGCGTCAGCGTGGCGAAGCTGGAGATCGTCGTCGCCAGCACCGGCAGGGTGATGTGCCAGAGATAGTCCTTGACCTTGCCCCACAGGCTGAGGTCGGCGAAATTGTCCGAGGTCAGGCCGCGCAGCGGGAAGATCTGCCAATAGCTGCCGCCGGCGAAGAGCACCATCAAGAGCACCGCGAACAGGAAGGCCGGGATGGCGTAACCCACGATGATGATGCCGCTGGTCCAGGTGTCGAAACTGGTGCCGGCGCGCACCGCCTTGCGGATGCCGAGCGGGATCGAGATCAGATAGGCGATCAGCGTCGACCACAGCCCCAGGGTGATCGAGACCGGCATCTTTTCCAGCACCAGGTCGATGACCGAGATCGAGCGGAAGAAGCTGGTGCCGAAATCGAAGCGCAGGTAGTTGCCCAGCATGATCAGGAAGCGCTGCGCGGCGCCGATCTTTTCCTTGTGGCATTCGGGCGATTTCAGGTCGGGCTCGCCCTCATGCGCGGGCGTGCAGGCGATCCTGGCAAAGCCCATCTGCACTTCCAGTTGGTCCAGAAGCTCGGGCGGGATGCCGCGGGCGCCGGCATATTCGGTCGATTGCGCCGCCTGCGCATCGCCGCCGCCGGTGATGTTGCGCAGGGCGTCGCCTTCGCCCTGGACGCGGGCGATGATCTGCTCGATCGGGCCGCCGGGGACGAATTGCGTCAGCGTGAAATTGACCAGCATGATGCCGATCAGCGTGGGTATGATCAGCAGCAAACGCCGCAGGATATAGGCTGCCATCCGCCCCTTTGCTCCGCCTTGCTCTGTGCCCGGGCCCGGGGGCCTAGCGCAGCGCGCCGGATTGTTTCAGCTTTTCCGCCTTATCCGCGTCATACCACCAGAAATCAAGTTCACCCAGCAGATAGGGCGGCAGCTTCTCGGGGTGGGCATAGATATCGTAATAGGCCAGGGTGTAATCGGCCTTGTACCATTGCGGCACCCAGAAGCGCAGGGCGCGCAGGCTGCGGTCCAGCGCATGGACGATGGCGTCCATCTCGACCTGGGTCTTGGCCTCGATCCCCTTCTCGATCAGCGCGTCGATGGCCGGGTTCGCCAGCCCCATCGGGTTGAACACATCGCCCACGTTTTCCGAGCCGAAGACCTGCTCGGTGCCGCCGCCGACATAGAAGCCAAGCTGCGCGAAATTGTCGGTGATCATATCGAAATCATGGCCGCGGGTGCGGTTGGTCATCTCGGCATCGTCGACCCGCGCGTTCACGGCATCGACGCCAAGCGCGCGCAGGTTCTGCACGAAGGGGTTGATGATGCGGTCGAAGCTCTGGTTGTCGTTCAGGATCTCCAGCTTCAGCCGCTGGCCCTTCTGGTTCACGCGCATGCCGTCCGGCCCCGGCTTCCAGCCCGCCTGATCCAAAAGCGCCGAGGCCGCGCGCAGGTTCTTGCGGTCGAGCTGGGTCTTTCCCGAGACCGGCTGCACCACCGCATCCTCGGTCAGGACGCCCTCGGGCAGGTCCTTCGCCAGGGGTTCCAGCAGCGCCAGCTCCTCGGGCGAGGGCTTGCCGGTCGCGGCCAGTTCGCTGTTGTCCCAGAAGCTGTTGACGCGGGTGTTGAGCCCATAGAACAGCGTCTCGTTCGACCATTCGAAGTTGAACATCAGCCCGATGGCCTGGCGCACGCGGATGTCCTGCCAGGTCTCGCGCCGCAGGTTGAAGATCCAGCTTTGCCCGGTGGCGAGATCGCCGTTCGGCAGCACCTCCTGCTTGACCGCGCCGGATTTCAGCGCCGGGAAGTCATAGCGCGTCGCCCAGTGGATCGAGGAGGTCTCGTTGCGGAAGGTATAGACCCCGGCCTTGAACGCCTCGAAGGCGGCGTCGTAATCCGAGAAATACTCCACGCGGATCTTGTCGAAATTGTGCCGGCCCTTGTTGATCGGCAGGTCCTTGCCCCAGTAATCCGGGTTGCGCCTGACGCTGAGCGAGCGCCCCATCTCGGCGCTGTCGAAGACATAGGGTCCCGAGCCCAGGAAGGGGATATTGCTCGACTGTTCGATGTCGCGCTTGTTCTTGCGGAAATCCTCGCGCGAGAACACGATCTGGCTGCCGACCTGCTGGATCACGTCGCGGCGCGGATAGCCGGGCTGGAAGATGAACTTGATCGTATGCTCGTCGATCACCTCGGCCTTGGCGACCATCTTGGCGATGCCGGTGCGATAGGACGACAGGCCCTTGTCGCGCAGAAGCTCAAAGGAAAACAGCACGTCATGCGCGGTCAGCGGCGTGCCGTCCGAGAATTTCGCCTCGGGCCGCAGATGGAAGATCACCCAATCGCGGCTTTCGGGATATTCGATGGTCTCGCAGAGCAGGCAATAGGACGAGCCGCGCTCATCCGCCGGATCCTCCATCAGCCGTTCCAGCATGATGACCGACAGCGCGGTGGCGCGGCCGCGATGGGTAAAGGGGTTGTAGCTGTCGAAGCCGCCGATTCCCCATTCCGAGATCTCGCCGCCCTTGGGCGCATCCGGGTTCACGTAACGCAGATGCGGATAATCCGCCGGCAGTTCGGGCGTGCCGAAGACCGCGATGCCATGCGACACGATGGTCCCGGGCTTGGGCTCTTGCGCGGGGGCGGTGACGGGCAGCAGCGCCAGCAGCAGGGCCATCGGGGCATGTCGCAAAAAGGGCATCGTCATCGGGTGTTGCTCGTCCTTGCATGTCGGGGCCTGATCCGGCCCGCTTGTTGCCCGCAGGCTAGCAGTCGGGCCGGGCGGTTCAACATGCAATTGCGTGATGGGCCGACCCCGCCCTGCGCTCGCGCCATGAAAAAGGGCGCCCGCAAGGGACGCCCCGTCATGATCTGCCGCGCGGAAGGCTTATTTCAGCGTTTCCAGATAGGCGATCAGGTTCGCGCGATCCTCGACCTTGGGCAGGCCGGCAAAGGCCATCTTGGTGCCTTTGACCACGGTCTTGGGGTTGGTCAGGAAATGCTCCAGCGCCTCGGGGGTCCAGTCCGGAGCCTCGGCGGCATGGGCCTTCATGGCGTCGGAATAGTTGAAGCCGGCGGCAGAGGCGACCGCGCGGCCGACCACGCCGTTCAGATGCGGGCCGGTGCTGTCCGAGCCGTCGATCTTGTGGCAGGCCTTGCACTTGCCGAAGACCTTCTCGCCCGCCGCGGCATCGGCCGAGGCCATGACGGTGGCAAAATCGGGGCCTTCCTCGGCCGCTTCCTCGCCGCCGCCGGCGCCGGCGTCCTCGACGGGAATCGTATAGGCCTGGGCGTGCTCTTCCTCGCCGCCATGGCCTGCGGGGCCGACGTGATAAATGCCCGAAGCGGCCCAGCCCATCAGCAGAAGGAACAGAAGCGAGCCGATGATAGCCCCGGCTGCCTTGGTGATGGTCATGGTATCGAACATGTCTGCGGGCCCCTTGGGTCTATCCGTGGATCTGGGCGGTATCTATCCGCTTTTGTTTCGCTGGTTCAAGGTATAGTTGTCGCTCGCGCGCGACAAAACCCGCCGGCGTCACCGCCTCGCCACGGGGCTTGACGCCGCAAGACCGGGGCCGGACCCCGCAAGCACAGGCCTGCAAGGACAAGGGGGCAAGGGATGAGCCAGACCGAAAGCCAGGGCGTGATCGCCTTCCAGGGCGAGCCGGGCGCCTATAGCCACCAGGCATGCCGCAACTACCGGCCGCGTATGGAGGCCCTGCCCTGCCGCACCTTCGAGGACACCATCGAGGCGGTGCGCGGCGGCCGCGCCGAACTGGCCATGCTGCCGGTCGAGAATTCCACCTATGGCCGGGTCGCCGACATCCACCACCTGTTGCCGGAAAGCGGGCTGCACATCATCGACGAGGGCTTCGTGCGGGTGCGCATCAGCCTGCTGGCCGTGCCCGGCGCCACGCTGGCCGAGGTGACCGAGGCGATGAGCCACCCGGTCCTGCTGGGCCAGTGTCGCGGCTTCCTGCGCCGCCACGACATCCGCAGCCTGGTCGGCGCCGACACCGCCGGTTCGGCCATGGAGGTGGCGCGGCGCGGCGAGCGGTCGCTGGCCGCCCTGGCCGCGCCCCTGGCCGGCGAGATCTACGGGCTCGACGAACTCGCCTCGGGCATCGAGGACCGGCAGAACAACACCACCCGCTTTCTGGTCATGGCGCGCCAGCCCGATTTCAGCCGTCGCAAGAATGCCCAGGGCGACGGCACGATGATGACCACCTTCGTCTTCCGCGTCCGCAACATCCCGGCCGCGCTCTACAAGGCGCTTGGCGGCTTTGCGACCAATGGCGTCAACATGACCAAGCTGGAAAGCTACATGGTCGACGGCGTCTTCACCGCGACGCAGTTCTATGCCGACATCGAGGGCCACCCCGAGGATCCCAATGTCGCCCGCGCGCTGGAAGAACTGGATTACTTCACCTCCAGCCTGAACATCCTCGGCGTCTATCCGGCCGATCCGCTGCGCGCCGCGCAATTGCGCGACCAGGCCCAGGGCTGAGACGCCGCCGGGCGCCGCTCAGGCGGCGGCCTCGGCCGAAATCTGGGTCACGAAATCGGCGATCCGCTGGGCGAACTTGCGGTCAAGCTGCGCCTTGCCCAGCTTGGCGGTCTGCAGCAGCAGCCGCGCCTTCATGCCGCGCGGCTGCACGTCGGCCTCGAAGATCAGCCGCGACCGGCTGGGGGTCAGCGCCACCACGGTCATGCGGATCTGCAATTCGAACTGGTCCGAGGTGCCATCCAGCGCGATCAGCTCATTGGGTTCGTAGCGGGCAACGCGCAGGTCCAGCCCGCGCCGACGGCCGCGCCAGTCGAAGCCGATCTCCCAGCCCATGCCGACCCCGGGCCGCACCATGTCGTCCAGCCGCCGCACCGAGGCGCCGCGCCGCACCAGCATCCGCTCGAGGCTGGGAAAATTGCCGACGGCGCGGAAAAGGGCATCGGCGGGAATGTCGGTGTCCTGGCGAGTCGAGAATTTCATCGAAGGTCCACTGCTGCTGAAAACGCCCAAAGCATCATGCGCGGTTTTTCCCATGTTGCAGCGCAGCATGCAAGCGCACCCCACCGTATCGGCGACGCAGCGTCAATATGCAATCCAAGGTTGCATAATGCTTATAATGTCCGCATGCATGGACAATGGATCACGATCCCGCCCTGCCCCGTCACGCCGCCACCGCGGCTTCCAGCCCTGCCGAGGATTGCCTCGACCTGCGGGTGATGGCGACGACGGATCTGCACATGCATGTGCTGGGCTATGATTACCTGGCCGACCGGCCGTCCGAGCGGCTGGGCCTGTCGCGGGCGGCGGCGCTGATCGCGCGCGCGCGCCAGCAGGTGCCGAACTGCCTGCTCTTCGACAATGGCGACGCCCTGCAAGGCAGCCCGATGGGCGACTACCTGGCCGAATCCGGCGGCATCGGCCCGCGCCGTCGCCACCCGGCCATCGCTGCGATGAACGCGCTCGGCTATGACGCGGCCACGGTCGGCAACCACGATTTCAGCTTCGGCCTGGGCTTTCTGCGCGCCAGCCTGGAAGGGGCGGCGTTCCCGATCGTTGCCAGCAACCTGCAGCCGCGCCGGCCACTGCCGGTCAGCCCGCATCTGCTGCTGGAGCGGCGCTTCCTGGACCGCCAGGGCCGCCCGCGCCGGCTGCGCATCGGCGTCTTGGGCTTCCTGCCGCCGCAGACCGTCGACTGGGAACCGGCCCTGCGCCCCGAGATCGCGGTCGCCGACATCCTCGATTCGGCCCGCGCCGGCATCGCCGCTCTGCGCCAGCGCGGCGCCGACCTGGTGCTGGCGCTGTCGCACAGCGGCATCGGCGCGCTGGAGCCGCAACCGATGATGGAGAACGCGGCCACCGCGCTGGCCGCCCTGCCCGGGCTCGACCTGGTGATCGCCGGCCATACGCATCGGGTCTTCCCCTCGGCCAGCCATCCCGGCGGCCCCGGCATCGACGCCGAGCGCGGAACGCTGGCCGGGAAGCCCGCGGTGATGCCGGGCTTCTGGGGCTCGCATCTGGGGCTGATCGACCTGCGGCTGCAGCATGACGGCAGCGCCTGGCGTATCGCCGATTTCACCTGTCGCGCCGAGCCGGTCGCGGCCGAGGCCGACCACCCCGCCGTCACCGGCCCGGCCATGCCGGCGCATCGCCAGACCCTGCGGCATTTCCGCCGCCGCATCGGCCGCACCGAACGCGCGCTCAGCAGCTATTTCGCGCTGATCGGCCAGGATCCGGGGCTGCGGCTGGTGGCCATGGCGCAACGCTGGCACGTGCGGCGGGCGCTGCGCGGCACACGCTGGCAGGACCTGCCGATCCTCTCGGCGGCAGCACCCTTTCGCGCCGGCGGGCGCGGCGGGCCGCAGCATTACACCGACGTGCCGGCCGGGCGGCTGACGCTGCGCAGCATCGCCGATCTCTACCTGTTCCCGAACCGGCTCTGCGCCATCCGGCTGAGCGGGGCTGAGGTGCGCGAATGGCTGGAACGCTCGGCCAGCCTGTTTCTGCGGATCGAGCCGGGCCTTTCGGACCAGCCGCTGATCGACCCCGAGTTCCCGAGCTACAATTTCGACGTGATCGACGGGCTCGACTGGCAGATCGACCTCAGCCGGCCGCCGCGCTATGCGCCGGACGGGCGGCTGGCCCATGCCGATTCCCACCGCATCGCCGACCTGCGCCACCGCGGCCGGCCAGTCGCCCCCGGCCAGCCGTTCATCCTGGTCACGAACAGCTACCGGCTGTCGGATTGCGGGCTTTTCGCGGCACTGGCCAGCGGGCGGCCGGTGCTTCTGGACAGCACCGCCCGCACGCGCGAGGTGCTGCGCCGCTATGTCGCGCAGCGCCGGGTGCTGGCGCCCGATTCCCGCACCGGCTGGAGCTTTTCGCCCCTGCCCGGCACCTCGGTCCTGTTCGAGACCTCGCCCGCCGCCGCCGGCCATCTCGGCCATCTCGATACCCCGGTCGAGCAGGCCGGGCTTGGCCCGGACGGATTCCTGCGGCTGCGGCTGCACCTCTGACGCCAAGGCGCTTGCATCCGCCGCCGCCCGCGCCTATCTAGGCGCCGAGAGGTTGGCGCGGGCGAGCGCCTCGCCAACCCGGTCAGGTCCGGAAGGAAGCAGCCGTAACGAGTCCCGCTTGGGTCGTTGTCCAGCCTCTCACCTGTTTTCCTCGCAGCGCTTTAAAGCTAAAAGCCCTCGCTTTTCAGGGCTTGGTTCTGTTTTGGGGCCAGAATTCGGTGCCGGAAACAGGGTTGCAGATGGCTGGTCATGTCCGACCTTTGACGGTCAAAGCTACGTCCGCGCGGTCCCCGTCACGCTGCAACCTATCCTCGGCAAGAAGAGCTAACCGCCCCTCTCGGCCCCGGCCGGCGCGAGGCCACGCGGGCGCTGCCCTCTGCCGTCGCGGCGCTATCCCCGACGACCCCTTGGCCGTCGCGGAGCAATCGCTGGACCTGCTGGTGATGCGCAACATGCAGTCATTTGACCCGAACGCCCGCCAAGCCCGGCTGGACGCTCTGCGGCGCGAACGAAACGCATCAGGTTGAACATGAGATAGACGCTTACCTTGACCAGCATGGGCTTGACTGGATTTTGCAGTTACCGATAAGGCCGTCACGACCGTTTCAAAGGTCTATCTGCCGACGCTACGCAGCCTATTCCGCTGCGCGGTCGAAAAGGACAAGCAGCCGAGCAACCCAGCCGAAACGCTGCCGCTGGGTAAGCCTAGACGAGTGCACCCGAGAAATGGGATACACCACGCTCGAGGCGGTCAAGGTTCTGCGGTTCTGGTGGGATTACCAGCCCAAGTCGGGCCCGAAAAGCAAGGTTCTGGAAGGCGAGCGCATGACCGCCGCAAGCGGTGGGTGCCGCTTCTCTGCGCGTTCACCGGGGCGCGCGTGGCCGAAATCACCCAGCTTAGGCGGCAGGACGAAGGCGCGACCATCGCACGAATCACGCCCGAGGCAGGCGCTACCAAGACAGGCCAATGGCGCGACGTGCCGTTGCATCCGGAATTATCGAGATAGGCTTTCTGGACTACCTCGACACTATCCCCTCTGGGCCGATCTTCCACAATGAGCCGCACTCCCATCGGTTCGTTTACGCGGCGAAGAAACTGGCGAACCGGCTAGGCGACTGACTGCAAGAGCAAGAGCTTGTTCCCACTGGCGTCCAGCCGTCGCATGGCTGGCGGCACCGGCTGAAAACGGTGGGGCGCGAGGTTGGTATTGATGGCCGAGTTCTGGACTGTATCCAAGGTCACGCCCCGCGAACGGCTGGTGATGATTACGACGACGTGACGCCTAACAGTGAGCTACTCCCCGCTCCTTGGACAGTTTTCGGGGATATTTAAGCTACTGCCTGCGCTTGCTGATCGATTTCGATATTGTTGAAGTAAACCACGGCGGGTGGCCGTCCACCATGGGCGGTGTGGGGCCTCTGGTGGTTGTAGAAGGTGATCCATCGGCCAATGGCAGCCTTGGCCTGTGACCCCGTTTCCCAGGCATGCAGGTAGACGCATTCGTATTTCAGGGACCGCCACAGGCGCTCGATGAAGACATTGTCGATGCACCGCCCCTTGCCGTCCATCGAGATGCGGGTGCCGACGCGCTTTAGCCGATCTGTCCAGGCGAAGGACGTGAACTGGCTGCCCTGGTCAGTGTTCATGATCCCCGGCGCGCCGAAGCGGTGGATGGCCTCCTTCAGCGCCTCAACGCAGAAGTCGGCCTCCAGCGTGTTCGAGATGCGCCAGGCCAGAACCTTGCGTGTGAACCAGTCCATGATGGCCACCAGATACAGGAAGCCGCGCCGCATCGGCAGGTAGGTGATATCGGCGCACCAGACCTGGCCGGGACGATCCACCCGCAGCCCGCCCAGCAGGTAGGGCCAGGTCTTGTGGCCCTTCCTCGGCTTGCTGGTGTTGGGCTTCTGATAGATCGGCATCAGGCGCATAAGTCGCATGAGCCGCCGAATGCGCTTCTGGTTCACGCCATGGCCTTCGTTCTGCAGGTGCCAGGTCATCTGGCGAACCCCATAGAACGGCGTGTCGAGGAACTGCCGGTCGATCAGCCGCATCAGGCCGAGGTTCTGATCCGTCTCTCCAGCCGGCTCGTGGTAGAACGACGAGCGCGAGATCGACAGCAGGCGGCACTGCGCCCCGATGGACAGCGCCGGGTGGTTCCGTTCGATCATCCCACGCCTCACTTTCCGGTCCACGGCTTGAGCTTTCGTGACAAAAAATCGTTGGCGACAGCCAGCTCCCCGATCTTGGCATGCAGTGATCGGACCGTCTCTTCATCCACCTCCGTCGAGGGCTTCTTGCCGCCGCGCTCGAAGATATCCGCAGCTCCGTCGAGCAGCGCCTTCTTCCATTGATGGATCATCGTCGGATGCACGCCGTATTCGCCCGCCAGCTCTGACACAGTGCGCTCGCCCTTAACGGCCTCGAGCGCCACGCGCGCCTTGAAGCCCGCGTCATGGTTTCTGCGTTTCCGCATTCCTGATCTCCTCGTTCTTGGAGACCAGCAAACGTCAGATCGTAGCTTCCGTCACTGTCCGATTTCCGGGGAGCAGCTCACAGGTCGCTGAAAAAGTCAGCCCTCGACCTGCCCCGCGGAACATGATTCACCCTGCGCCGGTCGATGGGGGTGATAAAAATGCGCGGGGCGGACGAGGCGAGCGGATCGCTGTTCAGCTATGTCGACCTTGAGGCCCGCATCCTCGCGGGCTACCCGCTGCGGACGATCCGGCAGGTGGTGAACGAGGCGCGCCAGCCTGGATGCTGCGTCCGATGAGCTCTACACCGACTTTGGTCGCCCCTCGATCCCACCGGAGCGGCTGATCCGGGCGAGCCTGCTGCAGCTCCTCTATTCGGTCCGGTCCGAGCGCCAGCTGATGGAGCAGATGAACCACGATCTGCTGTTGCGCTGGCCTCGGCATTGATGATCCCGTGTGGGGTGAAGGGCGCCCGGAAATCCGTCCGGGGGACGGATTTCAGCCCTGAACGGGCGAAGCCCCGAAGGCCGACCGTCTTCGCAAGAACCGCGACCGGCTGCTGAGCACCGACATGTCGCGCAAGATCATGGCCGCGATCCTGGCGCACCGCCAGGCGCCGCCGCTGCTGTCTGACGACCACTTCTCGGTCGACGGCACGCTGGTGAAGGCATTCGCCATGGGCCTCGAACCGGTGGCGGCCTGATGGCTCACCCTCGATGAAGAGCGTCCCAACCGCGGACGGGCGAGACCCCGCCGGATGACGAAGCCGGCGATCCTCCCGGACTCGGGCTCCCCGCCACCGATCCATCCGCCTTGACCGTAGCCGCCAAGACCGATCCGATGCCCCGCAACCAACGCCACAGCCGCCATGCCGAGGTCGATTTCCGGGGTCAGAGGCGGACGAATGCCACCCATGGCCCGCCCCCGCTCCGGACGCGCGGCTCTACAGGACATCCCCGGCACCGGGCGATGCTGTGCTTCATCGGTCATGCCTTGATGGAGAACCGGTCGGGCCTGATCGTGCGGGGCGGTCTTGACCGCCAACAATCTCGCCCGGCTCCCGAGGCTGCTTGGCGCTTGACCAAGGGAGCCGGCGAGAACGCCGCTCGCCCGCCGAAACAGCCGCAAGGCGCCAAGCTCCTGATGGCCTCAAGGGGAAAACATCCCGGCAGCGCGACTATTTCAGCGACCTGTTAGAACACGATTCTTGCCATATCGCCCGAAAAGTTGGCGGCTGGTCTGCAAGTCAAAGAGGCCGTTCAGTCTATGGTTCAGTCTGGCGTGACAGCAGAAGATCTTCTGCTGGGGCGCGAACAGAACGGCTGATCGAGACAGTGGCTGACCGTCTCGGCCCGATAACGACCGGAAAGGCTCGCTGCGCAAAATGGGAAACGGGAATTAGACCGTTCCCGTTGCGCTCGTCCGTAGCGGCAACCTTTTGATTTCAGTTGATGGCGTGGGGTTCCCCGCGCAGCCCCTCTCATCGCGCCAAAAACATCAAACCTTGACACTGGCCTTCATGACCCGCTGGTTTCACACGCCCGAAAGATCGCAGAGCCTCGAACCTTTTGCCCCCGACACCGGTACCCTTACTCCCGCCCCCAATCCGCGTCGCGCATCTCGCGCAAGCGGCTGGCCGTGCGCTCGAATTCGAAGGCGCCCTCGCCTTCCGCGTAAAGCCGTTCCGGCTCGTCTGCCGCGCTGGCGATCAGCCGCACCCTGGCCTCGTAAAGCGCGTCGATCAGGGTGACGAAACGCTTGGCCTCGTTGTAGTTCGACTGCGACAGCCGCGGAATCGAGTCGATGAAGAGCACGTCCAGCGCCTCGGCAATGGTCAGGTAGTCGCCCGGGCCCAGCGGCCGGCCGCAGAGTTCCCAGAAGCTGGCGCGGCCGATGCGGCCGACATGCTGCGGGATCTCGACCTGGCGGCCCTTGATCTCCAGCACCAGGGCCGGGGACGGCTGCCCGCCCGTCTCGGCCCGCCACAGCGCGTCCATGCGGTCATGCGCCTCGGCATCGGCGGGGACGAACCAGACCTGGCCGCCCTCGTCGCGGTTCTGGCGGTGGTCGGTGGCGCTGACCAGTTCCACCACCTCCAGCCGCTCGCGCAGAAGCGCGATGAAGGGCAGGAAAAGCTGGCGGTTCAGCCCGTTCTTGTACAGCTCCTCGGGCACCCGGTTCGAGGTGGTGACCACCGTCACCCCCTCCTCGAACAGGATCTGGAACAGCCGGCCGACGATCATCGCATCGGCGATGTCGGTGATCTGCATCTCGTCGAAGCACAGCAGCCGCACCTGCCGCGCCACCTCCAGCGCGACCGGGCGCACCGCGTCCTGCTGGCCGGTCTTGCGCACCGCCTCGAGACCGGCCTGGATCTCCTGCATGAACTCGTGGAAATGCACCCGGCGCTTGGCATCGGTCGGCGCCGCCGCCATGACCAGGTCCATCAGCATGGACTTGCCGCGCCCGACGCCGCCCCAGAGGTAGAGCCCCCGGACCGCAGGCGCCGCCGCCGGCGCGGCGCCGCGCAGCCGCGACAGCCAGCCGTTTCTTTGCGGCGCCGGGGCCGGAGCGGCGCCCAGCTCGCGCACCAGCCGGTCCAGCACCGGCAACACGCCGCGCTGTGCGGCATCGGGCTGCAATTGCCCCGCGGCCACCCGGGCCTCGTAGAGTTCGGATACGTTTGCCATATTCGCCCCCTGCCAAAGAAAGAACCGGCCCGCAAGGGCCGGCTCCATCATTCCCGACGTTTTCGGCGGGATCAGCGGCCGAGTCGGCTGAAGCTGCCGCGCGGATCGGCGCCATTGCCCAGCCAGTTCTGCGTGACCGCCGCGATCTGGTTGACGATCTGCACGCGCTGGGTCAGGCCCCTGGCGTCGGCCTCGTCCCCGGCCTTGCCGACCAGGGCGGGGAATTCCGCCTTGATGGTCTGCGGCTGGGTCAAGGCGGCGCCGCTGCGGGCGTCAAAGACCTGCACGCTGTATTGGATATTGTGCACGCCGGCGTTCTGCAGCCTCTCGCGCACCTTGGGGGTGATGGCGTGGAACTGGCCAAGCGTCGCGACGATCCGCACGCGGGTCTTGCCATGCAGCCCGGCCGCGCCCTTCCGGATGCCCTCCTCGACGATGGCCGCGGCCTGGGCGCGGCGGTCGCCGGCCGGCTCGCCGTGCCAGACGATGTCGAAATCGGGGGTGTAGCTGTTTTCCTCGCTGGTGGTCAGCGTCTCGGGCACGGCGACCTCGACCGAGGCGACGCGCCAGGTCGCGGTCTGGGCGCGGTCAAGCTGGTCGTATCGGGTTTCCCAGGTCTGCCCGGCGCAGCCGGCCAGGCCAAGCGCCAGACCCAGCGCCAGAAGGGCGGGTTTAAACATGATGGATCCTCGTTAGGAACTGTGGTGAAAGGACAGTGCGCGAACGGCGTGCAGGGCAGGAATGGTCGGGCTTCCCTGATGCGGCCGTGGCATGGAATTGCAACCAAAAGGTGATTCACCCCTTGGTTGCGACGCAGATTAAGCCATGTTTTCCAATGCGCAACCGCTTTCTCACCGCCGTTTCAGGCGATGGCGCGGTTGCGCGTCTCGGTGCGGATGAAGAGCGTGGCGAGGGCGGCCAGCAGCAGCAGCGCCGCGAAGACCCCGATGGCCAGGCCGAAGCCCCGCGCCACGACATAGCCCATCAGCGAGGGCGCCAGCAGCCCGCCCAGCCGCGCCACCGCGCTGGCGGTGCCCATGCCGGTGCCGCGCAGCCCGGTCGGGTAAAGCTCGGGCGTGAAGGCATAAAGCGCGCCCCAGGTGCCCAGAAGCGCAAAGCTCATCATCAGCAGCGACCCCGCGACCAGCCAGGGGCTGGCGGCGATGGTGAACAGGAAGCAGCCGGCGGCGCTGAGCAGCAGGAACACCTGCAGCGTCGGCTTGCGGCCCCAGGCCTCGACGCCATGCGCGGCCAGGGCATAGCCCGGCAGTTGCGCCAGCGCCATCAGCACCAGGAAGCCATAGCCGCGCACGAAGCCGAAACCGCCCTTGGCCAGTTCCGCCGGCAGCCAGACGAAGACGCCGTAATAGGATAGCGAGACCAGGAACCAGGCGGCGAAGATGCCCAGGCTGCGGTCGCGCAACTCGGGACCGAGCAGCCCCTGCCCCGCGCCCTCGGCCACGGGCGCGGTCAGCGCCACGTCGGGCGGCAGCGCGCGGGCGCCATTGGCGGTCAGCACGCGGTCCACCACCTTGCGCGCGCCGGCCTCGTCACCCTTGCGCAGCAGATACATCGGCGATTCCGGCACCCAGAGCCGCAGCCAGATGCCGATCAGCGCCGGGATCGCCGCGACGGCGAAGATCCAGCGCCAGGGCTCGGCCGCGCCGGCCAGATGCGCGATCCAGGCGGTCAGCGCGATGACGATGGTGCCGAGCGCCCAGAACCCTTCTAGCCAGACCAGCCAGCGGCCGCGATTGCGGGGCGGCAGGAACTCGGCCATCATCGCGTAATCGACCGGCAGCGTGCCGCCCACCGCCATGCCGGTCAGGAAACGCAGCGCCAGAAGCGACCAGAAATCCGGCGCAGAGACCGAGGCGATGCCGAAGACCGCATCGCAGCTGACCGTCAGCAGCAGCACGTTGCGCCGCCCGATGCGGTCGGCGATGCGGCCGAACAGCGTCGCGCCGACGAACATGCCCAGGAAGAACAGCGTGCCGGTCTGCAAGGCCTCGGGCACGGTCAGCCCGAAGCTCGCCGCAATCGAGGCGGCGGTGAAGCCGATGGCGATGACCTGCATCGCATCCGCCGCCCAGACCAGGCCGAAGATGGCCAGCAATCGCTGCTGGAAGCGTCCGGCGCCGCCCTGGGCCAGGGCCTCGTCGATGGTCAGTTGCATGGCTCGCCTTTCGCTGATGCGTCAGGCGCAGTCTTGCGACCACCGCCGCCATGTCCAGTCCAAACCGCCGTTCCGGCACGAAAAAAGAGCCGCCCCCATGGGCGGCCCCTGCGAGTCAGGCCAGCGCCACCTCGAAGCTGGGCAGCCAGCGTTCCAGGACGAAGACCTGCCCGCCCCAGGTCACGCTGCGGATCAGCGTGCTGCGGATCAGCCCGCGATGCGCGCCATAGCCGCAGCCCGCGGCATCGGTCAGCGTCCGGTAATCGGTGGCGCTGCGCTGCATGGCATAGCGCAGCCCCGTCACCGTGCCCGCCACATCGACGACGATCTCGCCGCCCGACACCGAGGCCGCCGTGATCGCACCGCCGCCGACTGCCTCCAGCCCCAGGTTGGCTGGATCGCCGCCATAGCCGGCATAAAGGCCGCCGACCGTGGTCAGGCTCTCGTCGCCGCGGACCGAAACCGGGATGGTGATCCGGTTCCCCTCCCGCACCGGCGTGCCGGGCAGAAGGTTCCAGGCCCGGCCGGCGGCATCCTCGGCCGCGGCCCAGACCCCGACCTCATAGGCGCGGACATATTCCGACCACAGCTTGTGCACGCCTTTGCCATCGGCATTGTCGATCTTGTAGGGATAGAGCGGCCCGATCAGCACGCCGCCCTGCTCGCGCACCAGGTCCAGCTGGTCCAGCTTGCAATCGTGCAGGTTGCTGTCCGCGCCATGCATATAGCCGCCGGTCTGTTGCAGGAACAGCTTCGGTGCTGCCGCCTGCCCGGCCAGCCGCTGGATCTGGCCGTGCCAATCGGCCAGCGTGGCGCGGGCGGCGGCCAGCCACCAGCCGCGCGGCCGGGCGACATCGGCCTCGCCCTGGTTCAGAAACAGGCGCGGCACCCGCACCGTGCTGCCTTGGGCGGCAAAGACCCGTGCGGCCTCGGTCAGCCACCATTCGCCGTTCTGCCAGGGCGCCAGCAGGCCCGAGGTGCCGGTCGCGCCGTCGTCGTCCAGGTTCTCGATCGACTGCCCGCCGGCATCGTGGAACTGGAAGGCAACGCCCTGCGGCGCCAGCCCCTCGCGCAACAGCCCGCAGGCCAGGACCGCGCCCTCGGGGATCGAGGTCTGCACCAGCATCGGCCCGGCGCCGCTGGCCTGGGCCGATGTATCATAGCCGTTCAGCAGGGGGTTGGCGACATTGGCCACCGCCACCCCATCCACGCGCTTGAGCCCGGTCAGCATCAGCGCGCCGGGATTGGCCGCGCCGCCGAAGACGTCACGCCAGCGCCGCCCGTCCGGTGCCAGCTCGGCCCCGAAATTCGCGCCCAGCGACAGCGACTGGCCGCGCGCCATCATCAGATCGACGGTATTGACGGGCGCCGTTACGCCGCCCGAAAATGCGCGATCACCTCCTCGAAGCGCAGCAGGAAGGCGCCGCCGACCGGCTTGGTGCAGACGGCGATCCGCTTGACCGTGCCGCGCACATATTGGCCGGTGCGCACCTGGGCATAGTTCACGCCCGGCGTGCCGGCCGGGGTCTCGGACAGCATCGTGCCGGCCAGCGTGAAGGCGCGCACCGTCCGCGCGGCATTGTCGATCTCGATGCCGACGACAAATTCCTGGCCATAGGTCACGGTGCCCAGGGCGATGCTGCGGGCCACCCCGTCGTGATAGCGCGCCTGCAAGGCGCCGTTGTTGTTCTGGATCGCGATGGTGCCGCCCGAAGGGTTCGCCGCCAGGATCTGCGCCACGCCCGAGCCATAGGCATCCAGCACCGCCCGCACGACGATGAAGACCCCGTCGATGTTCGGATTGCTCAAATTGGTCGCCTGCAGGCTGCGGCCATCGGCAAAGACGATGCCCTCGGCCGCCATGGCGACCGCCGCGCCCGAGGCGGTGGCGGCCAGCGCCCAGCCGCCGTTCCCCTTGTTGGCGAGCCCCGTCACCGCCGCCGCGGTCCCGGTCACGCTCGAACCCGCATCGAAATAACCCGCCGCCAGCGTCATTTCCGGCACCACCTGCACCGGAGGCGTCACGATCAGCGCCGCGGTCGTGGCCTCGGCCGCACCCGCCTCGTTCACCCAGCGCACGCTCAGCGCATATTCCCCGGCCTCGGCCAGTTGCAGCCGCATCTGCGCATCGACCTGCGCCTTGATGCTGCTGCCGTTCAGCGTCACGTCCCATTCCGCCACCGGCGCCGGCGTTCCCGAACCCGCACCGATGTCCAGCGTCACCGTGGCGCCCAGCACCGCGTCGGCCGGCAGCATCGATGGCTGGCGCATCACGGCGGGCACCACGCTCGCGCCCTGCCCCTCGACCAGCGTGGCGCCGCGCGCATCCAGCAGCGGCACCGCGCGGTCGGCCAGATAGATCCGCTGCACGCCGCGGAACAGCGCGCCGTTCAGCCCGTTGTGGATCGCCAGCGGTGTATCGCGGGCATCGACCAGCACCAGGTCGCTGTCGCGCTTCTGGCCAAAGGGCAGCGCCTCATAGCCGGCGAAATCCTGCGCGACGATCAGCCGGGTCAAGCCGCCCTCCTTCGCCGCCTTCATGTTCTGCGCGCTGGTCCGCTCCAGATCGCCCAGCGTGATGTCCTGGGCCGAGGCGATGAACAGGCCCTTCACTTCGAACACCTTGGCGACATATTGGTTGTAACCCTCGACCGTCCAGCTGGTGCCGGCGCTGTCGCCCTCGGCATTGACCAGCAGCGCCAGCGACCATTCGCCCTGCGCATTCGTGGTCGCCTCGACCCTTTCGGTGACGACCCGCGTGCCTCCGAACACATCCGATCCGCTCAGCGTGGCGACGATCTTGCCCTGGGAAATCGGGGCGAGGGTGGCATCCATCAGGACACCCCTGACTGTGGCTTTGTTCGGCATGTTGGTCCTCTGCTCATTCCGAAAGGCGCGGCCATTATCCGGGCCTTTCGCGGCAGTTGCCGTGCCGGGCAAAGCAACGGCCTTGCCGCGGCCGAAGCCGCGGCGCAACCCATTGCGCGAGCGATGCAGTCATAATGCAATTATAGATTGCATTTGTATAAATACCCTAGCAGTCTGCCGTTGACACAACCTTAACGCGAGCGCGCTGCGAGGGCCGCATGAGCAAGAAGCAGATCCTGGTCGATCACGCCGATTACCGCATCACCCTGCTGCAAGCCGGCGACCGGCCGGCGGATCGGGTGATCGTCAGCTTCGGCGGCCAGCCCTCGGACCTGTCGGATGTGGGTTTCGGCAGCCAGTTCGCGCTGGAGAATGGCTGGGACAATGTCTTCGTCGCGCAAAGGCACGGCACGCAATACCAGGGCCTGCCGCTCGAGGCCTTTCGCGACGCCGTGCGGCCGGTGGTCGCGGGCCGCGATTGCGTGACCTATGGCGCCAGCCTGGGCGGCTATTGCGCGCTCTACTATGGCGGCGCCATCGACGCCCGGATCCTGGCCGCGGCGCCGATGCTGCCGGCCTGGAAGCCCTTGAAGATCCGCCGCTATGCTGACCTGCCTGTCACCCACCGGCCGCTTTCCGAGGCGCCGCGCGCCCGCCGCGCCCCGGTGGTGATCTTCGATCCCGAGCGCGTGCCCGACCAGTTCCTGGTCACGCATATGGTGCAGCCGGCCTATCCGCAGGCCCGGCTGGTGCGCATTCCCTTCGCCGGCCATACCGTGCTGATGACGCTGGCCGAGCTGCGCTGTCTCAAGCCGCTGATCAAGGGCATCGTCGAGCGCGACGAGATCATCGCCTTCGACCCGCCCAGCCCCCGCCACTCGGTCTGGCATCTCGAGAACGCCCGCAAGCAGATGCGCGCCGACCGCGACCGGGCCATCCGCCACCTGCGCGCCAGCCTGGAAATAAAGCCGACGAAACAGGCCTTCAGCATGCTGGCAAGCGCGCTCCTGGGCGAAAGCCGCACCGACGAGTTGCGCCGTCTGCTGGCCGAGGGCAGCGCCTCGGGCAACAAGCTGCTGGTGCCGGTCCCGGCCGTGCAACGCCAGTTGGCCGCCGCCGGGCTGCTGGCCTAGGCCCGGCGCCTGGTCCTGGTGCGAGGCTGCTGGGCCTCGTCCGCGTCCTGCGCGTCGGGCGTCACGAATTCGGCAAAGTCCGGCGACGTATCGACGAACTTGTCAAAGGTGCACAGCGCCATGCCCTCGGCGCTCAGATAGTCGAAATGCCGTTCGCGCACCCGGCGGACATCGCTCTCCGAGGCCCGCGTCATGCCGCGCTTGCGCAGCGTCTGCGCCTCGTGCCGCGGGGTATCGTTGTCGCCGCGATGGGTGACGATGCAGGGGAAATGCGGATCCGTCACCGAGACCAGGTGTTGCGGGATCTTGTAATGGCCATAGTCGAAGACCGTGCGCGTGCTGTGCCGCACCGCCGCGCCGGCGCTGAAGAACGGGCTGTACCAGTTGTAGATGCCCTCGGTCGGCCCGTCGGTGACGCAATAATACAGCGACGAGAAACTGACCGCGAAATGCGCGTTGCGCCACAGGCCGGCGGCATGGCGACGCAACCGGCGAATGAAGTCCTTGGACACGCAATCGTCGTCGTCCAGCCGGAACTGCACCGTGTCGGGCAGGTTCAGCGCCAGTTCCGGCGCCAGCATGGTGATGGCCTCCGAGACATGCATCGGCGCGACGAAGCGCAGCTCGACCTGCGGCGCCACGGCGCAGATCTGCTCGAGTCGGGTCCGATAGGCCGCGGGCATGCGGTCCGAGGACAGCACCAGGAAGCGGAAGTTCGAATCGGACTGCGCCCGCATCGAGGCCAGCGTCAGATGCTCGAAGGTCGCCAGCCGCGCCTCCATCCGCTCGGCGGCGAACAGCTCGGCCGCCTTTTCCTCATAGATCGCCTCGAGCTCGTCGTCGCTCTTGTTGCGATAGGCTTTCCAGTCACCGCGCCCGAGCATGGAAAACCGACACACACCAAGGATCGCGATATCCTGTTCCCGCATCACTCGCTCATCAGTTGAAAATCCCCTTATGCCTTAACAGAGAGCTTCGCCCCGCGCCACAACCTAAACGATACAGTTTCGTCCGAACGACCAGGCGCGGCATCTGCGCAACGTGTCGCGGACCTGCCATACAAAAGCCCCGCGACCGGCTTGGGTCGCGGGGCTTTTTGGCTGGATCGTGGTGCCGGTGAAGGGACTCGGTTACTATTTTCTATCAATGATATGGTGCGCCTATGCGTAGTTTTTGCGCGATCAACTACCCCACCAACGGAGGAATCTCATGCGCGTGATTGTCTGCGGCGGCCGAGACTATGACGACCGGAACGGCCTGTTCGAGGCGATGGACCGGCTCCATAAAAAGTTCGGAATCACCCGCGTAATCCAAGGCGGCGCAACGGGCGCAGACCGGCTCGCCTATGAATGGGCCGCGTCTCGCATGATCGCGGTGGAGAACGTGCCAGCCGACTGGAAGAAGCACGGCCGCGCGGCTGGGCCGATTCGCAACCGCGCGATGCTGGATCTCAAGCCGGCCTTCGTCATCGCCTTCCCAGGCGGGCGCGGCACCGCCGACATGACGCGGCAAGCCCGAGAGGCGCGCGTGCCGGTCTATCGCCCCATCCACGGAGGAACGACAGCATGAGCGAGCTTAAGCTTTCCGAGCGGATCCGCGTCGGGCTGGCGGTCAATGGGGAAATCGTGATCGGCAGGGGAACCGCCGTGCCGCTTATCAAGGCGCTGGAAGCCATGGAGCGCGATGCTGACAGGTGCAATAAGGCGCTGGCCGACTTTGCTGCAATGCGGGATCGGCGCGACGCTTTGAACGAGCGAATCATCCGAGACATTCTCGTCGTTGCCTTTGCCCTAACCTGCATTGGGTGGACGCTGGCGGGAGTGATCCGTTGACCCACCCCCGCGACCAGATCACCAAGGAGAGGACATGAGCGACTGGCAACCGATTGAGACGTGCCCTGACTATGGCGAGCCGTTCATCGCGACATATCGGAATGAGGATTGGCGATGGGTGCCGGAGATCTGCGTCGTGTCGGATCGGATACGCACCACTGCCGGCGATGAGTTCCCGGCCACCCACTGGACGCCGCTTCCGAAGCCGCCCCAGCCCCCGGAGGACGCGCGATGAGTGACGTGATGCTGCTGGGCGTCTTGAGGATGCCCTACGATATGGCGATGCACGATGAATTGTCGCGCCTCCAATTCCACAGTCGCGGCGCGGAAGCGGCTGACCGTATCGAAGCGGACGAAGCCGAACTCTCCCGCCTCCGCGCCGAGGTGGAGCGGTTGACTTCCGAGCGGGACACCGCCAAGAAATACATGGCGGCATATGCAGAATGTGACCGGATAGGAACAGAAGCATATCGAAACCTTGCAGATCAGCATGACGGATTGCGCGCCGAGATGGAGAGGCTGACCGGAGCGTTGGAGGGCGCGCTTGCAGACAGCGCGCGGCTGACCCTCGCCCTAGCCGACGAGCGCCGGCACGCGGACGCGCTGGCGGAGGCGTTGACCAAAGCAGGTGAAGCGTTGATTAGCGTCTGCCCGGGAGAAGTTGGTGGGGCTCTGCAGCAGCACCGCGCCCGGCGTCAGGGGTGAGCGATCAAGCCCCGTATCGCCCCCACGACGTTCGCGTGTCCTTCGGCTGTCGGTCAAGATACGGCTGGTCACAACCGCAGACGCGGCATTTGGCGCGGCGGCAGAATTCCAGCTCGGTAATATCTGCGGGCAGATCCTGAGGGTAGAAGGTGATCGGCCGGTCCTTGCAACGCCAGCACGTCACGATGACATGCGTGGTGCCGGGGTCAAAGAGTAGGCGGTGGCGGACCATGGCGATTCCCTCTGCGCGCATGAGAACGCATCGGGAACACAGAGTCTAGCGGCAGACGGTCTCGAACCCGATCACAACGTCGGTCGCGGCCTCGCCCACCGCGTCCGGCGTGTCGGCATGGGCTTCCAGAGCCGCCCGCAGCCGCGCCACATCGGCACGCTGGCCGAGGCAAATCCCGGGGTCAGTCGCGCTTGGACCGGCGCAGGCGCTCACGCCAATCGCCGCCAGCATCGCGAGAGCGATCTTTCGCATCCTGTATCCTTTCGACTGTCTTGATGGTGTCCGCGTCCTGCCGCGCCTTGGCGTCCGCCCTGCCCTGGCCTCTGCCTTTGAGCCAAGCGCCGACGACCCCGGCCAGCGCTACCAGCGCCCCGATCAGCCACGCGGTCATTCGTGCCTCATGACAGCTGTGGGATAGCGCACCGACAAGATAGACACTGCCATACCGAGCGGATGGCGCGTCCCGTCAGTGCCGGCCCATCCGGTGCCGACCGCACCGTCATCGCTCACGGTGCAATAGGCGATGGCTTGCAGGTCGCCTGACTTGGCGCGGTCAAGCAGGTCCTCGATCACGGCGATGATTTCACCGTCCGGCTCGGGCACAGTCTGCACTACCTGCAACTTGACAACATCGCTCATCGCTTACCCCCTTGGTCCACCAGCCGGCCGATCACGCCCAGCACCAGCAGCGCGCCCGTCGCATAGCTGACGATGTGAGGCGGCACCGATGCGCGCATGTCGTCGGGCAGCTGCGCCCAAGTCAGCTGCACGGTCGCGGCGATTGCCATGGCCTGCGTGGAGTAGTAGCGCCAGACGCGGCGCCAGTCGGAAACCAGCTTCATTTCCTTCCCCCAAAGATGGATTGCAGCAGCGCCAGCAGCGCGGCAAAGACGCCCTGCCCCGGCGCTGAAGTCGGTTGAGAGCCGGGTTTGCCCGGTGCAGCGGTCGCGCTGAAGCGAACAGGCGGCAGTCCCTTGAGCCGCTGATGCAGCGCCGCCATGGTGCGCGGCCCGGCAACCCCATCTGCGTTCAACCCGGCATCGACCTGGAAGCGGCGGATCTCGGTCGCGCCATAGCCGGCCAGCACCAGTGCCGCGCGGACGTATCGGGCCTGCCGATCAGCCAGCCCATTCGTGCCGCCGTTGATGCGCCTCGTGATGGTGGTCAGATCGTTGGCATCAGCGTAGCTGTTCAGGCTGGCGCGGGTCGGGTTGCCGCTGGACCAATACCAGATCGGCCCGAGGCCCTCCCAGGGGTCGGTGTTGACCGCATCGGGCGTCACCTCGAAATCCGGCGCCTTCGGGTCCAGCTTGCGCGCCCAGGCCGTGAAGGATCGATAATTCGCCCGCCCGGTGATCTGGACCGGCCCCCGTCCCCGGAAGCGCGATCCGTCGCCCGGCTGGGTGTTGCCCAGATCGGCGCGGCCCTCATATCGCTTCTGCGCCGCAGTCGGCCCCCAGATTTCCCGGTCATAGCGCCAGCCGCCGCTTTCGTGCGCCAGTTGCCCGAGGTAGTGCGCGAGCCGGTGCGGCTTTTCCAGGCCGGCCCCGACGCCGGCCTTCGCCAGCCCAGCGACTGTCGAGCGCATGTTGTCGTTTACCCCGGCGCCTGCGATGGCGGACAGGTGGTCAGCAGTTAGCTGCATGTCGTCCTCACGTGAAAAAGCCCGCCTCAGGGGTGGTGCTGGCGACGGGTGAGAATCGGTGTTTCGCCCAACGATTGCTGGGCGAAATGGTGGTGCTCGCAGGTGATGGAAATCAGCGGTGCGGGGCGGATGCGTCCAGTTTGTGGGCGGTCAGCGGATCGCGTTCCCGACCGCCCATGTCGCCCAGATGATCCGGCAATGGTCAGGCTCGAACACCCGGTCCATGGCGCGCAGGAAGGCCCGCCGCGCCGCGCAGTCGCGGGTCTCGTAGGCAATGGCGCAGACCGGCTTGTAGCGCCCCGTCAGCAGCAGCCCGAGGCAGGATGATGCGGTCCAGTGCATGGCTTACCTCGGCGGGATGGTCCGGTCCCGCCAGTGCTGGACCTCGTTCGTGATCTGCAACCGGTTCTCGATCCGGTCCAGCTGCCGCGCGATCTGTCGATGGTCGTCGTCGTGGTTGTCGAGGCTCTCGCGCACGTCCTCGATCAGCTTGCGCAGGTCCGCGATGGCCTCCTTGACCTCATGAGGCGCGGGCGCCCGGTCGGCAGGCGGCTTGCCATCGCCCTTCTTGGTGCCCCACCATGTGCCGAGCGCGATCAGAAACGCGGCGATACCGGCGCCGATGGCCTGCACCGTCTCATTCGTGGGCGGCATTGCGGATCCTCCAGACCTTGACCTCTTTCCCGCAGTCCACAGCGGCAGACACCATGCAGACCCCGCAGAAGCCAATGCCTAGAAATCCGTATGTGAAAACGCCTGTGCCCCACGGGTTTGACGGGTAAATGCCCGCCGTGATGGCTAGGAAAACCTGGCTGTTGAGCGACACGGCCGCGAGCCGAGCGAAGGGTGTCCACGCGGATCGACCGTTGATATGGAGGGCCACGGCATGACAGGCGCCGACGATGGCATAGAGCGCGCCCCAGCTAGTCTCTCCCATGATGCCCAAGGCTCGCGAGAAGCTCGCCACGCTCATGCTGGTCGCCGGGATCAGCAGCCAGAGGCCGAAGCCGAGCGTGTATATGGCCAGCATCCATTCCAGCTTGCGCTTGCCGAAGTGCGTGAACCACCGGACGAAGCCGGCGGCGAGGGTTCGCAGCATCATGCGACCTCCTGTTTGGTTAGGGTCGAGCAAAGCGGCAGGACGGGATGAACCGCTTGAGCTTCCAACCCGGCAGCATGAGGCTGTCCTCGGGATCGCTCTCCATGATGTCGCAGCGATGGGCGCCGTAATTGCCAAGGCTGCCGTCAGCGAACGATGACACGTCCTGCGACTGCATTGCGATCTGCACCTGCGTCATGGGGCCGTCGCAGGTGACAACAACCGCATTCCCGTCCAGCGTGACGCTGGTGATATTGGCGCCTGTCGCTTCCACACCGTGGTTGGTCAACCCGCCATAGGCCGCGTATTTGTCGACAGCCTCGAACGCCAGCGAGCGGCCAGGACGGACGCTGAAGGGGATGCGCACCGTGTTGCCCGACCAGATCGGGGCCAGCGGCAGCAGGTTGATGTTCTGCCCCGCCTCGCGATGTGCCCAGACTAGGGCCGCAATCTCGCAATGCAGGATCTGATAATCCAGCGTCGGGTGCACCACGTTGTCGGCCAAAAAATTCGGATAGAGCGGCCCGGCGAAGGCAGCGCTGTAATCCTCGACCAGTTGCAGCTGCGCTAGCGTCGAACCCGAATTCGTCGTCGTGCCGTTGGTATAGGCCCCGGTCTGCCAGACCACGACCGGCGGTCGGACGCCCGTTGCGGCTTCTATGTCGTCCAGCGCCGCGTCGTAGCTGACATGCGCCTGCGCCCTATACCATTCGGGCGTCTGGCTCACGTCGGCCTCGCCCTGGATGCAGGCATAGAGCAAGGGCACCGCAGTCGGCTCAACGCTCATCATCTCGGCAAGCCAACGCGCGTGGTTGTCGCGGATCTTGGTGCCGAACGGATCGGGCAACGGGTCGTGATCGAATTGCACGATTGATTGCCCGCCGATCCCGTTGAAGCCTACGATCATGCGATGCAGCGGCAGGCCGAGCTGACGGCGCCACAGATCGAGCGCCGAAGCGAAGGTCAGGCAGGCCGGGATATTTCCAACCGGCACGGCGAAGCTGAGCCCCGTGGCGTGATCGGCCGCATAGCCCTGCGAGAGGGGGCCGTGCAGCGGCATGGTCAAGGCAGCATCGCTCCGCATCAGGCCCCGGTGCATGCGGGAGGCAGGGCGGTTGCGATAGCCCTCCTGCGTCCGCTCGGCTGCGGTGCCGTTGTGACCGAGGCCGAGCGATTGGCCGTCGATGATGACCATATGCTTTTTATCGGGATAGGGGATAGGGCGCTGTCCCGAGGCCAAGGACCATCTGGTGAGCAAGCTCATGCTGCCTCCGCGATAATGGCTAGGCTGTGGCATTTGCCGATGCAGGCCTTGAACAATTCGATACGGGTGATGGACGCAGGCGCCGCCGCAAGGCTTGCGACCTCCATGACCTCGCCATCGCCGCCGATCAGCCGTGACAGACCGTTGACCAGATCGACCTCGACACCGACCGTGGTCCTGACATTCAGCGGGGCGACCCAGAAATCGTTGCTGATATTGTCAGGCACGATGCCGCGATAGAAGGACGTGCCATAGGCCATCCTGATCCTCGTCGGCGTGGCGCCAGCCGGATTGACAGCAATAAGGTCGGCAAAAGTCGCCAGACCTGCGCTCGTCAGCGTCACGTCGCACAGCACCGTGATCTTTCCGAACGGCCCCCGGGTCATGTCGGCCCGCAGGATATTGCCGTTCATCCTGATCCCGTCCGCCTCCATGGCGTTGATGGCGCCGCCCGTGAAGGCGATGTTCGAGAACGACTGCGCCCAAGATCCGCGCGCGGTCAGGGCCGAAATATTCCCGAGCGGCGCGTCTGTGTGGTCGATGTAAACCTGTGCGATTTTCGGCGTCGGGATGGCCCAGACAAGCTGGCCGCCGTGGAACATGGCCCCCATCTGCGATCCGCCTCGATAGATGCGCTGCGCCGCGCCCGCACGCAACACGCCGCCCATCAAAGCCCCTCCGTGCTGATTACGATGGCCGTTGGATTGGCGGCCGAGTAAGCCTGCGCCTCCGCGTCGGTCGTGAATTCCACAACCTCTACCGAAGGCCCTTCCGGCCCCGGCGGCCCAGGCTCTCCTAGCTCCTTCCTCCATCTCCGCCCGTCGTGGGTGACAAGGTCAACGCCGGTTGGGTCCAAGACATATTCTGCTGTTTCTCCGTCCTCCCAGATCTCAATGCTGGTGGCCGCACTGGCCGGGATTGCCGTCTGCGCCGCTTCCAGGCTGTCAAAAACCTGGATGGACTTAATGCCGCGATAAGTGCTCATTCTTCGACCTCGACTTCCGGTTGTGCGAATTGCCAGCCGTCGAACGACCAGCCGATGCCTACGGTGTTCTCGCGCCCGATCAGCGCCTCGTCTTCGGCCAGCGCGTAATCCTCGCCCACGACGACCACCTGCGAGACGATGCCATTTTCGATTTTCGCGATGTAATAGCTCATGCCGCCACCACACTGACCTGATCGGCCCGGACGACGAGGAACAGGAAGCCGTCGCCGCCCTTGCCCACGTCGGCGTTGATCGCGCCGCGCGATCCAGACCCGAGAGTTGCGCCGGGCGAAGCGTCTGTGTTGGCCGCAAGCATCCCCGCTCCACCGATGCACACCGTTGCAGGCGCTGCGATCCAGTCCAGCAGAACCCCAGCGCCAGCCGCACCGGCAACACCAGACGCCCCCGCTCCACCTGCGCCACCGGCGCCGCCGCCGGCGCCCGCTGCCCGCAGCGGCTCGTCGGGACTGCCGAAGCCCAAGCCGCCTGCGCTTCCCTGCCCAGATGTGCCGGCCCCAGCGGCCCCGGTGCCGTTGGTGTTCTGGCCTCGCCCGCCGCCACCCGATCCGCCGTCAGCGCCGTTTGTCACGCCGGCGCCAGCTGTGGCCCCGCCACCGCCGCCAATGGCGGTTTCCGTGCCGCCCCCGGGCAGAGACAGAACCGAGTTGCTGCCGTTATTTCGGGAACTTCCGGAAGTGATCGCGGCCCCGCCCGCCCCGATGGTGACTGCGTAAGACCCGGATGCCAGCGCCGCGCCCAGCGTGCGAAGCAGCCCCCCAGCCCCGCCCCCGCCGGGGACATAGGTCGTGGATTGGCCGCGCCCGCCCGTGCCGCCGCCGGCCCCAAGCGCCCGGTTGTGCCAGTCAATGCCGGCGGAAAGCGTGAAGCTGCCAGACGCGGTGAATGCAATCTCGACATAATCGACACCGCTGCGGCTGAATGGCGTGATCGTGCCGTTGGTGACGGTCAGGGTCGGCTTGGATGGCGACGATCCATTGCCCATGCCCAGCGGCGGCCACCCCGTCCAGATCGGGCCGGGGGCGTTAATCAATCGCATGGTCAGGCCCTGATGATGGTGGCGCCGACGTTGCCAGCCAAGCGATACCGCCACACGTCGCCAGAGGCGAAGGCGATGGCATCGCCGTCTTGCAGGCGGATGCCATTATCCCCGCTCGGCGCACTGTGCCGGGTCACGAGGATAGCGCCGCCCTGGCACTGCAGGATGCCCGCCTCGGTCGCGGCCGGAAGCGCCGTCCAGGTCGCGGAAGTCACGGGGATAGGTGCGTAATCAGCCATTGTTCTGCTCCTGCTGGATGGTGCCGTAGTCGCCGCGCATGAGGCCGTCCCAGATGGCCTGCATCTCAGGCTCTCCGCTGGCGTCGATGGCGGTGTAGGGGATCAGTCCGTGTTCCGGGTGCTGCCAGTCCACGTCGATGCTGCCCGCGCCAGACCAGCGCGGGTTGGAAATGTCGAACTGCATCACGAAATCCTTCTGAACAGGGTGACGCCGGTGTTCGGGGCATAGCCAAGGCATCGCCACGTCCCGGTCAGCGATGCGGTGATATCGGTTCCGGCGGCCGAGCTTGGCTCAAGATTGCTGCCGGCGACGGTTGCCCCGAAGCCGGTCGTTGACCCGCTCTTGTTCTTGGCAAAGCAAAGCTCTCCGACTGACCCAGCCGTCATGCCGGAATGCACCACGCGGTTGCCGCCTGTGCCGGTGTTCGATGCGCCGATATACATTTCTGCGCGGCTGGTCGTCACCTTGTCCTGATGCACGCCGAGGCCCAAGGCTCCACCCTGCGACCGAACCGAGAAGATCATGCCCGTGGTCGGGTTCGTTACCGACCGGACACAGATACCGCCGCCGTCGCCATCATCCGTGTGCCGCTCGACCGTCACCCCGTCACCGGACGGGCGGAAGATCGTGCCCATCGAGAAGATGATGCTGCGGCTGGTTGGGCTAGTGAATTCAACGTCTCCGCCGGCATTGATCCACTGGTTCACCGTATCGGTCGCGTTGTTCCGATAGGTGATAGCCACCCGACGCGCACCGTCGTTCGAGAACACGGCCTTCATGCTGGCCGCCTGGAACATGGCGTCGGCGTTGAAGGTCAGCACGGCGCTGATCGTCCTGGCGGCGTTCGTGCGCAGCACAGTCGCATCGACGGCAAGGGTGCGGTCTGCGCTGAGGTTTCCGCCGCCGGTCAGCCCGTCGCCAGTCGCAATGGAGCGAGACGCCTGCGCATAGCGCGCATCGCCCGCCTGACGGGTGACGATAGCGTCAGCCGTTGCCAGGGAGGTGCCCGCAGTCAAGCGCGCGATAGCCCCGCCCGCAGCGGTAAAGACCGGGCCAGTGCCGGTCACCCAAGACAGGCCGTTGTTCGCATTGTCGAATTGCAGCGAGGGAACCGTGTCGCTGCCAGCGGGGACGCGCAACGGGCTGGTCATGGCGTTATTGCCGTTCAGCAGCATGACCTGATCGTAGCGCACCGCATGACCGGCGCTGGAACCGGCGGCTAGGCCAATAACCTGGTTGCTGTTCATGTTCAGCGGCTGGAACGCCTGAACCGCTGTCGGACCCATCGTGAACACGATTGCGCCGCCCGCCGAGAATCCTACCGTATCCGCCAGACCCCGATACATGCCCGTGTCTGGATCGTTCGAGAACGTGAACGCGGGCGTCGCTGACGTGCCAGTCGGCCCCTTGATCGTCCCGGTGAACGCCTGCGTCCCGTTGACGATCTGGTTGATCCCCGTGACCATGCCGTCCATCTCCGCATCCATGCGGGTGGAGTCGATGGGGATGCTGTTGTCTCGGTCGGTGACCCAGCGATAGAGACGCTGAAACACGCCAGATGGATTGAACGGCACGGCGGCCTCCATGAAAAAGCCGCCCCGAAGGACGGCTGTGGTGTTCTCGTTTGTTCTGGATGGGCGAATCGTTCCGCTACCGCTTAGGGTTGCGGGAAATGGAGGGTGAACGATGGCACTTTATGCTGTGAGCTACGACCTGAGGCGCGAAGTGACCGCGCAAGACTACGACAGGCTTTACGAGGCCCTCCGCTCCTACTCTGGTTGGTGCTGGCCCCTCGAATCAATCTGGATCATTGACACAGACTTTCTGCCGTCAGCAATCATCAAGGGCTTGCTCAACATCGGTATCATTGACGACAACGACGGCATAATCATCCTTGAGCTGACCGGTCGAGGGAACTATCGCAGAGCTTCCAATAAGACCGGGGTTGTGGAGTGGCTGAACAACACTCTCACGAGGATATAGCGGGAACCTGTCAGGCCCCGGTTGGATCGGTTTACCCATGCTGCTTCCTTTCATGATTGAGGCGCTTCCCCACGCGGGGATCTGCGCTATATTGTGGGGATGATCTCTCCCATGACCATCCTCCTGACGTTCCTCGCGTTCCCCAACTTGGCCCCGGTCGGACTGGCGATTGCCACGCTGGGGGTGCTGTAGCATGAGCATGTCCCAGATCGTCACCGCCGTTCTATTCGCCAACGGCCTGACCTTTGCCTTCCTCTATTGCATGTGGCGGATCAGCCGAAACGAGAAGGACATGCGCGCCATCGTGGGGGCGCTTGTGCTGCTGGCTATTGCCCTTGCAGTAACTGTTGCAGGGCGTTCGCAGTCTGAGGCGCAGCGCCGAACAGAAGATGGTTCAGCGCCCGCTCAGATCCTTTCCCAGCGATAGCAAGCTGCTGCGCCACCTCGGGACGGTTCAGAGCGCCGCTGGCGATAGCCGCCCGCGCTCGTTCCGCTGCCCGCGCGACCAGCGCCTCTTGCAAGGCGCGCTGTCCCGTCGCTACCGCTGCGCCCGCCGCCGCGCCGGGGACGCCTCCTAGGCCCGCCCCGGTCGCTATGGTTCCCATCTGCGCCAGCCCCCCGCCGGCCAGGTTGACCAACTGAGACAGCGGGCCGCCATGCGTGACCTGCCGCATCGCTGCCCGCTCAGCCGCCGTGAACCGCGCCGCCAGCTTCTTGTTTTGCAGGATGTTCTTGAACTGGTTGCGCATCCCGCTGGCTGAACCGCTCAAGTAGTTCTCCGACCGCTCCATGGCATCGTCCACAAGCTGGGACTTCGACATGCGGCCCCAGACCTCGCGAGCCTTGGTGATGGCCGATTGCAGTGCTTGCGGATCGCCTGCGACCACATCGTCAGGCCCGAGTTTCTCAACAAAGTCGTCCAGCCCCTGAATGACCGACATGCCGGCCGCCTGATCCGTCTTGTTGGCGACATTGCCAGCCGCCGCGCCCGCCTGCCGCCGCATCTGATCGAGGCTCTTGAACGGCAAGGCCGCCGTGGGCGTCCCGGTCAGGGTGTTGTCGGCCTGCTCCATGATCTGCATCACGCGCCCGGTGTTGGGCGTCAGGCTGCCGGGGCCTGGGAGTTCATCGAAGCCCGTGCCGCTCCGCAGCCGATCCAGCAGGCTTTCTCGAAGGGCACTGAACGATTCCGGCTTGATCTGCACCCCGGCATCATCGACCTGCTTGTAAAGCGCATTGCCCATCGATCGCAGCTCTTCGGTCGTCGGGGCTCCTTTGGCTGCGTTGGCAATGGCCTTGCTCTGGGCACGATTGCGAAACAGGGAACCCAGAGCCGATCCTGCCAGAGGGATAGCGCCGCCGACCAGACCGCCGGTCACCGCTGATCCGATGGCATTGTCTGCCCGATCCGCCGCCCTGCCCTCGCCTTCACCGAAGCCGTAAAGGCCGCCCATCGCAGCGCCAGCCGCCGCGCCCCTGGCAACCTTCCCGCCAAGGGAAGCCGCCTGCCCCACCGCCCCCACGCCAGCAACGGCAGGGATCATCGCCCCGCCGATCTCGGCTCCCGTGGCAACATAGGGGTGATCCTCGCGGAACTGCTTTTCCTGTCCCCGGACAGCGGCAAGCTGATCGTCGTAGGTCGTGCCCCAATTGCCATAGGTGCCGGTGTTGGCATCGTAGCCGGTCATCGCGTTCAGCCGGGCGCTGATCTCGTCCCCGAAGCCGAAGAACAGGCCGTCACCGGCCGCCTGAGCGACGTTGTTGCCAAAGCCTTGACCGGCGGGCTGGGCCTGCTGCGGAGCGCCATAGACCTGCTGCATGGCCTTCTGCATCGTGGCGTCGTCGGTCCCTTCGGGGAACTCGTAAATGACGCCATCCGGGCCTTCGATCTCGATCATTCGAAACTCCCGGTCTGCGGGTTGTAGCGGCGGCGCGTGGGTTGGGCTTGCTGCTGTGGGGCTGGTGCCGCCGCGACGGGAGCGACGGCCTCAGGCGCCGCTTGCTGCGGGCCGCCGCCCTTTGCCTGCGCCCGCGCCAAAGCCTGCCGAACGATTTTCTCGTATTCGTCCAGCGCCTCCATGAAGCCTTCCTCGGTCATGGCCGTGTTCATGCGCGTGACCGCAGCGGTCGCCGCCATGCCTTCGTTGTTCGATAGCGCGCCCAAGCCCTTCATCTGCTGAATGGCGGTCAGGAACGCGCCGCTCTTGGCCTGTTCCACCTTCTGCGCGAAGTCATAGCCCGCCGTTCCGGGAATGCGATTGAAGATGGACGACTTGCCGGTAGCCCCGCCGCGCGCAGGGTCATTCCGGATGTTGTCGATCAGATCCAGCGCGTTCTGGGCGGCCTGGTAGTCACCAGGGGCCGACACGGTTGCCTCGGCATTCGCTTTGCCAGTCGCCGCCGCCTCGGCCGCCAGACCTGCGCCGCGCGTGGCCATGAACTGACGATATTCCGGGCTCCCCTCCTCGAAACCAGCCGCAAGCGCCTGCATGTGGAGCGCTTGGAAGGCCGCCGGGCCTTCCCCGCCGTTGACCCTACCGCCGCCGAGCATGAATTCCTGATACTCCGGGGTCCCCGGAACCAGTCCGGCCGCTTCCGCCCGCCATTTCAGCGACTGCACGTCGGCAGGATTGCCAGATGCCCCCGTCCGCAGCGCCTCGTTCTGCAACTGGATCTGCTGCAACTGCGCCTGCCGATACGGGTCCTGCGCCGCCATCTGCTGCTCGTAAAGCGCGTTCTGCTGGCCAAGCCGCTGCTGGAACATGGCCTGCAACACGGAGCGCCGACCCTCGTCCAGAAACGGGTTGCCCATCAGCGCGGCCATCTGCGCCATGTCGGCGTCCATGCCTGGCATCTGCGGTTGCTGAGCTGCCTGTTGGCTCGGGCCTGCGTGAATGCGGGCGTAATCGGCCAAGCTGGTGCCGTTGCTGTCCTGCGGGTTCGACCGACCGCCGCTTTCAAGAAACTTTGCCGCGCCGCCGATCCCGCCCAAATGCGCCATGGCCCGGATGCTGTCTTGCGTAATCTGCTGCCCGCCGACGTTCTGGCCGATATAACGATCCAGCCCCCGCGCCGCCGCCTGCTGGTCAATGTCGGCGAAGTGCCACCTCTCGACCGCTTGCTGCTGCTCAGGCGACATGCGGGAGAATTGCGCCCCCGTGGTTCCTTCTGGAACAAGACCGGCACGGGCCGCGTCTGCCAATCGAGCGGCGCCGAATTGCAGCCGCCCCCCATAGCCTTCCTTGTTCAGCGCGTTCCAGTTCCCGCCGCTTTCAGTGCGGATCAGCGAGGCCGGGAACTGCCCGCTCGCCTCAGCCGCGCCTTGGAAGGCCCCTGCAACCGCTTCTTGCGGGGCCGGCTGCGAAGCCCCCTCAACGAAAGGGGCGCCACCGCCGAACCGCTGCTGGAACAGCTGCCCCAGGGCACTGCCCCCGGCATACTGATCCCAAGCCGAATTGGCCTGCTCCATGCCCTGTTTTTGCGCCTCATTGGCCCGCTTGTTCAGGATGTTGGCCGCAAAGCCCTTTGCCAGCGCGTTCAGGCCGCCACCGGGGCCAGACACGTTGTCGATGCCCTGTTGCAGTTGCTGCGCCTGCTGACGCTGCCTGAGCATGTCCTGGTAGGTCATGCCGGTATTGCCGCCGAAAATGAACGATTGCATGTCAGACCCCCAGGGCAATGCCGTAATTGACGCGGCGCAGGCCATCGGCGCCCTTGACGACCGCCTCCGGCCGCTTCTTCTCGACTTCCTGCGCCATCAGGCCCATGTGGATAGGCCCACCCTCGCCTTCGTGCTTGTAGCGGTAGGCATAGACGTTCTGGCCATCGTCCGTCTTGCCGACCTTCTCGATATCGGTCTTGGCATCTCGATCAGACAGGGCGAACAGTGACCCGATCCCGCTGCCCAGGTTGTTGAACAGGCCCATGCGGTTCTGATACTGGCCCATGCGGTTCTGGAAATCCTGCTGGACGATCCCGGCATAATCGGTGTTCGCGATGTTGTTCTGTCCGGTGTTCACGAAATTCGGGTTCTGCACCTGCGACCCGTTCATCAGCCCGAGGATCTCGTTCAGCCCTTGGTTACGGTTGGCGTAGGTCTCTTGCAGATACTGGTTCCGCGCCGTGTTTTGCAGGTCGAATTGCTGCGACCGCGCGTCGTTGTTGAACCCGGCCTGGCTCAGGCTGTTCTGGAAATTCTGCTGGTTCGCCGAGTTGCGGAATTGCGCCTGCTGGGCGTTCTGCGTCCATTGCTGGTTCTGCGCCGCGTTCTGGAATTGCGCGCGCTGCGCCTCCAGCCCGGCCATTCGGGATTGCTCCTGCCCGCCCGCCAGAATGGCCGAGGTCCGCATGTCGTTGACGCCACGGTTGTAGTCGTCCATCGCCGACTGATACGCCGCCGAGCCGATGGCGATGCCCTGGTCTGCCAGCCGTTGCTCAAGGGCCTTCCGGTCGTTCTCCAACCCTCCTGCCGCCCGGTCCATGATCGCCTGCTCGACCTTGGCGCGGTCCTGCGAGAAATCCGTTCCATAGGTCCGGGTGATGTTGCCGGCGCCTGCGATGCTGGTCTGCATCGGCTTGGCCGCCCCTACCGTCTGCATGGTCGGCGTGGCCCCAGCAGCGGGGGCGTTCGACAGATCGACCGGCGAGGAAAGCATGCTGTTGAGCCGCCCCGATGCCGTCTGGGCCGTGTCGGCAAGGTTCTGCTGTGTCGCCATGGTCGCGTCTTGCAGCCGCTCCCCGGCCGGCGTCAGGCTCTGCGTCGCAGTGAACGTCGGGATATTGTAGGTCTGGTTCGTGCTGGGGTCGGTCCAGCTGTAATTCCCGGTAGCGTTATAGTTCAGCGAACCATACGGGGTCTCTTGGTTTACGTTGTTCAAGAACGCATTGGCTACCGCCGTGCTGACGTTCGTTCCGGTCTGGGCGGCGGCGGTGCGAACGGGATCGGGGGCGCTTGGCTGTCGTTTCCCCATGACTCACCTCATGAATTTGCTGGCCGCCCACTGGTCGCGGTGCAGCGTGTAGATCGCTTCGGCCTCACCGGGTCCGCGAAGCTCTGGGATGATGAATTCGCTCGCCCCGAAAGCGCGCCAGACGCGCCGGGCGGTAAGGTTGTGCTCCGAGATCCGGGCGACACAGAGGCGAACGCCAAGCTGGTCGAACGGGTATTGGAACAGTTCCCGCAGCCGGTCCTTGTTGCACCAGTCGCGCGTAGATGCGTAGCCGTGCAACTCGATCACGCCTTCCTGCGGGTGATAGTTGTTGAACGCGATGCTCGCCACGATGCCGTCAGGCCGCGCCCAGCCCATGAACTGCGCCGGGCCGATCTCGATGCCAAGGCCGCGCTCAAGGAACACCCTGAGCGCTTCCTGATGCGCGTGCATCGGGATCATGTGACGGCGCCGCCCGAGACAAAGCCCACGTCGATGCGCTGCAACTGGCAGCTCACCTTGGCCGACGAATTGCAGAGAAGCTGGACGGTCGGGGCGAAGGCGAAGCCCATGCCGGTAACCGAGCGCCAGCCGCTCACGATGCCGTAGCTCCCCGGATCAGACGCCCAAGGTGCCACGTCCCAGATTGCCACGTCCCAATCGCTCATTCCGGCATTCGGATCGCCTATCGATGCGACCGAGGGAGGCGCCCCCCATTGGTTGCCGTAATCGCGGGCAAGTCCCATGGAATAGTCGATCTTCCCGCGCACCTTCCAGACCGCCTGCATGACGCTCGCCGACTTCCAGGCAGAAGGCTCCGACAGGTGATCGAAAGCCAACCGGGCGCGGCAGAGATAGGGCATGTCGCGGTCAATGCCCCCCACCCATGCGCGGCAGATCCGGCCCGCATCGGTGCCGAAATAGAGCCGGTCGCCAAGCTGCTGAATGTCGGTCGCATCCCAGCCGGTGATCGTGCACCATGCCCCGCTCTCGGCATTGGCGGCATAGATCTCTGGCGCTAGCGTCGAGGCTCCCAAGGGCATGGCGAATACCATCCCGATGGTGGACCATTTCCCGACGCGCCAGCCGCCCGCCACGCGCTCGACCGTGGCGTTCCAATCGGGCTGGATCGGCGCCGTAACGGCCGAGGCCGCCAACTCCACCGGGTCTTTCTGCACCACCGCGGACAAGGGGATGATGCCTCGCCGCGTCCCGAAAAGCACGTCGCCGCCGATATAGACCATCGACTTGCGGCCGAGCGGAATGCCCACGTCATAGACGCCGACCAAGGACCAGTTGTTCACGTCACCCGGGTTGGCGCCGGTGAATATCGCCACCTCACCCGCGTCCGTCACGAAGAAACACCGATCATCAAGACCCGCGCCGCTATCGCTGGACCAGGTGCCGCCCATCATCAGCGATCCGCCGCGCCTGAACACGCCAGCCAGGGGCAACTCCGTCGCTGCGCCGCCCACCGCATTGGTCGCCAGATACCAAGCCGAGGTGCTGTTGTTCTGGATGAAGAACACCCGGTTGCGGTGCCCCCAGACGAAATTGAGCGTGTTCGTGTTGACCCCGGTGATCGCCCCGGTTCCGGTGCCGGTAATCGTCAGCCACACGGAGCCGTCGAAGCGCCGCAGGTTGTCAGCGCCGTTCACGCACAGCAGAAAGTTGCCGCCGCTGTTCTGCACCTCGTAGGTGGACCAGTTGCCATTTGTCAGGCCGGTAACGGACGGATCGAGCGAGGCCCCGCCCGAGGTAGAAGCGTTGAACGGATAAATCCCCGTGGCGCTTGCGGCAAAGTAGGTCGCGCTTGCCTTGTGCTCAAAGAGCGTGACGACAGGATCGGTCCCGGCCCGCGCGACATAGGCATATCCGCCCCGAGGCTCGATGCCCTGCGGCGTCGGCCAGAAGTTTTCGAGCACCAGTGCGGATTTTCCCGTCGCCAAGGTGGTATTGGACACAACCCCAGCCGTGGGCGCGTTGAACGTCTTGACCGCCATCGGCGCGGGCTTGGCGCTTTCGGTGCTGCCTCTCGGCGGGCGGATACGGCTCGGCAGCATCACAGCCCCCTGTCGGCCTTCTGGGCCGCTGCGACCTCGGCCTCGTGCTGGGCCATCTGGTCATCGAACGGCAGGCCCTTCTTGCGCAGCCAGCGGTAAAAGGCCCCTGACACCATCGGCACCATCGGGATATAGATCTCGTCGCCGTCCGACGTCACAGCCTCGCCAGCGTCGGTCCAGTGCGAGGACCAATAGGACAGGGTTGCAGCCATGACGGGCGCAATCTCCACGGCACCGCCAGCGATGCGATAATAGGGATGCTCCGGCGGGTTCGCAGCCAGGAACGCCCATTGCCCCGGATCGGTGACGCGCCGCGCCTGGGTTCCGGTCGCCGTCACCACGATTGCAGGCTTGCCGAAATCGGCAGGCAATACCCCGACCGGTGCCGACGCCAGCATTTCGCGCCACTCGCCGCGCAGAGCCAGATCCTTGCCCGTCTCGTTAATCAGGTCCACGATTTCCTGAACCTGCTCCCCGCCGTTGGCGATGGATGGGCTGATGTAATCCAGACCGGCCTTGGTCAGCACGGATTGCAGCACGTCTTGAGCCGTCGTCATCGCGCCACCCCGGAAATATCGATCTTCTGCGCGCCATAGCGGGCAATCCGATCCTCGCGAACGAAAGCCTTCACCCGCTCGGCCAGCATCGATCCCACCGCAGCGGCGCGCTCGTCCATCGCCGCGCCATAGGCTTGCAGGAGGACGGCAAGGACGTAGATTTCCGGCTCAATGTCCAGAAGCCAGTTGGTGCCGTTGTCCACGACGCTGGGCAGCTTGGCGTAATAGGTCAGGATGAAAACCTGGCTCGGCCGAACCGTGATACCATTGCCGGAAACCGGCCATGACGACTTGCCGTCGCTGCGAAACGCCAAGAAATCGGCAGGCAGCGCAGCCTTGCCGTAGGCATCCGCCGTCAGGGTCGCCTCGGCCTCCATCGGCCCAACGCGCAGCACCTTTTCAAGGTCGCGCTCGGCCTGACGGGTCAGATACTCCGCTCGCGCTGGGATTTCGGGCAGGCCGCAACGCAGAGCGACTTCCGTGACAAGCTCCGCGTAATTCATGGCCTAAAGCCTCCCGTCCTTGGTTCGCCATGCGTCGTTGTCGGTCAGCCAGCGCGCAATGAACCTGTCGTCTTTCTGGCCGATGGCGTCGTGCATCCCGCTCGCGCGATAGACGTTCATCGGGATGCTGCCGATCTTGTGCCAATCCCCGCGCCATTTCGTGCCGGCGTGGGCGCGCTCCTCGGCGTTGGAGCGGATCACATCGTCAACGGGCTGATCGATGCGGTAGACGGTTTTTTCACCGTCGAAATACGACCAGACGGACCGCCCGGTATACGGGTCGTGCTCCACCAGCTCGAACCCGTCGCTATCGCGGATGGTCATTTGCCGAACTTGTCCGCACGCTGGGCCTTGCCTTCGGACAGCAGGTCCATGGCAACGCTCATCGGCACGTCGATGACCTCGCCGGCCGGGGTCCGCACGTCCTCTTCGGCCCAGTAATCCACCAGCAGCCGCACGGGCGTGGTCGCTTCTTTCGGTTCAGCCATTGCTCATCCTCTCTATGATGAAGCGGGCCAGTCTCCCGGCCCGCCCATGGTCATTTCAGCGCGTTCAGCTTGGCCTCGGCCATCGCCTTTTCGACCGGATCGACCGGAGGCGGGTTGACCCGCTCCGCCATCCCCTGCGCCAGCAGCTTGGCCGCCTCGTTGCGGATCATGTCCATCTGCTTGCCGCGCTCGTGGAACACGCCTTGGCCGTCGTGCCAGTCGAACAGCAGGCGAATGCGCGTCAGCTCGTCGTCGGCCAGATCCGAGGTTTCGCTCTCGGCCCCGAGCGGCGCAACGATGCTGACCTTGGCCGCGTCGGCGTGCGCTTCCTTCGCCGGCCGCAGCCAATGGTCCTCTTTGTTGCCGGTCTCGGCCTCGACGCGCTTTTCAGCGGCCGTCTTGACGCGCAGATGCCCGATATCCGCGACGACTTCCTCGTTCTTGGGTGCGGCGGCCGCCGGCTTGTCCGGGGTCGTCACAGCGTCCACGGCCTTGGCCGCGTCTTTGTCATTCGATGCCATATCGGCCTCCCATGCGATGAGAGGGCGCATGATCGCGCCCCCGATTATCAGGTGCTCGGCGTGGTCCCGAACAGATCGGCAATGACGCCAAGGCCGGCCTCGTTGGTCACCTTGAGGCAGCCCTCACCGATGATGACGCGCTTCTGCGCATCGCCGGTCTTTGCCAGGTCCTTGTCTTCGGCGATCTTCCGCAGCCACAGCCATTCCAGCTTGTCGCGGTCGATCAGGAAGGCGTTGCGCGCCGTCGCCACCGAAGCCGCCATGACACGATCCATGGTGATGGCGACCTTGCCATAGGGGCCTTCGTAGATATCCGCCGTCGCGACGATGGTATTCTTGCTGCCGCTGGACGCGGCATAGCGGAACGGGGCCACGTTGGCGTCCGACATGAAGGTCACGAAAACCGACTTGACGTAGGGCGCCACGACAAGGTCCGTCACGTCGGCGCCGGCCGAGTAGGCGGCTTGGAGGGCGTTGTCCAGCAGCGTCTTGGTAAACGCGCGCTGGGTGCCATTGGTCGCCGGGGTGACAAGCCCGGTGCCGACTTGGAAGCCGCCGTTCGCACCAGTGGCGCCACGGCTGGCGTTGGTGGTGATCCACGCCGGCAGGCCGGCCGAGACGCGGGTCGCGCCGCCCACCGAACCCACGTTCGAGACGATGGAGAATTCCACGTCCTTGCGGATCGCCTTGCCCACCTTGACCTTCTGGTGCTTGACTTTCAGCGCCTGGCCCGCGTCGTCAACGGCTTCCTGGGTGTTGGAAAGCACGAAGCTGTCGCGGAAGATCTGCGTGTAGTTGCCCACACGCTTGGGCGCGACGATGGCGTTGAAGATGTATTCGTCACCCTCGACCTGCACGTTCGCACCAGGGGCGCGAAGCTCGTCAATCGACCATTCGGGGTGCGTGGATTTCGCCGTCCCCTTGCCGATCATGCTGTAGATGGGGGTATCTTCCGGGGTGATCATGTCCACGACGTCGGACAGTTCTTCCCGGTTCGTTTTCGATCCAGTGGACTGGAACGTATTCGCCACAATAGCCATAGCTATTTCCTCTGTGACTGGCGGTCAGTCAAAGTCGATTTTCAGAGCGTCTTTGATGGACCCGGTTTGCGACAAACGCCGCATGGCCTGCCTGTTCTTGTCCGGTGCCGTCGTGACTGGCGTCGGCTTCCCCTGCTTCGGCGCCTCGACGCGGCGCGAGGCCGCCTTGCGGTTCGCCTCTGCCCGCAGCCCGATAGCCGCGTAATACGCCATCTGCCTGACGCGGTGGTCATGCGTGGCGGCGATCATGTCATCCGGAAAGCCGAACTGCTTGGCTGCGGCTGCAACCTCGCCGTCGAACTTCGCCAGCGCGGCCGGGTCTTTCAACGCCGGGCGAGCCTTGATGAGCATGTCGTTTTCCGCCGAGCGGGCCTGTGCGGTCTGGGCTTCCGTCAGCGCGCCAACGGCCTGCGCCGTCTCGTCGCCGGCATCGAGCCAGCCTTTCAGCTCCGCCATAGCCTGCTGCCGCATCGCCTGCGCCTGCACGTATTGCGCAGGGTTGGTGTTGGCGAGATGGGCAGGCGGCTCCGGGGGGATCAGCCCTTGGACAAGCGCAGTAAGCTTCTGCTGCGCGGTTTCGATGAGTGCAGCGCGTTCGCGCAGCGTGGCATCGTATGCCGTGACACGCTCGCGTTCCTGCGCAACCTCCATGGTCTTGCGGGTGTAGTCGTCCTGCCGCAGATAGCCCTTCTCGATCTCGCCAAGCGAAATCTCCGTGCCATCGGACAGCGTGATCTTCACCTCATCGGCTGGCCCATCCTCGGCTTCCGGCTCTTCGCCTTCCGCTTCCGGCTGTTCCTCGCCCTCATCGTCGTCACCGAGCGCCTGCGCGGCTTCGCCAAGGGTGTCGTATTCACGATCCTCGTCAAAGTCGTCGCCAGCGGTATCGACCGCAACGTGTTCGTCGCCTTCCTCGGGGAAGTCGCTCATTTGCTCACCTCATTGGGGTGGTGGACCGGGCTTAAGCCTCGGTATCGCCCGCCAGCGTGACTGCGTGGCGCAGTTTCCGGCGGACAGATCGGATTGCGCGCACCTCGGCCATGAGGTTGCGGCGCGTTTCGTCGTCGTTGAGCGGCGCGGACACGGCGGCATCCATCGCCGCGCTCTCCACATCATCGAAAAGCTTGTTCAGGTCGGGGTGATCGACCAGATATTGAAGCTCACCGCGCGACATAGGGCAATTCCTGGCGCTGCGCCTCCTGGGCCTGCTGGCCGAGACGCGCCCATTCCAGCTGCATCGTGTCGCGGTGCTTGTAGAGGTCCAATTCGGCCTTCATCCGCGCCAGATCGGCGTCGCTGGCGATCTTGAGCTGTTCCAGAGCTTCCTGCCCCGCGATTTCGGCCTGCTTGACCTTGAGATCGGCCTGCAACTGCGCCTCCTCAACCCGGGTGCGAGCCTCGGCTTTCATCTGCTCGATCTGCATCTGGGCCTGGGCCTTCATCTGCTCGGGCGAGGGCTGATTGGCTTGCGCTTCCGCCTGCTTTTGCACCTCTGCTGGATCGGGCTGCGTGAAATACGGATCGGCAGAGGCAAAGCCGGCCGTCTCGCAGAGCTTCTTGAGCGTGTTGTAGAGCTGTTCCGGCTTCACCAGTGGGTTCATCGGACCCAAGGACGCCATGACGGTCTGCTGAATGCCCAGGATCTGCTGCAACATCGCCATATCGCGCTCGCGGGTGCCCGAGCCAAGGCCCACGTTGACCGTGCAGTCCATGTCAGCGTCCCAGGCGCGAGGATCGACCTGCACCCACTGGCCGCGCATCCTGATCGTCCGGGGCTGATCAGCATGGGCCACGACAAGCCGCAGCAGGCCCCGGAAAGCCTTGCGTAAACCACCGCGCGCCAGATTGCGGACCAGCATCTCAGACCGAGCCATGGCGCTGTCGCTGGCAATCATCGCCGCCGTCGCGCTGGTATTCTGCAACGCCTCGGGGGGCAGGCCGCCCGACTGGTCACTGATGCCGGTCCGGTCCAGAGCCTCGGCGTCGATCTGCTGCTTCATCGCCCAGGTCTTGTCGCCAAAGAACGGGATCGGCTGGAACTGGACCGCCTCTTGCGCCGAGCGCCCCTGAGACAGCAGCACGGGCTTGCCGCGCACCCGGTTGAACAGCGGGTCAAGGTCTTCGACCGCATCGGCCTGGATAAACGGCGTCGGGTCGTTCGCCTGATAGATGTTGTCGAGCGTCTGCCGCGTCAGCGTCGTGTTGATGTCCTGAATGTCGATCAGGTCTTCGGCAATCGAGTGCCCCTCGAACTGGTGAGCCTCATATTCCGCGATCACGTCAGCATAGGGGATCTCGGTCGCAAAGCTGTGTTCAAGGACGATGCGCCCCTCATCGTCGCCATGGTCGGACCCTTCGGCCACGACGAAGCGGTGCAGCTCGGCAATGCCGTCGCCGTCCGTGTCCATCTGGATGAATACGTCGAAGATGCGCACGGTCTGCATGGCCTTCGCCACATCGGCGTCGGTGTCGTCGTCGTCATCGTCTCCGCGCCGGGCTGTCGCATCAGGGTCGGCCGGTTCATTTTCGGTATTGATCGCCCAGACCAGGTCCTTGTCGTATCCGCGCGACACCAGTTCGGATCGGGTCAGGTTCTGGCGTTCCCCGACGATTGGGCTATCCTCGATCCCGGTGGCGCGCGGGTGGATCAGAAACGCCCCACGCGGGACGGCACGCAGCACAATCTTGACCTCGCGTTCGATGCGACGCAGGCGGAACGACACGCTGCCGTCCTCGGCCTGCTCAACGTCCTCCACGTCTCCAAGCTCGTCCAGCCCCATCAGAACGTCGGGCGATTGGCCGCTGAACTCCTGCACGACCACGCGGCGCGATTCATAGGCGCCCCAGTTCAGCACGCCGGTCTTGACCAGCAGCGCGTCGAAGACCGCATCATGGATGGCGCGCTCACCATTGCACGCCGGGATGACGTGGCCGTTGATGTAGTCCGTGGCCTGCTCGGCCTGCGCTTCCTTGCTCGGCTGGCCTGGCACGTCAGGCCCGGTCGGCTCGTATTGCGCGATCACGTCATTCGACAGGATCGTGCGCATCACCGAGGGCATGAGCTTCTGGATATGCTTGCGCACGTCCTTGCTGACGACGGTCGAAAAGCCCTTGTCTGCCTCCACCAGCGTCTTGTCGCCGTTGTAGTAGCGCAGGGCGGTTTCCCGGCTGCCTTCCTGCGATCCGGCGTATTCTTCCGCCTGCTCGATCAGCCGGAACACCTGCGCGATGGTCGTATTGTCAGCCATTCAAACCACCTTCCGAGGCCGATACGTCGGCACCTTGCGCGCGTCTCGATGCGCCGCATGGGCGACGGCGACCAAGCCCGCCGCATCCGCACTGTGTGACGACCAGTCATGCTCAGGCCCCAGCCCGATGCCGCGCTGATCGTCTCGCTTCTCGTGATACCAACCGAGGGCGTCCAGGCCCCCGCCGGTCGTTTCCTCGTTGAACCAGCAGCTGGGGAACAGCCGCCGCAGTGCCTCGATCCGCGCCGATGCCGCACCGCGCCCCTGGTTCGGGATCACCACCACGTTGAAGCCGGCTTGCCGCAGCGCGCTTTCGTAACTGACGGCAAAAACCTTTTCGTGGTTAGCCCCGTCATGCGGCAGGACGCAGGTTGTTACCTGATAGCCCCGCGACCGAAGCCACTGCACATGCGCCTCTAGCGGCTGGCCCACGGCCTCGTAATGATCCAGCCAGCGGACTTCCTTGCCGACGAACTGAACCAGCCAGATTGCCGTCGCGTCGGCTTTCGCGCCCGTGCCGCCAATATCCCAATAGGCCCGAACCTCAAGCAGCGGGTCACGAGCCACGCGACCGATGCGGTTCTCGCGGCGGGCTTCGGCCAGCGCCTTGGCGTAGTAGGCGCCCGAGACGATGGTTGCGTATCCACCTTCCCAGATATGCTGGTATTCATCAGGCGTCTGGCGCAGGCAGTCTTGCCGCTCCTGTTCCAGCACGTCCGGGAACCAAGGGTTGTCGGACCAGTTGGCGCGGACCACTGTCGCGCCCGATGGGACTTCCGGGCCGCGCAGCATCATGTCCACCGGATCGGCCTTGCGCCGAGGGTTCCACGAGAACATGAGGCGGGATGTTAGCCCGCGCTTCTTGTCTTCCCATCGGATCGTTGGGCGAAGAAGACCCATCGATAATGCAGACAGGCTTTGCGCCTCCTCGACCCAGGCGCGATGAAAGCCCTCAAGAGACTTGATGCTGTCCGCCGTGTGGTCCTGCATCCCCTGGAAGATCATCAGGCCGTCGCCCGGCGTCTGGATGACCTCGTTGAAGACCTTGAAGCCGTCGCGCTCGCCAAGGCCGAACTGGACCAGCTTGCCCTCGATCAGAGACTTTGCCGAATGCTTGAGCGACTTTTGCACTTCGCGGATGCAGACGGTCTTGAGCCCCTCGCCCATCTCACCCGGCGCCGCCAGGCTGTCCTCGACAATCTGCCCGGCGAAGAAGTGCGACTTCCCAGAACCTCGGCCGCCCCACACGCCGGCATAGCGCGAAGCCGTCAGCAGCGGAACGAACACCTCTGCGGTGTCAATCACCAGCTTTGACAATGCGACGCTCGATGACTGCGACCAGCGGCCTATCCGGATTGCCGGAAAGCTCGACCTCGGTCTTGGCGTTCGGGACCACCTTGTCAATCAGCGCGCGCGCCGCTTGCACCTGGCTGGCGTCCATGATCGGCTCATCAGAAAGAGCGTGTTGCGTCAATCTGTTGATAAGCTGACTGGTCTGAATTTTTTTGCGCACCTCGTCTGGGTGCCAGAGCTGCTTTCGCGCTGCCATAATGCTCAATCCCTTCGGAGAGCCTCGCCCGTGGGCGGTGATGTTTCCCGCTTCCCGCCTTCGCCCCACCTCATGACACCCGCAGGTGCCCGGCCCGGGGCGTTGACGCCCGAGGGCGCAGGTCGGTGATCTCAAGCTAGCGGTGTTGCCTGTCGGATTAGGGCCGGGTGAATGTCGGCACCCCCACCGCCTGCGCTGTGATGAGGTATGCGGCGCAGATGAGGGCGATGAGGATGAGCATGGGGCACCTATGCGAAAACCCCGCCGGTTAGGGCGGGGCTGTCTGCTGCGGCGTGCCGAGCAGGGGGAGAGAGGCGCTGGCATCTCACCCAGCAAGGGCCATCCTAGTGAAAGTCGCCGAGACTCACCCCGCCTTATTCGGCGCAGGGCTTAACCGCCACGAGGGCTACCGATGGTGGCTGCCAAGCCTGCATCCTTCCGGGTAGCAGTGCCCCTTGCACGCAAGGGAGCGGTCGCGCCATGGCATCCGCCAAAGACCGGAATCGAAAAAGGCGCGGCTTTCGCACACGCCCGTCCCGATCTTATGTAAATCACCATACCGACTTTTCCGATGGTGTCAATCGCCTTATGCGCGACCACGATACCGAAGGCGCTTACCCTTGATCCCGTCCGAGACACAGCGCAGCGCCGAGATCAGCCCATCACGATCAACGCAGATCGCATCATCCAGGACCACTCGCTTTGCCTCCCCGGCCGCCGCCTTGTCGGTGTATCCCAACCAGCCCTCCAAGCGCATATGCGCAGCGGTCGCCTGCCGCTCTTTGGTTGCGTCGTCGCGGTCGTCGGCCGGTGGCGTCTCCGCGTCAGCCTCGACCTTGCCCTTGGGCGAAAGCAGCCTCAGGCAGATGGCGTGCCGGCGGGGACTGCCGAGAGCGGCGTCATAGGCGGTCGCCACACGCCGCATATGGACGATGGCCGACCACAGATCGCGGCGGGTGCCTTCGTCCAGGACTTCCGTGCCGATTACGCGGCCCGCTGCACAGCCCCACCAGGGCGCCCGCATGTCGCGAATGTTGGCCGGCGTGACCTCTTTCCCCATTTGGATGCACCTTGCTTTCAGGGTTTCAATGTCAGGACTGCGAGCGCGGCCGCGACGGGACAGTTGCCCGTTTTTCTCGCGCCTCGGGATCGGGGCCAGCTCCGGCAGGTCGGCTGATGCCGCCGCCATGCGGACCTTATGGTCCCGGAGCTTCTGGGCTTTACTCGCCATGGTGCGCCTCAATGATTGCCTTGACTGATGCTGACGAAACGACCGCGATCACGTCCTGACCATCGTCGCAATACGCGTAGCGTCGGCCGGATTTGTGCCACCAATCACCCTCCCTTGGCGGCTTCGCCCCTGCGCGCCACACGCCAACATGGCCGTCCCACCACATCGGGCCGATCAAATGCCCATCTTGCGTAAGGGCGTAATGCCCTTCGACTGGCTCGCGGACAGTCCGCTTCCAATCTTCGTCACTCATCTTCCTGCCCCTCTTCCTGTTCGTCCTGCCAGTCCTCGACCGCACCCGCGCCCATGGCCTCGATGATGCCGGTCATCACGTGATCAGCTTGCTTCCTGCTGCGCCGCTCTCGGCGGTTGCGGTGGCGGCGCTCTATGCGGGCCTCGGTCATGCCTACCCTCCCTTGCGCGGAAACATGGCGTCGATCTCGCCCGACGCGCGCATGCCGCTGATCACAGCCCGCACCACGTTGGCCGGAACCTCCAGGCGACGGGCAATGTCCTCGACGCCAAAGCCTTCGGGCAGCAGGAGGCGGACGGCGGCGGCATGCTCGCTGGACGGGGCGGGCTTACGTGCGGGCGGGGCGCCGAGCCGGTCCAGATGCCCATACATGGCTAGATGCCACGCCACAGTGGCAGGGCTTTTGCCGGCGGCTCTCGCCAATTCTACCTGGCTCCGGTAGCGCGTGCCGTTCCATTCGCAGGGGTTAGCCATGGGCGGCCTCCAAAACCTTGACGCGGGCGCTATGGATCGCCTTCGGGCCGCCGGTCACGAACGCCATGGCCTTCTCCGGGTCGAACCCGATGCCGGCGTTTTCGCAGACCTGCTGCCATTCGGGGCCGTGGTAGTAGGCGCTGGCGGCTCGGATTTCGCCGTCGAGGGTGCGGAGCGTCGAGGCGTATCCACCCGAGACGACACGGGACCTCATGCCTGCGCGGGCGGCTGTGATGCGCACGTTGTCGTCCTTGAGCGCCAGGGCGGCGACGGAGCGCCACATGCGGCGGCATGCGTCATGGTTGCTCATTCTGCTGCCTCCATCATCTGGACCAGATCAGCGCCGCCCCATTGCATCGCCATGGCCTGCGCCACGCCGTCGAACGTGCGGCTGCGCTCCTTCCAGCGGTCAGGCCCGGGCGGCATGCGGTGGACGCGAGCCGCGCGACCATCCACGATGTTCGTTGGGGTCAACGTCGGCAGCCCCTTGAGCCACAGGCAGGTTGCCTTGGTCTCGCCGTGCCCAAACTGCCACGGTTGTATCGTCTGATCCGGTTTCCGCCATACGCTGGACATGATGCAGACCGGATTCTCAATGGCGATGCGTGGGATGTGGTGCTGACGGGCCAGCATCATGAAAAAACTGACTGCGGCCTGCTGACGGCCATCTCGCCGTTTGGCATCGAAATGACGGGCGCCGCTCACGCTCAGGTGCGTGCAGGGCGGGTGTCCGATCATCAGATCCCACGGATAATCGATCACGTCGCGAACATCGCCTCGGTAGTGCGGGCCGGGAACCTCGGTATCCAGCAGATCGCACGACATGGCATCGTGCCCCAACGCACGGAATGCGTCACGGACGCGGCCAGAATATTCGCAGGCTACCAGAACCCTCATACTCCCCTCCCCTCGCGCAGGGTGTCGGCGTGCATGAGGGCGGAGAGGATGCGGTCGGTGTCGCCACGGGCCAGCCAGCGATCCACAGTCGAGCGATGACGGCCTAGGTATCGGGCGAGATCGGTGCGCGACGGCCATTGCCGATCACCGAGGCGGACGGGCTGGTCATTGCTGGATGTGACGCCGCAATGGTTGCCCATGCCGATGCCGACACGGTCGAGGTTGCCCCATTTGTTGAGGTGATAGCTGATATTGCCGAACGTGACGCCCAGGGCATTGGCGGCGGCAAGCTGCGTCGGATAGTGGCGTCCGTAGCGGTCGATGACCGGGCAGCAGTTGGTGGCGCGGTTGGGGTTGGTCACTTCCGGCCCTCCGTCGCGAGTTCGCGATCCAGATACCAGCGGGCCTTGGCCAGGTCCGTCGCGCGGTCATCCTTCCGCCCGGCGCGCAGGATATATTTCAGGGCGTTGCCGATCCGGAACCCGTGGCGCTCGGTGATCTCGATGGCCTCGATGGCGTGGCCGCAGTTCGGGCAGTGGCAAACCGATTGGTAGTGGGCTGGGCTGTTGATGGGGTCGATCATGCGGCACCCTTGAGAATGGCGTGGCGAATGGTGGTGTGGTCGCGGTTCATCACCCGGGCAATCTCGGCCATGGAAACGCCGGCATCGTGGGCAACGCGGATAGCCAGGTGGCGGGCGGCGACGATGCGGGGGCGGCGGTCGTAGCCCATGATGGCGCCTTGCGGGACCCCGGATTGCGCAGACACGTCGCGGATGGCGCGCAGGACGGCAGCACGGCCCGGCTGGGCGGCGATGGCTTGGGCCTCGGCGATCTGCGCCGGGGTCATTCTGCGGCCTCGATGCCAGCGACGGTCTTGATGGCCATCGGGTTTCGGATGCCCGCCTCGGCCATGATGGCGGCGGCAGCCTCGGCGCTGATCCGCTCCTTCGGGGCTTCGGGCGGCGGCGTGAACGCGGCCTTGACCTGCTCGGCGTTCCGGCGGCCCCATGCCTCGGTCAGGATCGCCAAGATATGCCCCGGGTTCGGCCGGCGGTTCGGATGGTCCTTGCGGTGCTTGCGCAGAGCGGCCCGGACGCTCTCGACCGGCCAAGGTTCAAGCTCATCGCACCAGTCGGCCAGTACCGCAGCCCGCAGGCCCTGAGCGTCGTCGGGCTGCCAGTAGCCGTGCAAGACGACCTCAACGGAAGCCAAAATCTGGGCGCGATGGTGCGCGATTTCGGACGGCTGCATCCGCGATACGTCCAAAGCGGTCATCGGCGGCAGACTGGCGATTTTGCTGGGGAGATTGGCGGTCATCGTAATTGCCCTCCATCAATTTCGTGAAGCCGGATTGGCTGGTGAGGAAGTCGAAGCTGGCGGTCCAGCCTCGGTTGTTCTGGCCGCAGAGGTGCGGGGAGGCCTTCGCCTTGGCGAGAGCAACGACCCATCCATCCAACCCGCCGCAGTCCTTGAGTCGGGCTTTCAGCGAGGAACGGCGGGTCTTGTTCAGAACCTGAACCTTCGGCCACCCCGCCGATGCAGCGCTGGCGTTGTAGGCCGAGACGGCAATCGCAATCTCGTCAATCGGCTGGACAACGGCGCCGTCGTCGGCAGACGACAAGGAAGATTTATCTTCCTCTTCTTCTTGGTTCTGGTTCTGGTTCTGGTTAGTTGAAATAAAATCGTTTGTTTTCAACGACGCTTTTTTCGCGGCGCTTTTCTTTCCGTTTTCGGAAGCGGCTTCTTGACGCCCGACAGCCTGCTCATGCTCACGGGCCAGACGGTCGTTGCAAATGCGTCCGTCCACCTTCCGGAAGAACTCGTTCAGGACAGAACGGACAGCCTGTTTTTCATCGTCGCCACGAACCCGCAGGCGGCGAAATATCCACCCTTCATCGTCGGGCAACGAGCATCCCGGCGTCATCCAACACAGGCGCAGGAGCCGACTATAGGCACCATCCTCCAACAGGGTCAGGTGAGCCGTGTCCGCCTCGTAATCAGTTGGGTAGAAACGAAAATACGGGGTGCTCATTCCCATCCCCCCTTATCCATGAGGGACTGCCCCGTGATGTTCGTCAAAGCGTCTGCGATGTTTCTTGCCCCGGCCGCATAGAGGTTCGCTTTGACGCCATCCCACCATTCTCCGGGAACGTGTTCAGCGATGATTTCCGCGACCTCCTTCGCGGCCCGGTCTTTCACGTCTCCGTCTATCTTTGAGGCGCGAGACTTTTGCGCATCATCAGCCGTTGACCGTTTAACCGGCTCCTGCCGCTTCTGGACCTCGCGATAAGCCGCGACGACCTGCGCGGCGGGGTCCAGATCCTTGATCGCGTCCAGCACAACGCCAGTGTCGGCCTTGGTGCCCTTGAGGATGTCGAGGGCTTCCTTGCAGACCTGCTGGCCGCGCTCGGCATCACGGCGGATCGCACGGGCCGATTGCCCGGTCTTGGCGGATTGGTCGTCGGCAAATGAAGAGTGGCCAACTTGGCCACTCTCTTTTGTGTTGTGCCCATGCCGCGTCTCCGGGTGCAGCGCCTCATATGCCTCTTTGCGCCGGGCAGAGAACATCGCGCGCTCGGTCGCTGTCAGGACGCTGCCGCACAGGTTCTCGTCGCACTCGGCGATGATCCGTTGCTGTTCGTCCAGATCGAGGACGGCAATCGGAATATCCGCCCACCCGAGGCTCTTGCAGGCTTCCAGGCGGTGCAGTCCCGCGACAAGCTGATAGCCGTCGATCTTCTGCCCGTTGAAAATCACCTTGCCCAGCACGACGGTGATGGGGTTGAGCAACCCCACCTCCTTGATGCTCTCAGCGATGCCCGCGACCTGCTTGGGGTCGGCCTTGCGCAGCCGCCCCATGGTCGAAATATGACCGATCTCGGCCTTCATGCCGTCACCTCGTATGGCGTTCCAGAAATCTTGGTGGTGTGGCCGGAATTGACCTTGATGATTTTCAGCAGGCGGCCAGAGTGATAGGCGTTCCACGCCTTTGCAGCGGCGACCAGAAACTGGTGTGCGCTGCCCGACTTGCCATTCCGAGCCAGCAGATCCTGGATCAGCGTCGCCCGGGAATCCCCGCGCCGCAGGCCATCGTTCTCAGCCAGACCGGACCAGAACTCAGCCGCAATTTCGGCCTCGTGCCGAATGGTCACAAGCGCCACAGCGGCAATGGTCGGCAGCAGCAGCTTTCGCTTGAGATTGGCCGGCGCAGCGTCGATGCATTTCTCATAGATGGACGCCTCCGCCACAAAGCGCTCAGCAATGGCAATGCGCTCATCCGTCAGCCTGCGAGCCAAGGCGGTTTCCAGCGTAGGGTTGCGCGTGCCGACGGTCATCCCCGAGGCAATGATCGGGGCCGCATCGAAAAGCGCGCGCGCCATCTGCTTGGAAAGGCCATGCTGCCCGGCGAAATCGACGCCCTGAAGGATGTTCTCCGATGTGCGCTTCCTGACGTTGGTGTCGTAGCGGTAATAGAGCGTCCGCAGGTCATCGACAGATTTGCAGTCGTGGACAGCAATGGCCCAAAGCAGGCTGCGCCCAGAACGGGTCTGCGCGGTCAGGCGGTGGTGGCCGTTGACGAGCCAGATTTTCCCGTCGGGCATCCGGCCGAAATCGATCTGGCTCTTTTCCAGCCACGCCCCGCGCTGCATCATCTCGCGCAGCGTCTCGGCGTGCATCGAGTCGATTTTCCGCTGCCGGTCATAGGAGCAGTTTTCGATGATTGCCGCTGCATCAGAGGGGGTTAGGGTCTGGAAACCCTCGCGAATGACCGGCGTTTTCACTTGCCCTTTCAGGGGCTGAACGTTAGTCTGCATATGTGTGTATCCATTGGGGTCAGGCTGCGGTCTGGCCCCATTTTTGTTGGAGAAACCCGCCGCAGCGCGGGATGCTTGAAGCCAGCGGCTCATGCCTCGGCCTCCATGATGTGAACGATTACGGCGCCGTCTCTGCACGCGTCCCCGCGTTCAAGGGTGATGCGGCGCCATTGGCTGTCATCGACGGCGATAGCCTCGGCCACGGCGTCGAGGCCCTGCTTGCAGCGGGACAGCGCGTTATCGAGATCGAACCGGCGGCGGGACGGCGGGCAGAACGTCACCAGCACGTCAACTGCGATGGCATCGACTGGACGGATCTTCTCGGCCTCGCACAGCGCCCAGCAGGCCAGCTTGTAGCCCTTTGCGGCGGAAGCCTTGCGGCGCCATTGCCCTTGGCCGCTGGCGTTTGGGCTGGTGGCGCGGGGCGGCCATGGCAGGATGATGCGAGCGAGCGTCAAATCAGGCTCTCCTGCCGAGGATCTGATGCAAGCGCAGATACGCCTCCACCGCCTCGGGTTTTCGGTTGCATGTCCTGACGGCGCGGGCGGTCAGGTCCGGTGTGGTAGGTTGTGAGCCAGCGGGCTTCGGCTTCGGCACGGTGATCACGACACGCCCAGAAAGAGCCTCGGTCAGCCCTACCATAAGGCGGTCGAAAACCGTGCCATGCCGGCTCTCCGCACCTGCCGCAGATGTGTTGGACACCAGCCACGGCATTACACCGCCCCCATCATCGCCAGCAGCAAGAGAGCGAGGGCAAAACAGCAGGCGAGGTATCCGAGGATGAAGATCATGCCGACGCCCTCCCCTTAGAGGCAGGTTTGCCGGGGCGGGGTTGACGTGCGGGGAAGGCGGCGGAGACGATAGCGGCCATGTTCGGCCATGCCGTCACGGGAACCTTTCCGCCGGTTGCCCTTGCGATCCGCTGAGCAACATCAATGCTCGGCTGCCGGGTTCCATCCATCAGGGAATACAGGTAGGGGCGGGAGATACCGAAGCATTCCGCCCACTGTGTTCTGGTTTTTTCAGGCTGGGCCTTGATGTATTCGGAAAGGGTGCTCATGTCGCCAATTATGTCACATATTGCGACAATCATGTCAAGCGAACACCCGCCTCCGTGTCACTATTACGGGCAAGCCTTTGGCGTTTGGAAATTCTATACCAAGCCCATGGCTTTGCGGATCAAACAGTTACGGAATGCTAAGGGCTGGACGCAGGAGGTTCTTGCGGCAAAGTCTGGCGTGTCCAGGTCGCAACTTGCGATGATCGAAGCGGAGACTAGGCCCGCCAACACGCTCCGCCTAAACGCTATCGCTGCGGCTCTTGACGTGGCCCCGGAGGATCTGTTTGAGACGGACCCGAGGGAACGGAGGATCGTTGGCATTCTTCGCAGCCTGCGCGGCGATGATGCTGACGCCCTCCTTCGCATTGCCGAGGCCCTTGAGGCGAAGAACCAAGGCGACGAGCAAGAAGATCAATGAGAACCCTGTCGTGCTCGCTCATCCCACGGAGGGCACGCAACATTCTTTCCTCCCTAACCATCCCCTTATCCTCCCCTCCGACCAGAACGAACCGTGAACGTCAGACTAGGCAAGAATCCGCCAGCCGGTCAATGAGGCAAAGGTGTCGCGCAGGTTGCAACGCTGCTTGCGCTTTGCTTTAGCTAGGGAAATTGCAGGTGCCCGACCCCAACCACGACCCCAACACCGAGGACGCCGAGCAGATCGCCATCGCGGCCCGCGTGGTGCTGGGGCTGGTGCGGTCCCTGGCCGAGAACCCGGGCGCGGTGGAGATGAAGGCCCTGCCCTTCCTGCTTCTGGAAGCGGCCGAGGAACGCCACCGCCAAGGCGACTACGGCGCCGAGCGGATGCTGTGCGACTGGGCGGATATGCTGAGGGAGTGGGAGGGGTGAGGAACAGGATTTGGGAGTCATTGAAAGGGGTTTGGCGACACGGTATCGTCTTAGGTGATGAGTCGCGCCCTAATTTTTTCCGATGAAGCGGGATGTTTTGCGTTTTGCAAGAATGACCGCGCAAGTCGTTACTTCATGGTCTGCACGGTGTCCCTTCCCTCATGGGAAGCAGGCGACAAGATGCTGGCGCTCAGGCGGGACATGGCATGGAGAGGGCTTCCAGTAGGAGAGCAACTCCATGCGACAGCAGATAAGAATGACGTTCGCCGCGAAGTGTTTAGCCTTCTTTCTGGGCAAGATTTTCGTATAGATGTTACCATCCTCGAGAAATCTAAAGCACAACCACACACCAGAAAAAGCCCGGACACGTTCTACAAATACGCTTGGTTTTACCACTTCAAGCACGTGGGGCCCGCGTTGCTAGCTGGCGTTACCGAAGCTCACATATTCGCGGCAGCCCTCGGAACCAAAAAGGGCCAAGCTGTCTATACCGCTGCCGTCAATGACGTGATCCAACAGATCGTTCAACGTCAACAGTGGGCTACATCCTTTCCGCGCGCAGCCGCGGAGCCGTGCCTGCAAATCGCTGACTACTGCGCGTGGGCTATCCAACGGAAGTGGGAGAGGGGCGATACTTGGGCTTACGATCTGATCTCCAACAAGATCAAAACTGAATATGATCTGTGGAGAATGGGGGCTAAGCACTACTATTAAGCCCCAGAAAAAGTTGCGGCCCGCAATCTCAGCTATCCCGAAGGAAGCGCCCGAGGGGGCTTGTCACTGAGCAAGGGCCGCATCTGAAATATAGCCGATCACGCCGCCCAATGCAACGATTCTGGGCCACATAGGGCCGTTTCGGACCATTTTGGAACGCCGCCCAGCCCCGCTTCGGCGGGTCTTCTTCATGCTCGGAACCGCCTGCCGCCCCGCGCGTGCCTCCCTGCCTCGCATAATCGTAACCTTGCGCGGCAGCCCCTGCCCGAGGCTTCACCCGACTCGCGGCAGGGGCTTTCCCGAGACCGCCCCGCCTCGCGCAGAACTTCTTCATCCCGTGAACGAAAAACGGCGAGGTTTCCCCCGCCGCCGACTTGCCCATGAACGCGCCGCTAGTCGGCCAAGGCTTCGTATCCCTTGTTCCAGGCATCGACCTTGGCGTCGTGCGCAGCCTGTGCCGCGCTTTCCTTGTCGCGTTTGACTTTGGTAGCGTTGCCCGGGCCGCCCTCGTTGTCCATGCCATCCACTGCCGTTTGCAGCATCTGGGCCTCGGTTTGCGGGATCTTATTTTCTCGGACCATGGCAGGTCCTCCATAGCACCAGGGCGAGGATATCGCCCGGATGACACCTTGTAGCACAGAACGGCGCCAACCGCACGAAATCGTTTCTCCCCCCGCCCGAATCAGGCGGGCTTTTTGCTGTCCGCCGGCACCGCGCCGGCTGGGGCAGGATAGCATGGGGGATGGGCGGCGCGTCCAGTGTCACAAGTTGCGACATTTCCTATTGACAGCTTTGTCGCAATATGTGACATTCTCTCATACCCGGTGCGACACACGAGCCGCCGGCCACCAACCGAGAGGAACACCCCCTGCTATGCATACGCCTGCCGCCCCCGCCGGATTGATCGCTGGCCTCTGCCTCGACAATCCCATCGTCGCCGACGAGATCCGCCACCTGATCCTGTCCGAGCGCACCACGCTGGTTGCGCCGCCCTGGTCCTCGCCGATCAGCTTGCCGGCTGGCTTCGAGGTGACCCAATGACCTACCAGCCCGCCGAATTCGTCAGCGCCGCCCTTGCCGAAGCGCGCAATGTGATGGCCCGGCCCGACCTGTATTCCGACGCCGTCCTGTCCAATGCCTGCGCCTATGCCGTCATGCACGGCGACTGGATGGACGTTGATCGCGCGACGAAGCTGCAACAGGCGCTGCGCATCGAGGCTATGGCGCGCGACGAGCACCTGCTGCGCGATCCGGTAGCCGTCCGCAACGCCGCCATCGGCCTGTTCATTTGCTGGCTGGGCGCCGCCGCCGCGATCATCTGGTTCGGCCCGACGCTGGCCGCGCAACTGATCCGCTGGGGCGGGTCCATCGTCGCGGGGTGGCTGTGATGGCCCGGAGCTTCCTTGATGAGTCCTACAACCCCGACCGCTACGACGAAGGATGGCAGGGCCACCGCGACGACGTGGAATATCCGCCCATCGATCCCGAGGATTTCGAGCGCGAGCAGAGCCTGATCCAGGAGCTTGTCGAGCGTGAGATGAAGCGGACGCTGCAAAACGTCCAGTATTTCGCAGCCCCGTGGAGCGACCAGTATTGCCACCTGTGCAAAGGCCGAAAGCAGTTCGACGGCGTGTCCTGCCCGGACTGCATGGGGACCGGCGCCGAAAGCTACGTGCAGTCGGAGGTGGCGGCATGATGTGGCACCGTCTCGACGGCAACATGCGCGCGGCTGATGCGCATTACGATGCCTTCCACATGCCATCCGACCACTACCAGTGCGGCTGCTGCGGGTCGGACTTCTGGGAGGACGACGAGAACGAGGACTGCGACCCCCGGCACCGCCAGAGCAAGGACGATCCGTCGCTTTGCGAGATGTGCGCTGAATTCGCGGGGGACATGGAATGAACTTCACACCGCAAGAACTCCTGAAAGAGCGCGAGGCCTTCCGACCCGGCTCCTATGAATGGGATTGGCGCACCCGCGCTGCATGGCGGATCTGGCGGTCATACACCGGGCATCTGCTGACCGAAAAAACGTCGCCGCCCGCTGATTTCGGGCTGGGCTATCTCAATGAAAGGGCTGCGGCATGAGCGACGCAATCAAGGCGCTGGCGAAGGCCCAGACCGAGATGGGTAAGGCGATCAAGAACGCCAAGAACCCGCACCTGAAATCGAACTATGCCGATCTGGGATCGGTGATGGAAGCCTGCTTTGACGCGCTCCACGCCAACGGCTTCGCGATCATGCAGCCCTGTGGGGCTGACGAGCGCGGGCAGTATGTCGAGACGGTGCTCGCCCATGCCAGCGGCGACACGTTCACCAGCCGGGTCCATTTGGTCGTCGGCAAAAACGACATGCAGGGCGTCGGCTCTGCCATCACCTACGCCCGCCGGTATGGACTGCTGGGCATGGCCGGGCTCGCGCCCGAGGACGACGACGGGGAAGCGACGAAAGCCTCGCCTCGGCAGCAGGCCGCGAACCGCGCTCCTGCCGGAGCCAGCAAGGCCGATCAAAGCGCCGCTGACAGCATGATCGCCGCCATCCGCCAGCATGGCGAGGCCGCATGGAACGACCGGCGCCTGCAAGCCGATCTGGCGAAGCTGCGTGCCACTGCGCCCGAATTGGCGGCGCAGGTCGAGGCCGAAATCGAAACCAAGAAGCAAGGAAAGGCCGCGTAATGGCAGGCAGCGTCAACAAGGTGATCCTGATCGGAAATCTGGGTCAAGACCCCGAAATCCGCAGCTTCCAGAACGGCGGCAAGATCGCCAACCTGCGGATCGCCACCTCGGAAACGTGGAAGGACCGCAACACCGGCGAGCGCAAGGAACGCACGGAATGGCACACCGTCGCCATCTATTCCGAGCCCCTGGTCCGCGTCGCCGAGCAATACCTGAAAAAGGGCAGCAAGGTCTATGTCGAGGGCCAGCTGGAAACCCGCAAATGGCAGGACCAGAGCGGCAATGACCGCTACACGACCGAAGTCGCGCTGCGCCCGTTCCGCAGCGAATTGACCATGCTGGACGGCAAGGCGGCTGACAGCCAACAGCGCGACACCGGCACCAGCTACGGCGGCGGTTACGGGGCTGGCGGCTCGCCCAGCAGCCAGCCGAGCGGGCGCCCGGATTTCGATGATTCGATTCCATTCCTCATGGAGTGGAGGGTCTGATGAACCGTCAACGCATCCAAGAGGCAGAAGCCGAAGCCGAGCGTTTCCTTTCGCGCATCGCTGACCTGATGGACAAGGCCAAGGAGGACGGCGATTTCTCTGCTATCGAATGCGGCAGCCCCGAGAGTGGCGCGCTGCGGCGGGCGAGCATGGACCTGACCCGCGCCCTGGCTCGGATGAGGGCGCGCCAATGACCGTTCTCGCCAAAGCCCGCCAGGAACAGCGCATCGTAGACGAGTTCTATCACCTGATCGCGCTGAACGCTGACCATGCCGAAGATCCGGCATGGATGATCACCGCAACTGCCTACACCCTGTCGATTGACGAGAAGGCCGTGCGCAAGGTCTGGGACGCTCGGTTCAAGGATCATGGGGTGGCGTGATGGAATACCGCGCCCGCTTCGAGGATGGCACGCTGCGCCTGCTGGCGAACAACCTGCCCGATCTGGCGCAGGGGGAGCTGGTCACGGTTATCATCGAGCGCGGCCGCAGCCTCAACAGCCATCGGCACCAATTCGCTTTCGTCCGAGAGGCATGGCAGAACCTTCCCGAGCACCTGCAATCCGCCCCATGGGCCGAAACACCAGAGACGATGCGCAAGCACGCTCTGATCGCAACGGGTTTCCACCAGTCCTATACACTGGACTGCGGGGCCAACGCGACGGCACAACGGATCAAGGCGCAGCTGGTTCGGGCCGAGGCCCGCGCCGAAGGATATGCCATCGGTCAGGTTCGCGGGCCTATCCTGACCATCTGGACGCCAGAAAGCCAGTCGATGCGCAGCATGGGCGGCAAGCGGTTCCAGGAGAGCAAGACCGCGATCCTGGACTGGATGGCGGCGCAGATCGGCGTGACCGCATCAGCCCTGCGAGGCGCAGCATGAGCCGCGCCGTCGATGAGTGGATTGGCAAGACCGACGACACGCCGGCGCCGCCCAGGGTTCGCCTTCGGGTTTTCGATGCTCATGGCGGCAGGTGCTACCTGTCCGGCCGCAAGATCATGCCGGGCGACCAATGGGACTTGGATCACAAACTGGCGCTCTGCAACGGCGGAGAAAATCGGGAAAGCAATCTCGCGCCTGTCCTTCGTGCCGAGCACCGCAAAAAGACCGCGCTGGACGTGAAAACCCGCGCCAAGGACGACCGGGTGCGGAAGAAGCATCTCGGCATCTGGCAACCCAAAACCATCGTTCCGGGCAGCAAGGCTAGCCCGTGGAAGAAACGCGCGGATGGGACTGTTGTCCGCCGCGATCAGGAGGCTTGACCCCATGACCAACCCCACCCCCCATACGAGCACCGAGGCCGGAGGGCCGGCGACTGATTGGCAGCCTATCGCCTCGATGCCCAAAGACGTTCGCGTTGAACTCCGTCGCGATGACTGCCCTGGATGGGACACCACGGGCATCTTCCAGAACGGCAGGCTCGACCTTGCAAGTTTTTTCGTCCGTGACAGTGATATGTGCTTTCTGATGCGTCCGACGCACTGGCGACCGCTTCAAGCGGAACACGGTGCCGCATGACCGCTCTCCCCAGCACCGAAGACCTGGCCCGGTTGGCGAAGGCGATCACGCCCGGGCCGTGGAAAGCAGGACGGCACCCTTGGCCGACGCAGGTTGGGTGCTGCCCTATACCGGGCAGGCCCTATGAGATCCGCCATGAGATGCGCAACCTGGCAGCGGCAAATACCATCGCCAACGCCGAGGCCATCGCGCTCCTGCCCGCCCTGCTCCGCGAGGTCCTCGACCGCCGGGAGGCTGAGGGCTGGCGGGACATCAGCACCGCGCCGAAGGATGGCCTGATCGACATATGGGTCTCCAATAGCGACGGGACCGGACGGCGCATTTGCTCCTGCTATTATGATCACATTTGTGATGAGTGGCGAACATCCTCCCCCGCACTACGACTGCATTGCGTAAAGGCGTCATGCGTCACGCATTGGCGCCCATTGCCTGCCCCACCTTCCACCCCCACCACGGAGGCCAGCCATGACCGCTGACAATACCACCGCGCCGGAGCGCATTTGGGCATGCGTGGAGCCCGATTGGGAGGATGGGGACGGGAACTCCATCGTCGGAGGGAAGTTCGAGGGCTACGACCTGACAGGCAAGGGCGTGCCCTACGTCCGGGCCGACCTCTGCGCCTCGGGGCAGGTGCGGGCGCTGGAGTGGGAAGAATACGGCCCGGACTGTTTTTTCGGGAGGGGTGAGTGCGGCGATTATTCTATAGCTACGTCCGCATCGTGCTTCCATGAAGGTGAGTTTCGGCTATGTGGAGTAGAGGGAGATTTCAGCTACTTCGATACCGCAGAAGCCGCCAAAGCCGCCGCGCAAGCCGATTACGAGCGCCGCATCCTCGCCGCCATGACGCCAGCCCCGCAGCCCGATGGGCAGGAATGCTCTCGCTGCGGAGCGGTTGGTGGTTTTGGCTGTTACGAATGCACCCCCGAAACCCCGACCGCGCAAGAGGCGGTGGCGGTGATGTGGCGCGCAAGGAGGAGCGAATCCGAAGAATGGCAGCACTTTACTAGTCGCCCGTCTTGGTGGGAGGTTCAACCTCTCTACGCCCACCCACCCCAGCCCATCGAGACGGTCGCGGAGGCTATTTCTGCAATCGAGGCGCTATCAAGATCGACATACTCCTGCGGCAGTCAATGGGTCCGTCTCGAAGACGCTATCGTCGCCCTGCGCGCCCTGAAAGGATCGGACAAATGAGCGAGTTTATCGTAATGCAAAATCGGCTCGTGCAATACGAGTCCGATCTCGCCGCAGCCCGCGCCGAGATCGGGCGGCTGAAGCACCTGCTGGACCTGTCCAAGAAAACCACAGAAGCGGTCCTGGAACGCGCCGAGAATACCGAAATCGAGCGTGACGAAGCGCGGGCTCAGGTCGCGGCTGCATTCGATGCGGTGGCGGAATATATCGAGACGGTTCCGTTGGAGGTTACAGACCGGCAGGAACATGCGAAAGCCATCCGCGCCCTCGCCTCTGACCACGCCAACGCCGCTCTTGAAGCCTATGGCCGCGAGAAGGTGCGGGAGGGTATGCAGCGTGCGCTTACCATGACCCTGGGGCACGGTTTGTCCAAGCAGGCACATGACTCCATCCTCGCCGAAATGGAGAAGTTGAAATGACCTACAAAACCGCATTCGGGGAACCGGAACGAGTTGAGGTTCGCCTTGATGATGACGGGCGGCCCTCGTTCTTTTCCAGCACGCGAGACGGATGGGCGGATCTCGGCCCGGAATTACGAATGGCTGCTGACGCTTACGCCATCGGAACGGAAATCACTCTGCGGGAGCCCCTGAAATGACCGACACGCGCGAACTGGTGGAGCGCTACGTCATGGAGGTTGACTCGGATTTTGGCGACGACGCCAAGGCTATTCCAGTCGCAGACCCATGGGGACAATGGGTGCTGGCCAGCGATTACGACGCCATATCCGAGCGGTGCAGGGCGCTGGAGGAGGCGCTGCAATTCTACGCGGACACGGGCAAATACCCGGCCCCGCTGACTGGCGGCTGCGGCGATCTGTATTTCGACTGCGGACGAGTCGCCCGCGCCGCGCTTACCAGCGGAGGGCGGGGATGAGTGACCTGGATAAGCTGATCGATGACGTGTGGGCGGGAGGGACCTTGCCACGCCCACTCCCCTTTCCGGCCTATCAGGCCGCATACGTGATCGGAGCATATGACGGCTCCCTCGACGCCGCTCTGGCGCTGCACAAGGCGCTGCTGCCGGGGTGGAGCGTCACGCTCGAAAACGATGATGGGAACATTCACGCGGCAGTCTGGCCGCGCGGTGAAATCGGTGAGCAGCACGGAGCGGAAGGGCCTACGCCGGCCCTCGCCCTCTTGCTCGCCATCCTGCGCGCCTACCGCCAGCAGAGGGGGAGCGAGGAATGAGTGAGACGCTGATACCGACGATGAACCTGCGCTACATCGTCAGGCTGCCAAGCGACCGGCAGCACTTGCAGCAGGCGTTCAACAAGCCCGGCGGCGGAACTGTCTGGATCGACGTGCCCTGCCTTGTCGAGATGGACGAAGCGTTCTGGAAGATCGACGAACAACTGGACGGAAAGCCATGACGCCCCGCTACCAGACAAGGACAGGGAGAGGGTGATGGATGAGATGCCGAAAATGATGGTTGCCTTCGATCCCGATGCTTTGGCGAGCCTCAATGCCAGACTGGACGCGCTGACAGCGGAGATCCGGGCTGTGCGCATGTCGCCAATGCCGGAATGGGTGACGGCTCATGAATATGCCGAGAGGATCGGCCGCACGACCAAGACCGTCAGCAACCTGGTCAAGGCCGGGAAGCTGGAAAGCAAGCGGCAGGGGCGAACGCTGCTGATCCGCGTCAGTCAAGGCGCTTAGCCAGTTCTTCCGCCGTCTCTGAATAATAAGTCTGCAACTGTCGGATATCACGATGACCAACCATCCGAGCCAGCGCCAGAACGTCCAGCTTCTTGGACAGCCGAACAATCGCGACGTGGCGGCTGTCGTGATAGGTCAGCCCCACCACCCCGGCGCGGTCCCGCAGCTTGCGCCACAGCGCGTCCAGCTGCGCCGAGGTCAAGCCGAACACCGGGTCCTTGCGCAGCAGGGCTTCCAGCAGCCGAACAGCTTCGCTGGACAGTGGCACCTCGCGCGCCGTGCCGTTCTTGGTCACGTCCAGCCGCGCCACGCGTTTTTTCAGGTCCACCCTGTCCCACGTCAGGCCAACTACCTCGCCTGCCCGCATGGCCGTTTCGATGCTGAAAAGGAAAGCATGGAATGCCCGTGCCGTCGCGTTGGCCAGGTCGGACCCGGCAGAGATGGCCAACGCCTCCATCTCGTCGTCAGTGGGCATTCTGTCCCGAGCCGGGGGTGCGGCCGGGCGCCGCACATCGGTCAGCGGGTTGCTGGAGATCAAGCCCCATTCCTTACGCGCCTGCGTCAGGATCGCGGACAGCAGGTTCATTTCGCGAATCACAGCCCCCGAGGATACCTCGGTCAGCCGCTGGTCTCGCCAGTCCGCGAAATCGGCCGCCCGCAGATCAGCCATCTTCTTTTTGGCCAGGTCCTCTTTACGCAGCTTCTCGATGCGGATGATTTCCCACCGGGCGCCGCGCTTGGTCGAGGATACCTCGCGCGCATAGCGGTCCATCACGTCACCGAACGGCGTTTGGCTCTTGACCGATTCGCTATTGAGGATCAACTGCTCCTCACGGCTCGCCCAATCCTTCGCGGCCTGCTTGGTCGGGAACACCTTGGACGAACGGACGCCCTGTCTCGCGACTTCGGCGCGGTAGTTCCCGGACGGAAGCTTTCGGATGCTGGCCATGGTTACGCACGTGAGGAAATGGTGCGTAAAGGGATGCGAAATCTGGCTGGAAACAGCAAGAAGCTTTCCGCGCCTAGTGCCGTTGGCAGCCAGTATTTTCCGCATATTTCCGCTAAGCGCGGAAACTGGAAGAAAATACTGGTGCCGGTGAAGGGACTCGAACCCCCGACCCCATCATTACGAATGACGTGCTCTACCAGCTGAGCTACACCGGCATCTTCGTGCCGCGCCGGATAGCAGGTTCCGGCGCAGGCGAAAAGGGGGGATCAGAGTTTTTTCCCGACCACCTGCGCGATATTCTCCTCGGGCGGCTCGACATCCGGCCTGACGGGCAGGATGTCGCCCTGGCTCGCGATCACCGGCTTGCGCGGCGCCTCGGGTTCGGGGCGGTGCAAGGGGGTCGGCGGCGGCGCGGGCTCGGGTTCCGGTTCGGGATCGGTGACGGTCATCGCGGGCTCGGCCCCGGCCGCGACCAGCGGCGGGCGGCGATAGTCCGATTCGCGCGGCACCATGCCGGGCTGGACATTGGCGACCTCGGCCAGCGGCTCGGCCGCGACCGGCCGGCCGGGACCCGACGCGGGCGCGGCATCGACCATGCCCGGCGCGGCGGCCGGCGCGGGCGACGGAACGATGGCAGGCGTCGGCACCGGCGCCTCGGGTGCCTTGCCGCCGACCAGCAGCGGCAGCATCTCGGCCCCGCCGGCGGCAGGCGCCGTCCAGACCGCGCTGTCCGGCTCGCGCCAGGTCAGCGTGTCGAAACCGCCGCAGCTGTCGCAGGTCGGCGACCATTCCGCCATGACATTGTGGCACTTGTCGCAGACCCATTGCGGCCCGCGGCTGGCGACCAGCGCCCGGGCCAGGATGCCGCGCACCACGGCGTCGTCCGCGCCCTCGCCGCGCTCGACCGCGGCCAGGATCGACAGCGAACGCACCGTCGGGTGCTTCGTCGCCAGGTCGCCCAGCGCCCGGCGGGCACCGGGAAAGTCCTCGGCCGCCAGCAGCAGTTCGGCGCGCAAGAGCCGGGTTTCCTCGTGATCCGGGTTCTGCCGCATCAGCTCCTCGAAGCGGCGCAGCCGGGCCGAGGGCTTTTCGTCCGGCACGATCTCGGCATAGGCGGCGGCGATCGAGGGATGCGGCCGCACGCTCCAGGTCTTTTGCAGGACGCGGCTGGCGTTGCGGGCGTCGTTCTGCGCGATATAGCTGCGCGCGGCCAGCACCGCGGCCGGGATCAGGTCGGGGCTGGCGCGGTTGGCCGAGATCGCCGCCTCGCGCGCACTGATCGAACTGCCCTCGGCCAGCACCTCGGACGCCTCCTTGAGCGCCAGCACCGCGTCGCGGCGCAGATGCACGTCCTTGGGCAATTGCCCCTGCTGGCGCTTGTCCTTCAGCACGGCGCGCGCGCCCTTCCAGTCGCCCTCGCGGGTCTGAAGCTGCAGCAGCGTGTCCTGCACCTCGGCATGTTTCGGCTTCAGCGCATAGGCCTTCTCGGCCAGCTTCAGCGCGGTGGCGGTGTCGCCCTCGGCCAGCTTCTGCCGCATCAGCCCGCGCACGCCGACGAACCGGGTGCGCTGGTCCGACAGCAGCCGGCGATAGATCTCGCCCGCCTTGGCATTGTCACCGGCGACCTCGGCCGCCTGCGCGGCCAAAAGGTCGGTGACATGCTGCTGGTCCAGCAGCTTGGCGGCCTTGGCGGCCTTGTCCTGCGCCAGCCGCCCCTCGCCCGAGGCGACGGCCAGCATGCCCTCGGACAGCGCCTCATAGCCCTTGCGTTGGCGCGAGCGGGCGAAATAGCGGTTGATCGCCGTTTCGTCGCCCAGCAGGAAACGCACGAAGGCCAGGAACATGCCCAGGACCTTGACCGCGAGCCAGCCCAGCACGACCACGACCAGCACCGCGATCAGCAGTTGGACCGGGCCCAGCGTGTATTCGGTGCCGCCATAGACCATGCTCAGGCCCTGGCCGCTTTCCGAAAGCTGGATCGCGCCCAGGGTGATCGCCAGGACGATGGCAAAGAAGATCAGTATTTTCAGCGCCGACAGCAGCATGCCAGGGACTCCTTACAAGCTGCCGGCGGCCAGGGCGGCCAGCGCAGCATTGGCTTCGACCCAGACCTGCGCCTTGGCGGTCCAGGCCGACATGGCATCCTGCCCGGCCTGCGGCAGCGCGGCGATCTCGGCCAGCGCGCCCTTGACGTCGCCGGCCTTCACCGCGGCATCGGCACGCGACAGGATGGCGTCGGGATCGTCGCCCGCGCGCGGCTCGACCGAGCGGGCGCCGGTCTGCACCCGCAGGAAGTCGCCGATCGCCCCCAGCGCGCCGCCGTCCTGCGGCGCCTGCTTGATCGAGGCGGCGAGACCCTCGCGCGCGGCGGCCGGGAAATCGGCGCGCAGCTGTTCCAGCGTCGGCACGTCGCCGGTCAGCACGGCCGGGGCTTCGATGCCCGCGGCTTGCAGATCAGCCAGGGCCTGGTCGCGGGGGCCGCCGGTCTCGATGGCGGCCTGCAAGACAGCGGCAGCGGTGGCGGCCTGGGCGCGGCGATTGGCGGCATCGGCGCTTTCCTGCAAGGCGCTGGCCTGGGATTGCGCGGCGCTGATGCGCTTTTCGGCCTCGGCGGCGGCGCTGGCGATCTGGTCCTGCAGCGCCTCGGCCTGGGCGGCAAAGCCCTGCATGCGCTCGGCCAGCGCGGGATCGACCGTGCCGCGCGCGGCCAGCTCGTCGATGCGGGCCTGCTGCGCGGCCAGCCGGCCGTTCACGTCATCAAGCAATTGCTGCAGGCCGGCGCTGTCCTCGCCCGAGACCACCGGGGTCACGGCGGGACGCGCCTCCAGCTCCGAGACGGTCTTTTCCAGCGCCGCGAGCTTCTCGGCCTGCGCCTTCAGCGCCTCGGGATCGGGACCGGCATCGGCCAGGGCCTGGCGGGCGGCATCGGCCCCGGCCTCGCCGGCGCGCTTGGCAAAGGCATCGCCCTGGGCCTGGATCTCGGTGCGTGCAGCCTCGGTCGCGGCGTCGCGGGCGGCGGCAAGCGCGGCCTCGTTCGGGGCCTGCTCGGCCGGGGGACGCCAGGCCTCGGGCAGATGCGGGATCGCCCACCAGGTCGCGGCGGCGCCCAGCCCGGCGGCGATCACCCCGCCCAGAAGCGTGGGCATGAAGCCAGCCTTGCGCACCTCGACCACGCGGGTCTCGACGCGGGCCGGCTCGGATTTCGCGATTTCGGGCTTGGCGGGCGCGGGCTTGGTCGCCGCAGCGGCGGCAGCGGCAGGCGCGGCCTCGGCCGGGCGGGGCTTCGGCGCCGCACCCCCCGGCCCCTCGCCCGAGCCGACCAGCTTCGATTCGACCGCCGGCTTCGGCTCGGGCTTGGCGGCGGCGGTGGCCTCGCCGGCGCTGACCGGGTGGCTGTCGATCACCGGGCCGGAAACGGCCTTCTTCTTCAAGTCCTTGTCGGGGCTGGCCTTGTTTTCGCTGGAATTGGCTTCTGGCTGTTTCACGATCTTCCCCGTTCCCTTCTGCGCCGGAACACGGGCAAGCGACGCTGCCCGGACCCGCTATCATCACTGGCTCCCGCCACAAGTCTAGTGGGCAGCGCGTGGCGCCTCAACCCGCCCTCACATGCTTTGTTCCGCGCCGAGCAGGGTTTCGATGGCCGCAAGCACGCCCCCGGCATCCGGATCGGGCGCGACCGCGACCCGCGCCGCAGGGCCGCTCCAGGCCGCCGCCGCCGCCGCGCTGATCGGCGCCAGCCACAGCGCCGCCCGTGCCCCGCCCGCCTGCCCCGCCAGCAGCCGCGCCGAGCGGGGCGAGAACAGCGGCAGGATCACCGGCCCCGGTCCCGCCAGCAAAGCCCGCGCCGCCAGGCTCAGCTCCAGCGGCAGCTGGTCATAGACCACGACGCCCGGCACCGGCAAAACCTTGGCCACATGGGCGCCATGCGGATGCAGCCAGCCCGGGCCAAGCTCTTGGAGCAGCGGCAGCATGCGCGCGGCATCGCCCGGCCCCTCGGTCACGGCAAAGCCCGCCTCCCGCGCCGCCTGGGCGGTGGCCGGCCCGACGCAGATCGCCGGCCGCCCGCGCCCGGCCCCCGCCGCCGGCACCGCATGGACCGAGGTGAAGACCAGCCCCTCGGCCGCCGCCAGCCGGCCGGCGTCATGCGCCACCGGAACGATGCGCAGCACCGGCGAGATCAGCACCGGCAAGCCCAGCGGCGCGGCGGCTGCGGCAAAACGCCGCGCCGCCGGCTCGGGCCGGGTCAGAAGCAGCGTGGGCGGCGGTATGGCAGGGACGGCAAGGGACATGGCATTCGGCCGGGCAAGATGTTACGTCCCCCCTTGCCTATGCCCGGGGCGGCGCAGGAACAAGGACAAGCATGGCACGGATCTTTCTCGGCATCGAAAGCAGCTGCGACGACACCGCCGCCGCCGTGGTGCGCGACGACCGCACCATCCTGGCCTCGGTGGTTGCCGGCCAGACGGCGCTGCATGCCGATTTCGGCGGCGTGGTGCCCGAGATCGCCGCCCGCGCCCATGCCGAAAAGCTGGACGGCTGCGTCGAGCAGGCGCTGGCCGAGGCCGGGCTGCGGCTGGACCAGCTGGACGGCATCGCCGTCACCGCCGGGCCGGGGCTGATCGGCGGCGTGCTTGCGGGGGTGATGCTGGCCAAGGGGCTGGCGGCGGGCTCGGGCCTGCCGCTGGTCGGGGTGAACCACCTGGCCGGCCATGCCCTGACGCCGCGGCTGACCGACGGGATCGCCTATCCTTACCTGATGCTGCTGGTGTCGGGCGGGCATTGCCAGTTCCTGCGCGTGGACGGGCCGCAGGACTTTACCCGGCTCGGCGGCACCATCGACGACGCCCCGGGCGAGGCTTTCGACAAGGTGGCGAAGCTCCTGGGCCTGCCGCAGCCCGGAGGCCCGGCGGTCGAGGCCGCCGCCGCCCAGGGCGACCCGCGCCGCTTTGCCTTGCCGCGGCCGCTGCTGGACCGACCCGGCTGCGACCTCAGCTTCTCGGGGCTGAAGACCGCCGTGCTGCGCCAGCGCGATACCTTGGTCGCGGCCCAGGGCGGGTTGCACGAACAGGACCGCGCCGACATCTGCGCCGGGTTCCAGCAGGCCGTGGCCGATGTGCTGGCCGAAAAGACCCGCCGGGCGCTGGCCGCCTCGCCCGCGCCTGTGCTGGCGGTGGCGGGCGGCGTTGCCGCGAACCAGACCCTGCGGGCGGCGCTGCAAGCCGTGGCCGAGGCGGCGGGCGCGCGCTTCCTGGCCCCGCCGCTGCGGCTTTGCACCGACAATGCCGCGATGATCGCCTGGGCCGGGATCGAGGCGCATGACGCCGGCCAGCGCGACGGCATGGACCTGGCCGCGCGCCCGCGCTGGCCGCTGGACCAGGCCGCCGCACCGATGCTCGGCGCCGGCAAGCGGGGGGCCAAGGCATGAGCGTTGCGGTGATCGGCGCGGGCGCCTTCGGCACGGCGCTGGCGGTGGTGCTGGCCGCGAAGGGGCCGGTCACGCTCTGGGGCCGCGACGTGGCCTGGAGGGCGCGCGAGAATCCGCGCCTGCCCGGCATCGCCCTGCCCGACAGCCTGCACCTGACCGACCGGCTGGCGGATTGCACCGCCGAGACCGTGCTGCTCGCCCTGCCGGCGCAGGTGCTGGGCAGCTTCCTGGCCGCCGAGGCGCAGCACTTCGACGGCCGCCGCCTGGTCAGCTGCGCCAAGGGCATCGACCTCGCCACCCTGACCGGCCCCTCGGCGCTGATCGCGCAGGCCTGCCCGCGTGCCACCATCGCGGTGCTGACCGGGCCCAGCTTCGCCGCCGACATCGCCCGCGGCCTGCCGACCGCGCTGACGCTCGCCTGCACCGACCCGGACGCGGCCGAGGCGCTGCAACGCCAGCTGTCCACCACCGCGCTGCGGCTCTACCGCACCACCGACGTCACCGGCGCCGAACTGGGCGGGGCGCTGAAGAACGTCGTCGCCATCGCCGCCGGCGCCGCCATCGGCGCGGGCTATGGCGACAGCGCCCGAGCCAGCGTGGTGACGCGCGGCTTTGCCGAGATGACCCGCCTTGCCGCGGCGCTCGGCGCCCGGCCGGAGACCCTGGCCGGCCTTTCGGGCCTGGGCGATCTGGTGCTGACCTGCACCTCGGAACAGTCGCGCAATTTCCGCTATGGCCTGGCGCTGGGGGCGGGCCGCGAATTCGCCGCCGGCACCACGGTCGAGGGCGCCGCCACCGCCCGCGCCGTCGCCGCGCTGGCCCCGAAGCTGGGGGTCGAGCTGCCGGTCTCGCAACTGGTCGCGGGGCTTGCCGAGGGCCGCGTCGCCATGGAACATGCGCTGGATATCTTGCTGAACCGCCCGCTGAAGGAGGAATGATGCCCCTGTTCGCCCTGATCTGCCGCGATGCCCCCGGCATGCTGGAGACCCGCCTTGCCGTGCGCCCGCAGCACCTGGACTGGCTGGGCCGGCGCCCCGGCGTAGAGCTGGCCGGCCCCTTCATCGAGAACGGCCAGCCCTGCGGCTCGCTGGTCGTGGTCGAGGGCGAAAGCCTCGACGAGGTGCGCGACTGGGCCGCGCACGACCCCTATGCCGAGGCCGGCGTCTTCGGCGCGGTCGAGGTGGTGGAATGGCGCAAGGTGATCGGCTGATGGCGCATTGGCTGTTCAAGTCCGAGCCCGACGTCTTCAGCTTCGACGACCTGATCGCCAGGGGCGAGCGGGGCGAGCAATGGGACGGCGTGCGCAACTACCAGGCCCGCAACAACATGCGCGCCATGAAGCTGGGCGAGCGCGGCTTCTTCTATCACTCGAACATCGGCAAGGAGGTCGTGGGCATCTGCGAGGTGGTGGCGCTGGCCCATCCCGATTCGACCGCCGACGACCCGAAATGGGAATGCGTGGACGTGAAGGCGGTGGCCCGCGTCCGGCGGCCGGTGACGCTGGACGAGGCCAAGGCCGAGCCGCGGCTGAAGGACATGATCCTGGTCAACAATTCGCGGCTGTCGGTGCAGCCGGTCTCGGATGCGGAATGGGACGTGATCCTGGAACTGGCGGGCGGCACGCAGCCGCTGTGACCGGCCCGCCCGGCAATCCCGAAACGCACCAAGGCGCAAAAGCCCAGGAGGGGTGACATGGCACGCGGACCGAAAGTCATCGTGGACCGTCCGACCACGAAACGCATCGGCGCGCTCGGCGCGCTCTGGCCCTTCATCCGGCCCTATCGCGGACTGCTCGCGGTGGCGGTGCTGGCGCTGGTGGCGACGGCCGGGATCAGCCTGGTGCTGCCGCTGGCGGTGCGCCGCGTGGTCGACGGCTTCGACGCCGGCGCGCATCTGCTCGACCAGTATTTCGGCGCGGCGCTGGCCATCGTCGGGCTGCTCGCGCTGGGGACCGGGCTGCGTTACTACTTCGTCACGCGGCTCGGCGAGCGCGTCGTGGCCGACATCCGCAAGGCGGTGTTCGACCGCGTCATCGCCATGAGCCCGGCCTTCTACGAGCGCGTGCTGACCGGCGAGATCATCAGCCGCATCACCACCGACACCACGCTGATCCAGTCGGTCATCGGCTCCTCGGTCTCGATCGCGCTGCGCAACTTCATGATCCTGATCGGTGGCATGGCGCTTCTGGTCTGGACCTCGCCCAAGCTCTCGGGGCTGGTCCTGCTGCTGGTGCCGCTGGTGGTGGTGCCGATCGTCGTGCTGGGCCGGCGGCTGCGCAAGCTCTCGCGCGAGAACCAGGACTGGATCGCGCTGTCCTCGGGCGCGGCCTCGGAAAGCCTGCTCTCGGCCCAGACAGTGCAGGCCTTCACCCATGAAGGCCCGACCCGGGCGCGCTTCGACGAGGTGACCGAACGCTCCTATGTCTCGGCGCTGGACCGGGTGCGGACCCGCACGGTGATGACGGTGATCGTGATCTTCCTGATCTTCTCGGGCGTGCTCGGCGTCCTTTGGATCGGCGCCCGCGACGTGCGGACGGACGTGATGACCGTGGGCCAGCTGGTGCAATTCGTGATCTACGCGGTGATGGTCGCCGGCGCCGTCGGCGCGCTGTCGGAAATCTGGGGCGAACTGCAGCGCGCCGCCGGTGCGACCGAGCGGCTGACCGAGCTGCTGACGAACGAGGACAGCCTGACCGATCCCGCCGCGCCGGTGGCCCTGCCCCGGCCGGTCAGGGGCGCCATCGGCTTCGACGACGTGACCTTCCACTACCCCTCGCGCCCCGACCGCTCGGCGCTCGAGGGCATTACGCTCGACATCGCGCCGGGCGAGACGGTGGCGCTGGTCGGCCCCTCGGGCGCCGGCAAGACCACGGTGATCCAGCTGCTGCTGCGCTTCTGGGATCCCGATGCCGGCACGGTCAGCATCGACGGCATCGACCTGCGCAGCATGGCCCGCGCCGATTTCCGCCAGGCCATCGCGCTGGTGCCGCAGGACCCGGTGATCTTTGCCGCCACCGCGCGCGAGAACATCCGCTTCGGCCGCCCCGAGGCCAGCGACGCCGAGGTCGAGGCCGCCGCCCGCGCCGCCCATGCCGACGAGTTCCTGGCGCTCCTGCCCGAGGGATATGACAGTTATGTCGGCGAACGCGGGGTGATGCTGTCAGGCGGGCAGAAGCAGCGCATCGCCATCGCCCGCGCCATCCTGCGCGACGCGCCGATCCTGCTTCTGGACGAGGCGACCAGCGCGCTCGACGCCGAATCCGAACGGCTGGTGCAGCAGGCGGTGGACGAACTGGCCCGCACCCGCACCACCATCATCATCGCGCACCGGCTGGCGACGGTGAAGAAGGCCGACCGCATCGTCGTCTTCGACCATGGCCGGATCGTGGCGCAGGGCCGGCACGACACGCTGGTCGCGCAGGGCGGGCTTTACGCCCGGCTGGCGCGGCTGCAGTTCACCGAAGGCGCCGAAGAGGCGTCCGCGCTGCCGCCGCAGGGCTGAGCGGCCCCGGCGGCCGCGCCGGGCTCAGCGCGGCGCGCTGTAGACCGCCGCCCAGAACACCGTCTTGCCATCGCTGCCGACGGCCTTGCCGATGCCGTAATGGCGCATCTGCGGGATCAGGATATTCGCCAGATGCCCGCTGGAGCGGCTCCATTCCTGCAGCACCCGCTCTTGCGTGAAGGGGCCGGCGGCGATGTTCTCGGCCGCGATGCTGGGCCGATAGCCGTCGTTCTTCAGCCGCTGCATCGGCCCCTTCGTGCTGCTGCCGCGATGCGACATCACCCCGCGCCGCGCCATGTCGCAGGCATGGCGGGCCGCAACCTCGGCCAGCTCGGCATTGGCACGCAGCGGCGCCAGCCCGCGCGCCTGCCGCGTGGCATTGGTCGCGGCGGCGGCTGCCTTGTTTTCGCGCACCGACGTCTGGTAGCAGGAAACCGCGCCTTGCCGCGCCAGGTTGAAGGCGACGGATTTGGTCGAGACCCGCACCTGGATCTCGGCCAGGGCCGGCGAGGCGAGCAGGCCCATTAAGGCCATGAAAACCAACGAATTGGTCAATTTGTTCAGCATGGAATCCCCTTGTTTCATGGGGAAAATAGGAAAGACGGTTCAGTTTCACAACTTCCGATTGCTGAAAATTGTATGGAACCGCCGCTTGCGCGGATCTTTGCCGTTGTGATGCAATCCGAGCCAAAGGAGTGGTCATGGCCATTTGGGATTTCGTGAAGGACGCCGGAAAGTCGCTGTTCGGCAGCGAGGCCGAGGCGAAAGAGGCTCCGGCACAGCCGGCAGGGCAGTCCGCGGCGCAGGCCGCGGAAAGCGACACCGACCGCAAGGTCGCCGCGCTCAAGGCCGAGCTGAAGGCGCTTGGCCTGACCGGCAAGGATGTCCACCTGAAGCTGCGCGGCGATACCGTGGTGATCTCGGGTCAGGCCCGCGACCAGGAGACGCTGGAAAAGCTGATCCTCGCCGTCGGCAACATCAAGGGCATCGCCCATGTCGAGCTGGAGGGCGCCAGCACTGAAACTCCGGCCCCCGCCGGTGCCAAGCCCGTGTTCCACACCGTGCAAAAGGGCGAGACGCTTTCCGCCATTTCGCAGAAATACCTCGGCAAGGCAGGCCGTTACCAGGAAATCTTCGAGGCCAACAAGCCGATGCTGACCGACCCGGACAAGATCTATCCCGGCCAGACGCTGCGCATTCCGCAGGCCTGACGCGGCGTCTCTGACGCTGCGTTTCCACGCGCCGCGGGCAAGGCCCGACTTGCCCCGGCGCTGCTTTTCGGACCATGCTTTCCAAGGCGGGGCCAAGGCGCGCCCCGGGAGAATTTCTGGGAGGATTCAATGGTCAGGTTCGCGAACGTCGCAGACCGCAACGCGGTCGAGGCGGAAATGCCCTATGCGCAACGGCAGTTGCCGGCGACCATTCATCAGGCCCTGACCCTGACCCGCGACCGCCATCCCCAGCGCCCCGCGATCAGCTTCCAGCTTTTCTCGGACCCCAAGGCGCCGGCGCGCAGCCTGACCTGGTCCGACCTGCACGAGCGGGTGACCGAGACCGCGAACCTGTTCCACAGCCTGGGCATCGGCCCGCGTGACGTGGTGGCCTATCTGCTGCCGAACTGCCTCGAGGCGCCGGTCGTGCTGCTGGCGGGTGCCACCGCCGGCATCGTGAACCCGATCAACCCGCTGCTGGACCCCGAGCAGATCGCGGCCATCCTGCGCGAAACCGGCGCCAAGGTGCTGGTGACGCTGAAGAGCTTTCCCAAGACCGACATTGCGCAGAAGGCGGCGCAGGCGGTGGCGCTGGCCCCCGGCCTGCAGACCGTGCTGGAGGTCGACCTGCGCGGCTACCTGACCGGGGTGAAGCGGCTGCTGGTGCCCTTGATGCGGCCCAAGGTGTCGACCCGTCACCACGCCCGGGTGCTGGATTTCGAGGCCGCCGCCAGCGCCCAGCGCCACGACCGGCTGCTGTTCGACCCGGCGCCCGAAGACCGCGTCGCCGCCTATTTCCATACCGGCGGCACCACCGGCACGCCCAAGGTGGCGCAGCACAAGCTGTCGGGCATGATCTACAACGGCTGGCTGGGTGCCGAATTGCTGTTCACCGAACGCGACGTGCTGATGTGCCCGCTGCCGATGTTTCACGTCTTCGCCGCCTATCCGATCCTGATGTCCTGCCTGATGTCCGGGGCGCAGCTGGTCATGCCCACTCCGGCCGGCTATCGCGGCGAGGGCGTCTTCGACAATTTCTGGAAGCTGATCGAGCGCTGGCAGGCCACCTTCCTGATCACCGTCCCGACCGCCATCGCCGCGCTGATGCAGAGGCCGGTCGATGCGGATGTCTCGTCGCTGCGCACGGCGATCTCGGGCTCGGCGCCGCTGCCGATGGAGCTTTACAACCGCTTCCGCTCGGCCACCGGCGTCGAGATCGCCGAGGGCTATGGCCTGACCGAGGCGACCTGCCTGGTGTCGGTGAACCCGGTGGACGGGCTGAAGAAGGTCGGCTCGGTCGGCATCCCCCTGCCCTATACCCATGTCCGCATCCTGCGCCGGGTGGACCGCGTCTTCCAGGAATGCGCCGTGGACGAGATCGGCGAGATCTGCGTCGCCAACCCCGGCGTCTTCGAGGGCTCGACCTATACAGAGGCCGACAAGAACCACGACCTGTTCGCCGAGGACCGCTTCCTGCGCACCGGCGACCTGGGCCGGCTGGACGCGGACGGCTATCTGTGGATCACCGGCCGGGCCAAGGACCTGATCATCCGCGGCGGCCACAACATCGACCCGGCGATGATCGAGGACGCGCTGCTGTCGCACCCCGCCGTCGCCTTCGCCGGCGCCATCGGCCAGCCCGACAGTTTCGCGGGCGAACTGCCCTGCGCCTATGTCGAGCTGGTCGCGGGCACAGAGGTCACGGTCGAGGCGCTGATGGAGCATGCCCGCGAGCACATTCCCGAACGCGCGGCGGTGCCGAAATATATCGAGGTGCTGCCCGAACTGCCCAAGACGGCGGTGGGCAAGATCTTCAAGCCCGACCTGCGCAAGCTGGCGATCAAGCGCGTCTATGACGAGGCCCTGGCCGGAGCCGGGCTGCCGGTCACGGTGGCCGAGGTGGTCGAGGACAAGAAGCGCGGCCTGGTGGCGCGGTTGGTCCGGCAGGGCAGCGTGGACGAGCAGGCACTGGCCGATTGCCTGGGCCGGTTCACCCGGCCTTGGGAGTGGGGCTGAGCGCGCCTGCGGCTGGCGCGCAACGGCTGCGGGCGTTGCGTGAAGCAAGGCATTGATTTTCAATGATCGACCCATGCACCCGGCGTACACCGCGCGTACACAGCCTGTGCACCGGGCGTCGGACGATCAGGCGGCGTCCGGGTCGTGGCCGGGGTGGGCATGTGATGCGCCGCTGACCGGCAAGCGTTGGCGGAGGCTCTAGCCTTGGCGCGACCATGCCGACAGCGCGGGGCCTTGCAGGGACGCGATGCAATCCTGTGCTGATCCGGGGCTGGTCGGCAGCGACCGAAAGCGCGGCTGGCGGCCGCGGTCCTGGGCGCATCGGCCGGCACCGGGCGCACCCCCGCCGAGAGACGGGACAGCCACCGGGTCGCGCGTCCGGCAGGGGCGGCTTGACCGCCGGACGGGGGGACGACGGAGAAACCGATGCGAAACCCGTTCGAGATCTGCGCTCGGGTCAACTGACCGCCGCCTCTCCCGCGCCCGGAATGACTCCCTTTTCAGGAGAATTTCGGTTAGCATCGGAGCAAGCCCAACTTTCCGCGTTCGGTCATGTGTCATGCGGTTTGTAAGATTTCTTGCTGCGATGGGTTTCATGCTTGCCGGCACGCCCGCGGCGCGCGCAGCCTGCGACGGATTTTTCGACTTCCGCTGCACGCTCGACGACATCGGCGCGGCCGTTCTTGACGGTATCGTCACTCTTCCCGGCGTATCCGCCGACGCGCCCGTCGCAGGCTCGGCGGACTGGTCCAGCACGGCGGCGCCCCAGCAGACCGCCTCGGCCCAGCCCAGCCCCAGCGCGCCCTTGGTGCGGGCCTCGCGCATCTTTTCCGGGCCCAGCCAGTATCCGCCGGCGGAATTCGCCGCCTATGGCATCGTGGCCTTTCCCAGCCTCGCGACCCCGGCCGACCGCGCCCGGCATGTGAGCATCTGCAAGGCCTATGTCGCCGTCCTGCCCAACGCCTCGCAGATCCCGACGCCACGGTCCGAGCAGATGGTCACCGTCTGGCCGGTCAAGGAGGATGCCTTGGGCGACAGGCTGACGCAGGCGGCGCCGGCAGAACCCTGCGAGGCGGCGGTCGATGGCTATGGCCAGCTGGCGGGGTTGCGGGCCATCCGCATGGCCGAGCAGGTCGGCGGCACCCTGGGCGACGGCAGCGGCCCGTTCCTGCTGGCCTGGAGCCCCGGCAGCGGACATGGCTCGCCCGATGCCCATGTGCTGCGCGTCGACATGAGCCATGTGCGCACGGAAGAGCAGGCGAAGACCGTCTTCCGACGCTGGACCAGAGAGATCGAGGGGCGCCCGGAGCTTTGGCAACGGGGCTGGGACCTGCAAGCCGTGCGCATCGCATTGCAGGGCTGGGCCGACGACATGGGCGCCCGCATCATGCCGGAGTGACGGGGATGAACCTGCTGGACATCATCAAGATCGGGGGCGCGTCGGGGGCGGCGGGGCTGCTGCTGGGGATCGGGCTTGTCACCTGGGTCAGGCCGGAGACGTCCCGGGGCTCGTTGTTCCTGATCCTGGTCGCGGTCTGCCTGGTCAGCCTGTTCGCTGCCGTCGTCACGCTGCTGTGGCGCCTGGCCTTTCGCCAAGATCCCAAGGCGCCGCCCGAGTGAGGCGCCGTCACCGGGCCGGCCTGACCCGTGCAGGGTCAAGCCGGTGTTGCGCGTCTGATCGGCCACCTGTCGGCGCGGTGGAGGGTCCAGGCTCGCGTCCTAGCGGGTGAACTTCTTGTATTTCACCCGCTTCGGCTCGATCGAATCCGGGCCGAGGCGGCGGACCTTGTCGGCCTCGTAATCCTCGAAGTTGCCCTCGAACCATTCGACATGGGCGTCGCCCTCGAAGGCCAGGATATGCGTGCAGAGCCGGTCGAGGAAGAAACGGTCGTGCGAGATGATGACCGCGCAGCCGGCGAAATCCTCCAGCGCCGCCTCCAGCGCCTGCAGGGTTTCCACGTCCAGGTCGTTGGTCGGTTCGTCGAGCAGCAGCACGTTGCCGCCGGATTTCAAGAGCTTCGCCATATGGACGCGGTTGCGTTCGCCGCCCGACAGCAGCCCCACCTTCTTCTGCTGGTCGCCGCCCTTGAAGTTGAAGGCCGAGGCATAGGCGCGGCTGTTCATCGAGGCATCGCCCAGCACGATCTGCTCGGCCCCGCCCGAGATTTCCTCCCAGACGGTCGCCTCGGGGTTCAGCGCATCGCGCGACTGGTCGACGAAGGACAGCTTCACCGTGTCGCCATAGCTGATCTCGCCGGCATCGGGTTTTTCGTGCCCGGTCAGCATCTTGAACAGCGTCGACTTGCCGGCGCCGTTCGGGCCGATCACGCCGACGATGCCGCCCGGCGGCAGGCTGAAGGTCAGATCCTCGATCAGCAGCTTGTCGCCCATGGCCTTTTTCAGGCCGGTGACCTCGATCACCTTGTTGCCCAGCCGCTCGCCGTTCGGGATGATGATCTGGGCGTTCGACAGCTTCTCGCGCTCGGACTGGCCGGCGAGTTCGTTATAGGCGTTGATCCGGGCCTTCTGCTTGGCCTGCCGCGCCTTGGCGCCGGCGCGGATCCATTCCAGCTCGCGCTCCAGCGTCTTCTGCTTGGCCTTGTCCTCGCGCGCTTCCTGCTCCAGCCGCTTGGCCTTCTGTTCCAGCCAGGCCGAGTAATTGCCCTCGTAGGGGATGCCGCGGCCGCGATCCAGCTCCAGGATCCAGCCGGTGATGTCGTCGAGGAAATAGCGGTCGTGCGTCACGCAGAGGATGGTGCCGGGATATTCGATCAGGTGCTTTTGCAGCCAGGCGATGGTTTCCGCGTCCAGGTGGTTGGTCGGTTCGTCCAGCAGCAGCATGTCGGGCTGTTCCAAGAGCAGCTTGCACAGCGCCACGCGGCGCCGCTCGCCACCCGACAGGCTGTCCACGTCGGCGTCGTCGGGCGGGCAGCGCAGCGCCTCCATGGCGACGTCGATCTGGCTGTCGAGATCCCACAGGTTCTCGGCGTCGATCTCGTCCTGAAGCTTCGCCATCTCGTCCGCGGTCTCGTCCGAGTAGTTCATGGCCAGCTCGTTGTAGCGGTCGAGCTTCTGCTGCTTGGCCTTGACGCCCTCCATGACGTTGCCGCGCACGTTCAGCGCCGGGTCCAGCTGCGGCTCTTGCGGCAGGTAGCCCACGGTCGCGCCCTTGGCGGCCCAGGCCTCGCCGGTGAAGTCCTTGTCGATGCCGGCCATGATGCGCAGAAGCGTGGATTTGCCGGCGCCGTTCACGCCGACGACGCCGATCTTGACGCCGGGCAGGAAGTTCAGGCGGATGTTCTCGAACGTCTTCTTGCCGCCCGGATAGGTCTTGGACACCCCGTCCATGTGGTAAACGAACTGGTAGGAGGCCATGATCTTTCCCCGTCTCTGAGACCCGTGAATCGCGCGGATATGTAGTCGAGACGGGCGGAAAGGGAAAGTCTCAGCGGAAAGCCTTGGTGAAATCCAGTCCGAAGGTGCGGTCGAGGAAGCCGAATTGCGGCTCGAGCTTCTCGCGCAGCCGGGCGCGGGCCTTGTCGGGCAGCGCCAGCGCATTGTCCGAGGCAAAGACCTTCTTGCCGATGTCGCGATAGTCATGCGGCGGCAGGCCCAGGAAGTCCTCGACCCGGCGCAGGAAACCCAGGGGGTCGCGGGCGATCATGCCGAAGGGCATGTAGAGCAGCCGGTCCGGCCCGAAATGCGCGTTCCAGCGCGGGACGTAGCTCATGTAGTCGCCGCGATCCATCAGCACCGGATCCTCGACTTCATGGAGCCAGTCCTCGACGGTCTTGGGTTTGCGGCGGGCGCGGGTCAGGTTCATCTTCAGCTGCGACACCGCCCGGTCGACGGGGTGGCGGATGATATAGACGAACTTGGCATCGGGCAGGAATTTCGCCACGAACTCCACGCCCTCCACCGGCAGCGTCGAATATTCCGGCGTCACGTCGATCGGATGCGTGCCGGCCGGCGCGGGCGAGAACACCAGCTTGTACCAGTGGTTGGTGAACATCGGCTCGCGCGTGATGCGGTTCAGATAGCGCGTCATCGCGGGCGGCATCTCTTCGCCCTTGGCGTCCCAGCGCTTCTGGATGTTCTGGCGGCCGCGGCGGAAATGCCAGGGCAGCCATTTGCGGTGTTCCTCGATGAAGCGGTGGTTGAAGAACTGCACCTCCTTGAAGGGCGGCGTCCAGACCTCGGGATGCTGCGAGAGCATCTGCGACAGCCAGGTCGTGCCGGCCTTTTGCGCGCCGATTCCCACGAAATCGGGCTTGCGGGGCTTGCCTTCGGGGTCCCAGTTCATGCGTTCCGCCTTCATCCGTCACCGTCAGCCCCTACCTAAGCCAGCCCGGCCGAAGGGGGAAGCCGCATATCGACAGCCGGCGCGCGCATGGTTAACCTCTCGCGCAACGGAGGTGCACATGACCGGTTTCCTGCCCAACAACCGCCAAGCGCCGCAGCACAGCCCGGTGCCGCGCAAGTCGATCCTCAGCCCGGGCGATGCGATGCGGCGCGCGCGCGTGCTGCCGCCGGCGCAATGCCGCGACAACCGCGCCAAGCTCGACAACCTGCGCCGCCTGATCGCCGCGGCCGAGCGCGAATACCGCGAGATGACCTTGGAGCTGGACCGGCTGAACGACGAGGGCCGGGTCTGGCTGGTCGTCGACCTGATCCACAAGACGGCGCTGGCGACGCTGGACCTGGGCGCGGCGATCATGCAGGTCTCGGGGCTGAAGGCAGGCGACGCGGTGCGGGCGCTGGCCGATGGCACGCAGACCTTCAGCGACGTCTATGGCGGTGCTACGGGGGTGGCGAACGGCTCGGTCTCGGGCAAGGAATTCGCACGCACCCTGGCGCAGCGGGCGCTGACCCATACGCCGGCCAAGGGCGCCGGCGGCGCCTATGCCAAGGGCACGGCCGACCTGGCGCTGGGGGGCTGGTCCAGCATCGACAATATCACCGGCGCCCAGGGCCGTAGCGCCACCAATGCCCGCACGGCCGAGGCAGCGGTCGAGGCGACGGCCGGGCTGATCCAGCGCACCGCCGATACGGTGGACACGCCGGCCTCGAAGCGGGTCTGCGCGGCGGCGCAGATCGCCAAGGCGATGGCCAGCTACAACCGCGAGCTCGAGGGCGCCTTCAACCGCCGGCTCGAGACCTCGGGCGGGCTGATGGCGACCAAGGCGACCTTCCAGGCGACGATGCAGCGCACCATGGCCCGCTATCGCCGCGATGCGGCCGAGCTGGAGACGCTGCTGGAAGGCTGCATGTAGTCCACGCCGTCAACCCTGCCGGCATGCGACACCTTGTCCGTCGACAGGGCCGGGCCGGCCGTGGTTCACTGGCCGAAAGTGTATGCGAGGTCGGTGATGAACGCGCACGCCCAGCTGCCCCTGGTCTATTCCTGCTCTGGCTGCTCCAGCGCGGCGCAGATGGCGAATTACCTCGCGGTGCAGATGGACCGCCGCGGACTGGCCGAAATGTCCTGCATCGCCGGTGTCGGCGGCGACGTGCCGAAGCTGGTGCGCATCGCCACCGCGGGCCGGCCGATCATCGCCATCGACGGCTGCGCGCTGGCCTGCGTGCGCAACTGCCTTGGCCGCCATGGCGTCGCGCCGTCGCAATACCACCTGCTGTCCGACCACGGCGTCCGCAAGCGCTACAAGACCGATTTCGACCCCGAGGAGGCCGAGCGGGTGCTGTCGGAACTGGCCGAGGCCCTGGTTCCGGCCGCCGGCGCCTAGGCCGTCAGTCCAGCCGGCCCCAAAGGTCGTATTCCCCGGCCTCGTCCACCGTCACCGTCACGATGTCGCCGGGGCTCAGGCTCTCGAAGCCTTCGTCGATGAACAGGTTGCCGTCGATCTCGGGCGCATCGGCCTTGGTGCGGCAGGTGGCGCCCTCGGCATCGACCGAATCGACGATCACCTCGATGCGGCGGCCGACCTTGGCGGCGAGCTTCGCCTCCGAGATCGCCTGCGCCTTTTCCATGAAGCGGTCCCAGCGTTCCTGCTTGACCGCGTCGGGAACGTGGTCGGGCAGCAGGTTCGCCCGTGCGCCCTTGACGTTCTCGTACTGGAAGCAGCCGACGCGATCCAGCTGCGCCTCGTCCAGCCAGTCGAGCAGGGTCTGGAACTCGGCCTCGGTCTCGCCCGGATAGCCGACGATGAAGGTCGAGCGCAGGGTGATCTCCGGGCAGATCGCGCGCCAGGCGGCGATCTCGTCCAGCGTCCTGGCCGCTGCCGCCGGCCGCGCCATGCGGCGCAGCGTGTCCGGATGCGCATGCTGGAAGGGGATGTCGAGATAAGGCAGCACCAGCCCCTCGGCCATCAACGGGATCAGGTCGCGCACATGCGGATAGGGATAGACGTAATGCAGCCGCACCCAGGCGCCCAGCCCGCCCAGATCGCGGGCCAGGTCGGTGATATGGGCGCGGTAGCCACGTTCGGTCGCATATTTGCGGTCGAGGCCGTAGGCCGAGGAATCCTGCGAGATCACCAGCAGCTCGCGCACGCCGGCCTCGACCAGCTTCTCGGCCTCGCGGATCACCGCATGCGCCGGGCGGCTGACCAGCTTGCCGCGCATGTCGGGGATGATGCAGAACTTGCAGGCGTGGTTGCAGCCCTCGGAGATCTTCAGATAGCTGTAATGCCGCGGCGTCAGCTTGACGCCGCTGGCCGGCAGCAGGTCCACGAACGGATCGGGACTGGGCGGCACGGCGGAATGCACCGCGTCCAGCACCTGCTCGTATTGCTGCGGCCCGGTCACCGCCAGCACGGAAGGGTGCGCGCCGGTGATGTATTCCGGCTCGGCCCCCAGGCAGCCGGTGACGATCACCTTGCCGTTTTCCGACAGCGCCTCGCCGATGGCCTGCAGCGACTCGGCCTTGGCCGAATCGAGGAAGCCGCAGGTGTTCACGATCACCGCGCCGGCGCCCTTGTAGTCGGGGCTGATGGCGTAACCCTCGGCCCGCAGGCGGGTCAGAATGCGCTCGCTGTCCACCAGCGCCTTGGGACAGCCGAGGCTGACCATGCCGATGGTCGGTTGCCCGTCCCTTCGCGTGATGTCGAAGATCGGGCGGGGGGCGAGATCGGGGCGCAACAGGGGCGGGTTCTGGCTCATGATGCGCGGCATATAGTGGCAAGCGGGCCGCTTGTTAAGCAGGAAGCGCGGCTCGCCGGAACGTCATTTGGCGTTCCGCGTTCGGCAAGGCATAGCAAGGGACATGAGCATGCCATCCATCCTGACCCGTCTTTCGCTGGCCGCCGCGCTGTCCATGGGGCTGCTCGCCGCCCCCCCGGCAAGCGCGCAGCCGCGCGGCAAGCCCATCGTCATCCTGAACAACAAGGGCGGCAATGTGCTGGAGGCGATCCAGTATCGCAACCAGCTGGCCCGCAGCGGCCGGCCGGTCGAGGTGCGGGGCTATTGCCGCTCGGCCTGCACGATCTACATCACCCTGCCCAATGCCTGCCTGGGACCGGGCGCCACGGTGGGCTTCCACGCGCCGCGCATCCCCGGCACCTCGATCATCCCGCCGATCGTGGACGAGCTGATGGCGCAATATTACCGGGGTGGCATCCTGCGCAAATGGAACGGCGAGTGGAAGCATTCGCTGAACATGCACAAGATCAGCGCCCGGCAATATGTCGCGCTGGACCCGCAGACCCGGCTGTGCCGCTGACGCTGCCGGTTGCATCTCGCGGCCCGGCCGCGTAACCGCCGGTCGGGGGCAGCGGGGGATGGCATGCGGATCACATATGACACGCCCTGGCTGATCGCCGACCTGGGCCGGCCGCGGCGCGTGCTGTCCTTTGCGCCGCATCGCCCCGGCTTTCGCCGCGCCCGGCATGTCCTGTGGCGGCAGGTGCGCGACGCCGACCTGGCGCCCGGTTTCGACGCCACGGCCTGGCTTGCGGCCGAGATGGCGGGCATCGGCCACGCCGCGGCTGTCGGCATGATGACCTCGCGCGGGCTGGAGCATGCCGTGACGGCCACGGCCGGCCCGGCCACATGCCTGGCGACGGTGGGCCTTGGCAATGCCGAGCGGGTCGGCCACCGGCGGGCGTTTCCCCGCGCGGGCTACGGCACGATCAATATCGCGGTTCTGGTCGAGGCCGGGCTGACCGATGCCGCCATGATCGAGGCGCTGAGCATCGCCGCCCAGGCGCGCACCGCCGCCGTTCTGGCGGCGCAGGTGGCGTTGCCCTCGGGGCTTGCGACGGGAACCGGCACGGATTGCATCGCGCTGGCCTGCGATCCGGGCCCCGAGCGTTTCGCCGGGCTGCATACCGAACTGGGCGAGGCGGTCGGGCATTGCGTCCACGACGCCGTCCTGCGCGGGGCCCTGGCCTGGGTGGCCCGCCACGGCCGGCAGGTGCAGGCCGCGCCTATTCCCTGAGCCGCCAGCCGGTCAGGAAGATCCAGCGGATCGCGCCCATGCAGACCAGGATCATCAGCCCGACCGCCGCCAGCGAGGTGCCGACCGGCACGTCGGCGAGGTCGAAGAAGCTCCAGCGGAAGCCCGAGATCAGGTAGAGCACCGGGTTCAGCTTCGCCACCGCCTCCCAGAACGGCGGCAGCATCGAGGCCGAGTAGAAGGCGCCGCCCAGGAAGACCAGCGGCGTGATCACCATCATCGGCACGATCTGCAATTGCTCGAAGGACTTGGCCCACAGCCCGATGATGAAGCCCAGAAGCGAGAAGCCCAGCGCCGTCAGCACCAGGAAGGCCAGCATCCAGAGCGGATGCGCGATATGGACGCCGTTGAACCAGAAGCTGGTCAAGAGGATCACCAGCGCGATCAGCACGGCCTTGGCGGCCGCGGCGCCGACGAAGCCCAGCGTGACCTCGATCCAGCCGGTCGGCGCCACCAGAAGCTCATAGATCGTGCCCGAGAATTTCGGGAAATAGATGCCGAAACTGGCGTTGCTGACCGATTGCTGCAGCACGGTCAGCATCATCAGCCCGGGCACGATGAAGGCGCCATAGGGCACGCCCTCGACCGACTGGATGCGCCCGCCGATGGCGGCGCCGAAGACGACGAAATACAGCACGGTGGACAGCACCGGCGAGGCCAGCGACTGCCAGACCGTGCGGAAGAACCGCGCCATTTCATGGTTGAAGATCGCCTGCGCGGAACGCCAGTTCATGCGGTTTCCTCCTCGACCAGCGAGATGAAGATCTCCTCGAGGCTGCTCTGCTTGGTCGCGACGTCGCGCACCGCGATGCCATGCTCGGCCAGTTCCGCCAGCAGCCGGGCGATGCCGGTGCGCTCGGCCCGGGTGTCGTAGTCGTAGCCCAGCCGCATGCCGTTCTCGGACCGCTCGAGCCGCCCGGCCAGGGCCGGCGGCAGGTCCGTCACCGGCTGGTAAAGCTCGATGGTCAGGCGCTTCTTGCCGAATTCGCCCATCAGTTCGGCCTTGGGCTTGACCAGCAGCAGCTGGCCGCGGCTGATGACGCCGATGCGGTCGGCCATGTCCTCGGCCTCTTCCAGGTAATGCGTGGTCAGGATGATGGTCACGCCCTGCGCCCGCAGGTCGCGCACCACCTGCCACATCTCGCGCCGCAGCGCCACGTCGACCCCGGCGGTGGGCTCGTCCAGGAACAGCACCTTGGGCCGGTGCGACAGCGCCTTGGCGATCAGCACCCGCCGCTTCATGCCGCCCGACAGCTCGCGCGTCCTGGCGTCGCGCTTGTCCCACAGCGCCAGGCTGCGCAGCAGGCTTTCCAGATAGGCCTCGTCCGGCGGCTCGCCGTAAAGGCCGCGGGTGAAGCGCACGCAGTCGATGACCTTCTCGAAGGGCTCGAGCGCGATCTCCTGCGGCACCAGGCCGATCAGCTTGCGCGCCGCGCGCCAGTCGCTGCGGATGTCATGGCCGCCGACGCGCACGGTGCCGTCGGTCGGCACCACGAGGCCGCAGATGATCGAGATCAGCGTGGTCTTGCCGGCGCCGTTCGGGCCGAGCAGCGCCAGGATCTCGCCCGACTCGATCTGCAGGGACACGTCGTTCAGCGCCACGGTGCCGCTTTCATACCGCTTTGAAATATGGTCGATATCAATGATCGGACGCATCGGTCCTCCTGAATTCCGGCCGCTGGGGCGGAGTGGAAGGTAGGGTCCGCGGCGCCGCGGCACAATGACCCCCGCGCGGGATTTCGTCAAAAGGGACCTTGCCGCGCTGCGGGTTCCCGCGCGGCAGAAACGGTGCGGAGGGCTGGAAGCCGGCGGGTTTCCCGGTCGGCCTATGGGTTATATGGTATCTTGTGAGGGATAGCGATGCAGCAAGACAGCGCCGACAGACCCTTGGTGGCGGGGGTCATCAATGACCTTATGAAGCGCGGCGATTTATGGCCGGATCAAGTTGACACCGTGCGAGAGGCCAAAGGCTTCGTCCCGCATCGCTGTTGCCGCGCCGGCCGTCAAGCACTACGATCCCACCTCGCATGCGACAAGCGCTCCGAGCCCTTTGCGGACGGCCGGCTACTTTTTCGTTGTTTGCATCTTCCAGGCTGCCGACATATTTCTTGAGCAGTTAGTCACTCAGGATGGCTGAGTTGATGTCCCAACTGCATGAGGCTAAATTGAGCACAAAGGCTGACGTGTTTATTATCGAGAGCTTGGATCCGGATGACGAGGGTAACGGCCGATTTGAAGGCGGCGTGATCTCGCAAATTTTGAGATTGCATAAAAAGCAACCGCTCTATCGGTACGTCCGGACGATCGAAGAGTTCAAGGCGGCAGTCAAGGAATTTGGCAAGTCCCGATACCGATATCTCCATATTTCCGCACATGGAGACCCGGAGGGAATGTGCACCACCAATCAGGAAACCATCGACTTCGACGAGTTGGGCGACTTGTTACAGCCCCATCTCAAGGGCAGGAGGCTTTTCTTATCAGCTTGCTCCATGGTCCACAAAGACATGGCAGCTTACGTGATACCTAGGTGGTGTTGACAAAAGGGATTCACAGGGTGGCCTGATCGTGATTCAAGCTGGTACCTGCAATGGAGACCAGCTTGGCACGAGACCTGATGTCGGACGAGGAATGGGCGTTTCATGAGCGCTTCATTCTGGCCGTGCGCGCCCCGAACGGGCGCAAGCCCGCAAATCACCGCCTTGTTCTTGATGGGATTTTCTGGATCGCGCGGACCGGCTCTCCTTGGCGCGACCTCCCAGAAGAGTTCGGGAAGTGGTCCAGTGTCTACCGCCAGTTCCGGCGCTGGACCCTGGCGGGGTTGTGGGAGCAGATCCTCGAAGCGCTGAACGAAAGTCGGATCGTGCCGGATGCGCTCCAGATGATCGACAGCACCGTGATCCGCGCCCATCATCAGGCAGCGGGCGCAAAAGGGGGACTCCAAGACAGGGTTTTGGCCGTTCAAGAGGTGGTTTCACGACCAAGGTCCACCTGCGCGTCAATGCTGCCGGGCTGCCAATGAGGTCGGACATCACGCCGGGCCAGACATCGGACTACCTGGGCTTTGATCTGGTCATGGACGACAACCTGCCGGAGCCTTGCATCCTGCTGGCCGATCGCGGCTATGACTCCGACAAGGTTCGCAAAACCATGGAGGCGCGTAGCATCCTGCCGGTGGTCCCGATGCGCAAGTCTCGCAGGCTCCGTGTCGCTGTCGATCGCAGGCTCTACCGGCTGCGGAACCTTGTCGAGCGGTGCTTCAACAAGCTCAAGAACGCTCGCCGTGTCGCCACCCGCTACGACAAGACCGCCGAAAGCTTCCTTGGCTTCATCGATATCACGTCGATCCGCCTCTGGCTCCGCCATTTGTCAACATGACCTAAGACGGAATGCTTTTCCATTATGGGGCCTGAAGATGACATTGCATTTCATCGGGCCGCGCTGTTTTGGGCTTCCTTGTACCATCTCATGTTCCTCAAAGATGCCGAGAAGTTTAACCGCGCAAGATTGACTGAGACTCTGACGAAGGCGTCAGCCCTGTTCGAAGTCAACATCAAGTTCTTCTGTCGGTCAGACAATAAAAAAGGCTTCGAAGAAGTTGACGTTCACTCATACAAGAAGCCCAAAAAGAAACCTAGGTGGTGTTGACAAAAGGGATTCACAGGGTGGCCTGATCGTGATTCAAGCTGGTACCTGCAATGGAGACCAGCTTGGCACGAGACCTGATGTCGGACGAGGAATGGGCGTTTCATGAGCGCTTCATTCTGGCCGTGCGCGCCCCGAACGGGCGCAAGCCCGCAAATCACCGCCTTGTTCTTGATGGGATTTTCTGGATCGCGCGGACCGGCTCTCCTTGGCGCGACCTCCCAGAAGAGTTCGGGAAGTGGTCCAGTGTCTACCGCCAGTTCCGGCGCTGGACCCTGGCGGGGTTGTGGGAGCAGATCCTCGAAGCGCTGAACGAAAGTCGGATCGTGCCGGATGCGCTCCAGATGATCGCCATCCCCGTGATCCGCGCCCATCATCAGGCAGCGGGCGCAAAAGGGGGACTCCAAGACAGGGTTTTGGCCGCTCAAGAGGTGGTTTCACGACCAAGGTCCACCTGCGCGTCAATGCTGCCGGGCTGCCAATGAGGTCGGACATCACGCCGGGCCAGACATCGGCCTACCTGGGCTTTGATCTGGTCATGGACGACAACCTGCCGGAGCCTTGCATCCTGCTGGCCGATCGAGGCTATGACTCCGACAAGGTTCGCAAAAACATGGAGGCGCGTAGCATCCTTCCGGGGGTCCCGATGCGCAAGTCTCGCAGGCTCCGTGTCGCTGACGATCGCAGGCTCTACCGGCTGCGGAACCTTGTCGAGCGGTGCTTCCACAAGCTCAAGAACGCTCGCCGTGTCGCCACCCGCTACGACAAGACCGCCGAAAGCTTCCTTGGCTTCATCGATATCACGTCGATCCGCCTCTGGCTCCGCCATTTGTCAACATGACCTAGGCCAAGGCGGGGATAAGTTCTGGGCATAAGCGCAGCAGGTTCGACAAAACGGCGACCTTAACAAGCCGACCACGAAATCGCGCACGATGACCGTCCACTCCGTCCTGCTTAGCCGACCTTCACAAACGGCACCTCCAGAACTGCGAGCGCCGCAGGCACACGGATCAGCCGGCCCGGTCCAGTGCCTTCGCGCCCCCCGCCTCGGCGAAGAGGCGGTCGCTCGCCGGCTCGATGCGGGCCTCCAGCAGCTCCATGACCTGCGAGGAGCGTGCGCCCATCGGCAGCGGTTCCAGGAATTCGATCACCGCGGTGCCGCCGCGGATCGGGATGCCGCGCTTGGGCCAGAACATGCCGCAATTCACCGCGACCGGGTGGATGGTCAGGCCGGTGGCGCGCTGGATGGTGCCGGCGCCGTGCTTGTAGGGCAGGCGCTGGCCGGGCCTGGTGCGGGTGCCCTCGGGATAGATGATTAGCTGGCCCAGCCCCTCGGGGCGGGCGCGGGCGGCCTCGACCTCGGCGATGATCTGCTTCAGCGCCTCTTTGCCGCGCGCGCGGTCGATGGGGATGCAGCCGACCTTGCGGGCGAACCAGCCCATGATCGGCACGCGCAGCACCTCGCGCTTCATCACGAAGGCGCGGCGCGGACAGGCCTGGGCCAGCGCCAGGATGTCGAGAAAGCTCTGGTGCTTGGCGGCGACGATGCAGTCGCCGCTGGGCGGCGTGCCCCGCACCTCGACCCGCAGGCCCAGGATGACGCGGGCCGCGCCCAGCATCTGACCGAGCCAGACCCCGGCGACGCGGTTCGCGGCCTCGGTCCCGCGCAGGGCCTGCGGCAGCCCCCAGAGCCCCAGCACCAGCGTCGCCAGCGCGATATAGAGGTAATAGGCCAGCGTGCGCGGCCAGTCGAGGATCGAGGGCGGGCGCGGCTGGTAATGGCTCACTCAGCGCACCTCGCGCAGGATCTTCAACGCCGCCCAGCGGGTGGCGGCGAAACCGATGGCGGCCGCGGCAATGGGCACCAGCAGCGGCCAGAGCCAGCCCCAGCCCTGGAACCCCAGACCGGTCAGGAAGCCCCCGGCCTGGTCCATCGACGGCAGCGCCCAGACCGCGGCCATGCCAAGCACGGTGCCGCCCGCCGCCCCCATGGCGGCGCGGCGGGTGAAGCGGCGCACGAAGGCGGTGGCGATGGTGATGTCGCGCGCGCCGATCAGCCGCAGCACCCGGATCACCTGTCCGTTCGCGGCCATCGCCGCCTTGGCCGCCAGCGTGATCATCGCCGCCGAGGCGGCCGCGATCAGCGCCAGCGAGATCAGCCCCAGCGCCCGCAGCCGGTTCGCGGCGGAAACCAGCGGCTCGCGCCAGCGGGTGTGGTCGTCCAGCACTGCGCCCGGTGCCTCGCCCTGCAGGCGCAGGCGCAGCGCCTCGGCGTCGAAACCCTCGGCGGCCTCGGTGACCTCGATCAGGCGCGGCACCGGCAGCGCCTCGACCGGCACGTCGGGGCCGAACCAGGGTTCCAGCAGCTTCTCCACCTCGTCGTCGGGCAGAAGCCGCGATTCGGCGATGCCGGGGGTGGTCTGCAGGACCTCCATCACCGTGCGGGTCTGCTGGTCCATCTGGTCCTCGGGCGCCGAGATGCGCACGGTCACGGTCTGCGCCAGCTCGCTGGACCAGCGATCGGCCAGCCGCCCGGTCGCCAGCGCCAGGGCCAGCGCAAAAACCGCGAGGAAGGCCATGGCACCGGCCGAGAATACCGTCAGCTGCGCGGTGAAGCCGGTTGGCGGCACGACGCGGTCATGGCCCGCCGGGTCCGGCCGGGTCAGCCCCCGCCACAGCGCCGCAAGGTCCAGCGATTTCAGATCGGCTTTCTTCACAGGTCGGCCCCCGCCAGTTGCAGCCGCTTGCCGGCGATGCGCAGCACCCGCGCCTGCACCTGCTGCTTGGCGGCGCGGATCAGGTTCAGGTCATGGGTGGCGATCAGCACCGCCTTGCCGGATCGGTTCAGCTCGATCAGCAATTGCAGCAGCCGCATCGACATCTCCCAGTCCAGGTTGCCCGTCGGCTCGTCGGCCAGGATCAGTTCGGGCGACATGATGACGGCGCGGGCCAGCGCGGCGCGCTGCCGCTCGCCCCCCGAAAGCTCGGGCGGCATGGCGCGGGCCTGGCCCGACATCTGCACCCAGGACAACAGGTCGCCCAGCGCCGGCATGTCCACCGGCTCGCCCGAGACGATCAGCGGCAGGGCGATGTTCTCGGCCACCGGCAGGTGATCGAGGAACTGCGTGTCCTGGTGCACCACGCCGACGCGCCGGCGCAGCGCGGCGATGCCGTCGCGGTCCAGGCCGCGCACGTCCTGGCCAAAGGCGGTCATGCGCCCGGCGGTCGGCAGCAGTTCGGCATAGCACAGCCGCAGGAAGCTGGTCTTGCCCGAGCCCGAGGGGCCGGTCAGGAAATGGAACGAGCCCGGCTGAAGCGTCAGCGACAGGTCGGCCAGCAGCGGATCGTTGCCGCTATAGCCGAAGGACAGGTTCTGCATTTCGATCACGGATGACTCCTTGCCTGTCGGCTGCTTGGCGCGCCGTTTCCGGCTTGATAGAACAGTCGCGCGGCGAATGCGAGACGCCCGCGTAATGGAAAGCCGCCCCGCAGGGGCCAGGCCGAATGCCAGGAGACACGATTTCATGCGCCTGACCTGCCCCCGCTGCGCCGCCCAGTACCAGATCGCCGATGCCGCCATCCCGCCGGCCGGGCGCGAGGTCGAATGCTCGGCCTGCGGCCATGTCTGGCACCAGGAAGGGCCTGAAAAATCCGCGCCGGAACCCGTGGCCGCGGCGCCCGAGCCCGGCTTCGACCCGCAGGCCCGCCCGGTGCTGAACCGCGCGCTGGACGAGTCGGTGCTGTCCATCCTGCGCGAGGAAGCCGCCCGCGAATTGCGGGTCCGCAAGGGCGAGACGCCCGAACCCGCCGCAACCCCGGCCGATCACATTCCCGCGACGGAACCGGCCGCCGAGGCACAGGAACCCGCGCCGCAGATCGACTGGCCGGCCACCACGCTGACCGTGCCCGAGATGCCGCCGGAGCCCGCGCCGGCCGAGCCGCAGCCCCGGGCGCAAGCCGCCGAGCCCGCGGCAGCGCCCGCGCAACCAGACCCGCCCGAGCCGGTGCTGCCCGCCCTGCCCGATGCGGCCGAGCTTGCCGCGACCCTGACCCGTCCCGCCGCGCCGCTGCCCGAGCCCTCGCCGGCGCCGGAACCCGCGCTCGAGTCAGCCCGCACCGCGCTGCGCCCCGCCGCGCCCGACGAACACGCCCCGGCCGCGCCCGTGCCGGTGCTGCTGCCGCCGGAGCGGCGGCGCTCGGGCTATGGCGCGGGCTTCGGACTTGCGGCGATGCTGGCCCTGGGGCTGGTCGCGGTCTATGCGCTGGCACCGCAGATTCCGGCCGACCGGGGCGGCGCCACGCTGGCCGAATGGCGGCAGGGCATCGACCGCGGCCGGCTCTGGCTCTCCGACCGCATCCTGGGCGACTGAGGCTCAGAAGTTCTCCAGCAGCCGGCCCAGGTAGTCGCGCTCGTCCCGCGGCCGCTCGCGCTCGCCCGAGCGGCGGCGGATCTCGTCCTGCAACTCGCGCGCCTTGCGCGACGGGTCGGGCCCCTCGGCCAGCGGATCGCCGCTGGCGATGGCGCTGCCGTCGCCCGAAAGCGCCCGGCCCAGGGGATCGGTCTGCGGCTGGCGGTCATAGGGCTGCGCAAGACCGCGCTGGCCGCGCGTGTCGCCCGAGGGTCCCTCGGGCCCGCCCTCCTGCCCGCCCTGCTGCGGCGCGCCCTCCTGGCCCGGCTGGTTCTGCGCCGTCATCTCGCCCAGCGCCCGCATGCCCTCGCGCATGGACTGGATCGCCTGGGCCTGCCGCTCCATGGCGCCGGCGGCATCGCCGTCGCGCAGCGCCTGCTCGGCCTCTTCCATGGCGCGGCCGGCCTCGTCGAGCTGGCGCCGCGCCGCATCGCCCTGCGGCGTGCCGCGACCGGGCAGCAGGCCGCGCTGCCGGCCCAGGTCCTCGCGCAGGGCGCGCTGGCGGTCGGCCAGGCTCTGGCCCTGCTGGTCCCCCTGCCCGGTGCCCTGCTGCTCGCTTTCCTGGCCCTCTCCGCCCTGGCCCTGTTCGGGCTGGCCGGGCTGCCATTGGCCGTATTGGTCCTGCATCCCCCGCATGGCCTCGTCGGCCAGCTTCTGCTGGTCGCGCAGGGTCTGGGCCAGCCGGTCCATCGGCCGCTGCCGCACGCCCGAGCCGTCCTGCGATGTCGTCACCTTCAGGTTCTGCATCATGCGGTTGAACTGCTCCAGCAGCTCCTGCGCCTCGGCCATGCGACCCTCGTTCATCAGGCGCTGGATCTCGTCCATCATCTGCTGGATCTGGTCGCCGCTGATCTGCTGGCGGTCCTGCTGCGGCGAGCGGTCGAAACGCTCGGCCGGATCCTCGCCCTGTTGCTGCGCCAGCATGTCGAGATACTGATCGGTGGCTTCCTTCAGCTCGTCCATCAGGCGCTGCACCTCGTCGGGGCTGGCGCCGTTGCGGATCGCCTCGGACAACCGCTCCTGCGCCTGGCTCATCCGCTCCAGCGCATCGGCCAGCCCGCCATCCTCCAGCGCCACGGCGGCATCCCACAGCACCTGCGCCAGCTTGCCCCGCGCCTCTTCGGTCAGGGGGCCGGATTCCAGCGTGGCGATGGCGCCGCGCAGGCCGTTGTAGAGATCCTCCTCCATGAAGCCCTCGGGCTGCCAGCTGGCCGCGCGCAGCATCTGCGCGGCGGCCCCGGCATTGCCGCGCGACCACAGAAGGTCGCGGCGTGCCTCGATCAGCGCCGCCGCCAGCGGGTCGAAGAAGCGCCGCCCCGGCAGCACCATGCGCAAGGGCGCCGAGACGCCCTGCTGGCCGATGCCGTCCTCGGCCCGCAGGGTGACGGTGACCGGCAGGTTGGCCCAGGGATGGCGCGACAGGTCGGCGCTCAGCCGGTCGCGGATCTGCTGGCGCGAGCCGCTGGCCGGCAGCGGCAGCTCGACCACGACATCCTCGCGCGGCTCGGGTTCGGCAGCGAGGCCATACCGGCGGTCCACGGCAGAAAGGTCCAGCGCGATCAGCGCCTCGCCACCGGCGACGCCATTGTCGTCGCTGGCGGTGAAATCCTGCACCAGCTTGCCGTCGGCGCGGCGCTCGGGCACCTTGCCCGGCGCCACCAGCGGCGCGGCATCGGGCAGGACGGTGACCTTGAACCGGCGATCCGCGACCGCGATCACGCCGTCATGCTCGGCCATGAAACCGGGCGCCGAGGGCTCGCCGCCCGCGACCGCCGTGCCGATGTCCTGGGTGACCGCAGCGCCCTCGCCGTAAAGCCGGAAACTCAGCTTGCTGCCCTTGGGCAGTTCCAGCACCTGGCCCTCGGGCAGGGCGTTCAGGTAAAGCGTCGGCCGCCGGGTATAGGCCGGAGGCTCGGCCCAGCCCTCCCAGGAGGGGCCGCCCGCGACCTCGCGCGCCTCGGGCGCCGGGCGGAAGCTCGCCCCCAGCGCCGCCAGCCCCTGGCCCAGCTGCCCGGGCGGCGCAAAGACCAGCGCCATGACCAGCGCCACCAGCGCGACCAGCCGCAACCCCACCGGATCGCGCCAGCGCAGCCGCGCATCCGGCACCACGGCGCGCGCGGCCGCGGCCGCGGCCTGCATCCGCGCCAGATGCGCCTGCCACAGCGCCGCCGATCCGGCATCGCCCTTGCCGACCGCCACCCTGTCGCGCAGGGCCGACAGCGGCCGCCCCGGCAGCAGCCGGTCCACCCGCGCCCGCGCCGCCTCGGCCGAAGGGCGCCGGAACCGCCGCAGACCCCAGCCGGCCGCCAGCACCACGGCCAGGACCGAGACGCCGAACCCCAACAGCAATCCGCGCGGCGACAGCAGCTCGGCCAGCCCGAAAGCCAGTGCCGCCAGCACCAGCGCCGCCAAGACCGCCAAGGGCCAGAAGGCGCCGGCCAGCGCCTCCCACCACATGCCGGCCCGGGTCAGCCCGACGGCCCGCCGGATGCGAGGGGGCTCAGGCCGGGCCAAGGCGCCCCCTCTTTCTTTCTTGGGAAAATATCCCACGGGGGTCCGGGGGTGTGAAACCCCCGGCACCAAGGGAACCGCCGGGATGCAGGGTCAAAGCCATTCCGGGATGGTATCGCGTCCCAGCATTTCCTCAAGCGTCGGTCGCGGCCGAATGACGGCGAATTGATCGCCGCGGACCAGAACCTCGGGCACCAGCGGCCGCGAGTTGTATTCCGAGGCCATCACCGCGCCGTAAGCCCCGGCCGAGCGCAGCGCCACCAGCGCGCCCGGCCCCAGCGCCGGCAGCTCCACCGCCTTCTCGAAGGTGTCGCCGGTCTCGCAGACCGGGCCGACGACGTCGAAGGCGGCGACCTCGGCCCCCGGCGCCGGCTCGATGACCGGGATGATGTCGTGATGCGCGGCATACATCGCCGGGCGGATCAGGTCGTTCATGGCGGCGTCGAGGATCAGGAAATCCCGCCCCTCGCCCTCTTTCAGATAGATCACCGAGGACAGCAGGATCCCGGCATTGCCCGAGATATTGCGCCCCGGCTCGATCTCGATCTCGCAGCCCAGATCGCCCACCGCATCGCGGATCACCTGGCCGTATTCGATGGGCAGGGGCGGGGCGTTGTTGTCGCGGCGATAGGGAATGCCCAGGCCGCCGCCCATGTCCAAGCGGCGGATGTCGTGCCCGTCGGCGCGCAGCGCCCGGGTCAGGTCGGCCATCTTGGCATAGGCCAGCCGATAGGGCTCCAGGTCGGTCAGCTGGCTGCCGATATGCATGTCGATGCCGACGACCTCGATCCCGGGCAAGGCCGCCGCCCGGGCATAGACCGCGCGCGCCTTGGCGATCGGGATGCCGAACTTGTTCTCCGACTTGCCGGTGGCGATCTTCTCATGCGTCCTGGCGTCCACGTCCGGGTTCACCCGCACCGCGATGGGCGCGACGACCCCCAGCGAGGCGGCCACCTGCGACAGCAGCTCCAGCTCGGGCTCGGATTCGACGTTGAACTGGCGGATGCCGCCCTCCAGCGCCAGGCGCATCTCACCCGCAGTCTTGCCGACGCCGGAAAACACGATGCGGCTGCCCGGCACGCCCGCCGCCTTAGCGCGGGCATATTCCCCGGCCGAGACGATATCCATCCCCGCCCCCAGGTCGCCCAGCAGCTTCAGCACCGCCAGGTTCGAGTTCGACTTGACGGCAAAGCAGACCAGGTGATCGGTCCAGTCCAGCGCCTGCTGGAACAGCCGGAAATGCCGGGTCAGGGTCGCGGTGGAATAGACATAGACCGGCGTGCCGACCTCGGCCGCGATGCGCGACAGCGGCACCTCCTCGGCATGCAGCTCACCACCGACATAGTTGAAATGATCCATGAAGATCCCGGCCTAGAGTTCTGAAATCACGCCGATCCGCGCCTCGCCGCTGACCTGCAGGCCGGGCGCGCTCGGTTCGGGACGGGTCGATTCCGGGCGCGTTGGGGCGCCGTCGACGCCGCAGGCGGCCAGCGTCGCCAGCATCAGGGCCAGCGCGGCGATCAGGAGGGAATGCGTCATGCCAGCTTCTCCTTCCAGCGGGCGATCTGGGCGCGGACCTGCGTCGGCGCCGTGCCGCCATAGGACATGCGCGAGGCGACCGAATTATGCACGCCAAGCACGTTATAGACATCGGCGGTGATCGCCGGATTGACCGATTGCATCTGCTCCAGCGTCAGGTCGGGCAGGTCCACGCCCGATTTCTCGGCCATGGCGACCAGCGCGCCGGTGGCATGGTGGGCGTCGCGGAAGGGCAGCCCGGCCTCGCGCACCAGCCAGTCGGCAAGGTCGGTCGCGGTGGAAAAGCCCGAGCCCGCCGCCGCCTCAAGCCGCTCGCGATTCGCGGTCAGGTCGGACAGCATCCCGGTCATCGCCGCCAGGGCCAGCATCAGGTTGTCGGCGGCGTCGAAGACCTGCTCCTTGTCCTCCTGCATGTCCTTGGAATAGGCCAAGGGCAGGCCCTTCATCACCACGAACAGCGCCACGGCCGCGCCCAGGATGCGGCCGATCTTGGCCCGGATCAGCTCGGCCGCGTCGGGGTTCTTCTTCTGCGGCATGATCGACGAGCCGGTCGAGAACCGGTCCGACATGGTGACGAAGCGGAACTGGGCCGAGGACCAGATCACCAGCTCCTCGGCCAGCCGCGACAGGTGGACGGCGCAGATCGCCGCCGAGGACAGGTATTCCAGCGCGAAATCCCGGTCGCTGACCGCGTCGAGGCTGTTCGCCATCGGCCGCTCGAACCCCAGCGCCTTGGCCGTCGCCTCGCGGTCGATGGGAAAGCCGGTCCCGGCCAGCGCGGCGGCGCCCAGGGGCGATTCGTTCATCCGCCTGCGCGCGTCCTGGAAGCGCGACAGGTCGCGGCCGAACATCTCGACATAGGCCATCATATGGTGGCCCCAGGTCACCGGCTGCGCGGTCTGCAGATGGGTGAAGCCCGGCATAACCCAATCCGCGCCCTTTTCCGCCTGCGACAAAGTGGCGCGGATCAGCGCGTCCAGCCCCTGGATCGCCGCGTCGCATTGGTCGCGCACCCACAGCCGGAAATCGGTCGCGACCTGGTCGTTGCGGCTTCGCGCCGTGTGCAGCCGCCCCGCCGGCTCTCCGACCACCTCCTTCAGCCGCGATTCCACGTTCATGTGGATGTCTTCCAGCGCGGTCGAGAACGGGAAATTCCCCGCCTCGATCTCTGACAAGACCGTGAGAAGGCCTTCCCCGATCGCCTCGGCATCGCTAGTGCTGATGATGCCCTGCGCGGCCAGCATCGCCGCATGGGCGCGGCTGCCCCGGATGTCCTGGGCATAAAGCCGCTGGTCGAAGCCGATCGAGGCATTGATCGCCTCCATGATCGCGTCCGGGCCTGCGGCGAAACGTCCGCCCCACATCTGGTTGGCGGTGGAGGGCTGCTCGGTCATGGATTGTCCTTCGGGGGGTGGAATGCGTTGGCTGGTTCTTTATACGGCGCTGCTGCTTGGTGCAAACGCCGGATGGGCGGGCGAAATCGACTGGCAGGCCGCACATGACGGCGGGCTTGCCAAGCTGCAACGGACCGATCCGACCCCGGTGCCCGCGACCGCATTCACCGACCCCGAGGGCGGCACCCATGCGCTGGCCGATTACCAGGGCAAGGTGGTGCTGCTGAACTTCTGGGCGACCTGGTGCGCGCCCTGCCGCGAGGAGATGCCCTCGCTGGATGCCCTGCAGGCCCAGATGGGCGGCGAGGATTTCCAGGTCGTGGCCATCGCTTCGGGTCACAATCCGGCGCCGGCGATCAGCAAGTTCCTGGCCGAGGCCGGGGTCACCAACCTGCCGGTGCGGCTGGACCCGCGCCAGGCGCTGGCGCGCGAGATGGGGGTGATGGGCATGCCGGTGACGGTGCTGATCGACCGCGACGGCAACGAGATCGCCCGGCTGATGGGCGGCGCCGACTGGGCCTCGGACACCGCCCGGGAGCTGGTCAGGCAGGCGACAACGCCTTGACCCTTGCGTGGCAGGGACAGCTGGTCATGTGGTCGTTGACCAGCCCGCAGGCCTGCATGAAGGCATAGGTGATCACCGGGCCGCAGAAGTTGAAGCCGCGCTTTTTCAAGGCCTTGGCCATGGATTCGGATTCGGGCGTTTTGGCGGGGACCTCGGCCATGCTGGCGAAGGTGTTCTGGATGGTGCGGCCGCCGGTGAAGGACCAGATGAAGGGCGTGAAGCCCTCGGCCGATTCGATCTCCAGAAACAGCCGCGCGCCCTTGACCGTCGCCTCGATCTTGCCGCGATGGCGGATGATGCCGGGATTCGTTAACGCCGATTCGATCTGCGGTGCGCCCCAGGCGGCGACGCGCTCGGGGTCGAAACCCTCGAAGGTCTCGCGGAAGGCGTCGCGCTTGCGCAGGATGGTGATCCAGCTGAGCCCGGCCTGGAACCCGTCCAGCACCAGCTTTTCCCACAGCGCGCGCGGGTCGCGTTCCGGCACGCCCCATTCCTGGTCGTGATAGGCGACATACAGCGGATCGGTCCCGCACCAGGCGCAGCGTTCAGTCATGGCAGGCAGGGCTCCGTTAACCTTGAGTCGAGAAAGCATCTCGAGTTTACGCGATCTTAGGAGATGATCGCCAGACTTCCGCCGATGACAGGAGTCTTGGCATGACCGACAACATAGATTCGCAACCGGATTTGGGTTCCCCGCTGGATTTCGCGGTCGACCAGCAGGCGCGCGTGACCATGGCCGCGGTGCGCCGCGCAGTCTCGCGCGGGGATGCGGTGCTGGCCTATCAGCCGGTGGTGCAGGCGGATCGCCCGAAACACGCGGCCTTTCACGAGGGACTGATCCGGATCATCGACGAAACCGGCCGCATCGTGCCCTTGCGCGATTTCATGCCGCTGGCCGAAACCACCGAACTCGGGCGCCAGATCGACTGCCTGTCGCTGTCGCTGGGGCTGAAATCCCTGGCCGAGGAGCCCTCGCTGCGGCTGTCGATCAACATGTCGGCGCGCTCGATCGGCTATCCGGCCTGGCTGCGCACCCTGCGCGCCGGCCTGGCCGAGGATGACCGCATCGGCGAAAGGCTGATCCTGGAGATCACCGAAAGCTCGGCCATGGGCCTGCCGGAACTGGTCGGCCGCTTCATGCAGGAACTGCAATCGCATGGCGTCAGCTTCGCGCTGGACGATTTCGGCGCGGGCTATACCTCGTTCCGTTATCTGCGCGACTTCTGCTTCGACATGATCAAGATCGACGGCCAGTTCATCCGCGAGATCGCCAGCCAGCGCGACAACCAAGTGCTGACCCGGGCGCTGCAATCCATCGCCCATCACTTCGACATGTTCACCGTGGCGGAATCGGTCGAGACGGCGGATGACGCCGCCTTCCTGATCGACATGGGCATCGACTGTCTGCAGGGCTATTACTTCGGCGCCCCGACCATCGTGCCGCCATGGAAATCCCCGAACTCGGCCGCCCGGCGCAGCTAGGCGGCGGGGGCTTCGTTCCGCACGAGCGGGCCCCGGCCCGTTTCGCAAGGTCGGTTCCTGGTCGGCAAGCATCGCCCGCGTGTGGGCCTGAGAATGCGGGCCCGAGATCATCTGTGCTGTTCATGTCGCACGGCATCGATGGACGACCCGAAGAGAAGCGCCTGCCCCACCGGACAGGTGCTGCGACACACGGGCTCGGGCGCGCGCGGATGGTGGCGCTGTGCCGGTGTCACTGCTGGCTGGCGTAGTCCCGCGAGCGCGCGAATGGTGGCGACGCGGCGTAAAGCTGGCCGTCCAGCATCATCCCACGGAGTCGCGCGGGCGCGCGAATGGTGGCCGTCGTCTGGGGTCGGCTGGCTGGTGGGCGACGGCTCGGGCCGGGCGCAAGAATGGCGGGTGCGGGGTGTTCTGCGGAGTGAGCCGGCAGTTCGACCCCTTTTCCAAGAAGGAACGGATCACGTCACGCTCCATGGCTGAGAACCGCCGCGTCCCTCAGACACAAGCATGGTGACCGCGGCGCACCGGCGCCGCATGCGGAACCACGGGCGCGCTTCGGCGCACCACCGCCCGAGCCGAAGATCTCAAGACCGTTCGGCGCCTGGTATCGGCGCAACACGCCGCCGGCTGGGCGGCGCCCCATCGGTCCCGACACCGCCGCGCGGCGCGCAAGGCGGCATTTTCTGCGGTCCGACCCGGCCGTCCTTCCGGTAAGTCCGCTTGACGCCACGGAACGAAACGGCAAACAGTTCCCCTGTTACCGATCTTTTCGGGCATCAGGGAAGGAGCCTGTCATGACAAAAGCCGTAATCGTATCCGCCGCCCGCACCCCCGTGGGCAGTTTCCTCGGGTCCTATGCAAACCTGCCGGCGCATGAACTCGGCGCAATCGTCCTGAAGGCCATCGTCGAACGGGCCGGCATCGACCCCGCCGAAGTGTCCGAAACCATCCTCGGCCAGGTGCTGACCGCCGGCCAGGGCCAGAACCCCGGCCGCCAGGCGCATATCAAGGCCGGCTATCCGCAGGGCTCGGCCGCCTGGGTGCTGAACCAGGTCTGCGGCTCGGGCCTGCGCTCGGTCGCGCTGGCGGCGCAGCAGGTGCTTCTGGGCGACGCCACCGTGGTCGCGGCGGGCGGCCAGGAATCCATGTCGCTGTCGCCCCATGCCGGCTATATCCGCGCCGGGCAGAAGATGGGCGACATGAAACTGCTCGACACCATGATCAAGGACGGGCTCTGGGACGCCTTCCACGACTATCACATGGGCACCACGGCCGAGAACGTGGCGACGAAATGGGGCATCACCCGGGCCGAGCAGGACGAATTCGCCGTCGCCTCGCAGAACAAGGCCGAGGCCGCGCAGAAGGCCGGCAAGTTCGCCGATGAAATCGTGCCGGTGACGATCAAGACCCGCAAAGGCGACACCACGGTCGACGCCGACGAATACATCCGCCACGGCGCCACGCTGGAGGCGATGGAGAAGCTGCGCCCCGCCTTCAGCAAGGAAGGCACCGTGACCGCCGGCAACGCCTCGGGCCTGAACGACGGCGCCGCCGCCGTGCTGGTGATGACCGAGGACGAGGCCAATCGCCGCGGCCTGACGCCGCTTGCGCGCATCGCCTCCTACGCGACCGCCGGCGTTGATCCGCAGATCATGGGCACCGGCCCGATCCCGGCCAGCCGCAGGGCGCTGGAGCGGGCCGGCTGGGCGGTCGGCGACCTGGACCTGGTCGAGGCGAACGAGGCCTTTGCCGCCCAGGCCATCGCCGTCAACCGCGACATGGGCTGGGACCCGGCCATCGTCAACGTCAACGGCGGCGCCATCGCCATCGGCCACCCGATCGGCGCCTCGGGCGCGCGCATCCTGAACACGCTCTTGTTCGAGATGCAGCGCCGCGATGCCAAGAAGGGCCTGGCGACGCTGTGCATCGGCGGCGGCATGGGCGTGGCGCTCTGCCTCGAGCGCTGAGCCGAAAAAAGGTGCGCGCAATGATCTTGCGCGCACCGGCCTCGTTCGGTAACACAATTTCACGACCATTTTAAAAGGGGGAAGAAATGGCAAAAGTGGCTCTTGTGACCGGCGGTTCGCGTGGCATCGGCGCGGCGATCTCGAAGGCCTTGAAGGACGCGGGCTATACCGTTGCCGCCAACTATGCCGGCAATGACGACGCCGCCCGGGCCTTTACCGAGGAAACCGGCATCAAGACCTATAAATGGTCGGTCGCCGATTACGACGCCTGCGCCGCCGGCATCAAACAGGTCGAGGAGGAGCTGGGCCCGATCGCGGTGCTGGTCAACAACGCCGGCATCACCCGGGACGCGATGTTCCACAAGATGACCGCCCAGCAGTGGAAAGAGGTCATCGACACCAACCTGACCGGGCTGTTCAACATGACCCATCCGGTCTGGACCGGCATGCGCGACCGCAAGTTCGGCCGCATCGTCAACATCAGCTCGATCAACGGGCAAAAGGGCCAGGCCGGCCAGGCGAACTATTCGGCAGCCAAGGCGGGCGACCTGGGCTTCACCAAGGCCCTGGCGCAAGAGGGCGCGCGCGCCGGCATCACCGTGAACGCGATCTGCCCGGGCTATATCGGCACCGAAATGGTGCGCGCCATCGACGAGAAGGTCCTGAACGAACGCATCATCCCCCAGATCCCCGTCGGCCGCCTGGGCGAGCCCGAGGAGATCGCGCGCTGCGTGGTGTTCCTGGCCTCGGACGACGCGGGCTTCATCACCGGCTCGACCATCAGCGCGAACGGCGGCCAGTTCTTCGTCTGAACCGGTCCCTGGAATGGCAACGGCCCGCGATGATCGCGGGCCGTTTTCCGTTTATCCGTCAAAGCCCTGGGTGGGCCGGGCCTACCCCGGCGCAGCTAGTGCGACAGGCGCGTGATCTCTTCCTTGAGGCGCAGTTTTTCCTTTTTCATCTGAGCGATGGCGAGGTCATCCGTCGCCGGGCTGCGATGCGCAGCCTCGATGGCGTTTGAAAGCGACTGGTGTTTGCGGCGAAGCTCCTGGACATGGGATTCAACCGACATTCCGTCCTCCTCTTGGATTGATCGAACCCGTGGATTGCAGCACAGATTCGTCACATTGTCACCGAAAATTACCTATCCCCCAGGTTGAGCGCGGCGCCATGCCGCAGCACGTCCTGCGCGGGGCGCGTCAGGTCCTCGGCGTCCTCCGAATGTGACGGTTTTGCGTGCATGACGAAGGGGCTTAGCAGGCGCAGCGGGCCGCGCGCGCCCTTGCGGGCGGTCAGGATCACCCGCCCCGCCGGCGCCCCCGCCCGGGCCGCGACTGGCAGAATCGTGATCGACCCCGCGCCGGGCGCCAGCGCCGCCAGAATCTCGGCCAGCCGGTCGGCGCGCTGGATCAGCGTCAGCCAGCCGCCGGGGTGCAACCGCCGCAGTCCGGCGGTGATCCAGTCGGGCAGCGGCGTCGCCTCGTGCCGGGCGGTGCCGCGCCCCGTCTCGGGCGCGACCGAGCCGGCCAGGAAATAGGGCGGATTGGCGATGACATGGTCGAAGCCCTGCGCCCGCAGCGCCGCCGGCATATGCGCCAGGTCGCCCTCGTGGATCTCGGCCGAAAGCCCGTTCGCGGCCGCATTCCGCCGCGCCAGCGCCGCGTAATCGGGCTGCAGCTCCAGCCCGCTCAGCCGCAGTTCGGGCACCCGCGCGCCCAGGCACAGCAGCGCCACCCCTGCCCCGCAGCCCAGCTCCAGCACCGCCTGCCCCGGCCGCGCCGGGCAGGCCGCCGCCAGCATCACCGCATCCGCCCCGGCGCGATAGCCGCGCGCCGGCTGGGCGAATCGCAGCCGACCGCCCAGGAAGCCGTCCTCGCGCGTCTCATTCATGATGGATGCGGTTGTCGCGCAGGATGGCGCGCGCCATGAACAGGTCGCGGTCCGCCACCATCAGCCGGCGCGGCAGGATGCCCAGCGAGCCTTCCAGCACGCTCATGTGCTGGTCCAGCGGAAACGAGACGATGCCCTCGGCCGCCAGCAGGTCGGCGACCCGGGTGATCAGCAGCGGGTCGGTGGTGCGCAGAAGCTCTTTCATGATGGCCGAAAAGCTACGCGGCTGTTGCGCCTGTGTCCATGGCATGGCAATGCCTTGCGGCGAAAGGGGATGCAGATGGGCATGAAGGAAAACGTCTCGAAGCCGCTCGACCGGCTGTCGGCGGAACTCGCCGGCGACATGGACCGGGTGAACGCGCTGATCCGCGAGCGCATGGCCAGCCGCCACGCGCCCCGCATCCCCGAGGTGACCGCGCATCTGGTCGAGGCCGGCGGCAAGCGGCTGCGGCCGATGCTGGTGCTGGCCGCGTCCCGGCTTTGCGACTATCAGGGCGAGAGCCACATCCTGCTGGCCGCGGCGGTCGAATTCATCCATACCGCGACGCTTTTGCATGACGACGTGGTCGATGAAAGCGCCCAGCGGCGCGGGCGGCCGACGGCGAACCTGTTGTGGGACAACAAGTCCTCGGTGCTGGTCGGCGACTATCTGTTCGCGCGCAGCTTCCAGCTGATGGCCGACACCGGCAGCATGCAGGTCATGCGCATCCTCGCCAATGCCAGCGCCACCATCGCCGAGGGCGAGGTGCTGCAGCTGACCGCCGCGCAGGACATCGCGACCTCGGAAGACACCTATATCCAGATCGTGCGCGGCAAGACCGCGGCGCTGTTTTCCGCCGCGACCGAGGCCGGGACGGTGGTCTCGGGCGCCGATCCGGCGGTGCAGCAGGCGTTGTTCGATTACGGCGACGCGCTGGGGATCGCCTTCCAGATCGTGGACGATCTGCTGGACTATGGCGGCTCGACCACCACCATCGGCAAGAACGTCGGCGACGATTTCCGCGAGCGCAAGCTGACCCTGCCGGTCATCAAGGCCATCGCGGCCGCCGACGCCACCGAGCGCGCCTTCTGGGAGCGCACCATCGCCAAGGGCGACCAGCAGGACGGCGACCTGGAAGCCGCGCTGGACATCCTCAAGCGCCGCGGCGCGCTGGCGGCGGCGCGGGCGGATGCCATCGCCTGGGCCGGCCGCGCCAAGGCGGCGCTGGCCGCGGCGCCGGACCGGCCGCTGCGCGCCATCCTGTCGGACCTGGCGGATTTCGTCGTCTCGCGCCTGTCCTGACCCTTTCGGAACATGAAAAAAGCCCCGCTTGCGCGGGGCTTTTCGCTGCGCCTTGAACGGCCCTCAGCTGTTATAGGCGTTCTCGCCGTGGGTGGTGACGTCCAGGCCCTGCCGCTCGTCATTCGCCGGCACCCGCAGCCCGACCACGGCCTTGACGATCATCAGCGCGACGAAGGACACCACGCCCGACCAGACCACCGCCACGACCACGCCCAGCAGCTGCGTCGTGACCTGGCCGGCGATGCTGTAATCCGGTGCGACCGCGCCGCTGGCATAGTCGAACACGCCCGATCCGCCCAGCGCGGGCGCCGCGAAGACGCCGGTCAGGATGGCGCCGACGATGCCGCCCACGCCGTGGATGCCGAAGACGTCCAGGCTTTCGTCGATCCCCAGCTTGCCCTTCAGCGAGATCACGAACCACATGCACAGGAAGCCGGCGGCCAGGCCGATGACGATGGCGCCCATCGGGCCGACGAAGCCGGCGGCGGGGGTGATGCCGACCAGCCCCGCGACCGCCCCCGAGACCCCGCCCAGAAGCGACGGGTGGCCGCGAAAGATCCACTCGCCAAAGGCCCAGGCCAGCCCGGCGGCGGCGGTGGCGACGGTGGTGTTCAGGATCGCCAGCGCGGCGGTGCCGGTGGCCTCCATGTTCGAGCCGGCGTTGAAGCCGAACCAGCCGATCCACAGCAGGCAGCCGCCCAGCAGGGTAAAGGGCAGGTTGTGCGGCGCCATCAGCTCCTTGCCATAGCCCAGGCGCGGGCCGACGACGATGGCGGCGACCAGGCCCGCGATGCCGGCGTTGATGTGGATGACCGTGCCGCCGGCGAAGTCCAGATCGCCATGGCCGAACAGGAAGCCCGCCGGCGCGTCATAGGCCGAGGGACCGCCCCACCACCAGACCATATGCGCCATCGGCAGGTAGCTGAAGAAGAACCAGATCACCACGAACATCAGGATCGCCGGGAACTTCATCCGCTCGACCGTGGCGCCGACGATCAGCGCCGGCGCGATGCAGGCAAAGGCCATCTGGAAGATGACGAAGACATATTCCGGCACGAAGACGTTGGTGGTAAAGGTCTCGGCCAGCGACGAGGTGCTGACGCCGGCCAGGAACGCCTTCGACAGCCCGCCGATGAACGGGGTCAGCGCGGTGGCATCCTCGGCCGAACCGGCGCCGGTGAAGGCCAGCGAATAGCCGAAAGCAACCCAGAGCAGCGCCATGACGCAGAAGACGGTGAAGACCTGCATCAGCACCGAGAGCATGTTCTTCGACCGCACCAGCCCGCCATAGAACAGCGCCAGCCCCGGCACGGTCATCATCATCACCAGGATGGCCGAGACCATCATCCAAGTGGTGTCGCCCTTGTCGACGATGGGCGCGATGGTCTCGGCCGCCGCGGGGGCGGCGGCGTCCTGCGCCAGGGCGGGCCAGGCCAGCCCGGTCAGGGCCAGCGCCGGGATCAGCGGCTTGATCGCAAAAGGTCTCGTCATCGTGCTGCACCTTCTTTCTGCATCGCGGCAGTTCCGTCCCGGCCAGAAGGCGCAGCGCCGCGGCCCGGGCACAAGGTTTGTGCAGCTTCCCGCCGGCGCCGGTCAGGGTCTGCCCGGATTTTGCGCAATCCTGCCGGGGTTTGCGCGTGCTCGCGGCAGTTCACTGATCGGTCATCGCGGTTCTCAACCCCGGGGCTTTGCTGTATGGTCCGCGCCAAATGGCCGGAGCACTCGGCCGGGCAGGATAGCAGGCATGAAGACACCGACCGGCAAGGGCCGCATCACCGCGGACAAGCGGAATTTCGACCAAGCCCCTCAGAAACAGCCAAAACGGCGGCCCGCATCGGGCGGCAAGCCGCCGCGCAGGCCGCGCCGCGGCAATGTGGTGACGCGGGGAATCGCCGGCTTCGTCACCCTGGTCTGGCGGGTGGTCTGGGGCTCGTTCTGGCGGCTCGGGCTGACGGTTGCGCTGATTCTCGCCGCCGCGACCTTCTATTTCTACACCACCCTGCCCGAGGCTTCGGCGCTGTTCGACGGCCGTGCCCGCGGTTCGGTCACCATGCTGGACAGCGAGGGCCGCACCTTCGCCTGGCGTGGCGAAACTTTCGGCATGGTCAGCGCCGACAAGATCGCCCCGGTGCTGAAGAACGCCGTGGTCGCGACCGAGGACAAGCGCTTCTACCAGCATTTCGGCGTCTCGCCGCGCGGCATCGCCTCGGCCGTCCGCATCAACATGGCCGCCGGCCGCGGCCCGCTGGAGGGCAACGGCGGCTCGACCATCACCCAGCAGGTCGCGAAACTCCTGTGCCTGGGCGAGACCTTCGACCCGATCCGCTGGAAATCCGAGGCCGAGTTCGAGGCCGAGTGCCGCAAGTCCTCGATCTGGCGCAAGGTCAAGGAAGTCCCCTACGCCATCGCCATGGAGGCGAAATATTCGAAAGAGGACATCCTCAACATCTACATGAACCGCTCGTATCTCGGCGCTGGGGCGCGCGGCTTCGAGGCGGCGGCGCAGCGCTATTTCGACAAGTCGGCGGCGGAGGTGACCGCGCCCGAGGCGGCGATGCTGGCCGGCCTGCTGAAGGCGCCCAGCTATTTCGCCCCAACCTCGAACCTGCAACGGGCGCAGGACCGCGCCACGGTGATCCTGGGGCTGATGCACGAGCAGCGCTTCCTGGACGATGCGCAATATGCCGAGGCCAAGGCGCATCCCGCCGTGCTCTCCAAGGCGGCAGCGGCGCGGGCGGGCGGCTATTTCGCCGATTGGGTGATGGAATCCGGCCCCGGCTTCCTGACCAGCGAGACGACTGAGGACGTGACCATCAAGACCACCTTCGACCAGCGCGTGCAGCGCGCGGCCGAACGCGCCTTGCAGCGGGTCTTCGACGAAAAGATTTCCAAGGGCTCCAAGGCGCAGGCGGCGGTGGTGGTGATGTCGCCCGACGGCGCGGTGCGGGCGATGATCGGCGGGCGCGACAATACCGTCGCCGGCACCTTCAACCGCGCGACCCAGGCCAAGCGCCAGACCGGGTCCAGCTTCAAGCCCTTCGTCTATGCCGCGGCGCTGGACCAGGGCTATGGTCCGAACGACATGGTGCTGGACGCGCCCCTGACCATCAACGTGCGCGGCTCGGGACCGTGGTCGCCGCAGAACTATACCCGGCGCTATTCCGGCGAGGTGACGCTGACCCGCGCCCTGGCGCAATCGCTGAACACCGCGACGATCCGGCTGCAGGAAATCGCCGGCCGCGACGCGGTGCGCCGGGTGGCGCGCGACTTCGGCGTCTCGGACGAACTGGCCTCGGGGCCGTCGCTGGGCCTCGGCGTGTCGGATGCGACGCTTTTGAACATGACCGCCGCCTATGCCGGCATCCGCAACGGCGGCACTGCCGTCGCGCCCTATGGCCTGCAGGAGCTGCGCATCAAGGGCGACGACCAGGCGCTGATCGGCCAGGCCGGCGGCATGGGCCAGCGCGTGATTTCGCAAAAGGCGGCGGGCGAGCTGATCGGCATGATGCAGCAGGTGATCGAGCATGGCACCGGCACCCGCGCCCGGCTGAAGGGCCGGCCGGCGGCGGGCAAGACCGGCACCACCTCGAGCTATCGCGACGCCTGGTTCATCGGCTTCACCGGGCAATATGTGACCGGGGTCTGGATGGGCTACGACGACAACAAGCCGCTGAAGGGCGTGACCGGCGGCGGTCTGCCAGCCGAGATCTGGCAGGCGGTGATGACCGAGATCCACGACGGCCTGCCGGTCGAGCCGCTGGGCAATTTCGCCTTCGACCCGAACGGCGCCGTGCCGCAGGTGGTCAGCTCGGACGATGCCGGCACCGGCGATCCGCTGGCCGCCGCGCTGTCCGAGGCGCTGGGCCAGCCGCAGCCGCAGGGCCAGACCGCGCCCGGGACGGTGCCGCAGGACCACGCCGGCGGCCGCGTCCTGCCCGATCCGGGCACCCAGGCGCCCGGCGGCCCGCCGACCTTCCCGGCCGAGACCATCACCTCGGGCCCCGAGGCCGAGATGCCGGCCGAGGGCCTGCCGCCCGACGACCCGCTGACCCAGGCCCTGCGCGGCATCGACGGTGTCTATCAGCAATGACGAAAAGGCCGGTCCCGAGGGGCCGGCCTTTTTGCCTTACCGGCGCGGTCGGTGCGGGTTGCACCGCCCCTGTGGGTATTTGAAGAGCAAAGAAGCGGCCTGCGCGGCGCCCCGGTTCAGCCCGCCTGTTGCAGGTCCGCGGTCAGCCCGGCCAGGTCGCCCTTGCGCCGCGCCAGCAGCGCGCCGATCTCGGCCCGTTCCGAGGCGAGCATGTTCACCCCCTCGATGATGATGTTGAAATAGCGGCTTTTCCCGGACTTGTCCGAGACGTGCCATTCCACCTCCATCGGGCTGCGGCCTTTCAGATAGGCGGTCGAGGTTACGGCGAAGAAGGATTTGACTGGCTTCGCGCCGGTGACCTCGATCTTCGAGCCGATGAACTCGCGGAAGCGCTTGCCGTATTTGCGGCCGATATAGCCCTGGAAGGCCTGCTTGTAGGCGGCGAATTCGGCCGGCGCGGCCGCGCGGGCCGCCGGCCCCAAGGCCGAGCGGGCGATGATGTCCACATCGGCATAGCGCGCGAAAATCGCCTCGAATTCGCGATACATCTGCGCCGGCGGCCGGCCCGAGTTGATGACGGCATAGACCTCGTCCAGCGATTGCTGGATCAGCGCCTTGGCCTGGCCGGTGTCCAGCGCCCAGGCCGGCGTCGCGGCGCAGGCCAGCCCGGCCCCGATCAGCCCCAGGAATCCGCGGCGGGTCTCATTCGGCATAAGGGTCAATGGCCTCTCCTTCCTGTCCGAGTTCATGGCGGCGATGCTGGGACCAGATAAGCCGCGTCTGGGCATAACTATCGGCACTTTCATAAAGGACGCTATCGACGGAATCGCTGAAACGCCCCCGCTCACCGGCTTTTGAGACCACCCGCGCGCCCATGCCGATCAGGTACTGGTCGCGGTTCAGCCAGCCGCGCATCGGGTCGATCACGATATCGACAACCCGGCCCGCTGCGTCGCGGGTGCTCGACGGCCCGATCAGCGGCAGCTCCAGATAGGCGCCCTCGCCCACCCCCCAGACCGCCAGCGTCTGGCCGAAGTCGGTGTCCTCCTCGGGCAGGGCGAAATCCTGGCCGGCAGGGTCCAGGAAGCCCGCGAGCCCCAGGGTCGAGTTCACCAGGAAGCGGAAGGTGGTGCGCACCGCCGGCGCCGGCTTGCCTTGCAGCAGATGGTTCACCGCCTTGCCCGGCAGCGCCAGGTTCGCGCCGAAATTCCCAATCGCCTGAACGGCTTCTCCGGTTCCCCCGCCCGAGGTTCCGCCGCTGACCCGCTTGACCAGATGCGTGTCGACGCCCTTGTTAAACGCATGCACCCGGCGGTTCACCGGCTCCAGCGGATCGGCGATCTGGCCCGGGGGCTGCGCTGAACAGGCGGCCAGGCCCAGGCTTGCGGCAAGAAGGATCCAGGGGCTCAATCTTTTGCTAACCTTCCGTTGCTAGTCCTTGGGCGTCAGGCCGATTCCCGCGCATCGGGAATACGATCTGTTCTGATGCGTAGAGTTGGGATAAGCGCAGCGACAACGCCGGGCAACCCCGGCCGGACGATCAGGAAAGGAACCGGCATGGCTTCGCCGCCGATGCGACACGACGGCCGACAGGAGCTCGGCAAGGCGCGCGGCCGCGCCTGGCAGCTTTATGCCTTCGTCGGGCTGTTTTCCTTTGCCGTGAACATGCTGATGCTGACCGGGCCGCTGTTCATGATGCAGGTCTATGACCGCGTCCTGGCCTCGCGCTCGGTCGAGACGCTGACAGCGCTGTTCCTGCTGGTGGTGTTCCTGTTTGCGCTCATGGGCGTGCTCGACCTGGCGCGCAACCGCATCATGGCCCGCGTCGCCGCCCGCTTCCAGGAGCGGATGGAGGGCCGGGTCTTCACCGCCGCCTTGCAGGACGGCCAGGCCGCCGGATCCGAGCTGGTGGTGCGCGGCGGCATGCGCGACCTCGAGGCGGTGCAGCGGCTGATCGGCTCGCCGGTGCTGATGGCGCTCTTCGACCTGCCCTGGGCGCCGTTCTTCCTGGCGGCCGTCTTCATCTTCCACCCGCTGCTGGGCGCGGTCGCCACGGCCGGGCTGCTGATCCTGGTGGTCGCCACGGTGCTGAACCAGTGGCTCAGCCGCGAATCGCTGCAGCAGGCCGCCATCGCCAGCCAGTCGGCCGAGCGCATGTCCGACCTCTACCGCGACGAGGGCGAGCTGATCGGCTCGCTCGGCATGCGCGCCGCCGCCTTCACCCGCTGGCAAGAGGCGCGCGACCGCGCCACCGAGGCGACGATGCGCGGCAGCGACCGCGCCACCGGATTCACCGTGTTTTCCCGCACCTTCCGGCTGTTCCTGCAAAGCGCACTGCTGGCCGCCGGCGCCTGGCTGGTGCTGCGGCAAGAGGTGACGCCGGGCGCGATGATCGCGTCCTCCATCCTGATGGGCCGCGCGCTCTCGCCGATCGAGCAGGTCGTGGGCGGCTGGTCCATCGTGCAGCGCGCGCAGGACGGCTGGGCCCGGCTGGCCGAGCTTCTGTCGCGCCGCCCGCCCGCGGTGGCCCGCACCCCCCTGCCCCGGCCCGATGCCCAGCTCGAGGTGCGCAACCTGACCGTCGTGCCCCCGGGCCAGGGCGCAGCCACGCTGCGCGGCGTCAGTTTTGACCTGAACCCCGGCCAGGCGCTGGGGGTGATCGGCCCTTCGGGCGCCGGCAAGACCACGCTGGCGCGCGCGATCATCAGCGCCTGGCCCATCGCCGGCGGCTCGATACGGCTCGCCGGCGCCACGCTCGACCAATACGACCCCGACGTGCTGGGCGGGCTGATCGGCTATCTGCCGCAGCAGGTGACGCTGTTCGACGGCACCATCGCGGAAAACATCGCCCGACTCTCGCCGCAGCCCGACCCGCAGCGCGTGGTCGCGGCGGCGACGGCCGCTGCCGCGCATCGCATGATCCTCGACCTGCCGCAGGGCTATGACACCAAGGTCAGCCAGACCGGCGGCCGGCTCTCGGGCGGGCAGATCCAGCGCATCGGCCTGGCGCGCGCGCTTTACGCCGAGCCGGCGATCTTCGTGCTGGACGAGCCGAACTCGAACCTCGACAACGAAGGCTCGGCGGCGCTGAACCTCGCCATCCGCAACATCAAGGCGCGCGGCGGCGCCGTCATCATCATGGCGCACCGCCCGGCCGCGATCACCGAATGCGAATTGCTGCTGGTGCTGGACCAGGGCCTGCGCCGCGCCTTCGGGCCGCGCGACGAGGTGCTGAAGTCGCTGGTCAAGAATGCCGACCAGATCGTGCGGGCCCAGGGCCAGGGCGGAGGCGTGACATGACCGATCCCCAGGAAACCGGCCGCGCCCCGGTCGAAAAACGCAGCCCCGACGACCCGGCGCCCGCCACGCCGCCGCATTTCCGCGCCCGCCGCGCCGAGATGCCGGCGCCGCAGCCGCCCGCGCCGCCCCGGCGCCCGGAATGGTCGGCGCGCGGCCCGGTGATCCTGGGCATGGTCACGCTGCTGCTGCTGTTCGGCGGCTTCGGCCTCTGGGCCTGGACCGCGCGCATCGCCGGCGCCGTGGTCGCCGCCGGCCAGGTCGAGGTCGAGCAGCGCCGCCAGGTCGTCCAGCACCCGGACGGCGGCGTGGTGGCCGAGATCCTGATCCACGACGGCGAAAAGGTCAGCGCCGGCCAGGTGCTGGTCCGGCTCGACGGCACGCTGCTCGCCACCGAGCTCGCCATCGTCGAGGGCCAGTATTTCGAGATCCTCGCCCGCCGCGGCCGGCTCGAGGCCGAGCGCGCCGACCTCAAGCAGATCACCTTCCCCGAGGAACTGGTCGGCACCGCCGCCAGCCGCCCCGAGCTCAAGGCGCTGATGCAGGGCCAGGAAAGCCTGTTCCGGGCCCGGCTCGACACGCTCGACCAGTCGCTGGGCCAGCTCGCCAAGCAGGCCGAACAGGTGCAGTCGCAGATCGGCGGCATCGACGCCCAGTCCCAGGCGCTGCAGAAACAGCGCGACTTCATTGCCCAGGAATTGCGCGACCAGCGCTCGCTGCTGGAAAAGGGCCTGGCGCAGGCGCCGCGCGTGCTGGCGCTGGAGCGCGAGGCGGCGCGGCTCGACGGGCTTCTGGGCGAAACCATCGCCACCCGCGCCCGCGCCGTGACCCAGCTGTCGGAAATCGACCTGTCGCGGCTGGAAAAGACCGCCACCCACCGCGAGGCGGCCGAGACCGAGCTGCGCGACCTCGGCTATCGCGAGCTCGAACTGGCCGAGCGCCGCCGCGGCCTGGTGGAACAGATCGCACGGCTGGAAATCCGCGCCCCGGTCGGCGGCGTGGTGCAGGAGCTGCAGGTGACGACGCCGCGCGCGGTGATCCGCGCCGCCGATCCGATCCTGTACATCATCCCGCAGGACCGGCCGCTGGTCGTCGCCGCCCATGTCGCGCCGATCAACATCGACGAGGTGCACCCGGGCCAGCAGGTGGTGCTGCGCTTCTCGTCCTTCTCCTCGCGCACCACGCCGGAAATCGACGGCACGCTCAGCCGGGTCTCGCCCGACACGCTGGTCGACCAGGCCACCCGCGTGCCCTATTACCGCGCCGAGGTGACGATCCCGCCCGAGCAGGTGGCAAAGCTCAAGGGGCTGGAGCTGATCCCCGGCATGCCGGCCGAGGTCTATATCCAGACCGGCGAACGCAGCCCGATGGCCTATCTGGTCAAGCCGCTCAGCGACTATTTCACCCGCGCCTTCCGCGAGAACTGAACAGGCGCGGCCTGCCCGCCGCGCCCCGTCCTTCTTTTTTGTATAAATATCCTGGGGGTGCGGGGGCAAGGCCCCCGCCGGCGACATCAGACGCCCAGGCACCAGCGCATGACGGCCTTCTGCGCATGCAGCCGGTTCTCGGCCTCGTCGAAGATGACCGAATTCGGCCCGTCCATGACCGCGCTCGTCACCTCGTCGTCGCGATGCGCCGGCAGGCAATGCATGAACAGCGCCTCGGGCTTGGCCCGCGCCATCAGCGCCTCGTTCACCTGATAGCCGCGCAGCTGGTTGTGGCGCCGCTCGCGCGCCGACTGCGGGTCGTGCATCGAGACCCAGGTATCCGTCACCACCAGGTCTGCCCCCGCGACCGCCCTGGCCGGATCGCGCTCGATCACCGCCTGCACGCCCTGCGCGCGGGCGAAGTCCAGCGCCTCGCGCTCGGGGTCCAGGGTCGGCGGGCCGGTAAAGGTGAAGTCATAGCCGAACTGCCCCGCCGCATGGATCATCGAGCAGCAGACATTGTTGCCGTCGCCCGACCAGACCACCTTGCGCCCGGCGATCGGGCCGCGATGCTCCTCGAAGGTCATCACATCGGCCATGATCTGGCAGGGATGGGTGCGGTTGGTCAGCCCGTTGATCACCGGCACGCTGGCATATTCCGCCATCTCCAGCAGCGTCGCCTCCTCGAAGGTGCGGATCATGATCAGGTCGACATAGCGCGACAGCACGCGGGCGGTGTCGGCGATGGTCTCGCCATGGCCCAGCTGCATCTCCTTGCCCGACAGCACCATGGTCTGCCCACCCATCTGCCGCACGCCCAGGTCGAAGCTGACCCGGGTCCGGGTCGAGGGCTTCTCGAAGATCAGCGCCACCATGCGGTTCTTCAGCGGCAGGTCGGCATCCGGCGTCCCCTTGGGCAGTCCGGCGCGGGCATCCTTCATCCGGCGGGCGGAATCGATCATCCCGCGCAGCGCGGCCTTGTCGGTGGTGTGGATGTCAAGGAAACTGTTCATCGTGATACGTCTTTCGGATTGATCCGGCCAGCAAGCCGCTTTGCCGATGCGAGGTCAAGGTCCGACCCCGATTTTCTTGGCGCGCCCGGCCAGGCATCGGTGCCGCGTCGCCGCCCGGATCATGCCGCCCGCGGCCGGGACCCTGGCCGAGCTAGCCATCCAGCCGCCCGGCCGCCCGGTCCAGCCGCGCCACCGCCTCGGCGATCTCCTCGTCCGAGATGGTCAGCGGCGGCAGCAGCCGCAGCGTATTGTCGGCCGCGGCCACGGTCAGCACATGTTCGGCATAGCCGGCCTTGACCACATCGCCCGGCGCCACCCGGCATTTCAGCCCCAGCATCAGCCCCTGGCCGCGCACGGCTTCGAACACCGCGGGATGCGCCGCGACCAGGCCTTCCAGCTTCTGGCGCAGCAGCGCCGCCTTGCGGTTGACCTCGGCCAAGAAGGCCGGATCGGCCACGATCTCCATCACGCGGGCGCCCACCGCGCAGGCCAGCGGGTTGCCGCCATAGGTCGAGCCATGCGTGCCCGCCGCCATGCCCGCGGCGGCGGCCTCGGTCGCCAGCACCGCGCCCAGCGGAAAGCCGCCGCCGATGCCCTTGGCGACCATCATGATGTCGGGGGTCACCCCGGCCCATTCATGCGCGAACAGCTTGCCGGTCCGGCCCATGCCCGACTGCACCTCGTCCAGCACCAAGAGCGCACCGGTCCGGTCGCACAACGCGCGGATGCGGCGCAGGTCGGCATCGGGCAGCGGCCGGATGCCGCCCTCGCCCTGCACCGGCTCCAGCATGACGGCGGCGGTGCGCTCGGACATCGCCGCCTCCAGCGCCGCCATGTCGCCCCAGGGCAATTGCCGGAAGCCCGGCATCAGCGGGCCGAAGCCCTTGACCATCTTCTCGGACCCGGCGGCGGCGATGGCCCCGGTCGAGCGGCCGTGGAAGGCGCCCTCGAAGGTCAGGATCTCGATCCGCTCGGGATCGCTCATCTCGTCCCAGTATTTGCGCACCATCTTGATCGCCAGTTCGGCCGCCTCGGTGCCGGAATTGGTAACGAAGACCGTATCGGCAAAGGTATTCTCGACCAGCAGGTCGGCCAGCCGCTCCTGCTCGGGGATCTGGTAGAGGTTCGAGACATGCCAGATCCGCCCCGCCTGCGCGGTCAGCGCGGCGACCAGCTCGGGGTTGGCATGGCCCAGCGCGTTCACGGCGATGCCCGCGCCCAGGTCCAGGTATCGCGTGCCGTCGGTGGCGATGGCCCAGGAGCCCTCGCCGCGCTCGAAGGCGATGGGCGCGCGATTATAGGTCGGCAGGACGTGCGAAATCATGGGGATGTCCTCTCTGGGAACAGCCGCGCCCGGCGCGGCACCAGTGATGTCAGGAAGGCAGGCGGGATCGGTCGTCGACAGGATCAACGTCGGGGACGGGCGGCAAAGGCGGTCCATGCGATCATGGCCCAGCGCATAGCGCGGACGCGCGCGGCGTGCAACGGATTTTCACGGCGGCTTTTCACGGCGGCTTTTCACGGCTTCATGCGATAGCCGCTGTCCAGCCAGCGCCAACCCGTCCACAGCACCAGCGCCACGGTGCCGCCGCAGACCGCAAGGCCGCGCAGCACCGGCGCGTCCGAAACCCCGGCGATGCCGTAGCGCGCGCCGTCGATCAGGTAAAAGACCGGGTTCCAATGCGCCAGCGTGCGGAACGGCTCGGGCAGCGCCTCGACCGAATAGAAGGTGCCGGACAGGAACGACAGCGGCGTCACGACGAAATTGGTGATCGCCGCCATCTGGTCGAATTTCTGCGCCACGATGCCGCCCAGCAGGCCCAGCCCGCCCATCAGCAGCGCACCCAGCACGACGAAGCACAGCGCCCAGAGCGGATGCGCCACGCCTTGGCCCAGCACCAGCGCCATGCCGGCGGCGATGGCGCCGGCGACGATCAGCGCCCGCACCACGGCGCCGATCAGATAGCCGGCCAGGATCTCGGTCGCCGACAGCGGCGGCATCAGCGTGTCGACGATATTGCCCTGCATCTTGGCCGAGATGATGCTCGACGAGGTATTGGCGAAGGCGTTCTGGATCACCGTCATCATCAGGATGCCCGGCCCCAGGAAGACCAGATAGGGCAGGCCCATGACCGCGCCGCGGTCGCGGCCCAGCGCCAGGGCAAAAACCGCCACGAACAGGGCCGAGGTCATCAGCGGCGCCAGCACCGTCTGCTGCCAGACATTCATGAAGCGCATGATCTCGCGCCGCGCCAGGGTGTAAAGCCCCAGCCAGTTCACCCGGCCAAAGCGGCGCACGCCCATCTGGCGGATCGCGGCGGGGCTCTCGGGGCGGGTCTTGGTGGGCTGCATCGGCGCTCCTTGAATTTGCGGCGGCGGACGGGTAAATCTGGCTATCCCCGGATTTAAGCCCGGGCCCGGCGGAATTGAAGCCGGGAAGCAGCCGTGAACACGAAGGGCACCGGGACCGCAGCCGGTGCAGGAAAGGCAAGTCATGTCCTGGACCGACGAGCGCGTCGAGACGCTGAAACGCATGTGGGCCGAGGGACAATCGGCCAGCCAGATCGCCAAGGAGCTGGGCGGCGTCACCCGCAACGCGGTGATCGGCAAGGTCCACCGGCTGGGCCTGTCGAATCGCAGCGACGAGGCCGAGGCAGCGGCACCCGAGCCGGCACCGAAGCCCGCCGTCGCGGCGGCACCGGCGCCGGAGCCCGCGCCGAAACCCGCGGCACCCGAGCCCGCACCGCAGCCCCGGGCCGCGGCCCCGGCGGCCGATCCCGCGCCGGAACAGGCCGCAGCGCCGGCCGCGCCCGGCTTCAACCGCCGCACGCTGGTCCCCTCGGGCCAGCCGCTGCCGCCGCAGCCCTCGGCCAACGAGATCAGCCCCGAGGCGCTGGCCTCGGTGCGCGAGGTGGAAAAGCGCGCCCGCAAGCTGACGCTGATGGAACTGACCGAACGGACCTGCAAATGGCCGATCGGCGACCCGGCGACCGACAAGTTCTGGTTCTGCGGCCTGCCCTCGGTCCCCGGCAAACCCTATTGCGAGGCCCATGTCGGCGTGGCCTTCCAGCCGATGAGCTCGCGCCGCGACCGCCGCCGCTGAGCCAGGGCGCCCGGCACCAGGACACAGCCCCCGGCTTTCTCTTTTGGAGAAATATCCCGGGGGGAGCGCCTGACGCGCCCCATCGAGGGGCGCATCAGGCGCGGGGGGCAGAGCCCCCCTGCCCCGCCCAAGCCGCGACGCCGCGACGCCGAAGCGGTGCACGCGCGGTGTACGGCCGGTGTACGCGCGCTGCACCACCGGCACAGCCCGAAACCCCAGCTTTTCCCGGTTTTCCGGCCCATCGCCCCCAGCACCGTTGCGCGCACCCGGCTTGCAACGCGCGCACTTTCCATCGCCCGCCATCGCGGCTAGACAGGGCGCCGACCCCTTAGGACGCGACACATGGCCCGGCATCTCATCACCTCGGCGATCCCCTATATCAACGGGATCAAGCACCTCGGCAATCTGGTCGGCTCGCAGCTTCCGGCCGACCTCTATGCCCGCTACCTGCGCGCCCGCGACCATGAGGTGATGTTCATCTGCGCCACCGACGAACACGGCACACCGGCCGAGCTCGCGGCGAAAAAGGCCGGCAAGCCGGTGCCGGTCTATTGCGCGGAAATGCATGAAATCCAAGCGGAAATCGCCCGCAACTTCGGCCTGTCCTTTGACCATTTCGGCCGCTCCTCCAGCGAACGCAACCACGTCCTGACCCAGCATTTCGCCGGCAAGCTCGACGAGAACGGCTGGATCTCCGAGGTCGAGGAAAAGCAGGTCTATTCCATCGACGACGGCCGCTTCCTGCCCGACCGCTATATCGAGGGCACCTGCCCGAACTGCGGCTATGACAAGGCCCGCGGCGACCAGTGCGAGAACTGCACCAAGCAGCTCGACCCGACCGACCTGATCGAGCCGCGCAGCGCCATCAGCGGCAGCACCAACCTGGAAATCCGCGCCACCAAGCACTTGTATCTGCGTCAGCGCGCGCTGAAAGACCAGATTTCCCAATGGCTTGACAGCAAGACCGACTGGCCGATCCTGACCACCTCGATCGCGCGGAAATGGCTGAACGACGGCGACGGGCTGCAGGACCGCGGCATCACCCGCGACCTCGACTGGGGCATCCCGGTGAAAAAGGGCGACCAGCCCTGGCCGGGGATGGAGGGCAAGGTCTTCTACGTCTGGTTCGACGCGCCGATCGAATATATCGCCGCCACCGCCGAGGGCGCCGATGCGCGGGGCGAGCCCGACAGCGCCTGGCGCCGCTGGTGGCGCCTCGACGAGGGTGCCGAGGACGTGACCTATACCCAGTTCATGGGCAAGGACAACGTGCCCTTCCACACCCTCAGCTTCCCGGCCACGATCATCGGCTCAGGCGAGCCCTGGAAGCTGGTCGACTACATCAAGTCCTTCAATTATTTGACGTATGACGGCGGCCAGTTCTCGACCAGCCAGGGCCGCGGCGTGTTCATGGACCAGGCGCTGTCGATCCTGCCCGCCGATTACTGGCGCTGGTGGCTCTTGTCGCACGCCCCCGAATCCGGCGACAGCGAGTTCACCTGGGACAATTTCCAGCAATCGGTGAACAAGGACCTGGCGGACGTGCTGGGCAATTTCGTCAGCCGCATCACAAAGTTCTGCCGCAGCAAGTTCGGCGAGACCATCCCCGAAGGCGGCAGCTACGGCCCCGAGGAGGAGGCGCTGCTCGAGGCGCTGACCACCCGCATCCGTGCCTATGAAGGCTTCATGGACCATACCGAGATCCGCAAATCCGCCGCCGAGCTGCGCGCGATCTGGGTGCTCGGCAACGAATACCTGCAATCCGCCGCGCCCTGGTCCAGCTTCAAGACCGACCCAGACAAGGCCGCGATGCAGGTCCGCCTGGGCCTGAACCTGATCCGGCTCTATGCCGTTCTCTCGGCCCCCTTCATCCCCTTCGCCGCCGACGCGATGCTGGCCGCGATGCAGACCCGGGACCGCAGCTGGCCCGGCGATGTCGTCGCCGCGCTGCAGGCGCTGCCCGCGGGCCATGCCTTCACCGTGCCCGAGGTGCTTTTCGCCAAGATCAGCGACGAGAGCCGCGACGAATGGCAGGACCGCTTCAAGGGAATCCGCGACTGATTCAATGTGTTGGGCCTGGAACTGCAGGAGAATGCATGACCCGTTGCATTCTCAGCGGCGCCTTCGCCAGCTCTGGCAAGAGCTGTGGGCAAATCGCTATATTGTGCGGAGATTTGGAGCGGGCGAAGGGAATCGAACCCTCGTCATCTGGTTGGGAACCAGAAGCTTTGCCATTAAGCTACGCCCGCGTGCCGTCTCATTTACCTTGATCGCGAGGCAAGTGCAATCCCAACCAAACGGATTCTCGGCCAGGGCGGTTGGAGCAATCGCGCTTCGCCGGCAGGGTCGGAATGCCTCGGGAACCGGGTCTGGGCCTCGGGCGGAGGGGCCGGACGGTTTGCGGAAATCGGACAGCGGTTGTCGCGGCGATCTGACGGCCGAGACGACGAACTCGGGGTCTGAACCAGCACAAAACAATGCCGCGTTCTGGCGCTATCTGGACGCCGCGCGACGTGGGTAGACGCAGCTGGCCACCGATGGGCGGCACTGTCGCTTGATCTGGGAAATATCAGCCTAGCGCCAGAAGCTGAGATACTCGATCAGCCCGGCGAATTCCTTGCCCAGGAACAGCGGCAGGTTCCAGTGCAGCACCAGCGCGTCGGCGGCAAAAAGCGCCAGCACCAGCACCAGCAGGACGATAGCGATCTGATTGGTCATGGCTTCCTTTCCATGGCGCGTCCGGGACCCGGCCGCCAGCCCGCGGCATTGCCCGCTTTCAGGCCAGCGCCGCCTGTCAGGCAAGCCGTTAGCAGCGACGGGCCTCCCGTGGCAAGATCAGGTCGCAGGCGGCTCGTCCTCTTCGGGCTCGGGCGAGATCAGGAACAGGTCGCCCGCCGCCTCCATCCGGCGGATGGTCGCGACGACCTCGTCCATCGCCGCCTCGGCGTCCCGGACCGAGATCTTGCCGAGCGCCTCCATCTCCTCGCGCATCGACTCGGCGAGCCGGCTGGAGATGCCGCCCAGGATGAAATCGACCGTCTCGCGCGCGTCGCCCCTGGCGCCGGCCAGCGCCTTGAGCAGCACGGCATTGTCCACCTCGCGCGTGAGGCGGGGAATGTCGCGCGGATCGACGCGATGTGGCACATGCGCCCAGGTGAAGATGGTCTTGCGCACCTCGCCGGCGAAGCCCGCGTCGTCGTCGTCGAGCCCGGCCAGCACGCTGTCGCGCATGGTCGAGGGCGAGAAGTTCAGGATCGCCCCGACCTTTTCGCCCGCCTTGCCCTGCAGCGGCGGCTGCGGCACCGCGTCGGCGGCCTGGATCAGCGCCTTGCCGATCCGTTGCAGCGCCGCCGCCTCGATACCGCCGGTCAGCGACATGGCATAGGCGATCTGGCGCGCCAGCTGCGGGTCGAGCAACCCGAACACCTCGGCCGCGCGCGGCACCGGCAGCTTGGAAAACATCACCGCCGCGATCTCGACCGCCTCGGTCCGGGCCAGCTCGGCCAGCAGCGTCGGCGCCATGACCGCGATGCGGTCCCAGGGATCGCCGTCGCCGTTCAGCGCCGCCATGCGCCGCAGCCGGTCGGTGGTATCGGGCGAGAGATGACCGTCGAGCAGGTCCAGCGTGCCGTCGATGTCGCCCGGAAAGGACAGGCCGACCGATTCCAGCCGGTCGCAGAATTCCGCCACGATGGCATTGCGCGTGTCGCGGTCGATGATGCCCATTAGCGCCATTTCCTGCGCCAGGTCGGTCTGCAGCCCCGGCGGCAGCCGGGCCAGGTCGATGTCGTCGCCTTCGGCAAGCAACAGCCGAACGATCACCGCCGCCTTCTGGCGCGCGGTCAGTTGCAACCCGCCGATAGCCGGAACGCCCATGTTTGCCCCCGATTCATCTGTCGTCGGGGGCAATCTGGCACAGATATGCGAACGCGCGGTTAATGCGCGGGCGTTTCGCCGAAGACCCGCGAAAAGATCGTGTCGACATGCTTGGTGTGATAGCCGAGGTCGAACTTCTCCTCGATCTCGGCCGGCGACAGCGCCGCCGTCACCTCGGCATCGGCCAAGAGTTCGGTCTTGAAATCGGCGCCTTGTTCCCAGACCTTCATGGCGTTGCGCTGGACCAGGCGATAGGCATCCTCGCGCGAGACGCCGGCCTGGGTCAGCGCCAGCAGCACGCGCTGCGACATGACCAGGCCCTTGAACTTGTTCATGTTCTTCAGCATGTTCTCGGGATAGACCACCAGCTTTTCGATGACGCCGGCCAGGCGGTTCAGCGCGAAGTCCAGCGTGATCGTCGCATCGGGCGCGATGCCGCGCTCGACCGAGGAATGGCTGATGTCGCGTTCATGCCACAGTGCCACGTTCTCCATCGCCGGGATCACCGCCATGCGCACCAGGCGGGCGAGGCCGGTCAGATTCTCGGTCAGCACCGGGTTGCGCTTGTGCGGCATGGCCGACGAACCCTTCTGGCCGGGGCTGAAGAATTCTTCGGCCTCAAGCACTTCGGTGCGCTGCATGTGGCGGATCTCGATGGCGATATTCTCCATCGAGCTGGCGATCACGCCCAGCGTGGCGAAGAACATGGCGTGGCGGTCGCGCGGGATGACCTGGGTCGAGATCGGCTCGGGACGCAGGCCCAGTTTCGCGCAGACATGCTCCTCGACCGCCGGGTCGATATTGGCGAAGGTGCCAACCGCGCCCGAGATCGCGCCGGTTGCGACTTCCTCGCGCGCGCGCTCCAGCCGGGCCTTGCCGCGCGCCATCTCGGCGTAGAAGCGGGCGAAAGTCAGGCCCATGGTGGTCGGCTCGGCGTGGATGCCGTGGCTGCGGCCGATGCGCACCGTATCCTTGTGCTCATAGGCGCGTTTCTTCAGCGCGGCCAAGACCTTGTCCATGTCGGCCAGCAGGATGTCGGCGGCGCGCACCAGCTGCACGTTCAGCGTGGTGTCGAGCACGTCCGAGCTGGTCATGCCCTGGTGGACGAAGCGCGCCTCGTCGCTGCCGATATGCTCGGCCAGATGGGTCAGGAAGGCGATGACGTCATGCTTGGTCACGGCCTCGATCTCGTCGATGCGGGCGACGTTGAATTCCACGTCCTTGGCGCGCCAGACGGCCTCGGCGTTCTCGCGCGGGATCACGCCCAGGTCGGCCTGGGCGTCGCAGGCATGCGCCTCGATCTCGTACCAGATCTTGAAGCGGGTCTCGGGCGACCAGATGGCGACCATTTCGGGGCGGGAATAGCGCGGGATCATCGGAAACTCCTGGTGTTTGCCGGGGTTCTAGTGGCTCGGGGGGCCGGCCGCAACTGCGGGGCCATCGCGGGATCGCGCCGCGCGGGGCGGTTTCGGCGCAGTTTGGTCGCAAACATCGCGCAGCCCATTTGCATTTCCCCCGCAAGCCGGGCTATTTGCAGCGCGAAACTTCATCAGCGGCGGAGGAACCCCCATGGCTGTCAAGGTGGCGATCAACGGCTTTGGTCGTATCGGTCGGAACGTGCTGCGCGCGATCATCGAATCGGGGCGCAATGATATCGAGGTCGTGGCGATCAATGACCTGGGCCCGGTCGAGACCAACGCGCATCTGCTGCGCTACGACTCGGTCCATGGCCGCTTTCCCGCCAAGGTGACGGTCTCGGGCGACTCGATCGACGTCGGCCGCGGCCCGATCAAGGTCACCGCGATCCGCAACCCGGCCGAACTGCCTTGGGGCGACATCGACGTCATCATGGAATGCACCGGCATCTTCACCTCGAAAGAGAAGGTGCAGCCGCATCTGTCGACCGGCGCCAAGCGCGTGCTGATCTCGGCCCCGGGCGAGAATGCCGACAAGACCATCGTCTTCGGCGTCAACGACGACACGCTGACCAGGGACGACCTGGTGGTCTCGAACGCCAGCTGCACCACCAACTGCCTGTCGCCGGTCGCCAAGGTGCTGAACGACAGCATCGGCATCGCCAAGGGTTTCATGACCACGATCCACAGCTATACCGGCGACCAGCCGACGCTGGACACCATGCACAAGGACCTGTATCGCGCCCGCGCCGCCGCGCTGTCGATGATCCCGACCTCGACCGGTGCCGCCAAGGCGGTGGGCCTGGTGCTGCCGGAACTGAAAGGCCGCCTGGACGGCGTCGCGATCCGCGTGCCGACCCCGAACGTCTCGGTCGTGGACCTGGTGTTCGAGGCCAAGCGCGACACCTCGGTGCAGGAAATCAACGACGCGATCCGCGCCGCCGCCGACGGCCCGCTGAAGGGCATCCTGGGCTATACCGACGAGCCGCTGGTGTCCTCGGACTTCAACCACGACAGCCATTCCTCGGTCTTCCACATGGATCAGACCAAGGTGATGGAGGGCAAGCTGGTCCGCATCCTCAGCTGGTACGACAACGAATGGGGTTTCTCGAACCGCATGTCGGATACCGCCGTGGCGATGGGCAAGCTGATCTGAGATCCGCGCCCGCGACAAGCAGACGCGCCCCGTCCGGGGCGCGTTTTGCATTCCAGGCCCCGGCCGCGATCAGTCCTTGCGCGACAACCGCTTGACATTGGCCTTGGTGCGGCGGCGATAGGGCCGCAGCGCCGCGGCCATGACCTTGTCGGCACGCTCGCCGCGCCCGGCGGCGCGCAGCGCGGCATGCATGGCCTCGGACGCCGCATTGGCCTTTTCGATGACCATGCGCTGCGGTTCCTCGGCATCCTGGCGCACCAGGCCCATCATCCCGGCGGTACGCCACGCGATCACCATCTGCGATTCCCAGGTCATGCGCGCCATCTGCTGCCAAAGCAGAAGCGGCACCTGCATGCTGGTCTGGTTCATCAATCCGAACACATCCGAATCCCTTCGAGAAGAGCGGTTGAAATAAAATTGCTCTCTGGCTGGGCGATTGCCAAGTGCTTCTTTGGTCCCGCCCATTGCCCTATGGCCTTGCAGCCACGCCCGGTATACAGGGACGGCATGAACAAATCGCTTACGCTTCGACGCCCCGACGACTGGCACCTACACCTGCGCGACGGTGACATGCTGCAGGCAGTGGCTTCATATTCCGGCCATTTCGGCCGGGCGATCATCATGCCGAACCTGGTGCCGCCGGTGGTGACCGGGGCGCAGGCCGCGGCGTATCGCGACCGGATCCGGGCCGCGCTGGGGTCCAAGGTGACGTTGCGTCCGCTCATGACGCTCTATCTGACCGAGGCGACCGATCCCGCCGACGTGGTCGCCGCGCATCGCGACGGAATCATCTCGGCAGTGAAGCTCTACCCGGCCGGGGCGACGACCAATTCGGCCTCGGGCGTGCGCGATTTCGACAAGGTGCGCGGCGTGCTGGACGCCATGGCCGAGGCCGGCATCCCGCTGTGCTTTCATGGCGAGGTGACCGACCCCGCCGTCGACATCTTCGACCGCGAGGCGGTGTTCATCGACCGCGTGCTGGACCCGATCCGCCGCAAGACGCCCGGGCTGCGCGTGGTGATGGAACATATCACCACCGCGGACGGCGTGGATTACGTCAGCGCGAACCAGAACATCGGCGCGACCATCACCACCCATCACCTGGTCATCAACCGCAACCACATCTTGGTCGGCGGCATCCGCCCGCATTACTACTGCCTGCCGGTCGCCAAGCGCGAGACGCATCGCCTGGCGCTGCGCCGCGCGGCAACCTCGGGCGATACGCGCTTCTTCCTCGGCACCGACTCGGCGCCGCATCCGGACCGCGCCAAGGAATCGGCCTGCGGCTGCGCCGGCTGCTTCACCGCGCCGAATACCATGTCGATCCTGGCCCAGGTCTTCGAGGAGGACGGCGCGCTCGACCGGCTCGAGGATTTCACTGCGCTGAACGGCGCCGCCTTCTACGGCCTGCCCGCGAACGAGGACCGCATCCGGCTGGTCCGGCGCGACACGCCCGCGCCCTATCCGACCCATATCCACGCCGGCGACGAGACCGTCACCGTCTTCGACCCCGGCTTCCCGCTCTACTGGCACGTCGAGGATCCTGCATGACCCTGCCCTTCCCCCCGCGCGAGGAGATCGCCCGGCTGACCGCCCGCATGCTGCTGGAAATCAAGGCGGTGCATTTCAACGCGGCCGAGCCCTATACCTATGCCTCGGGGCTGAAGGGGCCGACCTATATCGATTGCCGCAAGCTGATCAGCTTCCCGCGCATCCGCTCGACGCTGATGGACTTCATGGCGGCGACCGTGCTGCGCGACGCGGGCTTCGATGCCTTCGACAATATCGCCGGCGGCGAGACGGCGGGCATCCCCTTCGCGGCGCTGGTCGCGGAACGGCTGGAACTGCCGATGACCTATGTGCGCAAGAGGCCCAAGGGATACGGCCGCAATGCCCGCATTGAGGGGGCGATGACCGAGGGCCAGCGCGTGCTGCTGGTCGAGGACCTGACCACCGACGGCGGCTCGAAGCTGAGCTTCGTCGACGCGATCCGCGAGACCGGCGCGACCTGCGGCCATACCGCGGTGATCTTCTATTACGACATCTTCCCCGAGACCACACAGCGTCTGGCCGACCATGGCGTTCAGCTGCACCACCTCTGCACCTGGTGGGACGTGCTGGCCGAGGCCAAGGCGCAAGGGTTCTACGATGCCGAAACCCTGGCCGAGGTCGAACGCTTCCTGACCGACCCGCGCGCCTGGCAGGCCGAGCATCCCTGATTGCCCCAGGGCAGCGGGATCGTGCCGCCGCAAGCCCGCATGGGTATTTCAGCAACGAAGAATGCATGAGCCGCCGCGTTCGGCTTCTTCGTTGTTCAAATACCCATGCCAAGCATGCAACCGGCACCGCCGGCGGCAATCTGCCCACAGCTTATCCACACGATATCCCGATGGACGCGCGCCCGTGTTCAGGGGATAAGAGCCCCACCCATCCGAACCGCCGGAGGCTTCAGGGATGAGCGAGTTGCGCGCGCTTGAAATCAGGAAACCCAGCGAGATCGCCGAGGCCGCGGCCGCGCAGGCGGTGCCGTTTTCCATCGAGGCCGAGCAGCAGTTGCTGGGCGCGCTCCTGACCAATAACGAGGTCTACGACCACGTCTCGCGCATCATCCAGCCCAAGCATTTCTACGACCCGGTGCATCGCCGCATCTATGAGATCAGCGCCGAGCGCATCGCCCGGAACGCGCTCGCAAGCCCGGTCACCATCAAGGCCTTCATGGAGAACGACGCCGGGCTGAAGGAGCTGGGCGGCCCGGCCTATCTGGCCCGCCTGGCGGGGGCCGCGATCTCGTCCCATGCCGCGCGCGACTATGCGCAGATGATCCGCGAATTCGCCCTGCGGCGCGAGCTGATCAACCTGGGCCAGGACATTTCCGCCCGCGCGGCCACCGTCTCGGTCAGCGATTCCGCCGAGGAGCAGATCAAGGAAGCCGAGCAGGTGCTCTACAAGCTCGGCGAGCAGGGCGTGGCCGAGCGCGGCTTCCAGAGCTTCCTCGCCGCCGTCACCGGGGCGTTGAACGCCGCCAATGCCGCGTTCAGCCGCGGGGGCGGATTGTCCGGGGTCTCGACCGGGCTGGTCGATCTGGACGGCAAGATGGGCGGCCTGAACCGCTCGGACCTGATCATCCTGGCCGGGCGGCCCTCGATGGGCAAGACCTCGCTGGCCACGAACATCGCCTTCAACGTCGCCAAGGCGCACAAGACGGGCGAGCTGCCCGACGGCAGCCATGGCACGGTGGCGGGCGGCGTCGTCGGCTTCTTCAGCCTCGAGATGTCGGCCGAGCAGCTGGCCGCGCGGATCCTCTCCGAAGCGGCCGAGGTGCCGAGCGAATCGATCCGCCGCGGCGACATGTCCGAGGAGGAGTTCCGCCGCTTCGTGAAGGCGGCGCATGACCTGCAGAACTGCCCGCTGTTCATCGACGACACCCCGGCCCTGCCGATCAACCAGCTCGCCGCCCGCGCCCGCAAGCTGAAGCGCACCATGGGGCTTGATGTGCTGATCGTCGACTACCTTCAGCTCTTGCGCGCCGCCAGCGCCAAGGACAGCCGGGTGAACGAGGTCTCCGAGATCACCCAGGGCCTCAAGGCCATCGCCAAGGAGCTGGACATTCCCGTCATTGCGCTCTCGCAGCTGTCCCGCCAGGTCGAAAGCCGCGAGGACAAGCGGCCGCAGCTGTCCGACCTGCGCGAATCCGGCAGCATCGAGCAGGACGCCGATATCGTCATGTTCGTCTTCCGCGAGGAATACTATCGCGAGCGCGAAAAGCCTGCCGACCACGATCTCGACAAGATGGCGAACTGGCAGCAGATCATGGAATCCTGCCATGGCAAGGCCGAGGTCATCATCGGCAAGCAGCGCCACGGTCCCATCGGCACGGTCGAGCTGTCCTTCGAGGGCCGCTTCACCCGCTTCGGCAACCTTGAAAAGCACCGCAGCTGGGACCGATCCGAATGAACCTGCCCGTGCCACTGGTCACGGTCGGCCTGCTGATCGCGTCGAACCTGTTCATGACCATCGCCTGGTATGGGCATCTGAAGTTCAAGGGGACGCCGCTGCTGGTGGTGATCCTGGTCAGCTGGGGCATCGCCTTTTTCGAATACCTGCTGCAGGTGCCGGCGAACCGCTTCGGCTACGGCCATTTCAGCGCCGCCCAGCTGAAGACCATCCAGGAGGTCGTCAGCCTGTCGATCTTCGTGCTGTTCTCATGGCTGTGGCTGGGCGAGAAGCTGACCTGGAACATCGCGCTCGGCTTCGGCTTCATCTGCTTCGGCGCCTTCCTGATCTTCCATCGCTTCGGGCCCGTCGCGCATTGACGCCGTGGGCGGTTGCCTTTGCCCGCGCAACGGGCAATCTAGCGCCATGACCACCCTGCCCCCACCTGCCGCGCGCCGGCCGCATCTGATCACGCTGGTGTCGATCTCGGCCACGGGCGCGCTGTCGATGAACATCTTCCTGCCCTCGCTGCCGGCGATGGCGCGGGATTTCGGGGTCGAATACGGCTTCATGCAGCTGTCGGTCTCGGCCTTCCTGGCGGTCAGCGCGGTGTTGCAACTGCTCTGCGGGCCGATCAGCGACCGTTTCGGGCGCCGGCCGGTGGTGCTGGGCTCCTTCGCCATCTTCCTGCTGGCGACGCTGGGCACGCTTCTGGCCCGCGATCCGGGCTGGTTCATGGCCTTCCGGCTGGTCCAGGCGGTGGTGACCACCGGCTTCGTCGTCAGCCGGGCGGTGGTGCGCGACATCGTGCCCGCCGACCAGGCCGCCAGCATGATCGGCTATGTCACCATGGGCATGTCGCTGGTGCCGATGATCGCGCCGACCCTGGGCGGGGTGCTGGACGAGACGCTGGGCTGGCGCGCCAGCTTCGTCGCCATGGGCGTGGCCGGGATCGCGGTCATGGCGCTGTGCAGCTGGGACCTGACCGAGACCGCGCGCGGCGGCGGCGTGCCGCTGCGCCAGCAGGTCGCGACCTATCCGGTGCTGGCGCGCTCGCAGCGCTTCTGGGGCTATGCGCTGGCCGCGACGCTCAGCGCCGGGTCGTTCTATGCCTATCTGGGCGGCGCGCCCTTCGTCGGCCAGGTCGTGCTGCACCTGTCGCCGGCCGAGGTCGGCTATTGGTTCGCCGGTCCCTCGATCGGCTATGCGCTGGGGAATTTCGTCTCGGCGCGCTATTCGACGCGCATCGGCATGAACCGGATGATCCTGGCCGGGGCGGTGATCTGCTCGGCCTTCCTGATCGCGGCGCTGGTGGTGGACCTGGCGGGCGGGCTGACGCCGCTGGTCTTCTTCGGCGCGGTCGGCTTCATGGGCCTGGGCAACGGCATGCTGCTGCCCAATGCCAATGCCGGCATGATGAGCGTGCGCCCCGAACTGGCCGGCACCGCCAGCGGCCTGGGCGGCGCGATGGCGGTGGCGGGCGGCGCCGGGCTGGCGGCGCTGGCCGGTGCGCTGCTGCATGACGATACCGGCGCGGCGCCGCTTCTGGTCATCATGGCGGTCTCGGCCGTCGCCTCGATCGCCTTCATCCTTTGGGTGATGATCCGCGAGCGGCGGGTGATCCAGGGGCGCTGATCCCCCTTGCCGGCCAGCCTTTGCAAAGCGTATGCCTGTCTTTGCAAAGAGGACGCCCATGGCCACCCAAAAGATCTATGCCGGCGTGGCGTTGCGGGAAACCCGCGCCCGCGCCGGCCTGACGCAACGCGCCTTCGCCGACCGGCTGGGCGTCTCGCTGCCCTATCTGTCGCAGATGGAGAACAACCATCGCCCGGTCTCGGCCGGGGTGCTGCTGCGGCTCGCCTCGGAATTCGCGGTCGACCTGGGCGCGATGGCGGTGGGGGACGCCGACCGCATGGTGATGGACATGGCCGAGGCGCTGGCCGATCCGCTGTTCGACAGCGCGCCGCCCCGCGCCGACCTGCGCCTGGCCGCGACCAATGCCCCGGCGCTGGCCCGCGCCTTCCTGGACCTCTACCGCGCGCATCGCGAGGGGCAGGAGCGGCTGGCGGCGATGGACGAGGCGCTGGGGGCCGGCGCCCAGAACGCCACCCCCTCGCCCTGGGAGGAGGTGCGCGACTTCTTCCATTACTGCGACAACTACATCGACGCGGTGGATCGCGCGGCCGAGCAGTTTGCCCGCACGCGCCCCAACATGCGGCCGCTGGAGCGCGCCATCGCGGGCCTGGCCGAGCGTGGCATCGAGGTGACCCAGGCGGAACTGGGCAGCGGCGCGGTCTATCTGCGCGAGGGCAAGCGCGTCACCCTGAACGCGGCGGCCGAGCCGGCGACCCAGGCCTTCCAGCTTCTGCACCTGCTGGCCCTGGAAAGCCGCGGCGACCTGCTGGAAGCGACGCTGGAACTGGCGCGTTTCCGCAGCGGCTCGGCCCGCGACATCGCCCGGCTGGGGCTGGCGAACTATTTCGCCGGCGCGGCGATGATGCCCTATGCCCGCTTCATGGAGGCCGCCCGGACCGAGCGCCACGACCTCGAGCGGCTGGCGCATCTGTTCCACGCCTCGCTCGAGCAGATAGCGCATCGGCTCTCGACCTTGCAGCGCGGCGGCGACCGCGGCGTGCCGTTCTTCTTCGTCCGCGTGGATCAGGCCGGCACCATCACCAAGCGCCACTCGGCGACGCGGATGCAATTCGCCCGTTTCGGCGGCGCCTGCCCGCTGTGGAACGTGCACCAGGCCTTTGAAACCCCCGGCCGTTTCCTGCGCCAGCTGGCCGAGACGCCGGACGGCAAGCGCTACCTGCTGCTGGCGCGCGACGTGTCGAAACCGGCCGGGGCCTTTGGCGCGCCGGTGCGGCGCTTTGCCATCGGCCTGGGCTGCGAGGTCAGCCACGCCCGCGATCTGGTCTATGCCGACGGGCTGGACGTCGGCAATCCGCAGCTGTTCGAGCCCATCGGCGTGTCGTGCCGGATCTGCCCGCGCCCGGCCTGCCATCAGCGCTCGGTGCCGCCGATGGATCGCCATATCCGCATTCCGCCGGACCGCCCCGGGCCGTTGCCCTACGAAATCGCCTGAGGGCGCCCTGAACGCGACTAGCGGACACCGGTTCCGTCCGATCCGGGCCGGTGCGACAGAATCGCCACGCCGGAACCAGCAGTTCCGCGCCGCTTGGACGCATCTGCCTATTTTACAGGCAGCCCCGAAGGCCCCTCGGCAAAAGGTCTTAGTTCTGCACTGGCCCGCACGGCGCATCGGTAGAATTGCCTATATCCCGCAGGTTTGCCACGCGATGCTCGAATTTCAACTTGGGATTGATATTTGCGTCCGAACGCCGCACCGGCGAATATCCACCAGCCGCTTGCGAGGGATCGGCATCAATCCGCCCAAGTCTTGCGCAGATATTCCTGCGATGTTGCGCTTTGAGCACAGCTCGGATTTATCCGTGCCAGCGCCCACAGACCCGCCCCGCCGGCCGGTCCGGCGAAAACAACATGGACCCGGGACATTGCGCATTACCCATAGCCTGAATTCGGTGCTTGAGCGCTGGTTGCCAGAACAGCGACTCTTCCTGAAGTCGGACAAGACCACCCGCTTCCTGCGGCTGCGTCCGGCGACGCAACTGGTGGCCTTGGGCGGCATCGCGCTGGTCTTCGGCTGGAGCATCATCGCCAGTTCGATCCTGGTCATCGACGCGATCAGCGCCGGGTCGTCGCGCGATCAGGCCCGCCGCTCGCAAACCGCCTTCGAGGCGCGGCTGACCGACCTTTCGGCCGAGCGCGACAGCCGCGCCGCCGAGGCCGCCGCCGCGCAGAACCGCTTCACGGTGGCGCTGGACCAAGTGTCGCGCATGCAGTCGCAGTTGCTCGACTCGGAAGCGCGCCGGCGCGAGCTGGAAACCGGCATGGGCGCCGTGCAGTCCAGCCTGCAACAGGCCGTCAAGGCCCAGCACCAGGCCCAGGCCGAGGCCGATCAGGCCAGCGCGACCGCGCCGGCGGTACGCACCGCCGAATTGCAGGCGGCGCTGGACATCCTTTCGGGCGAGTTGAAGCGCGCCGCCGCGGACCGCGCCGATGCCGTGCGCGAGGCCGAGGACGCCCGCCGCACGGCCGAGGCCGTCTCCATCGAGCGCGACCAGATCGTCGCCCGCAACGACCAGATCCTGACCCAGCTCGAGGATGCGGTGACCGTTTCGGTCAAGCCCCTGGACGAGATGTTCCGCAGCGTCGGCATGAACCCCGACGAGATCCTCGACACCGTGCGCCGCGGCTATTCCGGCCAGGGCGGTCCGCTGAACCCGATCGGCTATTCCTCCAGCGGCAATGCCGAGATCAGCCAGGGCGAGGCCAAGGCCAACGAGATCCTGATCACGCTGGACCAGATGAACAGCTATCGCATCGCGGTCGAGAAGATGCCGCTGGCCATGCCGCTGCAATCGGCCTTCCGCTATACCTCGCCCTATGGCCGCCGCTGGGGCCGCGCGCATGAGGGCATCGACATGGCCGCGCCGGTCGGCACGCCGATCTTCTCGACCGGGGACGGGGTGGTGGTCTTTGCCGGCTGGCAGCGCGGCTATGGCAACCTGGTCAAGATCCAGCACGCGCTCGGCACCGAGACCCGCTATGGCCATATGTCCAAGATTCGCGTGAAGGCCGGCCAAAAGGTGTCGCGCGGCAGCCGGATCGGTGATATGGGCAATACCGGCAGATCGACCGGCTCGCATCTTCACTACGAGGTCCGCGTGAACGGTCGTGCCGTGGATCCCATGAGCTTCATCAAGGCAGCCCAGAATGTTTTCTAAGACCCGAGTGACCGAACCTGGCCCCCGCACCCAGCCGACGCCCGAACCCGAACAGCAGCCGCGCAGCCTTGAGACGACCTACGACATTCCCGCCTCGGCCCCGCAGCGCACCCGGACTGCGCCTTCGGTCCTGTCCCCGGACCTGACCGTCACCGGCAATATCCAGACCCAGGGCGACATCCAGGTCGAGGGCACGGTCGAGGGCGACATCCGCGCCCATCAGCTGGTCGTCGGCGAAAGCGCCACCATCCGCGGCGAGATCGTCGCCGAGGAGGTCGTGGTGAACGGCCGCGTCGTCGGCCGCGTGCGCGGGCTGAAGGTCCGCCTGACCGCCACCGCCCGCGTCGAGGGCGACATCATCCACAAGACCATCGCCATCGAATCCGGCGCGCATTTCGAGGGCTCGGTGCAGCGCCAGGAAGATCCGCTGGCCAATGGCGTGACGCCGAAACTGGCGCCGCCCGCCGCGCGCCCGGCCGCCGCCGCAAGCGCCAGCGACAACTGATCGCGCCACCCGCGCGAAAGACGGTTCCAGGGGCGGCCAGTGGGCCGCCTCTTGCCGTTTCAGGCGCCCTGTTTCAGGTGTCGGGCATCAGCCGGCGATACATGTGCCAGCTGGCATGGCCCAGCACCGGCAGCACTACGAAAAGCCCCAGGAACATCGGCAGGAAGCCCAGGAACAGCAGCCCGGTGATGACCGCCGCCCAGGCCAGCATGACCGGCAGGTTCAGCGTTACCGCCTGGAAGCTGGCGATGATGGCCGAAACCAGGTCGACCTCGCGGTCGAGGATCAGCGGCAGCCCGACCACGGTGATGCCGAACAGCACCGCCGCAAAGCCGGCGCCGATCAGCGTGCCGGCCAGCAGCATGACCAGTCCCCGGCCCTGCAGCAGCAGCTCGGGCGAGGAGGTGATGTTGGTCAGCGCCGAGACGCCCATGAACAGCGCGAAGGTGGTATGGGCGACAAAGACCCAGAACATGAACATGAGCAGGATCACCATCGCCATCGACGGCACCTGGCGGTCCTTCTGCGCCAGCACGACGGACAGCACCTCGCGCCATAGCAGCGGCTGGTCGGATTCGATGCGCCGGCTGACCTCGTAAAGCCCGACGGCGGCGAAGGGCGCGATCAGCGGAAAGCCGACGATGAAGGGCATCAGCCACCATTCCTGGCCCGAGGCCAGGGCCACCGCGGTCAGCACCAGCCCGCCCGCGACGTAGAAGGCCGCGAAGAGCAGGCCGAAGGCCGGGGCGGTGCGGAAATCCCGCCAGCCGGCGGCCAGGACGGCGGGGATGGCGTCGAAGCCGACCACGGCGGGCAACGGAATCTCGTCCGGGCCGGGGTCCGGCAGCGGGTCGGGCAGCGGATCCCGGCCGGGCTCGGGGATCGGCATGGGAATGGGCTTGGGATCCGAATCGGTCACGACCATCAGCGCCTCCGTCTTTCGGCGAAGGTTAGCAGGGAAGCGTTAAAGAAAAAGCCTCAGCGTGCGAAACGCCGCATCAGCGCGGCATTGACCGGCGGCGTCACGAATTTCGACACGTCGCCGCCCAGCCGGGCGATTTCCTTGACCAGCTTCGAGGCGATGGCCTGGCGCCGGGCGTCGGCCATCAGGAACACGGTCTCGATGCTGGCGTCCAGCGCCCGGTTCATGCCGACCATCTGGAATTCGTATTCGAAATCGGCGACCGCGCGCAGCCCGCGCACGATCACCGTGGCGCCGACGTCGCGGGCGCAGTCGATCAGCAGGTTCTCGAACGGATGCACATGGATCTCGCCGCCGGTCTTGCGCGCGATGGCGTCGCATTCGCTGCGCACCATGCCGACCCGCTCTTCCAGATCGAACAGCGGTCCCTTGTCTCGGTTGATGGCGACGCCGATCACCAGCCGGTCGACCAGCGCCATGGCGCGTTCGATGATGTCCAGATGGCCAAGCGTGATGGGATCGAAGGTTCCTGGGTAAAGGCCGATGCGCATGATGGTCCTGTCCTTGCCGATCACACGCAGTCAAACAGGGTTTTTTCGGCGGGTGCAACAGCACCGTGCGTTGCGCAGGGCAACAGCCGCGGCCCGCGACGCAAAAACCCCAGCAAAAGCTGGGGTTTTCGCTGTGATCTGCGTGCACCGCGCGTGCACCGCGCGTACACAGGGTATGCACCGAGGCGGCGGCCTTCGGGGCTTGGCGCGCGCGGGCGCGGGCTCAGTTGCCCATGATCATGCCGGTCAGCGCCTCTTTTTCGGCATGGAGTTCCTTCAGCCGGGCCGAGACGGCGTCGCCGATCGAGACGATGCCCAGCATCTCGCCCGCCTCGTTCACCACCGGCAGGTGGCGGAACCGGCCTTGGGTCATGCGGTCGAGGATCACCAGCGCATCGTCGCCGGTGGTGCAGGTCATCAGCTTGCGGGTCATCACCTCGCTGATCGGCTGGTCCAGCACCTGGGCGCCGCGCCGGCCCAGTTCGCGCACGATGTCGCGTTCCGAAAGGATGCCCAGCGGCACCTTGCCATCCTCGGACACCACGATCGCACCGATGCGCCGCTCGGACAGCAGCCGCGCGGCGTCGGCCACGCTGGCGTCCGGGGCGACGGTATAGATTTCGCCGCTGGCTTTCATCGACAGGATCTGGTTGACGAGCATGCATATTCCTCCTCAGCTCGGGACGGCGACGACCGTCCCTGGCGCCCAGCGTTGCCGCAACCCGCGCTTGCGTCAAGCCCGCTCTTGCACGCCTGCACCCTCAGGCCGAGACCAGCGCCTGAAGCCGCGCCACCTCGGCCCGGATGCCCTGCGCCAGGGCATCCGCCAGCCGGTTCATGCGCTGCGAGCGACGGTCGTCCTGGTGCCGGATCAGCCAGAAGCCGCGGGTCAGCGCGATCTGGTCGGCCAGCACCCGCCGCACCCCGGGGCAGAAGGGAATCGCGAAATCATGCACGATGCCCAGACCCGCCCCGACCCGGATCGCCTGCATCTGCACCGAGACCGAGTTCGAGGTCAGCTGCGCCCAATCGGCGCCGGTCTCGGTCAGGTAGTCGAGCTCTCGGTCGAAGATCATGTCGGCGATATAGCCGATCATGCGGTGGCCGCGCAGATCCTCGCGCGCGCGGATCGGGGGATGGGCGCGCAGGTAATCCTCGTGCCCGGCCAGGTGCAGGTGATAGTCGGTCAGCCGCTGCACCACCAACCGGCCGGCCTGCGGCTGCGAGACGGCGATGGCCATGTCGGCCTCGCGTTTCGACAGGTTGAAGACCCGCGGCAGGGCGACGATCTGGATCTCCAGCCCCGGGTGCGCCCGGGCCATCTCGGCGCAGACCTGCGGCAGCAGGTAATTGGCGCAGCCGTCCGGGGCGCCGATGCGCAATTGCCCGGAAAGATCGCCCGGGCCGGTCAGCGCCTCTTCCGCGCCCGTCAGTGCCATCTCCATCGCCTCGGCATGCGGCAGCAGGCGCTCGCCCTCGGCGGCCAGCGCATAGCCCTGCGGCGTCTTGACGAAGAGCTTCGCGCCCAACCCCTGCTCGAGCCGCGCCACGCGCCGGCCCACGGTCGAGGCGTCGATGCCCAGCCGCCGGCCCGCCGCCGACAGGCTGTCCGCGCGCGCCACCGCCAGGAAGATGCGCAGGTCGTCCCAGTCCATCGCCGATCCCTTTGCAAAAATGCAAAACCCTTTTGCCAGACTTCCTCTTTTTCCGGCAATGCTGCAAGTCTATGATCCGTCCGAAGATGTGAACGGGAGGCACCCATGGAAGAACTGAGCCACTGGATCGACGGCAAAGAGGTCAAGGGCACCTCGGGCCGGTTCAGCGATGTCTACAACCCGGCCACCGGCGAGGTGATCGCCCGCGTGCCGCTGGCGACGCCGGCCGAGCTTGACGCCGCGATCCAGAGCGCCGCGCGCGCCCAGGTCGGCTGGGCCGCCACCAACCCGCAGCGCCGCGCCCGGGTGATGATGAAATTCGGCCAGCTCATCAATGACAACATGGACAAGCTTGCCGAGCTGGTCTCGCGCGAGCATGGCAAGACCCTGCCCGACGCGCGCGGCGACGTGCAGCGCGGCCTCGAAGTGATCGAGGTCTGCATGGGCGCCCCCGCCATGCTGAAGGGCGAGTTCACCGACAACGGCGGCCCGGGCATCGACCTTTATTCCATGCGCCAGCCGCTGGGCGTGGTCGCGGCCATCACGCCCTTCAACTTCCCGGCCATGATCCCGCTGTGGAAGATGGGTCCGGCGCTGGTTTCCGGCAACGCCATGATCCTGAAGCCGTCCGAGCGCGTGCCCTCGACCTCGATCATGCTGGCCAAGCTGGCGCAAGAGGCCGGGCTGCCCGACGGCGTGCTGCAGGTCGTGAACGGCGACAAGGAGATCGTGGACGCGATCCTGGACCATGAGGTGATCCAGGGCGTGGGCTTCGTCGGCTCGACCCCGATCGCGCAATACATCTATGGCCGGGCAGCGACCAACGGCAAGCGCGCGCAATGCTTCGGCGGCGCCAAGAACCACATGATCATCATGCCCGACGCCGATCTGGACAAGGCGGCCGATGCGCTGATCGGCGCCGGCTTCGGCGCGGCGGGCGAACGCTGCATGGCGATCTCGGTCGCGGTGCCGGTGGGTGAGGCGACCGCCGACGCGCTGATCGAGCGGCTGGTGCCGAAGATCGAGAAGCTGAAGGTCGGCCCCTATACCGCCGGCGAGGACGTGGACTTCGGCCCGGTCATCACCAAGGCCTCGCAGGAGCGCATCAACCGGCTGATCGCCTCGGGCGTGGACCAGGGCGCCGACCTGGTCGTGGACGGCCGCGACCTGAAGATCCAGGGCTATGAGAACGGCTTCTTCTGCGGCCCGTCGCTGTTCGACCGGGTGACGCCCGAGATGGAGATCTACAAGGAAGAGATCTTCGGCCCGGTGCTGAGCCAAGTGCGCACGCAGAGCTATGACGAGGCGCTGAAGCTGGTCATGGACAACGACTATGGCAATGGCACGGCGATCTATACCGCCGACGGCGATACGGCGCGCGACTTCGCCAGCCGGGTGAACGTCGGCATGGTCGGGATCAACTTCCCGATCCCGGTGCCGCTGAGCTATTACAGCTTCGGCGGCTGGAAGAAGTCGGCCTTCGGCGACCTGAACCAGTATGGCCCGGACGCCTTCCGCTTCTATACCAAGACCAAGACGGTGACGGCGCGCTGGTTCTCGGGGATCAAGGACGGCGTGGCGCTGAACTTCAAGGCCATGGACTGAACGGAAGAAGCGGGGGGCGCTGCCCCCCGCACCCCCCGGGGTATTTTCGCAACAAAGAAGGCCTATCGGTCCGTCGAGCGCAGCAGGTAATAGCTGCCGCCGCCGATCAGTACGCCGAAGAACCAGCCGTAGGTGCCCCACCAGGAGGGCAGCAGGCTGGTGAAGGTCGGCAGGATCGAACTGAACACCATGCCGATGCCGAAGGCGATGAACGCCTTGACGTGCCAGCCGTTCTGGAAGCGGAACTCGCCATGCTCCTGATACAGTGCCGCGACATCCACCACGCCTTTGCGGATCAGGTAGTAATCCACCATCATGATCCCGAAGATCGGCCCCATGGTCGAGCCGATGAAATTCACGAAATGCGTGGCATTGGTTTCCCAGGGTGCCCAGGGGTAGAGCACCAGCGCGATCAGCGCCGCGATGAAGCCGCCGCGCTTGAAGCTGATGTGTTTCGGGATGGTGTTCGAGAAATCGAAGGCGGCCGAGACGAAATTCGCCACCACGTTGATCCCGAGCGTGGCGATGGCGAAGGTCGCCGCGGCAAGCACCGCCAGGAAGACGCTGTCGAACTTGGCGCTGATCTGGTCGGGATGCAGCAGCACCTCGCCATAGACATGCCAAGCGGCGGTGGTGGTGACGCCGGCGACCAAGCAGAAGGCCAGCAGGTTCACCGGCAGGCCCCAGGCATTGCCCAGCCGCAGCGCGCGCTCGTCCCTGGCATAGCGCGAGAAGTCGCAGAAGTTCAGGTAGAGCGCGGCGAAATAGGTGATCCAGGTCGCCGCCACCGCCGTCAGCGTGACGAAGCTGCCCGGCGTGCCCGGCACGCCTGCGTCCCGGGTCGCCTGCAGCAGCACGTCCTGCGGGATCTCGGCGCCGAAGCTGATCGTGCCCGACTTCACCACCAGATAGATCGCCAGCATCAGCATGGCGAGCCAGACCGCCGGCCCGGCCCAGTCCTGGAAGCGGCGCACCGTCTCCATGCCGTTCTGGATGATGAGCAGTTGCGCGCCCCAGACCGCGAGATAGCAGATCACCTCGAGCGTGGAATGGCCCAGCATGTGGCTGGTCTGATGGAACTCCAGCATCGCCGGGCTGCGCAGCAGCAGCGCCACGATGGCGCCGGAGGCGGCCGAGGTCTGGGCGCCGTACCAGAAGCAGGCGACGACCGCCCGCACCAGCGCCGGGACGTTGGCGCCGAAGGTGCCGAAGCTCGCCCGCGCCAGCACCGGGAAGGGCACGCCCGTGCGCACCCCGGCCAGCCCGACCATCTGCATCAGCCCGTAGATCACCAGCGAGCCGAGGCCGATGGCCAGCACGAAATTCGTCAGGTTGCCGCAGAGCAGGAACAGGCTCGCGGCCAGGTAGTAGCCCCAGAGGCTATGGACGTCCGAGGTCCAGACGTTGAAGATGGAAAACGCGCCCCAGCGGCGCTCCCGCGCCGGGGCCAGATCCTCGTTGTAGAGATTGGGCGAAGGATTCGTGACTTGCATGATGTCCTCACTGTCCTTTGTCGCGCGGCAGGCCGCCGGCAGATGCTAGACCCAAAGCGCCGTTCCCAAAGGGAAATTCGCGCATGCGCCCGCGACGCGGCGCGACTGGTGCAAAATTCGCGCAACATTTCGGCGCTAAGCCGGCGGCACGCCTGAGGGAAGGGAGAGCATGGATTTCGGATTGAGCGAGGAACAGCAGGCGATTTTTGCGCTGGCGCGGGATTTCGGCGCGGCCGAGATCGCGCCGCATGCCCGGGCCTGGGAAGAGGCCGGCACCATGCCGCGCGCGCTGTGGCGCCAGGCGGCCGAACTGGGCCTCGGCGGGGTCTATGTCGGCGAGGACCAGGGCGGCACCGGGCTCTCGCGCCTCGACGCCACGCTGGTCTTCGAGGCGCTGGCCATGGCCTGCCCCTCGGTCGGCTCGTTCCTGTCGATCCACAACATGTGCGGCGGCATGATCGACAAGTTCGGCACCGCCGCGAACCGCGCCCGCTGGCTGCCGCGCCTGTGCAGCATGGAGACGGTGTTCTCCTATTGCCTGACCGAGCCGGGCTCGGGCTCGGACGCCGCGGCGCTGCGCACAAGGGCCGAGCGGGTCGAGGGCGGCTGGAAGCTGAACGGAGCCAAGGCCTTCATCTCGGGCGGCGGCTATTCGGATTGCTACCTGGTCATGGTCCGCACCGGCGCGGCCGGGCCCAAGGGCATCTCGACCATGGTGGTCGAGGCCGGCACGCCGGGCCTCAGCTTCGGCGCCCCCGAGCACAAGATGGGCTGGAAGGCGCAGCCGACCGCCCAGGTGCAGTTCGACGATTGCGTCATCCCCGAGGAGAACCTGATCGGCGAGGAGGGCCGCGGCTTTGCCTATGCCATGGCGGGCCTGGACGGCGGGCGGCTGAACATCTCGGCCGGCGCCCTTGGCGGCGCGCAGGCGGCGCTGGAGGCGACGCTGCGCTACATGGGCGAGCGGCGCGCCTTCGGCCAGACGCTGGACCAGTTCCAGGCGCTGCAATTCCGCCTGGCCGAGATGGAGACGGCGCTGCAATCCTCGCGCATCCTGCTGCGCCAGGCGGCCTGGAAGCTGGACCGGGCCGAGCCGGATGCCAGCAAGTTCTGCGCCATGGCCAAGCTGCATGTCACCGACCGCGCCTTCGAGGTGGCGAACCAGTGCCTGCAACTGCATGGCGGCTATGGCTACCTGGCCGATTACGGCATCGAGAAGATCGTGCGCGACCTGCGCGTGCACCAGATCCTGGAAGGCACCAACGAGATCATGCGGCTGATCGTCGGCCGCGCCCTGCTGGCGGAGCGAGACCAATGACCGAGATGCCCGAAGCCGAGATGCCCGAGGCCGAGATGCCCCAATCCGAAATGATTGCCCGCAAGGACCGCCGCGCCGGTCGGCTGACCTTCAACCGGCCGCAGGCGCTGAACGCGCTGAGCCACGAGATGGTGCAGGTGATCGACGCGGCGCTGCGCACCTGGCGGGACGATCCCGAGGTGGCGCTGGTCGTCATCGACGCCGCGGGCGAGCGCGCCTTCTGCGCGGGCGGCGACATCGCCGCGGTCTATCGCGCCGGGCTCGCGGGCGACCACCGGCTGGGGCGCGCGTTCTTTCGCGACGAATATGTCATGAACGCGCGCATCGCCGGCTATCCCAAGCCCGTGGTCGCCTTCATGCAGGGCTTCGTCATGGGCGGCGGCGTCGGCGTCGGCGGCCACGCCAGCCACCGCATCGTCGGCGAGACCACCCAGGTCGCCATGCCCGAGACCGGCATCGGCATGATCCCGGACGTCGGCGGCAGCTGGCTGCTGGCCCATGCGCCCGGGCGCTGCGGCGAATACCTGGGCCTGACCGGCGCCCGCATGGGGCCGGGCGACGCGATCTTCGCCGGCTTCGCCGACAGTTTCGTCCCCGAGGCGGACTGGCCGGCGCTGAAGGACCGGCTGGCCGAGGCCGGCGACGTGAACCTGATCCTGCCCCACCCCGCCCCCGAGGCGCCGCTCGGGGACCGCGACCTGTCGGCCTTCGGCGGCCAAAGCATCGCCGAGATCACCGCGGCGCTGCAGGCGGCGGGCGACGAAGCGGCGCTGAAGGTGCTGGGCCGCAACTCGCCGCTGTCGCTGGCGGCGACGCTGGCGCTGGTCAGGGCGGCGCGCGGCGACCGCGACATCCGCGAGAGCCTGTCGCGCGAGCTGCGCTTCACCGCCCGCGCCACGGCGGAAAGCGATTTCCTGGAAGGGGTGCGGGCGCAGATCATCGACAAGGACCGCAACCCGCGCTGGTCCGCCGATGCCGGGCCGGCGCATGTCGCGGCCATGCTGGCGCCGCTGGGCGAGGGCGAATTGAACTGGGAGGACAGTGAATGAAGATCGGATTCATCGGATTGGGCAATATGGGCGGGCCGATGGCCGCCAATCTGGCCAGGGCCGGGCATGCGGTCGCGGGCTTCGACCTGGCCGCGCCGATGCCCGAGGGCGTGACCCGGGCCGCGACGGCGGCCGAGGCGGCCTCGGGCGCCGATGTGGTCGTCACCATGCTGCCGAACGGCGCCATCCTGCGCGCGGTGGCGGCAGAGGTGATCCCGGCCATGGCCGCGGGCGCGGTGCTCTGCGACTGCTCGACGGTCGACGTGGAGAGCGCCCGCGCCGTGGCCGCGCAGGCGCAGGCGGCGGGGCTCGGCGCGCTCGACGCGCCGGTCTCGGGCGGGATCGGCGGCGCTGCGGCCGGCACGCTGACCTTCATGGTCGGCGGCTCGGAGGCGGCCTTCGCGACGGTGCGGCCGCTGTTCGACGTCATGGGCCAGAAGGCGGTGCATTGCGGCGTCTCGGGCGCGGGCCAGGCGGCGAAGATCTGCAACAACATGATCCTGGGCGTGACCATGATCGCCACCTGCGAGGCCTTCGCCCTGGCCGACAAGCTGGGGCTGGACCGGCAAAAGATGTTCGACGTGGTCTCGACCTCCTCGGGCTACAGCTGGTCGATGAACGCCTATTGCCCGGCGCCGGGCGTCGGGCCGACCTCGCCCGCCGACAACGGCTACAAGCCCGGCTTTGCCGCCGAGCTGATGCTGAAGGATCTGCGGCTGTCGCAGCAGGCCGCGGGCTCGGCCGATGCCGACACGCCGATGGGGCAACTCGCCACCGCGCTCTACGCCCGCTTCGTCGAGCAGGAGGACGGAAAGGGCAAGGACTTCTCCGCAATGCTGCCGAGATTCGAGAAGCGCGGCCGGTCCGAGGATGATCTCGCCGCTTCGTGAGGGAGCCGATCGCGGGCCTGCGGCGTTTACCCTGGATCAATGAATTCGTGCCAGGCTGAATGCCATGAGACGTGATCGAACCCGCTTCCTTGCGGCCGTGATGGCCGCCGCGCTGGCCGCCGCGATGACTTCGGCGGCCCAGCCCGATCCCGAAAGGCCCGCGGCCGAGGACGCGGCGCCGGCCGCCGCGCCGACCAGCCTGCGGCAGCCGCCGCGCGACGGCGGCGGCAGCCTGCGGGTCGGCGGCACGGTCGATGCGGCGCTGCTGCACCCGGTTACCCGGCCGGGGCTTTACGGCATGAGCCAGCCGCCCGCCGGCAGCCGCTATGGCATCATCGCGGGACAGCTGATCCGCTATGATCCGGACAGCGTGCAGGTGCTGTCGATCATCCGGCAGGTGGACAGGATTCTCGACTAGCCTTGCAGCAATGCGCGGGCGGCGTCCTTGGCGGCCGGGGTGATTTCCTCGCCCGAGAGCATGCGGGCGATTTCCTCTATGCGCTGGCTGGCGGTCAGGGCGGCCACGTGCGAGGTGGTCATGCCGCCTTCGACCGATTTCGCCACCCGGAAATGATGGCCCCCCAGCGCCGCGACCTGCGGGCTGTGGGTCACGACCAGAACCTGCGCGCCCTCGGCCAGCCGGGCGAGGCGCCGGCCGACCGCATCGGCGGTGGCGCCGCCGACGCCGCGGTCGATCTCGTCGAAGATCAGCGTCAGGGCGTCATTGCCGCGCGCCAGGCAGACCTTCAGCGCCAAGAGGAAACGCGACAGCTCGCCGCCCGAGGCGATGCGGTCCAGGGGACCGGCCGGGGCGCCCGGATTGGTGGCGACGGTGAAGGCCGCCGCGTCGCGGCCCTCGGGGCCGGGATCGGCGGGCGTCACCAGCGTTTCGAACACCGCGCGCTCCATCTTCAGCGGCGCGAGCTCGGCCACCATCGCGGCATCGAGCCGCTTGGCGGCCGTGGCGCGCTGGTCCGACAGAGCGGCGGCGGCGCTGTCATAAGCGGCGTCGGCCGCCGCCACGGCCTCGCGCAGGCGCGCCAGGTCGCCTTCGCCGGCGTCGATGCGCGTCAGGCGGCCGCGCAACGCATCGGCCAGCCCGGCCAGGTCATCGGCCAGCACGTCATGCTTGCGGGCCAGGGCACGCAGGGCGAACAGCCGCTCTTCGGTGGCCTCGAGGTCGCGCGGGTCGAAATCCATCGCCTCCAGCGCCGATTCGACGCCGGCCTGCGCCTCGCCCAGCTCGATCAGCGCGCGTTGCAGCGCGGCGGCGGGGGCCTCCAGCCGGCCCTCGGCCCGCTCGGCGGCGGCGTCGAGCCAGCGCGCGGCATCCAGCATCGCGCCCTCGGCCCCCGCGCTGCCCAGGGCCTGCAAGGCGCGCGACACATCCTCGCGGATGCGCTCGGCGCCCTGCATGGCGCGGCGGCGGGTGTCAAGCTCGGCCTCCTCGCCGGGCTGCGGGTCGAGCTTGTCCAGCTCGGCCACGGCATGGCGCAGGAATTCTTCCTCGCCCTTCGCGGCAGCCAAGGCGGCTTCAGCCCGCTCCTGCGCCGCCCGCGCCTCGCGCCGCGCCGCCCAGGCCGCGCGCACGGGGCCGAGGTCGACGGCGGCAAAGGCGTCGAGCAGCAGCCGGTGGCCGCGCGGGTTCAGAAGGCCGCGGTCGTCATGCTGACCGTGCAGCTCCACCAGCGTTTCCGACAGCAGCCGCAGCACCTCGCCCGAGGCGCGGCGGTCGTTGATCCAGCCGGTCTTGCGGCCGTCGCCGCCGTTCACGCGGCGCAGGATCAACTCGTCCGAGACCGGGAAGCCCGCCTCGTCCAGCAGCGTGCGGGCGGGATGGCCGGCGGGCAGGTCGAAGACGGCGGTGACCTCGCCCTGGCTCGCGCCCTGCCGCACCAGATCGGCGCGGCCGCGCCAGCCCAGCACGAAGCCCAGGCAGTCGAGCAGGATCGACTTGCCGGCGCCGGTCTCGCCGGTCAGCACGTTCAGGCCCGGCCGGAAATCCAGGTCCAGCCGGTCGATCAGCAGCATGTCGCGGATTTCAAGCGAACGCAGCATCACCCCATCCTGCCGCGCGTGACGCGCGGGCCTATAGCCACTTGCCTTGGATCACCTGGCGATAGACCCGGGTCAGCCAGCTGTCGCCGCGGGCCTCGGGCTTCAGCCCATGGCCGCGCAGCTGGGCATAGGCGTCCTCGTAGAAGGGCGAGGACTGGAAGTTGTGGCCCAGGATCGCGCCCGCCGTCTGCGCCTGGTCGTTCAGACCCAGCGCCAGATAGGCCTCGACCAGCCGCATCAGCGCCTCGGGCGTGTGGGTCGTGGTCTGGTATTCCTCGACCACCACGCGGAAGCGGTTGATGGCGGCGGTGTAATGGCCGCGCTTGAGATAGTAGCGCCCGATCTCCATCTCCTTCGCCGCCAGATGGTCGAAGGCCAGGTCGAACTTCAGGATCGCCGAGCGGGCATATTCGGTGTCGGGATATTGCTCGATCACCTCGCGCAGCGATTGCAGCGCCTGGAAGGTCAGGCCCTGGTCGCGGCCGATCTCGTCGATCTGGTCGTAATAGGACAGCGCCAGCAGGTATTTCGCATAGGCCGCGTCCTCGTCGCCCGGATAGGTGTCGATGAAACGCTGCGCGGCGCCGCGCGCTTCTTCGTAGTCGCGGGCGCGGTGATAGGAATAGGCCTGCATGATCAGCGCGCGCTTGGCCCATTCGGAATAGGGATAAAGCCGTTCGACCTCGGTGAAGTACTTCACCGCGTCCTTCGGCTTGCGCGTGTTCTCAAGCTCATACTCGCCGCGCTTGTAGATTTCCTCGGCGGTGAAATTCTCGAATGATTCGGGCGTTTTGCTCGCGCCGCCGCCACAGCCTGCCAGAAGGCCAATCGACAGCACAGCCGCGACCAAGGAACCCGATCTGATGCCTGTCATTCCACCCTGCCCGTCAGAATCTTGCGTCGCCGCGACGGCGTCAGGCCGCGCGGCCCGGTCGTCCTAGCACAGAAAATCGGGCTGCGCAAAATGCCAAAACCGGAAAATCTGCGGCCCGGCCGTCACCTTCAGGCGACGGCCAGCTGGCGGAGTGGCGCAGCCATGCGCGCGGCCGCGGCGATCACGCCGGCGCCCGGCAGGCGGCTTTCCATTTCCGGGGTCAGCGTGACCCATTCCCAGGCATCGGGCTGGGCGAAAAGCGCACGCAGCAGCTTGTTGGTCATGGCATGGCCGGCGCGGTGGCCGGTATAGCGCGCCAGCAGCGGCGCCCCGGCCAGCGCCAGGTCGCCCACCGCATCCAGCATCTTGTGGCGCACGGCCTCGTCCCGGTGGCGCAGACCGCCGGGCGACAGCACCTTGTCGCCGTCGAAGACCACGGCGTTCAGATAGGTGCCGCCAAGCGCCAGCCCGTTCTGCTGCATCCGCACCACGTCGGCCTGGCGGCAGAAGGTGCGGCTGTCCATCAGCTCATGCACGAAGCTGCCGTTCGCCATGTCCAGCGACTTTTCCTGATGGCCGATGGCGGCATCGGTGAAGTCGATGTCGAAATGCATTTCGAGGTGGTCGGCCGGCGACAGGCGGGCAAAGCCCTCGCCCATCTGCACCTCGACCGGGCGCAGCACGCGGATGGCGCGCAGGGGCGCGTCGGCTTGCTGGCGCAGCCCGGCCTCGAGAATGCCTTGCACGAAGGGCGCGGCCGAGCCGTCGAGGATCGGCACCTCGGGTCCGTTCACCTCGACCACGGCATTGTTGATGCCGGTGCCCGACAGCGCCGCCATGACATGCTCGACCGTCGAGACCGTGGCGCCCTGGCCGTTGTCCAGAAGCGTGCACAGCTGCGAGGGCGTCACCCGGTCCCAGCGCGCCGGGATGCGGGCGCGGTCCAGGTCGGTGCGCACGAAGACGATGCCGTGATCCGCCGGCGCCGGCAGGATCGCCAGCCGCACGGCCGCACCGGAATGCAGTCCGACGCCGCGGAACTGGGCTTTCTGAGCGATGGTGGTCTGCATGGTCTGGCCTGCCGGTTCTGTGAGTCGTCGTCGCAAGGGATTCTCGCGGCGTGACATTCAGTTAGGCATGGGGCTGCACTTCCTCAATTAACGAATTGTAACGGGGTGAAACAATCCATGCCGCGGTGCGGAAATATTCCGCCGATGCCCGGCAAGACCCTGATTTCGCCAATGAAAAAGGACCGCCGAAGCGGTCCTTCCAGATTCTCGGGGCGAAAACTTGTGAACGCCTCAATTGGCCTGGCGGCGCAGGAAAGCCGGGATCTCGACATTGTCGCCGCTGCGATCCGGGCTGGCCAGATCGTCGAAGCCGGCATCGAATCCGCCGCTGCGACGGGCCTGCACCCGCTCGCTGACGCGCTCGGCGATGGTCGAGGGCGCGGGCTTCTCGGCCTGTTCGCCATGGCCCGAGATGCGTTCCAGCATGCGGCTGAGGCCGGCCATGCGGCCCTGCCCGCGCGCCGCATCGGCGGCCGGCTGCTGCTGCGGGGCCGGACGGCCTTGGGCGGCGGCCTGGCGCTCGGGCGCCTTCTGCACGGCGGCGGCCAGGCGCTGCATCACCGCATCCGAGGGCGTGCCGGCCGGCGCCGGGGCACGGCTCGGGGCCACGAAGCCGCCGGCATCGCCGTTCAGCGCGTCGCGCGTCGGCGCGGCGGCCGGCTGGCGCAGCTCGGGCTGATAGGCCGGGCGCGGCATGTCCTCTTCCTCATAGCGCGCGGCGGGGGCCGCGGGCTGCGCCTGCACGCGCGGCTGCATCACCGTCTGCGGCGCGGCTTCCGCCGTCGGCGCGACGCGGCGCGGCGGCACCGGCAGCTCTTCCTCGACGCGCTGGGTGACCGGCGGGTTCTGGGTCAGCGGCTCTTTCATGCCACGGCGCGGCGCCGGGATCTCGGCCGCCGAGGCGTCGATGCCGGTCGCCACGACCGAAACGCGGATCGTGCCTTCCATCGAGGGATCCATGGTCGAGCCGACGATGATATTGGCATCGGCATCGACCTTCTCGCGGATCTTCTCGGCCGCCTCGTCCATTTCGAACAGCGTCAGGTCGTAGCCGCCGGTGATGTTGATCAGCACGCCCTTGGCGCCGTTCAGGCTGATTTCGTCCAGGAGCGGGTTGGCGATGGCCTTCTCGGCCGCCTGCACGGCGCGGTTCTCGCCCGAGGCCTCGCCGGTGCCCATCATCGCCTTGCCCATCTCGTCCATCACCGCGCGCACGTCGGCGAAGTCGAGGTTGATCAGGCCCGGGCGCACCATCAGGTCGGTCACGCCCTTGACGCCCTGATAGAGCACGTCGTCGGCCATGGCGAAGGCTTCGGTGAAGGTGGTCTTTTCGTTGGCCAGGCGGAACAGGTTCTGGTTCGGGATGATGATCAGCGTGTCCACGACCTTCTGCAGGGCCTCGACGCCCTCCTCGGCCTGGCGCATGCGCTTGGTGCCTTCGAACTGGAACGGCTTCGTCACCACGCCGACGGTCAGGATGCCCATCTCGCGCGCGGCCTGGGCGATGATCGGCGCGGCGCCGGTGCCGGTGCCGCCGCCCATGCCGGCGGTGATGAAGCACATATGCGCGCCCATCAGGTGATCGACGATATCCTCGATGGTCTCCTCGGCGGCCTTGGCGCCGATCGAGGGCTTGGCGCCGGCGCCCAGGCCTTCGGTCACTTTCGGACCGATCTGGATGCGGCTGTCGGCTTTCGAGGATTGCAGCGCCTGGGCGTCGGTGTTCGCGACGACGAATTCGACCCCTTCCAGCTGCTTGTCGATCATGTTGTTGACCGCGTTGCCACCTGCCCCACCGACGCCGAAGACGGTGATGCGCGGCTTCAGTTCCTGTTCGTCGTTCAGCATCAGGTGGATCTGCCGTTCCATGTCTCGCCTGCCTTTTCGTTTGCCGGACGCAGTTGGCCCGGTCGAATCCCCATTACCCGCAAGCCTAGCCAGATTCGGCCCGACCGTCACCCGAAAAACACAGTCAGACCACCAAATATGGCGGTCTGGCGAGGCGTTTTAGGCGGTATCTTGCCCATTCTCCAGCATGTGGTGTGGACGGGTGTCCGCACCACCGCATCGGCGCCGCTTTCAACTACCAGTTGTTGCGGAACCAGCGATAGGCCCGGCGCAGGCTGCGCGCCGGATAGTGTTCGGCGGGCATGTCGAAATCCCACCACTCGTCCTGCGGATGCGCGGTCAGCAGCGACAGCCCGATGGCCGAGGAGAAACCCGGCGCGGTCGCGTTATGCGGCAGGCCCTGGATGCGCAGCGGCCGGCCGATGCGCACGTTCTGCCCCAGCATGCGCGCCGCCAGCACATCGAGCCCCGGGATCTGGCTGCCGCCGCCGGTCAGCACGATCTGGCGCGAGGGCATGGAATCGAAGCCGGCCGCATCCAGGATGCCGGCGACGTTTTCCAGGATCTCCTCGACGCGCGGGCGCATGATGCCGATCAGGTCGGCGCGGCTGACGGCGCGGCGGTCGGTGTCCCAGTCGCCGGTCTCGCCGCCCAGCTCGATCATCTCGCGGTCGTCGCGGCCGGTGGCCTCCAACCCGCCATGCAGGGTCTTCAGCCGCTCGGCCACGGCATGGCTGACGCGCAGACCCTTGGCGATGTCCTGGGTGATCAGCTCGCCGCCGAAGCGCACGGCATCGGCAAAGATCATGTGCTTCTTGATGAAGATCGACACGCCCGTGGTGCCGCCGCCCAGATCGACGCAGGCCGCGCCCAGCTCCTGCTCGTCCTCGACCAGCGCGGCCAGGCCCGAGGCATAGGAGGCCGAGGCCACCCCCGCCAGCTCCATGTCGCAGCGCCGGATGCAATGCACCAGGTTGCTGGCCGCGTCGCCGTCGATGGTCAGCACGTGCATGTCGCAGGCCAGCCGGTTGCCCGATTGGTCGCGCGGGTCCGACAGCCCCGAGCGGCCGTCCAGGGCGAAGTTCACCGGCTGGGCATGCAGCACCTCGCGGCCGCGGCCGAAATCCGGCACCTCGCAGGCGGCCAGCACGCGGGCGACGTCGCCCTCGCCCACCTTGCCGGCGGGCAGCGGGATCTCGCCCGCCAGGCCATAGCTTGCCGGGCGCGCGCCCGAGATGCAGGCGATGACGTGATCGACCCGGACGCCCGCGACCTTCTGCGCCGACTGGATGACGGTGCGGATGGCGCGCTCGGTCTCGGCCATGGTCTCGATCTCGCCATAGCGCATGCCGCGCGAGCGGGTGGTGGCGGTGCCGATGACGCGGAAATTCGACTGGCCGGCCATCGGGCCGACGCCGTCCGTCTCGCGGAACTGGCTCGGGCCGTCGAATTGCAGCACCAGGCAGGCGATCTTCGAGGTTCCGATGTCGAGGACCGCGATGACGCCACGCTGCATCGCCTGGCGGCGCATCTGCCGCATCGCGCGCTGGCCCTGATACAGATCCTTCATCTTTCCCGCCCCTTCAGCCTGTTAGCCGCTTTTCTTCTTGCCGTTTGCAGATTTCTGTTCCGTCGTCTCGACCGCGATCGGCTTGCCGTCCGGGCCAAGCTCGGGCTGGCCGCGGGCGCGGCGGATGGCGTTCTGCGCCTCGAGCCCCAGCCGCACCACCGGCCGCTGCTGCTGGCGCAGGTCCACGACCGCGATGTCGCGATCCAGCATGTGCTGGGCGCGGTCGATGGCGATCGCGCGCTCCAGCGCCTGCAGCGCGCCGTTCTCGGGCAGCTTGATGCGCTGGCCGCGGTCCAGCACCACGTCCCAGCGCCGCTCGCCCATGCGCTCGAGCCCGCGCAGCCGCGGCAGCACCGGGCCGGCGGCGTCGATCAGCGCCAGCGCCTCGGCGGCGGCGCGGTCGGCCCCCTCGCCCGAGATGATCGGCAGGTCGCCCCGCACCTCGCGCGCGGTGACCGAGGCGACGCGGTGCCCGGTCTTGTCCAGCAGCTCGATGCCGCGGGCATGGCGCCACAGCACCGCCGGCACCCGTTCCGTCACCACGGCCGACAGCACGCCGCCGGGCTTGATGCGCAGGTCCACCGCCTCGACGGCATCCAGCTTCAGCACGCGCTCGCGCAGCTTTTCCAGGTCCAGATCGAAGCTCGAGGCCGGCAGGTCCACGGGCAGCATGGCGCGCAGCCCCTTGTCCACCACGGGCGAGGCGCCTTCGATGGTCATCATGCGGACCATGAATTCGTCGCGGTGCTGGACCTTGTCGACGATGGCGTCGATGCCGCCGGTCAGGTTGGCGCGCCGCGTGTCGTCCGACAGCCAGATCCCCGCCACCAGCGCCGCCAGAAAGGCCGGCAGGCCGACATGCACCAGCCGCCGCACCAGCGGGCGCAGCATCATCCGGTTCAGCCGATAGGCCAGCCGCGAGGGCGCCGGGTCCTTGCGCACCGGGCGCGGCTGCTGCGAGGGCGCCGGGCGCGAGGGCACGTGCCGCACCGGCGCCGGCCTTCCGCCATCCCCTTGGCCGCGATGGAAATTCAGCCCCTGCATAGCGCCTCCTCGACGATCCAGCGGCAGAGCGCAGGGAAATCCATGCCGACATGCGCCGCCTGTTCCGGCGCCAGCGAGGTCGGCGTCATGCCGGGCTGGGTATTGGTCTCGAGGATGATCAGCCCGGCCAGCCCGCGCGATTCGTCCCAGCGGAAATCGCTGCGCGACAGGCCGCGACACCCCAGCGCCTGATGCGCCCTGACGGCGAAATCGCGGCAGGCAGCGTAGATCTCGGCCGGGACTTCGGCCGGGATGACGTGGCGCGAGCCGCCGGGCTTGTATTTCGCATCGTAGTCGTACCAGCCCTCGGTGACGATCTCGGTCACGCCAAGCGCGCGGTCGCCCAGCACGGCGACGGTCAGCTCGCGGCCGGGGGCATAGGTCTCGACCATGACCCGCGCCGGCATCTGGTCCGACAGCTGCGGCGGCGCATTGGCGGCCTCGTGGACGATATAGACCCCGACCGAGGAGCCCTCGTCGTTCGGCTTGACGACATAGGGCGGCGGCAGGACGTGGCGGGCGCGCACCTCGGCCGCATCGGCGATGACGCTTTCCAGCACCGGCAGGCCCGCCTCGCGAAAAGCCTGCTTGGCCCGGGACTTGTCCATGGCCAGCGCCGAGGCCAGCACGCCGGAATGGGTATAGCGCAGCCCCAGCCATTCCATCAGGCCCTGGACGCAGCCGTCCTCGCCCCAACGGCCATGCAGCGCGTTGAAGACCACGTCCGGCGCGGATTCGGCCAGACGCGCGGGCAGATCCCTGCCCGCATCCAATTCGACGACGTCATAGCCCGCCTGCCGCAGCGCATTCGCGCATTCCCGCCCGGACGAGAGGGAAACCTCGCGTTCGGCCGAGGGTCCGCCCATCAGGACCACGACTTTCGGGGCTGTCCTGCTCGACCTGCCCGCCAATTTTGCCTCATTCTCCCGGTTTGTCCGGGTGTTTATCGCGGCAGGATAGCGGGTTGCGGGGAATCGCAAAAGTCCCTTTTCGCGCTTGGCGCGAGATTTCCGGGGATGGCGGCGGGTTACGGCTCACCCACGCGGATGACCTCCCATTGCAGCTCGTGCCCCGAGCTTTCGCGCACCTTGTCGCGGACCAGCTCGCCCAGGGATTCCAGCTCGGCCGCCGTGGCGCCTTCGGCGTTCAGCAGGAAGTTCGGATGCTTTTCAGACATTTGCGCCCCACCCAGCCGATGGCCGCGCAGGCCGGCGGCGTCGATCAGGCTCCAGGCTTTCAGCTCATGCGAATCGTCGGCCCGCCCGGTCGAGGAAAAGCCGGCCGGGTTGCGGAAGGTCGAGCCGGCCGAGCGGTCGCGGGTCGGCTGGCTGGCGTCGCGGCGCGCCAGCTGGTCGTCCATTTTCGCAGCGAGTTCAAAGGGTTCTCCCGGGGCGGCGCGGAAGGTCGCGCGGGTCACGACCCAGCCTTTGGGCAGGTCGGAGTGGCGATAGGCGAGGTTCAGCGCATCGGCGGGCAGATCGCGGATGCTGCCGTCGCGCGCCACCGCCCGGACCGAGACCAGGTGGTCGGCGACATAGCTGCCATAGCAGCCGGCATTCATGCGCACGGCGCCGCCGATGCTGCCCGGGATGGTGCGCAGGAAGGTCAGGTCGCGCCCGGCCTCGGCCGCCCTGCGCGCGACGTGGGCATCCAGCGCGGCTGCGCCGGCAGTGACGGTTTCCCCCGCGATTTCAATGGCGTTGAAACCGCGACCCAGCCGGATCACCACGCCGCGGATGCCGCCGTCGCGCACGATCAGGTTCGAGCCGACGCCCATCGGAAACACCGGCACGGCGGGGTCGAGCGCGGCCAGGAAATCGGCCAGGTCCTGTTCGTCGGCGGGCTGGAACAGCCAATCCGCCGGGCCGCCGACGCGCAGCCAGGTCAGCTCGGCGAGCGGGCGGTTCGGGGTCAGGGCGCCGCGGGGCGTGGGCAAGCTGTGGGTCATGGCCCCGCGTGGTTAATCGCCGTTGCGCGGGGCGTCAATCGGGCGCGCGTTGCGGGGTGATGCCCCGGGGACGGCGAAGCGCGGATTGGCCAGCAAATGCTAGGGTTTTGGCTGTGACCGGCGTGCACAGGGCGTACACCGCGGGTACACAGGGGATGCAGCGTCAGGACGATCAGTTTGAACTCGAACCCGATGCTACCGCGCCAAGCGTGCTGATCGTCAATCTCTCGCTTGGCAATGAGCGACGTTCTTTCCAGTTCGTGCCGTCGGCTTGGCTCGTCTGCTCGATCGGCTCGCCTATCGTCATGGCATCCTGTTTCTCGTGAGTGCTGGCAACGTCAAGGAAGCCTTTGGCATCCCTGCTTTTGCGACAAGACCGGCGGATGTTCTCGCCTGCCGAAACAATCACCGGCGTGACGGTGGGTGCTGCGAATGACGATTGGGGTTTCGCCGGCCGACCGTCGCGGTGCCCGTGCCGTCACCGATCCGTTTCCCGACATGCGGGCAGCAAGTCCGTCCCGGCACACCGATCGACGAACCCGGATCAGGTCGCCCTCCACCTCCCTGTCATGCGCCCGCCTTGAGATCGGCACCGGCGATCTCGCGCCAGGTCTCGCGCAGCCAGTGGGCGATGGCGACGTTCTGCTCGAACAGCGAATAGCCGACGCCGCCGCCGTAATCGGCCATGTCGATCATGTCGGTGGTCAGCCAGCGCAGCGGGCTGTCGGCGCGGTCGTGGTGATATTGCAGCACCCTGCGGGCGACATGCTTGCTGGGCTCGACCTTCCAGGCGTGCCAGTCATGGTCCCATTCGCCGGGCGCCGGGCGCAGGAACGGATACTGACAAGCGCGGCCGTAACGTCCGCCCGGCCCCATCATCGCGGTGTTCTTCGGCCCGTTCGGCGCCACCGGCCGGGTCTGCAGCCAGACCACCATGTTCTGCGCCATCCATTCGTCGATGACATTGCCGGACTCGTAGGGATCGAGGATCAGCCGGCCGCTTTCGACATCGGCGCGGATGCCGCAGGCGTCCTGTTCTTCGGGGCTTTCGATCTTCAGCAGCACATGGGAATGGTCCAGCACGAAGTTGAACGGCACGCCCCGCGCGCGGACCTTCTCGGCCACGGGGGTGATGCGGCGGAAATCCTCGGTAAACATGTAGATATGCACCTCGGCCGCGATGGTGATGCCGAGCCTGTCGCCCTCGTCGACGGCGCGCAGGTAGAATTCCACCACCTCCTCATCGGTCACGACATGGCCCTGCGCGTGATGGGTCAGGATCATCAGGTTGTGGCATTCGGCGCCGGCGCGCTGCGCCCATTCCAGGTTGTGCCGCAGCAGGCCCTCGTCCCGGCCGACCTGATAGGTCCAGAGCCCGGTGGTCATGGGAACGCCGAAGCGGTTCGAGGCCTCGACATAGGCGCGTTCCTCGCCGGGCTGGGGGATGCGGTCGAAATGGTCGAAGACGCCGCTGTCGCGCAGCAGGCGGAACTGCTCCTCGACCGGCAGGGGGGCGCGATGCATCACGCCACGGCCATTGCAGCCGAGCGACAGGTTCTTATCGGTCATGATTGGCTCCTATAATGCGATGCTGACGGCGCCCTGCGGACGGCCGCAGCAGGTCAGCACCATGCCCTGTTCAAGTTCGCCGGGGGCGAGGCCCTCGGTATCGTCCATGGCGACCTGCCCGGCGCTGCAATGCGCCTTGCAGGTGCCGCAAAGCCCCATCTGGCAATTGGTCGGCACGGCGATCCCCTCGCGCGAGGCGACATCGAGGATGGTCTCGCCCGGCCGATAGGGCGCGGTCCGGTTCGACAGGGTGAAATGCACCAGGTTCTGGCCCGCATTCGCCGGCTGATGATCGACGGGCGACGGGGCGGCACTTGCGGCAGGTTCCCCGCCATCGGGACGCAGGCTTTCCGGCGTGGCGCCGTCGGGATTGCGCCGCTCGGCCGGATCGCCGAAGCTCTCCTCATGGTAATGCGCCATGTCGAAGCCCGCCGCGCCCAGCATCGCCCTGACCGCCCGCATATAGGGCGCGGGCCCGCAGGTCAGGACCGTGCAGTCATGCAGGTCGGGCACATGCGCCTGAAGCATGTCACGGGTCAGGAAACCCGCCTCCATGCCCGGCAGGGCGCCCCGTTCGCAGATGAAGCCCGGCGTCATGCCGCCGCGCGCCGCGATCGCCGCAAGCTCGCCCTGGAACAGCAGGTCCGCCGGGCTGCGGGCCGAATGCAGGAAACTCACGCGATATGCGGTCTCGCGCCGGTCCTGCAAATAGCGCAGCATCGCCATCATCGGCGTGATGCCCGAGCCGCCCGAGAGCATGACGATATGCCGGCGCGGCGCGACCGAGAACAGATCGAAACTGCCGCCGGGACCCTGCGCGGCCAGCCGGTCGCCGATGCGCAGCACGTCATGCATGTAGCGCGAGACCAAGCCGTTCGGATCGCGCTTGACGGTCAGCGTCAGCAGCATCGGCCGCGAGGGCGGCGAGGCGATGGTGTAGGAGCGCGGCACCAGCACGTCGCCATGCCGCAGCCGCAGGGTCAGGAACTGTCCCGGCCGGTGCAGGCGCAGCGGCGCCTTATCCCCCGCATCGGGCAGGACGCGAAGGTGGAACGACTTCACGTCATGGGTTTCGGTTTCGATGTCGACGCATTCCAGCGTCAGCCGGGTCGGGGTCCATTGCGACGGCAGGGGCTGCAGCATGGCTCAGATATCGTCGCGTTCGGTGTCGAGGAACGCCTTCAGCGCCTCGGGCCCCTGCGCCTTGGCCTTGCAAAGCGCGTAGAGCAGCCGGCGATAGGTCAGCGACACCTTGTCGGGCGCGACCGCGATCTCGTCCCGGGGGTGCGGGATCTGCTCGGGGTCCTGGCTTTCGACGATATCGACATCTTCTTCCAGGATGCGCATCTGCTGGTCGATATGCGGCTGGTCCGGCCCGTCCAGATCGCCGTTCCGGCAGGCGAACCAGAAGCTGCGGCAATGGATGTCGTCCAGCGGCGTCGCCCAGACCCAGAGCACGGTGCGGGCGCCGTTCTGCAAGGTCAGGTCCACGCTCACGCCGAAGGGCAGCCGGATGGTGTAGTCCGAAAAGGCCAGCGGAGAGAAATTGCCGCTGGCATCGACCGCATTGCGCGCACCCTCGGGCGGGGCATAGCGGAACCGCATCCGGCCCTCCTTGCGAAAGGCGATCTGCGGGGTCAGGAAGGTCACATGCCCGGCGCTGCCCAGGGTCTCGGGATGGACGAAGGGGAAATGCGCGAGATCGGTATAGTTCTCGACCCGCCGCGCCGAATGGGTCTTCCAGTCATAGCTGGGGCCGGGCACGCAGCGGAAGGCCGGGTCGTCGAAGACCGGATGCTCGGGGATCGCGGTCCCGGCGCTGCCGTCCAGCCGGACCCAGACCAGCCCGTAGCGTTCGGCGCAGTCATAGCTGATGGCCTTGGCATTCGGCGGGATCGGCCCGTCGGGTGCAGCCGGAATGCCCTTGCAGGACCCATCCGCGCCCCATTGCCAGCCGTGATAGGGGCATTGCACGCTGTCGCCCCGGTTCCAGCCCAGGTGCAGCTTGGCCGAGCGATGCGGGCAGCGGTTGTTCATCGCCGCCACGCCCGAATCCAGCCGCGCGATCACCAGTTCGGTGCCCAGCAGCCGGGCGCAAAGCAGCTCGCCCCGTCCCTTGTCGGATTCCGCCAGTTCCTTGACTGTGCAGACCGGGTGCCAGAAATAGCGCCAGGTGTCGTTGTCCAGAAAGCTCTCGCCCATGTATCGTCCTCCCGATGAATGAAGCTGGCCGGCCCCCTGCCATTGCTACGGCAGAGGGATTTCGTTACACATAATAACGTTACTACATGTAACGCTATTAAGCCGACTCGCCCGGTTCTGGCAAGGGGGAATTGCCGTGGAGACAGACAGAAAGCCGCGTGGCCGCCCGATGGACGAGGAACTGGGCGCGCGGGTGCTGGGCGCGACCTGGGCGCTCCTGGCCGAAAAATCCCTGTCCGAGCTGACCCTGAACGAGATCGCCGGCGCGGCCGCGACTAGCCGCCCGGCGCTCTACCGGCGCTGGAATTCGGTCGAGGCCATCGTGATCGACGCCTTCCTCGCCATGGTCGAGGACGAGGTCCCGACCCCCGGCATCGCCGAGCCGGCGCTTGCGCTGCAGGAATACATCGCCTCGCTGGCGCGTTTCCTGCAAGGCCGGGTCGGCCGGGTGATCGCCGAGCTTCTGGGCCGCGCGCAGAACGACGAGGCGCTGATGGCGGCGTTTCACCAGGGCTTCCTGGTCCCGCGCCGCAACCATGCGCGCGAACTGATCGAGCGAGGCCAGGCGGCCGGCGTGTTCCGTGCCGACCTGGACCTGGACCTGATCATCGACCTCTATGCGGGCCCGCTCTATTTCCGCGCCTTCTCGAAGCATGCGGCGCTGGATCGGGAATTCGCGGACGGGTTGGCGCGGCTGGTGGTCGAAGCCCTGCGCCCTTCAGGCGGCGCAGCCGACTGAAGCGAGTTGCAGGCAGGTGGGTGATCCGCCCCCATATCGGCACCGTAGCGATTGCGCCGCTCCATAGCGCAGGAAGGGGCCGAGCCTGATCAGGAACGTTCGCGGGATGTCCACATAGGGTGCAGCCGATGATGGCTGCTACGTCGCGGCCATGACGATCCCGCTATGGGCGATCGGGTCCAGGGCGGCGGCATCTGGTTGTAGAAGGCGGGGGCAAGCGTCGGGATCAGGCCCAGCACGATCAGGATCGCCCCGGCCATGACGCAGACCCATCGGCTTTTTGCGCCCGTGACGCCGACGAGGCCGATATTCTGCGAATAGGAGACATAGGGGAAAGTGTTGAAGATCCCGCCGATGATCGAGCCGGTCCCGTCGACGCTCGCCCCTCGGTCATGCGCTTCTCGTCCAGAGGTTGCTCGACCATTTCTTCCACGGCCAGCAGCATTCCGGCGGTCTCGGCCATGACCACGACCATGACGATCGACAGCGACAACCCTTGACGTTGACCTGGTAGCACAGATCCCATTCCTCGGCGGGAATATCCAGGAAAGAGCCGAAGCTGGCCGATTTGAAGAAGCCCGCATTGTTCAGCAGCCGGTGTCCGGCTTTCGCGGGCGGGGCAGGATCTTCTGCCCATCGCCGAGCGTATCCTGGCCGATCTGCGCCGGATCGAGGATGCGGCGGGCGATTTCGCCATCCTTTCGCGGGGCGAGGTGCGCGTCGCCTGTTCGGCCGTTTCCGCGGCCGGCCCCCTGCCGGTCGCGATCCGCAGGTTCGAGCGCGACTTCCCCGGCATCCGCGTCACGATCAAGGATACCGCCGAGCAGAACCTGGCGGATCTGGTGCGCGGCGACCATGTCGATTTCGCCATTTGCCACGCAGGTCGAGACCGATCCGTGCATCCATCAGGAACTGCTTCACAGCGATCAGATGGCGGCCTATGTCGCGCCGGACCCGCCCTTCGCCCGGTCAGAAACGATCCGCTGGAGCGAGCTTGGCGATACGCCCCAGGTCTTGGGCATTGTCAGGGACAACGCCGTCTGCATGCGGCTGATGACGACCCTGGCGTTGGGCCGGTGACCTCGTCTGCCTTCATCAGCATGATCGATATCGAAGTTCCCGGGCCGTCGGCCAATCCTGGGACTGACCCCGATGCTCAAGCGATCGGGCGAAAGCCATCGGATCGGACGGGTGTCCGATCCGCTTGCTGGGCAGCTTGCCGAAGGCGGAGTGGCTTCTGACCGACCGGGGCTACGATTCGATCGGTTCAGGGATGCGCTGAAAAGACAAGGGAATAAGACCCCTGCAAGCCGGAAGTTGCGTGGCAAGTATCAGGCGCTACAAACGCCGCAACAGGATCGAGATCATGTTCGGCGGGCTGAAAATTGGCGCCGGGTTGCCACCCGCCATGACAAGTGCCCGCGGGTCTTCCCTTCCGCCAGAGCCCCGCCGCAACCGTTTCTGATCCGAGAACGAGTGCTGCCTAGATCACGGCCCTGCGATACAGGTGCCAAGTCGCGTGGCCGAGGATGGGCAGCACGACGATCAGCCCGGCGAAGAACGGAATCATCCCCAGCACCAGAGAGACGGCGACGATCAGGCCCCAGAGCGCCGTCGCCCCCGGATTGCGGCGCGCCACGGCGAGCGAGGTCGCCAGCGCCACCGGCACGCCCACCGGGCGGTCGATCAGCATCGGGAACGACACCAGGCTGACGCAGAGCACCACGGCCGCAAAGACGAAGCCGATGCCGAACCCGGCCATGATCATCGTCCAGCCCGCCCCGGTGGCGACGGCATCGTGAAGGAAGACGCGGAGACTGTCATAGGGCTCGGGCCCCAGGGTGACGGTCCAGATCGCATGCGCAGCGATAAGCCAGAGGGCGAAGATCACCGCGAGAAGGCAGCCCAGCGTCAGCACCGGCCCCAGCACCCGACCGGTCAGCGTGGCCAGTGCCGCGCCCCAATCCGTCTGCTCGCCCCGCTCGCGCCGCCGGCTCATCTCGTAGAGGCCGATCGCCGCGACCGGCCCGACCAGCGGAAAGCCCGCGGCAAGGGGGAAGAGCAGATGCACCTGCCCGGCGTTGAACGCCCAGGCGGCAAGGGCGAAGCCGATCACCGGATAGAGCACCACCGCGGTGATCACATCGGTGCGCAACGCGGCGAAGTCCTCGACGCCCTTGCGCAGCGCGGCGCGGATATCGCTCAGGCCGATCTGCCTGACCTCGGGCACGGTCTTCTCATGGCTGCCGATCCCGTCCACCGCCGCCCCGGCGCTGCGACCCACGCCGGCCAGCCTCTGCGCGCTCCAGCTCAGCGGATTTCCAATCGTTTCTCGGTGCATGGCTGCATCCTCCCATCCTGGGACCCGGAAACGGACGAGGCGTCAGCCGGAGAACCCGGCCCCCACCCGCGAACACCCCGGGCCGGACCGTCCTCGTCCGGCATGCTAGCAGATGCGGCGCGAGTCTGCACTTCCGGAATCGAGCGTCTTGCCCCTACTCCGCCGCTCCGGCAACGAATCGATGATACCGCCCAGCGCCCGACGGCTCGCGGAGGGGCTCTTTACGTCGACAGCCTCCCGCTATGATCCGGCCGGCTCCGGCAGCTGAAGTCTTTGCCAGTCCGGATCTAGCCGCGCCATTCGCGCCTGTCGCATCAGCGTCTCTGCCGACGTTTCCGCCCTGTCTTCGCGAGCAGGGCCATGCCCGGCGAGCGCGATCTTCGGGGCATGCGACAGGAATGCACGCGCCACGGCCGCTGGAGGCTGTGGAGCCCAAGGCATTCACGCGAGGATGACGGCGACTCACCTGCTGGTGACGACATGGAACATCCCGAGCCGAAACAAGTTCTACCGGCACCAGAAAGGGAGAAGAACCATGAAGAATGTGCTTGTCCTAACGTCGGTCGCCCTCTGCCTCGGGGCGGGCGCGAGCTCCGCGCAGACGACCATTATCACCCAGCCGGCCACCGAGGCGACCGAGGTCCAAACGGACCCGGACACCACGGGCGGTGGTGCTGTCGGTGGTGCTGCCACTGGCGCCGTGGCCGGCGCTGTCGTCGGCGGGCCCGTTGGAGCGGTCGTCGGCGGCCTGGCCGGAGCCGTGACCGGAGACATCACCGAGGACGCGGCGGTGCCACCCGAAACCCAGACATATGTCATGGAAAACAGGGTTGCGCCTGTAACCATCGACAACGTGGCAGTGGGCGCTGCCGTGCCGACCAGTGTCCAATTGCAGCAGATACCAGATTCGGAATACCAATACGTGTACGTGGGCGAACAGCCTGTGATCGTTGAACCGCAGACCCGCAAGATAATCTATATCGTGAAATAAGAACGCTGGGCAGCCTTCGGGCTGCCCGGCTCCAGCGTGATTATCCGCCCACCGTCCTTGGCTTTTGCGCGATGGAGACGGGTTGAGCGTCTTTTTTCGTGTGATCGGAACAAGCCGTGAGCGGGAAGGAGCCCCGCGGGCGTGCCCGGCCGGGACTAGGTGCTGGCGTTGATCTGATCGCCGGGGTTCCATGCTTACGCCTAGTTCTACGGCTATACCCTCCGACTGGTAGCGTCCAGTTGATCGAGATGATCGCTGAGCGGACGATGCGCCGGTCGGGAGAGCGTCACCAGCCGCGCAGCGCGCCGTCGCGGGCCAGGTTGAGGCTGCCGCCCGGCTCTCCGCTGCCGAAGAACAGCCCCTCGGCCCCGCCAAATACCTCGGCCGGTCATAGATCGCCATATCGAAATCCAGCCGGAACGTCGATTCAAAGACCGTGCCCATGCTGTCGATCTGATAGTTGTCGATCTTGAAGCCGGTGATTGCTCCCTATCTCTCGGACGAGAAATTCGTCTTGAGATAGGTCAGGATCAGCGTCTTGGTATCCGGCTCGGGCCCGACCATGCCCTGCGCCTCGACCATCCAGCGCCACAGCTCGTCCCAGCGGTGGTCGGTGACGCGCTGCTGCTTGATGATCTCGGTCGAATGGCAGGCGACGCATTGGTAATAGGTCTCCTCGGCGCCCTCGCCGTCGGGCAGGCCGCCGAATTCCTGGTTTCCGTCCGCCACCTCGGCGAGGTCGGCCCGCGCGCGCAACGCGGTCATCGGGTCAAGCGGGTCCGAGCCGGCAGGCCGTCCCGCCAGGACGGCCATCGGGTCCAGGCGCGTTTCGGCAACCGCCAGGCCAGTGCTAAGGATCAGTGCAGCCACGGTCGCGGCCACGATCGTCGGAATAATGCGCATCGCGGCCACCCTCACCCGACCGCGACCAGCGCGATGCGGTGCTGGATGTTGTTGGCATAGCCGCGCGGGTTCCAGACCGGCGACAGCGGCGGCTGGCCGATGCCGTCCTGATCGACCGCCCGGGCCCAGACCTCGTAATAGCCATGCTGCGGCAGGGTCAGCTTGGCGCGCCAGCGCTGCCAGGCAAAGCGGTTCGGCGCCGGCTCCAGCTCGGCCTCCTGCCAGGTCTGGCCGAAATCCAGCGAATACTGGACCGAGGCGACATCGCCCTTGCCGCACCAGGCATGGCCCCGGACCTCGACCGCCTCGCCCGCCTTCACCTCAGCGCCGGTTTCGGGGAAGGTGACGATGGACTTCACCGGCATTTCGGTCAGCACCACCATGTCCTCCTCGGGGACCTCGGTGCCGGGGGCGACCGGATAGGCGGGGATGCGATAGGAATCGCCGGTCATCTTGGCGCCGTCATGTTCCTTGTCGCGGATCCAGATCCGGTTGAGGTATTTCTGCGAGGCCGAGGCCGGATAGCCCGGCACGATCAGCCGCAGCGGAAAGCCATGCACCGCCGACAGCGGTTCGCCGTTCATCGCCCAAGCGATGATCGCATCCTCTTGCAGCGCCTTTTCGATCGGCACCCCGCGCGAGATGACCTCCTTCTCCTCGTCGCCGCTCAGATGCACGTCGTTGCCGTAATGGCCGGTATAGACGGCGCTTTCCTTGACCCCGGCCGCTTTCAGCACATCGGCCAGCCGCACCCCGGTCCACTCCGGGCAGCCGACCGCGCCGAAGGTCCATTGGTTGCCCGAGGTTCCCGGCTGGAAGAAGGCGCGTCCGTTGCCGCCGCATTCGATCACCAGCCGCCGGGTGACGTTCTCGAAGCGCGATTTCAGATCGTCGATGGTCAGCTCCAGCGGGGTCTCGACCTCGCCGTCGATGGTCAGCACCCAGCCTTCGGCGTCCTGGTCAAGCGCCGTCTGCGGAACGAGACCGTTCATGCGCACGAACAGCCGTTCATAAGGCGTCACATCGTCATCAAGCAGGTGAACAGGGGTTTCCACGTTCAGCGGGCGGTCGCCCAGCACCATCAGTCCTTTCTTGCCCGACATCAGGTCGAGGCCGGTGTCCTGCGCCAGCGCCACCGGCAGGAAGCCGGCAGGCAGGTTGCGCTCGAAGGGCACCGCCATGCCCAGCATCGCCCCGAGAGCGGACAGCGCCGTCGTTTTCAGAAAGCTGCGCCGCGATCCGCTCGATGCCTCGGCATCATGCTGGTTCGAGGTGGAAGCGGTTTGATCGGACATGGGTTTCCTCCATAGCTTGGTGCGCTTCACGCGCAACTGGCTGTCCGCAAGGCTCTCCTCCAAGATGCGCCTTGCAACGCCATTCGGCAAAAGCATTGCCCATCGGCAAAGCCTTGGCAACAGCAACTCGTTGTACTTATTAAAACATAACGTTTCGCCGTGACCAACACATCCGGGAATGGCGACGGCAATGAGCGGATACGACCTCGCGAGATCGATCGCGAAGGTAGTCGCGCAGGCTTGCGTGCAAGGGGGCGATGTAGAGGCTTCCCCTTCTCATGGGCTATCTCCACTCCACCAACTCTGGTATGGGCCGAACGTACAACACGGACAGCGGCGGAATTCCAGGGCAGGAACTCGATATCGGCGACCAGTGCAATCTCGGGCTGGGGTGAACGGCGAACACCGCTTTACCAGCGAATGCGAATGAGGCGGAATAGATGGTCGCGAGCTTGTTCCTGTCTATCGCGATCCTATGGGAGATCCGGAATCCTACCAGAAATTGGCGGAAGATCTGCTCATCGAAAGCAAGGTCAAGATTATACTTGGCTGCTACACGTCCAGACAACGCAATCATATACTTTGGCGCCGTGCCAAACCAGAACTGTCTTTTCTTGGCGCTCCCACCTTCTCGATAATTTTTCTCCGCGCGTATACATCGTTGGATCGGACTATGTATGGCCGCGAGAATCGGGAAGAATAATGGCCGACTTGCTCGCATCCGGCGGAGAAGAGGTGTTAGGACAATCTTACCTTGGAGATGACGCCTCGGCTACGGATTTTGATGCGCTGGTCAAGAATATAAAGGCATGCAGTGCGAACATTATTTTCAACAACTTTGTCGGTCGCTCAAATATAAAATTTTACGAAGCACTTGCCGAAAATAGCTTGGACAATGAACAGATCGTGGTGGCGAGCCTGACCACCAGCGAGGCGGGCATTCGTGAAATCGGCGCCACGGCAACCGCAGGACACATCACCGCAGCCACCTATTTCGCATCGCAGTCCAATCCCAGCAACCTGGCTTGTCTCGAGCGGTATAAAGCCTTTCGAGGCGAGCTGCCGCCAGCTCCTGGCCGAGAAGCCGCGGGTGGCGCTTCTGTCCTTCTCGACCGCGGGCTCGGCCGAGCACCCGAGCCTCGGGCGGCTGCGCGAGGCCCTGGCGCTGATCCGCGCCGCCGAGCCGGATCTCGAGGTCGACGGCGAATTGCAGTTCGACGCCGCGCTCGACGAGGCGATCCGGGCCAAGAAGGCGCCGCAGAGCCGGCTGACCGGGCGGCCGAACGTGTTCATCTTTCCGGACCTGGCGGCGGGCAACATCGGCTACAAGATCGCGCAACGCCTGGGCGGGCTGACGGCGATCGGCCCGATCCTGCAGGGCCTCGCCCGCCCCGCCAACGACCTCTCTCGCGGATGCTCCGTCAACGACATCGTCAACGCAACCGCAATAACCGCAATCCAGGCAGAATAAACAAAAACGGTGAAATATGACCGGGCCGGCCTCGCTGGGAGGTGGCGCCTGAATCCCGCCGTTCAACGGCGCGTCGCTGTGCAGGCTGTGGGAATCACGGCCGGGATCGCTTGGCGCAGGTCGGCAAGAATGTCGCGCCGGGGTGGCGGGGCCTGTCGATCCGCAGGACTGTGTCGAAAACATCGAGGGCGACAGCCTGGATGATATGAAGCTGCACGCCCGCGTGTCGTTTGACGATGGCCTTGGCC
>LN899545.1_pt2 | contig 239681 bp, 224 predicted proteins | sample 1252501 | NCBI scaffold set LN899544.1 | reverse complement strand
TAATTCCGAACAACGCTAGCCCCCTCCGTATTACCGCGGCTGCTGGCACGGAGTTAGCCGGGGCTTCTTCTGCTGGTACCGTCATTATCTTCCCAGCTGAAAGAGCTTTACAACCCTAAGGCCTTCATCACTCACGCGGCATGGCTAGATCAGGGTTGCCCCCATTGTCTAAGATTCCCCACTGCTGCCTCCCGTAGGAGTCTGGGCCGTGTCTCAGTCCCAGTGTGGCTGATCATCCTCTCAAACCAGCTATGGATCGTAGGCTTGGTAGGCCATTACCCCACCAACTACCTAATCCAACGCGGGCCGATCCTTCTCCGATAAATCTTTCCCCCAAGGGGCGTATACGGTATTACTCCCAGTTTCCCAGGGCTATTCCGTAGAGAAGGGCACGTTCCCACGCGTTACTCACCCGTCCGCCGCTAACCCCGAAGGGTTCGCTCGACTTGCATGTGTTAGGCCTGCCGCCAGCGTTCGTTCTGAGCCAGGATCAAACTCTCAAGTTGAAACGGCATGAGCCGTATCCTTGACGTAAGAACCTTGCACATCTGTCTCCTGCGCCTAGCAGGAGATCATCTCTGCTTGTCGTTCCACTTCCGTGAACCGTCAAACAGTGAAGCTGACACTCTCATCATCGGTTACCCTAGAGAGCCGATATGCAAACTTCCCAGTCGAAAACGACCAGACCGCCCGCATATCCCTTCATTCATACAGCAATGTCAAAAAGCAAAGGAAACAAAACAACCCAAACCGCGCCACTTCCTTACTGGCGCCGTCCAAGCCATCAAGTCCCAGATTGTCTCGGTTCCGCTCCCGCTTCCCCGTCCCGTCCGACGCTGCCGTCGTTCGGTGAGCGGGTATTTAGGCCGCGGCACAAACACCCGCAAGAGGGAAAGTGACGGAACCATGAAATTTTCCAGCAAACATATGAAACAGAAAGGAAAATTCAGGAAAGGATTTGTTCCGCCGCGGAACATCTGCCCGCCCGACACGGGGTCCTCATCGCCCCCTGCCCGCCCGGAACCCCAGCAAACGCCGGGGGAATCGCCAGGCCCGCCGATTCCGACACGGGAATCGGCGGGCCGCGGAATCACAGCCCGCGCGCGATCACCATGCGCTGCACCTCGCTGGTGCCCTCGTAGATCTGGCAGACCCGCACGTCGCGATAGATGCGCTCGACCGGGTAATCGGCCAGGTAGCCATAGCCGCCATGGATCTGGATCGCGGCCGAGCAGACCTTTTCGGCCATTTCCGAGGCGAAGAGCTTGGCCATCGAGGCCTCGCGCAGGCAGGGCTTGCCCGCCTCGCGCAGGCTCGCCGCGCGCAGCACCATCAGCCGGGCCGCGTCGATCTGCGTCGCCATGTCGGCCAGCTTGAAGGCCACCGCCTGGTGCTCGGCAATCGGCCGGCCGAAGGTCACCCGCTCGCGCGCATAGGCCAGCGCCGCCTCATAGGCGCCGCGCGCCATGCCGACCGCCTGCGCCGCGATGCCGATTCGCCCGCCTTCCAGGTTCGACAGCGCGATCCTGTAGCCCTCGCCCTCGGCGCCGAGCCGGTTCTCGGCCGGCACCCGCATGGCCGAGAACGCCAGCGCGCAGGTGTCCGAGCTGTGCTGCCCCAGTTTGTGCTCGACCGAGACCACCTGATAGCCCGGCGTCCCGGTCGGCACGATGAAGGCGGAGATGCCCTTCTTGCCGGCCTCGGGATCGGTCACCGCGAAGACGATCACCACCTTGCCGTTCTTGCCGGAGGTGATGAACTGCTTGGCGCCATCGATGACGTAATCCTCGCCCTCGCGCCGCGCCCGCGTCTTCAGCGCCGAGGCATCCGACCCCGCCCCAGGCTCGGTCAGGGCAAAGCCCCCGATCCATTCGCCGCTGGCCATCCTGGGCAGGAACCGTTCCTTTTGCGCATCCGTGCCGAAGCGCAGAATCGGCACGCAGCCGACGGAACTATGCACCGACATGATGGTCGAGCACGCCCCGTCCGCCGCGGCGATCTCCTCCAGCGCCAGGGCATAGGCCACCATGCCGGTTTCCGAGCCGCCATGCGCCTCGGGCACCAGCATGCCCAGGAAACCCAGGGCCCCCATCTCGGTCAGCTCCTCGCGCGGGAACTGATGCGCGCGGTCGCGGGCGGCGGCGCCGGGCGCCAGCCGCTCTTGCGCGAAATCGCGGGCGGCGTCGCGGATCGCCTCCTGTTCCTCGGTCAGGATCATGGCAGCACCTCCACCGCCATGGCCGTCGCCTCGCCGCCGCCGATGCAGAGCGTGGCGATGCCGCGCCCGCCGCCCTGCGCCTGCAAGGCGGCCAGCAGCGTCACCAGCACCCGCGCGCCCGAGGCGCCGATGGGATGGCCCAGCGCGCAGGCGCCGCCGTTCACGTTCACCACGTCATGCGCCAGGCCCAGATCGCGCATCGCCGCCATGGCGACCACGGCGAAAGCCTCGTTGACCTCGAACAGGTCGTAATCGCCCAGATCCGTGCCGGTCCGCTCCAGCAGCCGGCGCACCGCACCGATGGGCGCGGTCGGGAACAGGTTCGGCTTGTCGGCGAATGTCGCGTGGCCGATGATCCGCGCCCGCGGGGTCAGCCCGCGCCGCTCGGCCTGCGACTGACGCATCAGCACCAGCGCCGCCGCCCCGTCCGAGATCGAGCTGCTGTTCGCCGCCGTCACCGTGCCGTCCTTGCGGAACGCCGGCCTCAGGCCGGGAATCTTGTCGAGCCGCGCCTTGCCCGGCTGTTCGTCGATCGCGACCAGCGTGTCGCCGCCGCGCCCCTTGACCGTCACCGGCGCGATTTCCGCCGCGAAACGCCCCTCGGCGATCGCCTTCTGCGCCCGGGTCAGCGAGCTGATCGCGAATTCGTCCTGCGCCTCGCGGGTGAACTGATAGGCCTCGGCGCAATCCTCGGCAAAGGTGCCCATCAGCCGGCCCTTGTCATAGGCATCCTCGAGCCCGTCCAGGAACATGTGGTCCAGCACCTGGCCATGCCCCATGCGATAGCCGCCGCGCGCTTTGGGCAGCAGATAGGGCGCGTTCGACATGCTCTCCATGCCCCCCGCGACCACGACATCGGCCGAGCCCGCCAGCAGCAGGTCATGGCCCAGCATCGCGGCCTTCATGCCGGATCCGCACATCTTGTTGACGGTGGTGGCCCCGGCCCCCAGCGGCAGGCCCGCGCCCAAGCCCGCCTGGCGCGCCGGCGCCTGGCCCTGGCCGGCGGGCAACACGCAGCCCATGATGATCTCGTCCACCGCCTGCGGGTCGAGCCCGGCCAGGGCAGCCCGGATCGCGGTCGCGCCCAGCGCGGCGGCCTCGACCCCGGCGAAATCGCCCTGGAAGCCGCCCATCGGCGTGCGGGCCGCGCCGGTGATGACAATCGGATCGCTGCTCATTGTCGGATCTCCTGATTTCGGGGCGCCATCACTTCGGCGCCATGCGCAGCGCGCCATCCAGCCGGATGACCTCGCCATTCAGATAGGCATTCTCGACGATATGGCGCACCAGCGCCGCATATTCGCCCGGATCCCCCAGCCGCGAGGGGAAAGGCACCGTGCCGCCCAAGGACTCCTGCACCTCTTGCGGCAGCCCGGCCATCATCGGCGTGGCAAAGATGCCGGGCGCGATGGTGACGACGCGGATGCCGTGCCGCGCCAGCTCGCGCGCGGCGGGCAGGGTCAGCGCCGCGACACCGCCCTTCGAGGCGGCATAGGCCGCCTGCCCGATCTGCCCGTCATAGGCGGCAACCGAGGCGGTGTTCACCACCACCCCGCGCTCGCCCCCGGCATTCGGCGCATTCTTGGCCATGGCATCGGCCGCCAGCCGCAGCATGTTGAAGGTGCCGACCAGGTTGATCTGGATGGCGCGGGCAAAGCTCTCCAGCCGGTGCGGCCCGTCGCGGCCGACGATCTTCTCGCCCGGCGCCACGCCGGCGCAGTTCACCGCCACGTCGATGCGGCCGAAATCCGCGACCGCCGCCGCCACCGCCGCCGCGCCGTCCTCGGCGCTGGTCACGTCGCAGCGCAGGAAGCGCGCCGCCGCGCCCAGTTCCGCCGCGACCGCTTCGCCGGCCTCGGCATTCACGTCCAGCACCGCGACCCGCGCGCCGGCGCCGGCCGCCATCCGCGCCACCGCCGCCCCCAGGCCCGAGCCCGCGCCGCTGACCAGAAACACCTTGTCCCGAATATCCATGTCTTACGCCTTCGCCTGTTTCTCGACTTCCGCCCTGCGCAGGATGAAGCGCTGGATCTTGCCCGAGGGCGTCTTCGGCAGCTCGCTCACGAAATCCAGCAGTTTCGGCCAGGCATGGGCCGAAAGCCGGCGCTTGACATGGCCCTGCAATTCCTCGCGCAGCGCATCCGTCCCCTCGACCCCGTTCGCCAGGATGACGAAGGCTTTCACGATCTCGGTCCGCTCGGGGTCGGGCACGCCGACCACCGCCGCCTCGATCACCGCCGGATGCTCGATCAGCGCGCTTTCCACGTCGAAGGGCCCGATGCGATAGCCCGAGCTTGTGATCACGTCATCCGCCCGGCCGATGAAGCTGACCGAGCCGTCGGGCTCGAATTCGACGGAATCGCCGGTGGAATAATAGCGCCCCGCCAGTTTCGGCTGGTTCAGATAGCCGGAAAACCACATCAGCGGCGATTGCTCCAGGTCGATGGCCAGCACGCCGGGCTGGTTCGGCCCCAGCTCGCGCCCCGCCTCGTCCAGCACCACCACGCGATAGCCGGGCATGGCCAGCCCGGCCGAGCCCGGACGCACCGGATGCTCCAGCCCGTGGTGGTTGTTCACGCACATGCCCATCTCGGTCTGGCCGTAATGGTCATGGATCGGCACCGCCAGATGCTCGGCGAACCAGCGCATGATCTCGGGGTTCAGCGGCTCGCCGGCGGAACTGACCACGCGCAACCGGCCCTTGACCGCGGCGGCCGCCTCCGGCCCGGCCGCGATCAGCATCCGGTAAGCGGTGGGCGAGCCGGCCAGGTTCGTCACCCCCAGCCGCGCGATCAGCCCATAGGTCGACTCCGGCGTGAACCCGCCCTCGTAAAGGATCGTCGCCTGCCCCAGCAGCAAGGGGCCGGTCAGCGCATAATAAAGCCCATAGGCCCAGCCCGGATCGGCGATGTTCCAGAACACGTCGCCCTCGCGCAGGTCCACCGCCTCGCGCATATAGGCGCCAAAGGCCAGGAGCGCCCGCAGCGGCACCGGCACCCCCTTGGGCAGGCCGGTCGTCCCCGAGGTCGACATCATCATGAACAGATCGTCGCCCCGCCGCATCACCGGCTCGAACCGGTCCGAGGCCGCGTCGAGCCCGGCGCGGAAATCCACGTCGCTCGCCGGCACCGCCTCGCCCACCGTGGCGACCAGCGGATGGTCGGGGATCTCGTCCAGCTTCGGCCGCTGGGCGGAATTCGTCACCACCAGCCTGGCGCCGCTGGTCGCCAGCCGGTGCTCGATCGCCTTGGGCCCGAAGGCGGTGAACAGCGGCTGATAGACCGCCCCCAGCCGCCAGGCGCCCAGCACAACCGCGACCAGCTCGACCGTGCGCGGCAAAAGCCCGGCCACCACGTCGCCCGGCTTGACGCCCTTGTCGCGAAACAGGTTCGCAGCCCGCGCCGACAGGTCGCGCAGCTCCTCGAACGTATAGTCCCGCAACGCGCCTTCGGCCAAGACGCAGCGCAGCGCCACCCGTCCCGCACCGCAATGCCGGTCGCAGCATTCGACGCAAGCATTCAGCCCGCCTTGCAGATCGCCCTGCAAGCCGTCCATCGCCGCCGCGATGCTGAACCGCGCCACGGCCTGCTCATAACCCGGCCGCGACCGGGCGAGATCCTTCGCCATCATGTGTTTCTCCCACTCACCGCCCAACCCAAGCTTGGCGCGGCTCCTCCGAGTTCCCGGCCAGCTTAGCGCGCTCGGCATTGCAAACAATGTCATTCCCGGCCAGATTATCTGATCGGTTTTGCAAGATGGACCGCCCGTGGAACGCCGCATGATCTCGCCCGGCTTCGTCGAGGACGCGCTGGGTTGCCTCTATCGCCGCCGCATCGATCCGGGGCCGCTCCTGGCCGCGGCCGGCATCCACGACCGCGGCCAGCCGGTCTCGAATGTGCAATACGGCCGGCTCTGGCTTGCCATCGCCGATGCGGTCGGCGACGAGTTCTTCGCCGAGGGCGCGCGGCCGATGCGCCCGGGCAGCTTCAAGCTCCTGTGCCAGGCGACGGTCCATGCCGGCACGCTGGAAAACGCCCTGCGCCGGGCGCTGAGCTTCCTTGCCGTGCTGCTCGACGACCCGACGGGCGCGCTGGCCGTGCAGGACGGCATGGCCGAGATCCGCCTGACCGACCGCGCCGCCCCCCGCCGCGCCTTCGCCTATCGCACCTATTGGCTGATCCTGCTCGGGCTGATGTGCTGGCTGATCGGCCGGCGCATCCCGCTGATGCGGGTCGATTTCGCCTGCGCCGCGCCCGAGGATCGCGGCGACTACCTGCAGTTCTTCGGCGCGCCGGTGCATTTCGACCAGCCCGCCAGCCGGCTGCGCTTTGCCGCGAGCTACCTGTCCTTGCCGATCATCCGCCAGGAAAGGGCGCTGCAAGGCTTCCTGCGCGGCGCGCCGGCCAATATCCTGATCCGCTATCGCCACGACCAGGGGCTGACGGCCCGCATCCGCGCCCGCTTGCAGGCGACGCCCGCCGCCGACTGGCCCGATTTCAACCGCCTCGCCGCCGATCTGCGCCTGTCGCCCGCCACCCTGCGCCGCCGCTTGCGCGCCGAGGGCCAGGGCTACGGCGCCATCCGGGCCGAGATCCGCCTGCGCGCCGCCCGCCAGCTGTTGCGCGACACGCCCCTCAGCGTGGCCGAGATCGCGCATCGGCTGGGCTACGGCGAACCCAGCGCCTTCCACCGCGCCTTCCTGAAACAGGCCGGCATCCCGCCCGGCGCCTTCCGCCGGCTCAGCCCGCCAGCACCCACAGCCGAAAGCGCCGCGCCCCGGTGATCTCGCGCGCAAGGCCCAGCGATTGCAGCCGAAGCAGCAGCCGCTCGGCGGTGTCGCGGCTGATGCCGGCCAGCCCCTCCAGCATCGAAGCACTCAGGATCGGATGCGCCGCCAGCGCCGCGACGACGCGCGCGGGGTTCTCGCCCTTGATCCGCGCCACGGCGGCCAGCGCCCGCGCCTGCCAGTCGGCGACCCGCACCAGCTCCTGCCGCGCCTCGACCAGCCCCGCCGTCACCGCCGCCAGGTGCCGCCCCATGCGCTCGGGTACCGGGCCGCCGTCGACCCAGACCCCGCGCCCGTGCCGGCCGAAGGGCACGAAGCGCAGCGCCTCGCAGCCCGCCGCCATGTCGCGCGCGGTCCAGACCGCCGGCTCGGCCAGCACCTCGGGCGCCGACAGCCCGCAGATGCGCCAGGCCATACGCAGCGCCGGCCCCCGCGCCAGCGGCGCCACCGCAGCCAACCCCGCCGCCATGTCGTGGAACTCCGCCGCCGCCGCATCGAAACTGCCGCCCGTGGGCCGCGTCGCCAGCATCTCGTCCAGCCCCGAGACCTCGGCCCGATGCAGCCCCAAAAAGCCGCGCAGGTCGGCCGGATTGCCCTGCCCCTCCAGCCGCCGCAAGCCCCAGCGCGCCAGCCGCATCGCCTCCAGGTCGGCGCCGGCCCGCGCCTCCATAAGATCGCGGCCGATCTCCTCGCGCTGCAAGGGCGTGCCCTGCGCCCAGAGCATCGCCTCAAGCTCGATCAGCGCCAGCCGGGTCACGGCACCCGCCCGCGCCTCGGCCGGCAGCGCCGCCAGCATGCCGTCCAGCCGCCCCAGCGCCAGGCTCGCGCGCGCCAGCGCCTCGGCCAGCCCCGCCTGCGCCGCGCCCCAGGCAGCCGCGTTGAAAAGCTGACCAGGGGCCGCTTTGCCGTGATAGGATGGGTCAGGATCGGACGGCACGCCTGCTGCCTCGCAATGCTTCATATCCGCAGAATAAGCCGATCCCGCGGATGACCGGAAGCCCTCATTCAGCTGTCGGGGCAGATCACCGCCACGCCGGGGAAATAGCTCTGGTAGCGGCCCCGATCCCGGGTCAGCAGCCGATAGCCCCGGATCGCGGCATGGGCGCCGATATAGAAGTCGGGCAGCGGCGCCTGCCGGCTGCCGCCGCGCCGACGATAGGCCAGATAGGCCTTGCCGGCAAGGAAAGCCGCCGGCCAAGGCAGCGGCTCGCGGTGGAACACGTCCTCGGGCAGCACGGCGTCCAGCGTCTCGATGCGGCTATGCGCGACCGAGACCTCGGCATAGATCAGCGGGTTGATGACCAGCCGCGCGCCCTGCCCCAGCATCGACAGCATCCGCGCCGACCAGCCGCCCCAGCGCGGATCGTCGGTCGCAACGTCGATCAGGATATTCGCATCCACCAGGACCGGGGTCATTCCCGGGTCAGCGCCATGATCTGGTCGGTGGACAGCCCGGTGTCGGCGCTGCCGCGCAATCCGGCCAGCGCCGTCTCCAGCCGGCGGCCGCGGCTGTCGCCCGCGCTATCGGCAGCGACCACGCGCACCACGCCATCGTCGCCGATCAGGAATTCGACCTCGGTCCCGGGCTGGAAGCCGGCGAAATCGCGGACTTCCTGCGGGATGGTAACCTGGCCCTTGATGGTGATGCGCATGGCGATTCTCCTTGGTATTACCGCCAGTATTACCACGCGCATTCCCGCCTCGCAAGCTTCCCGCGGGGAAGACGGCGCGGCCTTCCCCGTGGGGAAGGCCCGCCAAGCATGGCTAGTCGAGGCTCTCCAACATGGCGCGCACTGCCGCCTCCAGCCGCCGCCGGTCCACGGCGGTGAAGTCGCGCGGCAGCCGGATCTCCAGCCGGCCGTTTGCGGCGGTGCATTTCGCGCTGCCCTGCGGCCGCTCGATCTGGAAGGTGGTGCGCGCCTTCCCCGCGGGGACGGTCGGGGCATGGGCGCGCGGCGCGGGCTTGGCCGCATCCTCGTCGCCGCCCTGCCCCGCATAGCGGCGCAGGATCTCCAGCTCGTCCTTGATGCTGCGCGTGTCCCAGTCCTTCAGCTCGGCCCGGATCGCCGCCGCCGTGCCCGGCACCTCGTCCAGCCGCTGCGACAGCGCCAGCCCCAGCGCGCGCGGGATCTCGGGCGCATACATCAGCGTCTCGCCCAGGCTTTCCATCAGCCGGATGAAGCTGCGGATATAGCTGCGCTTCTGATAGCCGGCCGACTTGAACAGGATCGCCACCGCCTTTTCCGGGTCGTGCTCCTCGGTCATCGGGTCCATGGCGTAATGCAGGGCCAGCTGCGCCATCTCGGCAAACGAGATGTCCTTGCGCACCAGGTTCTCGTCGACCATGCGGCGATAGAGGCTCTCCAGCTCGTCGCCCCGCGCCGCGATCCCGGCCGGGATCCGGCCCCAGGCCTCGGCATCGCCGGTCTCCTCCAGCAGCTGGCGATAGGCCGACAGCCGGCGCCAGCCCTGGATCAGCTCATAGCGGCCGTCGCCCGCCGGCTCGACCCGGATCGGGTTCGACAACCCGATGTCGCGGATCGACTCGACCAGTTCGGCCAGCTCGTAATCGGCACCCGGCGCGCGGTCGCGGATCAGCTTGCGGGTGTCGATCGCGTCCAGCGGGATCATGTCGGTGATCAGCCCGGCGCGTTTCAGCCGCACATGCTCCTGCGCCAGGGCGTCGTTCTCGGCCCGGATCTGCGCCTCCAGCCGGGCACGGTCGCGCGTCGACTCGGCGGTTTCGTTGATCGCGGTCGCCATCGGACCGCGGCGCTGCTCGCGCTCATCCTTCCCCGCGGGGAAGTCGGCGGGCGGTTCCGCCGCCGGCTCGTCCGGCATGTCGATTTCAAAGACGCGACGCTTGCGGCTCATGCCTCACCCTCCAGCTTGTCCCAGGCCGCGACCAGGCGCGTCCGGAATTCCTCATAGGCCTGGTCGAAGGTGGCGCGCGCCCGGCGCCAGGTGCCGCGCGTCATCTCGCGATAGTCGATCTCGTAGATCGAGGACAGGAAGCGGCCCGACTGCTCCACCGCCCGGGTCAGCTCGATCGGATGCTCGGCCATATGCTCGCCGAACACCTGCTTGAAGGCGCCGAACATCGCCTGGTGCAGCTCGTTCGAGGGCTCATAGCGCGTCATCAGGAAACGGATGTCGGCAAAGGCCTTGGGCAGCTTGATCTTCCCCGTGGGGAAGTTGTCGAAGCCATGCGCCAGGTCCTCCAGCGCCTCGGACAACTGGCCGATGAAGCTGGTGGTTGAGTCGTATTCCCAATAGCCGGGCCCCGAGGGGATATAGAGCATGTCGGCGGCAAAGACCGCGTTCATCGACTGGTAACCGATGGCCGGCGGGCAATCGAACAGGATCAGGTCATAGGCATCGTCCGCCAGGCTATCCAGGAAGCGCGACACCGCGCCGAAGAAGGTCCATTCCGGATTCAGGTGCCGGTATTGCGCGCTGGCGAACTCGACGAAGGCGGCATTGGCGCAGCTGGGGATGATGTCGATGGTGGACCAGGCGGTCGGCTTGATGAAATCGGCCGGGCGCAGGCTGCCCAGGCCCATGGCGCGGATCGAGGTCGGCAGCTTGCGGCGGGGCAGGGCGGTCCCCGACTCGGCGCCGGCGGCGGCATTGTTCATGCGGTCCGTCTCGCGCTCCAGGTCGCGGGCCATGATGCCCCAGACGGTGTGGTCCTCGCCGACGTCGGTCAGGCCCATGGAATGGCTCAGCGTCGCCTGCGGGTCGAAGTCCACCAGCAGCACGCGATAGCCGTCCAGCGCCGCGGCATGGGCGAAATGCAGCGCCACCGTGGACTTGCCGGCGCCGCCCTTGAAGTTGGCGATGGCGGCGCGAAAGGCGCGCTTGCCCTCCGGGCGATAGGGCATCAGCGTCTTGCGGTTGATCCGCACCCGCCGGCGCAGCTCGTTGATCTCGTCAAGCGAGAACCAGCGCTGGCGGCCGTCCTCCTCGACTTCCCCGAGGGGAAGGTTCGGGTCCGCAGCTAGCTTGCCGCGAAAGGTCGACTGGTTGATGCGAAAGATCAGCTCGGCCACCTCCCAGCTCGAGAACCGCCGCAGGGTCTTCTCATTGGCCGGGCTGAAGGTCTGGCGCCGGATCCAGCCCTGCATCTTCAGCGATTGCGCCTGCAGCTTGGCGAGGTCTTCATGCGTATACATAGGATGCCTGTATTTATTAGGACGCAGATTTCGTTCCAATCCGCTTTTACGCCGGATTTGCGCTTTTGGCAAAAGTCGTTTTAACTGAAAGCGTCAAAGCTCGGAAAACCCGCGATTTCCAGCCCCTGCCGGCCGAATCGCCCAAGCCTCCGGCGCCGCGCAGCACGCCGATCCCGCGGACGAAAAGGGGGACACATCGTCCGCTTCGCCGCCCGATTGGGGGACAAAAGCCCCATATAAGGGGACGCCCAGCGAGTCCCCCTATACCGTTGATACCGTTTTTTCTTTGATGATCGGGGCTGCAATATCGCTCTGCCGGCAAAGCGCTTGACAGAATCGGGAAACAGGACGCAAATGAGCTCCAGATGGCGAAAAGCGTTTCAGACGGCAGCAGATCGTCGACGCCATCCCGGGGTCACCGTCAAAAGGCGGGGCCTCTTCGAGCAGTGAATGAAGGCATCCGGCGCCAGCCGGGGACAGGACGATCCATGCAGGTGATCCGCGCCGTCGGTCGGGAGGCCGCGGCCAAGAAATATGATTTGCTCAGCGCGATGATGGCGCATGGGCTCGCCGGCGACAAGCATCGCCAGCGGCTGATCCTGCGCCTGATGGCCCTCATCACCACCCGCTACAACTGGCAGCGCGACGAGCTGACCATCGGCCAGCGCGAGATCGCCCGGCTGTGGTGCGTCGACGAACGCACGGTGAAACGCGAAATGGCCAAGCTGCGCGCCCTCGGCTGGCTCGAGATCAAGCAGCAGGGCGCGCGCGGCCGCGTCTCGGTGCTGGGGCTGAACCTCGACCGCATCCTGCTGGACACCAAGCCGGAATGGGCCAATATCGGTCCCGATTTCGTCGCTCGCATCGGCGGCGAGAGCGCGCCTTCCGCCAGCAATGTCGTGCCGCTGCACCGCGCCGAGCCCGCCCTGCCGGTCGAGCCCGGCAGCCTCTGGGGCGAGGCCCGGGCGCGGCTCGCCGAAGAGGACCGCGCGCTGTTCGACGCCTGGTTCGCCGGCCTGGCCGAGGCGGGCGTCGCCGGCGATTGCCTGACGCTGTTCGCTCCTAGCCGGTTTCACGCCAGCTATGTCGAGACGCATCTGATCGAGCGGCTGCGCATTGCCGTGCGCCGCTGCGACGGCCGCATCGCCAAGGTGCGCGTGCTGGGGCCGTGAGCCGCTCAGGCCTCGTCCAGCCGCCAGCGGCCCAGGGGCAGGTGCGTGGTCAGGCCCTGCAGGCTGTCGATCAGCACCAATTCGTCGACATGCCAATGGATCGGCGGCACCAGCCGCAGCGATTCCGGCAGCGCCCGGCCATAGGCGGCGGTGACATGGGGGGTGACATACATTGCCGGCAAGGGCCAGCCGGAGGGCGCAAAGCGGCGGCGGATGGCACGGGCCAGCGCGTTCGGCGTCGCCTCCTGGCCCCGGGTGGTAAAGACCAGCGGCCGGCGCCGCGCCGCGCGGTTGCCGAAATTGGCGATGCGGTCGAAGGTGATGTCGAAGGCGGGAAAGCGGAAATCCTGCATCGGCCGGTTCAGGAACCCGGCCAGCGCCGCATCGACGATCTCGGCCTCGGCGACCATCTGGATGGTCATGTGCAGCACCCGGTGCCGCAAGGGCGCGGAAAAGCCGCCAAGACGCCAGACCTCGGCCATGCGCGCCGCCACCGGCTCGGGCGGCACGGCGGCGAAGAAGATCTTGTGCGCGGGACCGGCCTGCGGAAGGGGCTGCGACTTGTCCATGAACATGGCGATTCCTCTCTGGCTGGCCTTCAATATTAGAACATAACCAGAACAAACGCTAGCACTGCGCCGTGCCTTTCTTTCTTGTCCAAATATCCCGGGGGTCCGGGGGCAGCGCCCCCGGCCGCGCGCGTGCCGTCGGGAATCACGCTTCCGTCGACTGCCAATGCGCGCATTTCGCGGTCTGGCCCAGGCCCGGGTTCAGGCTGTTCGTCGGGTCGAGCCGGCGATAGAAATCCGCGAGCGCAGGCTTGGCCCGGTAGAGATGGCCGACATTGTGTTCGGCCGGGTATTCGGCGCCGCGCGCGTCCAGCAGCCGCCACATCGCATGCTCGACCGCCAGGCAGTCCTCGCCCTTCTTCACCGCGTAATCCTGGTGGAAGACGTGGCAGAAGAAATGCCCGTAATACAGCTTCCTGGCGAGCTTCGCGTCCAGTTCGGGCGGCAGCCGTTCCAGCCAGTCGCGGCTGTTGCGGGGCAGGGCGATGTCCAGCGCCACGATATCCTCGACCTCGCGGGCATGGATGGCGCGGTAGCGCACCGCGGCGCCGGCCACGGCGAAACGGTGCAGGAAGGCGGCCCGGCCCTCGTCGGCCGTGCATTCGAACATGGCGCCGCTGGCCGAGGGGAAGACCGCGCCAAGATGGTCGCGCGCCTCGGCGATGCCGGCGCCGCCCATGCGCAAGAGCAGGTGATGCTCGTAGCGGTCGCGAAAGTGGTTCATCCGCGCCGGCAGGTGCTGCGGCATCAGCGCCGCGATGCCCTGCGCCAGCCGGTCCGACAGCGTGCTGCCCAGGCCCAGCCGCTCGGTCAGCGCGTCGATCCGCGCCTTGGCGGCGAAAAGCGCGGGCATGCGGTCGGTGCCGGCATGGCGGATGAACAGGAAGGTGTCCTTGCCGTATTTCGCCGCGATATCATAGGCATCGCGGTGGATGTATTCGCCGGCGATCGGCAGGTTGGCGAAATGCGCCAGCATGTGGCGGCGCAGCGCGGTCAGCTCGCCCGGGTCGTTGCTGCCGATATAGAAGACGGCGCTGTCCGTCTCGGCCGCGAATGTATCCAGCCGCACGGCAAAGACCGCGAGCTTGCCGGCGCAGCCGGCGCTTTCGCGCAACCGGCGCGGATCGGCGTTGAAGCGGGCCGGGGTCGGGGCCGCGATGTCGCGGACATGCTCGGCATAGTCGCGGTCCGAGGCCCAGGCCTCGGTCGGCGCGGGCCGGGGCAGGTCGCCCGATTCGACGCGGGACAGGATCTGTTCCGGCGTGTCGCCCAGGTCGAGGCCCAGGTGGTTGACCAGCGCGACCGAGCCGTCGGCGCGCACCTCGGCATAAAGCGTCAGTTCGGTATAGGCCGGGCCGCGCTGGATCAGGGCGCCGCCGGAATTGTTGCAGATGCCGCCCAGCACCGAGGCGCCGATGCAGCTGGAGCCGATGACCGAATGCGGCTCGCGTCCCAGCGGGCGCAGGCGCTTTTCCAGCGCGTCGAGCGTGGCGCCGGGCAGGCACAGCACCTGCGCGCCACCGTCGATCAGGTGGATGCCCTTCAGCCGCATGACCGAGATCAGCACGATCTCGCGGTCGTAATCGTCGCCCCAGGGGGTCGAGCCGCCGGTCAGCCCGGTATTCGCGGCCTGCAGGATCACCGCCCGGCCGGCGGCGACGGCGGCGTTGAGCACGCGCCACATCTCGACCAGCGAGCCCGGGCGCACCACGCAGGCGACCGGCCCGCCGCCATAGCGGAAGCCGCGGGTGAAGCGGCGTGTGGCGCGGGCCGCGGTCAGCACATGCGCCGGCCCGACGATCTGGCGCAGCCGCTCCAGCAGGGCGGCGCGCGCGGTGTGGACGGGTGCGGTCATGGGTCTGGCTCCGGGTCGTCGCCGGTTCGTGGTAAAATCAATTGACCAGCGCCGTCAATCGGGAAAACCGATTGCACCGCGGCCGATGCCGCGGCTAGTTTGTCCTGCCGGCGCGGGGCCGGGGCAGGGGGCGCGGCATGGGCGACGAGAACCGGACGGCGGCCGAGGCTACGGCGCGCCATATCGAGGACCTGATCCTCGAAGGCTCGCTGCGGCCGGGCGATCCGCTGCTGGCCGAGCGCGAACTGGCGCTGCGGCTCAAGGTCTCGCGCCCGACGCTGCGCCAGGGGCTGAAGCTGCTGGAGCAGCGCGGCCTCTTGGTCGCGGAGGCCGGCGGCGGGCGGCGGGTGGCGCCGCTTGCGACCAGCTTCACCGATCCGCTGGTGGCGCTGATGGCCTCGCGCGCCGAGGTGGTCGAGGATTACCTGGAACTGCGCGCCACGCTGGAGGGCATGGCGGCGGGCCTGGCCGCGCGCCGCGCCAGCGACCTGGACCGCGAGACCCTGGCCGGCTGCATGCGGCGCATCGAGGCCGCCCACGATGCCGCCGACCCGCACGCCGAGGCCGAGGCGGACGTCGATCTGCATGTCGCGCTTTACGAGGCCAGCCACAATGTCGTGCTGCTGCAGATCATGCGGGCGCTGTCGGGCATGCTGCGTCGCGGCGTGTTCCACAACCGCGACACGCTCTATGCCCGGCCCGAGGTGCGCGAGGTGCTGCGGCGCCAGCACCGCGCCATCCATGACGGCGTGATGGCGCGCGACCCGCTGGCGGCCTCGGCCGCGGCCGAGGCGCATATGCGCTATACCCGCCAGGCGCTGGCCGAGATCGCCGCCGCCGAGGCGCGGCTGGATGTGTCGCTGCGCCGGATCGAGGGCGGCAGCCTGACCCCGCGCTGAGCCGCTTTGCCGGGCGCCGCTTCCATGCCATGATGGCCCTGCAATCAGGGAGGGAACGCGGATGGACAGGCTCGACGCCCGGCTCGATGCGCTCGAAGGCCGGCTGATCGCGCATCGCCGGCTGCTGGCGCAGCTTCTGGCGCTGTCGCCGCCGGGCTTGCGCGCGGCGCTGCTGGAATGGCTGGAGGATCGCGAGATCATGCCGGACGGGCAGGAAGACCCCGGCGCGCTGGACCCCGAGGGCGCGGCGCTGGAGCTGGCGCTGTCGGACGAGATGCGGCTGATCCATGGCGCCCTGACCACCGCGCAGGAGACGAGCGGGCAGGAGACAAAAACATATTAACTTTTCGCCTCGCATCGCGTATTGCGGCGAACGTTACCGCTAACATGCCGGCTGGCCGGCGCGGTGACGCAAGGGATTTTGCTTGGGAGGAGATTTGATGAACGCGGTTGAACCCGTCTATGGCACCCCGGTGCTGCTCATGATCGCGGCGGGCGCGGTCCTGCTGCTGCTGGTTCTGATCATGCGCTTCCGGCTGCATGCCTTCGTGGCGCTGGTGCTGGTCAGCCTGATTACCGCCATGATCGCCGGCATCCCGATGGGCAAGGTCATTCCGACGCTGCTCGAGGGCTTCGGCTCGACGCTGGCGACGGTGGCGCTGCTCGTGGGCTTCGGCGCCATGATCGGCCGGCTGCTGGAGGTCACCGGCGGCGCGCAGGTGCTGGCCGACCGGCTGATCAACCAGTTCGGCGCCGAGCGCGCGCCGCTGGCCCTGGGCGTGGCCTCGCTGCTGTTCGGCTTTCCGATCTTCTTCGACGCCGGGCTGGTGGTGATGCTGCCGATCATCTTCAGCGTGGCGCTGCGCTTCGGCGGCTCGGTGCTGCTTTACGCGCTGCCGGCGGCCGGGGCCTTCGCGGTCATGCATGCCTTGGTGCCGCCGCATCCCGGCCCGGTCGCGGCCGGCGACCTGCTGGGCGCCGATATCGGGCTTTTGCTGGTCGTCGGGCTGGTGGTGGCGATCCCGACCTGGTTCCTGGGCAGCTATCTGTTCAGCAAATGGGCCGGGCACCGCTTCGTGCTGCCGGTGCCCCAGATCCTGGGCGCGACCGAGGAAAAGCACGACCGCCGGCCGCCCAGTTTCGGCACGGTGCTGTTCGTGCTGCTGCTGCCGCTGGCGCTGATCTTCCTGAACACCGGGCTGAACACGCTGGCGACCATGGGTGCGATCGACGCCGATGCGGGCTGGGTCACGGTGCTGCGGCTGGTCGGCCAGACCCCGGTCGCGCTGCTGATTACCGTCATCGCCGCCATGGCGCTGCTGGGCAAGGGCCGCAGCGCGGCCGAGGTCGAGAAGCTGATGGACGGCGCCCTGGGTCCGATCTGCGCCATCATCCTGGTGACCGGCGCCGGCGGCATGTTCGGCGGCGTCTTGCGTGCCAGCGGCATCGGCCAGGCCCTGGCCGGCAGCCTCGACAGCGTCGGCATGCCGCTGATCGTCGCGGCCTTCGTGATCGCGACCGCGCTGCGGGTGGCGCAGGGCTCGGCCACGGTGGCGCTGACCACCACCGCCGGGCTGATCGCGCCCACCGTCGCCGCGACCACCGGCCTGTCCGAGCTGGACCGCTGCTTCCTGGTCATCGCCATTGCCGGCGGCGCGACCGTGCTGAGCCATTTCAACGATTCGGGCTTCTGGCTGGTCGGGCGCTTTCTGAACATGGACGAAAAGACCACGCTGAAGACCTGGACGGTGATGGAGACGCTGCTCGGCGGCATCGCCTTCGGCTTTGCCCTGCTGGGCTGGTGGCTGCTGTGAGCGCGCCGATGCATATCGTCGTCATGGGCGTGTCCGGCAGCGGGAAAAGCACCACCGGCGGCGCGCTGGCCGAAGTGCTGGGCTGGCGCTTCATCGAGGGCGACAGCTTTCACCCGCGCGCCAATGTCGAGAAGATGGCGGCCGGAACCCCCCTGACCGACGCGGACCGCGCGCCCTGGCTGCAGGCGCTGGCGGCGGAGTTCGCCCGCAACGAGGCGGCGGGAGAAAGCTCGGTCATGGGCTGTTCGGCGCTGAAGCGCAGCTATCGCGACATCCTGCGCAGCGGCGCGCCCCGGGTGCGGTTCCTGCACGTGCATGGCACGCGGGCCATCCTGGAAGAGCGGCTGGCGCATCGCGAGGGGCATTTCTTTCCGGCCAAGCTGCTCGATTCGCAGCTTGCGACGCTGGAGATGCTGGGCCCGGACGAGGACGGCGTCGTCGTGGACATGGCGCTGCCGGTCGAGGAGCAGGTGGCGCTGGCCTTGCGTCTGCTGGGGCTGACGTCGCAGGCGGCGTGATGGACCCGGCATGGCCCGCGCCGCGTTGGGCCATGTCACCACGAGGAGAGCCGAGATGAGCTGGAACCCCGCGCTTGAGCCAGGTTGCCCCGATGCGATCGGCATCGACGAGATCGAGACCCTGATCGTGCCGCGTTCGCGCGACCTGGGCGGTTTCGAGGTGCGCCGCGCGCTGCCCGCGCCGCGCCGCCAGATGGTCGGGCCGTTCATCTTTTTCGACCAGGCCGGTCCGGCCGAGTTCCTGACCGGGCAGGGCATCGACATCCGCCCGCATCCGCATATCGGGCTGGGCACCGTCACCTATCTGTATCGCGGCGATTTCCACCACCGCGACAGCATCGGCAGCGACCAGGTGATCCTGCCCGGCGCGGTGAACTGGATGGTGGCGGGCAAGGGCGTCAGCCATTCCGAGCGCACCTCGGCCGAAGGGCGGTCCGGTCCGCACAGCCTTTACGGCATCCAGACCTGGATCGCGCTGCCCGAGGACCGCGAGGACATGGACCCGTCCTTCGAGCATCACGGCAAGGACACGCTGCCCCGAATCGAGGCCGAGGGCGTCGAGGCCAGGCTGATCCTGGGCCATGCCTATGGCGAGCGGGCGCCGGTGACGCTGTATTCGGACACCTTCTATCTGGACGTGGTGCTGCAACCCGGCGCGCGCTTCCCGCTGCCGGACGATCACGAGGACCGCGGGCTTTACATCACCGAAGGCTCGGTCCGCATCGCCGGGCAGGAGTTCGAGGCCGGGCGGATGATGGTGTTCCGTCCCGGCGACCGCATCACCGTCGCCGCCGGACCCGCGGGCGCACGGCTGCTGGCGCTGGGCGGCGCGACGATGAACGGGCCGCGCTATATCTGGTGGAATTTCGTGGCCTCGTCGCGCGAGCGCATCGAGCATGCCAAGGCGGAATGGCGCGCGGCCGACTGGGGGCAGGGGCTGTTCGACCTGCCGCCGACCGACCGCGACGAATTCATCCCGCTGCCGGATCGTTAGGCCAGAAGGCGGCACAGGCGTCGAGTGCGCGGTCGCGGCTGGGCCTGCCGGTGGATGAGCAGCTGCCTGCCAGACGGTGCGAAGGCAGGACGACCCGGCGAAGTCGGGCCGGCTGAACGGGCGGAGGCTCAAACGGCTCTGCGAGGGGCTATGAAGGCCGATTTTGCTCGGCTATGTTCAGGAAATCTCCAGAACTCCCGACGCTTGAACCAGCCGCATCCATGTCCGACGGAATGCCCCGCCATGATGCCCAGCCCGACCGGCGCGCCGGTCCAGACGCCCGAGACGGAACCGCCGCAGCGCATTCTCTTCGTCGAGGATGACCGCAAGCTCAGTGCTTTCCTGTGCCGCTATTTCGCCGAACAGGGCTACCTGGTCGAGGCGGCGCATGACGGGGCGGCGATGCGGCGGGCGTTGTCGGACAGGGGATTCGACTTGGTGGTGCTGGATGTCGGCCTGCCGGGGCGCGAGGACGGCTATGCCCTGGCCCGCGAGCTGAAGAAGCAGCGCGACATCGGCATCCTGTTTCTCTCGGCCCGGCAGGAGGCGCTGGACCGCATCGTCGGGCTGGAGATCGGCGCCGACGACTTCCTGGTCAAGCCCTTCGAGCCGCGCGAGCTTCTGGCCCGCATCCGCGCCATCCTGCGCCGCCTGCCCGCAGCCGCGAGCCAGTCGCGGGACGGCACGGTGCGCCGGATCGGCTTCGATGGCTGGCTGCTGGATCTTGACGCCCGCGTGCTGCGGGACGTGCAGGGCAGGGTGCAGAACCTGACCACGCAGGAGTTCAACCTGCTCAGCGTGCTGGCGCAGCGGCCCGGCCGGGTGCTGAGCCGGGACCAGCTGCTGGACCTGACCGTCAGCCGCAACTGGGCGCCCTATGACCGCTCGGTCGACGTGATGATCGGCAAGATCCGCCGCAAGATCGGCGATGTCGGACCCGAGCCGCGCCGGATCCGCACCATCCGCGGCGCCGGCTACATGTTCTCGCCCGAGCCCTGATCCGGCGCGGGGCCGGGGCGCAGGCAGGGCAGGTCCAGCACCGCCCGCGCGCCGCCGGTCTCGGCATTGCCGATGCGGAAATCGCCGCCGCTGACCAGCGCCAGCTGCTGGATCATCGACAGGCCCAGCCCGGTCCCCTCGGGCTTGGTGGTGAAAAGCGGCTCTAGCGCATGGTCGAGCCCGCCGGCGTCGAAGCCCGGCCCGTCGTCCTCGACCGTCAGCCGCGCGTAATCGCCGCCGCGCCAGACATGGCGCAGCGCGATCCGCGCCCGGCCCCGGCCCTCGGTCGCATCGCGCGCGTTGATCAGCAGGTTGACCAGCGCGGTGCCGATCTGGCCCGCATCGACCGGCGCCAGCAGCGGGTGGTCGGGCAGGTCGCATTCGATCCGCATCCCGGCGCAAAGCGTGCGCGCCAGCATGGAGGCGGTGGTCCGGACCGGCAGGCGCAGGTCCCTGGGCTCGGGCGACAGGGCCGGCTGGCGGGCGAAGCCCATCAGCCGGGTGACCAGATCGCCCGCCGTCACGGCGGCGTCCAGCGCATCGCCGGCATAGGGTTTCAGCCCGTCCTGCGCCGGCAGCCGTTCGGCGATCACCGCCAGATTGGCCCGGATGACGGCCAGCATGTTCTTGAAATCATGCGACAGGCCGGCGGCCAGCTGCGAGGTCGCCTCGATCTGGCGCATCAGCGCCAGTTCGCGCTCGGCCCGCGCCTTGGCCGCGCGCAGCTCGACCAGCTGGAAACAGCGCTCCAGCGCCCCCATCAGCTCGTCCAGGAAGAAGGGCTTGCGCAGATAGTCGTAGGCGCCCGCCTTCAGCGCGGCGACGGCGCTGTCCACCGAGGCATAGGCGGTCATGATCACCATGACCAGGCCGGGATGGCGGGCGTGCAGCCGCGCGGCAAGCTCGGTCCCGTCCTCGTGCCGCAGCCGGATGTCGATCAGCACCACCTCGACCGGCTCGGTCTCGAGGAGCGCAAAGGCCGAGGCCCCGTCCGGCGCGATGCGGCATTCCACGCCCTCGAGCGCCAGCGCGCGCGAGGTCGAGACGGCGAAGTCGCTGTCGTCGTCCAGGATCAGCAGCCGCCGGGTCATGGCGGCTCGGCAATGCTCAGGCGCATGACCGTGCCCTCGGGGCCGGTGCGCGCGATCCAGGCGTCGCCGCCATGCAGTTCGGCGACGCGGCGCACCAGCGACAGGCCCAGCCCCACGCCGGAATCCTTGGTGGTGACCAGCGGGTCGAAGGCGCGGGCGCGGATCTCGGGCGCGAGGCCGGGGCCGTTGTCCTCGATCTCGACGATGCTGCGGCCCCCGTCGCGAAAGGCGCGCAGGATCACCCGGGGCACCCGGCCGGGCACCGATTCCGCCGCCTGCCAGCCGTTCTCGATCAGGTTGCGGATGGCGAATTGTAGCCGCGCCGGGTCGCAGCGCAGGCGCATCCCCTCGGGCACCTCCAGCGTGACATGGGGCGCGGCCGGATGTTCGGCCACCAGGGCCGAAAGCCAGTCGCGCAGATCGACCGGCACCGTCTCATGCGCGCCCTGGCGGGCGAAATCCAGCAGGATGTCGATGATCCGGCTGCAACGGGCGATGTTGCGGCGGATGCGCTGCACGTCCTCTTCGGCATCGGGGCCCAGGCCGGGGCTGCGCGACAGCACCTCGACCGAGCTGGTGATGGTGCCCAGGGGGTTGCGCAGTTCGTGGCTGATCGTGGCCGCGACCTCGCCCACCGCGGCAAGGCGCTGGCGGATGGCAAGCTCGCGCTGGGTCGAGCCCAGCCGGCGCAGCGCGTCGATCAGATCCTCCTCGGTCAGGCGGCGGCGCTCGTTCGCCATCACCGCCCAGAAGGCCAGCAGGGCCAGCAGCGGTGCCGAGCCCAGGAAGACATGCGCCACGACCTGCATGTCGCGCAGGCTGGCCGACAGGTGCCGCGCGAGCAGGTAGAGCATCCCGAGCCCGGCCATCAGCAGCGCGAAGACCGCCGCGACCTGCCAGGTCCGCCGGCCCAGCCGCGGCGGCATGCGGTGCAGCCGCAGGGCAGGCGCGGCGGGATCGACCGCGCCCGGCGTGCGGCCGCGCTTGCAGAAGTCGCGGCAATGCGGCTCGAGGCTGCAGCAGAGCGAGCAGATCGGCCGTTCGTAGAAGGTGCAATAGGCCATGTCGCGCGTCTCGTAGCCATGGCTGCAGATGGCGCAGTCGCAGCGGCTGCGGCGGCGGAAGACATGCGGTTCGCGCGCGATGAAGCCGCGGCCCTGCCGCATCAGGCCCAGGCCGGTCGCCGCGACCAGCGACAGGGCAAAGGCGATGGGCGCCGACCAGGCCTGCGCCATCGGCCCGCCAAGGCCGGCGTAAAGCGCCAGCCCCGCCAGCGCCCCCAACGCCATGCCGCCGCAGCCGACCGGGTTGAAATCCGGCAGATGCGCGCGCCGGAACTCGATCCGCGCCGGGCTCAGCCCCAGCGGCTTCAGCACCGCCAGGTCGGCGAAGATCGCCCCCAGCCAGGCCAGCGCCAGGTTGGCATAGATCGCCAGCACCGCCTCGAGCGTGGCAAACACCCCCATCAGCATCAGCGCGCAGCTGATCGCGACATGGATCAGCAGCCAGATCAGCCGCCCGGGATGATAGCGCGCCACGCGCAGGAAGAAATTCGACTGCGCCAGCGAGCCGGCATAGGCGTTGGTGACGTTGATCTTGACCTGCGCAAGCAGGATATAGGCCGTCGCCACCAGCAGCGCCATGCGCGGCCCGAACAGGTATTCGTAGGCGTGCCAGAACATGCCGATGGGCTCGACCGCGAATTCCGGCGCCATGCCGTCGCCGATGGCCAGCCAGACCAGGAAGCTGCCCATCAGCACCTTGGCGCCGCCGATCAGGATCCAGCCCGGCCCGGCCAGGATCAGCGCGCCCCACCAGCGCAGCCGCGTTGTGGCCTCGCGCGGGGGCAGGAAGCGCAGATAGTCCACCTGTTCGCCGATCTGCAGCGTCAGGGCGCAGAGCACGCCGATGGCGCCGCCCAGCGACAGCAGGCTGAAGGCGGGACCGGGCGCGGCCAGCCAGCGCGCCGCCGCATCGGGCTCGGCCCAGGCGATGGCGGCAAAGGGCAGCAGGGCCAGCACGATCCAGGGCAGCTGCGTCGCCACCTGGAAGCGCGAGATCGCGGTCATCCCGCGCGAGGCCACCGGCAGGATCGCCAAGGCCGACAGCAGATAGCCCAAGGGCAGCGGCAGGCCGAAGCAGACCAGCAGCGCCTGGCCGATGATCACCCCCTCGAGCGCAAAGAAGATGACGGTATAGGTGGCATAGATCAACGAGGTGATGGCCGAGCCGATATAGCCGAAGCCCGCGCCCCGGGTCAGCAGGTCCATGTCCACGTTGGCGCGCGCCACGTGATAGGCGATGGGCAGGCTGGTGACGAAGATGAAGGCCGAGGCGATCAGCACCGCCACCACCGTCACATGCACGCCCCAGGACAGGGTCAGCGCCGCCCCGATCGCCTCGAGCGCCAGGAACGAGATGCCCCCCAGCGCGGTATGGGTGATGGTGGCGGGGCTCCAGCGCCGGTGGCTGGCGGGGGCGTAGCGCAGCGCGTAATCCTCGATGGTCTCGTCCGCGACCCAGGACTGATAGCTGCGCGGCGCGGGCTCCAGGCCGGGAAAGCCGCTTGCGTCCCGCGGCGGCAGGTCGGCTTCCGCGATGGCGCTGTGCCTGTTCATCGCTCCCTCCGGGGCCGCTCCTCCTGCGGCCGCCGCCGCCAGCCTAGCGGGCTTTGCCCGGGCTGGGAATTGCCCTTGCCTGCATGGCGCCGCGAAACCCCGCGCCGCGCAAGCGCCGGTTACAAGAAATTACATTTCCCCGGCTTGCGGCATGCATGGCGATTACATGCCCGACCCAGGCTGGCGGCGGGACCGGCCTGCCCGCCGGCCCGCAAGGAGGGAGGAGAACATGTCGAAAACCGTATTCAAGGTGGATCTCAACACGGCCCCCGAACAGGCCACGCAAAAGCCGCACAACCGCTGGCATCCCGACATCCCGATGGTCGAGACCTTCAAGCCCGGCGAGGTGCTGCGCGTCGAATGCTACGACTGGACCGGCGGCCAGATCGGCAACAACGACAGCGCCAACGACATCCGCGACGTGGACCTGACGCGGGTGCATTACCTGTCCGGTCCCTTCGGCTTCGAGGGCGCCGAGCCGGGCGACCTGCTGGTGGTCGACATTCTCGACATCGGCGCGCTGCCCGAGTCGCGCTGGGGCTTCAACGGGCTCTTCGCCAAGGAGAACGGCGGCGGCTTCCTGACCGAACATTACCCGCAGGCCACCAAGTCGATCTGGGATTTCGAGGGCATCTATACCACCTCGCGCCATATCCCAGGCGTGCGCTATCCCGGCCTGATCCATCCCGGCCTGATCGGCTGCCTGCCCGACCACAAGCTGCTGGCCGAGGCGAACCGGCGCGAGGCGGCGCTGATCGCCACCGATCCGAACCGCGTCCCGCCGCTGGCCGCACCACCCCATGCCGCGACCGCGCTGATGGGGCAGATGACCGGCAGCGCCGCGCAAAGCGCCGCCGAGGAGGCCTGGCGCACCGTGCCGCCGCGCGAACATGGCGGCAATTGCGACATCAAGAACCTGTCGCGCGGCTCCAAGGTCTATTTCCCCGTCTATGTAAAGGGCGGCGGGCTTTCGATGGGCGACATCCATTTCAGCCAGGGCGACGGCGAGATCACCTTCTGCGGCGCCATCGAGATGGCCGGCTGGATCGAGATCAAGGTCGAGATCATCAAGGGCGGCATGGCGAAATACGGCGTCATCAACCCGATCTTCCGGCCCTCGCCCATCGACCCGCATTTCGACGACTACCTGATTTTCGAGGGCATCTCGGTCGACGAGCACACGGGCGAGCAATATTATCTCGACGCCCATGTCGCCTATCGCCGGGCCTGCCTCAACGCCATCGAATACCTGAAGAAATTCGGCTATTCGGGCGAGCAGGGCTACATGATCCTGGGCACCGCCCCGGTCGAGGGCCGCATCGCCGGCATCGTCGACATCCCCAATGTCTGCGCGACGCTGGCGATCCCGACCGGCATCTTCGACTTCGACATCCGGCCCAATGGCGACGGGCCGAAACGCTCGGTCCCGGACATTCCGGTCGCCAAGACCAGCTGAGGCCACGCGCCCGCGTCCCGGCTTTCGGGGCGCGCGGCTTCACCAGGGAGGAGAGGTCCATGCTGCTTGGTTTTCTATTGTTCTACGTGGGCGCGGTGCTGTTTCTCAACGGGCTGTGGCTCATGGGCCGGATCGAGGATCGCGAGATCGTGGTGATCAACCTGGTCTCGGGCCTGGTCGCCGCGGGCGTGGTGGTGCAGGGCGCCTTCGGTGCGGGGGCGGACCTGCAGACGGTCCGGGCGGCGGCGCTGACGCTGATGTTCAGCACCACCTATTTCTGGGTCGCCCACAACCGCGTCGTTGCGGTCGATGGCCGGGGCCTGGGCTGGTTCAGCCTGTTCGTGGCCATCACCACGGTTCCGGTCTTTCTGCGCGCGCTCGCCGCCGCCGGCTCGCCGACCGAGCTTTGGCTGGCGGGCAACTGGCTGGTCTGGGGCGTGCTCTGGTTCATGTATTTCCTGCTGCTGGCGCTGGGACGGCCGATCCTGCGCGCCACCGCCTGGGTGACGCTGCTGGCCGGGATCGTGACCGGCTGGCTGCCGGGTTTCCTGCTGCTCGACGGATTGATGTGAGGGTCATGCCATGCCGATCTATGATTTCGCCTGCGCCGAACACGGCCTTTTCACCGAGCGCATGAGCTATGAGGCCAGCCTGGCCGGCGCGCCCTGTCCGCATTGCGGCGCGCCCGCCGCGGTGCTGCCGGCCCTGCCGCTGATCAGCACGCTTTCGAGCGGGCTGCGCCGGGCCGAGCACCGCGCCGAGGCGAGCTCTGCCGAGCCGCGCGTGGTCAAGCGCGGCCACCTGCCGAGCTGCGGCTGCAACCTGTGCAAGAAGAAGGCGCCGCCCACCTCGCGGCGCTGGATGCTGGGGCAATGCTAGCGCAGGCGATTCATGGCCGCGATAGGAGCAATGATCATGCGATCCGGTCTGGCGCTGGAGAAAGGCACGACCGCGCCGCTGGTGCTGAAAACTGGTGCGCCGCCGGATTGTTCGATGCCGTTGCCCGGCGACTGGATGACCGCGGTGCCCTCTGTGGCGCTTGGGGAAATACAGGGGCGGTCGGCGGGATGATGCTTGCCCGGCGACCGCACGATTCCGATCCGTTTCTTGACATGAGAGGTCCGAGGTTGCCTTATATTCCCCACCTCACAAGAGGCCGGACATGGCTGAGAGCATCCAGAAGGAGGACTGGGAACGCTTTCGCGCCTTGGGGAGCGTGCCCCCAAGCATTCGCGAAATCGTGCTCAGGTCTTGGGTCAGATCACGGGACAGCGTCGGGCTGAGGGGGCTGAAGCGCGCGCCTTCGGTCGCGGAGGACGAATTGCGCGCCATCCGGCTGCGCAACGACCGGCTGCGGCGGGCGGCGCGGGATGCGGTGGCGCGGGCGGGCTACATGCTGGACGGCGCCGGGGCGATGCTGCTGCTTTGCGACCGGTCGGGCATGGTCTTGGACGCCACCGGCGACGCCTATGTCCGGTCCCGCGGCGCGGAAAACCACCTGCATCCGGGCGGGCGCTGGGACGAGCGCGCCATCGGCACCAATGCGATCGGCACCGCGCTGCATCTGGGCCAGCCCGTCAGCATCGCCGGGGTCGAGCATTTCTGCGAAGAGATCCAGCGCTGGTCCTGTGCCGCGGCTCCGGTTCGCGACCCCATGACCAACCATATCCTGGGCGCGGTCGATATCTCGGCGCCTTCGGATGAAAACCTGCGCCAGGGTGCGGCGCTGTCGGTCAGCCTGGCCATGCAGATCGAGGAGGCGCTGCGTCTGCTGGGCCTGCAGGAGCACCAGATCCTGATCGACCGCCTGCTGGCGCGGCGCGGGCGCGGCGGCGAGGAACTGCTGCTTCTGGATCGCTACGGCAACCGGGTCTGGGCCAGCGAGAACTTCGCCCGCATCGAAGAGCGCATCAGCGCCGGCGGGCGCGTGCTGGATGAGCTTGCCGCCAGCCCCGCCCCGGGCGATGAAAGCGACCCTCGCGCGCTGGCCGGGCGGATGCGCGAGGCGCTGCCCGAGGCCGACGTGAACCTGATCTCGGAAAACGGCGAGGCCCTGGGGCTGATGCTGGCCTTTGCCAGCCAGCGTCCGCGCCAGGCCGCGGCGCAGGCCGGGCTTGCCGCCATCGCCGAAACCGGCCCGGCGCTGGCCGCGATCTGCGCCGAGGCGCTGGAGCTGGTGAAAAGCGGGGTGCCCCTGCTGATCAAGGGCGCAGTCGGCAGCGGCAAGGAAACCCTGGCCCGCGCGCTGCATGCCGCGGGTCCGCTGGCGCAACTGCCGCTGGAGGTGGTGGATTGCAGCCTGCTGGATGCCGAGGGCCTGCGCGCAGCGCAGGGCGGTCTTGCCGGTGCGGCGGGCGGCATGCTGGCCCGGCTGGCCGAAACCGGCGGCACGCTGGTTCTGGACGAGCCGGCCGAGACGCCGCTCGGGGTGCAGGCGCTGCTGGCCCAGGCGCTGGCACATCTGGGCCGCGAATCCGGGGTGCCGGTGCAGTTCATCAGCCTGTCCTCGGTCCCGCTGTCCGAGCGCCTGGCGTCCGGCGCGCTGCGGGCGGATCTGCATTTCCGCCTGTCCGGCGCCGTCCTGCGCCTGCCGGCCTTGGCCGAGCGCCGGGCCGATCTGGAGCCGCTGGCAAGGCGGTTCTCGGACCTGTATTCGGACCGGCGCAAGGGCAGCGTCCTGCGCTTTACCCCCGCCGCCATGCTGCGCCTGCAGACCCATGGCTGGCCGGGAAACCTGCGCGAATTGCGCAATCTGATCGAGGCGCTGTCGGCCACCTCCTTCAGCCGGCTGATCGACGTGGCCGACCTGCCGCAGGCCATCGCGCAGGGGCCGGGCAAGGCGCGCGACGACACCCTGCGCGATCGCGAGCGGGCCGAGATCCTGGATGCCCTGGCGCAATGCGGCGGCAACATGACCGAGACGGCGCGGCGGCTGGGGATCTCGCGCTCGACGCTGTATCTCAAGCTGGAACAATACGGCGTGCCGCGCAGCCGTCGCGGCTGAGCCTTCCGCGCTGCGGCGCTGCGTCCGCAGCATGTCCGACGCACTGTCCGAAAACCGGACAACACGGGTCCCGGCCGGCACGACATCCTGACCCTACGCCACGGGGAGGTGGCGCAATGGGAGGAGCAAACCGTGCCATTGGACAAATCCAACAATCGAAAAGTGCAGGTGCTGGGCATCGACGCCGGCGGCACCATGACCGACACGTTCTTCGTGGACAGCGACGGCGATTTCGTCGTCGGCAAGGCGCAATCGACGCCGCAGAACGAGGCGCTCGGCCTGATCGCCAGCGCCAGGGAGGGGCTGGATCACTGGGGGCTGTCGCTGAAGGATGCGCTGTCCGAAATCCAGACCGGCGTCTATTCCGGCACCGCGATGCTGAACCGCGTCGTGCAGCGCAAGGGCCTGCGTTGCGGCCTGATCGTCAATGCCGGGATGGAGGATTTCCACCGCATGGGCCGCGCCATCCAGGCCTATCTGGGCTTTGCCTATGAGGACCGCATCCACCTGAACACGCATTACTACGACGAGCCGCTGGTGCCGCGCCACCTGACGCGCGGCGTCATGGAGCGGGTGGACATGTCCGGCACCGTGGTCATCCCGCTGCGCGAGGACACCGCCCGCCAGGCCGCCCGCGACCTGATCGCCCAGGATGTCGAGGGCATCGTGATCTCGCTGCTGCACAGCTATCGCAACCCGGGCCATGAGCGCCGGGTGCGCGATATCGTGCAGGAGGAAGTGGATGCGTCGGGCAAGAACATCCCGGTCTTTGCCTCGACCGATTATTATCCGGTGCGCAAGGAAACCCACCGCACCAATACCACGATCCTGGAAGCCTATGCCGCCGAGCCCTCGCGCCAGACGCTGAGCAAGATCACCTCGGCCTTCAAGGAGAACGGCTCGAAATTCGATTTCCGGGTGATGGCGACGCATGGCGGAACCATCTCGTGGAAGGCCAAGGAACTGGCGCGCACCATCGTCTCGGGTCCGATCGGCGGCGTGATCGGCGCCAAATACCTGGGCGAGGTGCTGGGCTATTCCAACATCGCCTGTTCGGATATCGGCGGCACCTCGTTCGACGTGGCGCTGATCACCCAGAACGAACTGACGATCCGCAACGACCCCGACATGGCGCGGCTGGTGCTGTCGCTGCCGCTGGTGGCGATGGATTCGGTCGGCGCGGGCGCCGGTTCGTTCATCCGGCTTGACCCCTATACCAAGGCGATCAAGCTGGGTCCGGACAGCGCCGGCTATCGCGTCGGCGTCTGCTGGTCCGAGTCGGGGATCGAGACCGTCACCATCTCGGATTGCCATGTCATCCTGGGCTATCTGAACCCCGACAATTTCCTGGGCGGGCAGGTCAAGCTGGACCGCGAACGCGCCTGGAACGCGATGAAGGAGCAGATCGCCGATCCGCTGGGCCTGTCGGTCGAGGATGCGGCGGCGGGCGTCATCGAACTGCTGGACAGCGACCTGCGCGACTATCTGCGCTCGATGATCTCGGGCAAGGGCTCGACGCCGGGCAACTTCGTCTGCTTCAGCTATGGCGGCGCCGGTCCGGTCCATACCTACGGCTATACCGAGGGGCTGGGCTTCGAGGACGTGATCGTGCCGGCCTGGGCGGCGGGCTTTTCCGCCTTCGGCTGCGCGGCGGCGGATTTCGAATATCGCTATGACAAGTCGCTGGACATCAATATCGCCGAGGATGCCTCGGCCGACCTGAAGGTCGCGCAGGCCGAAACCCTGCAAGCCGCCTGGGAGGAACTGAAGGAGCGCGTGCTCGAGGAATTCGAGATCAACGGCTATGCCGCCGACCGCGTGCAACTGCAGCCGGGTTTCCGGATGCAGTATCGCGGCCAGCTGAACGACCTGGAAATCGAAAGCCCGATCATGCACGCCCATTCCGCCGGGGATTGGGACCGCCTGGTCGAGGCCTTCAACGACACCTATGGCCGGGTCTATGCCGCCTCGGCCCGCTCGCCCGAATTGGGCTATTCGGTGACCGGCGCGATCATGCGCGGCACGGTGCCGATCCCGAAGCCGAAGATCCCGAAGGAAGCCGAGGCCGGCCCGACCCCGCCCGAGGAGGCCAAGCTCGGCACGCGCAAGTTCTATCGCCACAAGCAATGGGTCGATGCCCAGCTTTACCGGATGGAAGCCTTGAAGCCCGGCAACCGCATCACCGGCCCCGCCGTGATCGAATCCGACGCGACGACCTTCGTGGTGCCGGGCGGTTTCGAGACGTTCCTGGACGGCCACCGCCTGTTCCACCTGAAAGAAGTCTGATTTCCCGGGGAGGAAACATCATGAACATGCAATCCAAAGTCGAGACGCGCGGCATCGTCCGCGGCGGCGAGACCCTGAAGCAGCACCGCGACCGGCTGATGGAGGCCACCAAGCGGACACGGCACTATGCCGGCTTGGAGCGGATGGAGCTGCGCGACAGCGACCCGATCAAATACAACAAGCTGTTCTCGCGGCTTCGCGCCGGGGTGGTGGACGCGCGCGAGACCGCCAAGAAGATCGCCGCCTCGCCCATCGTCGAGCAGGAGGGCGAGCTGTGCTTCACCCTCTACAACGCGGCGGGCGATTCGATCCTGACCTCGACCGGCATCATCATCCATGTCGGCACCATGGGCGCGGCGATCAAATACATGATCGAGAACGGCTGGGAGCAGAACCCCGGCATCAAGGACAAGGACATCTTCTGCAACAACGACAGCCTGATCGGCAATGTCCATCCCTGCGACATCCACACCATCGTGCCGATCTTTCACGAGGGCGAGCTGATCGGCTGGGTCGGCGGCGTGACCCATGTGATCGACACCGGCTCGGTCGGGCCGGGCTCGATGTCCACCGGCCAGGTGCAGCGTTTCGGCGACGGCTATTCCATCACCTGCCGCAAGATCGGCGAGAACGACGAGCTGAAGCGCGACTGGCTGCATGAAAGCCAGCGCATGGTGCGCACCACCCGTTACTGGATGCTGGACGAACGCACCCGCGTCGCCGGCTGCCACATGATCCGCAAGCTGGTCGAGGAGGTGATCGCGGACGAGGGCATCGAGGCCTATTGGAAATTCGCCTATGAATCGGTCGAGCATGGCCGCGTCGGCCTGCAGGCCCGCATCAAGGCGATGACCATTCCCGGCAAATACCGGCAAGTGGGCTTCGTGGACGTGCCCTATGCGCATGAGGACGTGCGGGTTCCCTCCGACTTCGCCAAGGTCGACACGATCATGCATACGCCCTCCGAGATCACCATCCGTCCGGACGGCACCTGGCGGCTGGACTTCGAGGGCTCGTCCCGCTGGGGCTGGCACACCTACAACGCCCATCAGGTCAGCTTCACCAGCGGCATCTGGGTGATGATGACGCAATCGCTGATCCCGACCGAGATGATCAACGACGGCGCCGCCTACGGCACCGAGTTCCGGCTGCCGAAAGGCACCTGGATGAACCCCGACGATCGCCGCGTGGCGTTCAGCTATAGCTGGCACTTCCTGGTCAGTTCCTGGACGGCGCTGTGGCGTGGCCTCAGCCGGGCCTATTTCGGCCGCGGCTACCTGGAAGAGGTCAACGCCGGCAACGCCAATACCTCGAACTGGCTGCAAGGCGGCGGCTTCAACCAGTATGACGAGATCCATGCCGTCAACTCGTTCGAATGCGCGGCGAACGGCGTCGGCGCCACCGCCCACATGGACGGCATCAGCCATGCCGCCGCGGTCTGGAACCCGGAAGGCGACATGGGCGACATGGAGATCTGGGAACTGGCCGAGCCGCTGGTCTATCTGGGCCGGCAGATCAAGGCCAGTTCCGGCGGCGCCGGCAAGTATCGCGGCGGCTGCGGCTTCGAAAGCCTGCGCATGGTCTGGAATGCCAAGGACTGGACGATGTTCTTCATGGGCAACGGCCATATCAGTTCCGACTGGGGGCTGATGGGCGGGTATCCCGCCGCCTCGGGCTATCGCTTCGAGGCGCATGATACCCGGCTTCAGCAGATCATCGCCGAGGGCGGCGCGATCCCGCATGGCGGCGACACCGACCCCGAGCATCCGGTCTGGGAGGCGATGCTGCCCGATGCGCGCATCAAGCGCGACAAGCAGGCCATCACCACCGAGGCCATGTTCAAGGACTATGACCTTTACCTGAACTACATGCGCGGCGGTCCGGGCTTCGGCGATCCCTTGGACCGCGAGCCGCAGAAGGTGGCCGATGACGTGAACGGCGGCTATCTGCTGCCCCGCTTTGCCGAAAGCGTCTATGGCGTGGTGCTGGCGGCCGCCGGAGACGGGCTGCAAGGCGTCGATCAGGCCGCGACCACGGCCCTGCGCAAGCGGATCCGCAAGCAGCGGCTGGAGGAATCGGTGCCGACCCGGGACTGGATGGCGGACGAGCGCAAGCGCATCCTGGCCAAGGATGCGGGCGTGCATGTCCAGCAGATGTTTGCCGCCTCGTTCAAGCTCGGCCCGCGCTTCGAGCAGCAGTTCCGCAGCTTCTGGGACCTGCCGGCCGACTGGCGGCTGATGGAAGCGGATCTGCCGATCCCCTCCTACGGGCGCGAATACTCGATGGATATCTCCGAGCTTCCCGATGTGAAGACGGTGCAATTCGTCGAGGAATGACCGTGCCCCGGCTGCGCCCGTCCCCCTTGGGCGCAGCCGATCCTTTCAAGGCCCATCCAATGGAGGAACCGATGGCCTATACCAAAGCCAAGATCAAAGACCTGGTGGACGGCAAGATCGACCGCGACACCCTGCACACCATGCTTTCGACCCCCAAGGACAAGGAACGTTTCCAGATCTATCTGGAGATCCTGCAAGAACAGGTCGAATGGGACGACCCGATCATCCTGCCGCTGGGGCCCAAGCTCTATATCGTGCAGCGCAAATCCGACAGGAAATGGATCATTCGCAGCCAGGCCGGGCACGATTTCTGCGAATGGGACCAGAACTGGAAACTGCACGCCCGTGTCCGCGTGCGCGAGACCGCCGCGCAGATGGAGGAGCTTTATCCCCGGCTGATGGCGCCCTCGCCGGAATGGCAGGTGATCCGCGAGTATTTCTGTCCGATCTCGGGCGACCTGCTGGATGTCGAGGCGCCGACGCCGTGGTATCCGGTGATCCACGACTTCGAGCCCGACATCGAGGCGTTCTACAAGGACTGGCTGGGGCTGCCGGTCCCGGAACGCGCCTGAGCGGTCGCTTCCCGATCCGCAAGGGGGGTGGCCATGGCGACATGGCCGCCCCCGGCAATGTCCGAAAATCGGACAGGCAAGGCGCGGCGAAACCGGGTAAGTCTTGTTCCAGCCATGTCTAGCAGGAGAGCATCAAATGAAAGCTCTGGTTTATCAAGGTCCTGGTCGCAAGGAATGGGTCGAGAAACCAAGGCCCGACATCCAAAAGCCCACCGATGTGATCGTGCGGGTGACGAAAACCACGATCTGCGGCACCGACCTGCATATCCTCAAGGGCGACGTGCCTGCGGTGACCCCGGGTCGCACGCTGGGCCATGAGGGGGTCGGCATCGTCGAGGACGTGGGCGAAGCCGTCGCCAATTTCAAACCCGGCGATGCGGTGCTGATTTCCTGTGTCACCTCCTGCGGGCGCTGCGCCAATTGCAAGCGCCAGCTTTACGCGCATTGCGCCGATGGCGGCTGGATCCTTGGACACAGGATCGACGGCACCCAGGCCGAATACGTCCGCATCCCGCATGGCGACAATTCGCTTTATCCGATTCCCGAAGGGGTGGACGAAGAGGCGCTGGTGATGCTGTCCGACATCATGCCCACCGGCATGGAGATCGGCGTTCAGGCCGGCCGCGTGAAGCCGGGCGATACCATCGCCATCGTCGGCGCCGGTCCTGTCGGCATGTCGGTGCTGCTGACCGCGCAATTCTACGCTCCGGAACGCATCATCATGATCGACATGGACGCGGCCCGGCTGGAACTGGCGCGGCAATTCGGCGCGACCGACGTGATCCGGGTCGGCGACGGCGATGCGGTCGCCAGCGTCATGGCGCTGACCGGCGGGCAGGGCGTCGATGTCGCGATCGAGGCGGTGGGTATCCCGGCAACCTTCGACATCTGCCAGAAGATCGTCTCGGCCGGGGGCAATATCGCCAATGTCGGCGTGCACGGCAAGCCGGTGCAGCTTCACATCGAGGAGCTGTGGATCAAGAACATCAACATCGCCATGGGTCTGGTCTGCACCAATACCACGCCGATGCTGCTGAAGACGCTGCGGTCGGGACGGGTGGATCCCGGCAAGCTGGTGACGCATCGCTTCAAGCTGGACGAGATCCTGCAGGCCTATGACGTCTTCGCCAATGCCGCGCGCGAAAAGGCGATGAAGGTCATCCTCAGCGCCTGAGCACGTTCCTGATCTTGGTTCGCGATACCGAGTCCCTCTGTGCCGGGCTGAAGGGCACGCGGCCGCCCACCGGCGGCAAGACGCTGGCTTCGCTGGCCGCGCCCATGCATTGGACCTGTTCAACGCGGCCAAGGTCGAGGAACTTGTGGGATCTGTCCCCTGACCACGCGGCAATATCTGGTGCATCCGCGCGCGCCTGAAATCCGGCGGGTTGGCGGGCCGAGGCGGGGCTGGATAGCTGCGTGTATGGGGACGTGAATCGAAACCCGTCACGCCGGCAACCATGGCCGAACCCGGCTGAGTCGCTGGATCGAGGTGGCATGGAGCGGCACGCCTGCGCGCTGCACGACTATCGCTGGGGCAAGCACGCGAGCCCGACAGCGGAGAGCAGGTCCCGGTCCCGCTCCTTCCCCCATTATCGTTCAGCGCCGTTTTCGGCCTCACGCCAATTCAGGCCGGAAAGAACTACATCGGAAACAAAGTCGACCGTGGTCCACCGCTGCATCCCCAATTGCCGAAATGCTCCTTGGTGTCCATCACCGTGATCGGTGGCGGAGCCTGGGTTCTGCATGGAATCGGCGTGGTTGGCGCGTGATTCAGTCCTCGGCTTGCAAGCCGGCGCGGCCGGGGCCATAGTGCCGTCGGCTGCTTTTGCGGCCATTCCAGCGCGACATGGCAGGAGCCGCCAGGCTTGTTCAACCCTTCGGCCATCTTTCCCCTTCTGACCGGACTCAGGGCCAACAATGTCCTTGGGTTGCTTGGTCTTTAAGGGCCGGCAACCCCAAGAATACCGCTGATCCAGTTCTTTGCCGTGCCTCTGGCTGCGGCCTGAAATCCATGGGAAATGTCATGTCATTGTGGGAAACCTTGGCCCGCGCGCGCACCGCGTCGGGTGACGAAATCGTGCTTCGGCAGCGCGGGGAAATCTATGAAATCCGCTATAACGGCATCGAGCTGATGTCCAACCTGAACCACCAATCGGAAATGCAGCTGGCCATGCGGTCGATGTGGCGCCTGAATTTCCAGGCGAACCGGGTGCTGATCGGCGGTCTTGGCCTTGGCTACAGCCTGCGCGCGCTGCTGGATCTTGCCGCCTCGGATGCCGAGGTCACGGTCTGCGAGATCATTCCCGAGGTGGTCGCCTGGAACCGCGGGCAGCTTGCCCATCTGGCGGGAAGCCCGCTGCACGATCCGCGCAGCAGGCTGGTGGTCGGCGACGTGCGCGATCATCTGGCTTCGTCGAAAGGACGTTATGATCTTATCCTGCTTGATACGGACAACGGGCCGGATTTCGTGGTCAGGCCCGAAAACGAAAGCCTGTACCAAGACCGTGGCATTGCCGATGTGGCCGAGGCGCTGACCCCGGGCGGGGTGGCCGCATTCTGGTCGGCGACCGCTTCCAGCAGGTTCGAAGGAACATTGTCGAGATATCCTTGGAGCTGGATCAGGGAGGATATCGCTCTTGTTCCCGGTCGCGTTGACGCAATGCATCACATCTACAGTTGCGCTTTCGATTCCCGGATGCTGGGGCTGAAGCAGGCGAGTTGAGGTCTGGAAGACGGGCGGCCATCGGCTGACATAAGCTATGGTTTGCAGTCGGATGATTTTCTGGAGAGGAAACAGCGGCCGAACTGGCGAGCCGGTTCGGCGTGCTGCTCGACGGTGCGTCGGGCGTGTTCGAACGCGAGGGCCGCAAGAAGTCCGAGATTGACGAGGCGCAGGTGAAGGAACTCGACGTCCAGATCGGGAAGCTGGCGGCGGCCAACTCTTTTTTGGAAAGATAGCGGAAGCCCGACAACATTTTATCGAGAGACTGCGGCGGACCCTGAAAATTCCGCCAGATCCTGTCCAAAGCTCGGCGAGTAGCTCAGTTAGCGCGCGTCTTCCGGCGCCACGGTCGCGCCGAAGGACAGCCAGTGCAGCGCGAATTTCAGCTTTTCGCGCGTGGTGTCGGTCAGCACGAAGGGATAGACGTCAGGATTGTCCAGCGCCCGGTTGATCTCGTTTACCGCCAGCGCCACGGCACCCGCGACCTGCAGCAGGTGGTCGCCGTCGGCATCGGCATAGGCGTCATAGCCGGGCGGCGGGATCGCCGGCCCGGTCAGCCCGGCCGCCACCAGGCTGTCGGTCATGTCGACCAGATGCAGCACATGCGCCGCGGTCTCGGCCCAGTCCTCATGCGGGTGCATGGTGGCATAGGCGGTGACGTAGCGCTCGCCCGGGGGTTGGGGATGGGCGTAATGCCGCGCGCGCGCGACGGCGTAATCGGCGCGCTCGTCGCCGAACATGGCGCGGAAGGCCACCAGGAAACCGGGCAACGCCGAGAGCCGCTGGAACAGGAAATGCGCGATCTCGTGGCGCATGTGGCCGATCATCGAGCGGTAGAGCTCGCCCAGCTGCTGCTGGCGCGCCAGGCGCAGCGCCGGGTCGGCCTCGACCACGTTGATGGTGATGACGCCGTCGGCATGGCCCATGCTGACCGGCACCGAGGCCTCGCCGATGCGCTCCGAGAGCATCTCGAAGACCGGGCGCGGGCCGGGGTCGGCATCGGTGAACCACTCCCAGCGGGCAAGATTCGCCAGCACCCAGCGCAGCGCCGCCGCGCTTTTCGCCCAGAGCGCGCGGTTCTCCGCGACCGAGAGGTCCGGGATCGTCACGACCGCCCGGCAGGAGCGGCAGAGCCCGGTTTCCGCCTCGGCCATCCAGTTGCAGCCGATGTCCTGCGCCTGCGCGCAGGGGATGCCGTTCGGGACGAAGCCGCCGGCTTCGGGGTCGAAGGTCAGGGCCGCGCCGCAGGCGCAGATCGTGTTCTGGAAATAGACCTTCTGCCCGCAGTGCGGGCATGTCAGATGCTGCATTGCGCCGGTGCCTTTCTGGTGCCTGCGACGAACGACGCCGGCACCGGATGGGTTCCGCGTGAAGGAGCGGATGATTTCCGACTGTTTGCATCGGACATTGCGCGATCGCGGAAATCTGCCTAGACAGGCGGACAAAGCTGGCAGGCGGCCCCCCGGTGACACGCATTCGACCCTTTTCGGCTCTCCCGCGCCGGGCGGCGCCTGTCCGGCGCAGGGGGCGCAAGCTGGCGCGCCGCGAAACGCGGGTCTCGCGCTTCCGAGGTTTTCGACGCAAGGACAGAAGAAGGACACGGAATGAGGAAAACATTTGCCAAACGCGCGATCCTGCCCCTGCTGCTGGCGATGACGCTGGCCGCCCCGGCCTTGGCGCAGGACTCGGCCGCCTTGGTTCAGCCCGCGGGCTATGCCGATGCGGTGATGCGCCAGGACATCATCCCCGGCGCCTATGAGCTGCTGGACGATGCCGACCAGGGCGTGCTTTTCGTCGCCTCGAACCCCAGCTTCGAGGGGCCGAGCGCCGGTTATGTCTGGCTGCTCGACCGCGACGACCTTTCCGTCAAGCGCCGCATCCAGCTGCCCGACGGCGCCTTCGCCCTGGCGATGGACCGCGACCTGGGCCGGCTTTACGTCGGCAATACCATGAGCGGCAAGCTGAGCATCCTCGATGCGCAAAGCGGCGTGGTGACCGGCACGGTGCAACTGGGCCAGAAGGACGGCGAGGGCTATGAGCATACCCGCATGGTCGCGGTCGATGAAAAGACCCACCGCGTCTATGTCACCAGCCCGACCGAAAAGGGCGCGCTGTGGATCGTGGACGGCGAAAAGGCCGAGCTGGTCAAGCGCGTCGACGGTTCGGGCCTGTGGTCGGCGGGGCTCGCCGTCGACAGCGACAAGGGCCGGGTCTATGTCGGCGGCGGCGGCATCGACGAGGTCGCAGTCTATGACGCTGCCTCGGGCGAGCGGGTCGGCGGCTTCTCGACCGGCGACACCAAAGGCACGGCCAAGGACGATTCCAAGCATTTCTTCGTCAACCTGGCGCTGGACGCGCAGGGCGGGCGGCTCTTCGCGGCCGATGCCAACTCCGGCCAGATCTATGTCTTCGGCACCGAGGACGGCAAGCTGATCGGCACGGTCCCGGCCGGCACGGGCACGCTGGACGTGGTCTATAACGCGGATCGCGACGAGGTCTATGCCACCACCCGCGGCGTCAGCAAGGAGGAGCCCAAGGGCACCGGCAAGCTGGTGGTGATCGACGCCAAGGCCTTGGCGGTCAAGCATGAACTGTCGCTGCCGACGCATCCGAACAGCCTGGAGGTCAGCCAGGACGGCAAGCTGCTGTTCGTGACCGTCAAGGTGCCGCATGGCGACGAGCACCCGGATTTCCGCAAGGACGCGGTGGATTCGGTGCTGCGCGTGGACCTGTCCAAGCTGGACTGATCCCGGCCCGAGACGCAAAAGGGGCGCCCGCGCGGCGCCCCTTTTTCATGTCCTGCCGCCGGGCCTTATTCCGGCAGCACCCGCACCGCGCCCTTGTCGGCGGAGCTGGCGAATTGCGCATAGACCCGCAGCGCGTCCGAAACCTGGCGCTGGCGTTTCTGCGCCGGTTTCCAGCCCTTGGCGTCCTGCTCGGCCCGGCGGGCGGCCAGTTCCTCGTCCGGGACGGCCAGGTGGATGGTGCGGTTCGGGATGTCGATCTCAATCCGGTCGCCGTCGCGGGCCAGGCCGATGGTGCCGCCTGCCGCCGCCTCGGGCGAGGCATGGCCGATCGACAGGCCCGAGGTGCCGCCCGAGAAGCGGCCGTCGGTGATCAGCGCGCAGGCCTTGCCCAGGCCCTTCGACTTCAGATAGCTGGTCGGATACAGCATCTCTTGCATGCCTGGCCCGCCTTTCGGGCCTTCGTAGCGGATGACGACCACGTCGCCGGCCTCGACCTTGCCGGTCAGGATGCCCGAGACGGCCGCGTCCTGGCTTTCATAGACCTTGGCCGTGCCGGTGAAGACCAGGATCGATTCGTCCACGCCCGCCGTCTTCACGATGCAGCCGTCCACCGCGATATTGCCGCGCAGCACCGCTAGCCCGCCGTCCTTAGAGAACGGCGTCCTGGCCGAGCGGATCACGCCCTTTTCCCGGTCGGTGTCCAGGTCCGGCCACAGCGTCGCCTGGCTGAAGGCGGTCTGCGTCGGCACGCCGCCCGGGGCGGCCAGGAACAGTTCGCGCGCCGCCGGGTCGTTCGATTTCGCGATGTCCCATTGGTCGATGGCGGCGCCGATGGTGGGGGCGTGGACCGTGGTGCAGTCGCGGTCGATCAGCCCGGCGCGGTCCAGTTCGCCCAGGATGGCCATGATGCCGCCGGCGCGGTGGACGTCCTCCATATGCACGTCGGCCTTGTTCGGCGCGACCTTGCAGAGGCACGGCACCTTGCGCGACAGCCGGTCGATGTCGTCCATGGTGAAATCGACGCCGCCTTCCTGCGCCACCGCCAACAGGTGCAGCACGGTATTGGTCGAGCCGCCCATGGCGATGTCCAGCGCCATGGCGTTCTCATAGGCCGATTTCCGGGCGATATTGCGCGGCAGCACCGAATCGTCGTCCTGTTCGTAATAGCGCTTCGCGATCTCGACCGCGCGGCGCCCGGCCTCCAGGAACAGCCCCTTGCGCAAGGCGTGGGTGGCGAGCGTCGAGCCGTTGCCGGGCAGCGACAGACCCAGCGCCTCGGTCAGGCAGTTCATCGAGTTCGCGGTGAACATGCCCGAACAGGAGCCGCAGGTCGGGCAGGCGGCTTCCTCGATGGCGGCCAGGTCGGCGTCCGAAACGGTGTCGTCGGCCGCCGCGACCATGGCGTCCACCAGGTCCAGCGCCACGGTGCGCCCGTCGCCCAGCGTGACCTTGCCCGCCTCCATCGGCCCGCCCGAGACGAAGATCGCCGGGATGTTCAGCCGCATCGCCGCCAGCAGCATGCCGGGGGTGATCTTGTCGCAGTTCGAGATGCAGACCATGGCGTCGGCGCAATGCGCGTTGACCATATATTCCACCGAGTCGGCGATCAGCTCGCGCGAGGGCAGGGAATACAGCATCCCGTCATGGCCCATGGCGATGCCGTCGTCCACGGCGATGGTGTTGAATTCCTTGGCGATGCCGCCGGCCGCCTCGACCTCGCGCGCCACCATCTGGCCCAGATCCTTCAGGTGGACGTGGCCGGGCACGAATTGGGTGAAGCTGTTGACGATGGCGATGATGGGCTTGCCGAAATCGCTGTTCTTGACCCCGGTGGCGCGCCAGAGGCCGCGGGCCCCTGCCATATTGCGGCCATGGGTGGTGGTGCGGGAACGATATGCGGGCATGGCTTCGGTTCTCTGGTCTGTTGTCCGGGCTGGGGCGCCTGTTAGCACGGCAGGCCGGCCGAGTTCAGCCCCCCTGACGCGATTCTTTGACAAATCTGGTGCCGGCCCGCCCGCGGGGCAAGGGCCTAGCCCCGCATCCGGCGCAGGATGCGCAGGCTGCGGCGGATCACGGTCGCCGCCGTCAGCGCCAGAACCAGCCACAGCGCCCAGGCCAGGATCGGCCAGCCCCAGCCGGCGATCAGGGCCGCGACCTGCGCCAGCGCGCCCAGCGTGACCACCGCCATGCGATGCGACTTGGCCCCCGGCCCGCGGAAATCCGAGCCGAGGCCCGCCGCGCGGCCGAATTCGCGCAGATAGGCGGTCAGGATCGCCAGCGCCCCGGCCAAGAGGCCCAGATCGAGCTGCCCCGAGGCCATGCCGAAGCCCGCCAGGATCAGCAGGTCGGACAGCCGGTCCGGCACCTCGTTCCAGAAGGCGCCGTCGGGGCTGGCCATGCCGCCCTCGACCGCGACCAGCCCGTCGAAGAGGTTGCAGAGCAGCCGCAGCTGGGTGAACGCCGCACCCAGGACCAAGAGCAGCCCGATCCCCCACAGCGGCCCGACCGCGCCCGCCGTGGCGAAGGCGCCACCCGCCAGTGCCGCCGCCACGACCGAGCCGGCCGAGATGCGGTTCGGCGCCACGCCCCGGGCGACCAGCCGCCGCGTCACATGCGCGGCCCATTTCGTGTTGCGGCTGGCGATCGGCCGCCGGCTGAAATCCTCGGTCATAACCACCCCCATGCGAGAATATGCAGGAAGACCGGGGCCGAGAACACCAGGCTGTCCAGCCGGTCCAGGATGCCGCCATGGCCCTGCACCAGCGTGCCCCAGTCCTTGACGCCGCGGTCGCGCTTGATGGCGGACATGATGAGCCCGCCCAGGAAGCCGAACATGGTCACGGTCAGCGCGACCAGCCCGGCCCGCCACCAGCCGAAGGGCGTGAAGGGCGCCAGCGCCACCCCCAGCGCGCTGGCGCTGAGCACGCCGCCGACCAGCCCCTCGACCGTCTTCGAGGGCGAGACGCGCGGCGCCAGCAGGTGCCGCCCCAGTGCCTTGCCCCAGACATATTGCAGCACGTCCGAGGCCTGCACGACCAGGATCAGCCAGGCGACCAGCGTGAAGGCGCTGTAGCGATACCCGGGAATGTCCAGCGTCAGGATCGCCGGGATATGCGAGACGCAATAGACGCAGACCATCAGCGCCCATTGCGTTTCCGACACCCGGGTCAGGAAGCCCTGCACCTCGCCCTTCAGGACGGTGACGACCGGCAGCAGCAGGAAGCAATAGACCGGGATCAGCAGCGCGGCAAAGACCGGGACCTCGAAATAGACCAGCAGGTATTGCAGCGGCAAGACGACATAGAAGGCGATGGCGAGCCCGTCGTGGTCGTCGCGCCGGGTATGGGTGATGGTGGCGAATTCGCGCAGCGCCGCCATGGAACAGAGCGCGAAGAACAGCGTGATCGCCCCGGCGCCCAGGGTAAAGATCAGCGCCAGCACGCCGATCATCACCCACCAGGCCCGGATGCGGTCGGCGAGGTTGCCGGCCATCTCGCCCCGGACGCGGCCCGAGCGGATCAGCAGCCGCGCGACGAGCGAGGCGAGCAGCAGGAAGACGAAGAGCCCGTAGAAGAAAAAGGCCGAGGGGGAATGGAAACGGTCCATGGCTCAGCCTTTCGCCTGGCTCAGCGCCAGCATGGCGGCGCCGAGGCGGGACAGGAAATCGTCGCGGCTTTCGCCGGTCTCGGGGCGCATGGGCTGGCCGAAGCGCACGGCGCAGTTCAGCGGCACGGGCAGGAAGGCGCCTTTCGGCAGGATGCGGTCCAGGTTCAGGATCCAGGCCGGCACGATCTCGGCCTGCGGCACGGCGCGGGCCAGGTGGAAGATGCCGGATTTCAGCGGCAAGAGCCGGGCATCGGTCAGGTTGCGGGTGCCCTCGGGGAAGAAGATCACGTCCTCGCCGCCCTGCAACACCGCCGCCACGGTGCCGACCGGGTCGCCGCGGCGGCTGGCCGGGTCGCGGTCGATCAGCACGGCGCGGAACACCTCGTTCGCGATCCAGGCCCGCAGGTCCGAGCGTTCCCAGTAATCGGCGCCGGCGACGGGCCGGGTGCGGGCGCGAGCCGCGGGCGGCAGCACCGACCACAGCGCCACGAAATCGGCATGGCTGACGTGGTTCGCCACCAGGATGCGCGGCGCGCCCGAGGGCGGCGGCAGGTCGATCGCCCGCAGGCTGAGCAGGGCGCGGGCGGTCCCGACCAGCCCCGCACGGGTCAACCGCACCGCCGTCGTCGCCGTCATGCCCTTCCCCCCACCGCATTGGTTCTGCGGCCTTTCCTGCCATGAAACCATGCGGGAATGAAAGGGGCCGGGTCGCGCGGACCCGGCCCCCTTGGAACGCTTGCCGCCGCGTCAGTCCAGGCTGACGTTCGCGTCGCGGACCACGGGTTCCCATTTCGCCATCTCGGCCTTGACGTGTTCGGCCAGCGCCTCGGGAGTCGAGGCGACGATGCTGGCCGAGAATTCCTTCATCCGCTCGGCCACGGCCGGGTCGGCCATGGCCGTGAGCGCCGCCTTGTTCAGCGCCGCGACCACCTCGGGCGGAGTGCCGGCCGGGGCGAAAAGCGCGTTCCAAGTATAGGTCTCGTATCCCGGCAGGGTCTCGGCGATGGCCGGCACGTCGGGGAAGCTGGGCGCGCGCTCCGCCGTCGTCACCCCCAGTGCCCGCAGCTTGCCCGAGGCGATGTGCCCCGAGGCCGAGGGCAGGTTGTCGAAGATGATCGGCACCTGGTTGCCCAGCACGTCGGTCAGTGCCGGGCCCGAGCCCTTGTAGGGGATATGGGTGATGTCGACGCCTGCCATGGACTTGAAGAGCTCGCCCGACAGGTGCAGCGGCGTGCCGTTCCCGGACGAGGCATAGGCCAGCGTGCCGGGCTCTTTCTTGGCCAGGTCGATCAGCTCCTGCACGCTGTTGACCGGCAGTTCGGGATTCACCGCCAGCACGTTCGGCACCAGCACCAGCAGCGAGATCGGGGCGAAATCCGCCACCGGGTCATAGGGTTTCTGCTTCAGGATCAGCGGGTTCAGCGCATGGGTGGCGACGGTGGCCATCAGGATCGTATAGCCGTCGGGATCGGCCTTGGCGACCTGGGCCGCGCCCAGGGACCCGCCGGCACCGCCGACGTTCTGCACGATCACCTGCTGGCCCAGGGCGGCGCCCATCTTGTCGGCGACGATGCGCCCGACCACGTCGGTCGAGCCGCCGGCGGCAAAGGGGATGACCAGGGTGATCTGGCGGTCGGGGAATTCGGCGCGGGCGGCGCCGGCCAGCCCCAGCGCCATGGCGGCGCCCAACAGCAGGCGGCGGGTGATGGATGCGGTCATGCGTTTCCTCCTATGCATCGCTTTCGGTAAAGACCTCGTCCCGCCGCTTGCGGATCTGCGGCGTGAAGACCAGCACCAGCACGGCCGCCGCCATCAAGAGCAGCACCAGGCTGATCGGACGGGTCACGAAGGTCGAGGGATCGCCGCGCGACAGGATCATGGCGCGGCGCAGGTTTTCCTCCAGCAGCGGACCCAGCACGAAGCCCAGCAGCAGGGGCGCCGGCTCGCAGCGCAGCTTGGTCATGACATAGCCCAGAAGCCCGAAGAAGGCGACCGCGAACAGGTCATAGGTGTTCGTCGCCACCGAATAGACGCCGATCGAGCACATCGCCATGATGATCGGGAACAGCACGTAATAGGGCACGGTCAGCAGCTTTACCCACAGCCCGATCAGGGGCAGGTTCAGCACCACCAGCATCAGGTTGCCGATCCACATCGACGCGATGATGCCCCAGAAAAGCTGCGGCTGTTCGCTGACCACGTTCGGCCCCGGCACGATGCCCTGGATGATCATCGCGCCGATCATCAGCGCCATCACCGGGTTCGCCGGGATGCCCAGGGTCAGCAGCGGAATGAACGAGGTCTGCGCGCCCGCGTTGTTGGCGCTTTCCGGCCCGGCGACGCCGGCCAGCGCGCCCTTGCCGAATTCCTCGGGGTTTTTCGACAGCTTCTTCTCGACCGTGTAGCTGGCGAAGCTGGCGAGGATGGCGCCGCCGCCGGGCAGGATGCCCAGCACCGAGCCGACGCCGGTGCCGCGCAGCACCGGGCCGATCATCTGCTTCAGCTCCGCGCCGGTCGGGAACAGGCGGTTGATGTTCTTGGTCATCACCTCGCGGTCGTGCTCGTCCTCGAGGTTGCGCAGGATCTCGGCGATGCCGAAGACGCCCACGGCGAGCGCGACGAAGTTCAGCCCGTCGGCATATTGCGTGATGCCCAGGGTGAACCGCGGCGTGCCGGTATAGATGTCGGTGCCGACCATGCCCAGAAGCAGGCCCAGCACCACCATGGCCAGCGCCTTCAAGACCGAGCCATGCGCCAGCGCCACCGACATCACCAGACCCAGCACCATCAGGCTGAAATACTCGGCCGCGCCGAATTTCAGCGCGATCTCGGTCAGCGGCGGGGCGAAGATCGCCACCAGGAAGGTCGAGACCGTGCCGGCGAAGAACGACCCCAGCGCCGCCACCGACAGCGCCGTGCCCGCCCGGCCCTTGCGCGCCATCTGGTAGCCGTCGATGGCGGTCACGGCCGAGGAGCTTTCGCCCGGCATGTTGATCAGGATCGCCGTGGTCGAGCCGCCATATTGCGCGCCGTAATAGATGCCGGCCAGCATGATCAGCGCGCTGACCGGCTCCAGCTGGAAGGTGATCGGCAGCAGCATGGCGATGGTTGCGGTGGCGCCGATGCCGGGCAGCACGCCGATCAGCGTGCCGAGGATGACGCCGATCAGGCAGAAGGCCAGGTTCGCCAGCGACGAGGCGACCGAAAAACCCATGGCAAGGTTGGAAAGCAGGTCCATGCGCGCCCCCTACAGCGGCAGCCAGGGGCCGAAGCGCCGGAACGGCAGCCCGAGGCCATAGCTGAAGATCAGCGTCGACAGGATGGTGACCGCGACCGCCAGGGCCAGCGCCGGCAGCGGCCGCATCCGGCGCGAGGCCTGGGCCGCGATCAGCGTGGTCACGAACAGCGCCGGCACGAAGCCGAGGCCGCGCACCGTCAGGCCGAAGAACACCGGCGCCGGCAGGATGAAGATCAGCCCGCGCCAGGCGATCGGGCCGAAGGGCTCGCCCTCGCGGCCGAGCGATTTCAGCGCCACCAGCGCGCCGAGCAGGAACAACAGCCCCGACAGCACCATGGGGAAATAGCCCGGCCCCATGCGCAGCGAGGTGCCGATTTCCAGCTCCAGCGTCTGCCAGCCGAAGAAGGCGGCTGCTGCCATCAGCAGCAGGCCGGCGGCGAGGTCGGTCTTGTCCTTGGGTTTCGTCGTCATGCGTTCGCCCTTTCAGGGGCCCCGCCCGCGGACAGGCGGGGCCGGATGGGATCAGTCGGCATAGACGCCGGCGGATTCGATGACCGGCTTCCAGCGCGCGATCTCGGATTCCAGCTTGGCCTTCAGCGCGGCGGGGGTGGCGTTCTCGGCCGGCTCGGGCGCGGTGCCGAGATCCGCCATGGCCTTGACGACGCCCTCGTCGGCCAGCGCCTTTTGCAGCGATTGCGACAGGCGCTCGTTGATCTCGGGCGCGGTGCCCTTGGGGGTATAGATGCCGTGCCAGATGCCGACCTGCAGCGCCGGCAGCCCGGCCTCGGTCGCGGTCGGCAGGTCGGGGAACAGTGGAAGGCGCTCGGCTGTGGTGGTGGCATAGGCCTTGATCGTGCCGCCCTTGATCTGCTGGGTGGTGTTGGTGGTCTGGTCGCACATGATGTCGGTCTGCCCGCCCAGCAGGTCGGTCATCGCCGGGCCGGTGCCCTTGTAGGGAACGGTCACCAGCGGCGCCTCCAGCGCCTGCATCAGCAGCATGCCGCACAGGTGGCTGGCCGAGCCGATGCCGGCATTGGCCAGGGTCAGCTTGTCGGCATTGGCCTTGACGTATTCGGTGAAGCCCGCGAAATCCGCCGGCTCGAAATCCTTGCGGGCGACGACGACCATCGGCACCTCGGTCACCAGGCCGACATAGTCGAAGGCGTTCAGCGGGTCATAGGCCAGCTTGCGATAGAGCGTGGCCGAGGTCGCCATGCCGATATGGTGCAGAAGCACGGTATAGCCGTCCGGATCGGCCTTGGCGACATTGCCCGCGCCCAGGGTGCCGCCGGCGCCGCCGACGTTTTCCACCACGATCTGCTGGCCCAGGTCCGAGGACATCTTTTCCGCCACCAGCCGCGCCACGGTATCGGTCGGTCCGCCGGCCGAGAAGGGCACGACCATGGTGATCTGCCGCGTCGGATAATCCTGCGCCCAGGCGCCCGAGCCGAACGCCATCACGGCCGCCAGCGCGGCGGCCAGTTTCGGATATGCCATCCGTGATTCCTCCCCTGTTGGGCCGCGCCTCCCTGCGGCCGATGCGGTCAGGTTGCGCGCGGCCCGGGCGATGCGCCAAACGCTAATCCGTGCCCCGGGCGGAAATCGCCGCCGCCGGGCCAGAAAATGGGTGGGAAAGGGGACATTGCCGCCATCGCATGGGTGGAAATCCACCCCTCAGCCGTCATCCTCGGCGGCGTCGAGGATCAGTCGGCGGTCCAGCCCGTATTTCTGCATCTTCTCGTAAAGCGTCTTGCGGGAAATCCCCAGGCCCTCATAGACCGCGCGCAGGCGGCCGCCATGGGCGGCGATGGCGCTGGCGATCAAGCTGCGCTCGTATTCGGCGACGCGCTCGGCCAGCCGGGTCGCGCCCGGGGCCGGCTCGGGCCGGCCCGGTTCCAGCCCCAGGACGAAGCGCTCGGCCAGGTTGCGCAATTCGCGGACATTGCCCGGCCAGTCGCGGGCGGCGAGGTCGGACAGCAAGGCCGGCGACAGCGCGCGCTCGGGCAGGTTGTGGCGGGCGGCGGATTCGCGGACCAGTTGCAGGAACAGCAGCGCCACGTCCTCGCGCCGGGCGGCAAGCGGCGGCACATGCAGCACCGCGACGTTCAGCCGCCAATACAGGTCCTCGCGGAAGGCGCCGCGCGCCACCAGTTCGGCCAAGTCGGTCTTGGAGGTGGCGATGAAGCGCACGTCCAAGGGCACCGCGTCGTTCGAGCCCAGCCGGGTGATGACCCGTTCCTGCAGGACGCGCAGCAGTTTCGCCTGCAATTCCAGCGGCATCGAGCCGATCTCGTCCAGCAGCACCGTGCCGCCGCGCGCGTGCTCGAACTTGCCATAGCGCGGCCGCAGCGCGCCGGGAAAGGCGCCGGCCTCATGGCCGAACAGCTCGGATTCGATCAGCGCCTCGGGCAGGGCGGCGCACATGATGGCGATGAAGGGCCGGCCGGCGCGGGGCGAGATGTCGTGCAGCGCATGGGCCACGACCTCCTTGCCGCTGCCGGTCGGGCCGATGATAAGCGCATCCGCGTCCGAGGCGCCGATGGCGCGCAGGCGATAGCGCAGGTCGACCATGGCTTGGCTGCGGCCGGGCAGGCGGGCCTCGATATCGTCTCGCTTGCCGGCCACGGCGCGCAGCCGGCGGTTTTCCAGCACCAGCGCGCGATGCTCGGCGGCGCGGCGGATCACCGTCGCCAGTTCCTGCACCACGAAGGGCTTTTCGATGAAGTCATAGGCGCCGCCGCGGATGGCCTCGACCGCCAGCGGCACCTCGGCATGGCCGGTGACCAGGATCACCGGGATCTCGGCGTCGATCGCGTGCAGCCGGCCCAGCAGGGTCATGCCGTCCATGCCGGGCATGCGGATGTCGCTGACCACGGCGCCGGCAAAGCCGGGACCCGCCAACGCCAGTGCCTCCTCGCCCGAGGCCAGCGCTTCGACCGCGAAGCCCGCCAGCTCCAGCGCCTGCGCGGTCGAGCCGCGCATCTGCGCATCGTCGTCGATCAGCAGGACGCGCGCGCTCATGCGGCGGCCTCCTGCGTGGCGGCGGGCAGGGCGACGCGGAACTCGGCCCCGGGGTTCGCGTCGTGGACGCTGATCTCACCGCCGAGGTCGCGCAGGATATTGGCGGTGATCGACAGGCCCAGGCCCAGGCCCGCGCCGATGCCCTTGGTGGTGAAGAACGGGTCGAAGATGCGCGGCGCGATGGCATCAGACACGCCCGGGCCGCGGTCGCGGATGCTGATCCGGACGCGACCGCCCTCGGCCCGGGCCGAAAGCGTGATGCGGCGGTCCGCGGCCTCCAGCGCGGCGTCGGCGGCGTTCGAGATCAGGTTGACCAGCACCTGCTGCAGCCGCGTCGCCCCTGCGCGCAGGGGCGGCAGGTCGGGGGGCAGGTCCAGCTCCAGCGTGGCGCCGCTGCCGGCCAGGCGGCCGGCGACGATGGTCTGCGTCTCGGGCAGCAGCGCGGCCAGCGTCACCGCGCCGGGGTTGGCGTCGGGCTGGCGCGCGGCCTGGCGCAGGTGCTTGCCGATGGCGGCCATGCGATCGACCAGCGCCAGGATCTCGGCGATGTTCTCGCGCGCACGGGCATAGTCGCCGCGCTCGATCAGGATGCCGGCGCTGTCGGCGTAGTTGCGCGCCGCCGCCAGGGGCTGGTTGATCTCATGCGACAGCGAGGCCGACATCTGCCCCAAGGCCGCCAGCTTGCCGACCTGCACCAGGCTCACCTGGGCGGCGCGCAGCTCGGCCTCGGTGGCGCGGCGCTCGGCGATCTCCTGGCCCAGCTGCTCGTTCACCCGCGCCAGGTCGGCGGTGCGGGCGATCACCCGCCGCTCCAGCTCTGCGGTCGCGGCCAGGCGCTCGCGCAGGCGGGCGCGGCGCTGGCGCAGCATCAGCGCGCCGAAGACCGCGGCCGACAAGAGCAGCACCAGGCTTGCCACCGTCAGCCGCGCCTCGGCCTGCAACTCGGCGCTGTCCAGCAGCACATGCACGGTCCAGCCCGCCTCGGGCATGGGCTCGGCCGCGGCGATATAGTCGCGCCGGGGCGAGGCGGGGTCGCCGGGCCGGTCGGGCAGGCGCAGAAGCTCGGTGCCGCCGCGCGCGATGCGTTCCAGCGGCAGATCGGCCAGCGGCGTCTCGGCATAGCGGCGCGAGGCGGCGGTGCGCGCCAGCCGGTCCGGCGTCAGCGGCTGCAAGGCGTGATAAAGCCAGGCCGGCTGCGAGGACAGGAACACCGTGCCCTCGGGGTCGGTCACCAGCACGCGGCTGGCGCCGCCCTGCCAGCCGGCCTCGATCCGGTCGACGCCGATCTTGACCGCCGTCACCGCGACGATGCGCCCGCCCGCGTCCCTGACCGGGGCCGAGAAGAAATAGCCCCGCACCCCCGAGGTGGTGCCGACGCCGTAAAACCGCGCCGGCTTCCCGCGCATCGCGTCGATGAAATAGGGCCGATAGCTGAAGTTCTGCCCCACGAAGCTGAGCCGCTGGCCGTGGTTCGAGGCGGCGATGGTCAGCCCGTCCGGCAGCATCAGGTAGATGTCCGAGGCCTGCAGCGCCGCGTTCTGCCGCTCCAGCCAGCGGTTCGTGGCGGCGAGCAGGTCCGAGTCGGTCGGATCGGCGACCAGCTGCCGGATCAGGTCCAGGTCGCCCAGAAGCTGCGGCACCATCTCGTAGCGGGCGAGGTCGGCCTCCAGCGCGTTGACGGTCAGCCGCAGCGTGGTCTCGGCCCGGGCATAGCCGCGCGCCATGGCCTGCCGCTCGGCCAGCCGGGCGCCCAGCCAGACGGTCGCCGCCAGCGCCAGCAGCGCCAGCGCCCAAAGCGGCGCCGCGCGCCAGCCGGCGCGCCGGGAATGGGAAAGCGGCATCTCCATGCGGGAAATCTGGCAGCAAGCCGGGCGCGGCGCAATGGCGCGGGGTTCTCGCGGCGCCGATCTGCGGTTACACAGGCGCGACTCGCGCCGCGCCGCGGCGAAAGCAGGATGGGATTGCCGATGATTTCGCCCGCGCCGCAGGCCGCCCCGGCCGATTTCGCCATCCGGCTGGACGGCCTGGGCTATGAGGCCGGCGGCCGGCCGGTGCTCTCGGACGTGACGCTGCATTCCTCGGCCCGGCGCATCGGCGTGGTCGGGCGCAACGGCTCGGGCAAAAGCACGCTGGCGCGGCTGCTGGCCGGGTTGCTGGCGCCGACCAGCGGCCAGGTCCGCATCGGCGGCCACGATCTTTACCGCGACCGCCGCGCGGCGCTGCAGACCGTGGGCATCCTGTTCCAGAACCCGGAACACCAGATCATCTTTCCCCGCGTCGCCGAGGAAATCGCCTTCGGCCTGCGCCAGCAGGGCCTGGACAAATCGGCCGCGGCCCAGCGTGTGCGGGCGGTGCTGGCGGCCTTCGACAAGCCGCATTGGCACGACGCGCCGATCTCGGCCCTGTCGCAGGGCCAGAAGCACCTGGTCTGCATGATGGCGGTGCTGGCGATGCGGCCGAAACTGCTGATCCTGGACGAGCCCTATGCCGGGCTCGACATCCCGACGCGGCGCCAGCTTGCCCGCCACCTGCACCGCGCCGACACCCGGCTGCTGCATATCTCGCACGAGCCCGCCGATCTGGAAGCCTGCGAGGCGCTGTTCTGGCTCGACCGCGGCGGCATCGTCGCCCAGGGCGGGCCCGAGCTGCTGGACACTTTTACCGCCGAGATGATCCGGCTGGGGGATCTCGATGATCTCGCTGACCTCGCCGGTTGAGACGCGCGCCCATCGCTGGCCCGCCGGGCTGAAGCTGGGGGCGCTGTGCCTGTGCTCGACCGGGCTGTTCGGGCTGCCCGGCATCGGCTGGAACGCCGCCGCGCTGGCGCTGGTGCTGGGGCTCTATGCTCTGCCGGGGCCGGTCTTCCTGCGCGCGGGACTGGCCAGCCTGCGGGTGGTGCTGCCCTTCGTCGCCATCCTGCTGGCCTGGCACGCGCTGACCGGCGACCTGCCCCAGGGCGTCGCGATCACGCTGCGCATGGTGGCGCTGGTGGCGCTGGCGAACCTGGTGACCATGACCACGCCGCTCGAGGACATGGTGGCGCTGATCCACCGCCTGACCGCGCCGCTGCGCCGGCTGGGCCTGCGCACCGCCGCGCTGGAGCTGGCGATCCCGCTGGTCATCCGCTTCACCCCGGTGCTGGTCGCCCGGGCCGAGACCCTGGCCGAAGCCTGGCGCGCGCGCTCGCGCCGCCGCCCCGGCTGGCAGCTGGTCCTGCCCCTGACCTTGCAGGCACTGGACGACGCCGATCATGTCGGCGAAGCTTTGCGGGCGCGGGGTGGCGCCCCCATATCCCTGGACACGGAGGATTAGGCCATGGAACGCAATATCGCGCAGGTCGCGCTGTTTGCCGCGATGATCGCGGCGCTGGGGCTGGTGCCGCAGATCACGCTGGGCTTCGGCGTGCCGATCACCGCCCAGACCCTGGGGGTGATGCTGGCCGGTGCCGTGCTGGGCGCCCGGCGCGGCGCGGCGGCGGCGGGGCTGTTCCTGCTGCTGGTCGCGCTGGGCCTGCCGCTGCTGGCCGGCGGGCGCGGCGGCCTTGGCGTCTTCGCCTCGCCCACGGCGGGCTTTGCGCTGGGCTTCCCGGTCGCGGCCTTTGTCACCGGGCTGTTCGTCGAGCGCGTCGCGCTGCGCCCGGCCGGCCTTGTCGCCGGCATCGGCGCGGTGCTGGGCGGCATCGTCGTGCTGTATATCCTGGGCGCCGGCGGGCTGGCCATCGTCACCGGCAAGCCCTTGGCCGAGGCCTTCCGCCTGGTCGCGGTCTTCATCCCGGGCGATCTCTTGAAGGCCGCGATCACCGGCATGCTGGTGCAGGCGCTGGCCCGCGCCCGGCCGCAGACGCTGGCCTGGCATCGCCCGGCCGGCTCGGCCCAGACCCGGCTGTGAGCCAGGGGGCATTCGCCCCGGCCCGGCCCGGCGCGGTGCTGGACTGCGGCGGCGCCGGGCAGAATGCGGCGGCCCTCGCGGCGCTGCTCGACTGCCTGGCCCGCGGCCTGCCGATCCACGCCAGCCTCGAGGGCATCCGCCCCGAGGGCGATGCGCCCGGCGCCTGGCTGTGCTGCCAAAGCTCGGGCTCGGGCGGCCGGGTCAAGACCATCCGGCGCAGCCACGCCTCATGGCTCGCCAGCTTCCGGGTCAACCGCGATCACTATGGCCTGTCGGCCGCCGACCGCTATGCCGTGCTGGGCCAGCTTGGCCATTCGCTGGCGCTTTACGCCAGCATCGAGGCGTTGCAACTCGGCGCCGGCCTCATGGTGCTGGCCGGCGACAGCCCGCGCCGGCAGCGGGCCGCGCTGGCGCAGGCGACGGTGCTCTATGCCACGCCCGCGCAATTGCGTCGGCTGCTCCTGGCCGGGCCGGGTTGCTTGGCCGGCGTCACGCATGTCTTCTGCGGCGGCGGCAAGCTGGACCCGGCCTGCCGCGCCGGCATCGCAGGCCTGTGCCCGAATGCGGCGATCCGCGAATTCTACGGCGCCTCGGAGACCAGCTTCATCGCCATCGCCGATGCAGCCACGCCGCAGGGCTCGGTCGGCCGCGCCTATCCCGGGGTCGATCTGCGGCTGGATGCGGCGGGCCGCATCGGGGTCGCCAGCCCCTATCTCTTCGACGGCTATGCCGAGCCGGACCTGCCGCCGCCGCCGCGCCCCGAAGGCTATCTGCAACCCGGCGACATCGGCTGGCTCGACGCGCAGGGCAACCTGTTCCTGCGCGGTCGCGAAAGCCGCATGGTGACGGTCGCGGACCGCAACCTGTTCCTCGAGGATGTCGAGGCGGTGCTGGCCGGTCTGGTCCCCGCCCCCAGCGCCGCGCTGGCGCTGCCCGACGCGCTGCGCGGCCATGCCGTGGTTGCGGTGGTCGAGGGTGCGCCCGACGATGCGCTGGCCGCCCGCCTGCGCCGCGCCTGCCGCGAGGCGCTGGGCGATCACGCCGCGCCGCGCCGGGTGGTGTTCCTGCCGCGCCTGCCGCTGCTCGGCTCGGACAAGCCGGATCTGGCGGCGCTGGCCCGGCTGGTCGCGCCATGACCGGGGCGGTCGTGGTCGCCGCCCGCCGCAGCGCCGTGGTGCCGCGCGGTGCGGCCTTCGCCGGCCTGGAGATCCATCAGCTTGCCGCCCCGGTGATCGCCGACCTGCTGCGCGACGCGGGGCTGGCGCCCGGCGACGTGGACGAGCTGATCCTGGCCAATGCGCTGGGCAGCGGCGGCAATCCGGCACGGGTCACGGCGCTGGCCGCCGGCCTGCCGGTCGCCGGGCTTACGCTCGACCGGCAATGCTGCGGCGGCATGGATGCGGCGCTGCTGGCCGAGGCGCTGATCCGCGCCGGCCGGGCGCAGGTGGTGATCGCCGGCGGCGCCGAGAGCTATTCCCGCCGCCCCCTGCGCCTGCGCACCGACCCCGCGGGCGGCCCAGCCGAGCCCTATGACCAGCCGCCCTTCACCCCCTGGCCCGAGCGCGATCCTGACATGGCCGAGGCCGCCGGGGCCGTTGCCCGCCTGCTGCGCATCACCCGCGCGGACCAGGACGCCTGGACCATCGCCAGCCACGCCCGCGCGCTGGCCGCGGCGCCCCGCATGGCGCAGGAAATCACCGCCATCGCCGGCGTTGCTGCCGACCCCTATGCCCGGCGCCTGACGCCCGCGCTTTGCGCCCGGGCCAAGGCGCTGTCGGGCAGCGTCACCGCCGCCAACACCGCCGTCGCGGCGGATGGGGCGGGGTTCTGCCTGCTGGTCTCTGATGCCGTCGCGCGGCGGCTGGCAACGCCCCGGCTGCGCATCCTGGCGGGCGCGACGCTGGGCGCCGATCCCGAATTGCCCGGCCTCGCGCCGGTGCCGGCGATCCGCGCGGTGCTGGCCGCGGCGGGGCTGACGGCGAGCGAACTCCACATCGTGGAACTGATGGAGGCCTTCGCCGTTCAGGCCATCGCCTGCGCCCGCGAAACCGGCCTGCCCATGGATCGCATCAACCCCGGCGGCGGCGGCCTGGCGCGGGGGCATCCCATCGGCGCCTCGGGCGCGATCAACCTCGTGCGCCTGTTCCACGATATGGAGCCCGGCCAGGCCGGGCTTGCCGCCATCGCCGCCGCCGGCGGGCTCGGCACGGCGATCCTGCTGCGGCGCGAGGGCTAGAAGCCGCGGAAGCTGGTGAACTCGGCCAGGTCGGCGCGTTCGGTGCGGAAGCGGTTCTCGGGCGCGTCCGGGTCGGGCCAGCCAAGTGCCAGGCCGCAGACCACCATCTGATCCGGGGGCAAGGCCAGCAGGCGATGCGCCTGGGGCCCGTAATTCGCCAGCGCGCCGATCCCGGTCGCGCCCAGGCCATGCGCCTCGGCCGCGAGCAGGAAGCCCATCAGGCTCATCCCCAGGTCCATGAAACAGCCCTTGCCCATGGTCCGGTCGATGGTGACGACCACGCCCACCGGCGCGCCGAAGAAATCGTAGTTGCGCCGGAACTGCCGGCGGCGGCCGTCGAGATCGCGCCGCTCGATCCCCAGGGCCTGATAGAGCGCATAGCCCGCCGCGCGCTGCCGGGCCTTCAGCCCGGGCGGCATCGGCTCGGGGAAATAGGAATATTCGCGCGCCTGCGGGGCGCCGGCGTCGATCGCGGCCTGCAGGCCCGCCACCAGATCCGCCAGGGCGCCGCCGGCCAGAACGTGGAAATGCCCCGGCTGCAGGTTGGCGCCGCTGGGGGCGCTGCGGGCCAGGCGGCAGATCTCTTCGACCGTGGCTCGCGGCACCGGGCGGTCCAGATAGGCCCGCACCGAGCGCCGCTTTCGCATCAATTCGCTGAAATTACGCTGCATCCCCTGCCTTGCCAAACCGCTCGAGAGCAGGCGTAAACTGGCGGGCGATGCCCCCGGGGTCAAGCGGCCGCGCGGGGCAAGAACCGGACCCAGGGTTGCCAAGGCATGAGATTTCTTCCCGCGTTCAAACGATATTCGGTGCTGGCGCTGTGCGGCTTTGGCGCGTCCGTCATGCTGGCGCTGCTCGCGGCGGGCTGGCGCTGGCCGCTGCTACCGGCGGTCCTGCTGGGGGCGCTGGTGCTGCTGGGGATCCGCGACCTGATCCAGAAGCGCCATGCCGTGCTGCGCAACTATCCGATCATCGGCCACATGCGCTTCCTGCTCGAGGACATCCGCCCCGAGATCCGGCAATACCTGATCGAGAGCGACAGCGACGAGCTGCCCTTCTCGCGCGAGGCGCGCAGCCTGGTCTATCAGCGCGCCAAGGGGGTCGAGGACAAGAAGCCCTTCGGCACCTCGGAAAAGGTCTATGAGGCCGGCTACGCCTGGGTCACGCATTCCGTGGCGCCCAAGGTCATCACCGACAGCGATTTCCGCGTCCTGGTCGGCGGGCCGGACTGTCGCCAGCCCTATTCCGCCAGCCTCCACAACATCTCGGCCATGAGCTTCGGCGCGCTGTCGGCCAATGCGATCATGGCGCTGAACCAGGGCGCGAAGCTGGGCGGCTTTGCCCATGACACGGGCGAGGGCGGCATCAGCCGCTATCACCGCCAGCACGGCGGCGACCTGATCTATCAGGTGGCCTCGGGCTATTTCGGCTGCCGGGACGAAGAGGGCCGCTTCTCGGCCGAGAAATTCCGCAGCCAGGCGCTGGACCCGCAGATCCGCATGATCGAGATCAAGCTGAGCCAAGGCGCCAAGCCCGGCCATGGCGGCATGCTGCCCGCGCGCAAGATCAGCCCCGAGATCGCCGAGGCGCGCGGCGTGCCGATGGGCGTGGACTGCATTTCGCCGCCCTCGCACAGCAGCTTCTCCACGCCGGTCGGGCTGATGGCGTTCGTGGCGCAATTGCGCGAACTGTCGGATGGCAAGCCGGTGGGCTTCAAGCTGTGCATCGGGCACCGGCGCGAATTCATGTGCATCGTCAAGGCGATGCTGAAGACCGGCATCACGCCCGACTTCATCGTCGTCGACGGGAAAGAGGGCGGCACCGGCTCGGCGCCCCTGGAGTTCACCAACCGCGTCGGCATGCCGATGCTGGAGGGGCTGGCCTTTGTCCACAATACCCTGCGCGGCGCCGGGCTGCGGCAGCGCATCCGCATCGGCGCGGCCGGCAAGATCGTCAGCGCCTTCGACATCGCCCGGGCGCTGGCGCTCGGGGCGGATTGGTGCAACTCGGCCCGCGGCTTCATGTTCGCCATCGGCTGCATCCAGTCGCAGTCCTGCCATACCAACGCATGCCCGGTCGGCATCGCCACCCAGGACAAGCTGCGCCAGCGCGGGCTGGAGGTCGGGACCAAGGCGCTGCGTGTGGCGCGGTTCCACAAGAACACCCTGCATGCGCTGGCCGAGATCGCGGGCGCGGCGGGGCTGAGCGCGCCCGGCGACTTCCTGCCCTATCACTTCATGTTCCGCCACAAGGACGGCACCTTCTCGGACGGGAACGAGGCATTCCCCTATCTGCCGCAGGGCTTCCTGGTCGCGGACCGCGAAACCGAGGAGCTGCGCGACTGGCACAAGCGCTGGGGCCGCGCCTCGGCCGAGACCTTCGCGCCCTCGGTCATCCCGGAGGGGCGTTTCGTCTGATGCCGGCGCGGGCGGCGTTGACCCCTGCCGCCGGATGCGCCAGCCTGACCCCCGCGACAGGACAGCGGGGAAACGGGGCATGACACATCGGGTCGTGGTCATCGGCGCGGGATTCGCCGGTTTGCAGGTGGTCTTGGGGCTGCGGGGCGCCGGATGCCAGATCACGCTGGTCGACCAGCGCAACCATCACCTGTTCCAGCCCTTGCTTTATCAGGTGGCGACGACGCTGCTGGCGACCTCGGACATCGCCTGGCCGATCCGGGCGCTGATGCGCGAGCGCAGGGACGTCACCACGCTTCTGGCCACGGTCGAGGGCGTGGACCGCGCCGCGCGCGAGGTGATCCTGCGCGGCGGCGCGCGGCTGCCCTATGACACGCTGGTCATCGCCACCGGCGCCCGCCACGCCTATTTCGGCAAGGACGCCTGGGAGGCCGACGCGCCCGGGCTGAAGACGCTGGAGGATGCGACCACGATCCGGCGCCGGCTGCTTCTGGCCTTCGAGCGGGCCGAGACCTGCGCGGACGAGGCCGAGCGCCAGGCGCTGCTGACCTTCGCCGTGATCGGCGCCGGCCCGACCGGGGTCGAGCTGGTCGGCATCATCGCCGAGCTGGCGCATCGCATCCTGCCGCCGGAGTTCCGCCGCATCGACACCCGCCAGGCGCGGGTGCTGCTGGTCGAGGCCGGGCCGCGCATCCTGCCGGCCTTCAGCGAGACGCTGTCGGATTACGCCCGCACGGCGCTGGAACGGCGTGGGGTCGAGGTTCTGACCGGCGCCCCGGTCACCGATTTGTCGGACGCGGGCATCATGCTGGCGGGCCAGCAGATCCCGGCGCGCACGGTGATCTGGGCGGCGGGGGTGCAGGCCTCGCGCGCCGCCGAATGGCTGGGGGCCGAGGGCGACCGGGCCGGGCGCGTCCTGGTCACGCCGCAGCTGACGCTGCCCGGCGATCCGGCGGTCTTCGTTCTGGGCGACACGGCGCATGTGCAATCGGGCGGCCGCATGGTGCCGGGCGTGGCGCCGGCCGCCAAGCAGCAGGGCAAGTTCGCCGCCAGGGCGATCCGGGCGCGGCTGCGCGGCGCGGCGGCCCCGGGCGATTTCCGCTATCGCGACATGGGCAACCTGGCCACCATCGGGCGCAATGCGGCGGTGATCGAATTCGGCCGCTTCAAGATGACCGGCTGGTTCGCCTGGTGGGTCTGGGGCATCGCCCATATCTATTTCCTGATCGGCACCCGCTCGCGGCTGTTCGTGGCGCTGAGCTGGCTCTGGGTGTTCCTGTCCGGGCAGAACTCGGCCCGGCTGATCACCCAGAAGGAAACCCTGAAGGACAGCCCGCCGCCGCGCCGAGGCGGCGGCCGGCCCTAGAACTTGACCTTAGGTTTCGGCGGCTCGGCCGGTGCCGCTGCGGCGGCCAGGTCCTCGGCCAGCTTGCGATTCAGAAGCCACAGCCGCAGGATCACCGTGTCGGGCTTGGCGTAACGCTCGATCCGGACGGTGACGACGGGGCCGCAGCGCGCCAGTTCCGGCTCGGCGCCGGTGCCGGTGCCGGTGCCGCCCAGCACCACCATCGGCCAGCCGAAGGAACGCCAGAAGCCGGCGTCGCCGCGCCGGCTGGCCTGGGCGCGCTGCTGCACGGCCGGGTCGTCGCTGCCCAGTTCCGGCTGGCCCTCGGCGCTTTGCGGGTTGAGCGTGGACGGGCCGCCGCAGAAGCCATAGGCGTCTTCGTCCGGCGGCAGGGTGCCCCAGGCCCATGCGGTGTCGCGGTATTCGCTGATCGCCGGGCCGTATTTCTCGACCAGGCTGGCCTTGAGCCCGTCCACCGAGATCTCGGCTTCGGGGAGTTCCAGCTGGCGCATGATCGCGACCACGGTCTTGTCGGGCGATTGCGGGGCATAGACCGCCGCCAGCGCCTCGCCCGTCGCGGGGTCGACATAGCCCGTGGCGGTGCCGAACGGGCCCGTGCCGGGCTTGACGGTGGCGAAGACATCGGCCTGCGGCAGATGCGCCCGCGCCGCCTTGTCGAAATCGGCCAGCGCCATGCCCAGCGTCATGCCCAGCACGTCCTGCGCCTTGGGCGGCGTGCCGGTCACCGCCTGCCAGTCGCCGGGTTGCAGGTGGCCGACCTGGACGACGGCGCCGCTGCCGGGCTTGCTGCCGAAAAGCTGCACTCCCTGCACGGCGGCCTTCAGCACCAGCATGCCGCGCAGCCCCTCGGGCGCCGCGCTGAGCTGGTCGGCGGGGATCAGGCGGCGCTCGGTCAGGGTCAGCTCATAGCTGGCGGCGGCCAGCGATGTCTCGGCCAGCCGGCCCAGGTCCGGCTGGGCATCGACCTGCAACAGCAGATCGGCATAGCTGCCGCTGGCGGTGCCGTCATTGCCGCTGCGCAGATACTGGCAGTTCGACGCCGGCCCCTGGCCCGCCATGCCCAGCGTCCACAGCCGCGCCGGCCCGGGACGCGCGCGGTTGCCGTTCATCGCCAGCAGCTTTTCCACCCGGGGCAGCGGCTGGCCCAGCAACCCCTGGGCATTGGCGCTGAACAGCTTGTCCTCGTTCTCCTGGCCGATGCGGCCCAGCTCGCTGGCGCCCAGGCAGCCGGTCAGCGGATGGGTGTTGCCCGACGCCACCGGCAGCAGCACCTGCTGCGGCAGCAGCGCCACCCGGGCCCGGGACCAGTCGCGGAAGGCCGGCAGCATGGCGTCGATCTCGGACGGCTCCATCGTCCTGGCCGGGTCGCGGAAGAAGCGGTCCCAATCCAGCGCCATTGTGCCGTCCGCGGCCGCGCGTTCCTTGGCCATGCGTTGCAGCAGCATGCGGCGATAGCCGGCGTCGTCATAAAGATCGGGCTGCACGGCCAGCGCCAGAAGGTCCAGCCCCTCGGGGTCGAGCATCAGCGCCTTGGGCACGGCCGAGGGCTTGGCGGGATCGGCCAGCACCCAGGCCAGCCGGTCGGGCGCGGCCAGCGCCAGCCGCAGTTCAGGCGCATCGGGCCAGGGGAACTGATTGCCGCGGCCGAAGATCGCCTCGGTCGGGGCGCCGAGCTTCAGCGCGGGATGCTCCTCCTCGCGCGCGGTGGCATCGACGATGGGCACCTTCAGGAACATGTGCAGCGCGCCATTGGCGTCCGCCATGCCCGCCACGGCCACGGCCTGGTCCGCCGGCACGCGCAGCAGCTCGTAATCCGTCCGGCTCGCGGCGGCGAGGTTCGGCGGCGTCACCCCGGACAGATCCTTGTCATAGGGCACCGCCTGGAAGTTGACCTGCCGGGTCGGAAAGCCGCCCAGCTCGGGGTCGTAGGCGTCGATCAGCATCACCGCGGCGATCCAATAGCTGTCCAGCGCCAGGCCGGGCAGTTCGGCGCGATAGTCCGCGGCCCGGTTGCCGCGCCGGTCGGCGGGCAGGTTGGCGATCTCGTAGGGGTCGAGCATGCCCGCCTCGAGCGCGCCGGGATGGCGCACCGCGACCGCCGCCATCAGCGACTTGCCCGAGGTGGCGAAGATCTCGTCCGGCACGGCGCCCGCCTGCGCCTGCGCCTGGTCCGGCGCCTGCGCGGCCAGCGCCGCCGGCACCTCGAGGTCGCGAATGCGGGTGCGGGCGCCGGGATCGGCGAACAGCGCCAGGGCCTCGACATGGACCTGCGGCGCCACGGTCTCGAGCTCGGCCGCGCCGATCGGGTCGCTGCCGGCCGGGCGCACCCGCATCGCGGCCACGGCGTAATCGGCGACCAGATAGACGGTGCGCTGGCCCATGCTGCCGGCCTTGTTCAGATGCGCCAGCAGCTTTTCGGCATTGTCCACGTCGATGCGGAAGAACTGCGGCACCGCCGGCGGCTGGCCCGAGACCAGGTCCGGCAGCCAGGCCGCATATTCGCGCTGGATGGTCAGGGGAAAGCCGCCGGCGTCGAAATCGTATTCGCCCAGCTGCACCGGCATGATGGCGCGCAGCGGCACCGGGAATTGCGGCGCCCGGCCCGAGATCAGCTGGCGCAGCTGCGGCTCGGCCTGGTTCATCGCCTTGCGCACCGAAAGCTCGCTGAGGCCGTTGGCATAGCCGCTGGCGCCGTCCATGGCCAGCGCGGTCGGCAAAAGCTCGACCCGCTCGCGCCTGGACAGAAGCGCATTCGCGGCCTGCTGCGCCAGCCGCGGGTCCAGCACACGGTCCGGGCCGGCGTCGATCAGCGCCCCGAGCCGCATCGCCAGTTCGAGCAGTTGCAGCCCGTTCTGGCCCGACCCATAGCCGTCCTCCTGCAGCAGGGCGCGGGGCTGGTCCTTGCGCTGGACGCGGCGGGTCTGGGTGTCGCGCTCGGGCGTGGTCAGGATGCGGCCGGCCTGTTCGGGGATGCCGTAGATCGCGGCAATGGCGGCGGCATCGGCCGGGCGGTCGATCTTTTGCGCCTCGGGCGCGGCGCCGGTCCAGACATGCAGCACCCGTTCGTCCCGGGCGCCGGTCGCGCGATCTTCGGCCGAGGCGACCAGCAGCGTCGCGCGCTGGATGGCGATGCGGGCCTTGCCCATCGGCCAGGCGGTCAGGTCGGTCGAGGGTTCCAGCCCGGAGAGTTCCATCTCGACCCGCAGGACCGGGCGGCCGCTGCCATTGACGGGCTGCGCCCAGGCGGTGCGATAATCGGCGGGCACGGCCAGGAAGAAGGGCTTCTCGGACGCCAGGTGCAGTTCCAGCCCGCCGCTCGCGCCGCGCAGCTGCAGGGCGGTGATGGCCGGCACGCCGCTGATGTCGGTCAGGTTGCCGCGCATCTCGGGGAACCAATGCGTGGCGCGCTGGTCGAGCCCGTTCTCGTCCTTGTTGTTGGTGCCTTTCTGCAAGGGCAGGTCCAGCACCGCCAGCCGGGGCGGATGCTGGCCGTAATGCGTCACGGCGGCCTCGACCAGCGGGCGCAGCTGCGCCTGCTGCAGGCCATAGGGCGGCGGGTTGCCGTCGGCCATCGGCAGCTTGCCGTAATTGCGGGCGATGGTGGGCGTCCAGATCTGTTCGGGCGCGCGGCTGAGGGCCCAGAACAGATAGGCGGCATGCAGATGGTCGCCGTCGCGGATCACCTCGGCGCCGGCCGGGTCGAACTCCGCTGCGCTGGCGGCGGTCGGCGCCGCGCCCTCGGCGGGGGTTTCGGGAAACAGCGCGGTCTCGGCCGCCTCGGGGAAGGCCGCGCCCGAATCGAGGGGCTGATCGGCGGGCTGCGCCGTCCCGGCATGGTCTTGCGCGGGTTCCGGGTCGGGCGCCGGGGCCTGGGCCACCAGCGTGCTGGCCTGGCGCGGCGCGAGATAGCCCGAGGGCGTCGCCCCGACCGATTCCTGCCAGGCCGCGATGGCCTTGCGGCTGCCCGGGCCAAGGGCCCCGTCGATCGCGCCGCCATAGAAGCCGGCCTCGCGCAGGGCGCGCTGCACGGCCTTGCGCTCGGCCAGCGACATCCGCGGCTGCTTCGGCTGCGGCGCGGCGGGGGCCTGGCGCTGGGCGTTCTGCTGGCGGCGCTGCGGCTGTTGCTGATACTGCTGCTGCTGGTATTGCTGCTGGCGCTGCAGGTCGCGCTGCTGCTGCTGGCGCGACTGTTCCTGCACGATGGCGCCCAGGATGCCGCCGACGATCCTGGCCGCATCGTCGGCCTGGGCCGGCAGGCACAAGGACAGGCACAGCAGCGGCGTGGCAAGCCGTTTCGACAGGCGTGTCATGGGAAACCTCTTGCACTCGGGAATGGATAAAGTTTCCGTGAGGAATCGGAATCCCGTCAAGATATTGAAAAGGGCAGGTTTGCGAGCCCCGGCGCCGGGTTTTCGCCTTTTGCGCGATTGTGACATGAAATCGACAGCCGCCATGCGCCGTCGCCCGCTGCCCGGCGCGGGCGTGGAAATATCCGCCTAATACAGTAAGGAATTCCTGTCCGGCGCGATGGCCGCGCCCGGGCGGCTTGGGCTGAGGGAATACGGGAGGCAGGGTGGCGGTCGGCGGGCATCCGAAATGCGAATTCCATGCGCTTTATGCCGATCATCACGGCTGGCTTCAGGGCTGGCTGCGCGGGCAACTGGGCGACGGCGGCGACTTGGCGGCCGACCTGGCGCAGGACACCTTCCTGCGGCTGATCGCGGCGCGGCGCGAGCCTTTGCGCCTGGGCGCGCGGCCGCGCGCGCTCTTGACCCATATCGCCAAGGGCCTGCTGGTCGACCATTGGCGCCGCAAGCGGGTCGAGCGCGCCTATCTGGACGCGCTGGCGCATCTGCCCGCCGCCGCCGCGCCCCCGGCCGAAGAGCAGCTGGTGGTGATCGAGACGCTTTCCCGCATCGACGCCCTGCTGGCGCGGCTGCCGGCGCCGACGCGCGAGGTCTTTCTGCTGGCGCAGCTGGACGGGCTGACGCTGCAACAGATCGCGGACCGGGTGCAGATGCCGGTCATCACCGTGCGCCGGCACATCCGCAAGGCGCTTCTGGCCTGCATGGCGCTGGCCTGCTGATGCCGCCGCAGCCGCCCGCCGAATTGCTGGAACAGGCCGCAGACTGGGCGCTGGCCCTGCGCTATGGCGACCCGGACCCGGCCCAGCGCGCCGCCTTTCGCGACTGGCTGGCGCAGGGGCCGCAGCACGCCGCTGCCTGGCAGCGGGCGCAGGCAGTGTTCCAGAGCTTCGAGCGCCTGCCGCCGGGCCTGGGCCGGCAGGTGCTTGGCCAGGTCGACCCGCAGCCCGGCCGGCGCCGGGCGCTGGTCCTGCTGGCGGGGCTGGCCGCGACCGGCGCGGCCGGCGCCCTGGCCGGGCAGCAGCCTTGGCAGAAATGGCGCGCCGACGCCGCGACCGCGGTGGGCGAGCGGCGCAGGCTGGCGCTGCCCGATGCCTCGGCGCTGGTGCTGAACACCGACAGCGCCGCCGACATCGCCTTTACCGCAGCCGAGCGCCGCATCGAGCTGCGCGGCGGCGAGATCCTGGTCACCACCAGCCCCGACCCGGCCCCGGTCGCCCGCCCGCTGCTGGTCGGGACCGCCTTCGGCGAGGTGCGGGCGCTGGGCACGCGCTTCGGCCTGCGCGAACTCGACGGGCGGGTGCGGGTGGCGGTGTTCCGCGACGCGGTCGAGATCCGGCCCAGCCGGGGCGCGCCGCAGCGGCTCGGGGCCGGGGCGCAGGCGGAATTCTCGGAAACGGGGGTCTGGCCCCCGCGCCCGGTGGACGACAGCGCCGCGATCTGGGAACAGGGCATGCTGCTTGCGCAGGACATGCCGCTGGCCGAGGTGCTGGCCGAGATGGCGCGCTATCGCCACGGCATCCTGCGCTGCGACCGCCAAGTAGCGGCGATCCGGGTTTCGGGCGCGATCTCGCTAGCCGATACCGAGGGCGCGCTGGACCTGCTGGCCCGGACCCTGCCGGTGCGCATCCAGCGCCGCACACCCTGGTGGGTGGTGGTCGTGCCGCGCGGCTGAAGATTTTTCGCGCGGGGGTGATCACATTTCGCCGCTCGTCCGGTGAATGAGGAAAGGCCGCCAGCCCGAGCGCCAGCCCGCCGCGACCCTCTGAGCCAAGGACCACATCGCATGAACCACCTGACCTGCGCCCCGGCGGCCGCCGCGCGTGCGCTTGCCGTTTCCGCCGGCCTGACTGTCGCCCGGGCGCTGCTGCTCGGCACGGCACTGGGCACCATCATCGCCGCCCCCGCCACGGCCCAGGCGCGCGACTATGCCATCGGGCCCGGGCGGCTCAGCGACGTGCTGGCCCGCTATGCCGCCGCCTCGGGCGTGCAGCTGGTCTATCAGCCCTCGGACCTGGCCGGGCGGCAAAGCGCCGGGATCAGCGGCAGCTATACGGTCGAGCAGGGCTTTGCCCGGCTGCTTGCCGGCAGCGGCTTCCGGCTGCAATCGGCCGGCGCCGGCCGCTATGTGCTGGTCGGGCCGCAAGCCCAGGGCAGCGCCGCACCGGGCGCCGCGGGCGAGGTGGTGCTGGAAACCGTGACCCTGCATGGCGCCGGCGCCACCACCGAGGGCAGCGGCAGCTATGCGACCGAGGCGGCCAGCATCGCGCGCGGCGCCGAGTCGCTGCGGGAGGTGCCGCAATCTGTCACCGTGCTGACCGACCAGGCGCTCGAGGACCAGAACCTGACCATGATGTCCGAAGCCATGGCCAAGGCGCCGGGCATCGTCGCCACCACGGATGGCATGGGCAACCCCGAGTTCCGTTCGCGCGGGTTCGTCATCGACAATTACCAGATCGACAATATGGGAACCTCGTATACCTCGACCTTCCGGCCGGATTTCGACCTGGCGATCTATGACCGGGTCGAGGTGCTGCGCGGCGCCGAGGGGCTGTTCTCGGCCGCGGGCGAGCCGGGCGGCACCATCAACCTGGCGCGCAAGCGGCCGACGGACGAGGTGCGTTCATCGGTGTCGCTGGCCTATGGCAGCTGGAACAACCGCCGGCTCGAGGCCGATATCGGCGGCCCCATCGGTTTCGATGGCCGGCTGCGCGGCCGGGTGGTCGGCGTCTGGCAGGACCGCGAGTATTTCTATGCGCCGGCGGACGAGGAGAAGCAGGTCCTTTACGGCATCCTGGAATACGACCTGACGCCCGACACCACGATCAGCGGCGGTGTGACCTATCAGCACCAATACGGCACGCATTGGCAAGCGGGCCTGCCGACCTTCCTCGACGGCAGCCAGCTGGGCCTGCCGCGCGACCTGGCGCTGAATCCGGACTGGGCCAGGCGCGACACCACCATCCGCGAGACCTTCTTCACCGCCGAACACCGCTTCAACGACGACTGGTCGGTGAAGCTGAACGCCATGCAGCAGAAATACGATTTCGACTATCTCAAGCTGAACGTCGGCGGCCCGGTCGACCCGGAAACGGGGCTGTTCGGCGCGCCGAGCGTCTCGTCCGAGGATGACGGCAACCACTCCAAGGGCGTGGACCTGAGCGTCACCGGCCGCTTCCGCGCCTGGGGCGTGGATTACAAGCTGACCGCCGGCGCCGACTGGCGGATGAGCGAGGGCAAGCAGATCCGCAACCGCTACAGCACGGCCTTCCCCGACGGCGAGCTTGGCCTGGACGATTTCCCCGGCGTGGTGCTGCCGGAACCGACCTTCCTGCGGCGCGACCACGGCTGGCCGGCCTGGGGCGGCAAGCAGCAGGGCATCTATGCCCGGCTGGACATGGCCGTGACCGACAAGGCGCATGTCATCGTCGGCGGCCGCAACGGCAACTACAAGCATCGCGACATCTACGAGCTTTACGACGACAACGGCGATCTCGTCGAGCGCGACACCAGCTACCACTGGCAGGAAACCGGCATCTTCACGCCCTATGCCGCCGTCACCTATGACGTGACGCCGGACTGGACCGCCTATGCCAGCCTGACCGAGATCTACAAGCCGCAGGGCAACATGTTTGCCGGCCCGCCCGAGAACCCGACCCAGCTGGACCCGATCACCGGCCGCAACTTCGAGCTGGGGGCCAAGGGCGCGGTGCTGGACGGGGCGCTGAACGTCTCGGCCGCGCTCTATCGCATCGAGCGCAAGGGTGAGGCGATTCAGGACCTGGCCTATGGCGAGAACAGCCGCTTCTACCTGCCGCTGGGCGAGATCGTCAGCCAGGGGCTGGAGCTGGAGGTCTCGGGCGAGGTCTCGCCGGGCTGGCAGGTCTTTGCCGGCTATACCTGGAACCAGAACAGGAACGAAAAGGAAAACGTGGTCTATAGCGCGCTGACGCCCAAGCACATCTTCAAGCTGTGGACCGACTACAACCTGCCGGGCGCCTATTCCAAATGGACCGTGGGCGGTGGCGTGACGGTGAAAAGCCGGCATGCCAACACCGGCACCTATTGGGTCATGACCGATGCCGGCTGGACGCAGCCGGAGTTCGCGATCCGGCAGGGCGGCTATGCGGTCTGGGACGCGCATGTGAATTACCAGATCGACGACCGCTGGAGCCTGGCGCTGAACGTGACCAATGTCTTCGACAAGACCTATTACGCCACGCTCGGCACGCCCAGCGGTGGCAACTGGTATGGCGAGCCCAGGAACGCCACCCTGACCCTGCGCGGCCAGTTCTGAGCCGGGCCCGGATGGCGGGGCGCGCGGTCCCGCCATCCGCCCGGCTGCGCCTGGCTTTCCCTGGGCCAGGATCCGCGGCCCCTTTCCGGGGCGGCCGTCTCGCACAGCCAGACCGTCATTGCCTTTTGCGCGTGCAGCCCGGTGGTCCTGCTGGGCGCCACCGTGGCCGGCACGCTGTTTCCGGGCGGGCGCGACCCGACCGGCGAATTCGTCATGGTCAACATGTCGCCCTTCCTGGTCGGCGGCGTGCTCGAATCCAAGGGGCTGGACGACGAGGGCAGCGACCGCGACAAGCTGGTCCTGATGCCGCTTCAGCAGCCTGGAAAGCCGGGTCTATGGGCCGGACGAGCTGTCGGTGATCGTCGTCGCCCTGCACGACATGGCGCGGCTGGCGGAAACCTACGCGCTCTTGCGCGAGGTGATGATCCAGCGCCACGGCGCCGAGGATTTCTGGCTGACCGACGCCACTGGCGCCTTTCGCCAGGCCGAGGCCGAGCGCGCCACGCAGAATCTGCTGCTGGGCGCCATCGCGGCGATCTCGATCTTCGTCGGCGGCATCGGGGGCGATGAACATCATGTTTATCGCCGTGCGCGTGCGCACGTGCGAGATCGGCATCCGCGCCGCGACTGGCGCCTCGATGCGCGAAATCCGACCCAGTTCCTGACCGAGACGGTGCTGCTCTCGGCGCTTGGCGGCATCGCCGGGCTGGCTCTGGCCGGCGGCGTCGCCGCGACCGCGGCCTGGGGCTTCGGCATGCCGGTGGTGTTTTCGGTCACGGTCGCGCTTGGCGCGCCGGCCGGCGCCACGCTGATGGGCGCGGGATTCGGCCTGGTGCCGGCGATCCGCGCCGTAAGGCTGAGCCCGGTCGAGGCGCTGGCCAGCCCCTGATCCGCGACCACCCGCCAATGCCGGCGGCGTGACGGTTTTTTCCCCTGACATGTCGGTTGATTGCCGCAGATGCGGCCGGCGGTGCCGCATGGTCGCGGCCGACGGCGCCTGCCCGGCCGATGCGCCGCGACCCGCCACGGACCCAGACGCCACAGCAGGAAGGATCGCCCGGCATGCCGACCCAGCCCGACCGAAGCCAGACCGACCACCGCCTGATCGACGGCCGGGCCGTGCAGCGCCGCATCCTGTCCGAGCTGAACGAGGCCTTTGCCCGCGAACGGCAGCTGCGGCCGGTGGGGCGGCTGGTCTCGGTCTCGATCGGGCCCTCGCCCGAGGTTCAGGTCTATGTCCGCAACCAGGCGCGCGGCGCCGAACGCGCCGGCCTGCCCTTCGAGCAGCAGGTCTGGCCCGCCGGGATCGCGCCCGAGGAGGCCAAGCGCCGCATCCTGGCGCTGAACGACGACGGCGCCGTGCTGGGCATCATCCTGCAGCGCCCGGTGCCGGCGCATATCCATGTCCGCTCGCTGCAATCGGCGATCCATCCGCTGAAGGACGTCGAGGGCATGAACCCGGCCTCGATCGGCAACATCGTCTATAACGACATCGCCTTGGCGCCCTGCACCGCGGCCGCCGCGGTCGAGCTGTTGCGCCAGACCGGCCTGCCCCTGCAGGGGCTCGAGGTGGTGATGATCGGCCATTCCGAGATCGTCGGCAAGCCCGCCGCCTTCATGCTGATGGCCGAAGGCGCCACCGTCACCGTCTGCCACCACATGACCCGCTCGGTCGCGATGCATTCGCGCCGCGCCGATGCGGTGGTCGTGGCGGTGGGCAAGCCGCATCTGATCGGCCCCGAGATGATCAAGCCCGGCGCGGCGGTGATCGACATCGGCATCAACCAGGTCGCCGATGCGGAGGGCGGCATCCGCGTCCTGGGCGACGTGGACACCGACCGCGTGCGCGAGGTCGCGGGCTGGATCACCCCGGTCCCAGGCGGCGTCGGCCCGGTCACCGTCGCCATGCTGATGCGCAACGCGCTGACCGCGCATCGGCGCCAGGTCGACGCCGGCTGGCTGGGCGGGGAGGCGCCCGGCCGGGCCTGACATTTCTTGAGCAGATCATCGACAGAGGGAGGATTTCGCATGAAGGAAACACCCGGCAGGGGGCTGGACGCGGGCGTGTTCTGGCCCGCCATCGCCATCGCCCTGGGATTTGTCCTGTGGGGCGTCGCCGCCCCCGACAGCCTGGCCGGCATCGCCGGCGCCGTGCTGGCCTGGATCATCCGGGTCTTCGGCTGGAGTTTCGTCATCTCGACGGCCTTCTTCCTGGCTTTCGCGGTCTTCCTGGCCTTCAGCCGCTTCGGCCGCATCAAGCTGGGCCATGACGACGAGGTGCCGGAATTCTCGACCCGGTCCTGGATCTGCATGATGTTCAGCGTCGGCATGGGCATCGGCCTGATGTTCTGGGGCGTGGCCGAGCCGGTCAGCCATTTCGGCACGCCGCCGCATGGCCTGGCGCAGCCGCAGACGCGCGAGGCGGCGCTGGTCGCCATGCAATACGCCTATTTCCACTGGGCGCTGCACCCCTGGGCGATCTATGCCATGGCCGGGCTGGCGATGGCCTATTTCAGCTATCGCCGCGACCTGCCGACGCTGGTGTCGAGCGCCTTCCACCCGCTGTTGGGCGACCGCATCCACGGGCCGATCGGGCGCACCATCGACGTGCTGGCGATCATCGCGACGCTGTTCGGCACCGCGACCTCGCTGGGCCTGGGCGCGCAGCAGATCAACAGCGGCATGAACTACCTGTGGGGCACCGGCGAAAGCGCGGGCATCGCGCTGAGCATCATTGCCGTGCTCTCGATTCTGTTCATCCTGTCGGCGGTCTCGGGCGTGGGCAAGGGCATCCAGTTCCTCAGCAACATGAACATGCTGATCGCGCTGCTGCTCCTGCTGTTCCTGGCAGCGCTGGGGCCGACGGTCTTCATGCTCGACACGCTGATCGAGGCGATGGGCTATTATTTCGGCGACCTGGTGTCGATGTCCTTCCGCACCTCGGCTTTCAGCGACAGCAAGTGGCTGGCCAGCTGGACCATCTTCTACTGGGCCTGGTGGATTTCCTGGGCGCCCTTCGTCGGCGTGTTCATCGCCCGCATCTCGCGCGGGCGCACCATCCGCGAATTCGTCGTGGGCGTGCTGGTGATCCCCAGCGCCGTGACCTTCGTCTGGTTCACCGTCATGGGCGGCAGCGCCCTGCATTCCGAGCTGATGGGCCCGGGCGGGCTGGTCGAGGCCATCGCCGACAAGGGCGCGCCGGTCTCGCTCTTTGCGCTGCTGGAGCAATACCCGCTGGCCTCGCTGACCTCGGTGGTGGCGATGTTCCTGGTGGCGATCTTCTTCGTCTCGGGCGCCGATGCGGCCTCGGTGGTGATGGGCATGCTGTCCTCGCGCGGGACGCCCCAGCCCAGGGCCGGCATCGTGGTGCTGTGGGGCGTGCTTGCCGCCGCCGCCGCCTCGGTGCTCCTGGTGATGGGCGGGCTCGACGGGCTGCAGACCGCCTCGATCATCGCGGCCGCGCCTTTCCTGCTGGTCATGGTCGGGCTTTGCGGCTCGCTGTGGAAGGGGCTTCTGGACGATATCGAGGTGCATGGCCATTTCGAGGAGATCGACCCGCATACCGGCGGGCTGAAGGATCGCCTGCATTGACGAAACCGGCCTGCCGCGGCGTTCCGGCGCGGCAGGCCGCAACCACCTTGTCCAAGCCATGACCGAGATCGCGCCAGACCCCCGCCCCGCCCGCTACGTCTTCCTGCTTCTGGACCGGTTCACGCTGGCGTCCTTTGCCGCCGCCATCGAGCCGCTGCGGCTGGCGAACCGCATCGCCGGGCGCCCGCTCTACGACTGGCGGCTGGTCGGCGAGGGCGGCGGCTTCGCCCACTGCTCGAACGGCGCCCGCATCATGCTGGACGGGGGCCTCGAGGACGGCAGCCGCGGCGATACCGTGCTGGTCTGCGGCGGGCTCGACGTCGCCCGCGCCGCCGCGCGCCCGGTGCTGGCCTGGCTCAGGCGCGAGGCCCGGCGCGGCGCCCGCATCGGCGCGCTCTGCACCGGCGCCTGGGTGCTGGCCGAGGCCGGGCTGCTCGCCGGCCGGCGCTGCACCATCCATTGGGAAAACCAGGACGCCTTCGCCGAAAAATTCCCCGACACCACCCTGATCCGCACCGTCTTCGTCGAGGACGGCAACCGCCTGACCGCCGCCGGCGGCACCGCGGCCATCGACCTGATGCTGCGCCAGATCGCCCGCGACCACGGCGCGGCGCTGGCCGGGCGGGTGGCCGACCAGATGATCCACACCGCGATCCGCTCCGAGGAGGACCACCAGCGCCAGTCGGTGCCGGTGCGGCTGGGCGCGCGCCACCCGCGCCTGGCGCAGGTGGTGGCGCGGATGGAGGCCAATATCGAGGAGCCGCTGAGCCCGGCGCGGCTGGCGCAGGACGCCGGCCTGTCGCCGCGCCAGCTCGAGCGGCTGTTCGCGCGCTATCTCGGCCACTCGCCCAAGCGGCATTACATGGCGCTGCGGCTGGAGCGGGCGCAGAACCTGCTGGCGCAGACCGAGATGAGCGTGATCGAGATCGCGCTCGCCTGCGGCTTCGCCAGCACCGCGCATTTCTCGAAATGCTACCGCGCCCAGTATGGCGAGACGCCCTATCGCAAAAGGGGCGGCAGGGACTGAGCCTCAGCCCGGGGGCGCGAGCCGGCGGCGCAGCAGCGGCTCCAGCCAGTCGGCCAGCACCTGCACGCGCCGCGGCGGGCGCGGATGCGCCAGGACCAGGTGCATCGGCATCGGCGCCGGGCGGTGGCGCGGCATGACCTCGACCAGCGCGCCCGCCGCCAGGTGCCCGGCCACGTCATAGGCCGGGATCTGGATCAGCCCCAGCCCGGCCAGCGCGGCGGCGATATAGGTCTCGGCGCTGTTGGCGCTGACCTGCCAGGGCAGGGCGCGGCCGTGGCTGCGCCCGCCCTCCTGCCACTCCCAATCCGCGACCCGGCCGCTTTGCGGCGAGGCATAGCCGACCTGGAGATGCGCGCCCAGATCGGCCGGGTCGGCGGGGGTGCCGCGGCGGGCCAGATAGGCGGGACTGGCGACATTGATCTGGGCGATCTCGCCGATGCGGCGGGCGCGCAGGCCGGAATCGGGCAAGCGTCCCACGCGCAGCGCCAGGTCCACCTGTTCGCCCACCAGGTCCACCGCCCGGTCGCTGGCGCCGAGCTCGACCGCGATGCCGGGCCAGGCGGCCAGGAACTCCGGCAGCGCCGGGGCCAGGATCAGCCGGCCGATGCGCCCGGGCACGTCGATGCGCACCCGGCCCGCGACCCGCCGGGCGCCGGTGCGGAACATCGCCTCGATCTCCTCGGCCTCGGCCAGGAACGCCAGGCAGCGGTCGCGGAACTCCTCGCCCTCGGGGGTCGGGGTGACGCTGCGCGTGGTGCGGTTCAGCAGCCGCGCGCCCAGCCGCGCCTCGAGCTCGGCCACCGCGGCCGAGACCGAGGAGCGCGGCATCTGCAACCCGTCCGCCGCGCGGGTGAAGCTGCGGGTTTCGATGACGCGGATCAGGATGCGATAGAGGTCGAGCCGGTCCATTGTTCGCGATCCTTGACAGGTGAAGTCAGAGCAAGCGGATTTATATCCGATTTTCCGAACATAGAGTGCCGCCACGGATTTCGACAAGGAGAACGGCCATGACGGAGCGCAACATCAAGGACAAGGTCATTCTGATTGCCGGCGGGGCCAAGAACCTGGGCGGGCTGATCGCGCGCGACTTCGCCGCGCAGGGCGCCCGCGCGGTGGTCGTGCATTACAACAGCGACGCCAGCGCCGGCGACGCGCAGGACACCGTGGCGGCGGTCAAGGCGGCGGGCGCCGAGGCGCTGGCGATCCAGGCCGACCTGACCACGGCCGGCGCGGTCGAGACGCTGTTCGCCGAGGCCGTCGCCGCCTTCGGCCGGCCCGACATCGCCATCAACACCGTGGGCAAGGTGCTGAAGAAGCCCATGGCCGAAATCTCGGAGGCGGAATATGACGAGATGAGCGCGGTGAACGCCAAATCCGCCTTTTTCTTCCTGAAAGAGGCCGGCCGGGCGGTCAACGACAATGGCGCGATCTGCACGCTGGTGACCTCGCTGCTGGGCGCCTATACGCCCTTCTATGCCAGCTATGCCGGCACCAAGGCGCCGGTCGAGCATTTCACCCGCGCCGCGTCCAAGGAACTGGGCGAGCGGGGGATCTCCGTCACCGCCATCGGCCCCGGTCCGATGGATACGCCCTTTTTCTATGGCCAGGAATCGCCCGAGGCGCAGGCCTATCACAAATCCGCCGCGGCGCTGTCGCCCTTCAGCAAGACCGGGCTGACCGACATCGAGGACATCGTGCCCTGGATCCGCTTCCTGGTGACCGAGGGCTGGTGGATGACCGGCCAGACCATCCTGGTGAACGGCGGCTATACCACGAAATAGGTTCTGTGCGCGGGCCCTGCCGCTGGTCAGTGGTGCGCGGCCGGGCGTCATCCGGCCGCGGTTTTTCATCCCGATCCGAGTTGCCGGACCGCCGCGGGCGATCCGACTGTTTCTGTCAGGGGAAAGCGCCCGATATAAACTGTCAACTATATGAAATCGTTCGATTTTCTATTGACGCTTCTGCGGGGGCCGCCTATATCGCGGTCAAGAGACAGCCAGCCAGCATTTCGCCAGCCAGCCATCCAGGACCAGCAAGCAAAGGAAGCCCCATGGCCCATTCTTCGTGCAGCGCATGCGCGTTCTTCGAAAACCATGCAGCCAATTCCGACAGCCAGCTCGCCGACGCCGGCCTGTGCCGCGCCAAGCCGCCCGTGACCCAGAAGGATGCCGACAGCCGCGGCTTCTGGCCGGTGGTCAGTTCGAACGACTGGTGCGGGGAATTCGCGACCCAGTTCGCCGCCGAATAAGCGGCAGCCAGGCAGCCGTTCCGGCCCGATGCAGGCAGCCCCCCGGGGCTGCCTTTGCCATTTCCGCCACCTGTGCGCGTGGCGCCGCCGTGGCCTAACGACATCTATCCCCTGTTTTTTTTCCTTCGACCGATGTGATATTCAGGCGCGGCGGGCTTATCCTGCGTTGCATCAACAGGGAAACCGGAGATAGGCGGTTCGGCGGTCTTGCCGTCCTGCGTCCGAAGGAAAGGCACCGACATGTTCCGCATCAACAGCCAGGGATTCGTCGTCGACTGCGAGGATGAGCAGCCGGTGGCGCTTGTTTCCCACGGCAGCGTCGCCGTCGAGGCCAGGATGCAGGATCAGCGTTGCGTGCTGTTGCGTTTCGATGGCCAGCAAGACCTGCCGCCCGGCGCGCGGCTGTCGGCGGCGCAGGTGCATCAGTTCGCCTTGCCGCTGGAACAGGCGCTGGCGCTGGCGCGGGCCATCCTGACGATCACCGAGCCGGGATTGGGCTGAGCCCACGGCAGCCGAAACCCCGGGCGGAATCGCGACGCCGCACGGGGGGTTCCCCGCCCGGCGCCGGTCAGGACAGGCCGCTGTCAGAGCCCGGCCAGCGGGAAGCCGGTGATGCGTTTCGGCCGCGGCGGGGCATAGGTGCGCACCTTCGAGGTCTTCAGCCCCAGCCGCACCAGCGACTCGGCGATGGTGACGGCGGCCGCGACCCCGTCCACCACCGGCACGCCGGTGCGGGCGCGGACCTTGGCCTCAAGCTCGGCCATGCCGCCGCAGCCCAGGCAGATCACCTCGGCATGGTCCTGGGTGACGGCGGCGGCGGCCTGCTCGACGATGGTCTCGACCGCGCGCTCGGGCTGGGTTTCCAGCTCGAGCACCGCCATGCCGCTGGCCCGGACCGAGGCGCAGCGGTCGTAAAGCCCGGCGAGCTTCAGCCGGTCCTCGATCATCGGCACGGCGCGGTCGAGCGTGGTCACCACCGAATACTTGTGGCCGAGGAACATCGCGGTCGAGGCGGCGGCCTCGGTGATGTCGACCACCGGCACCTCGAGCAGCTCCTGCAACCCCTCGCGCCCATGCTCGCCATAGCCGGCCTGGATCACCGCGTCGAAGGGCTGGTCATAGCGCATGACCGCGTCCATCACCCCCACCGCCGCGAGATAGCTCTCGAAATTGCCCTCGACCGATTCGGCGCCGAAGCGCGGGGTCAGAGCCACGATCTCGGTGCCCGGGGCGGCGGCCTTGCGAGCCGACTCCGCGATGCCATGGGTCATGGTTTCGGTCGTGTTGACGTTCACGACAAGGATACGCATTGCGACGGTCTCCGTTCAGTGGCTGGTGGCGACGGCGATGGATTCGCCATCGCGGTCGGCATAGGTCAGGCCCTTGGGCGCGATCAGGGTGTAGAGCAGCGCCCCCAGGCCCGCGGCGATGAACCACGAGAATTGCGACAGCGAATGCAGCGCCGGCAGGAAGGCGAACAGAAGCGAGATCGCGGCCGAGGGGATCAGCGCCTGGATCGCCTTGGGGTTGATGCCGTTGACATAGTGATAGGGACCGGCGGCGCTGTCGCTGTAGAGCGCCGGCACGTCGACCTGCTGCTTGCGGATCAGCCAGTAGTCGGCCATCACGATTCCGAACAGCGGTCCCAGGAAAGCCCCGAGCGCGCCCAGGAAATAGACGATGACGATGGGCGAGTTGTAGAGGTTCCAGGGCAGGATGACGAAGCCGATCAGCGCGCTGACCACCGCCGCCCGGCGGAAGTCGAGGTGACGCGGGAACAGGTTCGCCAGCGCGAAGGCCGGGGCCACGAAATTCGCCATCAGGTTCACGGCGATGGTCAGGATCAGCAGCGACAGGCTGGCCAGCACCAGCAGCGGCTTGCTGGGAATGCTCTGCACCACGTCGGTCGGGCTTTGGATCAGCGTGCCGTCGATCGACAGCTGGCCGCCGGTCAGGATCACCACGATCAGGCCAAAGATCAGCATGTTGATCGGGATGCCCCAGAAATTGCCGCGCACCACCGCCTGGCGCGAGGTGGCGCCGCGGGTGAAGTCGCAGAAGTTCAGCACGAAGGTGCCATAGATCGCCACCCAGAGCGAGGCGCCGCCCAGGATCTGCGCCCACATCGCGCCGCCGGAGAGCGGGTTCGGCGGGCTCCATTGCAGCCGGCCGCCGGCGCTGTAGAGCATCCAGCCCGCCAGCGCGACGAAGGTGACCAGGATCACCGGGCCGGCGAAGGCCTCGTATTTGCGGATGCTTTCCATGCCGTAGCAGGCGATGACGACCTGGACGATCCAGAGCAGGGTGAAGCTGATCCAGCCCAGCACCGACAGGCCCAGCACCATCTGCTGCGCCAGCGGCGCAAGCCCGGGCATCAGCGCGATCAGCAGCACGTCGAGCACCATCGAGGCCAGATAGGTCTGGATGCCGAACCAGACGATGGCCACGCCGCCCCGGATCAGCGCCGGGATCTGGGCGCCGCGGGTGCCGAAGCTGATGCGGCTCATTACCGGGAAGGGCACGCCGGTCTTGATGCCCATGAAGCCCGACAGGTTCAGCAGCACGAACAGGAAGGCCGCGCCGAACAGCAGCGCGGCCAGGATCTGCCATCCGCCGAGTCCCAGCGCGAAAAGCCCGATGGCAAAGGAATAATTGCCCAGGCTGTGCACGTCATTGGCCCAGAGGGCGAAGATGTTGTAGGCGCTCCAGGTTCGGCCCTGCTTCAGGGTCGGGGCCAGGTCGCGGTTGTAAAGATTGGCCGAGACCCCGGGCGGGACCGCCTCATCCAGGGCGGCGCCGTGATGATGCGCTTGCTTGTCGCGCAGGATGTTCTGGTCCATCGTCATCCCCTTGTCGCCGCGGGGTTGCGCGCGCCATATGCGGGGCAGCGCGCCGTCATATTCTCAGGTGCCATGGTTACCTCCCGTTCCGATGGCAGCCGCCGGAGTGCGGCGGAGCAGCCCGATATCTGAGCTTGCAACTAAAATGTTACATATTATTCTATGAAAGCGTCTATATAGAATTCCTGGTATAACCTTACTGCATAAATTGAAAATAAAGGCGCTAGACTGGTGCGAATCTGGCGGGAAGGATTGGGCGGGAGCATGGGCGAGGAAGAGATGCTGAACACGCGCGCGCTGCTGGCGCTGACCGAGGCGCTGCGCTCGGGCGCGTTGCGGGCCGGGCAGTTCCTGTCCATGCCGCAGCTGGTCGAGATCCTGCGCGTGCCCATCGCCGCCGTGCGCGAGGCGACGCGCCACGGCCAGGTCTCGGGCTGGCTGGACGTGATCCCCAAGCGCGGCGTGCAGATCCTCGAGGCCGAGCCGGCGACGATCCGCGACAGCCTCGACCTGCGCATGGTGCTGGACCAGGAGGGGGCGCGGCGCTGGATCCGCGGCGGCCTCGATGCCGGCGAGCTGGCCGCGCTGCGCCAGGCGCATGAGCGGATGCGCGAGACCGCGCGCGGCGCCGGCACGCCCGAGTTGTCGGCGCAGGCGATCCAGGTCGACCTGTCGCTGCATGACTTCCTGGCGCGCGGGCTGGGCAACCCGATGCTGCGCGCCGATTACGAAAGCAACCGCATCCGCATCGCGATCTTCCAGCGCGTCCGGCCCTTCGTGCAGGAGCGCGTCCGCTCGGCGATGGAGGAGCATCTGGCGATCATCGCTGCCCTGGAGCGCCGCGACAGCGCCGCGACCACCGAGGCTATCGCCTATCACTGCGAACGCACGCAGCATTGGTGGGGTGTCAGTCCGGGCTGAGGCGGGTGGTCAGGGCGACGCGGTCTTACGGGCAGCCGGGCCGGCGCGCATCGGCGTCACCTTCCGAGCCACGGGGCCAGGGACCGGCGCGCTGCCGCCGAAACGGCGCTTATCCGTGATTTTCCCGCCCCGGCGGCGCGATCAGCGGCGCCGAGCCTCTTGCGAGGCGGGGCGGTTTAGTATACCTCGGCATACAATGAGCTTGCCGCCGCCCGCCAGACCTGACCGCGACCCGGTGTTCCTGCTCAATCGGCATTGCATCGTAGGGATCGTCATGAGCTTGTACACCGACTACCTAACCGAGATCGAAACGCGCAAGACCACCGGGCTGCACCCCAAGCCCATCGACGACGGCGCCCTGGTGCAGGAGCTGATCGCGCAGATCGAACAGCCCGGCAACCCGTATCGGGCCGATTCTCTGCAATTCTTCATCTACAATACCCTGCCCGGCACGACCAGCGCGGCGGCGGTCAAGGCGCGCTTTCTCAAGCGCATCATCCTGAGCGAGGCGGTGGTGCCGGAGATCACGGTGGCCTTTGCCTTCGAACTCTTGTCGCACATGAAGGGCGGGCCCTCGGTCGGGGTGCTGCTGGACCTGGCGCTGGGAACCGACGAAGCCATCGCCCGGCAGGCCGCCGAGGTGCTCAAGACCCAGGTGTTCCTCTACGACGCGGACATGGGCCGGCTGGCCGAGGCCTTCAAGGCCGGCAACCCGGTCGCCCGCGACATCCTGGACAGCTATGCCAAGGCCGAATTCTTCACCAAGCTGCCCCCGGCCCCGGACGAGATCAAGGTCGTGACCTATATCGCCGCCGAAGGTGATATCTCGACCGACCTGCTGTCGCCCGGCAACCAGGCGCATTCGCGCTCGGACCGCGAATTGCACGGGCAATGCATGATCTCGCCCGAGGCGCAGGCCGAGATCGTCGCGCTGCAGGCCCGGCACCCCGACAAGCGGGTGATGCTGATCGCCGAAAAGGGCACCATGGGCGTCGGCTCCTCGCGCATGTCGGGGGTGAACAACGTCGCGCTCTGGACCGGCCGGCGCGCCAGCCCCTATGTGCCCTTCGTCAACATCGCCCCGGTGGTCGCGGGCACGAACGGCATCTCGCCGATCTTCCTGACCACGGTGGACGTGACCGGCGGCATCGGCATCAACCTGAAGAACTGGGTCAAGAAGACCGGCCCGGACGGCAAGCCGATCCTGAACAATGACGGCAATCCGATCCTGGAGCAGGCCTATTCGGTCGAAACCGGCACCGTCCTGACCATCGACGCGAAGAACAGGAAGCTGCGCGACGAGACCGGCAAGGAACTGGTCGACATCGCCGCCTCGTTCACGCCGCAGCGGCTGGAGTTCCAGCGGGCCGGCGGCTCTTATGCCATCGTCTTCGGCAAGAAGCTGCAGACCTTTGCCGCGCAGACCCTGGGCGTCGAGGCGCTGCCGGTCTTCGCCCCGAACAAGGAGATCAGCATCCCGGACCAGGGCCTGACCGCGGTCGAGAAGATCTTCAACGCCAATGCCGTGGGCGTCACCCCCGGCAAGGTGCTGCATGCCGGTTCCGACGTGCGGGTGCGGGTGAACATCGTCGGCTCGCAGGACACCACCGGTCTGATGACCGCGCAGGAACTCGAGGCGATGGCGGCGACCGTCATCTCGCCCCTGGTCGACGGCGCCTATCAGTCGGGCTGCCACACCGCCTCGGTCTGGGATCGCAAGGCGCAGGAGAACATCCCGAAGCTCATGGCCTTCATGAACAATTTCGGCCTGATTACCGCGCGCGACCCCAAGGGCGTCTATCACGCCATGACCGACGTGATCCACAAGGTGCTGAACGACATCACCGTGGACGACTGGGCGATCATCATCGGCGGCGACAGCCACACCCGCATGTCCAAGGGCGTGGCCTTCGGCGCCGACTCGGGCACGGTGGCGCTGGCGCTTGCCACGGGCGAGGCGACCATGCCGATCCCGGACTCGGTCAAGGTGACGTTCAAGGGCCGCATGCAGCCGCATATGGACTTCCGCGACGTGGTCCATGCGACCCAGGCGCAGATGCTGAAGCAATGCGGCGACAACGTGTTCCAGGGCCGGGTGATCGAGGTCCATATCGGCACGCTGCTGGCCGACCAGGCCTTCACCTTCACCGACTGGACGGCCGAGATGAAGGCCAAGGCCTCGATCTGCATCTCGCAGGACGAGACGCTGATCGAATCGCTGGAGATCGCCAAGTCGCGCATCCAGATCATGATCGACAAGGGCATGGAGAACCCGGCCGGCACGCTGCGCGGCCTGATCGCCAAGGCGGATGCGCGCATCGCCGAGATCCGCTCGGGCGCGCGGCCGGCGCTGGCGCCCGATGCCAATGCGAAATACTTCGCCGAGGTCGTCGTGGACCTGGACCTGATCGACGAGCCGATGATCGCCGACCCGGACGTGAACAACGCCGACGTGTCCAAGCGCTACACCCATGACACCATCCGCCCGGTATCCTATTACGGCGGCACGAAAAAGGTCGACCTGGGCTTCGTCGGCTCCTGCATGGTGCACAAGGGCGACATGAAGATCGTGGCCCAGATGCTGAAGAACATCGAGAAAGCCCAGGGCAAGGTCGAGTTCAAGGCGCCGCTGGTCGTCGCCGCCCCGACCTACAACATCATCGACGAGCTGAAGGCCGAGGGCGACTGGGAGATCCTGCAGAAATACTCGGGCTTCGAATTCGACGACCTGGCGCCCAAGAGCAAGGCCCGCACCGAATACGAGAACATCCTGTATCTGGAACGCCCGGGCTGCAACCTGTGCATGGGCAACCAGGAAAAGGCCGAGAAGGGCGACACGGTGCTGGCCACCTCGACCCGGCTGTTCCAGGGCCGCGTGGTCGAGGACACCGCCGAGAAGAAGGGCGAATCGCTGCTAGCCTCGACGCCGGTGGTGGTGCTGTCGGCGATCCTGGGGCGCACGCCGAGCGCCGAGGAATACAAGACCGCCGTCGAGGGGATCGAGCTGACCCGCTTTGCCCCGCCGTTGGAAAACCCCGGCTTGGCGCGGTCGGTGCATTTCTGAACGATTGCGATGGAAAACGGGAAGGGCCGCGGCGACGCGGCCCTTTTCCTGTGCCGGGGCACGGCGAAGGCGCGGTTTGCGGACATGGCGGTTCGTCCGTCGCCACGGTTCATGTGTCGGCTTTCAATCCGGGGAAACCGGCAGCTATCGAGGGCCGTTCGGGTCGCAGCGAAGGCGGCGGCTGCTCCGGTATAGGCTTCGCATCCGTGCCTTTGCTGTCCAGCCGCGCCGGGTTCGGAAATGGGCCGAGCCGTCCGCTTCGGATCAGGCGGCCTGGTCAGTCGCAACGCTTGGCCGGTCGCATGGCCTGGCCAGTCGCAGGGTCCGGCCAATCGCCGGGAACGAGAGCTACGTGCTTCTCTCTCGGGGACTGCCTGCCCCGGCCTGCGCTTCAGTAACAACCCTGGCCCCTCGGGACTGCCCGGAACAGTCACGCCAAGCTCGCGAGATCCCCTCGCTCCAGCCGTCCCAGCCTCTTGCCCGGGGCTTTTGCAGAAGGCGCAATCCCATCCCGAGCGCCGCACTGGCGGCCGCCGGTGGCGTCAATCCTTGGGCTTCACCCTGTTGGTTTTCCCCACATCCGTGGGAATGCTCGAGGGCGGCGCATCCGACGGCTTCGGCTTGTCGTGGCCCGGTCCATCAGGCTCCTTGCGCTCCTCCTCCATCTCTGCGGGATAGGTCGTCCGGTCTGGCTTCTTGGTCATGTCCGCCTCCAGGATGATGGGATCAACCGGCAGCGCCGGGCGATGTTCCCGCCGCGCATCGCAGGAGCGGAAAACAGTCCTCATCAGCCGGCGAACACCTCGATGGCCGGCAGGTCGGTCAGGCTGACGCCCAGCAGCTGCAGGGCCGGCAGCGAGACCTGGCTGCCGCCGCCCGCCGCGCCGCCCAGCGGGATCAGCCGCACCTTGGCGGATTTGCCATTGGCCGGATTCACGATCCGGCCCTGGGTTTCCGACTGCACCAGCGGCGTCTTGACCCAGAAGCCCGGCTGCGACGGATCGCCCAGCGAGGCGATGGTGGTGCCCAGCCGGCGCTCGCCCCCCGAGGGCGCGGCGGCGGCCTGCTGGCGTTCGCTGCGGGTCGTGGTGTTCAGCGCCTCGGCCCCCTGCGACGCCGGCGCGCCGATCGAGGAGATGCCGCTGGTCTTGCCCGGGGTGCGCGGCGCGGTCCCGGTCAGCACCGGGCCGCGGATCACCGGCTGGCCGGTCGCCGGATCGGTCATCGTGTCCAGCGGCGCGCCGGGCTCCGCCTGGGCTCGCTGCGCGGCCCTGTCGGTCTGGGCGCAGGCGGCCAGCGCCAAAAGCAGCAGCACGCCCAGCAGGCGGCGGAATGGATCGGTCATGAAACCCCCTCGTGCTTCGGAAATCCCCGCAAGGCTAGACCCGGGGCCGCGACCCTGTCCACCGCTACCCGCTTTCTTGGTTACGAGACCATCAACGGATCGGCCAGCTTGCGCCGATGCCGGCGCGCCCCTATTTTGACGGCATGGACACGCGCGCGCCCCTTGTCGATCCCTTTGCCCGGCCGATCAGCTACCTGCGGGTCTCGGTGACGGACCGCTGCGATTTCCGCTGCACCTATTGCATGGCCGAGCACATGCAGTTCCTGCCCAAGAAGGATCTGCTGACGCTGGAGGAACTGGACCGGCTGTGTTCCGCCTTCGTCGACCTGGGCGTGCGCAAGCTGCGCATCACCGGGGGCGAGCCGCTGGTGCGGCGCAATATCATGGAATTCTTCCGCGCCATGTCGCGGCATTTGGACGCAGGCCTGGACGAGCTGACCCTGACCACCAACGGCAGCCAGCTGGCCCGCTTTGCGGGTGAACTGGCCGATTGCGGGGTGCGGCGGGTCAATGTCTCGCTGGACACGCTGGACGCCGACCGTTTCGCGCAGATCACCCGCTGGGGCCGGCTGCCGCAGGTGCTGGAGGGGATCGCGGCCGCGAAACGCGCCGGCATGCGGGTCAAGATCAACACCGTCGCCCTGAAGTGCTTCAACGAGGACGAGCTTTTCCCGCTGCTCGACTGGTGCGCGGGCGAAGGCCACGACCTGACCTTCATCGAGGTCATGCCCATGGGCGAGATGGGCGAGGAGCAGCGCCTGGACCAGTATTGGGCGCTGTCGGACCTGCGCCGGCGGCTGGAAAGCCGGCTGACCCTGACGCCCCTGACCGAGCGCACCGGCGGTCCCGCCCGCTATGTCCGCATCGAGGAAACCGGGCAGAAGATCGGCTTCATCACGCCGCTGACGCATAATTTCTGCGAAAGCTGCAACCGCGTCCGCCTGACCTGCACGGGCGAGCTGTTCATGTGCCTGGGGCAGGAGGACCGCGCCGACCTGCGCGCGCCGCTGCGCGCCAGTGCCGAGGATGAACCGGTGCGGCAGGCGATCCGCGAGGCGATCTCGCGCAAGCCCAAGGGGCACGATTTCGATTATTCCCGCCAGCATGTCGCGGGCCAGGTGACCCGCTTCATGAGCCATACCGGCGGCTAGAAGCCGGCGCCGTCCACCGCCTGGCTGGGCAGGGCGCGGGCATCGACACCTTCCAGGCAATTGACATTGACCGCGACCACCTCGGTCCCGTCCGGACTGGTGCCGCGGGCATAGGATTCGATGCCGCAGGTCGGGCAGAACAGGTGCTGGATCGCCTTGCGATTGAACAGGTATTCCGTCACCGGCCCGTCGGCGGTCAGCCGGAAGTCGGTGGCCGGCACGAAGGTCAGCACCGACCCCAGCCGCTTGCAGCGCGAGCAGTTGCAGGTCACGGTCTGGTCTAGATCGGCCTCGACCTCATAGGCGACGGCGCCGCATTGGCAGCTTCCCTTGTAATGGTGTCTCGCCATGCCTTCCTCCGGGTTTTCGGCCATGGTGGGGCAGGGCGGCCGCGGGCGCAAGGGAAATGTTCCCTTGATGTTCCGTTAACGGTTGTCATTTCCGCGATCATGCCTATCTGATGCGCTTGGCGGAATCAGGACGGCACGATGGAACAGAAGTTCATCGAGGTTCGCGGCGCGCGCGAGCACAATCTGAAGAACGTGGATATGGACATTCCGCGCGACCAGCTGGTGGTGATCACCGGCCTGTCGGGCAGTGGCAAGTCCAGCCTCGCCTTCGACACCATCTATGCCGAGGGCCAGCGGCGCTATGTCGAAAGCCTGTCGGCCTATGCCCGGCAGTTCCTCGACATGATGGGCAAGCCGGACGTGGACCATATCACCGGCCTGTCGCCGGCGATTTCCATCGAGCAGAAGACCACCTCGAAGAACCCGCGCTCGACCGTCGGCACGGTGACCGAGATCTATGACTACCTGCGGCTGCTGTTCGCCCGCGCCGGCACGCCCTATTCGCCGGCGACCGGCCTGCCCATCGAGGCGCAGCAGGTGCAGGACATGGTCGACCGGGTGATGGACCTGCCCGAGGGCACGCGCGCCTATCTGCTGGCGCCCATCGTCCGCGACCGCAAGGGCGAGTACAAGAAGGAATTCCTCGAGCTGCGCAAGCAGGGCTTCCAGCGCGTCAAGGTGAACGGCGCGTTCTACGAGCTGGACGAGCCGCCCACGCTCGACAAGAAATTCCGCCACAATATCGACGTGGTGGTGGACCGCATCGTCGTGCGCGAGGGCATGGAGACCCGGCTGGCCGATAGTTTGCGCACCGCGCTGGACCTGGCCGACGGCATCGCGCTGCTGGAAACCGCGGGGGGCGAGGGGGATGCCGAGCGGATCACCTTTTCCGAGAATTTCGCCTGTCCGGTCAGCGGCTTCACCATCCCCGAGATCGAGCCGCGGCTGTTCTCCTTCAACGCGCCCTTCGGCGCCTGCCCGGAATGCGACGGGCTGGGGGTCGAGCTGTTCTTCGACGAACGGCTGATCGTGCCGGACCAGGCGCTGTCGATCGCGCAGGGGGCGCTGGCGCCCTGGGCCAAGTCGAAATCGGCCTATCTGACCCAGACCGTGAACGCGCTGGCCAAGCATTATGTCTTTGACAAGAAGACGCCCTGGAAGGACCTGCCCGAGGAAGTGCGGCAGATGTTCCTGCATGGCTCGGGGCGCGAGGAGATCCCCTTTCGCTTCGACGATGCCGGCCGGGTCTACGAGATCGCCCGCAGCTTCGAGGGCATCATCCCGAACATGCAGCGCCGGCTGCGCGAAAGCGACAGCGCCTGGGTGCGCGAGGAGTTCGAGAAATACCAGAACAACCGCCCTTGCGGCGCCTGCCACGGCTATCGCCTGAAGCCCGAGGCGCTGGCGGTCAAGATCGCCGGCAACCATATCGGCGAGGTCACGCAGCTTTCGATCCGCGAGGCGCTGGCCTGGGTCGAGGCCGCGCCGAAGCACCTGACCAAGCAGAAGAACGAGATCGCCGCCGCCATCCTCAAGGAGATTCGCGAGCGGCTGGGCTTTCTGGTCAACGTGGGCCTGGATTACCTGACGCTGAGCCGCGCGGCGGGCACGCTGTCGGGTGGTGAAAGCCAGCGCATCCGGCTGGCAAGCCAGATCGGCTCGGGCCTGACCGGGGTGCTCTATGTGCTGGACGAGCCCAGCATCGGCCTGCACCAGCGTGACAACGACCGGCTGTTGGGCACGCTCAAGGGCCTGCGCGACCAGGGCAATTCGGTCATCGTCGTCGAGCATGACGAGGATGCGATCCGCCATGCCGACTATGTCTTCGACATGGGGCCGGGGGCGGGGGTGCACGGTGGCGCGGTCGTCGCCAAGGGCACGCCGGCCGAGATCGCCGCCAATGCCGATAGCCTGACCGGGCAGTATCTTTCGGGTCAGCGCGAGATCCACGTTCCCGACCAGCGCCGCAAGGGCAATGGCAAGGCGATCAAGGTGGTCGGCGCCACCGGCAACAACCTCAAGAACGTCACCGCCGAGTTCCCGCTGGGCAAGTTCGTCTGCGTCACCGGCGTCTCGGGCGGCGGCAAGTCCACGCTGACCATCGAAACCCTGTTCAAGACCGCCAGCCTGCGGCTGAATGGCGCACGCCAGACCCCGGCGCCCTGCGAGACGATCAAGGGGCTGGAGCTGCTGGACAAGGTGATCGACATCGACCAGCGCCCCATCGGGCGGACGCCGCGTTCCAACCCGGCGACCTATACCGGCGCCTATACCCATATCCGCGACTGGTATGCCGGCCTGCCCGAGTCGAAGGCCCGCGGCTACAAGCCCGGCCGCTTCAGCTTCAACGTCAAGGGCGGCCGCTGCGAGGCCTGCCAGGGCGACGGCGTCATCAAGATCGAAATGCATTTCCTGCCCGACGTCTATGTCACCTGCGAGACCTGCAAGGGCAAGCGCTACAACCGCGAGACGCTGGAGGTCACCTTCAAGGGCAAATCCATCGCCGACGTGCTGGACATGACCGTCGAGGACGCGCAGGAATTCTTCAAGGCGGTGCCCTCGATCCGCGACAAGATGGATGCGCTGGTCGAGGTCGGCCTGGGCTATATCAAGGTCGGCCAGCAGGCCACGACGCTGTCGGGCGGCGAGGCGCAGCGGGTCAAGCTGTCCAAGGAGCTCAGCCGCCGCGCCACCGGCAAGACGCTCTATATCCTGGACGAGCCGACCACCGGCCTGCATTTCGAGGATGTGCGCAAGCTCCTGGAAGTGCTGCATTCCCTGGTCGACCAAGGCAATACCGTGGTGGTGATCGAGCATAACCTCGACGTCATCAAGACCGCCGACTGGATCATCGACATCGGCCCCGAGGGCGGCGACGGCGGCGGCCGCATTGTCGCCACCGGCACGCCGGAACAGGTGGCCAAGGTGGCGGAAAGCCATACCGGCCGCTATCTGGCGCCGATGCTGGACGCTGCCGCCGCGCGGGCAGCGGAGTGACCCTGGCGCGCCATGACAGGGTATTTGGAAAACGGTGAAACAGACGGAGCCCCTCGCCGGCGCGGCCTCGGCGGCTTCTTTGCTCTGTAAATACCCAAGCGGCAGACCTGCCGGGCGGTATTGTGGGGACAAAGACTGCATGCCCGGCTTCACGCCCGCGAGGGATTGACCGGCCCGGCGTTTCGGGCCGAAATCGGTTGCGGGCTTTCCTCGGGTCATCCGGCTGGGTGCGGAGAAACTGAGTAAAACACCACGGAAATGCGCCGCGAAAAACGGCGGTTTTCTTGCCCGCAGACCATCCGAAAGCCCAAGTGACGCGGGGGCGGGCCGTTGACCCTGCCGGCGACCGGGGATAAACGGACGGAAGCCAAACCCATCGCGGGGCGCCAGTCGGGTTCCTGCGAGCGAAAGGGAGCCCAACCCAGTGGAATACCTGCTGCAAGAATACCTGCCCATCCTGGTCTTTCTGGGAATGGCCTCGGCTCTGGCCATCGTGCTGATTCTGGCCGCCGTGATCGTGGCCGTCCGCAATCCGGACCCGGAAAAGGTCAGCGCCTATGAATGCGGCTTCAACGCCTTCGACGACGCGCGGATGAAGTTCGACGTGCGCTTCTACCTGGTGTCGATCCTGTTCATCATCTTCGACCTGGAAGTCGCCTTCCTGTTCCCCTGGGCGGTCAGCTTCGCCGGGCTGACGGACGTGGCCTTCTGGGGCATGATCCTGTTCCTGGGCGTGCTGACCGTGGGCTTTGCCTATGAATGGAAGAAGGGGGCGCTGGAATGGGCGTGATGACCGGATTGAACACCGCCGGCCCCGACCGCGAATTCGCCACGGCCGAGCTGAACCGCGAGCTGCAGGACAAGGGCTTCCTGCTGACCACGACCGAGGACATCATCAACTGGGCCCGCAACGGCTCGCTGCACTGGATGACCTTCGGCCTCGCCTGCTGCGCGGTCGAGATGATGCAGACCTCGATGCCGCGCTATGACCTGGAACGCTTCGGCACCGCGCCGCGCGCCTCGCCGCGCCAGTCGGACCTGATGATCGTCGCGGGCACGCTGACCAACAAGATGGCGCCGGCGCTGCGCAAGGTCTATGACCAGATGCCCGAGCCGCGCTATGTCATCTCGATGGGCAGCTGCGCCAATGGCGGCGGCTATTACCACTATTCCTATTCCGTGGTGCGCGGCTGCGACCGCATCGTGCCGGTCGACATCTATGTCCCGGGCTGCCCGCCCACGGCCGAGGCGCTGCTTTACGGCATCCTGCAACTTCAGCGCCGCATCCGGCGCACCGGCACGCTGGTGAGGTAAGGCCATGTCCGACGAATCCCTGCTGGAACTGGCCGAACACATCACCCTGCGCCGCGAGGGCGACCTGGTGGCGACCGAGGTGGCCTTTGGCGAGTTGACGCTGACCGCGACGCTGACCGGACTGACCGGGCTGATCGAATTCCTGCGCAGCGACGCGAACTGCCGCTTCGCCACGCTGATCGACATCACCGCCGTGGACCACCCGGCCCGCCCGGCGCGCTTCGACATGGTCTATCACCTGCTGTCGATGTATCGCAACCAGCGCATCCGGGTGAAGGTCAACGTGCGCGAGGACGAGCTGGTGCCCAGCCTGATCGGCATCTTCCCCGGCGCCAACTGGTATGAGCGCGAGGTCTTCGACATGTTCGGGATCCTGTTCTCGGGCCACCCGGACCTGCGCCGCATCCTGACCGACTATGGCTTCCGCGGTCACCCGCTGCGCAAGGACTTCCCCACCACCGGCTATACTGAGGTGCGCTGGAACGACGTCGAGAAGCGCGTGGTCTACGAGCCGGTGGCGCTGGTCCAGGAATACCGCCAGTTCGACTTCCTCTCGCCGTGGGAGGGCGCGAAATACGTGCTGCCCGGCGACGAGAAGGCGCCGGAGGCCAAGAAGTGAAGCCCGGACTGAAACCCGGCGACCGCGCCCGCTTCAGCATGGCGGTGCAGGGGCAGGATACCGTGCGCGCGCTGTTCGCGGATCGCAGCGCCTTCCCCGAGATGCCGGCCGTCTTTGCCACCGCCAAGATGATCGGGCTGATGGAATGGGCCTGCGTCGAGCAGCTGCGCCCGCATTACGAGCCGGGCGAGGATTCGCTGGGCGTGCATGTCGACGTGGACCATACCGCGCCGACCCTGCCCGGGCAGGTGGTGACGGTCGAGACCGAGATCGAAGAGATCGACGGCCGCTTCATCTGGTTCCGGGTCGAGGCGCATGACGGCATCGACCGGATCGGCGCAGGACGGCACCGCCGCGCGCTGATCCAGACGGCGAAATTCAACGACCGGCTGGCCGCCAAGCGCGCCACGGCCGGGCTGGAGGGATGACCATGGACGGCGACATCCGCAAGAACAGCTATGACGACGGCTCGGTCGACGCCCTGACCGGCGAGCAGAGCATCCGCAACTTCAACATCAACTTCGGCCCGCAGCACCCGGCCGCGCACGGCGTGCTGCGCATGGTGCTGGAACTGGACGGCGAGATCGTCGAACGCGCCGACCCGCATATCGGCCTGCTGCATCGCGGCACCGAGAAGCTGATGGAAAGCCGGACCTATCTGCAGAACCTGCCCTATCTCGACCGGCTGGATTACGTCGCGCCGATGAACCAGGAACATGCCTGGTGCCTGGCGATCGAGCGGCTGACCGGCACCACGATTCCGCGCCGGGCCAGCCTGATCCGCGTGCTCTATTCCGAAATCGGCCGCATCCTGAACCACCTGATGGGCCTGACCACCGGCGCCATGGACGTGGGCGCGCTGACCCCGCCGCTCTGGGGTTTCGAGGCGCGCGAAGAGTTGATGATCTTCTACGAACGTGCCTGCGGGGCGCGGCTGCACGCTGCCTATTTCCGCCCGGGCGGGGTGCACCAGGATCTGCCGCCCGACCTCTTGGACGACATCGAGGAATGGTGCGAGCGCTTCCCGCGGCTGGTCGACGACCTCGACACGCTGCTGACCGAAAACCGCATCTTCAAGCAGCGCCTGGTCGGCATCGGCGTGGTGACCGAGGAAGACGCGCTGAACTGGGGCTATACCGGCGTCATGGTGCGCGGCTCGGGCCTGGCCTGGGACTTGCGCCGCGCGCAACCCTATGAGTGCTATAACGAATTCGACTTCCAGATCCCCGTCGGCACCAATGGCGACTGCTATGACCGCTATCTCTGCCGCATGCAGGAGATGCGCGAGTCGACCAGGATCATGAAGCAGGCGATCCAGAAGCTGCGCGCCGAGCCTGCCGGCGACGTGCTGGCGCGCGGCAAATTGACGCCGCCCAGGCGCGCCGACATGAAGCGCGACATGGAAAGCCTGATCCATCACTTCAAGCTCTACACCGAGGGTTTCCACGTCCCGGCCGGCGAGGTCTATGCCGCCGTCGAGGCGCCCAAGGGCGAATTCGGCGTCTACATGGTCGCGGACGGCACCAACAAGCCGTGGCGCGCCAAGCTGCGGGCACCGGGCTTCACGCATCTGCAATCCATCGACTGGATGTCCAAGGGTCACATGCTGGCCGACGTTCCGGCCATCATCGCCACCCTTGATATCGTTTTCGGAGAGGTTGACCGCTGATGCTGCGCCGTCTGTCCCCCATCCAGCCTGAATCGTTCGAGTTCACCGCGGCCAACCTGGAATGGGCCCGCGCCCAGATGACCAAATACCCGGAAGGGCGCCAGCAATCGGCGGTGATCCCGATCCTGTGGCGGGCGCAGGAGCAGGAGGGCTGGCTGAGCCGGCCGGCCATCGAATATGTCGGCAACCTGCTGGGCATGCCCTATATCCGCGTGCTCGAGGTCGCGACCTTCTACTTCATGTTCCAGCTGCAACCCGTCGGCAGCGTGGCGCATATCCAGATCTGCGGCACCACGACCTGCATGATCTGCGGCGCCGAGGACCTGATCCGCCTCTGCAAGGAAAAGATCGCGCCGCATGCGCATGAGGTCTCGGCCGACGGCCGCTTCAGCTGGGAAGAGGTCGAATGCCTGGGCGCCTGCACCAACGCGCCCATGGTCCAGATCGGCAAGGATTTCTACGAGGACCTGACGGTCGAGAAGCTTTCGGCGCTGATCGACAGCTTCGCCGCCGGCGAGGTGCCGCTGCCCGGGCCGCAGAACGGCCGCTTCTCGGCCGAGGCGCTGGGGGGGCCGACCGCGCTGGCCGGGCTGAAGGGCGGCGAGCAGTATAACGGCAGCGTCGCGCGCGCGGTGCAGATCCGCGACACGATCAAGCGTATCGACGGGACCGAGGTTCCGATCACCACGCCTTGGCTTGCCGCGGAAAAGCAGGCTTAATCCCAGGGGTAAAGAGTTCGGATCGCCATGGAACGGGCAGAGTGCAACAGGAACTGCTGGATCTCGGCGGCCATCGCCGGGACCGTGGTCTTGCTGTTCGTCTCGGGCCTGGGCGAGCTGAACTGGCTGGGCGGGCTGTTCCTGGGCTTCGTGACCTTCGTGCTGTTCGGGTCGCTGATGGTCTGGCTGGTCTGCCACGACATGCCGCTGCCGGTGCCGCCGCTGGAGGCCACGCCGCCCGAGGATTGGCGCCGGCGCCAGGCCGAAAGCCAGCCCGAGGCGCTGCTGGTCTCGGCCAGCCTGCCCGAGACCCCGGCGCCGGTGCAGATGCCGCTGCGGGCCCGGGATGCCGTGGACGACCTGCGCCGGATCAAGGGCATCGGGCCCAAGATCTCGGACTGGCTGAACGCCAACGGCGTGACGCGCTATGACCAGATCGCCGGCTGGGATGCGGCGGCGGTCGCGGATTTCGTCCAGCGCATGGGGCGCATGGGCAGCCGGATCGAGGCCGACGACTGGGTCGGCCAGGCGAAGGTATTGGCGGCGGGCGGCGAGACCGAGCATTCCCGCCGCGTCGACAAGGGCGAGCCGGGCTGATGGCCCGCCCGGTGAAACAGGACCCGGCGCAGGCGGCGATGGCCGCGGCGGCGGACGCCCGGCAGATGCGCCTGGTCGCGGTGGTGATCGCCCTGACCATGGTGGCATGGCTCGGGCTGCAATGGCTGGGGGGCCAGCAGGGCTGGCCCGCGAAATACGCCTTTCTCGCCGATCTGATGGCGATTGGGGCCTTGATCTGGTCGCTGATGGTGACCTTTCGGATCTGGCGGCGGCGCAAGGCGCTGTCGCAGGGACAAGGATAAGACGATGCTGAACGATCAGGACCGGATCTTTACCAATATCTACGGCATGGGCGACCGCAGCCTGGCCGGCGCGAAGAAGCGCGGCTGCTGGGACGGCACCGCCGCGATCATCGCCAAGGGCCGCGACGGCATCGTGAACGAGATGAAGGCCTCGGGCCTGCGCGGCCGCGGCGGCGCAGGCTTCCCCACCGGCATGAAATGGTCTTTCATGCCCAAGGAATCCGACGGCCGCCCCTCCTATCTGGTCATCAACGCCGACGAATCCGAGCCCGCGACCTGCAAGGACCGCGAGATCATGCGCCACGATCCGCATACGCTGATCGAGGGCGCGCTGATCGCCAGCTTCGCCATGGGCGCCCATGCCGCCTATATCTACATCCGCGGCGAATTCATCCGCGAACGCGAGGCGCTGCAGGCCGCCATCGACGAATGCTATGACGCCGGGCTGCTGGGTCGCAATGCGGCGGGCTCGGGCTGGGACTTCGACCTTTACCTGCACCACGGCGCCGGCGCCTATATCTGCGGCGAGGAAACCGCGCTGCTGGAAAGCCTGGAAGGCAAGAAGGGCATGCCCCGGATGAAGCCGCCGTTCCCGGCCGGCGCGGGTCTTTACGGCTGCCCGACCACGGTGAACAACGTCGAGTCGATCGCCGTGGTCCCGACCATCCTGCGCCGCGGCGCCGAGTGGTTCGCGGGCTTCGGCCGTCCGAACAACGCCGGGGTCAAGCTCTTCGGCATGACCGGCCACATCAACACCCCCTGCGTGGTCGAAGAGGCCATGTCGATCCCGATGCGCGAGCTGATCGAGAAGCATGGCGGCGGCGTGCGCGGCGGCTGGAAGAACCTCAAGGCGGTGATCCCCGGCGGTGCCTCCTGCCCGGTGCTGACGGCAGAGCAGTGCGAAAACGCCATCATGGACTATGACGGCATGCGCGAGCTGCGCTCGTCCTTCGGGACCGCCTGCATGATCGTCATGGACCAGTCCACCGACATCATCAAGGCGATCTGGCGGCTCTCGGCCTTCTTCAAGCATGAAAGCTGCGGCCAGTGCACGCCCTGCCGCGAAGGCACCGGCTGGATGATGCGGGTCATGGACCGGCTGGTGCGCGGCGAGGCCGAGGTCGAGGAAATCGACATGCTCTTCGACGTGACCAAGCAGGTCGAAGGCCACACCATCTGCGCGCTCGGCGACGCGGCCGCCTGGCCGATCCAGGGCCTGATCCGCAATTTCCGCGAAGAGATCGAGGACCGCATCAAGGCGAAACGCACCGGGCGCATGGGCGCCATGGCGGCGGAGTAAGGCGCATGACGCAGGCCCGGCACAGCGCGGCAGGACGGACCCCCCCGGGGGATCGCGGCCGCATGTCCGGGCGGCGCTCAAGACAAGGTGTCGAACCCATGGGGCGCGGCCGTGTTATGACCGGGTGTCATGACGGAAAGGCCAAAGCCATGAAACTTCTGCCGCTTGCCCTGATCGGGGCGCTGCTGGCGACCCCCGCCGCCGCGCTGGAATCGCTCTCCAGGGAAAAATACATCAACGACCGGCTGATCGCGGCGCGCATTGCCGACCGCATCCGCCGCACCTGCCCAAGCATCGACGGGCGCATCCTTTACGCCTATGGCGAGGCGCGCAAGCTCAAGACCTATGCGCGTAACAAGGGTTATTCCAACGCCCAGATCGACGCCTTCCTGGACAGCAAGGACGACAAGACCCGCATCTATGCCGTGGCCGAGGACTATCTGAAGCGCAAGGGCGCCAAACCGGGCGACCCGCAAAGCTTCTGCGCCATCGGCCGGCAGGAGATCGCGAACAAGACCATCATCGGCAGCCTTCTGGTGGCGAAATGAGAAAGTGGTTGAACTGGATCGGCCTGGGACTGATGGCGGCGGCCGCGGCCTCGATGATCGCCGCCGACGCCATGGCCGGCGAGCCCTCGCAGGGCTGGGAGCCGACGGCGCAAAAATTCTATCTGCAATTCTCGATCTTCGCGCCGGGCGACCTGACCTGCGACGCGACCGGGCCGGGCGTGCGCACCAAGCTGTCGCGCGGGATCACCGGGGCGCCGCTTCTGCGCATCACCGGCAATGCCGACCAGGCGGTGATCCTGTGCTCGCGCCCCGACGGCAGCCGCTACACCACCGACCTGAACCGGACGCTGCCCTATAATACCGCCGGTGCGATCCGGGCGACCGTGACCTTTCAGCCCGGACAGGATACCGGCAGCGTCCTGGTCCGGCGCGACGGCGAAAGCGACAGATTGGTGCCGACCGTCTATCCCCGCGCCTTCGTGAGGGTGCAGGAATGACGGCGCACGAAACCGGGCCAGCCTTGGGCCAGCATTTGAAACCCGCATCGGCCGCCGGCCGCCGCGGGGCATGAGGGAAGACGAAAGATGGCAGATCTTCGCAAGATCAAGATCGACGATGTTGTGATCGAGGTCGATCCGAACCTGACCCTGATCCAGGCCTGCGAACAGGCCGGCATCGAGGTGCCGCGCTTCTGCTATCACGAGCGGCTGTCCATCGCCGGCAACTGCCGCATGTGCCTGGTCGAGGTCGTGGGCGGCCCGCCCAAGCCCGCCGCCTCCTGCGCCATGCAGGTCAAGGATTTGCGTCCGGGCCCCGACGGCGCGCCCTCCGAGATCAAGACCAACAGCCCCATGGTCAAGAAGGCCCGCGAGGGGGTGATGGAGTTCCTGCTCATCAACCACCCGCTCGACTGCCCGATCTGCGACCAGGGCGGCGAATGCGACCTGCAGGACCAGGCCGTGGCCTATGGCGTCGATTTCAGCCGCTACCGCGAGCCGAAGCGCGCCAGCGAGGACCTGAACCTGGGCCCGCTGGTCGAAACCCACATGACGCGCTGCATCTCCTGCACCCGCTGCGTGCGCTTCACCACCGAGGTCGCCGGCATCACCCAGATGGGCCAGACCGGCCGCGGCGAGGACAGCGAGATCACCAGCTATCTGAACGAGACGCTGGCCTCGAACCTGCAGGGCAATATCATCGACCTGTGCCCGGTCGGTGCGCTGGTGTCGAAACCCTATGCCTTCACCGCCCGGCCCTGGGAACTGACCAAGACCGAATCCATCGACGTGATGGACGCTCTGGGCAGCAATATCCGCGTCGATACCAAGGGCCGCGAGGTCATGCGCATCCTGCCGCGCAACCATGACGGCGTGAACGAGGAATGGATCAGCGACAAGACCCGGTTCGTCTGGGACGGGCTGCGCCGCCAGCGCCTGGACCGGCCCTATATCCGCGAGAACGGCAAGCTGCGCCCGGCCTCCTGGCCCGAGGCGCTGGAGGCCGCCGCCCGTGCGATGCAGGGCAAGAAGGTGGCCGGGTTGATCGGCGACCTGGTTCCGACCGAGGCGGCCTTCAGCCTCAAGCAGCTGGTCGAGGGCTTGGGCGGCAAGGTGGAATGCCGCACCGATGGCGCGCGGCTGCCGGCCGGCAACCGCTCGGCCTATGTCGGCACGGCGCGGATCGAGAACATCGACAGCGCCAAGCGCATCCTGCTGATCGGCACCAACCCGCGCGACGAGGCGCCGGTGCTGAACGCCCGCATCCGCAAGGCCTGGGCGCATGGCGCGCAGGTTGCGCTGCTGGGCGAGGGGGTGGACCTGACCTATGACTACCACCACCTCGGCAGTGACCGGGCGGCGCTGTCGGCGCTGGTCGCCGATCCCAAGATCTCCGAGGGCACCGAGCTGCCCGGCATCGTCATCGTCGGCCAGGGCGCGCTGCGCGAGGCGGATGGCGAGGCGGTTCTGGCCAATGCCATGCGCATCTGCGAGCTGGGCGACTGCAAGCTGCTGGTGCTGCACAGCGCCGCCAGCCGCGTCGGCGCCATGGACGTGGGCGCGGTGACCGAGGGCGGCCTGCTTGCCGCCATCGAGGGCGCGGAGGTGGTCTATAACCTCGGCGCCGACGAGGTCGATGTCGCCCCCGGCCCGGTGGTGATCTATCAGGGCAGCCACGGCGACCGCGGCGCGCATCGCGCCGATATCATCCTGCCCGGCGCCTGCTACACCGAGGAAAGCGGGCTGTTCGTCAACACCGAGGGCCGGCCGCAACTGGCCATGCGCGCGAATTTCGCGCCGGGCGAGGGCAAGGAGAACTGGGCGATCCTGCGCGCGCTTTCGGCCGAACTGGGCAAGACCCAGCCCTGGGACAGCCTGGCCGGCCTGCGCCGCCAGCTGGTCGAGGCGGTGCCGCATCTGGCGCAGATCGACCAGGTGCCGGAAAACGCATGGCAGCCGCTGGAACGGCTCGACATGGGCCGGGCCGCCTTCCGCTATGCCATCAAGGATTTCTACCTGACCAACCCCATCGCGCGCTCCTCGCCGCTGATGGGCGAGCTTTCGGCGATGGCGGCGGCGCGCAAGGCGCCGGCCCTGGCAGCGGAGTGAACAGCATGCGGCCTCGTCTTGCCCTTCTGATCGGACTGGGAGCCTCGGCCCTGCTCGCCGGCTGCGGCGACGAGACCGCGCGCGATTCGCGGCCGCAGCCGAAGCCCGCCGAACTGGCGGTCAGCGTGCTGCAAAGCGATGCCGGTGCGCCCGACAAGAAGGTGCTGTCGCGCGGCCGCATCTCGACCAAATCCGGCGATATCCTGATCCTGGAGCCCGACGGCTCGATCAGCGAGATGCAGCTGGACAGCGCCGCGGGCCGCGACGCCTTTGCCGTGACCGAGGCCGACCTGATGGCGCTGAACGCCAACCTGGACCTGGACCTGTCGGGCATGCCGAATCTGGGTCCGGTGAAGAAGCGCGCGCCGACGGCGCAGGAAAAGGCGCTGGCCGATTTCGCCGCCCGCACCCAGCCGATGCGGCTGAACCTGCCGAAAAGCTTCGAAGCCGAGCCCAAGGATTTCCTGGGCGCGCGCATCACCGGCCTCGCGAACTCGCGCAAGGGCGCCGACAGCCTGGTCGAAGTCAGCGCGAACCTGCGGGGTGGGGTGGACGCCGATACCGCCTTCGCCTATGCCACATGCGCGCTGGCCAGTTGGGCGGAATCGAAAGGGACACCCTATGCCCGCCACATCCGCACGCTCAGCGACAAGCGTGATGGCAAGATGATCGTCGGCTCGGTCTTTACCTTGTCCGAGAAGAAACCGATGGGCCTGACGGTGATGACAACGAAAGAGACCTTGCAGGAATGCAAGGCGCGCGGCATTCCCGCGGCGTGATGAGAGGGACGACTGATCATGGCTGAATTCTGGGCCTCGCCCTATGGTTTCGCGCTCAGCCTGCTCTTGCAGGGTCTGGCGGTCATCGCCTTTGTCATGGGCTCGCTGATCTTCATGGTCTATGGCGACCGCAAGATCTGGGCGGCGGTGCAGATGCGCCGCGGCCCGAACGTCGTCGGTCCCTGGGGCCTGCTGCAGACCTTTGCCGATGCGCTGAAATACATCGTCAAGGAAATCGTCATCCCGGCCGGCGCCGACAAGTTCATCTTCTTCCTGGCGCCCTTCCTGTCGATGATGCTGGCGCTGTTCGCCTTTGTCGTGATCCCCTTCGACGAGGGCTGGGTCATGGCGAACATCAACGTCGGCATCCTGTTCGTCTTCGCGGCGTCCTCGCTCGAGGTCTACGGCTCGATCATGGGCGGCTGGGCCTCGAACTCGAAATATCCGTTCCTGGCCTCGCTGCGCTCCGCCTCGCAGATGATCTCCTACGAGGTGTCGATGGGGCTGATCATCATCGGCATCATCATCTCCTCGGGCTCGATGAACCTGACCGAGATCGTGCTGGCGCAGAAGGGCAGCTATGGCCTGTTGAACTGGTACTGGCTGCCGCACCTGCCGATGGTGGTGCTGTTCTTCGTCTCGGCGCTGGCCGAGACCAACCGCCCGCCCTTCGATCTGGCCGAGGCCGAGTCGGAACTGGTCGCCGGCCACATGGTCGAATATTCGTCCACGCCCTATCTGCTGTTCATGGCCGGCGAATATATCGCCATCTATCTGATGTGCGCGCTGCTGTCGCTCTTGTTCTTCGGCGGCTGGCTGTCGCCGGTGCCGTTCATCGCCGACGGCTGGTGGTGGATGGTCATCAAGATGTGGTTCTGGTTCTACATGTTCGCCATGGTCAAGGCGATCGTGCCCCGCTATCGCTACGACCAGCTCATGCGGATCGGCTGGAAGGTGTTCCTGCCCCTGTCGCTGGGCTGGGTCGTCCTGGTCGCCATCCTTGCCCGCTACGAAGTGCTGGGCGGTTTCTGGGCCCGTTTTGCGGTCGGAGGATAAGCCATGTATTCCAACAAGCTAGCCGAGGCCTTTGCCAAAGCCAGTGAGACCGACAAGGTGGAGCTGGCGCATTTCCTCGCCAACAATCTCGACACCGCGGAACATGCGCATGACAGCGCCCGGGTGCGGGACTATGTCGCCGCGTTCGACCGTTTCGCGGCGCCGCGGGAAGGGGAGCGTTTCTGATGGCCTTCGATTTCGCGCGGGCGACCAAATATTTCCTGATGTGGGACTTCATCAAGGGCTTCGGCCTGGGCATGCGCTATTTCGTGTCGCCCAAGCCGACGCTGAACTATCCGCATGAGAAGGGCCCGCTGTCGCCGCGCTTCCGCGGCGAGCATGCGCTGCGCCGCTATCCGAACGGCGAGGAACGCTGCATCGCCTGCAAGCTCTGCGAGGCGATCTGCCCGGCCCAGGCCATCACCATCGACGCCGAACCGCGCGAGGACGGCAGCCGCCGCACCACGCGCTACGATATCGACATGACGAAATGCATCTATTGCGGCTTCTGCCAGGAGGCCTGCCCGGTCGATGCCATCGTCGAGGGGCCGAATTTCGAATACGCCACCGAGACCCGCGAGGAGCTGTTCTACGACAAGCAGAAGCTGCTTGCGAACGGCGAACGCTGGGAGGCCGAGATCGCCCGCAACCTCCAGATGGATGCGCCCTACCGATGACCGATGCGTTCACCAAGCTTTTCGCGCAGATGATGGCTTCCGGCCAGGAGATGGCCCGCGCCTTCAATCCGGCGCTGGAACATTTCGACATGCGCGCCATGGAAAAGCTGGTGCCGACCATGCCGTCGGACATGCTGGAGATGTGGTTCGGCAAGACCTTCAACCGCGAGGGGCTGGACGCCAAGACGCGCCTGCTGCTGACCATCGGCGCGATCACCGTCCAGGGCGCGCTGGCCGAGCCGCAGCTGCGCATGACCATCCGCCAGGCGCTGGCGGCCGGCGCCACGAAACGCGAGATCGCCGAGACGATCTTTCAGATGAGCATGTTCGGCGGGCTGCCTGCGATGCAGAAGGCGCTCGAGATCGCCCAGAGCGTCTATGCCGAGGAGGACGAGGAATGATGACCTTCGCTTTCTACCTGTTCGCGATCTGCGCCTGCGTCGCGGGCTTCATGGTCGTGCTCAGCCGCAACCCGGTGCATTCGGTGCTGTGGCTGATCCTTGCCTTCTTCTCGTCCGCCGGGCTTTTCGTGCTGCAGGGCGCGGAATTCGTCGCCATGCTGCTGGTCGTGGTCTATGTCGGCGCCGTGGCGGTGCTGTTCCTGTTCGTGGTCATGATGCTCGACGTGGATTTCGCCGAGCTCAAGGGCGAACTGGCGCGCTACCTGCCCCTGGCGCTGCTGATCGGGCTGGTGCTGCTGGCGCAGCTCGGCATCGCCTTCTCGGGCTGGACGCCATCCGAACATGCGCAGTCGCTGCGCGCCGCGCCGATCGTCGAGGGCGTGCAGAACACGCGGGGCCTGGGCATGGTGCTCTATGACCGCTATGCGCTGATGTTCCAGCTGGCCGGCCTGATCCTGCTGGTCGCGATGATCGGCGCCATCGTGCTGACCATGCGCCACCGCCGCGACATCAAGCGCCAGAACGTGCTGGAGCAGATGTGGCGCGACCCGGCCAAGGCGATGGAGCTGAAGGACGTGAAGCCGGGGCAGGGGCTTTAGGCCCCGCCACAGCCAATGCGGGCCGCTGCCTGTGCGGCCCATAAGTAGCGAACGGATATTCAACGGGTGAACGACCCGGAGGGACCAGGACGATGATCGGATTGACACATTACCTTGTCGTGGGGGCGATACTGTTCGTCACCGGCATTTTCGGCATCTTCGTGAACCGAAAGAACGTCATCGTCATCCTGATGTCGATCGAGCTGATCCTGCTTTCGGTCAACATCAATTTCGTCGCCTTCTCGACCCATCTGGGCGACCTGGCGGGGCAGGTCTTCACCATGTTCGTGCTGACCGTGGCCGCGGCCGAGGCCGCCATCGGCCTGGCGATCCTGGTGGTCTTCTTCCGCAACCGCGGCACCATCGCGGTGGAAGACGTGAACGTGATGAAGGGTTAAGGCGGCATGGAAAAGATCGTCCTCTTTGCGCCCCTGCTGGGGTCGCTGATCGCCGGTTTCGGCTGGCGCCTGATCGGCGAGAAGGCCGCGCAATACCTGACCACCGGCATCCTGTTCCTGTGCTGCCTGCTCAGCTGGTACCTGTTCCTCAGCTTCGACGGCACGCCACGGCACATTCCGGTGCTGGACTGGGTCGTCGCCGGCGACTTCCACGCCGAATGGGGCATCCGGCTGGACCGGCTGACCGCGATCATGCTGATCGTGGTGAACACGGTCTCGGCGCTCGTGCATATGTATTCGATGGGCTACATGGCCCATGACGACAACTGGACGCATGACGAGCATTACAAGGCGCGCTTCTTCGCCTATCTGTCGTTCTTCACCTTCGCCATGCTGATGCTGGTGACCGCCGACAACCTGTTGCAGATGTTCTTCGGCTGGGAGGGCGTGGGCGTCGCCTCCTATCTGCTGATCGGCTTCTACTACAAGAAACCCAGCGCGAACGCGGCGGCGATGAAGGCCTTCATCGTCAACCGCGTCGGCGACTTCGGTTTTCTGCTGGGCATCTTCGGCCTTTACTGGCTGACCGGCACGATCCAGTTCGACGAGATCTTCCGCCAGGTGCCCGAGATCGCGCAGACCAACCTGCACTTCCTGTGGCGCGACTGGAATGCCGCGAACCTGCTGGCCTTCCTGCTGTTCGTCGGCGCCATGGGCAAGTCGGCGCAGCTCTTTCTGCACACCTGGCTGCCCGACGCGATGGAGGGCCCGACCCCGGTCTCGGCCCTGATCCACGCCGCGACCATGGTGACCGCCGGGGTATTCCTGGTCTGCCGCATGTCGCCGCTTTACGAATTCGCGCCGGACACCAAGAACTTCATCGTCATCATCGGCGCCACGACGGCCTTCTTCGCCGCGACCGTGGGCCTGGTGCAGAACGACATCAAGCGCGTCATCGCCTATTCGACCTGCTCGCAACTGGGCTACATGTTCGTGGCGGCCGGCGTCGGCGTCTATTCGGTCGCCATGTTCCACCTGCTGACGCATGCCTTCTTCAAGGCCATGCTGTTCCTGGGCGCCGGCTCGGTCATCCATGCCATGCATCACGAACAGGACATGCGGAACTATGGCGGGCTGCGGAAGAAGATCCCGCTGACCTTCTGGGCGATGATGATCGGCACCTTCGCCATCACCGGCGTCGGCATCCCGCTGACCCATATCGGCTTTGCCGGCTACCTGTCCAAGGACGCGGTGATCGAAAGCGCCTGGGCCGGCAGCAGCTATGCCTTCGCCATGCTGGTCATCGCCGCCTGCTTCACCAGCTTCTATTCCTGGCGGCTGATCTTCCTGACCTTCTACGGCAGGCCGCGCGGCGACCATCATGCCCATGACCATGCGCATGAAAGCCCGCTGGTGATGACCATTCCGCTGGGGGTGCTGGCCATCGGCGCGATCTTCTCGGGCATGGTCTGGTATGGTCCCTTCTTCGGCGACCACCACAAGGTGACCGAGTTCTTCCACATCGCCGGCGCGCATGAGGCCGAGGGCGAAGCCGCCGAGGGCCATGCCACGGCCGAGGCCCCGGTCGAGCATGTCGGCGCTGATGCAACGGCCGCCGAGGGCGAACCTGCCCCCGAAGCCGAGGCGCATGCCGCGGTCGCCGCGCCGGTCGGCGGCGCGGTCTACATGCATCCCGACAACCACATCATGGACGAGGCGCACCACGCCCCGGTCTGGGTCAAGGTCTCGCCCTTCATCGCCATGGTGCTGGGGCTGATCACCGCCTGGCTGTTCTATATCGTCAACCCGACGCTGCCCAAGCGTCTGGCGGCGCAGCAGCCGGCGCTGTATCGGTTCCTGCTCAACAAGTGGTATTTCGACGAGATCTATAATTTCATCTTCGTGCGTCCCGCGCTGTGGATCGGCCGCTTCCTGTGGAAGAAGGGCGATGGCGAGGTGATCGACGGCACGATCAACGGGGTCGCCATGGGGCTGATCCCCAAGCTGACGCGCGCGGCGGTCCGCGTGCAGTCGGGCTATCTGTTCCACTATGCCTTCGCGATGGTCCTCGGCATCGTAGGCTTGCTGATCTGGGTGATGATGCGGGGCGCGCACTGACATGACGAACCTACTTTCCATCATCACCTTCCTGCCGATCGTCGCTGCGATCATCATGGCGCTGTTCCTGCGCGGCCAGGATTCGGCGGCGGCGCGCAATGCCAAGTGGCTGGCGCTGCTGACCACGACGGCGACCTTCGTGATCTCGCTTTTCGTGCTGTTCCGCTTCGACCCGGCCAACACCGGCTTCCAGTTCGTGGAAGACCACGCCTGGATCATGGGCCTGCGCTACAAGATGGGCGTGGATGGCATCTCGGTGCTGTTCGTGCTGCTGACCACCTTCATGATGCCGCTGACCATTCTCTCGACCTGGGATGTCGAGGTGAAGGTCAAGGAATACATGATCGCCTTCCTGGTTCTGGAAGGGCTGATGATCGGCGTCTTCACCGCGCTGGACCTGGTGCTGTTCTACCTGTTCTTCGAGGCCGGGCTGATCCCGATGTTCCTGATCATCGGCATCTGGGGCGGCAAGGACCGTATCTATGCCAGCTTCAAGTTCTTCCTCTACACCTTCCTCGGCTCGGTGCTGATGCTGGTCGCGATGATCGCCATGTATCGCATGGCGGGCACCACCGACATCCCGACGCTGCTGACTTTCGACTTCCCGTCCGAGACCTATCGCCTGCTGGGCGTCACGGTGGTCGGCGGCACGCAGATGCTGCTGTTCGTCGCGTTCTTCGCCAGCTTCGCGGTCAAGATGCCGATGTGGCCGGTCCATACCTGGCTGCCCGACGCGCACGTCCAGGCGCCGACCGCCGGTTCGGTCCTGCTGGCGGCGGTGCTCTTGAAGATGGGCGGCTATGGCTTCCTGCGCTTCAGCCTGCCGATGTTCCCGGTCGCCAGCGACGTGGCCCAGCCTTATGTCTTCTGGCTCTCGGCCATTGCCATCGTCTATACCTCGCTGGTGGCGCTGGCGCAGTCGGACATGAAGAAGGTCATCGCCTATTCCTCGGTCGCGCATATGGGCTATGTCACCATGGGCATCTTCGCGGCGAACCAGATCGGCGTCGACGGCGCGATCTTCCAGATGCTGTCGCACGGCTTCATCTCGGGCGCGCTGTTCCTGTGCGTCGGCGTGATCTACGACCGCATGCATACGCGCGAGATCGACGCCTATGGCGGCCTGGTGAACCGGATGCCGAAATACGCCATGGTGTTCATGTTCTTCACCATGGCCAATGTCGGCCTGCCCGGCACCTCGGGCTTCGTGGGTGAGTTCCTGACGCTAATGGGGGTGTTCCGCGAAAACACCTGGGTGGCGCTGGTCGCGACCTCGGGCGTGATCCTGTCGGCGGCCTATGCGCTGTGGCTCTATCGCCGCGTCACGCTGGGCCAGATGATCAAGGAGAGCCTGAAGTCGATCACCGACATGACCCCGCGCGAGCGCTGGATCTTCGTGCCGCTGATCGCCATGACGCTGATCCTGGGCGTCTATCCGCGGCTCGTCACCGATGTGACCGGACCGGCGGTGGAAGGCCTGCTTACCCATTATCACCAAAGCCAGCCGGTGGTCGAAACCGCCGCGGCGACGACCAGCCACTAGGGGACAGACATGACCTCGCTCGACTTCTCGACCATTCTGCCCGAGGTGGTGCTGGCCGCTTATGCTCTTGCCGCGCTGATGGCCGGCGCCTACCTCGGCAAGGACGGGCTGGCCCGGACGCTGCTCTGGACCACGGTCGCGGCCTTCCTGGTCGTCGCCGCCATGCTGGGCCTGGGCAACCGGGCCGACCAGACCGCCTTCTACGGCATGTTCATCGATGACGGCTTCTCGCGCTTTGCCAAGGTGGTGATGCTGGTCGCCGCCGCAGCCGTGCTGGCGATGAGCGCCGATTACATGGCGCGGCGCAACATGCTGCGCTTCGAGTTCCCGATCATCGTGGCGCTGGCGGTCATCGGCATGATGTTCATGGTCTCGGCCGGCGACCTCTTGACGCTCTATATGGGGCTCGAGCTGCAATCGCTGGCGCTTTACGTCGTGGCCGCGATGCGGCGCGGCTCGGTGCGCTCGTCCGAGGCGGGGCTGAAGTATTTCGTGCTGGGCTCGCTGTCCTCGGGGCTGCTGCTCTATGGCGCCTCGCTGGTCTACGGCTTTGCCGGCACCACCAGCTTCGCGGGCATCGTCACCGTGATCGAGGGCGGCCACCTGTCGCTGGGCGTGCTCTTCGGCCTGGTGTTCATGCTGGTCGGCCTGTCCTTCAAGGTCTCGGCCGTGCCCTTCCACATGTGGACGCCCGACGTCTATGAGGGCGCGCCGACGCCGGTCACCGCCTTCTTCGCCACCGCGCCCAAGGTCGCGGCCATGGCGCTGATCGCGCGGCTGGTCTTCGACGCCTTCGGCCATGTCATCGGCGACTGGAGCCAGATCGTCGCGGCGTTGGCGGTCATGTCGATGTTCCTGGGCTCGGTCGCCGGGATCGGCCAGACCGACATCAAGCGGCTGATGGCCTATTCCTCGATCGCGCATATGGGCTTCGCGCTGGTCGGCCTTGCCGCCGGCACCAGCCTGGGCGTGCAGGCGATGCTGATCTACATGACCATCTATGCGGTGATGAACGTCGGCACCTTCGCCTTCATCCTGTCGATGGAGCGCGACGGCGTGCCGGTCACCGACCTCGCCTCGCTGAACCGCCTGGCCTGGAGCGAGCCGGTCAAGGCGCTGGCCATGCTGGTGCTGCTGTTCAGCCTTGCCGGCGTGCCGCCGACGCTGGGCTTCTTCGCCAAGTTCGGCGTGCTGACCGCCGCGGTCGATGCCGGCCTGGGCTGGCTGGCGGTGGCGGGCGTGATCGCCTCGGTCATCGGCGCCTTCTATTACCTGCGCATCGTCTACTACATGTATTTCGGGGCCGAGGGGCAGGGCGTGACCTCGCGCATGGGGACGGTGCAATACCTGGGCCTGATGCTGCCGGCGCTGGCCATGCTGCTGGGCGCGATCAACATGATGGGCGTCGATGCCGCCGCCGGCCGCGCGGCCGAGACGCTGGTCGCGCCGGTGCTGGCCTCCGAGGCCCCGGCCGATGCCGCCGCCCCGGCCGCCGAGCCCGAACCCGTTGAGTGAGGCCTGGCCCGAAGGCGTGGGCCGGCATGTGCTGGCCCGCACCGACAGCACCAACGCCGAGGCGCTGAGGCTGGCGCCCAGCCTGTCCGCTCCGGCCTGGATCATGGCGCGTGAGCAATTCGCCGGACGCGGCCGCCGCGGCCGCGACTGGGCGATGCCGGCGGGGAACTTCGCCGGCACGCTGGTCCTGCGCAGCCCGGGCGGCGTCGCGGCGGCGCAGCTGTCCTTTGTCGCGGCGCTGGCGCTTTACGACGCGCTGGCCGATGCCTGCGGCCCCGCCGCGCGCATGGCGATCAAATGGCCGAACGACGTGCTGCTGAACGGCGGCAAGGTCGCCGGCATCCTGCTGGAAAGCGCCGGCTCCGGACAGGGCATGGGCGCCGTCGCGGTGGGCATCGGCGTCAACCTGGCGGCCGCGCCCGGCAGCGGCCAGGTCGAGCCCGGCGCCGTCACCCCCGTTTCGGTCCTGGCCGAGACCGGCCATGCCGTCGCACCCGAGGATTTCCTGGACCTGCTGGCGCCGGCCTTCGCGCGCTGGCTGGCGCAGATGCAGACCTATGGTTTCGCGCCGATCCGCCACGCCTGGCTGGCCCGCGCCGCCCGGCTGGGCGAGCCGATCCTGGCCCGCACCGGCGCGACCGAGCGGCGCGGCATCTTCGAGGGCATCGACGACAGCGGCGCGCTGATCCTGCGCACGCCCGCCGGCCCGCAGATGATCCCCGCCGCCGACGTGTTCTTCGGGGGCTGAGGACCATGCTGCTCTGCATCGACACCGGCAACACCAACACCGTCTTCTCGGTCTGGGACGGCGAGAAATTCGCCGGCCTGTGGCGGATCTCGACCGACCATCGCCGGACGGCGGATGAATATTTCGTCTGGCTCTCGACGCTGATCCAGCTGCAGAAGCTGGATCTGAACATCACCGACTGCATCATCAGCTCGACCGCGCCGCGGGTGGTCTTCAACCTGCGCGTGCTCTGCAACCGCTATTTCGACACGCGCCCGCTGGTGGTGGGCAAGCCCGACTGCCTGCTGCCGGTTGCGCCGCGCGTCGATTTCGGCACCGTGGTCGGCCCCGACCGGCTGGTGAACACCGTGGGCGCCTTTGACCGGCATGGGCCGGACCTGATCGTGGTCGATTTCGGCACCGCCACCACCTTCGACGTGGTCGACACCGACGGCGCCTATGTCGGCGGCGTCATCGCGCCGGGGGTGAACCTGTCGCTCGAGGCGCTGCACATGGGCGCGGCCAGCCTGCCGCATGTCGATGTGACCATGCCGGCCCGGGTGATCGGCACCAATACCGTGGCCTGCATCCAGTCGGGGATTTTCTGGGGCTATATCGGCCTCGTGCAGGGCGTGGTGGACAAGATCCGCGACGAGCGCGGCCGGCCGATGCAGGTGATTGCCACCGGCGGGCTTGCGCCGCTGTTCGATCAGGGCTTTGATCTTTTCGACGCGATCGAGGACGATCTGACCATGCATGGTCTGCGTCTGATCCATGATTACAACAAGGAGATGGGCAATGTCTGAGCGCCTGATCTATCTGCCGCTGGGCGGCGCGGGCGAAATCGGCATGAACGCCTATGTCTACGGCTACGGCCGGCCGGGGCGCGAGCGGCTGATCGTCGTCGACCTGGGCGTGACCTTCGGCGACATGGACACGGCGCCGGGCATCGACCTGATCATGGCCGATGTCGGCTGGCTGGAAGCCAACCGCGACCGCATCGAGGCGATCTTCATCACCCATGGGCACGAGGATCACGTCGGCGCGCTTGGCCTGCTGTGGGGCCGCATCCAGAAGCCGGTGCATTGCCGCCGCTTCACCGGCGCGCTGGCCCGGCTGAAGCTGGAGGAGGCCGGCCAGCCGGTCGATCAGCTGCATATCCATGCGCCCCGCCCCGAGGTGGTGACGGCCGGTCCGTTCCAGGTGCAATTCGTGCCGGTCAGCCATTCCATCCCGGAAAGCTCGGCGCTGATCATCGACACGCCGGCCGGCCGCATCGTGCATACCGGCGACTTCAAGCTGGACGGCACCCCGGTGGTGGGCGAGGCCTTCGACCCGATCCTGTGGCACGAGATCGCGGGCGAAGGCAACGGCGTCAAGGCGCTGGCCTGCGATTCGACCAATATCTTCGTGCCGCATCCCGGCCGGTCCGAGGCGATCCTGGCCAATCCGCTGCTGGATTTCGTGACCTCGCAAAAGCAGATGGTGGTGGCGACGACCTTTGCCAGCAACATCGCCCGGCTCAAGACGCTGGCCGAGGCCGGCACCGCCTCGGGCCGCAAGATCTGCCTTCTGGGCCGTGCCATGCGCCGCATGGTCACCGTCGGCATCGAGACCGGCATCCTGACCAGTTTCCCCGCCACCGTCAGCCCCGAGGACGCCTCGGAACTGCCGCGCGACAAGGTGATGCTGATCGTCACCGGCAGCCAGGGCGAGCGCCGCGCCGCCAGCGCCCAGCTGTCGCGCGGCCGCTACCTGGGCATCCAGCTGCGCGAGGGTGACAGCTTCCTGTTCAGCTCGCGCACCATCCCCGGCAATGAGCGCGGGGTGATCCGCATCCAGAACCAGCTGTCCGAGATGGGCGTCGACCTGTTCGATGCCGACGACGGGGTCTATCACGTCTCGGGTCACGCCAACCGGCCGGACATCGAGGCGGTGCATGAACTCTTGAAGCCGCAGATGGTGATCCCGATGCATGGCGAGCACATGCACCTGCGCGAGCATGTGAAGCTGGCGCAGGCCCGCGGCATACCAGCGGCCATCGCCACCAACGGCACCATGCTGGACCTGACCGGCGACACGCCGCGGATCGTGGACCAGATCGACACCGGCCGGGTCTATCTGGACGGCACCAGGCTGATCGGCGCCATGGACGGCGTGGTCCGCGACCGCATCCGCATGGCGCTGAACGGCCATGCCATGGTCTCGATCATCATCGACGAGGACGACAGCCCGCTGCCCGACGCCTGGGTCGAGCTTTCGGGCCTGCCCGAGACCGGACGCGCCGGCGTGCCGCTGGCCCGCAACATCGAATCGGAACTGGCCGCTTTCCTGGAGCGTGCCGACGACCGCACGGTGATGGACGACGACCGGCTGGAGGAGGGGATTCGCAGGATCACCCGCCAGGTCTCGATGGAAGAGATCGGCAAGAAGCCCGAGGTGACGGTGGTGATCTCGCGCCTGGCCGCGGAATGATCGGGGAATGACTTGACCTCGCGCCGCGCCCGGGGCATGGGCGCGGCATGAGCGAATTCGACCCGAACCCTCCGCGCCGCAATTTCTATGGCCGCCGCCACGGCAAGACCCTGCGCCAGTCGCAGAAGGGCTATCTGTCCGAGGATCTGGGCGAATTGCGCCCGCGCGGCATCACCCATGCCGAAAACCCAGAGCGCAAGCCGGTGGCGCCGGCCAGGATCTTTGGCGATGACCGTCCGGTCTGGCTGGAGGTCGGCTTTGGCGGCGGCGAGCACATGGTGCATATGGCCGCCCGCTATCCGCAGATCGGCATCATCGGCTGCGAGCCCTTCATCAACGGCGTCGCCATGCTGCTGGGCAAGATCCGCAACGCCGGGGTGACGAATGTCAGCGTGCATCCGGGCGATGCCCGCGACCTGATGGACGTGCTGCCCGATGCCTCGATCGCGCGCGCTTTCCTGAACTATCCCGACCCCTGGCCCAAGGCGCGCCACCACCGCCGGCGTTTCGTCACGCCCGAGCATCTGATCCCGCTGGCGCGCGTCATGCGTCCCGGCGCAGAGTTCCGCGTCGCGACCGACATTCCCGACTATGTGCGCCAGACGCTGGAAGAAGTGCCCGGCGCCGGCTTCGAGCTGCTGCATGAGGGGCCGGAGCCCTGGGACGACTGGCTCTCGACCCGCTACGAGCAGAAGGCGCTGCGCGAGGGGCGCGTGCCGCATTACGTGACCTTCCGCCGGCAAGGATGAATTTCGGGCGGGCTGATTGCGCCTTGCGCCCGTGACCGCTATCACCTTGCGCGACAAGCACCAGGGGGCCCCGATGTCACATTCCGCCGAACCGCTTCCGATGACCGCGCGCCGCTCGGGCCCGCTGAAGGGCGAGGCCCAGGTGCCCGGCGACAAGTCGATCAGCCACCGCGCCCTGATCCTGGGCGCGCTTGCGGTCGGCGAGACGCATATCACCGGCCTGCTGGAAGGCCAGGACGTGCTGGACACGGCATCGGCGATGCAGGCCTTCGGCGCCCGGGTCGAGCGACTGGGCGAGGGCGAATGGAAGGTCCACGGCGTCGGCGTCGGCGGCTTTGCCGAGCCCGAGGCCGTGATCGACTGCGGCAACTCGGGCACCGGCGTGCGGCTGATCATGGGCGCCATGGCGACGACGCCGGTCACCGCCACCTTCACCGGTGACGCCAGCCTGTCGCGCCGGCCGATGGGCCGCGTCACCGACCCGCTGGAGCTGTTCGGCTGCGAAGTGACGGCGCGCGAGGGCAAGCGGCTGCCGGTCACCATCAAGGGCGCGGCCGAGCCGGTGCCGGTGCGCTACAAGACCCCGGTCGCCTCGGCGCAGATCAAGTCGGCGGTGCTGCTGGCGGGTCTGAACGCGCCGGGCCAGACCGTGGTCATCGAATCCGAGCCGACCCGCGATCACACCGAGCGCATGCTGGCCGGTTTCGGCGCCAGCATCACCACCGAGGTGACCGAGGAAGGCCGGGTCATCACCCTGACCGGCCGGCCCGAGCTGAAGCCGCAGCCCGTCGCCGTGCCGCGCGACCCCTCCAGCGCGGCTTTCCCGGTGGCGGCGGCGTTGATCGTGCCGGGCTCCGAGATCCGGGTGCCGGGCGTCAGCCGCAACCCGACCCGCGACGGGCTCTATGTCACGCTGCTGGAAATGGGCGCCGACATCCGCTTCGAGAACGCGCGCGAGGAAGGCGGCGAGCCGGTCGCCGACCTGCTGGTGCGCCATTCCGCGCTGAAGGGCGTGACCGTGCCGCCCGAGCGCGCCGCCAGCATGATCGACGAATTCCCGATCCTGTCGGTCGTGGCCTGCTTTGCCGAGGGCCCGACCGTGATGCGGGGCGTGCATGAGCTGCGCGTCAAGGAAAGCGACCGCATCGCGGCGATGGAGGCCGGGCTGATCGCCAATGGCGCCCGCGTGACATCCACCGAGGACAGCATGACGGTCGAAGGCAGCGGCGGGCTCGCGGGTGGCGGCGCCAGCGTGGTGACGCATCTTGACCACCGCATCGCCATGTCCTTCCTGGTGGCGGGGCTCGCCTCGGACCAGCCGATCAGCGTCGATGACGGCAGCCCGATCGCCACGTCCTTCCCGGATTTCCTGCCGCTGATGCAGAGGCTGGGCGCCGCGATCGGCTAAGTTAGCGCCGGGGGCTGTCTGCCCCCGGACCCCCGAAGATATTTTCCCACAAAAGAGAAAACAGGGCGCGGCGACAGGAACAAGTCCGCGCCGCGTCTTTTCCGTTTTTCAAATACCCCTGCGGCGTCTCAGCCGGCGTTCGCGGCTTCGGGATAGCCCAGGCCCGCGAGCGCTTCGCGGATCTCGTCCAGGATAGCCGGGTCGTCGATGGTGGCGGGGGCCTTGAAGGGCTGGCCGTCGGCGATCTTGGCCATGGTGGCGCGCAGGATCTTGCCCGAGCGGGTCTTGGGCAGCCGCTCGACCACGCAGGCCGATTTGAAGGCCGCGACGGGGCCGATGCGATCGCGCACCAGCTTCACCACCTCCTTGACCACCTGCGCATGCGGCGTGCTGACGCCGGCCTTCAGGCACAGGAAGCCGACCGGCGACTGGCCCTTGAGGCTGTCGGCCACGCCGATCACCGCGCATTCGGCGACGTCGGGATGGCTGGCCAGCACTTCCTCCATGGCGCCGGTGGACAGGCGATGGCCGGCGACGTTGATGACGTCGTCGGTGCGGGCCATGATGTAGAGATAGCCGTCCTCGTCGACATAGCCGGCGTCGCCGGTCTCGTAATAGCCGGGGAAATGCTCAAGATAGCTCTTGCGGAAGCGGTCTTCCGCATTCCACAGCGTCGGCAGCGTGCCGGGCGGCAGCGGCAGCTTGATCGCGATGGCGCCGAGCGTGCCGGCGGGGACCGGATTGCCGCTCTCGTCCAGCACCTGCACGTCATAGCCCGGCATCGGCACCGAGGGGCTGCCGGGCTTGGTGGGCAGGGTCTCGATGCCGATGGGATTGGCGGCGATGGCCCAGCCGGTCTCGGTCTGCCACCAGTGGTCGACCACCGGCACGCCCAGGTGTTCCTGCGCCCATTTCACCGTGTCGGGGTCGGCGCGCTCGCCGGCCAGGAACAGCGCCTGCAGGTCGTGCAGCTTGTAGCGGCGGATCCATTCGCCGTTCGGATCCTCGCGACGGATGGCGCGCAGGGCGGTGGGCGCGGTGAAGAAGCTCTTGATGCGGTGGTTCTGGATGATGCGCCAGAAGACGCCCGGATGCGGCGTACCGACCGGCTTGCCCTCGAAGACCACGGTGGTCGCGCCGGCGATCAGCGGACCGTAGCAGATATAGGAATGCCCGACGACCCAGCCGACGTCCGAGGCGGCCCAGAAGCGGTCGCCGGGGCCGATGTTGTAGATATTGCTCATCGACCATTGCAGCGCCACCAGATGGCCGGCGGTATGGCGCACCACGCCCTTGGGCTGGCCGGTGGTGCCCGAGGTGTAGAGGATATAGGCTGGGTGGTTGCCCTCGACCGGCACGCAATCGGCGGGTTTCACGCCATATTGGAAGCCGTGCCAGCTGAAGTCGCGGCCCTCGACCAGCTTGGCGACCTCTTGCTCGCGCTGGAAGATCACGCAGAACTCGGGCTTGTGCTCGGCCATGTCGATGGCGGCGTCGAGCAACGGCTTGTAATGCACCACCCGGTTCGGCTCGAGCCCGCAGGAGGCGGCGATGATCGCCTTGGGCTGGCAATCGTCGATGCGCACCGCCAGCTCGTTCGCCGCGAAGCCGCCGAAGACGACCGAGTGGATGGCGCCGAGCCGGGCGCAGGCCAGCATCGCCTCCAGCGCCTCGGGGATCATCGGCATGTAGATGATGACACGGTCGCCCTTTTCGACGCCGCGCATCCGCAGCGCGCCGGCCAGCGAGGCGACGCGATCCTGCAACTGCTTGTAGGTGATGCCCTTGGTGGAATGGGTGATCGGGCTTTCATGCATGATGGCGATCTGGTCGCCGCGCCCGGCCAGCACATGGCGGTCGACTGCGTTCCAGCAGGTGTTGACCATGCCGTCCGAGAACCATTCGTAGATCGGCGCGTTGCGGTCATCGAGCGCCTTCGAGGGCTTCTGCTGCCAGTCGATCGCCTCGGCGCCCTGCATCCAGAACCCTTCGGGATCGGCCTGCCACGCGGCATAGATCTCGCGATACCCCATCACTCTTCCTCCTCACAGACAGCCGAGATCTAGGCGCGGGCAGGGCGGGGCGGCAAGGCTGTTAACGGCCAAACTCGGCCGCGGGGATGCAGAATTTTGCAGATCCTGTCTCACATTCGGACAGAAGTTTGCAAATGCAGGCGGGCTTTGCATGGGATGGAAAACCGCGCGGCGTTTTGCAAAATCGCCGCGCGGTGGGTCGGGTCAGGCCCGAATCAGCGGTAATGGCCGACCGGGGTGCCGGCGATGGCGCTCATGTTCAACAGGCCCCGCGTGGTGATCGAGGGCGTCACGATATGGGCGCGGTTGCCCATCCCCATCAGGATCGGCCCGACTTCGAGCCCGTTCGCCTTGAGTTTCAGCGCGTTGCGCACCCCCGAGGCCGAGTCGGTACCCGAGAAGACCAGCACGTTGGCTGCGCCCTCGATGCGCGAATTCGGCAGCAGGCGTTCGCGGATGGTCGGGTCCAGGGCCGAGTCCACATGCATTTCGCCGTCGAAGATGAAATCGACGCCGCGCTCTTCCAGGATGCGCAGGGCGGCGCGCATCTTGCGGCCCGAGTCGGTGTCGAGATTGCCGAATTGCGAATGGCTGCACAGCGCTACCTTGGGCGTCACGCCAAAGCGGCGGACGTGGCGCGCGGCGCCGATGGCGGCATCCGCCACCTGTTCGGGGCTGGGTGCGTGATGGACCTGGGTGTCGGCGATGAACAGCGGCCCGTCTTCCAGGATCATCAGCGACAGCGCGCCTTGCGGGCGCAGCCCGTCGCGGGCCAGGATCTGGGTGATGTAGTTCAGGTGCCAGCTGTATTGGCCGAAGGTGCCGCAGATCAGGCTGTCGGCCTCGCCCCGGTGCACCATGACCGCGCCGATGGCGGTGGTATTGGTGCGCATGATCGCCCGGGCGATGTCGGGGGTAACGCCCTGGCGGGCCATCAGCTCGTGATAGGTGCCCCAGTAGTCGCGATAGCGCGGGTCGTTTTCGGGGTTCACGATCTCGAAATCGCGGCCGGGGCGGATCGGCAGGCCGGCGCGCTCGGCGCGCATCTCGATCACCTCGGGGCGGCCGATCAGGATCGGCGCGTCGGTGGTTTCCTCGAGCATGGCGTTGGCGGCGCGCAGCACGCGCTCATCCTCGCCCTCGGCGAAGACGATGCGGCGGTTGGCGGTCGCGGCGGCCTCGAAGACCGGGCGCATGATCATGGCCGAGCGGAAGACCGAGCCGTCCAGCTTGCGCTTGTAGGCGGCGATGTCCTCGAGCGGCCGGGTGGCGACGCCGGTCTCCATCGCGGCCTTGGCGACGGCGGTCGAGACGACGCCGATCAGCCGCGGGTCGAAGGGCTTCGGGATCAGGTATTCGGCGCCGAAGGTCAGCGTCTCGCCGCGATAGGCCATGGCGGCCTCGGCCGAGGTGGTGGCGCGGGCCAGCGCGGCGATGCCCTCGATGCAGGCCAGCTGCATCTCGTCATTGATCGTGGTCGCGCCCACGTCCAGCGCGCCGCGGAAGATGAAGGGGAAGCACAGCACATTGTTGACCTGGTTCGGATAATCCGAACGGCCGGTGGCGATGATCGCGTCCGGGGCCACGGCGCGCACCGCCTCGGGCAGGATCTCGGGCGTCGGGTTGGCCAGGGCGAAGACGATGGGGCGCGGCGCCATCTTCGACACCATCTCGGGCGTCAGCACCCCGGGGCCCGACAGGCCCAGGAACAGGTCGGCGCCGCCGATGACCTCGTCCAGGGTGCGCAGGTCCGAGACTTGGGCGTAATCGGCCTTTTGCGGCGTCATCTGCTCGGTCCGGCCTTCGTAGACCAGGCCGGCGATGTCGCAGAGCCAGACGTTTTCCCGCTTCACGCCCAGTTTCAGCAGCATGTTCAGGCAGGCGATGCCGGCCGCGCCGCCGCCGGTCGAGACCACCTTGATGTCCTGGAACCGCTTGCCGGCGATGTGCAGCGCGTTGGTGGCGGCGGCGCCGACAACGATGGCGGTGCCGTGCTGGTCGTCGTGGAAGACCGGGATGTTCATCCGCTCGCGGCAGATCTTCTCGACGATGAAGCAGTCGGGGGCCTTGATGTCCTCGAGGTTGATGGCGCCGAAGCTCGGCTCCAGCGCGCAGACGATCTCGGCCAGCTTTTCCGGGTCGGGCTGGTCCAGCTCGATGTCGAAACAGTCGATATTGGCGAATTTCTTGAACAGGACCGCCTTGCCCTCCATCACCGGCTTCGAGGCCAGCGCGCCGATATTCCCAAGCCCCAGCACGGCCGTGCCGTTCGAGACCACGGCGACGAGATTGCCGCGCGCGGTATAGCGGGCGGCGGTGGCGGGATCGGCCTTGATCTCCAGGCAGGCCTCGGCCACGCCGGGGGAATAGGCGCGGCTCAGGTCGCGGCCGTTGGCCAGCGGCTTGGTCGCCCGCACCTCCAGCTTACCGGGACGCGGAAATTCGTGATAATCCAGTGCCGCCTGTCTGGCGTTGTCCTGCCGGCGTTCTTCCATGGCCAGACCCTCCTCTCAAGATGGTTCAGCGTTAAACTATTTTTTCGTCCCCGAACAGGGGGTCCGTGTTTCGCGGCGGACTTGCATCGTGCCGGGGGCGGGCGCAATGTGTCGGCAGGCAATGAGGACTGGGCGAAAGGCGGGGCAGATGACGCTTCTGGACGCGGCGCGGGCGGTGCGAGAACGCGCCTATGCGCCCTATTCGCATTTCAAGGTGGGCGCGGCGGTGCGGGGCGCCTCGGGCACGGTCTATCACGGCTGCAACGTGGAAAACGTGGCCTATCCCGAGGGCACCTGCGCCGAGGCCGGCGCCATCGCGCTGATGGTCGCCAGCGGCGAAACCGAGCTGGTCGAGGTCGCCGTCATCGCCGACAGTCCCAGCCCGGTGCCGCCTTGCGGCGGCTGTCGGCAGAAACTGGCCGAGTTCGGCCGCGCCGACACGCCGGTGCTGCTGGCGACCACCGCGGGCCGGACGCTGGCCACCACCATCGGCGAATTGCTGCCCGGCCGCTTCGACATCTCGCATATGTCGGGCAACGAATGACGCCAGCCGATCCGCGTCCGGTGATTGCCCGGGTCCGCGACGGCCAGGGGCTGGACCCGGCCGGCGCCACGCTGATGGCGCAGGGTCTGGCCGACGGATCGGTCAGCGACGCGCAGGCGGCGGCATTCGCCATGGCGGTGTTGCTGCGTGGGCTCGACGGCGCGGGCCGGGTGGCGCTCACCCGCGCCATGCGCGATTCCGGCCACGTCCTGCGCTGGGATCTGCCGGGGCCGGTGCTGGACAAGCATTCGACCGGCGGCATCGGCGACACGGTCAGCCTGGTGCTGGCGCCGCTGGTCGCGGCCTGCGGCGGCTATGTGCCGATGATCTCGGGGCGGGGCCTGGGCCATACCGGCGGCACGCTGGACAAGCTGGAGGCGATCCCCGGCTTTCGCTGTGCCCTAGATGAAGCCGATTTCCGCGCCGTGGTCGGGCAGGTGGGCTGCGCCATCGTCGCGGCGGGGCCCGACCTGGCGCCGGCCGACGCGCGGCTTTACGCGATCCGCGACGAAAGCGCGACGGTGGGCTCGGTCGATCTGATCGTGGCCTCGATCCTGTCCAAGAAGCTGGCGGCGGGGCTCGACGGGCTGGTGCTGGACGTCAAGCAGGGCTCGGGCGCCTTCCTGCACAGCCCCGAGGCGGCCTTGGGGCTGGCGCGCGCGCTGGTCGAAGTGGCGCGCGGCGCGGGTTGCGCGGTCCGGGCCTATGTCACCGACATGGACCAGCCGCTGGCCCCCGCCGCCGGCAACGCGCTGGAGCTGCGCGAAGCCATCGCCGTGCTGAAGGGCGCCCCGGGCCCCTTGCGCGACCTGTCGCTGGCGCTCTCCGAGGCCTGCCTGGGCCTGGCGGGGCGCGCGGGTGCCGCGGCGGCCCTGGACAGCGGCGCGGCGGCCGAGCGTTTCGCCCGCATGGTCGCGGCGCAGGGCGGGCCGGTGGATCTGCTGGAAGCCCCCGACCGCCACCTGCCGCCGGCGCCGGTCATCCGCCCGGTGCCCGGCCGTGGCCGCGTCGCCGCCATCGACACCGAGGCGCTGGGGCATGTCGTCGTCGCCCTGGGCGGCGGGCGGCTGCATGCGCGCGACCGCATCGACCCGCGCGTGGGGCTTGCGCAGCTCTTGCGGATCGGGCAGGAGGCCGGTCCCGACCGCCCGCTGGCGCTGGTGCACGCTGCGACCGAGGCCGCGGCCGAGGCCGCCATCGCCACGGTGCAATCGGCCTATCTGCTGGGCGACGGACCCGACCCCGGCCCCCTGATCCGATGCGAGGTCCCATGAGCCGGCAAGACCAGCGGCGCGCCTTTCTGATCGTGATGGATTCCGCCGGCATCGGCGGCGCCCCCGATGCCGCGCAGTATTTCAACGAGAAACTGCCCGATACCGGCGCCAATACCATCGGCCATATCGCCCAGGCGCGGGGCCTTGCCATGCCGCATCTGGACGCGCTGGGGCTGGGGGCGGCGATCCGGCTGGCCTCGGGGCTCGAGGCGCCGGGGCTCGGGGCCGAGCCGCAGGGGCTCTGGGGGGCGGCGACCGAGGTGTCGCGCGGCAAGGACACGCCCTCGGGCCATTGGGAGATCGCCGGCGTGCCGGTGCCCTGGGACTGGCATTATTTCCCCGATACCCGCCCGGCCTTTCCGCCGGAACTCAGCGCCCGCCTCGCCCAGGCTGCGGGCACCGAGGGCATCCTTGGCGACGAACATGCCTCGGGGACCGAGATCATCGCCCGGCTCGGGGCCGAGCATCTGCGGACCGGCTGGCCGATCTGCTATACCTCGGTCGACAGCGTGATCCAGATCGCCGCGCATGAACAGGCCTTCGGCCTCGACCGGCTGCTGCGGCTCTGCCAGGACGTGGCCGAGATGGCGCATCCGATGCGTGTCGGCCGGGTCATCGCCCGGCCTTTCCTGGGCGCCGAGGGCAGCTTTGCCCGCACCCCCAACCGCCGCGACTTCGCCATCGCGCCCCCCGGCCGGACCATCCTGGACGCGGCGCATGAGGCGGGCCGCGTCACCCATGCCGTGGGCAAGATCGGCGACATCTTCTCGCATCGCGGCATCGCGCATCTGCACAAGGGCAAATCCGACGCCGACCTGGCCGGCCAGCTTCTGCGTCTGGGCGAGGAGGCCGAGCCGGGCAGCCTGACCTTCGCCAATTTCGTCGAATTCGACACGAATTACGGCCATCGCCGCGATGTCGAGGGCTATGCCCGGGCGCTGGAATGGTTCGACGGCGTGGCCGGCGCCCTGATCGCGCGGCTGCAACCGGGGGATCTGGCGATCTTCACCGCCGACCATGGCAACGACCCGACCTGGCGCGGCACCGACCACACGCGCGAGCGCGTGCCGGTGCTGGGCTGGGGCTACGGCCCGCGCGCCGTGGGGCAGGTGGGTTTCACCGACATCGGCGCCTCGGTCGCCGCGCATCTGGGCCTGGGGTCGGTCGGGCCGGGGAGGTCGTTCCTGTGAGGTCGCTGAAGAAGATCGAACTGCATCTGCATCTGGAGGGCGCCGCGCCGCCGGCCTTCATCCGCGCGCTGGCTGCGGAAAAGCACCAGGACATCGGCGGCATCTTTGACGAGCGCGGCGCCTATGCCTATCGCGATTTCAGGGAGTTCCTGCGCGTCTATGAGGCCGCGACCTCGGTCCTGACCAGCCCGCGCGACTATGCCCGGCTGCTCGCCGAGGTGCTGGCGGAATGCGCCGAGCAGGGCGCGATCCATGTCGAGCTTTTCGTCTCGCCCGCGTTCTGCGGCGGGGCCGAGCTTTCGGCCTGGCGCGACTATCTGGCGGCGATGCAGGAGGTCGCGGAAAGCGCCGAACAGGGCGGCATCTCCAGCCGCGCCATCCTGACCGCGATCCGGCATTTCGGCCCCGAGCGTGCGCGCAAGACCGCGCTTTGCGCGGCCGAGACTTCGGGCGGCTGGGTCACCGGTTTCGGCATCGGCGGCGCCGAGGATGCGGGCGAACTGCCGGATTTCGCCTGGTCCTTCGACTGCGCGCGCGAGGCCGGGCTGGGCCTGACCGCGCATGCCGGCGAATGGCGCGGCCCGCAGTCGGTGCGCGATGCGCTGAGCCTTGGCGTCAGCCGCATCGGCCACGGCATCCGCGCCGTCGAGGACGCGGCTCTGGTCCGCGACCTGGCCGAAGGCGGCGTGACGCTGGAGATCTGCCCCGGCTCGAATGTCGCGCTTGGCCTGGTGCCGTCCTGGTCGGCGCATCCCATCGCCCGGCTGGCCGATGCGGGCGTGCGCGTCACCGTCTCGACCGACGATCCGCCGTTCTTCCACACCAGCTTGTCCCATGAATATCAGCGGCTTGCCGATGCTTTCGGCTGGGCCGAGGCCGAATTCCGCCAGATGAACCTCTGGGCCGTGGACGCGGCCTTTTGTGACGAGACCACCAAGACACGCCTGCGAAAGGAACTGACATGAGCCAGCATCTGACCATCGTGGATCACCCCCTGGTCCAGCACAAGCTGACCATCATGCGCCAGAAGGACGTCTCGACCGCCGGCTTCCGTCGCCTGCTGCGCGAGATCAGCCTGCTGCTGGCCTATGAGGTCACGCGCGAACTGGAACTGACCGAGATCACCATCGAGACGCCGCTCTGCGAGATGCGGGCGCCCACGCTCGAGGGCAAGAAGCTGGCGCTGATCTCGATCCTGCGGGCCGGGAACGGGCTTCTGGACGGCATCCTCGAGCTGATCCCGGGCGCCCGCGTCGGCTTCGTCGGCCTCTACCGCGACCCCGAGACGCTGCGCCCGGTCGAATATTACTGCAAGGTCCCGAAGGAACTCGACGCGCGCATGACCATCGTCGTCGACCCGATGCTGGCCACCGGAAACAGCTCGGTCGCGGCCATCGACATGCTCAAGGAGCGCGGGGCGAAAAACCTGCGATTCCTATGCCTTCTGGCCGCGCCCGAGGGGGTGGAGCGGATGCGCGGCGCCCATCCCGACGTGCCGATCTTTACCGCGGCGCTGGACGAGCGGCTGGACGATCACGGCTATATCGTCCCCGGCCTGGGCGACGCCGGCGACCGCATGTTCGGCACGAAATAGGCCGGCGTTAACCGGTTGTTCAAGGCTTTCGTCCTATCACCGTCCCAAAGGGCCGATTCGGGGATGGGACGATGCTTTGGATGCTGCGGGTGATGCTGGTCTTGGCCCCTGGGCTGGCCTTGGCGCAGGATCCGCGCCCGGCCGAGACGCCTCCGGCCGATTTCTTTGCCCGGCAATATATCGACAGCAAGGGCTGCGTCTTCCTGCGGGGCGAGGATGGCGGCTGGCAGGCGCGCGTCTCGCGCGATGGCACGCCGATCTGCGGCTATCCGCCGACGCTGTCCGCGCGGGGCTTGGACGGCAAGCCCCGGCTGCGGGCGCTGGATCCCAATGCCGGGCGCAGCCGGGCCGAGCTGCTGTCCGAGGCGCTGTCGCAGACCGTGCTGACCAATATGCGCCCCGGTGAGCTTGCGGGCGATCCGCAGCCGATGGAAAAGCTGCCCGACCTGGGGCTGGAGCCCGCAGCCTCGGGCCCGGCCGATGCGTTGCAGGCCGCGGTCGCGGCCGCACCGGCGCTGCGCCAGGACATGGGTGGCGGGCTGAAGCCGAACCTGCGCCTGTGCGAACTGCTGGGCTATGACGGCAAGGCCGGCGCGACGGGGCTGGGCAGCGATCCGTCGCAAGGCTATTGCGGCTCGCTGCCGCCGGCGGATCTGTCGCGGCTAAGCTTTGCGCGCCCGATCGGCAGCAGCGCCGGCGACACGCCCGCCGCAGACGGCAAGGCCGCGGATACGAAGCCCGCCGCCGCGCCTGTCCCGGGCGCAAAGCCGGCGACCGAGAAAGCCGTGGCGGCCGAAAGCATCGCTGCCGTCTCGCCGAAGCCAAGGACTCCGCAGACGGCAAGACCCGCTGCTGGACCTGTTGCCGTGCCCGGCAAGCCGGCGGTTGCCAAGCCCCAGGGGCCGGTCGCGACACCCGACAAAGCCGCCGCGCCCGCGCTCGGCACGATCCCGGCCGGCGCCCGCTATGTGCAGCTTGGCACCTTCGCCGATCCCGGCAATGCGGATCGGGCGGTGCAGCGCGTGGCGGGCCTGGGCTATCCGGTCCTGCGCGGCAAGGACCGCGTGAACGGGCGCGAGGTGCAATTCATCATGGCCGGCCCCTTCGACGACCGCGAGGGCATCGTGCGCGCGCTGAACGCCATCCGCCGCGCCGGCTATCGCGATGCCTTCCCGCGCTGAGTCGTCATTGGTCGCAGATCTCTTGCAGGGCGATCCATTCGCGGTCGCTCAGCACCGGCTTCGGGATCGCGGTGCGGAACGGGTCGGCTTCGATCAGCCCCAGCACCGCCTCGCCGGTCGGGTCCAGCGACCGGGCATAGGGCTCGCTGGAAATGCCGGCGCGGGTGAAATAGGCCAGAAGCTGCTCGTCGTCGGGCCGCGGCACGGCATCGGCCAGCAGCTTCTCGCCATAGCCGGACAGCGCCTTGCCCGGCAGCGTCCCCGCGGTCAGCAGGTGGAAGGTGGCGCGTGGCCCGGCATAGCGCAGCGCCGCCAGCATCGGGTCGTTCGTGACCGCCGCCGCCTGGGCGGCCAGGACATGGCCGGCGGCGACCTCGGGCGACAGCTGGCCCTCGATCAGGTCTTCGCCGATCACCGTGATCGGGCCCGGCAGGCGCAGGGCGCCGCGCAGCGTGGCGGGAACCACGGCAATCTCGGCATCCGGGCCGATCAGCCGCGTCGCCAGCTTCTGGCGCACCATGTCGCCGGCGGGGCGCGAGCAGGGGCTGCCGGTGGTCTTGGCGATCTCGGCCAGGATCAGCCGCCCGATCTCGGCGCGCTGCGCCGGGGGCGCGATGTCGGCGGCGTGGCGCACCAGCGCCGGCGGCACCCAGAACAAGGCCAGGACCGCCATCACCGCCGCCGCGCCCAGCATCAGCCCGCCGCGCAGGCGCCCGGGATGCGGCTTGCTGGCCTCGATGGCGCGATGCACCTTCGAGATAGCCGAGATCATCAGCTCGTCCTCGATCTCCAGCTCCTCGCCGGCCTCGGGCCCGCCGGGCGCATAGCGCGCCGGCATCTTGCCCGGGTTGAGCCGGGTCACCGCCGGCAGCGACCAATGCGTCAGCGGCACCTCGGACCGCGGATCGGTCAGCACCAGCGTCGCGTCGCCGAACGAGACGATGACATCACGCAATTGCGCCTTGGGCGTTTCGCGCCAGATGCCGGCGGCCTCGAGCCGTTGATATTGGTTCAGCGCTGTCATTCCTGCGCCATCGGCCTCCGCTGCCCTGTCCCGACCATAAGCCAAGCCCGGCGCCGGTCAACGGCCCCGCTTTTCAAGGAAATTCCCGCCCGGCGCCAGAGGGGGAATGCGCGGAAGGGCCGAGGTCGGCTTGCGACGAAAACCAACCCCGCCTTGGCAGCGGCGATCCGGCGGTCCGCGCCGGGCCCGGCGCAGCCCCGAGGGCCATCAGAGCGCGGAAGGCACCGCCATGCCCCGCTCGCGCGCCAGTTCGCGGATGCGATTTTGCAGCTTTTCGAAGGCCCGCACCTCGATCTGGCGGATCCGCTCGCGCGAGACGTCGTAGCGCGTCGACAGATCCTCGAGCGTCATCGGGTCGTCGCGCAGGCGCCGCTCCATCAGGATGTCCTTCTCGCGGTCGTTCAGGACGTCCATGGCGGCGATCAGCATCTCGCGCCGCGCCGACATCTCGTCGGCCTCGGCAAAGGCCTCGGCCTGGTTGGCGCTGTCATCCTCGAGCCAGTCCTGCCATTGCGCCGTCGATTCGCCGTCGCCCGAACCCACCGTCGCGTTCAGCGAGGCATCGCCCCCCGACAGCCGGCGGTTCATGTCGATGACTTCCTGTTCCGACACGTTCAGGTCATGCGCGATCTGGGCGACGTTTTCCGGCCGGAGGTCGCCCTCTTCCAGCGCGCCCAGCTTGGACTTGGCCTTGCGCAGGTTGAAGAACAGCTTCTTCTGCGCGCTCGTCGTGCCCATCTTCACCAGCGACCAGGACCGCAGGATATATTCCTGGATCGAGGCGCGGATCCACCACATCGCGTAAGTGGCCAGTCGGAAACCCTTTTCCGGGTCGAATCGCTTGACCGCCTGCATCAGGCCAACGTTCGCCTCGGAAATCACCTCGGCCTGGGGCAGGCCATAGCCGCGATAGCCCATGGCGATCTTGGCGGCCAGCCGCAGGTGTGAGGTGACCAGCTTCTGCGCCGCCTCGGGATCCTCGTGATCCGTCCAGCGCTTGGCCAGCATGTATTCCTCCTCCGGCTCCAGCAGGGGAAACTTGCGGATCTCCTGCAGGTAGCGGTTCAGGCCCTGTTCGGGGCTGGGTGCCGGAAGCTGGGTATAGTTCGCCATCTGAAAATTCCCTGTCCCGCGCGGTCGCGGGCCTTTGTGAACGCTATCATCCCGGGGCGGGTTCCGTCATGCGGTCCGCCCGCGCAGTTTTTCCAGAAGGCCGGCCATGTCGGGCGGCACCGGGCTGGAGAAGGCCAGCGATTCGCCGCTGACCGGATGGTCGAAGCCCAGCTCGGCCGCATGCAGCGCCTGGCGGGGAAAGGCCGCGACGGCCGCGGCAAGGTCGGGCCCGAGCGCCCGGGCCGAGGCGCGTCTCGCGCCACCATAGACCGGATCGCCGACCAGCCCCAGCCCGGCATGCGCCATATGCACGCGGATTTGATGGGTGCGGCCGGTCTCCAGCCGGCATTCCACCAGCATCACCGCGGGCGGCGTGCCGAAGGTCTCGATCAGCCGCGCCCGCGTCACCGCATGGCGGCCGTTCTGGAAGCTGACCGCCTGGCGCTGCCGGTCGGTCGGGTGCCGGCCCAGCAGCGTGGTGATGCGCAACACGCCGCCCGGTTCGAAGGCAATGCCGGGCAGGCCGCGCAGCCGCGCATCGGCCGGGTCGATCGCGCCATGCGCCAGCGCCAAATAGCGCCGATGCGCCGAATGGTCGGCGAATTGCCGCGCCAGGCCCTGATGCGCGCGGTCGGTCTTGGCCACGACCAGGAGGCCCGAGGTTTCCTTGTCGATGCGGTGCACGATCCCGGGCCGGGCCGCGCCGCCGATGCCCGAGAGGCTGTCCGCGCAATGGTGCAGCAGCGCATTGACCAGCGTGCCCGAGGGGCTGCCCGGCGCCGGATGCACCACCATGCCGGCGGGCTTGTCGACCACGATCAGGTCCGTGTCCTCATAGGCGATGCTCAGCGGGATCGCCTCGGGCAGCGCGTCCAGGGCCTCGGGGGCGCCGATCTCGATGCGGTAGTCGCCGGTCTCGGCCCGGGCCTTGCCGTCCGTCACCGGCCCCGAAGGGCCGCGCACCGCGCCTTCGGCGATCAGTTTCGCCAAGCGCGAGCGCGACAGCGCCGCCTGCTCTGGCGCGCAAAGCGCAAGCGCCTTATCAAGCCGGTCGGAAAGACCTTCGGGAATGGTGATGAGGATTTCGGCCATGGCGCGGGATGATAGGGCGGATGCGGGGCCAGAGGAAGCGCTGCCGATGCTGCGCTGGCTGCGCCTGCTGGTGACCTCGCTGGCGGTGGTGATGGGCCTCGGCGTGCTGGTGATCGCGGCGCTGCTGTGGCTGCGGCTCTCCGAGGCGCCGCTGCCGGACCTGCCGGAAAGCGTCGCCCTGCCGCACGGCGCCAAGCCCGCCGCCGTGACCTTCGCCCGCGACTGGCTGGTCGTGGTCACCGAAGCCGGCGAGGTGCTGCTTTACGACCGCCAGGGCAAGCTGCGCGAGCGGCTTCAGCCCTGAGCCTTCAGCGCCTCGATCTCGGCGCGCAGCTCGGCGTTTTCGGCCCGGGCCTTGATCGCCATCTCGCGCACCGCCTCGAATTCCTCGCGGGTGACGAAGTCGCGGTCGGCCAGCCAGCGGTCGATCCAGCCGTTGAAGGCGGTCTGCGCCTCGTCCTTGGCGCCTTGGGCCACGCCCATGGCATTGGTCATCAATTTCGAGAGATCGTCGAAGAAGCGGTTGTTGGCGGTCATGGCGGGCCTTTCGATTCCATGTTGCCCCCTATATGGCCCCGGGGGCGCGGCTGTTCAATCGGTTGACACCCGCCGCCCCCCGCGTAGCCTGCGCCGGCGCCAGATGAGGATCCTATGACCGACATTCCCTGGATCTCGCCCGAGATCTTCACCATCCACCTGTTCGGCATGGAGTTTTCGCTGCGCTGGTATGCGCTGGCCTATCTGGTGGGGCTGCTGGTCGGCTGGCGGATCATGGTGGCGCTGATGCGCCGGCCGGCGCTTTGGGGCGACCGCGCGCCGATGTGGCCGGGCCAGGTCGAGGAGCTGCTGACCTGGGTGATCCTGGGCGTGGTGCTGGGCGGGCGGCTGGGCTTCGTGCTGTTCTACGAGCCGGCCTATTACCTGGCCAACCCCGCGCAGATCCCGCTGCTGTGGCAGGGCGGCATGTCCTTTCACGGCGGGTTCCTGGGCGTGGTGCTGGCCTCTTGGTGGTTCTGCCGGCGCCACGGCATCCCGGCGCTGCGGCTGGCCGACGCGCTGGCGGTGGCGACGCCGATCGGGCTGGGCCTGGGCCGGGTGGCGAATTTCATCAATGCCGAACTGTGGGGCCGGCCGACCGATGCGCCTTGGGGCGTGGTCTTCCCGGGCGAGGCGGCGCAGACCTGCCCCGGCGTGGCTGGCCTCTGCGCCCGCCACCCGAGCCAGCTCTACGAAGCCGGGCTCGAGGGCGTGGTGCTGGCAGCCCTGCTGTTCCTGCTGGTCCGCCTGGGCGGGTTGCGCCGGCCCGGGCAGGCGCTGGGGGTTTTCCTGATGGGCTATGGCCTGTCGCGCTTCGTGGTCGAGTTCTTCCGCCAGGCCGACGCGCAATTCATCACGCCCGACAATCCGCTGGGCCATGTGCTGGGCGGGCCGGTCTGGGGCCTGACCATGGGACAGCTGCTATCGCTGCCGATGGTGCTGGTCGGGCTGGCGTTCCTGATGCGCGCGCGGATGCGCCCCACGGTGCCCGCAGCCGCGCCATGACCCCGCTCGCGCGCCTGATCGCGGCGCAGATCCGGCTGTCGGGGCCGATGCGGCTGGACGATTACATGCGGCTGTGCCTGCTGCATCCGCAGCACGGCTATTACGCGACGCGCGACCCGTTCGGCGCGCGGGGCGACTTCACGACCGCGCCCGAGATCAGCCAGATGTTCGGCGAGATGATCGGGCTGGCGCTGGCGCAGGCCTGGCTGGACCAGGGGCGCCCCGCGCCCTTTGCCCTGGCCGAGATCGGGCCGGGCCGCGGCACGCTGATGGCCGACATCCTGCGCGCCATCCGCATCCTGCCCGGCATGGCCGAGGCGGCGCAGGTGCATCTGGTCGAGGCCTCGGCCCATCTGCGCCAGGTGCAGCGCGAGCGGCTGGGCGCGGTCACGCATCTGGATGACGCCGCGCAACTGCCTGAAATGCCGCTGTTCCTGGTCGCGAATGAGTTCTTCGACGCCCTGCCGATCCGGCAGTTCCAGCGCACGTCCGACGGCTGGGCGGAACGCATGGTCACGCTGGACGACACGGGCGCGCTGGCTCTAGGCCTCGGCCCCACCGCGCCCGGTCCCGCCGCGCCCGAAGGCCAGATCCGCGAAACCTGCCCCGAGGCCGCGCCGGTCGTCGCCGCCATCGCCGCCCGCATCGCCCGGCATGGCGGTATGGCGCTGGTCATCGACTATGGCGATTGGGACGGGCAGGGCGACACCTTCCAGGCCCTGCGCCGCCACCGCCCCGAGCCGGTGCTGGCCCATCCCGGCGAGGCCGACCTGACCGCGCATGTCGATTTTCGCAGCTTGGCCGATCTGGCGGCCGCCGGGGGGCTTTGTCCCTCGCGCATGGTCACGCAAGGCGAATGGCTGTCGCGGCTGGGCATCGCCGCGCGGGCCGAGCGGTTGGCGGCGGCCGGAGATGCCGGCGCCACGGCCGCGCTTCATCGCTTGACCGCGCCCGGGGAAATGGGTCACCTGTTCAAGGCGCTGGCCTTCTGGCAACCCGGCGCGCCGGTGCCGCCCGGTTTCGAACCCTTGGACAAGTGATGCAGACCACGCTGGAAATCCTGACCCATCCGCTGCTCGACACGGTGCGGCACGGCTTCTTCACCCGGCGCGGCGGCGCGTCCTCGGGGCTGTTTTCCGGGCTGAACTGCGGCTTCGGCTCCAGCGACCAGGCCGAGATCGTGGCCATCAACCGCGCCCGCGTCGCCGAGGCCATGGGCGTCGCGCCCGGGCGGTTGGCGACCGTGCATCAGGTGCATTCGGCCGAGGTAGCGGTGCTGCGCGCCGGAGACGAAGCCGCTGATTTCTCGGGGATTCGTGCCGATGGCATCGTCACCGATCAGCCCGGCGTGGCGCTGGCGGTGCTGACCGCCGATTGCCAGCCGATCCTGCTGGCCGACCCGCAGGCGGGGGTGATCGGCGCCGTCCATGCCGGCTGGCGCGGCGCGCTTTCGGGGGTGATCGAGGCCGCCGTCGCCGCAATGCAGGACCTGGGCGCGACCCGCATCCGCGCCGTGATCGGCCCGACGATCAGCCAGCGCGCCTATGAGGTCGGCCCCGAGTTCATGGACGAGGTGCTGGCCGAGGATCCCGGCCACCAGCGCTTCTTCGCCGGCGGCCCGAACGGCCGGCCGATGTTCGACCTGCCGGGCTTTGGCCTGATGCGGCTGCGCGAGGCCGGGGTCGAGGCGGAATGGACCCGGCACTGCACCTATGCCGACCCCGAGCGGTTCTTTTCCTATCGCCGCAGCACGCATCAGAACGAGGCGGATTACGGGCGGCTGATCTCGGTCATCGCGCTGTGACGCAACGGGCGTGCGCAGCTTGCGCAACGCCCGTGTCAAAGGTTTGGTTTTGCTGGAAAACCGGGTGTGACAGCCGTACACCGTGCGTACACGGGGCGTGCACCGGGGGTATGTCCCCGGCCTATTCGCGGTGATGCCATACGATCCCTGACGTGGTGTCCAGGAAGGCAGGGGACCAGAAGCCCTTTTCCCTGATCGCGGGCAAAGGCAATTTCCGCCAGAAGACGGTGACCTCCTGATCTGTCAAACGTTCCAGCCGGCTCTCCGAGGGATCGTCCGGGCGCATCGCGAAGACGAGAGGCTTGACGGCTCCCTCATGCGTGAAGTGTTTTCTTGTCCATATGCTGAACAGCCTGCCGTATTTCCTGACCTTCGCATTGCAGAAACGGATGGTGGGCTGATGGATCGCATCTGCCAGTTGAACCGGTTCGTGCAAGGCCGCAGTTTGAAATGCCGTCTGATAGTCGAGGATTTGGTTTTCGATCGTCAGCGGGTGTTGCCGGCGGTCACGGGGCGGCATGTCGGTATAGGCTCTTACCACCTCGGCAAGCGTTCCGGGACACATCGGGAATCCATCCAGATTTCGCCTTGCCAGCAGGCGCAATTGCTCGGCTGACGGGCGGCCCCGATTGATCCTGTGCATCGGCCCCAGCAGGTTCGGGGTGTGGCTTGGCGGTTCCGCGCGGTCGTAATGCTGCCGAGCACCGGTCCGGGATGATCCGTCGCCCGACTTGTCATTCGGGCAACCCGGCACATGGCGTTTATTGGCAACGAACCAGACATTCTTTTCCCTGCGCGGGTGAACGGGTGCGAGACAGTCCGGCACCGGGCAGAAAAACTGGAAACCAAGGGCGCGGTTGGCTTCGGCATAGTCGGCGCCGACAGCACAATCCAGTTCCCAGCAAAGAGCAAGGAAGAGCGGCTCCTCGGGCACCCCTCACCCCACCGCCGCCGCGCGCTCCTCGACCACGGTGAAGGGCACGCCCGGCTCGTCCTTGGCGCAGCGGATCACCAGCGAGGTCTTGACCGAGGCCACGTTCGGCGCCGCGGTCAGGCTTTCGGTCAGGAAACGCTGGAAGCTCGGCAGGTCGGGCGAGACGCATTTCAGGATGAAGTCGATCTCGCCGTTCAGCATGTGGCACTCGCGCACCAGGGGCCAGTCGCGGGCCAGGGCCTCGAAGGCCGAGAGGTCGCGCTCGGACTGGCTCTGCAGGCGGACCATGGCAAAGACCTGCACCTCGAAGCCCAGTTCGCGGGCGTCGATCTCGGCGTGATAGCCGCGGATATAGCCCATCTCCTCCAGCGCGCGGACCCGGCGCAGGCAGGGCGGGGCCGAAATGCCCACGCGCCGCGCCAGCTCGACATTGGTCATTCGACCGTCGCCCTGAAGCTCTGCCAGGATTTTTCGGTCGATCTCGTCAAGTCTGGCGCCGCTCATCTTTTCCTCTTGGGCCGTCTTCCGGCCAAAATCATGCGGGAAGCTACCCCGATGGGCAGGTTTGCGCAATATTCTTTCCGCCATCGTCCTGCGCCCCGGGACGGATTGCATGAGGCGGCGGGGGTGATTACCTAGGCGGCGCAACGCGAAAGGTCCACATCCCATGTCACATGCCGCCGAAAGCCCCGATGCCGTGCTGCCCGCCCATACCCGGGTGCTGATCGTGGGTTCGGGCCCGGCGGGATATACCGCCGCCGTCTATGCCGCGCGCGCCATGCTGAGCCCGGTGCTGATCCAGGGCATGCAGCCCGGCGGCCAGCTGACCATCACCACCGAGGTCGAGAACTGGCCCGGCGAGACCGAGATCCAGGGCCCCGACCTGATGGTGAAGATGGAGGCCCACGCCCGCGCCATGGGCTCGCGCATCTTCATCGACACGGTGACCAGGCTGGACCTGCAGGTGCGGCCCTTTGTCGCGACGCTGGATTCCGGCGCGCGCCTGACCGCCGATGCCGTGATCCTGGCCACCGGCGCCCAGGCGCGCTGGCTGGGCCTGCCGAGCGAGGAGAAGTTCAAGGGCTTCGGCGTCTCGGCCTGCGCCACTTGCGACGGCTTCTTCTATCGCGGCCGCGAGGTGGTGGTGATCGGCGGCGGCAATACCGCGGTCGAAGAGGCGCTGTTCCTGACCAATTTCGCCAGCAAGGTGACGCTGGTGCATCGCCGCGACAGCCTGCGGGCCGAGAAGATCCTGCAGGAGCGGCTGTTCCGCCATCCCAAGGTCTCGGTCCTGTGGGACCACGCGCTGGCCGAGGTCGAAGGCACCGAGGCGCCGCTGGGCGTCACCGGGGTGCGGGTGCGTCATGTCACGTTGGGGACCGAGCAGGTGATCCCGGCGGACGGGGTCTTCATCGCCATCGGCCATGCGCCGGCGTCCGAGCTGGTCGCGGCGCAGCTGGAGCTGCACAACGGCGGCTATGTGAAGGTCGAGCCGGGCACGACCCGGACCTCGATCCCCGGCGTGTTCGCGGCGGGCGACCTGACCGATCACATCTATCGCCAGGCGGTGACCAGCGCCGGCATGGGCTGCATGGCGGCGCTGGATGCCGAGCGCTGGCTGGCCGAGCATGACATGGCCGGCGCGCCGAACCCGCACGCGGCCGAGATCCCGGCGTGAGCGGCTTTGCCCCGCTGCCCGAGCTTTACGTCACCGAGGCCGCCGCCGAGGGCTTGCGCAATGAGGCCACCCGGCGGTTGCAATGGCGGCTGACGCCCGGGCAGATGCGCGATCTGGGCCTGCTGATGGACGGCGCCATGCTGCCCCTGCGCGGCTATCTGGGCGAGGCGGATCACGCGGCGGTGCTGGCGGAGGGGCGGCTGGCCTCGGGGGCGTTCTGGCCGCTGGCGCTGGTGCTGGAGGTCTCGGACGGTTTCGCCCATGACCTGGAGACCGGCGAGGATATCGCGCTCTGCGGCCCGGACGGGGCGGTGCTGGCGATGATGTCGGTGACCGACCGCTGGGGTGCGGGGCCGGTGCGGCTGGGCGGGCGCGTCAAGGGGCTGGCGCCGGTGCCGGGACGCGACGGCGCGCTGACGCCCAATGCGCTGCGGGCGCGGTTCCGCGACCTTGGCGCGGGCCGGGTGGTGGCGGAGCTGGGCGAGGGCGTGGTGCTGCGTCCCGATGCGGGCGAGGCTGTGGTGCTGCCGGTCACCGGCGCGGCCGCCTGGCAGGCCATTGCGGCGCGCAACCATGGCGCCACGCATCTGGCGACCGGCGGCGACGCGGCGCTGCGGCGGCTCGCGGCCGAGGTCGGGCTTGAAGCCGCCTAGCCGCGCGTTGACCGGAACGGGGGCATCGCCTATCGCTGGGCCAGCAACATGAGAGCGCCGATGACCGAGCCCGTCCTGATCCTGACCATGAAATGGGGCACCCTCTATGGGGCCGAGGACGTGAACCGGCTGGCGCGGCAGGTGCGCCGCCACCTGGCGCGGCCGCATCGCTTCATCTGCTTCACCGATGATGCGCAGGGCATCGACCCGGGCGTCGAGGCGCTGCCCCTGCCGGAGCTGGGCCTGCCGCCCGGCCATGGCGACACGCGCTGGCGCAAGCTGGCGCTGTTCCGTCGCGACTTGGGCGGCTTTGCCGGTGCCACGGCGCTGTTTCTGGACCTGGACCTGGTGGTCGTCGACGATCTGGCGCCGTTCTTCGATCTGCCGGGCGATTTCTTCATCATTCGCGACGACGACCTGTTCCGGCCGAAGCCGCTGCGCAAGGTGAACCCGGCGCGCGACCGCTTCCTGCATTCGGTGGGCAATTCCTCGGTCTTTCGCTATGAGGTGGGGGCGCATGGCTATATCCTCGACGCCTATCTGGCCGATCCGGGGGCGGCGACCGCGAATTACGAGATCAGCCAGCAGTTCCAGAGCGCGCAGCTGGCGGCGCATGGCAACCTGCATTACTGGCCGCAGGGCTGGTGCGTCAGCTTCAAGAACGACTGCGTGCCGCGCAACCTGCTGAGCTATCTGTCGGATCCGAAGCTGCCCGCGGGGGCGAAGATCGTGCTGTTCGCCGGCGCGCCGAAGATGGAGGACGTCTTTGCCGGGCGCGGGCATAAATGGTATCGCCGCATCGGCAATATCGACTGGCTGCGAAAGGCCTGGCAGGGATGATCGCGGATGCCTTCCGGCGCCTGAAGCAGGCCCGGCGCATCAGGACGGCCGAGGCCGAGATCCTGGCCCGGCGCATCGCTCCGCGGCCGCACGGGCTGGACGCGCCGCTGGTGGTCAGCCTGACCAGCTATCCCGCGCGTTTCGCGGCGCTGGAACTGGTGCTGCGCTCGATCCTGACGCAAAGCGTGGCGGCGGATCGGGTCATCCTGTGGCTGGACGCGGGCGACGAGGACCGGCTGCCGCCCGGCGTCCGCGCCCTGGGGGTCGAGGTGCGGGTCTGCCCGAACTGGCGCAGCTACAAGAAGATCGTGCCGACCCTGGCCGAGGCGCCCGAGGCCTATGTCGTCACCGCCGACGACGATGTCCATTACCGCGCCGACTGGCTGGCGGGGCTGGTCGCCCGGGCCGCGGCGGGGGTGGTCTGCCACCGCGCGCATCGGGTGCTGCTGCGGGACGGCCGCCCGGCCCCCTATGGCGACTGGCAGCGCAATATCGGCGCGCCCGAGGCCGGGCCGCTGGTGTTTCCGACCGGGGTCGGCGGCGTGCTCTATGCGCCGGGCGTGTTCCATCCCGACGTGACCGATGCCGAACTGTTCCAGCGGCTGGCGCCCTCGGCCGACGATGTGTGGCTGTACTGGATGCACCGGCTGCGGGGCTCGCGGCCGGAAAAGATCGGCGGGCGCTATCGCATCATCGAATGGCCGGGCTCGCAGGCGCAGAACCTGCGCGCCGGCAACCTGGCGGGCGACGGCAACGACCGTGCCGTGGCGGCGATGCTGGCGCATTACGGCTTTCCGGGCTGAGGCCGCCTAGACCAGCTGCTTGTGGGTCAGCCGGCCCGGATCCAGCACCCGGATCATGCCGCGCCCCATCTCGATGATGCGCTGGTCGCGCAGCTGCGCCAGCGTGCGGTTCACCGTCTGGCGCGTGCAGCCGGCGAGCAGCGCGATCTGCGACTGGCTGATGTGGATCACGGCCCGGTCGCTGCTGAGCCGCAAGAGGTGCAGGCAGATGCGCGCCTCGGCCGGATAGAACTGGGCGATGGCGTGCAACCGGTTGTCGCGCACCAGCCGGCCATGCAGGATGGCGGCGAAATTCTTCAGCAGCCGCTGGGCCGAGACATATTTCATCAGCAGCGCCTCGTTGAAGATCAGCAGCTTGCTGTCCGGCAGCGCGCGGCAGCTCGCGGCGCAGGTCTTGCCCGAGAACAGCTCGACCTCGCCCATCACCTCGCCTGGGCCCGCGACATGGGCGAGCACGGTATTGCCGTTCACGTCGACGAAGGTCACCTCGACCCGGCCCTCGACGATCAGATAGGCGGCATAGGCTTCTTCGCCCTGGCGCAGGATCTCGGCCCCCTGCGGATAGGCGCGCGGCGTGCATTCGGCGTAAAAGGCGCGGCGGCGTTCCGGGGACAGGCCGTCCAGCAGGTCGGGCAGCAGGTTGTCCCAGCGCGCATAGGGAAACCAGGGCAGGCCGTGATGCGGGTCGCGCGCGGTTCGGCCGCGCGAGGTCTCGCCTGTCGTCTTCTGCAAAACGGCGCCTCCCGAACCAGCCTGTCGTGATGGTAGGGATAGATCGCACAAGACCGGCCTGAAAGGAACAAAAAACCCGCAACATTGCGGGCAGGCCGGTCTACGCGCCAGGGGATCCGCACTCATGACCCGACGCAAACGATAATGGATCCCCAGACGTGTCTTCTGATTTAGCGGATTTCAGCCGGAATTGTGTCACCTACCGGACATTCGCTGCGGAAAAATTCATCGGTCGTCAATTTCTCCGCACCGCAAGGGGGTCAGTGGACGCTCACCGGCGTCAGCTCGTTCTGGCGCGCCAGCATGAAGGCCAAGCTGCGGTCCTTGACCAGGGCCAGCCGCTCGCCGTCGATGCCATGCACGGCATAGAGCGCATCGACGCCGGGCACCTGGCGGCGCACCTCGTCGGGCAGCGTGTCCATGGCCACGCGGCGGATGTAGACGGTGTTGCCGGTGCTGTCGTTCAGCGCCGATCCGAAATCGAATTTCTCGTTCATGGGCGATCCCCTTTCACTTGCGGCTGATCGGTATGGTCTGGACGATGCTGTCGGGCACCGCGCGGCGCAGGTCTATGTCCAGGAGCCCGTTTTCCAGCCGAGCCGCCACCACCTCGACGCCATCGGCCAGCACGAAGCTGCGCTGGAAGGCGCGGGCGGCGATGCCGCGGTGCAGGAACACCCGCTCATCCTCGGGTTCGGCCTGGCGGCCGCGAATCACCAGCTGGCGATCCTCGAGCGTGATGGCCAGGTCGTCCTCGGAAAAACCGGCGACGGCCAGGGTGATGCGGAAGCCGTTCGGCCCCTGGTGTTCGATATTGTAGGGCGGATAGCCCTCGGCGCCCTTGGCGGCGCGTTCGGCCAAGCGCTCCAACTGGTCGAACCCCAGCAGGAACGGATGAGCGGCCAGACTGATCTTGGTCATTCGCCAAGCCCTTTACATCAAAGCGACTGTCGGCCGGACCCCGGAACGGCGATCCGGCAGGACCAATATGTGAACGCGGCCGGCGCTCCGCAAGGGGCGGCGCCCGCGTTAACCCCGATTGGCAAAGCCATTAACACCGCGGTATCGGTGCGTTATAACCAATCGAGTCCAGCCCGAGGCCCGACATGAACGCCCAACACGAGATGTCCCACGAAGAGATCGCGCGCGCCCGGCTCGAGGTGCTTCGTCGCGAACATCGCGACCTGGACGAGGCCATTGCCGCGCTGGTCAACCAGTCGCTGACCCATTCGCTGACGCTGCAGCGGCTGAAGAAGCAGAAGCTGGTGCTGAAGGACCGCATCGCCCGGCTCGAGGACGAGCTGACCCCCGACATCATCGCCTGATTGCATCCGGGGACCGCCCGCGCTAGGGCGGGAAAAAAGGGGGCGATGATGGAAAAACCCGTCGGAATCATCATGGGCAGCCAGTCCGACTGGCCCACCATGCGCGAGGCGGCCGCGATCCTGGACGAGCTGGGCATCGGCTATGAGACGCGCATCGTCAGCGCCCATCGCACGCCCGACCGGCTGTGGGATTACGGCAAGACGGCGGTGGCGCGGGGCCTGCGGGTCATCATCGCCGGCGCCGGCGGGGCGGCGCATCTGCCGGGCATGATGGCCAGCAAGACCCGGGTGCCGGTGATCGGCGTGCCGGTTCAGACCAAGGCGCTGTCCGGCGTCGATTCGCTTTATTCCATCCTGCAGATGCCCAAGGGCTATCCGGTCGCGACCATGGCGATCGGCGCCGCCGGCGCGGCCAATGCCGGGCTGATGGCGGCGGGCATCCTGGCGATTGCGGATCCCGATCTGGCGGCGCGGCTGGAGGCCTGGCGCCAGGCGCTGAGCGATTCCATTCCCGAGGAGCCGAAAGATGAGTGAACTGCCGCAAGGATCGGTGATCGGCATCCTGGGCGGCGGCCAGCTGGGGCGGATGCTGTCCGTCGCCGCCAGTCGCCTCGGCTACCGCTGCCATGTCTACGAGCCGGGCGCGGCCCCCGCCGGCGACGTGGCGCATCGGGTGACGAATGCGCCCTATGAGGACGAGGCGGCGCTGCGGGCATTCGCCGACGCGGTCGATGTCATCACCTATGAATTCGAGAACGTGCCGACCTCGGCGCTGGACCTGCTGGAATCGCTGCGCCCAATCCGGCCCAATCGCCGGGCGCTGGCGGTGTCGCAGGACCGGCTGACCGAGAAGGATTTCCTGTCGGGCATCGGGCTGCGCACCGCGCCCTATCGCAACGTGGAAACCGAGGCCGATCTGCCTGCCGCGCTGGCGGCGCTGGGGGTGCCGGCGATCCTGAAGACCCGGCGCATGGGCTATGACGGCAAGGGCCAGATCCGGTTTTCGGATGCCGGCCAGCGCGACTGGACGGGCGCGCCTTCGGTGCTGGAGGGGTTCGTGGAGTTCTCGGCCGAGATCAGCGTCATCGTCGCGCGCGGCGCCGACGGCCAGGTCGCGGCCTATGATCCGGGCCTGAACGTGCATCGCGAGGGCATCCTGCGCACCACCACCGTGCCCTGCGGCCTGCCGGCGAGCCTGTTGACCGATGCGGTGCTGATGGCGGCGAAGATCGTCAATGCGCTGGATTATGTCGGCGTCATGGGGGTCGAGCTGTTCGTGACGCCGCAAGGGTTGGTGGTGAACGAGATCGCGCCGCGGGTGCACAACTCGGGGCATTGGACCCAGGCGGGCTGCGCCGTGGACCAGTTCGAGCAGCATATCCGCGCCGTTGCCGGCCTGCCGCTGGGCGACGGCCAACGCTATGCCGATGTCGAGATGGAGAACCTGATCGGCGACGACATCCTGCGCCTGCCCGAGCTTTTGCGTCGCCCGCGCACGCAGCTGCATCTTTACGGCAAGGGCGAGGCGCGCCCCGGCCGCAAGATGGGCCACGTCAACCGGCTGCGCTAAAGCGCCGCCGCCACGCGGTCGAACTCCTCGCGGCTGCCGGGGATGCCGAGGCGGATCCAGTGCGGATGCCAGGGAAAGATCCGGCTCCAGATCCCGGCGCGGGCCAGCCGGCCCTGCGCCGCGGTGGCGTCGGGCGTCTGGTAGAGCCGGAACAGATGCGTGCCGCCGACCAGCGGCCAATGCGGCGTCACGATCTGGTCGAGATGCAGCGCCGCCTCGGAGAGCCAGGTCACGGTGTCGGCGTGCCAGGCGTCGTCCGCCAGCGCCTGGGTGCCGATCTGGATCGCCGGGCCCGAGACGCTCCAGGGTCCGGCACGCTGCGCCAGCCGGGCCAGCAGCTCGGGCTCGCCCAGGGCAAAGCCCAGCCGCAGCCCCGCCAGGCCCCAGAACTTGCCGAAGGAGCGCAGCACGGTCACATTCGCCGGCCGTCGGCCTGCGACCGAGAGGTCGGGCCGGGCATCGGCAAAGCTTTCGTCCACCACCAGATGCGTGACCATGCCGGCGATCTCGGCGATCTCGGCGGGGGTGAAGCTGCGCCCGTCCGGGTTGTTCGGGTTCACGATCACCGCGAGATCGGCGGCGGCCAGCCGCAGCGGATCGGTGACCTGCTGCACCTGCCAGCCGGCGGCGGAAAGGCTGGCCGCGTGCTCGTTATAGGTCGGCGACAGCACCGCCGCGCGATGGCCCATCAGCACATGCGGCAGAAGCTGGATCGCCGCCGAGGCGCCGGCGAGCGCTAGCACCTGATCCGCCGGGCAGCCGAATCGGGCGGCGGCCGCTGCGTGCAACGCGGTCCTGTCGGCCTCGGTCGGCAGCGCCGTCAGGGCATGGGCGGAGAGCGGCCCGGCCGGCCAGGGCCGGCGGTTGATCCCGGTCGAGAGGTCGATCCAATCCCCGGTGCCAAAGCGGCCCGCCGCCCGGTCGATGTCGCCGCCATGGTCCCGCATCCGTCGCCCTCCCGCCGTTTCCGGCGCCGGTTGAAGCCCGGCCGCGTGCTGCGGTCAAGCGCCGGACCGGCGCCGGTAACGGAATTTTCGCTTTACACCCTCATGGAACCGCACCACGATATATGGTAGGCGCACCGGGCAAGGCACGCCGGGTGTAGTCCGGGCCACAAAGGGTTGGGGATAACTCCAACCCGCAGTCAGGCAGGGGACAGGACATGGCACAGTTGGATTTCATCCACAGCGAGGACATCCATCCCATCGATATCGTCGAGACGGTCGCCGCCCATCACGAATGGGATTTCGACCGGCTGGCCGAGGATCAGATCGCCATGGCGGTCGAGGGGCAATGGCGCAGCTATTCCATCACCCTGGCCTGGTCGGGCCGCGACGAGGTGCTGCGGCTGATCTGCACCTTCGACATGGATCCGCCGGCCGAGAAGCTGCCGGCGCTCTATGAGGTGCTGAACCTGGCCAACGACCAGGTCTGGGACGGCGGCTTCACCTTCTGGGCGCCGCAGAAGCTGATGGTCTGGCGCTACGGTCTGGTGCTGGCCGGCGAGGCCATCGCGCTGCCGTCGCAGATCGACCAGATGATCCGCAACGCGGTCGAGAATGCCGAGCGCTTCTATCCCTGTTTCCAGCTGGCCTGCTGGGGCGATGCCTCGCCCGAGGCGGCCATGGACATCGCCCTGTCCGAGGCCTACGGTCGCGCCTGATTTTCGCCGCGGGGCGCGGGGCAGGCAGGGGGCCAGGGCATGGATTTTTCGGATGTGAAAGCGCGCGGGCTGGTGCTGGTCGGCTGCGGCCGCATGGGCGGCGCGCTGCTGGACGGCTGGCTGAAGAACGGGCTTGCGGCGGGTTCGGTGCATGTGCTGGACCCGAATCCCCGGGCGGAACTGTCGGATCTGGGTATTTCCGTAAACGGAAAGTTGCCGGAGCACCCCGCCGTGCTGGTGATCGCCGTGAAGCCGCAGATGATGGCGGATGTGCTACCGCGCTTGGCGGTCGGGGCCGATACGCTGGTCGTCTCGGTCGCGGCGGGGGTGACGATCGCCGCCTATGAGGCGGCGTTTCCGGCATCAACCGTGGTGCGGGCGATGCCGAACACCCCGGCGGCCATCGGCCAGGGCATCACCGCGATCATCGGCAACGCCAAGGCCGGTCCGGCGCAGATGGACCTGGCCGAGGCGCTGATGGGCGCGGTTGGCCGCGTCGTGCGGCTTCGGGACGAATCGCAGATGGATGCGGTGACGGCGCTGTCGGGCTCGGGCCCGGCCTATGTCTTTCACATGATCGAGGCCATGGCGGCGGCCGGCGCGGCCGAGGGCCTGTCGCCCGAGCTGTCGCTGGCCCTGGCGCGCGCCACCGTCGCCGGTGCCGGCGCCCTGGCCGTGGCCGAGGACCAGGATCCCGCCAAGCTGCGCGAGAACGTCACCTCGCCCGGCGGCACCACGGCGGCGGGCTTGCGCGAACTGATGGACGCCGAGACCGGCCTGCCGCCGCTGATGCGCCGCACCGTGGCCGCCGCCGCGGCGCGCGGCCGCGAACTGGGGAAATAAAGGGGGACGGGCCGATGAAACTTCTGGTGACGCGCCGCATGACCGACGCGGCGGAACAGGCGCTGAAGGCGCGGTTCGAAACCACGATCCTGGACCGCGACACCGGCTTCTCGCCCGAGGAGGCGGCGCAGGCGCTGGTTGATTACGACGCGATCGTGCCGACGCTGGGCGACCGCTTCATCGCCGAGGCCTTCGTCCAGGCGCCGCGCTGCCGCCTGCTGGCGAATTTCGGCGCCGGCTACAACCACATCGACGTGGCCGCCGCCGCCGCGGCCGGGGTCGCCGTGACCAACACGCCCGACGCGGTGACCGAGGCCACAGCCGACATCGCCCTGACGCTGATCCTGATGACCGCCCGCCGCGCCGGCGAGGGCGAGCGGCTGTTGCGGCGCGGCGCCTGGACCGGCTGGCAGCCGACGCAGCTTCTGGGCCGGCATGTCTCGGGCAAGACCGTGGGCATCATCGGCATGGGCCGGATCGGCAAGGCCATCGCCCGGCGCTGCCATTTCGGCTTTGGCATGGAGGTGGTGTTCCACAACCGCTCGGCCGTCTCCGCGCTGGATTTCCCGGCGCGGCAGGTCGGCGACCTGGACGAGTTGCTGGCGCTGTCGGATTTCGCCGTGGTGGCGGTGCCGGGCGGCGCCGGCACGCGGCATCTGATCGGCGCGGCCCAGCTCGAGCGGCTGGGGCCGCGCGGCATCCTGGTCAATATCGCCCGCGGCGACGTGGTCCATGAAGCGGCGCTGGTCGAGGCGCTGGCGGCGGGGCGCATCGGTGGCGCCGGGCTCGACGTCTATGAATTCGAGCCGAAGGTGGCGCCCGAACTTTGCACCATGGAGAACGTCACCCTGCTGCCGCATCTGGGCACCGCCGCCGAAGAGGTGCGCACCGCCATGGCCATGCGGGCGATGAACAACCTGCTGGCCTTCGACGAGGGCAGGGCGCTACCCGACCGGGTGAACTGACCCGGCCGGCCGGCGCTTTCACCCTGGGCGCGAGGGGGTTCGACGGATGCTTTACAGCCATATCAGCCGGGGCGCCGGGCTTTTGCCGCTGCCCGAGGGCGCGCCCCTGGACGAGGCGCTGTGGATCGACCTCTACCGGCCGCTCGATTCCCAGGTCCGCGCCGTCGCGGCGCTGGGATACGAGATCCCGACCCTGGCCGACATGGAAGAGATCGAGATCTCGAACCGGCTCTATACCGACAACGGCACCATCTACATGACCGCCGTGCTGCCGGGGCAATTGCCGGACGGCACCCAGGTCGCCATGCCGATCAGCTTCATCGTCGACGCGCACCGGCTGGTCACCGTGCGCCACCACGCCCCGCGCCCCTTCGAGACCTTCCCGACCCGCGCCGACCGCTCCAGCAGCGGCTGCGGCTCGCCGGCGCGGGTCTTCCTGGGGCTGATCGAGGAAATCATCGGCCGGCTCGCCGACCTGTCCGAAGGCGTGGCGCGCGCGCTCGACGCGACGGCGGCCAAGGTGCTGACCATGACCGCGGCCGGCGATGCGGCGTCGCTGCAGGGCTCGCTGGTGACGGTGGGCCAGCAGGCCGAGCTGATGAGCCGGGTGCGCATGGGTCTGCTGTCGATGGACCGGATCCTGGCCTATCACGCGGCGAATTCGGCGCATCAGCCGGAAAGCGCCCGGCTGCGGCCGCAGCATGCCGCGCTGCAACGCGATATCCAGGCGCTGGAGGTGCATGCCGATTTCCTGGGCTCGCGCATCGCCATGACGGTGGACGCCACCATGGGCATGATCGGCTTGCAGCAGAACGACCGGGTGCGAATCCTGTCGGTGGTGGCGGCGCTGTTCCTGCCGCCGACGCTGATCGCCAGCATCTACGGCATGAATTTTACCCATATGCCCGAGCTGGAGCTCGACTGGGGTTTTCCCATGGCGCTGGGGCTGATGGTCGGCTCGGCCGTCGTCACCTTCCTGGTGCTGAAGTGGAAGAACTGGCTCTAGCCGCGCAGGGGCAGGTCCTCGACCAGGTGGAAGAAGCCGTCCTCGGCCTCGCCCATCAGCGCCACCGCCTCGACCGGCATGGGCCGGGCGATCAGTGGCGCCAGATGCGGCGCCAAGGCCAGGCGCAGCGCCTCGGCCAAGGGCGGGGCCAGTTGGTTCGAGAGCGTCAGGTGGTACTGGAACATGTCCAGCACGAAGGGATAGCCCCAATGGTCCAGATGCGCGCGGGCTTGCGGCGGCAGGGCGTCCGGGTTGCGGCGGTCGCGCTCGGCCCCGGTCAGGGGCGCGCGAAACGCATCGAGCCGCGTCACCAGCGCCGATTCTAGCGCCAGCAGTTCGGGCGGCTGGAGGCGCGGGCGCAGCGCCAGGAAGCCCCAGTCGATGCGCGGCTCCAGCTCCAGCGCAAAGGGCGCCAGGTGGTCGCAGGCCAGCCGCAGGGCCAGGGCCAGCTCCTCGGGCCTGCGGCCTTCGGCCAGCCGGAACGGCGCCTTCAGCGTGGCGTGAAAGCCATAGCGGCGCGGTACCTCGGTCAGGGTCTCGGCCTCGGGCGGCAGGCCGTCCGGGCGCAGATGCACCAGGCCGTGGCGCGCATCCCAGCCCAGCCAGGCGCTGCCGAAATCGCCAAGCGCACCGCCGGGCAGGTGATAGACCGCATAGCGCCGGAACCGCATCGAGCACCTCCAAAGCGGGCCTTGCCTTGCCCGCCGTTGTGGCAGAGTCTATGACCTGGCCAACCGCCGCACAAGGACAGCCCGGATGAGATCGACCCTCAGCTACATGACCTGGCCCTTCATCGTGACCGGCATCGGCCTGGCGCTGGCCGCGGCCTTGGGCTGGCAATACAGCGGTACCGGCACGGGCGCGCTGGGCTTCTTCCTGATCGCGGCCATCCTCGCGGTGCTGGAAATCTCGCTGTCCTTCGACAATGCCATCGTGAACGCGCAGAAGCTGAAGCAGATGACGCCGAAATGGCAGCACCGCTTCCTGACCTGGGGCATCGTCATCGCGGTCTTCGGCATGCGGGTGATCTTTCCGCTGCTGGTGGTGGTCATCGCCGCCCGCCTCGCGCCATGGCAGGCGCTTCGCCTGGCCGCGACCCGGCCGCAGGAATATTCGCGGATCATCCACGAGGCGCACCTGCCCATCGCGGCCTTCGGCGGCGCCTTCCTGATGCTGGTGGCGCTGAACTATTTCTTCGACGAGGCAAAGGATGTCGACTGGATCAAGGGCGTCGAATCCTTCCTGCGCCGCCTGGGCGAGATCCGCGGCATGGAGATCGGCTTCGTGCTGATCTGCATGCTGGCGATCCTGCACTGGCTGCCCGATGCCAGCGAACATACCTTCATCATCGCGGCGATCTGGGGCGTGATCACCTATCTCGGCGTCGACATGCTGGGCCATGTGCTGGACCGCTGGGGCGGCGGACCGTCCTCGGGCGACATGGCGCGCGGCGGCCTCGGCGCCTTCCTCTATCTCGAGGTGCTGGATGCCTCCTTCAGCTTCGACGGCGTGATCGGCGCCTTCGCCCTGACGCAGAACCTGTTCCTGATCGCCATCGGCCTGGGTATCGGCGCGATGTATGTGCGCTCGATGACGGTGATGCTGGTCGAGCGCGGCACGCTGGCCGCCTTTCGCTATCTCGAGCACGGCGCCTTCTGGTCGATCCTGGTGCTCTCGGTGCTGATGTTCGTCCAGACCCTGCGCCCGATCCCCGAGGCCGTGACCGGCCTTCTGGGCGCCTGCTTCATCGGCATGGCCTTCATCAGCTCGGTGGCCTGGCGCCGCCGCCACCCGCAGGCCGCCCGGGAAAGCCTCGACGAAGACTGAGCCGAGGGGTCCAGCACCCCACCTCGGCCTTCTTTGCTCCCCCAAATACCCCGGCAACCGCGCCACCCGCCGGGCGGCGCCGGGTTAGCCCCTGCCGCTTCACCGTTTTCCAAATACTCCTGTGGCCGCGCCCGGATGCGCTGTCGCAGGGGTATTTCAGGAGCAAAGAAATCGTGCCATCCGACCTCGGCGCCGGCGGAGTATTTGGAAAACGGTGAAAGCGCCAGGCCGGGCGGCCGTCAGGCGCTGGCGCCCAGCGGCCGGGTTGCCAGATAGAGCCAGTCGCGGGTGGCGTCCGGGACCAGCGGCGCGATCTTGTCGAAGACCTCGGCGTGATAGGCGTCGAGCCAAGCGCGCTCGTCCTGCGACAGCAGCGCGGGGTCGATCAACCGGCGGTCGATCGGGGCAAAGGTCAGGGTCTCGAAGCCCAGCATGGCGCGGCCGTCGGCGCTTTCGCGCGGCTCGACCACGATCAGGTTCTCGATGCGGATGCCGAATGCGCCCTCGCGGTAATAGCCGGGCTCGTTCGACAGGATCATGCCGGCGGCCAGCGGGATCTCGGAGATGCGCGAGATCCGCACCGGCCCTTCGTGCACCGACAGGCCCGCACCGACGCCGTGGCCGGTGCCGTGGTCGTAGTCCATGCCCTCGGACCAGAGCGGCGCCCGCGCCAGCGCGTCGATATGCGCGCCCGCGACCCCTTGCGGGAATTGCACCCGCGACACCGCGATCATGCCTTGCAGCACCCGTGTATAGGGCCGGCGCACATCGGCATCGACCGGGCCCATCGCCAGGGTGCGGGTGATGTCGGTGGTGCCCATGGCATATTGGCCGCCGGAATCGACCAGCAGCACCTGGCCGGGCAGGATGCGCAGGTCGCTGGCGCGGCTGACATGGTAATGCGGGATCGCGGCATGCGGCCCGGTGGCCGCGATGGTGTCGAAGCTGATGTCGAGGATGCCGCCCGCCCGGCGCAGCGCCTCGAGCTTTTCCGCGACGCCGATCTCGGTCAGCGGCTGCTCGTCCAGCTGCGGGGCGCGGCTGTCGAGCCAGTGCAGCAGTTCGGTCACCGCCGCGCCGTCCAGCAGATGCGCCTCGCGCATGCCGGCGATCTCGGCCGGGTTCTTCTGCGCCTTCGGCAGGATCACCGGGTCGGGGCCTTCGGCGATGGGGGTGTTCATGCTTTCGATCAGCGTGAAGACCTGGTCCGGCGCGCTGGCCGGATCGACCCGGACGGGGCCGGAGAGATTGGTCAGCGCCGGGATCAGCGCCTCGGGCGGCAGGACCGAGACCGCGTTGCCAAGCGCCGCCCGCACCTCGGCGCCGAATTTCGCCGGATTGGCGAAGACCGCGACATGGCCGTTGTCCTCGATGATGGCAAAGCCCTGCACCACCGGGTTCCTGGGCACGTCGGCGCCGCGGATGTTCAGAAGCCAGCTCAGCGAATCGGGCAGGGTCAGCACCGCCGCGCGCTGGCCCGCCGCGCGCAGGCCGGCGGCGATGCGGGCGCGCTTGTCAGCCGCCGTCTCGCCCGCCACGGCATCGGGCCACAGCCGCACCGCGCCCACCGGCGGCTCGGGCTGGCCCTGCCAGATCGCATCGACCGGATTGTGCTCGACTGCGATCAGCGCGATGCCCGAGCCGGTCAGGCCCTGTTCCAGCGTGCGGATCTCGGCCCGCGTATGCAGCCAGGGGTCGTAGCCGATGCGGCCACCCTCGGGCAGGGCATCGCGCAGCCAGGCGGCGGGCTTCGTCTCGGGCCAGGGCACCGGGGTGAAGGCGGCGGCGTCGACCTCGGCCTTGACCTGCACGCGGTAGCGGCCGTCGATGAAGACGCCGGCGCGGTCCGGGGTGACGATGCAGAAGCCGGCGCTGCCGGTGAAGCCGGTCAGCCAGGCCAGCCGCGCGTCCCGGGCCGCGACATATTCGCCCTGATGCGCATCGGCGCGCGGCACCAGGAAGCCGTCGAGCGCGCGCGCCGCCAGTTCGCGCCGCAGCGCCTCCAGCCGGGGGGGATGCAGGGCCGGGTTGGAATCGCTGTCATAGGTCTGAAACATGGGGTTGTCCTGGGGCTGTCCTGTCGTCTTGGCCCGCCCGTCTTACCCCCGCGCGGGGCTGCGTTCCAGCGCCTCGCGCGCGCCCGGCATGGTGCGGGCCAGCCCATCGGCCACCGCTTCGGCGCTGCGGCGGTGGTGGAACGCGGCCGCGACCTTGGCGCGCGAGGCTTGCGCCAGCCGGCGCGCGTCCTCGGGGTCGGCGTAAAGCCCGGCGATCGCCTCGGCCATCACCTCGGGCGCCTCGGCCGGCACCAGGATCGCGTCCTGCCCCGAGGCGATCAGCTCGTGATTGCCGCCGACATCGGTGACGACCACCGGCATTTCCATCGCCATCGCTTCCATGATCGCGACCGAGATGCCCTCGTTCAGGCTGGCGAGCGCAAAGACATGCGCGCGCTCCAGCCCCGCGCGCACCCGGTCCTCGCTGACCGCGCCCAGAAGCGTGACGGCATCGCCAAGGCCCTTTTCGGCGATCAGCGCGTCGAGATGGCGGTGATAGCCCGAGCCGCCCTGTTCATCCTCGCCGGCGATCTCGAGCCGCGCGTCGATGCCTTGCGCGCGCAAGATCTCGACCGTGCGGATCAGGTGATCGTGGCCCTTGACCGCGTTCAGCCGGCCGCAAGAGAAAAGGCGCAGGGCCTCGCCCGGTGCCGGCGGCTGCCAGGGCGCGGCGCGGCGGATCTGCGACAGGTCCACCCCCATCGGCGCGATATTCACCACCGCCGGCAGGTCCGGGCCGATGTCGCGCTGCGCCACGCCCATCAGCAGGCGCGAGATGATGGTCGCAAACCGCGCATGGCGCCATTTCTGGCGCTGGTTCGGGCCGTAGCCCTCCAAGGTCGGGCCGTGCAGCGTCAGGCTGTAGCTGGGGCCGCCCAGGCGCTCGGCGAACATGGCGATGTTCAGGCTGTCGGCGCAGCTGTGGACATGGACATGGCGCCAGCCCTGCTCGCGCGCGATGCGCTTCAGCCGCGCGCCCATGGCGAGCAGCGCCAGCATCCGCGCCCGGCCCTTCAGCCCCGGCGCCTCGGCCGTCAGCGCCGCGCCGAAGCCACGCGCCCAGCCGCCGGGCCCCGAGCGCAGGAACTCCGTCACGATTCCCAGCGCGCCGCCCTGCAGCGGCATCAGATAGCGCGTCCGCCCCTGCGCCTCGGCAGCCCAGGCATGCGAGGCGACCTTGCGCGGCGGCGGCCGGGTCGAGACCAGGTCGGCCTCGATCCCCAGTTCGGCCAGCGCCTGCCGCTCGCGCCACAGGAAGATATGCGTCTGGCCCGGAAACTCGGGGATGAAGAAACCAATCTTGAGCACCTGAAACCCGCAACAATACCCGTCCCGGAGGAGTGGTCGCACGGGACGGGGCCGCAATCAAGCAGGCGGAAAGGACAGGCTCAGCCGGCGCGGCGCAGGTTCATGGCCCGGGCGCGCTTGCGCGGGTCGCTTTCGAACAGCGCGGCCAACTGCTCGGTCATGGCGCCGGCCAGCTGCTCGGCATCGGTGATGGTGACGGCGCGCTGGTAATAGCGCGTCACGTCATGGCCGATGCCGATGGCCAAGAGTTCCACATGCTTCTTCTTCTCGATCATGGCGATCACGTCGCGCAGGTGCTTTTCCAGGAAGTTCGCCGGGTTGACCGACAGCGTCGAATCGTCCACCGGCGCCCCGTCCGAGATCACCATCAGGATCCGGCGCTGCTCGGGCCGCCGCACCAGCCGGCGATGCGCCCATTCCAGCGCCTCGCCGTCGATGTTTTCCTTCAGGAGCCCCTCTTTCATCATCAGGCCCAGGTTCGGCCGCACCCGCCGCCAGGGCGCATCGGCGCCCTTGTAGATGATATGGCGCAGGTCGTTCAGCCGCCCCGGCTGCGCCGGCCGCCCGGCCGCCAGCCATTTCTCGCGGCTCTGCCCGCCCTTCCAGGCCCGTGTGGTGAAACCCAGGATCTCGACCTTGACCTGGCTGCGCTCCAGCGTCCGCGCCAGCACGTCGGCGCAGATCGCGGCGATGCTGATCGGCCGGCCGCGCATCGAGCCCGAGTTGTCCAGAAGCAGCGTCACCACCGTGTCGCGGAATTCGGTATCCTTCTCGACCTTGAAGCTCAGCGGCGTGGTCGGGTTCGCCACCACGCGCGCCAAGCGCCCGGCATCCAGCACGCCCTCTTCCTTGTCGAACTCCCAGCTGCGGCTCTGCTGCGCCTGCAGGCGGCGCTGCAGCTTGTTCGCCAGCCGCGAGACCGCGCCGCGCAGCGGCTCCAGCTGCTTGTCGAGATAGGCGCGCAGCCGCTCCAGCTCGGCCGGGTCGGCCAGGTCCTCGGCCCGGATCTCCTCGTCGAATTCCTGGGTATAGACCTTGTAGTCGGGGCTCGCGTCGCTGACCGGAGGCGGCAGGTCGGGCGGCGTGTCGGCCTCGGACATCTCGGCCTCGTCGGCCATTTCCTCGTCCGATTGGTCGTCCATGCTGACCTGGGCCTGACGCTCTTCCTGCGTCTGGTCCTGGCTGCGCTCGGGGCTGGCCTCGGCCTCGTCGTCGGGGTTCTGGTCGCGGGACTGGTTGTCGCCGGCCTCCTCGTCCTGTTCGGCACTCTCGTCGGATTCGTCCTCTTGCGGCTCGTCCGGGTCCTCGCCCAGCTGGTCGCCATAGCCGAGATCCGAGATCACCTTGCGCGCCAGCCGCGCGAAGGCGGCCTGGTCGGCCAGCACCTCGCGCACCTGGTCCAGATCGGCGCCGGCCTGTTCCTCGACGAAGGGGCGCCACAGGTCGGCGACATGCTGTGCTGGGCCGGGCAGGGTGCGGCCCGTCGCCGCCTGCCGCACCAGATAGCCCGCGGCGACGGCCAGCGGCGCATCGGCCGGGGCCTTGATCTGGCCATAGCCCTTGCGCTCGGCCTCCTGGCCCAGCTTGGCGTCGATGTTCGACAGCGCGCCGGGCATGTCGCGCGCACCCAGGGCCTCGCAGCGCGCCGTCTCCATCGCCTCGTAGAGGTCGCGCGCCATCGGCCCGGCGGGGACGTATTTCGCATGGGTCGAGGCGTCGTGGTGGCGCATCCGCATCGCCAGCGCATCCGCCGTGCCGCGCGCCATCAGCACCTCGTCGCGGGTCATGCGGCGGCTGACCTGCGGCAGGCGCATGGTGTCGCCCGAGACGCCCGAGGGATCGGCGCTGAAGGTCACGTTCAGCTCGTGCTCCTCGGCCATGGCGCGGGTGGCCTCGGTCAGGGCCTTCTTGAACGGATCGGCGGGGTTGTCGGATTTTTTCATGACTCGTTTCTGGGACAGATTGTCGCCTCTGTCGAGAGGTCTTGACGGAAAGTGGCGTGCGCATATAAATACACATATGGAGATCCTGCGAAGCAGCCGGGACATTGTGAGACGGCTGGAGGCCGAGGGGTGGGCCCTGATCTCGATCAGGGGCTCGCATCACAAATTCCGCAAGGATGCGCGGACGGTCATCGTGCCGCATCCGAAAAAGGATCTGCCGATTGGAACCGCGCGCAGCATCGCGCGCATGGCAGGCTGGCTGGAGGGCGAATGAAAACCTATCTTGCGCTGGTGGAAAAGGATGAGGACAGCGCCTTCGGCATCCGTTTTCCGGACCTGCCGGGCTGCTTTTCGGCTGCGGATGCCGAAAACGACATCCTGCCCAATGCGGTCGAGGCCATTGAATTGTGGTTCGAGGACCAGCCCATCACGGCACCGGGGTCCTTGCGCGATATCGCCGCGGAATGCGCCGAGGAGCTGGCGGCAGGGGCATTTCTGATCGCCGTGCCGCATGTCAGGCGCAGCACGCGGCAGCGCCGGGTGAATGTCAGCCTGGATGCCGGGACGCTGGAGGCGATTGATACGGCGGCGGGTCAGTTGGGGCTGACCCGATCAGGTTTTCTGGCGATGGCGGCCCTGAACGAGATCAAGGGCGGGCATTAGCCCGCCTTGACCGCCGCGCTTTCCGGCAGTTCCTCGTCGAACAGGCGCTGATAGAACTCGGCCACCGTCTGGCGCTCCAGCTCGTCGCATTTGTTCAGGAAGGTCAGCCGGAACGCATAGCCCACGTTGTCGCCGAAGATCCGCGCGTTCTGCGCCCAGGCGATCACCGTGCGCGGGCTCATCACCGTGGACAGGTCGCCCTGCATGAAAGCGGTGCGGGTCAGGTCGGCCAGTGTCACCATCTGGTTGATGATCTTGCGGCCCTTCTCGGTGTTGTAGGTCGGGTTCTTGGCCAGGACGATGGCGGCCTCGGCGTCATGCGACAGGTAATTCAGCGTCGAGACCAGCGACCAGCGGTCCATCTGGCCCTGGTTGATCTGCTGCGTGCCGTGGTAAAGGCCGGTGGTGTCGCCCAGGCCCACGGTGTTCGCGGTCGCGAACAGGCGGAAATAGGGATTCGGCGTGATGACCTCATTCTGGTCCAAGAGCGTCAGCTTGCCGTCGGCCTCCAGCACGCGCTGGATCACGAACATCACGTCGGCGCGGCCGGCGTCGTATTCGTCGAAGACGATGGCGGTCGGGTTGCGCAGCGCCCAGGGCAGGATGCCTTCGTGGAACACCGTGACCTGCTTGCCGTCCACCAGCTTGATCGCGTCCTTGCCGATCAGGTCGATGCGGCTGACGTGGCTGTCCAGGTTCACCCGCACGCAGGGCCAGTTCAGCCGCGCGGCGACCTGCTCGATATGGGTCGACTTGCCGGTGCCGTGATAGCCCTGGATCATCACCCGGCGGTTGTAGGCAAAGCCGGCCAGGATCGCCAGCGTGGTGTCCGGGTCGAACTTGTAGGTGGTGTCGATCTCGGGCACGCGGTCGGTGCGCTCGGCAAAGCCCTTGACCTTCATGTCGCTGTCAAGGCCGAAGACCTCGCGCAGGTCGATTTCCTCGGTCGGTTTCGCGTTCACGTCCAGCATGGTCTCGGCCCTTTCATCGCAACGGCGCCTAGATTGCGCATTCGCCGGGCATAAGCAAGCGAACATGCGGAACCGGCCTTGTCCTTGCCGGATTATCCCCGCAGTTTCGGCAGGCAGGATCAAAGGGGAAAACGGATGAGCGGACTTCTGGCGCTGCTGGACGACGTGGCGGGGATCGCCAAGATCGCGGCCGCCTCGGTCGACGACGTGGCCGGACAGGCGGCCAAGGCCGGGGCCAAGGCGGCGGGCGCGGTGATCGACGACGCGGCGGTGACGCCGAAATACGTGCATGGCTTTTCCGCCGCGCGCGAGGTGCCGATCGTCCTGAAGATCGCCCGCGGCTCGATCTTCAACAAGCTGGTGATCCTGCTGCCGATCGCGCTGCTGCTCTCGGCCTTCGCGCCCTGGCTCATCACGCCCTTGCTGATGATCGGCGGCGCCTATCTGTGCTTCGAGGGCGCCGAGAAGATCTTTCACGCGCTCGCCCACGACCACGGCAACGACCCGCACCTGACCGTGACGCCCGGGGGCGCCGCGGGCCTCGAGGAAGAGCGCGTCAGGGGCGCGATCAAGACCGATTTCATCCTCTCGGCCGAGATCATGACCATCGCGCTCGCCGCGATCCCGAACGGCGACGCGATCTGGATGAAGGCGCTGATCCTCGCTGTGGTGGCGGTGGGCATCACCGTCGCGGTCTACGGTTTCGTGGCGCTGATCGTGAAGGCCGACGACTTCGGCCTGCACCTGCACGAGCGCGGCGGCCCCACCGCGGCGCTGGGGCGCGGCATCGTGCATGTCATGCCGGGCTTCATGAAGGTGCTGACCGTGGTCGGCACCGCGGCGATGATCTGGGTCGGCGGCCAGATCGTCGTGCACGGGCTGCACGTGCTGGGCCAGCACCAGCCCTATGAATGGATCCACCACATGGCCGAGGCGGCCGCCCAGGCCATGCCCGCCGCGCCCGGCGCCGCCGCCTGGGTGACCACCGCCTTCTTCGACGGCATCTTCGGGGTGATCCTGGGCATGATCCTGATCCCGGTCGCGCATTATGTCGTCTCGCCCGCCATCGGCGCGGTGAAGGGGCTGTTCGGCGCGCGGGCCTGACCTTGCGGGCGGCGCGCGGTCGGCTTTAAGAACGGCCATGCCCAGCCAGGAGGAGCCCATGCCGATTCCCGCCGCCGCCGCCGAGGCGCTTGCCGCGCTGCTTGGCCCCCGCTTCTCGACCAGCGGCGCCGACCGCGAGCTGCATGGCCAGTCCGAATCCTGGCACCGCGCGCCGCCGCCCGATGCCGTGGCCTGGCCCGAGACCACCGGCGAGGTCGCGCAGGTCGCCGCCATCTGCCATGCCCACCGCGTGCCGCTGATCGGCTGGGGCACCGGCACCTCGCTCGAGGCGCAGGCGCTGGCCACGCAGGGCGGGCTGGTCCTCGACATGCTGCGCATGGACCGGGTGCTCGAGATCCGCGCCGATGACCTGCAGGCGACCGTCCAGCCCGGCTGCACGCGCGAGGCGCTGAACCAGGAGCTGCGCGCCACCGGCCTGTTCTTCCCGGTCGATCCCGGCGCCAACGCCAGCCTCGGCGGCATGGCCTCGACCCGCGCCTCGGGCACCACGGCGGTGCGCTACGGCACCATGCGTGACAATGTGCTGGCGCTCGAGGTCGTGCTGGCCGACGGCCGCGTGATCCGCACCGGCACCCGCGCCGCGAAATCCTCGGCCGGCTACGACCTGACCGGGCTCTTCGTCGGCGCCGAGGGCACGCTCGGCATCATCACCGAGCTGACCCTGCGCCTGCACGGCCAGCCCGAGGAGACCGCCGCCGCGGTCTGCGGCTTTCCGACGCTGGAGCAGGCGGTGGAATGCGTGACCGCGACCATCCAGTCCGGCATCCCCATGGCGCGGATCGAGTTCATCGACGCCGACGTGGTGCGCGCCTTCAACCGCTTCTCGGGCACCCAGATGCACGAGGGCCCGCATCTGATGGTCGAGTTCCACGGCGCCCCCGCCTCGGTCCGGGGCGATGCCGAGGCCTTCGGCGCGCTGGCCGCGGACTTCGGCGGCACCGGCTTCGACTGGGCCACCACGCCCGAGGCCCGCGCCGCGCTGTGGAAGATGCGCCACAACGCCTATCGCTCCTGCCTGGCGCTGCGGCCGGGCTGCACGGCGGTCGTCACCGATGTCTGCGTGCCCATGTCGCACCTGCCGGCGGCGGTGGCCGAAGCCGCGGCCGACATCCGCGCCGAGGGCCTGCTGGGCCCGATGGTCGGCCATGTCGGCGACGGCAATTTCCACGCCCAGATCCTGGTGATGCCCGGCGACGCGGCGGAACTGGCCGCCGCCAAGCGCGTCGCCACCCGCATGGCCGAGCGCGCGCTGGCCGTCGGCGGCACCATCACCGGCGAGCATGGCGTGGGCATCGGCAAGCTGCCCTTGATGCGCGCCCAGCACGGCGAGGCGGTCGCGGTCATGGCCGCGATCAAGCAGGCGCTGGACCCGCAGGGCATCATGAACCCGGGCAAGCTGGTGCCGGGGGCGGGCTGAGCCATCAGGGCGCGGGACAGCCCTTGGAGGTGATCGGGGGCAGGCTCTGCGCACGCAACGCCAGCCACACTTCGATCTCGTTCCAGGGCGCGCCCGGCTCGGCCTTTCCATCACCGTCTTCGTCCAGCGCAAGCGCCATATTGCGCGAGACCTGATGCGGGGTGTCGCTTTCTGGCCCCATATCCGCGATCAGATCATCGACCGGAAGCTCGGTTTCGCCGGCAAAATGGCGGTTGGAGAAAAATCGGCGATGCTGCTCCAGCGTCAGCTTCACGCGCAGCATCTCGCCCGGACGCAGCCCCTGCCCCGAGACGCGCACCGGCGCGCGAAATGCCACGTCCTCGCTGGCCTCGAAGCGCTCGATCTCCCTCGCGACATCGTTCACCGTCGCGGTCCCGGACAGGTCGCGGTTTTCGCGCAGATCCGGGGGCAGATAGCCACTGATTCCCATGCCGTAAAGCTCCACGGTGGCGGCTTCGTTCGTCAGCACCGGCAGCATTTCGTTGGCGATCTCCTTCAGCGCGGGAAGGGTCTGCAGACCTTCGACCTCATCGCGCAGATCGTTGACCGCCGTGCCCTGCCGCAGCGCGGCATTGCTGCGGAGCGCGTCATATCGGTCCAGCAGTTCCTTTGCCTTTTCGCACATCGCGGCCGAGCCGCCTTGCGTAAGCTCATATGCGGTGAATTTGCCGTGCGCGACACGCTTGCCCTGCCCCTCCATTTCCTTGCTTTTATCCGTCAGTGCTTTCTCAAGAGCCGCACGGACGGCCTGCTTCTGTTCCACGATATCCGCGCGCAACTCGTCCTCGAACTCTTCCCGGTTGAAATATTCGTCCAGTTCGATGATCGCCTTGTCGATGGCCACCCAGGCGATCACCGCACCGCCGGCGCCGCAGGCCGCCGCGATCGGCCCGCTCCAGGAACATGCGGCCGCACCCGAGCCAGCGCCGGTCAGGACACCACCGACCTTGGTCGTGCCCTTTGCAGCCACCTTCTTGGCGATGGTCGCACCCAGTTTCTTGGCCACGGTCTTGGACGCCACCTTGGTGGCGGCCAACGCCGCAACGGTCGATGCCGCCGAGGCCACCGGTGCGGTCACGCTGACGCGTTGCATCAGGTCGGTTTTGATAGTCTGCACGATATGGTCGAAACCGGGATCCTGCTTGCCGTTCTCAATCTTGGCGACGACATCCTGAAGCTGCCGTATGTAGAGATCTCCGAACTTCTGATTGAGCTTCGCCGTCTCGTCTTTCAGGCGCTGGTCCATTCCGTTGAACACATACTGTTGCAAGGCGGTTTCGGATTTCGGCAGGGCCGCGCCAAGAAGCTCGCTATACTCACCGCGCAGCGAATAGTGAAATTTGGCATAGCGAGGAATACCGTCAAAGGCTGGCTGAAAGATGCGGTCCAGCGCCTCATCAAGGTGTTTCTGGATCTCTTCCCGGACTTTCTGCGGCAATACGGCGAGCATCTCCTCGAACCGGGTGCGTTTGCTCGCCTGACTGTTTTCCGGCACCGCGACTGGCGCGGCGGCGGGATCAGGTTGCCGCATCGCGCCAAGCACCGCCAGGGCGCCGGTGCCGATGACCAGCACCCCGATGGTCAGCCAGAAGAAGAAGCTGACGCCTCGGCCATGCCGGCGGCGCTGCGGCGCCGGTTTCTGTCCCTCGGGGGTGCCGGTCACGCGGTTTCTCCGGTCGAAGCAGGGGGATGCGCCAGCAGCAGGTGCTCGGTGAGGTCGGTCAGCAGGATGCTGGCGCGGGTCGCGACGAAGCCGAACAGAGCGGCGTCGAGGCTTGGCCACAGGGTCAGCCAGCCGTGTTCCCGATGCTGGACGATGAACCAGATCTTGGCGCCTTGCAGGGCATAAGGCAGTGCCATGATTTCGGCCAGAACGCCCCGACGCTCGGGCAGCGCATCCATGCCAAGCTGCATAGCTTCGCCAAAACCTGCCCGCAGGAACTCATCGGGGTATGTGGTGAATTTCCAGGAAAGCCACACGATCACCGGACAGGCGAGCGCCGCGCAAAGCCAGCTCGACAGCCGCATCGAGTAGGCGCGCCCGAACGGATGGTTGAAGGATCGCGCCAGCCGGTTCTCGATCAGCAGAAACACCCAGCCCGAGATCACGCAGACCGCAATCACCAGCCCGGTCTCGGGCAGGGTCAGGTTCAGCGCCTGCCACGCCATAACCGGCAGCGACAGCGCGATAAAGCCCACGGCGCCCGCCAGCGAACTCAGCCGCCCGGTCAGGATCCGGGTCAGCCGCGAGCCGGGCCGCAGCGTCAGCAGCATCCGCGCCCGGTAGTCTTCCCGCAGGATGGCGATTTGCGCCACCAGCAACAACACGCCCAGCGGCAACAGGCAGGCCAGCGCCCAGTCGCTGTCGCGGTAGATCTCGCGCCACAGATAGAGACTGCAGGCCATGATGAAGACCGCAAGCGGCGCGGCCAAGATTCTGGTTAGCAAGGCGAAAACCCGGTGATCGTTATGCGAGCATCTTGCCGAACCGGCCGATTTCCGCAAGGGCTGTCGCCGGACCAGTCATTCTCGTCCCACACCCGGACAGAGGTGCCGCCGGCGCTTTCGACAGGGACAGGCTGTCAGCGGTAACCCTCACCCCCGCGGCGCGCAGCCGGTGTACGGCCTGTGCACGCGCGGTGTACGCCCGCTGCACCCGTGTCACAGCCGAAATCCGCACCTTTCCAGCGGCTTGCCGGCCGCGCCCTGCCGACCCCGCACGCCGCACAAACTCGTGAGCGTCACGCCATCGTGACATGGCGCCCCACCTTTGCGATAAGGGGCGAAAGCGCCGAGGACAGGCGCATGGGGCAGAGGGCAAGATGAGAATTCTCGGCAGGATATTGACGGTCTTGTTGCTGGTCGCCGTGGCGGCCTGCGGGCGCGGCCCGTCGCAAAGCCGCGCGGTGATGGCGGGACAGGGGCTGGGACCGAAGTTCGGCGACAGCGCCCCCCATGCCTGGGTCGGCGGCCATCCCTATGACCATCCGGTGCATGGCATTGATATCTCTCGCTATCAGGGGAATATCGACTGGGGCACGGTGCGCGGATCCGGCATCAGCTTCGCCTTCATCAAGGCGACCGAGGGCGGCGACTGGGTCGACCCGAACTTCCGCCGCTACTGGGCCGAGGCGGCGCAGGCCCGTATCCCGCGCGGCGCCTATCACTATTTCTACTTCTGCCGCTCGGGCACGCAGCAGGCGGCCTGGTTCATCCAGAACGTGCCGCGCGAACGCGGCGCCATGCCGCCGGTGGTGGACCTGGAATGGACGCCCTCGAAAACCTGCCCGCGCCGGCCGCCGGCCGACGAGGTGCTGCGGGAAGCCAAGATCTTCAAGGACATCCTGCACCAATACTACGGCCAGCGCCCGATCATCTATACCACGGTGGACTTCTACCGCGACAACAACCTGTCGCGCTGGCCCGAGGAATTCTGGCTGCGCTCGGTCGCGGGTCACCCGCGCATCGTCTACCCCGGCCAGCCCTACAGCTTCTGGCAATATACCGGGACCGGCGTGGTGCCGGGCGTCGGCGGTAACGTGGACCTGAACGTGTTTGCGGGTTCTCCCGCCCAGTGGCGGGCATGGCTGAACCGGCGGCTTCAGTAAACCGCGCCCTGCTCCGGGCCGAGTTCGCGGCGCTCTATATCGGGGCGCCGCTGGCCATTGCGCTGTTCATGCCCGGGCATATGCTGTTCGAGGCGCTGGCCCTGTTCAGCCTGGCGGGGCTGGCGCTTCTGTGGTTCACCGGCGGCTTCGACTGGCGCGGGCTGGTCTATGGCTGGGGCCGGCTGCCCTGGCTGGAAATCCTGGGCATGATCCTGATCACCACCGCGCTGGGCGCCGCGATCCTGTGGTTCTCGCGCCCCGGCGCCATCTTCAGCATGGCGCGGCAGCGGCCCGAGTTCCTGCTGGTGATCTGGAGCTTCTACCCGATCCTGTCCGCCCTGCCGCAAGAGCTGATCTTCCGGCCGCTGTTCTTTCACCGCTACGGCGCCATCCTGCCGCGCGGGCAGGCGGCCATCGCGCTGAACGCGGCGGTGTTTTCCTTTGCGCATCTGATGTACTGGTCCTGGATCGTCGCGGCGCTGACGCTGGTCGGCGGCTGGTTCTTCGCCCGCGCCTATCTGAAGTTCGGCTTTCCGGCGGCCTGGGCCCTGCATGCCGTGGCCGGGAACGCGCTGTTCACCGTCGGCATGGGGGTCTATTTCTATTCCGGCAACGTGGTACGGCCGTTCTGATCGCTTGACTTCCCCCGGCGCAGGCGGTTCATGCGTGACCGAATACGCAAGGGGAAAATCGATGAGCGCCTATCGCAGCCACACCTGCGGCCAGCTGACGGCCGCCAATGCCGGTGAAACCATCCGCCTGTCGGGCTGGGTCCACCGGGTCCGAGATCATGGCGGCGTGCTGTTCATCGACCTGCGCGACCATTACGGCATCACCCAGGTCATCGCCGACAGCGACAGCCCGGCCTTTGTCGCCCTGGAAAAGCTGCGCGCCGAGACGGTGATCCGCATCGACGGCAAGGTCAAGCTGCGCGACGCGAGCCTGGTGAACCCCAAGCTGCCCACCGGCGCGATCGAGGTCTATGCCACCGATGTCGAGATCCTCGGCCCCTCGGACGACCTGCCGCTGCCGGTCTTCGGCGACCAGGACTATCCCGAGGAAACCCGCCTCGCCTATCGCTTCCTCGACCTGCGCCGCGAGTCGCTGCATAACAACATCATGCTGCGCAGCCAGGTGGTCCGCTCGATCCGCAACCGGATGTGGGACCAGGGTTTTACCGAATTCCAGACCCCGATCATCACCGCGTCCAGCCCCGAGGGTGCGCGCGACTTCCTGGTGCCCTCGCGGCTGCATCCGGGCAAGTTCTATGCCCTGCCGCAGGCGCCGCAGCAGTTCAAGCAGCTGATCATGGTCGCGGGCTTCGACAAGTATTTCCAGATCGCGCCCTGCTTCCGCGACGAGGACCCTCGCGCCGACCGCTCGCCCACCGACTTCTACCAGCTCGACCTTGAAATGTCCTTCGTCGAGCAGGAGGATGTGTTCGCCGCCATCCAGCCGGTGATCCAGGGCCTGTTCGAGGAATTCGGCGGCGGCCGCCCGGTCGATGCCGACTGGCCGCGCATCCCCTATGCCGAGGCGATGCTGAAATACGGCAGCGACAAGCCCGACCTGCGCAACCCGATCGAGATGCAGGTGGTCAGCGACCATTTCCGCGGCTCGGGCTTCGCGATCTTCGCGAAACTCCTGGAACAGGACGGCACCGAGGTCCGCGCCATTCCCGCGCCCACCGGCGGCTCGCGCAAGTTCGCCGACCGCATGAACGCCTTTGCGCAACAGCAGGGCCTGCCGGGCATGGGCTATATCTTCTGGCGCAAGGCTGAGGACGGCTCGACCGAGGCTGCCGGTCCCATCGCCAAGGCGCTCGGCCCGGAAAAGACCGAGGCGATCCGCCTGCAATTGGGTCTGGGCGAGGGCGACGCCGCCTTCTTCCTGGGCGGCAAGCCCGAGGCCTTCGAGGCCGTCGCCGGCCGGGCCCGCAACGAGATCGGCCGCGAGCTGGGCCTGACCGACGAGCACCAGTTCAAATTCGCCTGGATCGTCGATTTCCCGATGTATGAAAAGGGCGACGACGGCAAGATCGACTTCTCGCACAACCCGTTCTCGATGCCGCAGGGCGGGCTCGAGGCGCTGTCGGGCGACCCGCTGGCGGTCAAGGGCTATCAGTATGACCTGGCCTGCAATGGCTACGAGCTGATCTCGGGCGCGATCAGGAACCACAAGCCCGAGATCATGTTCAAGGCCTTCGAACTGGCCGGCTATGGCCATGACGAGGTGGAAAAGCGCTTTGGCGGCATGGTCAAGGCCTTCCGCTATGGCGCGCCGCCGCACGGCGGCTGCGCGGCCGGCATCGACCGCATCGTCATGCTGCTGGCGGATGAGCAGAACATCCGCGAGGTCATCATGTTCCCGATGAACCAGCGCGCCGAGGACCTGATGATGGGCGCGCCCAGCGAGCCCACGAACGAGCAGCTGCGCGAATTGCGGCTGCGCGTGCTGCCGAAGGAATGACGGCTGCGGCCCGCGCCATGCGCGGGCCTTTGCCGCATTGCGGCACTTGAAGAAAGCGTGAACTGACCTTTGCCGCCGACCGTGCCATAACCCCTTCGGGGACGCGCGATCCCCGGCGATGGAAGGCACGCATGAGCATTGGTTTTCCCGAGATGGCGGCGATCCGGCTGGGCTTCGGCCTGTCGCCGCTGATGCCGCCGCCGGCCGACGCGGCGGCGGTGCTTACTGGCCCCGCCAATGCCGGCCCGGGCCCCGAGGCCATGACCACCGCCGAGGCCAGCCGCATCGCCCGCACCTTCCGCGAGGGGATCAAGGCCCGCCGCGAGGGCCGGCCCGAGCCGCCCGAGTCGATCGCGGCCAATCGCCAGCTGGGCACCCTGCAGGTCGATGACCTGCGCCGCCGGGTGATCCGCGCCGTGGACGACCCCATCGGCTTCGGCGAAAGGCTGGTGCAGTTCTGGTGCGACCATTTCACCGCGCGCGCCATCAACAAGGTCAATACCGGCCTTGGGCTGGCCTATCAGGACGAGGCGATCCGCCCGCATGTGAACGGCCGCTTCGAGGACATGCTCTTCGCCGCCGAGACGCATCCGATGATGCTGATCTATCTCGACCAGGTGTCGAGCCGGGGGCCGAACTCGCCCTTCGTCAAGCGCCGGCCTGACCGCCATTTCGGCCTGAACGAGAACCTGGCGCGCGAGGCGATGGAGCTGCATACGCTGGGCGCCGGCGCCAAATACAGCCAGAAGGACGTGCGCCAGCTGGCCGAACTGCTGACGGGTCTGGGCTTTTCGCATGACGAGGGCTTCACCTTCAAGCCGGCGCTCGCCGAGCCGGGGGCCGAGACGGTGCTGGGCAAGAGCTATGGCGGCAACCGGCGCGGCGGGCTCGACGACATCCGCGCCGCGTTTCGCGACCTCGCCCGCCGGCCCGAGACCGCGCTTTACGTCTCGAGGAAGCTGGCGGTGCATTTCGTCTCGGACAATCCGCCGCAGGATCTGGTGCAGGCCATGGCCGATGTCTGGCGCGAAAGCCACGGCGACCTGCCGCAGGTCTATCGCGTGCTGGTGACGCATCCGGCGCTGGCCCGGAACCTGCGCGCCAAGGTGCGCCAGCCCTTCGACCTGACGGTGACGGGGTTGCGCGCGCTGGGGGTGACGGGACAGCAGATCGCGGCGCTGGACGAGCAGATGTTCCGCCGCGCGGTCTGGAACCACCTGCCGGTGATGGGCCAGCCCTGGAACCAGCCGAAAGGCCCGGACGGCTGGCCCGAAGAGGCCGGGGCCTGGATCGCGCCGCAGACCATGGCCGCGCGCATCAACTGGGCGCTGCGCATGCCGCGCCTGCTGCTGCCGGAACTGCCCGACCCGCGCGAGATGCTGGTCTCGGCCTTCGGCGGCACGCAATCCGAGCAGCTTTCCTGGGCGGTGCCCAAGGCCGAAAGCGCGGCCGAGGGCGTGGTGCTGATCCTCGCCTCGAGCGACTTCAACCGGAGGTAGGCGATGCTGCAACTGGACCGCAGGCTGTTTCTGAAAAGCGCGGCGCTGCTCGGCTGCTCGGCCGCGGCGCATCCCCTGATGAACAGCATGACCTTTGCCGCGCTGCCCTCGGACAACCGGCTGGTGGTGATCATCCTGCGCGGCGCCATGGACGGGCTGGACGCGATCCAGCCCTATGGCGACCCGATGCTGCGCAAGCTGCGCCGCGACCTGTCGCTGGGGCCCGATGCCGGGGCGCTGGACCTCGACGGCTTCTATGCCCTGCACCCGCGACTGGGGCCGCTGCTGCCCCTGTGGCAAAAGGGCGAGCTGGCCTTTGCCCATGCCGTCTCGACCCCCTATCGCGACAAGCGCAGCCATTTCGACGGCCAGGACGTGCTGGAGGCCGGGACCGGCAACGACCTGCCGGTGGACCGACGGCTGGGCGGCTGGCTGAACCGGCTGCTGCAGGCGGTGCCGGGTGCGAGTTCGGAAACCGCCTATGCGGTCGGGATCGAGCAGATGAAGATCCTGGAAGGCGAGGCCGCGCATATGGCCTGGGCGCCGCGCGCCGCGCTGAGCCTGTCGCCGCAGGCGCAGCTGCTGCTGGAGCATGTCTATCACGACGACCCGCTGTTCCGCGACGCCGCCCGCGATGCGGTGCAGATCGGCGCCGAGAGCCCGGCCATGGAAAAGACCACCGGCCCGACCGGCGATGCGCAGTCTCTGGCCGCCTTTGCCGCCAACCGGCTGAACGGGGAAAGCCGCATCGCCGCTTTCTCGATCCCGGGCTGGGACAGCCACGCCAATCAGGCGCCGGTGATCGGGCGCGGCTTCGACCGGCTCGCCGCCGCGATCCTGGCGCTGCGCGACGGCCTGGGTGCGAACTGGCAGCGCACCACCGTGCTGGCCATGACCGAATTCGGCCGCACCGTGCGCGAGAACGGCTCGGGCGGCACTGACCACGGCACCGGCGGCGCACTGATCATGGCCGGCGGCGCGATCAAGGGCGGCCGCGCCTATGGCGACTGGCCGGGCCTGGGCGAGGGCCAGCTTTACGCCGGCCGCGACCTGATGCCCCTGCGCGACATTCGCGCCTATGCCGCCTGGGCCATGCGCGGGCTCTTCGGGCTGGAACCGGGGGTGCTGGAGCGCGCGGTGTTTCCGGGGCTTGACCTTGGCGGCGATCCGAAGATGCTCGCCTGAGCCTTCAGGGAGAGCAGCATGGCAGAGCGTCCGACCGGCCCCGTCGTCACCGGCTTCGTCCCGCCGCCCGCCCCCGGTCCGGAGCGGATCGAGGGCCGGTTCGTCACCCTGGAACGGCTGGACCCGGCGCGCCATGCCGAGGACCTGTTCGCGGCCAACCAGGGCCAGGATTGGGTCTGGGACTATCTCGGCTATGGCCCCTTCGCCGACCTGGAGGTCTATCGCACCTGGCAGGCGGGCATGGCCGAAAGCCGCGACCCGTTCTTCTATGCCCTGCGCGACCGGGCGAGCGGCACGGTGGGCGGGCTCGCCTCGTTCCTGCGCATCGATCCGCGCAATGGCGTGATCGAGATCGGCCATATCGAGATCGCGCCGGCGATGCAGCAGACCCCCGCCGCGACCGAGGCGATTTCGCTGATGATCGGCTGGGCCTTCGGCGTCGGCTATCGCCGGGTCGAGTGGAAATGCGACGCGCTGAACGCGCCGTCGCGCCGCGCTGCCCTGCGCTATGGCTTCAGCTTCGAGGGCATCTTCCGCCAGCACATGATCTATAAAGGCCGCAACCGCGACACCGCCTGGTTTGCCATCATCGACCGCGACTGGCCGCGCTTGGCGCGGGCGCATGCGGATTGGCTCGCGCCGGGGAACTTCGACGACACGGGCGGCCAGCGCCAAAGCCTGTCGGCGCTGACGGCCCCGTGACGCGGGCTCAGTGACCGCCGCCGCCGCCCGCGCCGGCTTGCGGCTTTTCCACGAACAGCAGCAGCAGCGCCAGCGCGGCGAAAAGCCCGGTCAGCAGCACGAAGATGTCGGCCAGCGACATCACCACCGCCTGCAACTGCGCCATGCCCGAGATGCTGGCCAGCGCCGCGGTCTCGGCCGCCTCGCCCAGCGAGGAATAGGCCTGCTCCAGCATGCCGATGGCGCCGGTCGCGGCCTGGTTGCCGGGATGCACGCTTTCGGCGATGCGGGCATAGTGGAAATCCTCGCGATTGCGCAGGATCGTGTTGATCAGCGCCAGCCCGACCGCGCCGCCCAGGTTGCGGGTCAGGTTGAACAGGCCCGAAGCGTTCTTGACCTTCTCGGGCGGCAGCATGCCAAGCGCGATGTTCGACACCGGCACCATGCAGATCATCAGCGAGATCCCGCGCAGGATCTGCGGCAGGAAGATTTCCCAATAATCCCAGTCCTCGGTCAGCCCGGCCATCATCCAGCAGCTGAGCGAGAACAGCGCGAAACCCGCCCCCATCATCAGCCGCGGGTCCAGCTTCTGCGACAGTCGGCCGGCGACGGGCGCGGTCAAAAACATCGAGATGCCCGAGACCATCATCGCTTCGCCGATCTGCAGCGAGTTGTAGCCGCGGATCCCCGACAGATAGACCGGGAAGATGTAGATCAGCCCGTAAAGCCCAATGCCGAGGCCGAAGGAAAACACCGAGCCCATGGCGAAGTTGCGGTCGGCAAAGGCGTCCAGCCGCACGATGGGCTCGTCGGCGGTGAAGGCGCGCCAGAAGAACAGGAAGCCCCCGGCCAGCATCACCCCGGTCATGGCGACGATGCCCTCATCCGCGAACCAGTCGTCGCCGGCGCCCTCCTCGAGCACGTATTCCATCGCGCCCAGCAGCAGCGCCAGCCCCAGGAAGCCCCACCAGTCGAAGCGCTGGAACAGGCTCAGATCCGGCTTGTCGAAGTCGATCAGCAGGAAGGCTGCCGTGGTGACGATGATGCCCGGCACTACGTTGATGAAGAACAGCCAGTGCCAACTGAGATATTCGGTCAGATAGCCGCCCAGCGTCGGCCCGATGGTCGGCGCCAGCGTCGCCACCAGCCCGATCATGGGCGAGACGATATGCATCTTGGAACGCGGAAAGATCGTATAGGCGCAGGCAAAGACCGTCGGGATCATCGCCCCGCCGACGAAGCCCTGCAAGGCACGCCAGACGATCATCTCGGACATCGAATTCGACAGCCCGCACAGCAGGCTCATCAGCGTGAAGCCGCCGGCCGAGATGGTGAAGACCCAGCGCGTGGACAGCATCCGCGACAGATAGCCCGACAGCGGGATCATGATGACCTCGGCGATCAGGTAGGAGGTCTGGATCCACGGGATCTCGTCGCTGGATGCGGCCAGCCCGGCCTGGATTTCCGACAGCGAGGCCGAGACGATCTGGATGTCCAGGATCGCCATGAACATGCCCAGCACCATCAGCATGAAGGTGACCAGGCGGCGCGGATCGATGCGGTCGGGATCCGGCGCGGGCAGGGCGCCCGGTTGGGTCGCGGCCGGGCTGGCGGCAGCCATGGCCTAGCCCCGCATGCCGGGGGCGCCCGAGTCCAGCGCGCTGGTCGCGGCCGCGCCGGGTTCGGCCCGGGCCGGGTTGGCGGCGGGGGCGGGCATCAGCGGCCGATCCTCGCCGGTGCGGGTGTCGACCTCGACCACGACGGACATGCCGGGGCGCAGCGGCAGGCGGCTGCGGTCCTGGTCGTCGATGCGGATGCGCACCGGCACGCGCTGCACGACCTTGGTGAAATTGCCGGTGGCATTCGACGAGGGCAGCAGGCTGAACACCTGGCCGGTGCCGGCGGTCAGGCTTTCGACCGTGCCGTGCAGCAACTCGTCGGGCCAGGCGTCGACGCGGATCTGCACGCTGCCGCCCGGGCGGATGCCGGCGATCTGCGTCTCCTTGAAGTTCGCGCCGACATAAAGGTTCTCGACCGGGACCAGCGTGCCGATGCGCGAGCCCGGCGCGACATAGGAGCCGACCTCGATCTGGCGCTCGGTCAGGATGCCGGCGAAGGGCGCGCGGATCTGGGTAAAGTCCAGATCGCGCTGCGCCTGGCGCAACCCGGTGCGGGCGGCGCGGACCTGGAGTTTCGCGCTGTCGGCTTCTGCGTTCAGCACCGCCAGCTGCGCCTCGGCCTGCGCCAGCGCCGCCTTGGCGCTCTCGACCTGGGCGGCGGCGGATTTGGCGCTGGCCTCGGCCGAATCCAGCGAGGCCTGGGTGCCGACCGAGGTGGTCTTCAGCTCGCGCGCCCGGCGATAGGCCTTTTGCGCGCCGTCGTTGGTGGCCTGGGTGGCGGTCAGCGCCGCCTCGGCCTGCTGGATGCCGGCCCGGCCCGCGGTGATCTGCGCCTCGAGCTGGCGGGTCGCGCTTTCGGCACTCGCCAGCGTATTGGCGGCGTTTTCCAGCGCCAGCTGGTAGTCCTGCGGGTCGATGCGGGCGATCACCTGGCCCTTGGCCACCGGGGCGTTGGGCGCGACCAGGATCTCGGCGATATAGCCGGTGTCGCGGGCCTGCAGCATCACCAGGTCGGCCTGCAGATAGGCATCGTCGGTTTCCTGGTGAAAGCGGCCGTGGGTGAACCAGCGAAAGCCCTCATAGCCGATCACGGCCAGCAGCAGCAGGGCGACGATGCCCAGGATGCGCTTGGCCTTGCCGGATTTCGGCTTGCTCGCGGGGGTGCCGGGGGCCTGGGGGGCGTCGGGGGTCGAAGTCATCACTGGGCCTTTCAGAACGCAAGCCGCCGTTGCGCGCGAACCCGGCCTTTGGCGAGTCGGGTCGGTGGTTGCGGCTCCATACCATTGACCGAACGGTTCGGTCAATGGTATCCGGGGCCGTCGGCGGGCTGGACCGCGCTGCCGGCGGCGGCGTAATCTGCCGCGCAACCCGCAAGGAGGCAGGCTTGAACGATCCCGTCAGCACCGGCTGCGACTGCGACCCGCGCGCGGACGTCGAGGACAACCCCAAGCGTCGCCAGATCCTGGACGGCGCGCGGCGGATGTTCCTGTCGCAGGGGTTCGAAGGCGCCTCGATGCAGGATGTCGCCCGGGCGGCGGGGGTCTCCAAAGGCACGCTCTACGTCTATTTCGACAGCAAGGAGGCGATGTTCGAGGCGCTGGTCCTGCATGAATGCGGCCGGTTGCAGCGCACGATCCGCGAGCTTGGCAGCGGCAAGGGCGCGGTCGAGGACGAGCTGCGCCAGATCGCCCGCACCATGATCGACACGCTGCTGCAGGGCGAGGTTCTGGCCGCGATGCGCATGATGATCGGCGCGGGCGAGAAGTTCCCCGACCTCGCGCGCCGCATCTATCGCGCCGGACCGATGCACTCGATCGAGACCCTGGCCGAATATTTCCAGGGCCGCGTGGCGCGCGGCGACCTGGCGATTCCCGATTGCACCGAAGCCGGGGCGGAATTCGTCGACCTGGTGCTGGCCGGGTTGCAGCGCCGGGCGCTGCTGATGATGGACCCGCTGGAGCCGGCGCAGATCGACGGCTTCGTCCAGCGCCGCGTCGCGCGCTTCCTCGCGGTCTATGCCCCGCCGGGCTGAGTCTGCGCGTCGCCTTGGAGAGTCGCCATCCTGGCCCTTGGTACCGGCGCCGACGTGGCCTTCGTGATGAGCCTGCAGACCGTCCGCATGTTTCGGCGTGGTGATCCTCGGGCCGTTGCCTCCGGCTGGCCGCATGCTGCTGCGCCGCCGGGGCGGCCGGCCCTGAAAACCCCGGAGAAGGTCCCCGTGACCCGGCCGGTTGGCCATGCCCTGTTGTTTCGGCGCCTTCACGGCGCGTCAAGCTCGCCTGCGCAATGGCGTTGATCGACAGACGCCCCTAGGCACGCTCCGAGACAAGAGGGTCGTGGACGCATTCACCGGCTCGGCCGGTCGACTGCCTGATCGGGTGGCCGTGGGCGCGGCGATAGGCCTTGCTCAGCGAAGCCGCGTCGCAATAGCCGCAGCGCAGGGCGATTTCGCGCAGGCCAAGCCCGGTGCTGGCGGCCAGCTCGCGCGCCTGCGACAGCCGCAGCATCTGGAAATAGCGGCCCGGCGCCATGCCGGTCTCGGCCCGGAACAGCCGGTCCAGCTTGCTGAGCGAAACGCCGCAGCGCGCGGCGATCTCGGGCAGCGGCATCGGCGTCTCGATCGACCCGATCATCAGGTTCATCGCCTGCCGCAGCCGCGCCGTGCCCTTGCGGGGCAGGCCGGGCAGGGCCGGGCCGGCCTCGCCCCGGCCGGCGTCATGCAGAAACATCGACGAGGCGACGAAGGCATTGGCCTGGCCGAACCGCCGGGCGATGAAGGCCAGGATCAGGTCCAGCGCACCGGCCGCGCCGCCACAGGACCAGAAGCGGTCCGCCATCACATAGGGCGCGGGGTCGGCCTGCACCTCGGGAAAGGCCTCGGCGAATTCGCCGAGCAGCGACCAGTGCAGGGTGGCGCGTCGCCCGCGCAGCAGGCCCGCCGCCGCCAGAAGCCACGGCCCGCTGTCGGCGCCGATCACGATGCGGCTTTGCCGCGCCAGCGCCAGGATGCGGCGCGGCCCGGCCCCGCCGGCGTGGTCGCGATAGCCATAGCCCGCGACCACCACCAGCAGCTCGAACTCTGCCACCGCAGCCTCGTCGGGCGCGACGGACAGCCCGCTGGAGGACCGCACCGGGCCGCCGTCGGGGGTCATGACCTGCCAGCGGATGTCGATCCCGGCCTGGTCGCGGACCGCCCGCAGGGGTTCCAGCAGGCAGGACAGGACCATGTTCGAGAAGCCGTCGAAAAGCAGGAAGCCGACGCGGACCATGAAATGCTGACCTGTTTGGATAATCCGGTGACAGGATAGGACAATCCAGAAGCCGTGCAACCCCCTAGCATCGGGCATGCCAACCATGAGTTCGCCATGCCCCTTGCCATGAATCGGGACGTCTTCATCACCTGCGCCGTGACCGGATCGGGCGGCACGCAGGACCGCTCGCCGCACGTGCCGCGCAGTCCGAAACAGATCGCCGAAAGCGCCATCGCGGCGGCCAAGGCCGGCGCGGCGGTGGTCCATTGCCACGTCCGCGACCCCGAGACCGGCGCGCCCTCGCGCAAGCTGGACTATTACCGCGAGGTGACCGACCGCATCCGCGCGGCCGAGGTGGACGTGGTGCTGAACCTGACCGCCGGCATGGGCGGCGACATGGTCTTCGGCAATACCGAGGCGCCGTTTCCGCTGAACGCAGCCGCGACCGACATGGTCGGCGCGACCGAGCGCATGGCCCATGTCGCCGAATGCCTGCCCGAGATCTGCACCCTCGATTGCGGCACGATGAATTTCGCCGAGGCCGATTACGTGATGACCAACACGCCCGGCATGTTGCGGGCGATGGGCGGCATGATGACCGCCCTGGGCGTCAAGCCCGAGATCGAGGCCTTCGACACCGGCCATCTGTGGTTCGCCAAGCAACTGGTCGAGGAAGGCACGCTGGCCGGCCCGGCGCTGGTGCAGCTGTGCATGGGCGTGCCCTGGGGCGCGCCGAACGACCTGAACACCTTCCTGGCGATGGTGAACGCGGTGCCCTCGGACTGGACCTGGTCGGCCTTCAGCCTGGGCCGCGACCAGATGCCTTTCGTCGGCGCCTCGGTGCTGGCGGGCGGCAACGTGCGCGTGGGGCTGGAAGACAACCTGTGGCTGGGCAAGGGCCAGCTTGCCACCAATGCGCAGCTGGTCGAGCGCGCCGCGACCATCATCGAGAACCTGGGCGCCCGGGTGATCGGTCCTGCCGAGGTGCGCGAACGCCTTGGGCTGGTGAAGCGCGCGCCGAAAGGAGCCGCGGCATGAGCAAGGCGGCGATCATCGGCGGCGGCGTCATCGGCGGCGGCTGGGCCGCGCGTTTCCTGCTGAACGGCTGGGATGTGGCGGTCTTCGACCCCGACCCGCAGGCCGAGCGCAAGATCGGCGAGGTGCTGGCGAATGCCCGCCGGGCGCTGCCCGCGCTTTACGACTGCGCGCTGCCGCCCGAGGGCCGGCTGAGCTTCCACGCCGACATGGCCGAGGCCGTGGCGGGCGCCGCCTGGATCCAGGAAAGCGTCCCCGAGGTGCTGGCGCTGAAGCACAAGATCCTGCCCGCCATTGCGGCGGCGGCCGGGCCGGATGCGGTGATCGGCTCATCCACCTCGGGCTTCAAGCCGTCCGAGCTGAACGCGGCGGGCACCAATGCGGTGGTGGCGCATCCCTTCAACCCCGTCTACCTGCTGCCGCTGGTCGAGCTGGTGGGCGACGGCGCCACCTGCGCGCGGGCCGCCGACATCCTGCGCGGCATCGGCATGTTCCCCCTGATCGTGCGGAAAGAGATCGACGCCCATATCGCCGACCGCTTGCTCGAGGCGGTGTGGCGCGAGGCGCTGTGGCTGGTCAAGGACGGCATCGCCACCACCGAGGAGATCGACGAATCGATCCGCATGGCTTTCGGCATCCGCTGGGCGCAGATGGGCCTGTTCGAGACCTATCGCATCGCCGGCGGCGAGGCCGGGATGAAGCATTTCATGGCCCAATTCGGTCCGGCGCTGTCCTGGCCCTGGACCAAGCTGATGGACGTGCCCGAGTTCAACGACGAACTGGTCGACCTGATCGCCAGCCAGTCCGACGCGCAATCCGGCCACCGCTCGATCCGCGAGCTGGAGCGGCTGCGCGACGACAACCTGGTCGGCATGATGCGGGCGCTGCGCCGCTCGGGCAGCGGTGCCGGCGGCGTCCTGCGCGCGCATGAAACGGGGCTGGCCCTGGAGGGCGAGCGCGACGGGCTGCCGATCACCGCCGCGCGCCAGGTGCCGGTGACCTGGACCGACTACAACGGCCACATGAACGAGACGCATTACCTGGAAGCCGCCTCGCTGGCCACCGACCGCTTCATGGAGATGATCGGCGCCGATGCCGATTACGTCGCCGCGGGCCAGAGCTATTTCACGGTCGAGAACCACATCCGCTATCTGGACGAGATCCACGCCGGCGACCGGCTGGTGGTGACGACGCAGGTGCTGGCGGGGCAGGGCAAGAGGCTGCACCTGTTCCACCGGCTCTGGCGCGGCGAGGTGCTGGCCGCCACGGTCGAGACGCTGCTGCTGCATACCGACCTTGCCACCCGCCGCACCAGCGCGCCCGCGCCCGCCGTGGCGGCGGCACTGGCCGATTGGGCCGGCCGCCATGCCGCCATGCCGGCCGAAGGCGCCGGCCGCTTCATCGGCCAGCCCCGGCCCTGAGGCATGGGTGGCACGGGTGACGTGACGCTGTTCCAGCGCTCCGACCAACCCCTGTGCGCCACGACCCTGGTGCTGCCGGAGGCATCGCTGATGAGTCTGGCGGCCACGCTGGACCCGCTGCGCGCGGCGAACCGCGTCATGGGGGCGGAATGCTATCGCTGGCAGGTGGTCTCGGTCGACGGCAAGCCGGTGACGACCAGCTCGGGCCTGCCGGTGCAGGTCGACGGCCCCTTCCGGCCGCAGCAGGCTTGCGATCTTCTGGTCGTAGTCGCGGCCTTCAATGTCGCCCGCCATGTCGCCCCGGCGGTGCTGGCCGCCGTGCGGCAGGGCGCGCGGCGGGCGCGGCTGGTCGGCGGCGTCGAGGCCGGTAGCTGGGTGCTGGCCCGCGCCGGCCTGCTGGACCAGCGCAAGGCCACCACGCATTGGGAGGATCTCGAGGATTTCGCCGCCCGCTTCCCGCAGGTGCGCGCCATCCCCGACCGCTGGGTGATCGACGGCCCGGTCTTTACCACCGGCGGCGCCGCGCCCACGCTGGACTTCATGCTGGCGCTGGTCCGCGCCCGCCAGGGCTTCGACGCGGCGCTGAACGTGGCCAGCCTTTACGTCTATGAAGAGATGCGCCTGCCCTCGGACGCGCAGCCGCTGGTCTCGCTGGGCCGGGCCGGGCGGATGGAGAGCCGCGTCGCCCAGGCCATCGGCATCATGGAGGCGCATCTGGACAGCCCGCTGCGCATCGCCCGCATCGCCGCGCAGGTGAAATGTTCCAGCCGAACGCTGGAGGGGCTGTTTCGCGACATCGTCCAGACCTCGCCCGCCGCCTATTACCAGTCGCTGCGGCTGCAGGCGGCGCGGCGGCTGATCACAGACACCGACCTCGGCATGGCCGAGATCGCGGTCAGGACCGGATTCGCTTCGATCGCTTCGCTGTCGCGCGCCTTCCGGCGGCGGTTCGGCCATCCGCCGACCGCCGCCAGACGCGGTTCAAAGACCTAGCGCCGCCTTGGCCGCGGGCAGGCCAGGCTCACCCGCGACGGTGGTGACATCGGCAAGCCAGGCGTCCAGCGCGGCCGGGTTCTCCTTGAGCCAGCGTTCGGCCGCGGCCTTTGGCTCCAGCCCCTCGTCAAGGACATAGGACATCATCACGTCCTCGGCCTCGACCGTGAAGGCGAGGTTCGACAGGAACTTGCCCAGGTTGGGGCATTCCCCGGACAGGCCGGCGCGGGTATTGGTTAGCACGCTCGCGGCGCCGTCATCGGGCCCGAACGTGTCGTTGCCGTCGGTCAGATAGGCCAGTTCATAGCGCACGTTCATCGGATGCGGCCGCCAGCCGAAGAACAGGATCGGCTGTTCGGCCTGGATGGCGCGCTGCACCTGGGCCAGCATGCCCTGCTCGCTGGATTCGACCAGCTCGAACCCGCCTAGGTCGAAGGCATTGTCCGAAATCGCCTGCAGGATCGTGCTGTTGGCGCTGCTGCCGGCCTCGATGCTGTAGATCTTGCCGCCGAGCTGGTCCTTGAACTTGGCAATGTCGGCATAGGTCTTGAGCCCGGCCTCGTGCGTGTAGGCGGGCACGGCGAAGCCGATCAGCGCGCCTTCCAGATTCGGGCGCACCACCTCGATCTGGCCGGCATCGACCAGCGGCTTCTGGATCGGCTCCTGAAGCGGCATCCAGTTGCCCAGGAAGATGTCGGTATCGCCCTGTTTCAGCGATTCGAAGGTGACGGCGACGGACAGGATCTGCACCTCGGGCGTATAGCCCAGGGCCTGCAACACCATGGCCGACATGGCGGTGGTGACCGAGATGTCGGTCCAGCCCACGTCCGAGAAGCTGGGGGAATGGCAGGCGGCGGGCTCTGCGGCCTCGGCCCTGGGCAGCGCAGCCAGCGAGGCCAGGACTGCGACGGCGATCTTGCGCTTCATTTTCTCTCCTCCGTTGTTGGTCCAGCCGATCCGCCAGGGTCAGCCCTGCGGAAAGGATAGCCGAGAGTTCCGCGTCAGGTTGACCCGTTGCGCAGCAATTTTTGCGATTTGCGCAGAGAGCGGCGGGTTTCGGACAATTGGTCGCCGGTTCGTGCGCCCGGTGGGGCGGCGCGGGGCGTGGACCGGCCCGGCTGCCATCCTGCCACGGGTCTTTCGTCCAGCTGCGGCCGGAGTTTCCGGCCTTTTGCCCTGCCTACCAATTTTGGACCATCTAAAGCCGGAGTTTCCGGCCTTTGTCACGGCGGCGGGCTGGTGACGCCGTCGGGAAAGTGCAGCGCGCTCGGGACGTTGTATCCGATGGCGCTGTGGGGTCGATCATCGTTGTAGTGTCTGCGCCAATCCTCCAGCTTTTCGGCCGCGTCCGCAAGGCTCATGAACCAGTGCGCGTTCAGGCATTCGGACCTGAGCTTACTATTGAAAGCCTCGATGAAGCCGTTGTCTGTCGGCTTGCCGGGGCGTGAAAAGTCGAGCGTCACGCCCTTGGCGTAGGCCCAGAGATCCAGGTCGCGCGAGATGAATTCGCTGCCGTTGTCGACCCGGATTGTCTGCGGGTAGCCGACTTTTGTGCAGATCCGTTCCAGCGTCGTGACCACGTCCTCGCCGCGATATTGGAACCGCACGTCCGTGGCGGGGCAATAGCGGGAATGGGTGTCGCCAATGGTTAGGATCCGCAGCTTTTTACCCAAGGCCAGTTGGTCATGGACAAAATCCATGGCCCATACATCATTCGGCCCGACGGCTTCCGCACGGTCGTCACGCAACTTGGCCTTCACCCGCCGTTTTGGGGTCTTGTTCCGCAGCTGCAGTCCCAAGGCTTTGTAAACGTTATAGACCATCTTAATGCTGACCTCCCAGCCCTCCCGGTCTAGGACAACGTAAACGCGGCGATAGCCATAGCGCACACGCGTCTCACAGATCTCCCGGATCCGCCGTTTCAGCTCTGCCGGATCGGTGCGGCGGGATTTGTAGTGGTAGCTCGAGCAGTCAAATCGCAAGGCCCCACATGCCCTACGGATCGAAACCGCCCAGTCTGCACACATCCCGCGAACCAGTTCACGCGACCGCGCCGGCTTCAGAGCTTTCGCCGCACAACATCCTGCAACATCTGCCGGTCGAGCGTCAGGTCCGCCACGATCCGCTTTAGCCGCGCGTTCTCGTCCTCAAGCTGCTTCAACCGCCGCATCTCGTCGGGCAGCAGCCCGCCATACTTCTTCTTCCAGGCAAAATAGGTCGACTGGCCGATCCCAGCCTTCCGACAGATCTCGGCAACCGACGTGCCTTCCTCGCCTTGCTTCAGAATGAACGCCTTCTGCGCTTCCGTGAACTTCGATGCCTTCATCGTTTTCAGCTCCTGTCCCAGCCGGGGAAGGTTAGCCGAAAACTCCAGCTCTAAACGATCCAGTTTCGAGGGGGCAGAGCACGTTCACGCCGGTCGGCGTGGGTTGGGCAATCGCCCGGGGCCTCGGCGATGCGCGGCTGCGTCGCCATGCGGTGCTGGAACTCTCCGGCCTGCCGTTCGGGCCGAGCCCGTCGAGGCTCTGGTCCGGACCTTTGCCCGACCGCCGCGCGTTACGGTGCAAGCACCACCGATGTGGGAGCCATCAAACCAGACACGGAGGACACCATGCCACAGACGATCCGACTGCATCGCGTCATCGCCGCGAAACCCGAAAAGCTCTATCGCGCCTTCATCGAGCCCGACGCGGTGGCAAGCTGGCTGCCGCCCTGGGGCTTTCTCTGCACCGTCCACGAGTTGGAGGCGAAGGTGGGCGGCCGGCACCGGATGTCGTTTCGCAACTTCACCACCGGCGACAGCCATGCCTTCGGCGGCAGCTACCTGGAATTGATCCCGGGCCAGCGCCTCGTCTATACTGACCGGTTCGACGACCCCAACCTGCCGGGCGAGATGACGGTCACGGTGGACCTGAAACCGGTGTCGGTGGGCACCGAGATCAGCATCGAGCAGCGGGGCGTGCCGGATATGATCCCGGCCGAGGCCTGCTATCTCGGCTGGCAGGATTCGCTGCACAAGCTGGCGAAACTGGTCGAGCCCGAGATCAACCAATAGGCGCAGGAGCCTTCCGATGACCCCCATCATCACCGCCTTCGCAGCAGGCCCGCTATCATGAGCGCGACGAGCCCTGGCATGAAGCGCGCCTCCCCATCCTCGAGAAACGCATCCGTGGCCGACTGGAACAATTGTCCGGCCGGCTCAGCAATGCCGACTGGCTCGAGGGCACCTTCAGCGCCAGCGACTGGAGTGCCCCCACTGAAGTGGTCCACCCACTGGGATAGAAATATCCTGTTCAGGAGGACCATCAGATGGCAGGCAAGCGAGACAAACCGGAAGACATCGTTCTGAAGCTTCGACAGATTGAAGTGCTTCATGGACAGGGAATGGCAATTTCCGACGCGGTGCGGCAGATCGGCGTGACCGAGCCGACGTATTATCGCTGGCGCAAGCAGTATGGCGGCATGAACCGGGCTCAGCTGAAGCGTCTCAAGGAGCTTGAGGCGGAGAACCAGCGGTTGCGGCGCGCGGTGTCAGATCTGACCTTGGACAAGATGATCCTGAGCGAGGCTGCACGGGGAAACTTCTAAGCCCTTCGCGCCGTCGCCAGTGCATTGACCATGTGCGGCAGGCGCTCGGCATATCCGAGCGCCGCGCCTGCCGCATCCTCGGGCAGCACCGCTCGACGCAACGCAAGGTTCCTTGCGGCGCCCCGGACGAAGAACGGCTGACGGAAGACATCATCACGCTCGCTCGCACCTACGGGCGATATGGCTATCGGATGATCACCGGATTGCTGAACAACGCCGGTTGGCATGTAAATCATAAACGCGTGGAACGGATATGGCGGCGTGAAGGGCTGAAGGTCCCGCAAAAGCAGGCAAAGAAGGGTCGGCTCTGGTTGAACGACGGGTCCTGCGTCCGTCTCCGGCCGGAGCACCCGAACCACGTCTGGTCCTATGATTTCGTTCAGGACCGGACACATGACGGACGGCTGTTTCGGACGCTCAATATCATCGACGAATTCACGAAGGAGGCGCTGGTGATCCGTGTAAACCGCAGGCTCAATTCCACCGACGTAATCGACGCCCTGACGGATCTGTTCATCTTGCGTGGCCCGCCTGCGTTCATAAGGTCCGACAATGGCGCGGAATTCATTGCCAAGACGGTGCAGGGCTGGATCGGCGCAGTTGGTGCCAAGACCGCGTTCATCGAGCCGGGTTCACCCTGGGAGAACGGGTATTGCGAGAGCTTCAACGCTCGATTCCGCGACGAACTCCTGGATGCAGCAGTCTTCTATTCGCTCAGGGAGGCCCAGATCCTCGTCGAGCGATGGCGCAGCCACTACAACACTGTCAGGCCGCACAGCTCCCTGGGATACCGCCCACCCGCACCGGAAGCCGTCATCCCAATAGACCAGCGGCCGACGATGCACTAACAATCAACCCGGACCACTCGGTGGGGGCAGTCCACGACCTGCTGATGGTGACGGTGCTGCGCAGGCTGGAGGGCAGCGGTATATTGGAGACGTTTCCGAACCTCTGCGCCTATGTCGCCCGCGGCAAGGCGCGTCCCGCCTATCAGCGCGCCTTCGAGGCGCAATGGGCGGTGTTCACGACGTCGCAAGGCTGAACGGGACGCCGCATTTGCCCGCGGCAGCGCGCCGTGCCGAACCCGGCATGGATCAAGCCCGCGCAGCCGCGGGGCCGGAAAACGGCCGCGACAGGCAGGGGGCCAATTCGTCCGGCCCGGCCGAGACCGCTGCCGCAACGGCCAGCGGAATCGACAGCACCAGCCCCTCGCGGCCTTGACGGAGTTTAGCCATGCAGGAATCGCTGGATCTGCGCATCAGCACGACCTGCACCATCAGGCGGTCCCCGCGCGGGCGATGGCCCTGCCATGCAGCGGCGCCGTGCCCAGATCCGCGCGCAAGAAGCATCCGGCTGGGACTGGAACCGCACCATCCGCACGGTGCTGGCCATCGTGAATCAGGCCGGGCCCCGCCTGCAAGCGTCCCCTGGCGCCGGCGCTAGCGGCTGACCAGCACCACCTCGCCGGCGCCGGCGCCCGTGGCGATCTGCAGCGCTGCCCATTCCTTGGCCGCCTGGTTGCGGGCCGAGGCGGCCGAGAGCCGGGCGCTGGCCGTCGAACGGTCGGAATCCAGCAGGTCCAGAAGCGCCAGCCCGCCCTCGGCAAAGCTGGTCCGGGCCAGCCGATAGGCGCGGTCATAGGCCGCTGCCGCGCCTTCCAGCGCCGTGACCTGCTGGCGATAGCGGCGCAGGTTCGATTGCGCGACCTGCACGTCCTCGACCGCCTGCGACACGCTGGCGCGCCAGGCGATCTCGGCCTCGCGCCCCTCGGCGATGCGCCGCGCGCGGGTGGCCTGCAGCGCGCCCTGGTTCAGTACCGGGAACGAGATCGCCGGGCCGAAGCCCCAGGACTTCGCCCCGCCGCTTTCGCTGACCGAGCCCGTCAGCGTCAGCGAAGGCAGCAGGTCGGCCGTCGCCACCCCCACCGCCGCCAGCGCCGCGGCCAGGTCGTATTCGGCCGACCGCACATCGGGCCGGTTGCGCAGCAGGTCCGCCGGCACACCGGCGCGGGCGCTGCCAGGAATGCGGGGCTGACCCGCGCCGCGCCGCATCTGCGCCTGCACCGAGCTGGCGGGTTCATTGAGCAGCGTCGCGATGCTGAACAGCTGCGCGTCGAACTGTGCCTGATAGCCCGGGATCTCGGCCCGGGCGGCCGCCAGCAGCGCCTCGGCCTGGGCCATGTCGAATTCGCTGACCACGCCGAATTCGCGCTGCTCGCGGGTGATGCGGACGGTCTCCTCGCGGCTCGAGACGGTCTGCCGCGTCAATGCCAGCGCCTGCTGGTAATAGCGCGCGTCGCTATAGGCGTCGATCAGCTCGGCGATCCAGGCCAGCCGCGCCGTGCCCAGATCCGCCTTGGCGGCCTCGAGGCTGGCCGCCGCGCCCTGCCTTTCGCGCCGGGCGCCGCCGAACAGGTCGAAGACGAAATTCGCGCCAAGGCTGGAGGTGCCGACGTTCCGCACCGCCGCGCCCGCGGTCGAGCCGCGTTCGCGCGCCGCCTCGGCCGAACCGGAGGTCTGGGCGGCAAGCACCCCGGTGCCGCGCAGGTCGGCGGCGGCGGCGCGGATGCGTTCGCGCGCGGCCGCCTCGTCCAGGTTCTGCTTCAGGCCGCGGGCGATCAGCTCGTTCAGCACCGGGTCGCGATATTCGGCCCAGAAGGCGCGGTTGGCAACCTTGCCGGCCGGGGTCGTCCCGTCCGCGGCAAAGGTGGCGGGCAGGGGGATCGCGGGGCGGTCGTCGGGATCGGGTCCGACGGCCGCGCAGCCCGCCGCCAGAAGCAGCAGCGCCGGGCCGAGGAAACGGCAGGGAGAAATCACGTCTTGGTTCTCTTTCTGGTGAAATGCTGCACGGTCCTCAGGACCGCGACGTAGAAGACGGCGACCAGGAAGATGCCGACCACGGCCGAGGCCGCGATGCCGCCCAGCACGCCGATGCCGATGGACTGCTGCGCCGCCGCGCCCGCGCCGCTGGCCAGCGCCAGGGGCATGACGCCCAGCATGAAGGCCAGCGTCGTCATCAGGATCGGCCGCAGCCGCATGCGCGAGGCCTCGACCGCCGCCTCGAGCAGCGGCTTGCCCTGCTTGTGCAGCATCTCGGCGAATTCCACGATCAGGATGGCATTGCGCGCGGCAAGCCCGATGGTGGTCAGCAGGCCGACCTTGAAATAGACGTCGTTCGACTGGCCGAAGACCAGCGCCGCCGCCATGGCGCCGACGACGCCGATGGGCACGGTCATCATCACCGAAAGCGGCACCGACCAGCTTTCGTAAAGCGCCGCCAGCGCCAGGAACACCACCAGGGCCGACAGCGCGAACAGCATCGGCGCCTGGTTGCCCGACAGCCGCTCCTGATAGGACAGCCCCGTCCAGGCGGTGCCATAGCCGCCATCCATGCCGGCGACCAGTTCCTCCATCACCTCCATCGCCGTGCCCGAGGATATGACCTGCGCCGCCGCGCCCGAGATCTCCATCGAGCGCGTGCCGCCATAACGCGACAGGCTCTGCGCCTGCTCGGCCCATTCCTGGCTGGTGAAGGCGGCGAAGGACACCATGTCGCCGTCGCTGTTCTTGACATACCATTTCTCGATGTCGTCGGACTGCATGCGCGCCTCGGCCGCGCCCTGGACGATCACCGGGCGCAGCTCGGTCCCCAGCGAGAAATCGTTCACGTTCGCGCTGGCGAAGATGATGGACAGCGTGGTGTTCAGGTCCGAGATCGACAGGCCATAGGCCGCCGCCTTCTGCTGGTCGATGTCGATGCGGCGCGAGGTCTCGAAGGGCGCGTCATTGCCCTGCAGGCTGGTGACGCGGCCGTCCGCCGTGGCCTTCCGGACCAGTTCGTCGGCGGCATTCGCCAGGGCCGCCTGGCCGCCTCCGGCCTGGTCGATCAGCTGCATGGTGAAGCCGGCGGTATTGCCCATGCCCTGGATCGCGGGCGGCTGCATGAAGAACACCTGCCCGTTGCGGTTCGACATGAAGCGCATGTTGCCGCGCGTCGCCATCGAGGCGGCGTCGAAACCCTCGCGCTGCTCGAAATCCTTCAGCTTGATGAAGATCATCGCATTGCGCTGTCCGGTGCCGCCGAAGCCGAAGCCAAGCGCGGCGAAGACGCTTTCGGCGGTGTCGGTTTCCTCGGCCAGGACGAATTGCTCGACCTCTTCGACCAGGGCCTGGGTGCGCGCGGCGGTCGAGCCTTCGGGCGTTTCCACCATGACCATCAGCACGCCCTGGTCCTCGGACGGCAGGAACGAGCCGGGCAGCTTCTGGTAAAGCATGTAGGCCCCGGCGCCGAAGGCCAGCAACACGACCAGGAAGCGGAAGGGCCGGCGCACGAAGGCGCCGACCGCCCCGGCATAGCCGTTGGTGGCGCGGTCCAGGTTGCGGTTGAACCAGCGCGCGGGCGCGATGCCGTCGCCATGGCCGCGCGGCTTCAGCAAGGTGGCGCACATGGCCGGGGTCAGGATCAGCGCCACCGCCAGCGACAGCACCATGGCCGAGATGATGGTGACCGAGAACTGGCGATAGATCACCCCGGTCGAGCCGGACATGAAGGCCATGGGCAGGAACACCGCCGACAGCACCAGCACGATGCCGACCAGCGCCGAGGAAATCTCGTCCATGCTCTTCTCGGTCGCCTCGACCGGGCCGATGCCTTCCTCCTCCATCACCCGCTCGACGTTTTCGACCACGACGATGGCGTCATCGACCAGCAGGCCGATGGCCAGCACCATGGCGAACATGGTCAGCGTGTTGATCGACATACCGGCGAATGACAGTACGCCGAAGGTGCCCAGCAGCACCACCGGGATCGCCAGCGTCGGGATCAGCGTCGCGCGCCAGCTTTGCAGGAAGACCAGGATCACCAGGAAGACCAGCACCACCGCCTCGATCAGCGTGTGATAGACCTGGTTGATGGATTCCTCGACAAAGGGCGAGGTGTCGTAGGGATAGACGATCTTGACGCCCGCCGGCAGCGAGGATTGCAGCCCGTCCAGCACGTTGCGCACCGCCTCGGCCGTGTCCACCGCATTCGCGCCCGTGGCCAGGTTCACGCCGAAGCCCGCCGCCGGCTGGCCGTTGTAGCGCGAGGCGCTGCCGTAATCCTCTTGCCCGATCTCGATATCGGCCACATCGCCCAGGAAGACCGTGGCGCCGTCGCTGTCGGTGCGCAGCAGGATACGCTCGAACTCGCGCACCGAGGTCAGCTGCGATTGCGCCGAAAGCCCGACGTTCAGCTGCTGGCCCTTGACCGTGGGCTGGCTGCCCAGGCTGCCCACGGTGACATTGGTGTTCTGTTCGCTGACCGCCGAGACCACGTCCGAGGGCGTGACCTGGTATTGCAGCATCCGGTCCGGGTCCAGCCAGATGCGCATCGCATAGCCCGAACCGAAGCTTTGCACCGATCCGACCCCGACGGTGCGCTTGACCGGATCCTCGATCACCTGCGCCACCAGATCGCCCAGTTCCAGCGAGCTGTAGCTGCCATCGGTCGAGGTCAGCGCCCCCACCAGCAGGATCGACGAGGTCGAGCGCGTGACCGAAACGCCCTGGCTTTGCACCGCGTCGGGCAATTGCGAGGTCACCAGCTGCAGCTTGTTCTGCACCTGCACCTGGGCGATATCGGGGTCCACACTGTCGTCGAAGGTCAGCTGGATCGAGCTCGACCCCTGCGACGAGGTCGAGGTCATGTAGGTCAGCCCGTCAAGGCCGGTCATGCCATCCTCGATGATCGAGGTCACCGAGTTTTCCACGATGTCGGGCGAGGCGCCGGTATAGGTGGCGCTGATGCGCACGGTGGTCGGCGCGATGTCGGGATATTGCGCGATGGGCAGGCCGGTCAGGCCGGCCACCCCGGCCAGCATGGTGATGATAGCCAGCACCCAGGCAAAGACCGGCCGGCGAATGAAGAAGCGTGCCATGCCGGGTCACTCCGCCTGCGTCGCCGGCAGGTCGCGGACCACGCCGTTCTCGTCGATCTCGACCGTGACCGGCGCGACCTCGGCGCCCTCGGCCAGGCCGGTCGCGCCGTTCACGATCAGCGCATCGCCGTCCTTCAGCCCCGCGGTGACGATCCAGCTGTTCTGATGCACGCCCTCCTCGGTCAGCACGCGCTTCGCGGCCTTGCCGTCCGCAGCCACCCAGGCCGAAAGCGTGCCGTCGCGGTTGCGCGTCGTGGCCATCTGCGGCACCAGGAAGGCCTGGATCCGGCCGATCTCGATGGTGCCGCGCACGAACATGCCGGGCAGGATGCGGCGCTCGGGGTTGTCGAAGCGGAAGCGGAAGTCGATGGCCCCGGTCGAGGTCGAGACGGTATAGCCGGGCGCCACCATCTCGCCGGTGGCGGCATAGGTCACGCCGTTCTCCAGCGTCAGCTGCGCCTTCAGCGCCTGGCTCATCTCGATCCGGCCCGACTCGATGCGGTCGCGGATGCGCTGCAGCCGGGCCGAGGGCTCGTACATGTCCACGTCGATCGGATCGAGCTGGGTGACGGTCGCCAGCGCATCGCTCTGCCCCGAGGTGACCAGGTCGCCCGGCGAGACGACGGCGACCGAGGGCAGCCCGTCCAGCGGGCTGGCGATCGTGGTCCAGGAAAGCCGCGTCTCGGCCAGCTTCAGCGCCGCCTCGGCGGCGGTGACGGCGGCGCGCGCCTGCTCCATCGTGGCCTGGGCCTGTTCCAGCGCCGCCTGGGTCGAGCCCGATCCCTGCAGCTTGCGCGAGCGTTCATAGGCCGCCTCGGCCTGCGGCACGGCGGCATTGGCCGAGGCGAGATTGGCGCGCGCCTCTTCGACCGCAGCCTCATAGGTGGTCGGGTCGATCTGGAACATCGGCGCGCCCGCCTTGATCGGCTGGCCGGGCTTGTAGAGCACCTCGGTCACGAAACCGTCCACGCGCGGGCGGATATCCACCGCGTCCCGCGCCACGGCCCGGCCGGGCAGGGTGCTGACCAGCGGCACGGATTCGGCCTTGACCGCGACGACCCCGACCTGCTTCGGCCCGGTCGCCGGAGGCTGCTGCGCGACGGCCGGTCCCGCAACGGACAGGACAGCCAGGGCGATGCCCAGCCGGGCAAACCGAAGAAAAGATCGATAGGTCATGGGATAATCCTTGGTCGAAAACGGACGGCGCGGTTCAGTCTGCCACAGGTTGCTGCTTGACGAGAGGCTTTATCCTGCGCCGCCCCCGAATGTCCGAAGCCGGACCGGCCCGTTCAACAGCGCGCCGATCCCGGCAGCGCGTTCGGCACGGCCGATCAATGCGCAGGCTTTGCACCAGATCAGCGCGCTGAGCCGTGCCAGCCGGTCGTGGTCGTGCTCCCGGGATCACCCGATCTGTCCCTCGCCTGGTGCTGCCGCCGGACCCGGCGGCTTGGCAAGGATTTCGACCAGGGCGATACTGTCGCGCAGGGCGCCGGCGACGACCGGGTTCAGCACCAGGTCGAGCAGGCCGCCCCGTGCATCGATCAGCCGAAAGACCAGCCCTTCGCCGCCGAACTCGACCAGGCTGAACGACACCGGCTCCATCCGTCGCGCGCCGGCGCCGGCCAGGTCGCCGCGCGGCACGCAAAGCGCCATGCGCCGGCGGGCTTCGGCAAGGGTGAGGCTGGTCATGATCGCGCGTCCTGTCTGTCCCGGGGGCGGTTCTGCCGCCGCCCGCGATCATGATGCCCGACAATCGCCCCGGCGCACGCGATGATTTGTAAGGAATTGTTTCCAGGCGGAGAGGGGAAACGTTTCGTTACAAATTCGGCCTCGGCGGAAACTTCTCGACACGGACGAGACCAAGGATGGAAACGGCCGGTCGCTGTTTTCAGGCGCAGGCGGGCGGGTGGCGCCGCTGTGGTGCCGGATGGATTCGCGGAGAGCAGGGAGCCCTTGGCGGATGCTGCAGGCCGCGGCCATCGCGAAAGAGGCCCGACCGGCAGTCGGGCCGCTTTCACCGATCGGTCGTCAGGCCAGATGGCAGGCGACCGCCTGTCCGGGGGCAAGCTGGCGCAGGGCCGGCATCCGCTGCCGGCAATCCTCGACCGCGATCGGGCAACGCGAGGCGAAGCGGCAGCCCTTGGGCAGGTTCACCGGGCTGGGCGGGTCGCCCTGCAGCCGCGCGCCGCCGCCCCGCCGCCGATGCTCGGGCGCAAGCGAAGGCGCCGCCGCGATCAGCGCCTGGGTATAGGGATGGCGCGGCGCGGCGAAGATCTGCGCCGCCGGCGCCTTTTCCACGATCTGGCCCAGATACATCACCGCGATCTCGTCGCAGATATGGCGCACGACGCCCAGGTCGTGGCTGATGAACAGATAGGTCAGCCCGGTCTCGCGCTGCAGGCGGCGGATCAGGTTCAGCACCTGCGCCTGCACCGCCACGTCCAGCGCCGAGACCGGCTCGTCGAAGACGATCAGGTCGGGCTTGGTCGCCAGCGCCCGCGCCAATCCGATGCGCTGCCGCTGCCCGCCGGAAAACTGGTGCGGGTAAAGCGACTTCAGCTCGGGGCGCAAGCCCACCTGGGTCAGCAGCTCCTCGACCCGCGCGTCGCGGCCGGAGGGTTCGCCCAAGCCCAGCAGGTCCATGGGCTGGCGGATGATCCGCCCGACCCGGTCGCGCGGGTTCAGCGACGAGAACGGGTCTTGGAACACCATCTGGAAGCGCGGCCGGGCGCGGCGCAGCTCCTCGCCCTCGATGCGGCTGATGGGCGTGCCGTCCAGGGCGATCTCGCCACCGGTGATCGGCGCAAGGCGCATCACCGCCAGCGCCGTGGTGGTCTTGCCCGAGCCGGATTCGCCGACGATGCCCAGCGTCTGGCCGCGTTGGATGTCGAAGCTGACCCCGTCCACCGCATGGACGGTGCCGCCCTTCGCGGTGGGGAAATGCACCTTGAGGTCGCGGACGGAAAGAAGCTGGGTCATGCCGGGACCTCGCGGGGTTCAAGCTGGATGCAGGCGGCCGAATGGTCGCCGGTCATGGCGACGTGGCGGGGCTGGGCGGCGTGGCAGGCATCGACGGCCAGCGGGCAGCGCGGCGCGAAGGCGCAGCCGCGGCCGAGGTCGGTCAGCGCCGGCACGATGCCGGGGATTTCCGGCAGGTCGGTATCCGGGTCGGCATCGACGCGCGGGATGCTGGCCAAGAGGCCCCGGGTATAGGGATGGCCGGGATCATCCAGCACCGCGTCGGCCGGGCCGCGCTCAATGACGCGGCCGGCATACATGACCGCCACCTTGTCGGCCATTTCCGCCACCGCGCCCATGTCGTGGGTGATCAGGACGATGGCGGTGCCGGTCTTTTGCCGCAGCTCGTCCAGCAGGCCGAAGATCTGCGCCTGCACGGTCACGTCCAGCGCCGTCGTCGGCTCGTCCGCGATCAAGAGCTTCGGCTCGCAGGACAGCGCCATGGCGATCATCACCCGCTGGCGCATGCCGCCGGAAAGCTGGTGCGGATAGGCGCGGGCGCGCAGTTCCGGCTCGGGGATGCCGACGGCGCGCAGCATGTCCACGGCGCGGGCGAAGGCGGCCCGGGGGCTGACCTTCTGGTGCAGACGCACCGCCTCGGCGATCTGCTCGCCGCAGGTGAACACCGGGTTCAGCGAGGTCATCGGCTCCTGGAAGATCATGGCGATGTCGCCGCCGCGGATTTTGCGCATCTCGGAGGGACGCAGCTTCGTCAGGTCGCGGCCCTGGAACAGGATGCTGCCGCCGACCACCTTGCCGGGGGGCGAGGGGATCAGGCCCAGCACCGACAGCGCGGTCATGCTCTTGCCGCAGCCGGATTCGCCGACGATGGCCAAGAGCTCGCCCGGGGCGACGCTGAAGGACACGTCGTCCAGCACATGGGCCGTGCCGCGCCTTGTGGCGAAATCGACCTTGAGGTTGCGGATGTCCAGAACGGGGTCGGTCATGGCTCAGCGCTCCCTCATCCGGGGGTTGAAGGCGTCGTTCAGCCCGTCGCCGACCAGGCTGACGCCCAGCACGGTCAGGAAGATCATCGCCCCGGGCAGCGTCACCACCCACCAGGCGTCCAGCAGGTATTCCCGGCCCGAGCCGATCATCAGCCCCCAGGACATGACGTTCGGGTCCGAGAGGCCAAGGAAGCTGAGCCCGGCCTCGAACAGGATCGCCATGCCGATGGTCAGCGTGGCCGAGACGATCAGCGGCGGCAGGGCATTGGGCAGGATCACGCGCCAGATGATGTTGCCGTCGCCGGCGCCGATCGCGCGCATGGCGCTGACATATTCCAGCGTGCGGATGCGGCGGAACTCGGACCGGGTCAGGCGGGCGGTCTGCGGCCAGCTGACGATGCCGATGGCCAGCGCCACGTTCACCAGCGTCGGTTGGAACAGCGTCACCACGACCATGGCGAACAGCAAGGGCGGCAGCACCTGGAAGAACTCGGTCACGCGCATCAGCATGTCGTCGACGATGCCGCCGTAGAAGCCGGCATAGGCGCCGATCAGCACCCCGATCAGCATGGTGATCGCTGCGGCGGCAAAGCCCACGGCCAGCGTGGCGCGGCCGCCCGCGATCAGCCCGGCCAGGATGTCGCGGCCCAGGTTGTCGGTGCCCAGCGGAATGGTCGCCTCTTCGCCGGGCGGCGTCAGCGGCGCCCAGACGATCTCGAACGGATCGACTTGGTAGAGATGGGGTCCGGCGAAGGTCATTCCCATCACCAGGATCAGCAGCGCCAGGCCCAGCATGGCCGAGGGGCTGCGGCGGAAGATGTCCCAGGCTTCGGCCATGGGACCGCGGGCGGCTGGAACCGTGGTTCTGGCGGGCGCGGTCATGTCTCTAGCGTCCTCCGGCAAGGCGCGGGTCCAGCAAGCGCGACACGAAGTCGGTCAGCAGGTTCGCGATGATGACGATCAGGGTGGAGAAGAACAGGATGCCCAGCACGGTCGGATAGTCGCGCGCCAGGATCGACTGGAAGGCCAGCGTGCCAAGCCCGGGCCAGCTGAACACCGTCTCGACCAGCACGGCGCCCGAGATGATGGCGCCGAACTGCATCCCGGCGACGGTCACCACCGGCAGCAGGGCGTTGCGGAAGGCGTGGCGGCCGAAGACCTGCCGCTCGCTGACGCCCTTGGCGCGGGCGGTGCGGATATAGTCGGCACCCAGCACCTCCAGCATCGAGGCGCGGGTCAGCCGGCTGTATTGCGCCAGATAGACCAGCCCCAGCGTCAGCGCCGGCAGCACCAGGTGGTGGGCGATGTCCAGCACCCGGCTCAGCAAGCCGCCCTGTTTCACCACGTCGATCATGCCGGCGATGGGGAACAGCGGGATGGTGGCGCCGAACAGGATCACCAGCATCAGCCCGGTCCAGAACACCGGCGCCGAATAGCCCACCAGCGACAGCACCGTGACCAGCGCCGAGGCGATGCCGCGCGGATTGCGCGAGGCGAGCATCCCCAGCCGCGTGCCGACGATCAGCGCGAAACCCAGCGCGGTCGCCACCAAGAGCATGGTCGGCCCCAGCCGCGACAGGATCAGGTCGACCACCGGGCGGTTGTAGAAATAGGACATGCCCAGGTCGCCCTGCAGCGCGCGGCCCAGATACAAGCCCAGCTGGGTCAGCAGCGGCTTGTCCAGCCCGTATTGCTGGCGGATCGCGGCCATGACCTCGGCGCTGGCGCCGCCCATCTCGCCGGCGATGACCTCGGCCGGGTCGCCGGGGGCGAGCTGGATCAGCAGGAAGTTCAGGACAAGGACAGCAAGGATCAGGGCGGCCGCATAGAGCAGCTGCCGCAGGATACGTCGAAACATCGGGATTGCCTCCGCCGGTTACTGCTTCAGCCAGACCTCATCCATCGGCCCCATCGTGCCCCAGATCGAGACGGGCGGGTTCTGCACGGCCTGCGAATAGACCGTATGATAGGGCACTTCGTTGATGAAATGGATCGGGATGTCGGTGGTGATCTGCTTGAACGCCTGGGCGTAAAGCTGCTGGCGCTTGGCCAGGTCCGGCTCGACCCCGGCGGCGTTCATCAGCTTGTCCACCTCTTCGTTGCAATATTGCTGGGTGTTGGACCAGATGATCCCCTGGCGGATGTTCGAGCAGAGATAGGTCCGGTTCACCCCGATCACCGGGTCGCCCCAGTTGAAGACCTGGTCCATGGTCATGTCGAAATCATAGGACGACACGCGCTGCGACCAGGTCGGGAAGTCGGGCGAGGAACGCACGGTAACCGCGATCCCGACCTTGGCCAGCGCCGCCTTGACATATTCGGCGACGGCGCGCTGCTGTTCCTCGACATCGGGCATGTAGTCGATGCGCAGTTCCAGCGGTTTGCCGCCCTCGCCATAGCCCGCCTCGGCCAGCAGCGCCTTGGACGTGTCCAGGTCGAAGTCGTAGCGCGCGACGTCCTCGGTATGGAAGGGGCTGCCCTGCGCGACCGGCTCGATCGAGGGCTTGGACAGGCCCGAATGCAGCGCCTTGGTGACGAAGTCGCGGTCGATGGCATGGGCGATGGCCCGGCGCACCCGCACGTCCGACAGCGCCGGATGCTTGGTGTTGAAGGCCAGCCAGTTCAGCGGGCCGATGCCGGCATAGCCCTTGTCGGTCACGGTCAGGTTGCCGGATTTCTCCAGCCGCCGGATCAGGCGGGTGCCGTCGAGCAGCGGGAACATCTGCGCCTCGCCCGATTCCAGCGCCAGCACGCCCGAGTTGGCGTCCTGGTATTGCCGGATCACGATGCGGTCCAGATAGGGCTTCCCTTCCAGGAAGAAGCCGTCATAGCGTTCCAGGATGATGTGCTGGCCGGGCTCAAATGCGACCACCTTGAAGGGGCCCGAGCCGACCGGCAGGTTGTTCTTGGGGTTCGACTTGATGTCCTGGCCGTCGTCGAAGACGTGCTTGGGCAGGATCGGCGTCAGCGAGGCGGACAGCACCAGCAGGATCGCCGGATGCGGCTGCTTCATGCGGATCACCACGGTCTGCGGATCGGGCGCCTCGAAGGCCTCGACCGGCGCGAGCATGCTCGAGAATGGGTGGTTGTCCTTGACCACGCCCAGCGACCAGATCACGTCCTCGGCGGTGATGGGCGAGCCGTCGTGGAAGGTCGCGCCCTGGCGCAGCTTCAGGGTCAGCACCTTGCTGTCCTCGCTGAATTCCCAGCTTTCGGCCAGGTAGGGCTGCGGGGTGAAATCCTCGCCATAGCGCAGCAGCGTGGCGAAGATCTGCGCCGCCGGCACGGCGGTCGCGACGCCCGACTGCACGGCCGAGTTCAGGTGGCGCGGCTTGTGCACCGAGGCCAGCACCAGCGTCCCGCCCTTTTGCGCCTCCTGGGCGGAAAGCGCGGGGGCGGTGGCAAGCGCGGTCAGCGCCACGGCACCGGCCAGCAGGAAACGACGCGAGAAGGCGGGGGCAAGGGTCATCTGGTTCTCCGTGTTGGGCGCGCGCCGAATTCTGTGTTGACGCTGCGTCCTTATGGATCGGTCATTGGCAGGCTTTGCGGCAAATGCATTTTTGCGCCCGAATTCCTCAGAAATCCTGTGGAAGATAGGGACGCACGAAGGCGCGGTCGAATTCGCCGCGCATCGCCTGCATCTCGCAAGTGGCGATGATCGCTTCGCAAACCGGGGTCAGCTGCACGTCGCGCCGGGTCAGCACCCCGGCGCGCGGCGCGTCGTGTTCGCCGGCCAGCGGCAAGCGCACCAAGTCGCCGCGGGCATAGGTCTGCTTGCTCATCGGGCGGATGTTGAAGATGCCATAGCACATGCCGGCCGCGATCAGCGCCCGCATCATGTCGGTCGAGCGCGCCGAATAGGCCACGTTCGGCTTGAGGCCCCGCGTGGCGAACAGGTCCATCAGGTAGCGCCGCGACAGGTCCAGGTCCAGCACCACCAGCGGCTCGGGTGCCAATTGCTCCAGCGTGACGAAGCGGCCGCTGGCCAGCGGATGCGTCGCCGGCAACGCGGCATGGGGGTGGCCGACGAAAAGCGGCAGGAAGCGATAGGCCAGCTCGTTGATCAGCCCGTAGCAGAAGGCGAAATCGGCGTCGCCGGTATCGACGGCGCGCACCACCTCCTCCCAGTTGCCCTCGACCACCTCGATCATCAGGTTGGGATAGCGTTCGCGCACCTCGCACAGGATCGTCGGCAGCAGGATCGGCGCCAGCGGCGTGAAGCAGGCGATGCGGGCGGTGCCGTCGATGCGCTGCTCCAGGTCGGCGATCTTGCCGTCGAAGCGCGCCTGCGCCACCAGCAGCAGCCGGATCTCGTCGATGATCTTGCGCCCGAAGCTGGTCGCCCCGATCCCGCGCGATGGCACGCGGGCAAAGACCGGCTGGCCCAGCTGCGCCTCGATATGGTCGATGGCGGCGGCGATGGAGGAGGGCGAGACCGCCAGCGCCTCGGCGGCGGCGGTGATCGACTGGTGCCGTTCGGCCGCCTCGATATAGCGCAGGTGCTTCAGGGTGTAATGCATCCGACCCTCAGGAAAATAGCGGAAATCCCGCGCAATTATGCATTTCACGCAGGATGTTTGTCACGGCTAATCTGCCCGCAACGCCGGATCCGACGGAGAAATTGCATGATCCCGACCGTTTTTTCAGCACGCCGCATCATCACCATGGACCCGTCGCGGCCCGAGGCGACGCATGTGATGGTGTCCCATGACGGGCGCATCCTTGCCGTCGGCGGCCCCGAGGACATGCAGGACCGGGGCGAGCTGCACCATGACGACCGATTCGCCGACAAGGTGCTGATGCCCGGTTTCGTCGAGGGTCATGCCCATATGATGGAGGGCTCGGTCTGGCGCTTCACCTATCTGGGGCATTACGACCGCGTGGCCCCGGACGGGCGGCGGTGGCAGGGCATCACCAGCACCAACGCGCTGGTCCAGCGCCTGCGCGATCGCGCCGCGGAACTGGGCGACGGGCCCGTCGTCGGCTGGGGCTTCGATCCGCTTTTCGTGCCGGGCGACCGGCTGTCGCGGCTGGACCTCGACCGGGTCTCGACCACGCGGCCGGTGGTGGTGCTGCATTCCAACATGCACCTGCTGACCGCCAACAGCGTGGCGCTGGACCTGGCCGGCTATGACGAGAACACCGACGTGCCCGGCGTCATCCACACCGAGGACGGCGAATTGCACGGCGAGCTGCACGAGATGGGCGCCATGTTCCCGGTCATGCGCCGGGTCGGCGCCAGCTTCCGCGCCATGGGCGGCGATCCCGAGGCGATCTGGAACTTCGCGCGCTCGGCCTGCCGGGCGGGGGTCACCACCTCGACCGACCTGCTGAACGAGCTGGGCGACGAGGTGCTGGCCGACCTGTTCGCCACCACGGCCGACGCCGGCTATCCCTTGCGGCTGGTGCCGATGCTTTCGGCGCTGGCGCTGCCGCCCGAGGCGGTGGCCGCGCGGGCGAAGGAACTGCGGGCGCAATCGACCGACCGGGTGCGGCTGGGCGGGGTCAAGATCGTCACCGACGGCTCGATCCAGGGCTTTACCGCGCAGCTGCTGGCGCCGGGCTATCACCGCGGCACCGACAACGGCATCTGGAATATCGCCCCCGAAGCGCTGAACGTCCTGGTGGACGACCTGAACCGCCAGGGCATCCAGATGCATATCCATGTCAACGGTGACGGCGCCAGCCTGGCCGCCATCGAGGCGCTGGAAGCGGCGCTGGCCGGGCATTTCCGCCCCGACCACCGCCATGTGCTGCAACATTGCCAGATGGCCGACCGGGCGCAACTGCGCCGCATCGCCGCGTTGCAATGCTGCGTGAACCTGTTCGCCAACCACCTGTATTATTTCGGCGACAAGCATTACGAGATCACCATCGGCCCCGAGCGCGCCTGCCGCATGAACCCCTGCGCCAGCGCGCTGGAGATGGGCATTCCGCTGGCGATCCACTCCGACGCGCCGATCACGCCGCTGGCGCCGCTGGTCACCGCCTGGTGCGCGGTCAACCGGCTGACCGACAGCGGCCGGCAGCTGGGCACCTCGGAACGCATCCCGCTGGACGCGGCGCTTTACGCCATCACCCTGGGCGCCGCCCATACGCTGAAACTGGACGCCGAGCTCGGCTCGGTCGAGGTCGGCAAGCGCGCCGATTTCGCCGTGCTCGAGGACGATCCGCATGCCCTCGGCCCCGAGCACCTGCGCGAGGTCCGGGTCTGGGGAACCGTCTTCGGCGGCACCCCGGTCGCGGCCGGGTCGTTCTGACCATGGCCGCGGCGCTGCCCGTCAACCTGCTTTGCGGCTATCTGGGCGCGGGCAAGACCACGCTGCTGAACCGGCTGCTGGACCGGCAGGGCGAGCGCATCCTGGTCATGGTCAACGATTTCGGCGACATTGCGGTCGATGCGGCGCTGATCGCCGGCCGCTCGGCCGACACGATCCAGCTCAGCAACGGCTGCATCTGCTGCTCGATGGGCGGCGGGCTGTTCGACGCCTTCGAGCGGGCGCTGAGCCTGCGCGACCGGGTGGACCGGCTGGTGATCGAGGCCAGCGGCGTCGCCGAGCCGCGTCGGCTGGCCAGCTTCGCCCTGGCCGAGCCCGAGCTGGACTGCCGGGCGGTGGTGGCGGTGGCCGATCCGCAAAGCCTGGCCGAGCGGCTGACCGACCCCCGCATCGGCAGGGTTGCGGAAAGCCAGATCCGCGGCGCCGATGCCGTGTTCCTGTCGCGCGCTGACATCGCCGGCCGCGCGGCGCTGCGCCGTGCGGCGCGGCTCGTCGCCCGGCTCAACCCGCTGGCCAGCCAGCATCTGGCGCCGGACGGCGGCTTCACGCAGGCATTGGCGGCGCCCCATGACGGCCGCAGCCTTGCGGCCCTGGCCCCAAACCCCGACCATGGCCGGCTGTTCGCCAGCCGCACGATCGGCCTTGTCCCGCCCCCGGATCGCCAGCAACTCGTCGCGATCATCGACCGGCATCGGCGGGCGGTCCACCGGCTCAAGGGCTATGTCCTGCTGCCCGGCTCGGACGGTCCGCAGCTGCTGCAGCTGGCCGGGGGAGTCTTGTCGCTGGACCCGGCCGCGCCGTCCGAAGGCATGGTCGCGAACCGGCTGGTCGCCATCTCGCCGGACGCGGATGCGCTGGCGCAACTGGCCGCCGATCTCGCGCCGGCACCGTCCTGCGCGGCCCGGCCTGGTTGATCGCGGCCGGCAGTCAGGTCAGGCCCGCCTTGCGCAGCCCCTCGACGTAAAGCTCCAGGTCATCGGCATGTTTCAGCGGCGGCACCTTGCGCCAATGCGCGATGGTGAAGTTCGGATGCACCTGCATCACCGCGCGGGCATGGCGGCGCGCCTCGTCCATCTGGCCCAGCAGCGCGTGGCTGGCCGCCAGCAGCCGGTGCGCCTCGGACTGGTCGCGCATCTTGTAGAGCGTCTCGATGGTCCTGGCATAGTCGCCATGGTGGAAATAGGCATCGCCCAGGAACCACAGATAGGCGTCCGGGTAATAGGGGTTCAGCCGCATCGCCCGTTCCAGCAGTTTCACCGCGCGGTCGCCCTGCCGGACATAGGCCAGGCAGTCGCCGGTATAGGCCAGCAGGTCGGCGTCGTTGGGGTTCAGGTCCAGCGCATGCTCATAGGCGGCCAGCGCCTCGTCATGCTGCTTCTTGTAGAGATGCGCCAGGCCCATCTCGGAAAAGCCGCGCGAATCGAGGCTGTCGCATTGCACTGCCCGCTTGGCCAGGACCAGCGCCTGGTTCAGCGCCGCATCCGGGTCGCTGGTCCAGTTGTAGCGCCATTCGACGTTGAAGGTGCGCGACATCGCCGCATAGCTGCGGCCATAGCTGGGGTCGAGATCACGCGCCTCTTCGAACAGGCGCCGGGCGTGCAGGTTGGCATCGGGCAGGAAGCGCAGGCCCATGTCCTGTCCGCGCAGCACCAGCCCATAGGCGTAAAGCGCCGGATGCGCCTGTTCGGCCAGCCGGCGCCGCTCGGCGGTGTCGAGCTGGATCGCCACCCGCGCCGCGGTCATCGCGGTCACGTCGTCCTGGAAGTCGAAGATGTCCTGCATCACGCCGTCATAGCGTTCGGACCAGATGACGTTCTCGGATTCCGCCTCGGCCAGATCGACGGTGATGCGCAGCCGGTTGCCGGCCCGGCGGAACCCGCCGGTCAGCAGATAGCGCACGCCCAGCCGGCGGCCGATCTCGCGCAGCGAGGTGGTCTGCGCCGCGGCCAGGACCGAGGAATGCCGCGCGATCACCATCAGCTGCCGGAACCGGCTGAGATTGGTGATCAGGTCGGCGACGATGCCCTGGCACAGATGCCGGTCGCGGGGATCGGCCGAGAGATTCTCCATCGGCAGGATCGCCAGCGAGGCGTCGGGCTGGCTGGGATCGGTGCGCCGCAGCAGGTCGCGGGGCAGGGGGGTCGCGGGTGCGGCGGCGGGGGCCGGAGGCAGCACGGCATAGACCTCGACCGGGGCCGAGATGTTCTTCAGCCGCCGCCGCCCCAGCGAGCGCAGCGCCAGTTCGGCATTGTCGCGCACCATGCGGTAGACCGTCTCGGTGACGCAGATGCCGCCGGGATCGGCGAAGCTCTGGATCCGCGCCGCCAGGTTGACGCTGTGGCCATAGACCCCGTCCCGGCCCTCGAATGTCTCGCCCAGCGAGATGCCGACGCGCCAGGCGATCGGCTCGCGCGCCTCGGCCCAGGCGGATTCGCAGGACAGTTCGCGCTGCATCTCGATGGCGAAATGCAGCGCCTGGTGGACGTCCTCGAACACGGCGACCAGCCCGTCCCCGGCGGTATTGACCACGGTGCCGCCGTAATCGCCGACCAGATTGCGGATCAGCGCCAGCGAGCGCGTCAGCCGCAGGATGGTTCCCGCCTCGTCCTGCTCGATCAGCCGGGTATAGCCGTGGATATCGGCATAAAGCACCGCCTGAAGCCGGGGGCCGGTCAAACCGGGCTGTTCGGTCATGGCTTGTCCAAGGCTCCTTTCGATGGCACCGAGAAAGGCGCAGGCGCCCGGCCTGTCAAGCCCGGATCGCGCCGCCGCGTCAAGTCAAGCGGCCCCGTGACAGCCGCCGGCACGGGTCTATAATGCCGCCATGACCTATGACCGGCACCCTATTCCGCAATTCGGCCTGCGTCCGGCGCATCCCGAGGAGTTTCCCTTTGCCGAGGCGATCCATATCGACGCGATGCGGCCCCTGATGCAGCAGCTGGACGCCTGGGACGAGCCGATGCGCCGGGCGGCGATCCGGCGCTCGTTCAAGGCGGCGGATTCCCGCATCATCACCCTCGAGGGCAGGGACATCGGCTGGATGCAGGTCACCGAGCGCGATGCCGACTACAACCTGGCGCAGCTGCAACTGCTGCCGGACTACTGCGGCCGGGGCATCGGCTCGCGCATCCTGCGCGACCTGCTGCACCGGGCCGCGGCCGAGGGCAGGACCGTCTCGCTGTCGGTGGTGCGGACCAACCGCGCCATCGGGCTTTACCTGCGGCTGGGCTTTCGCATGATCGACCCAGACGCGACGCCGATCCTGGACATGGTCTGGACGCCCGAAGGATTGCGGCGCTGACGCCCGAGGCCGCGACCAAGGCCTATCGCCGCGGCTGCCACCGCGGCGTCGCCCCTGCGCAGACCGTGGCGCGGGTCCGGCCGCTGATGGCGCGGATGGGCATCACCCGCATCGCCGACGTGACCGGGCTGGACCGGATTGGCGTGCCGGTGGTGATGGTCTGCCGGCCGAACGCCCGCTCGCTGGCGGTGTCGCAGGGCAAGGGGCTGGACCTGGATGCCGCCACCGCCTCGGGCCTGATGGAGGCGGCCGAGCTTTACCACGCCGAGCACATCGAGGCGCCGCTGAAGCTGGGCAGCCTGAACGAGCTCGCGCATTCTCATGCCATGATCGACGTGGACCGGCTGGCCCGGATCTCGGACCGCTTCCACCGCGACCTGCCGATGCTGTGGATCGAGGGGCGGGACCTGCTTTCGGGGCGGTCGCGCTGGCTGCCCTTCGAATGCGTGCGGGCGAACTTCACCCTGCCGCCGCCGCCCGGCAGCGGCTGCTTTCCCTGCGGCAGCAACGGCCTTGCCTCGGGCAATACCATGGCCGAGGCGACCTGTCACGCCCTCTGCGAACTGGTCGAGCGCGACGCCACCACGCTGTGGCACCTGCTGCCGCCCGAGCGCCGGGCCGCGACCGGGCTGGACCTCGCCAGCGTCGACGACCCCGCCTGCCGCGCCGTGCTGGACCGAATGCGGGGGGCGGGCTTCGACGTGCATGTCTGGCAGCTGGCCGGCGACATGGCGGTGCCGGCCTTCTACTGCCTGCTCTCGGACCGGCGCGAGCCCGGATCGCATCACGGCATCGGCGCCGGCGCGCATCCCGCGCGCGCCATCGCGCTGCTGCGCGCCCTGACCGAGGCGGCGCAGGTGCGCTGCACCTATATCTCGGGGGCGCGGGACGATCTGCGCCCGGAGGACTTCAGCCCGCATGAACTGTCCCGCAAGGCGCGGCGGGCCGCCGAGATGCGCGCCAACCACCGGCCGGCGACGGATTTCGCGGCGGTGGAGGAGTTCCTCTCGCTGGATTTCGCCGAAGACCTGGACTGGCTGCTGTCGCGCCTGCGCGCGGTCGGCATCGACGAGGCGGTGGCCGTGGACCTGCGCAAGCCGGGGCTGGACCTGCCGGTCGTCCGCCTGGTGGTGCCGGGGCTGGAGGCGCCCCACGACCATCCCGGCTGGCGGCCCGGCCCCCGCGCCGCCGGGCAGGCCGCGCCATGAGCGTGATCGTCTTTTCCGGCCCCTCGCTCAGCGCGCGCGACCGTGCCGCCTTTCCGCAGATCCGCTTCCTGCCGCCCGCGCAGCAGGGCGACCTTTACCGCGCCGCGCGGGGGCGGCCGGTGGCGATCGGCCTGATCGACGGCCGTTTCGACGGCGTGCCCGCGGTCTGGCACAAGGAGGTGCTCTGGGCGATCTCGCAGCGCATCGCCGTTTTCGGCGCCGCCAGCATGGGCGCCCTGCGCGCCGCCGAGCTTGCCCCCTTCGGCATGCGCGGCGTCGGACGGATCTTCCGGGATTTCCGCGACGGCCTGCTGACCGACGACGACGAGGTGGCGCTGCTGCACGGGCCGGCCGAGACCGGCCATGCCGCGCTGAGCGAGCCGATGGTCAATATCCGCGCCACCGTCGCCGCGGCGCGGGCGGCGGGCATCGTCGACGATGCGGGTGCCGCGCATCTGCTCGCCACCGCCAAGGCGCAGTTCTATCAGCAACGCGACTGGCCCGGCGTCCTGGCGGCCGCGGCCCGGCTGTCCCCCGCCATGCGTGACCGCCTTGCGTCCTGGCTGCCGGGCGGCCGCATCGACCAGAAACGCGCCGACGCGCTGGAGTTGTTGCACGAGATCCAGGCGCATGCCGCGCGCGGCGAGCTGGCCCCGGCACCGGATTTCGCCTTCGAATGGACCGAGGCCTGGGCCAATGCGCCCTGGCTCGCGGCGCATGAGCAGGGCGCCGGGGCGACGGATGCGCTGCTGCTCGATGCGCTGCGCCTGCGGGGCGAGCCCTATCTGGAGTTGCGCCGCGCCGCCCTGCTGCAGCACCTCGCCGCCGAGACTGCCGCGCGCGCGCAGCGCGGGCCGGATCCGGCGCGCATCGCCCAGGCCGCGCTGGAGTTTCGCCTGCCGCGCGGCTTGCTGCGCGGCCAGGACATCGAGCGCTGGGCGGTCGAAAACGGCCTGGACCGCGCAGGGTTCGACCGGCTGATGGCCCGGCTGGCGACGGTCGAGGCGATGGCGCAGGACCGCGACGCGGCGCTGGGGCCGGCGATCCTGGACCAGCTTCGGCTGGACGGCGGCTATGCCGCCCTGCGCGAGCGTATCGCCGGCTGCGCCGATCCCGATCCGCCGCCGCTGCCCGTGCTGCTGGCCTGGTATTTCCGCACCCGCCTTGGCCGCGACCTGCCGGAGGACCTGGAGGACCATGCCCGCAGCCTCGGTTTCCGTGATCTCGGGCATTTCCATGCCGCGCTGGCGCGGGACCATGCGCTGTGGCTGCAAGACGGGCAGCCGCCGGCTGACGATGCGGGTGCCGGGCGACAAACCCATCGACAGCGGCCGCCCGGCACCGTAACCTGAAGCTCCGGGCCCGCAGGCCTTGCCCTGCGCGGCGGCGGAAAAAATCCCTTCCTGGCGGAGGTTCCGATGCCCGAGACCTTGCTGAGCCCCTCGAACCTGCTGCTCTTCGGTCGCGTGGTCGAGGATTTGCAGATCCGCCCGCCCTCGGCGCAGGGCAAGCACGACGATCCGCGGCACGGACCGTTCCCCCAGCCCCGCGGCGGCACGCCCGGCCAGCTGGAACGGCAATTGCAGGCCGAGGACGCGAATTTCGCCCGCATTTACGGCTTTGCCTTCGAGGGGCTGTATCACGTCCTGCCGCGCCCGGCGCTGTTTCTGGTGCACGGGCCGGGGCTGGATGCCGGCGAGGCGATGTCGCAGCTGCGCCTGCCGCAGGCCGCCCCGACCGACAAGACCGAGCGCACTGGCGGCGGGCGCGGGCTTCCCCAGCCCGACGACCTGATGGTCTGGTCCTATGACAAGGCCGATTACACCATCCGCCTGGACGTGCATTCGGGCATGTTCGAGCAATTGCTGCTGGACCCGCGCGGTGGGCCGGATCGCGGGATGAGCGTCCACGGCATGAGCGTGCAGGGCATGAGCGCCCGCAGCGACGGCAAGGAGGACTAGCCACGCCCACGGCCGCCGCCCTTTTCCGCGGCGGCTGGACAATCCGGGGGAATGCGGGTCAGGATCGGCATGATCCTGACCCTTCTCTCAGAGATACGTTAAAACAGGGAAATGGTTAAATACTCTGAAATTTCTGCAAAGGGCGCATCAGGCCCGGACCATTGCCCCGACTTCCCCGCCGGTGCGGCCCCCGATCCGGGCGGCGGGACAGGCCGCCGGGCTGTCCGGAACCAGGGCCGGCGGATCGGCCAGCACCCTTGCCGCCGCCTGCCACAGCGGCGCTTCGGCGGCGATCAGCTGCCGCGCGGCAGCCTTGCCCTGCGGGCGCTGGGCGGATCGGGCCAGGACCCGGTAATCGGCGACAAGCCCGCCCAGCAGCCGCTCCAGATCCTGCATGGCCTGTTCCAGCCGCTGGGTCACGCGGGACTGGCTGGCGGTCTGGGTCGCAACGGACAGGGCCATGGCAATCTGCGGCGCAGCTTCGCGCAGCGGCCGGTATTCCTCGGACAGTCCGGCAAGCAGCCCGACCAGGTGCTGCAGGCGGCCGGCCGTCGGGCCAAGCTGGCGGGCGATCTCGTCACGCGACAGCAGGGTCGCGGCCGCCTGGCTTTCCAGCCGGACCAGCACCTGCGCCAGGTCCTGGCGCTCTGTCACCGCCATGCCGTCGCCGCGCTCGACGAACGCCTCGATCGCCGCGGCAAGCGCGAAGGCGGCCGGTTCGATCCGGGCGCAGGCGCGGATCATCGGGCCGTCGGCGCCTTCCAGGCGCTGCAATTCGACCGCCAGCGCGCCCCAGAGCCGCTGCTCGCTCATCCGGATCACCCCCGCCCTGTTGTGCGGCGAACGGCTGCGGCCGCGCAGTGATGCGCGCGCGTGATCCAGATTGGCGGCGACGCCGTTCAAAAGCGGCGCGGGATCGGCCCGCGGCGCCTCGGCCAGCGTGGCGGCCAGATCGGCCGCGTCCTCGACATGGGTCATCACCGACTGGACGCGCGGCAGCAATTGCTCGAGGCAATAATGCGACATCGCGCGCAGGCTGGCCTGACCATCGACAGCCGCGTGGGCCATGACCCCGGCCCCGCCGGCGAGGATCTGCGGCAGATCGCCCTGAAAACGGGCGCGCACCTGCACATGCAGGGCAGCCATGGTCAATTGACGCAGCAGGCCGGTGATCGCAGCCAACGGGTCCTTGGCAAAACATGGTGCGGAATGTCCGGTCGACATGAAACACGCCCTCTGGTTGCTGGATTTGGCCCCGATCCTGGCACAACCGCCGCCGCGGTTCTGTGCGCGGGCGCACAAAGCCTGGCCTTCTTGGGTAAAAGATTGAAGAGTAAGGGGAAAGCATGAAGCGGATTCTGGATTTGGCCGAGCTGCCGTGGTTCGTCGGACTGCCGGGCGAGGTTCTGGCCGGAATCGAGGCCGGTTCGCGCCGCCGCCATGTCGCCCGTGGCCAGCTGATCCTCGAACGGGGCGACCCCGGAAATTCCGTGCTTTTCGTCCTGTCGGGGCGCGTCCTGGCCGTGCAATGGACGCCGAGCGGGCGCGAGATCGTCTATAGCGAGATCGCCGCGGGCAGCGCCTTCGGCGAGCTCTCGGTGCTGTCCGGGACACCGCGCTCGCTGTCGCTCTACGCGCGCACGGCCTGCGTGCTGCTGGAGATGCCGGGTCCGCTGCTGACCGGGCTGATGGAGACGCAGCCGCTGGTCCGGCAGGCGGTGATCCAGGGGCTGGTCCGGCGGATCCACGACCTGACCGAGCGGGTGCACGAGCTGACCTCGCTGGATGTCGAGGAGCGGCTGCGTGCCTATCTGCTGCGCGTCTCGCTGGAGGACGGCGGGCTCGAGCCGGGGCACCGGATGCCCGATCCGCCGACCCATGCGGAAATGGCCAATATGATCGGCGCCAATCGCGAGGCGGTCAGCCGCGTGCTGGCCAAGCTCAGCCGCGCGGGCATCATCGAATCCGGGCGGAAATACCTGCGCATCCTGCAGCCCGACGCCCTGATCCTGGACGAGATGGGCAAGGACGGTTGACCCGCGGCAGCAGCGCGGACCGGAACCCGCTCCCTTCGAGGTGACCACCGCGTCGGCGCAAATGGATGCCCCATCATCAACCAATCCGCGCCGCCGCCCGAAGAGCTGCTGGCGCTGAACATCTATGTCCAGCAGGGCGACGATGCCGCGGCCCAGGCCGAGCTGCGCCGGCTGCGGCTGAAATATCCGCAATGGGTGCCCCCGGTCGAGCCCGGCAAGCTGGTGGCCGAGCCGGTGCCGCAGGCCGAGATCGACCAGTTCTATCGCCAGATCGCGGCGGGCCAGGCCGACGAGGCGCGCGAGACCCTGGCTCGCGCCCGGCGCGACAATCCCGGCTGGACCCCGCCGCCCGACATGGTCGCGCAGCTGGAGACGGCCGAGGGGCAGCGCGCGCTGGACAGCGCCCTGACCGGCGGCGATGTCGCGGCGGCGCGCAGCGTGGCGGCGCGGACGCCGGGGCTGTTGCGCTGCGACCGCATCAACAACGCTTGGCGCATCGCCGAGGGCCAGGCTGCGCAGCATGGCCGCCCAGGTCTCGAGCCGCTTCCCGGCCGAGGCGGGGCGCTTCGATGCCGTGCTGCAACGGCTGCTGGCCGCGCGCGCGGCGCGGCGAAAGCCCGGCGCAATGCGCGGTCCGCACCGCCGGGGCGCGGACCGCCGGCACGGTGCTGGAGCGGGCCTGGTGCGTCTACAACCTGGACCGGACCATGGACGCCATGGCCGACTTCAAGGCGGCGCTGACGGGGCGGCTGAACGCCCAGCAGCGCCGCGATGCGCAATACGGCCTGGCGCTGTCCTATCTGAAGCTGGGGATGAGCGAGCCGGCCTCGCAGATCGCCGCCACCGCCGATTTCGACCGCCGCCAGCGCGTCGACGTCGAGCGCCAGATCCTGGACCAGCGCGGCGTCGCCGCCTACAAGGCCCGCCGCTTTCGCGATGCCATCCGCTATTTCGACGCGATCGAGCAGGTCACCGGCTCGCTGCGCCGCAATCTGGGCATCCTGCGCGCCTATGCCTATCTGAACGCCGGCAACCAGCCCCGCGCCCTGGCCGAGTTCCGCCGCCTGAACAGCGAGCTTTCCACCGCCGAGACCCGGCGCGGCCTGCGGGCGGCGGCGGGGAACTGACCCCGCGCGCCGCCGGCGCCCTGTTGTTTTCCTCGTATCCCGGTTTCGCATGCATTTCCCGGCCCGGGCCCGTCCGGCCTGCCGGGTCCACGGACGGAGAAGACATCGTGAACCGGCGGCGCCCAAGCCTGTCCCTCAGCCTGCAATTCGCCCTGGTGATGCTGTGCTTCGTGCTGATCGTGGGCACGATCAGCGCCTTCGGCTATGGCGCCGTCCGCACCCTGACCTCGGCCCAGGACCGGGTGCGCGACGTGGCCATCGGCCTGACCGCCATCGAGACGACCGAGCGCGCCATGCTGGCGCGCGAGATCGCGCTGGTCCAGGCCCTGATCGTCCGCACGCCGGAGGGGCGCGCCAGCTTCGACAAGGCCAACCGCGACGCGGACCGGGCGCTGCAGACGCTGCTGTCGCTGCCGGCGCCCAATGCCCAGGCGCTGACCGACGTCATCGCCGTGCAGACCGCCAGCACGCAATGGCTGAACCGGCAGGCGCTGCCGCTGCTGGCGCGCGCCGCGGAAAAGGGCGTCAGGCCGGGGACGCTGCTGGCCGGCTATCTGGCGCAGTCGCCGCTGGGCGGCAGTACGCAGATCGCCGCCGAGTCGATTTCGCGGCTCAAGAGCCTGGTCGAGGACATGCTCCGGCAGGCCCGGCTGGACCGCGACCAGGCGTTGCGGCGGATGCACAACATGGGCGCCGTCGCCGCGCTGGTCGTGGTGGTGGCGGCGCTGGCGGCCTTCGTGATCCTGCACCGGCGCATCAGCCATCCCTTGCGCCAGCTGGCCATGGCGATGGGGCGGCTGGCGCAGGACGATCGCGATGTGCCGATCCCCTTCCAGGACCGCCAGGACGAGATCGGCGCCATGGGCCGCTCGCTGCTGATCTTTCGCAACCTCGCCGCGGCGCGCGCCGAGGACCTGGAGATCCGGGGCGCGCTGACCCGGCTCTCGGCCGCCGTGCAGGCCCAGGACGACCTGCGCGGCTTTGCCCAGGCGGCGCTCAGCGCGCTGGCGCGCGAGCTTGGCGCCGAGGTGGCGGTGTTCTTTTCCTATGACGCGGCGCGCGACAAGCTGTGGCGCTTTGCCACCTATGGCTATCGCGCCGAGGCGGGCACGCCCAACGCCTATGCCATGGGCGAGGGACTGATCGGCCAGGTCGCGCGCGACCGCCGGGTGCGCATCCTCTCGGGCCTGCCGGACGATTACGTCAAGGTGCATTCCGGCACCGGCGAGGGCCGCCCGCAGCTGGTGCTGCTGACCCCGGTGCTGCTGCGCGACCGGCTGATCGGGGTGATGGAATTCGCAGCGTTGCAGCCCCTTGCCAGCATCTATGGCCGCATCCTGCAAGAGGCCATCGAGATCGTGGCGCGGCCGCTGGAAAATCTGGAGCGCGCACTGGAGACCAGGGAGCTGCTGACTCAGAGCCTGCGCCAGACCGAGGAGCTGCAAGCCGCCGAGGAGGAGCTTCTGGCGCAGCAGGAGGAATTGCAGGCCACCAACGCCGAGCTGGCCTGCCGCACCAACCAGCTGGAAGAGACCCAGAAGGAGGCGCTGGCCCGGGCCGAGGAGCTGGAGCGCACCAGCCAGTTCAAGTCGCGCTTCCTGACCAATATGTCCCACGAACTGCGCACGCCGCTGAACAGCATGCTGATCCTGGCCCAGGATCTGGCCGCGAATGCCGGGAAAAACCTGCAAGCCGACCAGATCGAGGCGGCGGAGGTCATCCATGCCAGCGGCATCAGCCTGCTGCGGCTGATCAACGAGATCCTGGACCTGTCCAAGATCGAGGCCGGCAAGATCGAGGTCCATCGCGAGCCCATGGCCTCGCGCCAGCTGGTCCAGACGCTGGAGCACGGCTTCCGCCCGCTGGCCGCGCAGAAGGGCGTGGATTTCACCATCACCTGCGCCGAAGGCCTGCCCGAGATCCTGCACACCGATGCCGGGCGGCTGGAGCAGATCGCCAACAACCTGATCGGCAATGCGCTGAAATTCACCCGCGCCGGCCAGGTCCGGGTGCGGCTGGCGCCCGAGGATGGCGGCCGCAGCCTGTCGATGGTCGTCTCGGACACCGGCATCGGCATTCCGGCCGAGAAGCTCGAGGCGATCTTCCAGCCCTTCGAGCAGGTCGATGGCAGCACGCATCGCCAGTTCGGCGGCACCGGGCTGGGGCTTGCGATCTCGCGCCAGCTGGCGATGCTTCTGGGCGGCGATCTGGCGGTGGAAAGCACGTTGGGCCAGGGCTCGGTCTTCCGGCTGACGATCCCGGTCGCGGCCGAGGCCGGCATGCCCGCCGAGGCTGTGCGGCCGCTGCCGCCGGCTCCGGCTCCGGTTCCGCGGCAAGGGCGCGGCCGGCGGGTGCTGGTGGTCGAGGATGACGAGGGCACGCAAAAGGCGCTGCTGCAGCTGATGGCGCGCGCGGCGATCGAGGCGCGCTCGGCCCTCACCGCCGAAGAGGCGCTGGCGCTGTGCCGGAGCCGGGATTTCGACTGCGTGATCCTGGACATCGGCCTGCCGGGCCTTTCCGGCTTCGACCTGCTCGAGCGGCTGGCGCAGACGGGCCGTGCCGTGCCGGTCGTGATCTATTCCGCCCGCGACATCCAGCCCGTCGAGATCCTGCGCCTGCGGGCCCATACCGACAGCATCGACTGGCTGTCCAGCGATCCGCGGCGCATCGACTATGTCGTCGATCAGCTCTGCGTCCCGGTCAGCCAGCTGTTCCGCGAGCCCGGCACGCTGGGCGAGCTGCGCCGGCTGGTCTTTCCCGCGCTGAGCAGCTTTCCGGCCATCACCGTCTGGCATGCCGGCTGCGCGGCCGGGCAAGAGGCCTATTCCATGGCGATCCTGCTGGACGAGGCCGGGCTTCTGCCCCGCAGCCGCATCTTCGCCAGCGACATTTCGGCCGGGGCCTTGGCGCAGGCGGCACGCGGATTGGTGCCGGCCGCCCAGCTCGGCGGGGCCGCGCCGCGCTATCGGGCCAGCGTTCACCTATACCAGCGAGCAGAGTTTCGGTGGCACGGCTGGAGAGCTGCGCTGGCTGCGTACGGCCGTGGCCGATCTGGCGATCGTCATCGGCAAGTCCATCGACCTGACGGGTTCCGATTTTCTGCTGTAGATTTCCGCAGTTGGTGGAACCGGCCGTTCGAGTCGTCGTCGGTCGAAAGGCTTCATCCTTCGCACCTCCATGACCGGCCCTGCGCTATTGGCTCAGCCCGGCCTTTTCGGCCCAGCGAAAATCCGCCCGGTAAAGCTGGAGCAGGCTCTCGCGCGCATTCGCGCCGAGATCGCCGGGCGCCAGCTTGGGACCGCCGCGCTGTTCATGGGGCAGGTGCAGGGTGCGGCCGGTCCGCGCCTCCATGTCGCGCACAAGCTGCGGCAGCTCGGACATGAGATAGATCCGCTGGAAATAGCCCGGTTCGCGCCCCAGGAAACTGACCTGTGGCGCGACATGATGCCGGATCGAGGGCGAGAATTCGCGATAGAGCTCGATCCGTTCGACGAAAGTATCCAGATCCGGATCGGGCAGGGCCCCCGCCGCCTGCGCCTGCTGCGAAAGCATTCCCGACGACAGCTCCCTGAAATGCAGCACGCGGTTCGAATAGCAGGACAGGAAGCGGGCGATCGGATCGCGATAGACCGCGAACCGCCAGAAGTCCTGCAATTGCCCGGTGTTCTGGCGGTTGAAGGGCTGGGTGCCATAGAAGTTGTGGATATGGAACATCTGCCCATGCCGCTGCATCGGCTTGAAGGGCACGCCGTTCTCGATCTCGAAGAACATCGTCTTGATCGAGGTGCAGGCGGCTTTCGGCACCGGGAAATAGGCGATGCGTTGCTTAGGCAGGATCAGGGCCATCGTGGTATCCTTTGCCCCCGGCAGGCGTGCCGGGGGCGAGGTTGGGGGTCAGGCGACCTGCTGCTCGGCGTCCGCGGCCTCGGCTCCGGCCGCGATCTGCGCCAGATAGGGGGCCGGGGTCAGCCCGGTGCCGCGCAGGAAGTCGATATAGCGCGCGCATTTCTGCGCCCGGAAGCGGTCGTAGGCCGCGCCGTCGAAGGGCAGAAGCTCGCGCAGGCGGGCGCGGGTCAGCGGCTGCTTCAGGTCCTTGGCGCGCAGGAAGGGCACGCCGGTTTCGCGGCACATTTCCTCGGTCCGGGTGTCGATGGTGATGGTGCAGGCCATGCGCTCGGCCTGGATCGCCAGCTGCGCGCCGTGGAAGCGCGGCCCGATCAGCAGGTCGTGGCGGCGCAGCTCGTCCATCCAGGCGGGCACGTCGTAATAGGACCGCGCATAGTTCAGCGCCCAGTCCTTGAACTGCTCGGGCGTGTAATGCGGAACGGTGTGGCGGTGCAGCCGCTCCATCGCATCGGGCTCGATCTCGTCGAAGGCGCCGCGCGACAGCTTGATCATGTTGCCCATCGACTGGACGATGTAGACGCCGGGGAATTGCGGATCCATCATCATGGCGATGAGCTGCTGCTCGATCTCGCGGGTGTCGCGCCAGGCTTCGTGCCCGCCCGCCACGGCGATGCGCCGCGGCAGCGGGTTGCTTTCCCAGTTCGCCTGGATCCGCAGGCCCAGGTCGGGCCGGGGGTTGATGAAATGCGACGGGCAGCCATTCGCGATGGTCTGGGCCCCGGTCAGCTTTTCGATCTGCTCGGACGTATAGGGGCCGCGGGTATAGATGTTCTGGATGCCATGCCGGCGACCGTTCTCGATCAGCACGTCGAGCCAGGCGCGGGTGCCTTCGGTCAGCTCGACATCCGCGCCGAATTCCTTGGCCTGGGCGCCCAGGCCGATGGCGACGATGGGCTTGGTCACTTGCGCCAGGTTCTTCGCCAGGCCACCCAGGTCGGTGTGCTTGCCCAGCTGGTTGGCGCAGGGGATGACGACGCAGTCCACGCTTTCATTCAGCAGCGCGGGCCGGGCGTGCCACGGGAAATATTTCACCTCGGCATCGATCTGGCTGCGGACGGCATGCACGAAGGCAAGGTTGCCGTTGTTATGGCCGACCTTGCGATACAGCGCGTCGAAGTCGGAGTTCGAGTAAAGCCCGCAATTTTCGCTTTCCCAAAGAAGGCCGATTTTCATGATGCATTCCCTTGTAATGGACATCGTCCGATAGAAGATTTGACTTAGCCGGCCTTTTGCAGGCTGCCCTTGGCCGGGCCCGTGCAGGCCCGCAGCCACTCCTGATGGAACCCGGCCAGGTCCAGCGGCGGGGTGATCCGGGCCTTGTGCTCTGCCAGTGCCTGCGCGTCGCCGTGCACCGACAGGATCGCCGCGGCCAGCGCGGTGGCGTCGGCGGTGCGGAACGGGATGCCCCAGCCGGCGGTCTTTTCCGCCATGCCGCCGATGTCCGAGGCGATCATCGGCGTGCCGGCCGCGCGCGCCTCCTGGATCACCACCGGCGAATTTTCCCACCAGACCGAGGGGATGATGATCCAGCCATAGCCGCGCATGATCTGGACGCCGTCCTGCGGGCGATAGCGGCCGCAGAAGCGCACGCATTCTGGCACCTTCAGGTCCGGCCACATGCGGCGGAAACCGGCCTCGTCGAGGCCGTGGATCTCGATCGCCAGCGGCTGGTCGCTGTCATGGCCCTGCGCCTCGATCAGCGCGGCGGCGCGGATCAGCACGTCCAGACCCTTGGTCGGCGTCGCCTGGCCGAAGAAGGCGAAGCGGCCGCTCTTGCGCAGCAGGTCATCCTCGGTCTCGGGCAGCGGGTCCGCGGCATGGTCGAGGCCGTTCTCGATCACCGCGATGCGGCCGGGGGCGATGCCCCAGTCCTCGAACCGGTCGCGCAGGAATTCGCTGGGCGACAGCAGCTGGTCGAAGACCCCCAGCATCTCTTGCATGCGCGCCCGGCGCAGCACGAAATCGGCGGGCGGGCGTTGCAGGCAGGCGGCGCAGGCGACCTCGCTTGCGGCATGGCAGAGCTCGCCCGAGCGTTTCACCATCTGGCCGTGGTTGGCGCAGATCGCGGTCATTTCGTGCAGGGTGCAGAGGAAGCGCGCCTCGGGCAGCGCCGCCCGCAGCCGCCGGATCGTGCCGGCGCCGATGTTCCAGAAATGGTGGAAGTGATAGATGTCGGCGCCGAAGGACAGCAGGAACTCGACCAGCCAGTCCTCGTCCGCGATGCGGGCGTGCTCCATCTGGAAACCGTCCATGCCGCGGCCCTGCAGGCAATAGTCGCGCGGGCCGAAGGCGATGACCTGCTGGCTGCGGCCGAAGAACTTGTCGCTGTCCTCGGGGCCGATGGTCGAGCCGACGAAATGCGCGTCCTCGCCCAGCGAGAGCAGGTGCTGGAACTGGCGATAGGCCGCGACCTCGCCGCCGCCGTAGCGCAGGTTCGGATGGGAATGCGAGACGATGACGATGCGGCTCATGCGGCGGCCTCCATCAGCTTGCGGCTTTCGGCATCGTAGAGATGCAGGTCCAGACCGCCGGGCAGGGTGCGGGCAGAGGGTCCGGCGCGGCCGGCGAAATACGGCATGCCGCCCAGGATCTCGGCACCGGCCAGATCGGCGCGCAGCAGGCGCTCGGCGATGTGGCGCAGCCGGGCTTCCTGGGTCAGGAAGGCCTGGGGCGCGCGGGCCAGCATGGGTTTCAGGCCGGCGGTCGGGCCGCTCAGGGCAAAGGGCAGCAGGTCGCGCTGGAAGCGCGCGGCCGGATCGCCGGCAGCTGCGCCGCCGTCGCGGCCGATGGCGCCGATCGGGTCGAGCAGCGTCAGGTGAAAGGGCATCTGCGCGGTGCCGCGGGCAAAGACGCCGGCGCCGGCATCGATCTGGAACAGGGTCGAGCTGCGGCCGAAGAGCAGCGTCTCGGGCAGGGCGGCCTGCAGGTCCAGCGCCATGCCCGAGCCGGCAAGCCGCAGCCCCTGCGGCAGTTCGCGGGCGGCGCCCTCGATGGCCTCGACCAGGACACTGCCGAGCCGGTCGCGCAGCAGGAACAGCTCGACCGGGCGGCCCAGCCTCTGGCCGGTGCGGCGCAGCACGTCGCGCAGGTCGATGTCGGGCAGGTCATGGTCCAGAAGCAGCAGCACCGGGCCGCTGCGCGGCCAGGGTGCGGCGGCGGCCGGCGGCTGCCAGGCCGGCATCGGCGGCAGCATGGCGGCGCGCAGCCCGGTCTTGTGCGCCGGATCGGGCAGGTCGATCTGGACCTGGCACAGCTCGGCCGCGAAATCGGTCGGCGGCCGCGGCCCGGCCGGAGCCAGCACCCCGGCGGCGTTTTCCTGGCCGGGGATCACGAACAGCACCTGCACCTGGCCGCGGACCGGCTGCGGCATGAGGAAAGCGCCGGCAAAGCCGTCGCTGCCGGTAAACAGATAGCGGCCGCCATAGGGTTCCAGGTCCGTGCGCGACAGGGCGCCGGCGAAAAGCGCGACCCGGCACAGCTGCTGGTCGTCCAGCGCCAGCGCCGTCAGCGGCTGGACCTGTCCCATCGCCGGCAGGAACCAGCCCGAGACCAGGCCCTGTCCCGCCGGATCGGTCAGGCAGCGGTCGACGCCCAGGCCGAACTCGTCGCTCTCGCGCGGCAGCAGCGGCGCGAAACGCAGGCGCGTCACCGCGGCCTGCGCCACCTCGCCGGTCGGCATGGTCAGTTCGCCCGCCGCCAGCAGGCGCAGCCAGGCGAAGAACAGCTCGTCCACGCCGATCTCGACCAGGCGCTGCTGGTCGGTGACCAGGCGTTCGGGCTGGATCTCGGTGAATTCCTGGCCGGATTTCACATGCACCGTGGCATTGCCGGCCATGTCGATGCCGGCCAGATCGAAGACCGCGAGCACGCCGAACCGCTCGGCGGTGCGCAGGTCGCGCCGCGCATGCCGGGTCACCAGACGGGGGGCAAGCCGCGTCTCGTCGATGTAGAGTTCCAGATCGAGCCAGTGATCGCTGCTCCAGCCGGCGACAACCAGCATCGCTTCGCCATCGCCAAAGCAGAAATCCATGTTCAGGGCCAAGACCGTTTCCTTTGTCGGCAGGGGGGTCGTGCCGCGCCGGCACGACCGCGGGGATTGCTCAGACCAGCGTGGCCGCCAGGCCGCCCAGGATCAGGCGCGAGGCCGGCTGTCGCAGGTGGATGATGATCCGCCGCGCCGTATTGCCGTCCGAGACCTGGGGCAGCGGCAGGCTGCACAGCGACAGGGAATCGCGCATGATGCGCCATTCGACATGGCCGCTGTCCTCGGTCGAGCCGTCCTCGTCGAAGCTGCGCAGGAACACGTCGGCGACCAGCGGCGTCTCGGCGGCGAGGTTGCATTCGATGAAGCATTTCGAGGCCAGCTTCGAGGAATCCGGCAGCGGCGTTTCCAGCGTCATCCATTGCTGGCCGGCGCCGCGCAGCTCGACCGCGCGCAGATCATCCGGCGTGGCCATGACGTCACAGCGCGTCCCGTTCGGCAGGCAGATGCCCAGGGCCGGCGTCACGGTGTTGTAGCCGCCGGTCAGCGCCAGCTTGGGCCGGCCGACCAGGGCCGAGCGTGCCTCGGCCAAAAGGTCGATGCGGCTGGACTGCAGGGCCGTCAGAACCGAGGCCGCCGCTTCGTAATTGCGTAGGGCAGCAGCATAGATGGTCGTCAATTACTCGTCCTTTCCTGAGCATGCATCTGCTTTTCACCGCAGATCGGCTCCTCCCATTTCGTTGCGAGCCAGGCGAGCAGCGGGGCCGCCGCCATTGCCCAGTCGCGCGCGCCGTCCGAGGCGGCGCGGGAAATTCGCCGCAGCTGGTCGCGGTCGCCGTCGAGCGCCAGGATGCGGTGCACGAATCCCGCCTCGCAATTCTCTTCGGGGATCACGAAGCCGGTCACGCCGTCCTCGATGGCCTCGTGCATGGCGCCGACTTCGGTCGCGAGCACCGCCACCCCCAGCCGCTGCGCCTCGAGCACCGACAGCGGCAGCCCCTCGTAATGCGAGGGCAGGACCATGACGTCGGTCGCGGCCAGCAGTTCGGTCAGCGCCTCGGGGCCGCGCATGGCGCCCAGCATCCGCGTCTGCCGGGGAAAGCTGAGCTCGCCTGCGGCATCGACCACAGACTGCCCGGCGATCGACAGCTGGACGCCGGGCAGGTGCCGCGCCAGGGCCGCATAGATCGTCGCAAGCCGGCCGACGCCCTTTTGCGGATCGAGCCGCCCCATGAACAGCACCCGCAGCGGGGCCGTATCGCGGGCCAGGGCCTCGCGCCGTTCGAGCAGCGCCGCGACGCGGGCCGGCGCCAGCGGATAGCCCGGCGCATTGACCACCGGCATCAGCTTGCTGCGCGGAATCCCCTGGGCGTTCAGCCAGCGCGACAGCGTCTGCGAGCAGCTGATGAACAGGTCATAGGCATGCTCATAGGCCAGCGCCAGCTTCGGCGGGCCGTAGTTGCGGCCATAGACGCTGCGCTCGACCAGGTGCTCGTGGTCGATCATCAGGACACCCTGCCGCTTCAGCCGGTCGGCGACCTTGTGCAGCGCGGCGGAATGGGCGTTGATGACCGCATCCATCGAGCAGAGCAGCCCGACCAGGTCGGCGCGCTCCATGCCCTCGCCCCAGCGCGGCTCGGCGGTGCCCATGTATTCGGGGCCGGACCAGTCCAGCGTCGACGCATCGGGCAGCCAGTTCACCGTCGAGAAGGCCTCCAGCGCCCAGCCGTCACCATAGAGCGGCCGGTCGCTGGCGATGAACAGGTGCAGCCGGTGCCCGGCGGCGGCCAGTTCGCGCGCCAGGCTGGCCGCGACCTTTTCCACGCCGCCGAAGTCGAAGATCGGCAGCACCAGGCCGATGTCCTTGCGCCCGGGCTGTTTCAGCAGCGGGAAGATCACCCCGCCCGAGGCGGCGCCGCGCGGGATCTCGACCGCCATGGCGCGGCTGGCGGCGCCGCCCGGGGCGCGCCATTGCCAGCTTTGCGCCAGCGCGGGCCGGAAGCGGCTGCGATGCAGCTGCATCAGGAAGCCGCGCAGCAGTTCGGTCGCGGCCTCGGCCTGCGGGCGCAGGGGCGACATGCCGTCGATCTCCATGCCCCAGCCGGTGACGGCATGCGGGTTCGGCGCGCGCTCGACCTCGCGGATCCAGCCGGCGTCGTCGCGCATGACGATCTCGCGCAGCCGTTCCAGGCCGACGGCAACCCCGTCGGGCATGGTCGCCGGATTGCCCAGGTCGGTATGCACCTGGTGGCCGGATTCCGAGGCCTCGACGAAGAACAGGTCCAGATCCGCCGCGCCGCCCTGCCGTGCCTGCCGCCTTTCGCAGAGCCACAGGAAGTTGCGCATCAGCCGGGCCTGCTTCAGCCGCGCGCTGACGCCCTCGCGCAGCACGATCAGCAGCGCCGGCGCGTGATGGGCATAGGGATCGGCGAAATGCGCGAAGAAGCGCCGCTCGAGATCGGCCAGCGTCACCGTCTCGCTGTGGTCGGGATCGGTGCACAGGATCGCGCTGTCGCCTTCGATGATGGCATAGCGCGGGAAACGCTGCGCCTCGAGCGCCAGCAGCGCCGGGGCCGAGAACAGCCAGCGGTGCTTGTTTTCCAGGAATCGCCGCAGCTCGCCGTCGAGGTCGTGCGAATGCGACAGCATGCTGGCCGGGCGCTTGCGATACAGCAGCACCGGCGCGGCCAGCGGCCGGCCCCGGAACCCGGCCCGCGCCGCCGAAAGCCAGAAATCCCAGTCCTCGTAGCCCTTTTTCATCGTCTCGTCGAAACGGATGCCGGCATCGAAGACCCGGCGCCGGATCAGGCTGCCGGCCTCGCACAGGTTGACATGGGCGTGAAACAGCAGGCTGGGGTCGTGGTCGGCGATGTAATGCGCCCTCTGCCCGAAGAAGTCGAACTCGGGATAGAACCAGTCCTGGTCGGGGTGCTGCGCCAGGGCGCGCTGGCAGGCGGCGGCTGCGCCCTCGACCAGCGTGTTGTCGGCGTCCAGCAGGAACAGCGCCTCGATGTCCGGGTCCGCCGCCAGCGCCGCCCTGATGCCCCGGTTGCGCGCCGCGCTGAGGCCGGCATTCGGGAAATGCAGCGCCAGCATGGAATCGCCCATGATCGCCTGCCAGCTGGCAAGGCTGGCGCGGGTCTCGGCGTGCTCGCAGCCGTCGTCGATCACCACCAGCCGGCGGATCGCGCCCGTGGCCATCTCGCGATGCACGGCGGCGATGGCATCGTCCAGCAGGACCGGGTGACCCTTGGTCGGGATGATAATCGAGATCTGCTCCGTTGTGGTCATTGCAGCGCCTGCGGCACGTTGTTGCGACGGGCGATGCGGAAGCCGCGGAACAGCCCCCAGCTCAGATCGTTCGGCTGGTCCGTGGCCAGCGAGACGGCCAGCAGGATATCGGCGCGCCCGACGATGGGCTCGACCGGGATGCAATGCGCCTGCGACCAGCCATGCGGCGGCAGGCCATGCACCCAGGGGCCCATGCGGCGCTGCCAATAGCCGTCCTCGTCCACCTGGCCATGCGGCGCCACGCCGACGCTGAAGTTCAGGCTGGGCGCGCGGGGATGGCCCACGTTCACCAGCGCCGAGATATGCGACAGCGCCGGCAGTTCGACGTCGCGGATCACCGCGCAGACCGGCCCGTGGCGCGAGGGATGCACCAGGATGGCATCCTCGTTCTCCCAGAAGGCGGCCGAGATGTGGTCTCTGGCCAGCGGCGGCGTCGAGAACAGTTCGGGACGCGGCAATTCCGAGGGCGTGATGAAATTCGCGTCCCCGGCGCCAAGGCTGTCCTTGCCCGATCCGACCGCGGCAACCTCGGGCAGATGGACGCCGGGCAGCGATTTCCAGACCCGCAGCGCTAGGACATGGTCCTGCGCGGCCTCTCCCTCGGCCCGGGCGGCGAAGGCGGGATCGGGCACCGCATGGCCCAGCCCCAGCACGCAGGGGCTTTCGCCCCGCCAGGACAATTGCAGGGCGCAATCCTGTTCGGGTCCGCGAAGCGGCGTCGACAGCGCAAAGCGCAGCCAGCCCGCCTCGACCCCGGCCAGGGCCGGCGCGGGCGCCAGGGCGATGCTGTTGCCCGAGGCGCAGAGGATGCGGCATTCGAGCCGCGCGATATCCTCTTGCAGTGCCGCCGGCACCCAGAGGTCGACCGCGGCGATCGAAGCGGCGCCCGTCGGCAGGCGCTGCGTCAGCGCCGCGCCCGGGTTAAGGCTGACCATCACGCCAATGGGATCCCAGGACAGGGCGCGCATGAATCGCGGATTGCCCAGCGTATAAAGGAAATCCTCGACGGACTTCAGGTTCTGCTCAAGGGCTTGATTTTCCGCGCGTAATATCGCGGCGGAAAGCCGTGCGCATCCGGCGTCTTCCTCGCTGGCATTGAGCTGGGTCAGAAGCAGCTCGATAATATCGAGAAAAAGCTTCTCCTTGTTCCCGGGATCGAACAGGAATCGGGGCACGTCATTCAGGAACTCCGGCAGCTTGACGGTTTTCCGGGCCGCCGCGTTTTTCAGGACTATGGCCAGGGGCCGCTGCCCCGGCGGTAGAAACTCATTTGCACTTCGGCTGCCGATTTCCATGCAGGATATTGAACAGGAACGAATTACTTCCTCAACAAGGCTCTTGAGCCCGTTTTGGACCAGCACGACCGCGCGCATTATAGTACGACCTCCGAACAGAGACAGATGGCGTCTCGAAGAGATTATATGAATACCAAGAAATTACGGATGCACCTTACCCATACAAATTGTGCATCCTTGCGGGCAGGAGTCGTGCCGAACCGCCCCGGTGCGATCGAGCCGTGAAACGATCACTCAACGCCAGGCTGCAAATAGGCCGGAACCGCAGAGCCGTCAATTGGTTAATGCGTGAACAAATTGAATTTTAGATGACAGCTTGCGCGGGACAAGGCTTTTATTGGTTCAATTTGACTGCAATATGCGGCGCATAAGCTTCGATATACTTTCGAAAACTGTGTTATGCTTGTATGGAGCGCGAGAATCCGCCTAGTCCTGATGGTGACCGGCTGTTTGCGCCTTCGCCGCAGGACGCGGCAAACTGACCAAAAGTCGCGCATTTCGTGAAGGAAGGAAATGGCCGCGAAGCTGAAGGCGTTCGGCCTCAGCTTCGCCTCTGCGATGAACGCCTGACGATCAGCTCGGGAAGGTCGGCCTCGATCATTCGGCTGGAGCCCTCGATCTGGTCCAGCAGCAGATGGACGGCTTTTTCTGCGATTGCCGGCAGGTGCAGATCGACCGCTGTCAGGGGAGGCTGGGACAGCTTGGCCCTGACCCCGTCATAGCGGGTGACCAGGCGCAGGCGATCCGGCACCGTCCATCCGAGTTCCTGCGCCGCACGCATCGCGCCGCTGGCGAAGGCGTCGATGGCCGCGAAGATGCCGTCGATCGACGGGTTCGCGCGCAGCAGCTGCAACGTCTCCTGATACGCGGTGTCCTCGGCTTCTTCCTCGCCCATGCGGACGAGCAGGGACGACCCGCCAAATCGCGTGACAAAAGCCTCATAGGCTGCGGCGCTTTCGATCTGACTGGTCCGGGGGGCCGAGCCGATCAGCGCAGCAACGCGATGGCATCCCTGCTGTGCCAGATGATCCAGCAACAGGGCGGCGGTTTCGCGCGAACGGATGTTCACCGCCGGGATGTCGGGACGATCGGGCACCGTCCCGATGGAGACGATCGGCGTCTTGCGCTGCTCGAAATAGGCGACCAGCGGATCGTCGCGCATCGGCTCGACCAGGATCACGCCGTCGAAACCGACCGACCCCTTGCCCTGCGCCGCGGGATGCGGCGGGATCAGGCACAGGGCAAGGTCGCGCGTCAGGGCCGACATCGCGGCGGAAGCCGCAATCTCCATCAGGAAGCCCAGCCGCGACGGCCCGGCCGCGACCGCAAAGGGCATCGACGAGGCAAGCGCGATCACGCCTGTCCGCCCGCTGCGCAGCGCCCGTGCCATCGAGCTTGGATGATAGCCCATCTGGTCCGCAAGCGCCTGGATCCGCTTAGCGGTTTCGGGATCCACATGGCGGCGGCCGCTGAAGGCATGGGACACGGTCGTAACCGATACCCCCGCGGCCTTCGCCAGATCCGAGATGGTGGGTTTGTTCACTCTTTGCTCATTCATCTGATCCCCGCCGTCACATTACCAGCATCGGCCGCCATCGCAACAAAACGATTTGCACGAATCGGTTTCCGTGCTATTCGGCGTGGTAGCAAAACGATTTGCATAAGCAGACGAACGCATCTCAACAGGGGAAATCCAACATGCCGACTGCGATAGATTCCGTTCCGCCAACCGATCCCGTGGACGAAAGGCTGCCGCTCAAGGATCTGATCCTTTACGGGTTCCAGCATGTGCTGGTGATGGCCGCCTCGCCGATCACGGCGGTGTTCCTGGTCGCGCAGACGCTGGGCTTCGATGCGGGCCTGACCGTCTCGATCATCAGCGCCACCTTCCTGGTCTGCGGCCTCGGCTCGATCCTGCAAAGCTTCGGGCCTGCCGGCTTCGGCGCAAGGCTGCCCTTCATCATGGTCCCGGGTGGCGCGCCGATTGCGATCTTTCTCGCCATCGCCACACAGACCGACGTGCAGACCGCCGTCGGTGCGGTGCTGATGACCGGCGTCTTCTATTTCCTGGCCCTGCCGGTCTTTCGGCGCCTGCTGCGGTTCTTTCCGCCGATCGTGGTCGGCACCATGCTGCTGCTGGTCGCGGTGAACCTGGTCAAGATCTATGGCGGCACCATCACCGGGCGCTCGGGCGAGGCGCATTTCGCCGATCCGGTCAATGTCGGACTGGCGCTGGCGACCATCGCGCTGACCGTGATCTTTTCGCGCGTGTTCACCGGCACGTTGCAGCGCATCTCGGTCATGCTGGGGCTGATCGCGGGCACGCTGCTGGCGGCCGCCCTGGGCAGGCTGGATGTGTCGGGCGTGATGCAGGGTCCGCTGATCGCGGTGCCGCAGTTGTTCCCCTTCGGGATGCCCAAGTTCGATATCGTTGCGGCGCTGCCGCTGATCATCTTCTCGATCATCTCGATGGCCGAGGCGACCGGCCAGACCATCGCCACGGCCGAGATCGTGGACCGCAAGGGCGACGCCCATGCCATCGTGCCGCGCACCATCCGCGGCGATGCGGTGGCCTCGATCGTGGGCAGCATGTTCGGAACCTCGCTGATCATCACCTCGGGCGAGAACGTGGGCATCGTGCGCGCCACGGGTGTCCGCTCACGCTATGTCACGGCGATGGCGGGGGTGATCCTGGTCGTGATCGCGCTGATCGCGCCGGTCTCGCGGCTGGCGAGCGTCCTGCCCGGTCCGGTCGTGGGCGGCACGGCGATCATCGTGTTTTCCATCATCGGCGTGATCGGCATCCATGTCCTGTCCCGCGTGGACCTGCGCGAACACGGCGCGATGTTCACGCTGGCCTCGGGCCTGGCCATGGGGCTGATGCCGATCCTGGTGCCCGGGGTCTATAGCCAGTTCCCGCAATGGTCGCAGATGATCCTGGGCAATGGCCTGGCGATGGGCACAATCACGGCGGCGCTCGTCAATGCCTTCTTCCAGTTCAACGCCCCAAAACCCCTCGAAAACACGGAGCATGCCCAATGATCGACCTGCGCCCGACCTTTGCCCGGACCGACAACCTGATCGTCGCGCCCGGCCGGCTGCTGGCGGATGACGGGCCGCAGCCGGGCATGGCCGTGCTGCTGCAGGGCGGGCGCTTTGCCGATATCGGCACGGCCGCCGCGCTGCGCGCCCGCCATCCCGATGCAAGGGTCGCCGAGCTGCCCGATCACCTGATGATGCCGGGCTTCATCGACACCCATACCCATCTGACGCAGTCGCTGGGCAAGTCGCTGGTCTTCGGCGAACCCTCCGAGATCTTTCGCCGGATCTGGGTGCCGCTGGAGGGCAGCCTGGACGAGCACATGGTCTATCTGTCCTCGAAACTGGCGGCCCTGGAATGTTTGCGTGGCGGCTTCACCACGGCCGTCGATGCCGGCACCCGGTCCGCCGGGCATATCGGCAAGCTGGTCGAGGCCGCGCGCGAGACGGGGTTGCGCCTGGTCGTGGCGCAGATCTGCAACGATCTGGGCGGGGCGGCGGTGGTTCCCGACCGCGCCGCGATCCTGCGCTTGGCCGAAGCGCACCTGACTGCCTATCAGGGCGATCCGCTGATCCATCCGTCGCTGGCGATCTCGATCCCCGAAGTGGCCAGCGACGCGATGCTGCGCGCCATCGCGGCGATGGCGGCGGCGGCGGGCGCGACGTTCCAGACGCATGTGAACGAGCATCTGGTGGCGGTCGAACGCTCGCTGGTCGCCCATGGCCGTCGCCCGCTGGAGCATTTGGCCCATGTCGGCGCGCTTGGTCCGCAAACCCTGATCGCGCATTCGACGCTGATCACGCCGTCCGAGATGAACCTGCTGCGCGATACCGGCGCGGCTGTCGCCTATAACCCCGTGGCCTCGGTCTGGAAGGGGAACGCGGTGGCGCCCGCCTTGCAGATGCAGGCGCTTGGCATCCGCTTCGGCCTGGGCACCGATGGCACCCGCGCCGACGGCTTCCGGCTGATGGATGCGGCGGAAGCCATGCAGCGCACCGCCTATGGCCTGGCCTCGGGCGACAGTTCCTGCGGCGGCGGCTGGCTGTGGCTGGATGCCGCCACGCGGATGGCGGCCGAGGCCAGCGGTCTGGCGGCCGTCACCGGCCGCATCGCGCCGGGCCTCGCCGCCGACTTCTTGCTGGTCGATCTGGACCGGCCCGAGTTCACCCCGTCCCATGACCTGACCTGGGAACTGGTGCGCTATGGCAACCGCGACCAGATCGACGCGGTGTTCACGGATGGCCGGTTGCGCATGGTGCAGGGCTGGCCGGTCGATTGGGACGCTCGCGCCCTGCTGGCCGAGATCCGCGGCCTTGCCGCGCCGGCCATTGCCAAGGCCCCGATCCAGCGGATTCATGCAACGGCAGACAGCCTGTTCCCCGGGAGGTTGGCGTGACCTTGACGATCTTCCTGACCCTCTCGCTTCTGGTTGCTGCCTCTGCCTTCGTGCAGGGCGCCGTCGGCATCGGCTTTGCCCTGATCATGGCGCCGGTCTTCGGCTTCATCGACGCGAGCTATCTTCCGGTGACGCTGCTGGTCCTGATGCTGCCGCTGAATTTCCTCGTCGCCTGGCGCGAGCGGCACATGATCGACCGGCGCGGCGCCGGCTGGATCACGCTCGGGCGGTTCTTCGGCACCTTCCTGGGCATGGCGGTGCTGATCGCGCTGTCCGTCCGCCAGCTGGAGATCGCGGTCGGCCTTCTGACCGTGCTGGCCGCCGTCGTGGCGCTGCTGTCGCCGCCCTTCGCCCCCCGCCCGCAGGCATCCCTGGGCGTCGGCCTGTTCACGGGGGTGACGGAAACCGCGACGGGGATCGGCGGCCCGCCGCTTGCGCTTCTCTACCAGCACGCGCCGGGCCCGATCCTGCGGTCGACCGTCGCCACCTGCTTTCTGGTGGGCGAGGCGATCTCGCTGGTGATCCTGCTGATCGCCGGGCGCATCGGACAGGACCAGATGCTGGCGGCGCTTTCCCTGATCCCGGCGGTGCTGATCGGCAGCGCGCTGTCCCGCAGCGTCCATTCCCGCATCAATGGCCCCGCCTTGCGCCTGGCGGTGCTGATCTTCTCGATCGTCAGCGGCGCGGCCCTGATGCTGAAGGGATAACCAACTGCCGGCTGCCGTTCGCAAAGACCGGGCGGCGGTTGGTTTCGCTGCCATTCATCCTGTCGCGTCGGCTTGGCATGGCCAGCGGGGGGCACGCTCGGACATCTTTTGCCTTCCTGCCTGCGCGGTTGTCCACTCTCGGTAATCTCCGCCGGTTCTTAACCTATTTTATCTTCTGGCTGAGCGAGCGGCGCGGTGCGCCAGGTGAATTTCACCGCAGCTCCAGACGCTAATGCCCTGGATTGGCGAAAAAATCCGACCTGCTATGACCAGTACTCGCTCTGGTTGCTTGAGCTGCTCCCCGGAAATCGGACAGTGACGGAAGCTACGATCTGACGTTTGCTGGTCTCCAAGAACGAGGAGATCAGGAATGCGGAAACGCAGAAACCATGACGCGGGCTTCAAGGCGCGCGTGGCGCTCGAGGCCGTTAAGGGCGAGCGCACTGTGTCAGAGCTGGCGGGCGAATACGGCGTGCATCCGACGATGATCCATCAATGGAAGAAGGCGCTGCTCGACGGAGCTGCGGATATCTTCGAGCGCGGCGGCAAGAAGCCCTCGACGGAGGTGGATGAAGAGACGGTCCGATCACTGCATGCCAAGATCGGGGAGCTGGCTGTCGCCAACGATTTTTTGTCACGAAAGCTCAAGCCGTGGACCGGAAAGTGAGGCGTGGGATGATCGAACGGAACCACCCGGCGCTGTCCATCGGGGCGCAGTGCCGCCTGCTGTCGATCTCGCGCTCGTCGTTCTACCACGAGCCGGCTGGAGAGACGGATCAGAACCTCGGCCTGATGCGGCTGATCGACCGGCAGTTCCTCGACACGCCGTTCTATGGGGTTCGCCAGATGACCTGGCATCTGCAGAACGAAGGCCATGGCGTGAACCAGAAGCGCATCCGGCGGCTGATGCGGCTCATGCGCCTGATGCCGATCTACCAGAAGCCCAACACCAGCAAGCCGAGAAAGGGCCACAAGACCTGGCCCTACCTGCTGGGCGGGCTGCGGGTGGATCGTCCCGGCCAGGTCTGGTGCGCCGATATCACCTACCTGCCGATGCGGCGCGGCTTCCTGTATCTGGTGGCCATCATGGACTGGTTCACACGCAAGGTTCTGGCCTGGCGCATCTCGAACACGCTGGAGGCCGACTTCTGCGTTGAGGCGCTGAAGGAGGCCATCCACCGCTTCGGCGCGCCGGGGATCATGAACACTGACCAGGGCAGCCAGTTCACGTCCTTCGCCTGGACAGATCGGCTAAAGCGCGTCGGCACCCGCATCTCGATGGACGGCAAGGGGCGGTGCATCGACAATGTCTTCATCGAGCGCCTGTGGCGGTCCCTGAAATACGAATGCGTCTACCTGCATGCCTGGGAAACGGGGTCACAGGCCAAGGCTGCCATTGGCCGATGGATCACCTTCTACAACCACCAGAGGCCCCACACCGCCCATGGTGGACGGCCACCCGCCGTGGTTTACTTCAACAATATCGAAATCGATCAGCAAGCGCAGGCAGTAGCTTAAATATCCCCGAAAACTGTCCAAGGATCGGGGAGTAGCTCACAACACACGATTTGCGCGTCCATGTGCGCGGACATGCCGAGTGAGCTGCTTCCCCGATCCTTGGACAGATTTCCGGCGCGTCTAAGCTACTGTCTGCGCCTGCTGATCGGTTTCTATGCTGTTGAAGTAGAACACGGCGGGCGGCTGCCCGCCATGGGCGGTGTGAGGCCGTTGGTGGTTGTAGAAGGTGATCCAGCGACCGATTGCAGGTAACCATCCGGCGTGGGCCGCGGTTTAGGCCGCTCGGCGAAGTTCGGAGGCCTTCCAATTCCATGGCAGCAGATCCGGCACCCGAGAAGCCTTCGTGTCAGGCAGCCGGGCCAGGATATCGGCGAGCCAGGCCTGAGGATCGACATCGTTCATCTTCGCGGTGACGATCAGGGAATACATGAAAGCCGCGCGGTCCCCACCGCGCTCGGAGCCGGCGAAGAGCCAGGACTTCCGGGCAAGCGCGATGCCACGCAGCGCCCGCTCCGCGGCATTGTTCGTCAGGCAGACTCTGCCGTCCTCGATGAACCGGGTGAAGGCAAGCCAGCGCTGCGCCTTGAACATGTAGTCGATCGCCTTGGCGACCGGGTTGTGCTTCGACATCCGGCCACGCTCGGCACGCAGCCAGCCATGAAGCTCCTCGACCAGAGGCTTGGACCGTTGGTGCCTGGCTGCCTGCCGTTCTGCGACGGTCAGCCCATTGATGCCGCGCTCGATGTCGAAGATCGCGTCGATCCGGGCGATGGCCTCCAGCGCGACGGGGGAGATGTCATGGGCGGGTTTGCCTTTCCGGGCATTCCCCTTGATATCGGCGAGCTCGAAGATCTGCGCCGCAGTTGCTGCGGCACTTCGCGTTTAAAATCATCGTTGGCTCGGGGGATGCAGCAGCACACCAGCTGGGATCGACCTGCGGAGCTACTGTGTAACTGCACTGGCCTGTGTTGACCGGTGCAGTTTGGGCGGCGGGGAATGGCGCCGCCCCTCAGCAGGGTCAGAACCCTCCGAGGACGATCTTGCCCTTTGACTTGCCTGATTCAAGCAAGGCGTGGGCGCGCTTGAGGTTTTCGGCATTGATCTTGCCAAAATTCTCGGTCGCCGTGGTTTTGATCCGGCCTTCATCGACCAGGGCACTGACCCGGGTCAGCAGGTCATGCTGCTTGTCGATATCAGCTGTGCCGAACAGCGAGCGTGTGAACATCAGTTCCCAGTGCAGGGAGATCGACTTGCGCTTCAGCGGCAGAGCACTGAGCTCTTTCGGGTCGTCGATCAGGCCGAAGCGGCCCTGCGGCGCAATGAGTTCGACGATCTGGGCGTAGTGATCAGCGGTATTCGTGGTCGAAAAGACAAAGGCGGGCTGGCCAAGGCCCAAGGCCTCGATCTGAGCGGCGATGGGCTGGCGGTGGTCAATGACGTGATGGGCACCAAGCGACTTCGCCCAATCTTGAGTTTCTGGTCGGGAAGCGGTGGCAATGACGGTCAGGTCGGTTAGCGCTCGGGCGATCTGGATCGCGATCGAGCCGACACCTCCCGCGCCACCGATGATCACGATTGCCCTGGCAGCACCCGGCACTGGATCGGTCACCCGCAACCGGTCGAAAAGCATCTCCCAAGCGGTGATCGACGTCAGGGGCAGTGCGGCCGCGGCTGCGAAATCGAGCGTAGCGGGCTTCTTGCCGACGATGCGCTCATCCACCAGGTGGAATTCGGCATTGGTGCCGGTGCGGTTGATGGCGCCAGCATAAAATACCTCGTCGCCTGGCTTGAACAATGTCGCATCGGGGCCGGCCGCGACGACCACACCGGCGGCATCCCAGCCCAGAACCTTCCAGTGCCCGGGCTCGGGGCGTGCCGAGCCGCGCGCCTTGGTGTCCACAGGGTTGACCGAAATGGCGCGGACTTCAACGAGGATGTCTCGCCCGGTGGGCGTCGGGCGGGCATACCCGCCATGCCGACCCCGCGCGACAATCTCGATCTGCGGATGACGTCGCAGCCAGGCGGCCACAGTCGCGGGCTCCCGATCCGGCAGGAGGTCGATGACAGCACGGCGCTCGAGATCACAGACCAGGGTGCCGTAGCGCTGCCCCTTGCGCCACGCCCAGTCGTCAATGCCGACGACACGCGGTCGCGGAAGCGGCCCGTTCGCCGACCATGCGGCTGCGCGAGAGAGACCGGGACTGCCTCGCTAAACGTCTTGACCGGGCATTGCGCAATCAGACATCGGAACCGTCGCACCGAAAGGCGCAGCTGAACAGTTCGGCCGTGGGCGGGCAGATCTGCGAGACTGCGGACATAGCGCCCATGTCGGTGCGCCGACCGGAAGCCGCACTCCGGACAGAACGCTTCGGACCGGATCATCTCCGCATCAACCGAAATCAAAGCGCCGTCCACCCGTATCCGGTTGCGCGCATCCCCTCAGGCAAGAGCTTGGTATCGTAGCCTGCCTGCATGATGTCCACCTCCTTGAGCAAACACGCTAAATGTAGAGCTGGCGCATACGGACATCACACAATCTGCGTCAGAGCCCTTATTCCAGTAACTGTCCGGTCTGACCGCCCTGCCGCGGTCTGAGAGTGCCGGATAGTGCCCACTATCGATGGTGGACACTATGGTGCTTGCGTGGCGCGTCGGACGAAGCGGCTTTGGCCTTTTTCAGCGGCAGGGATCAGCGCAGTGCCGCCGAAGCGGTTGGTGCTCTGCAGGTCCGCGCCGTTGTCCAGGATCAGGCGCAGAATCTCGACGCGGCCATGCGCTCCCGCGACAAGGTAGGGGCTGTCGCTGATCTGGTCCTTTGCATTCACGTCGGCACCGGCGGCGATCAGGCGGCGCGCGGTCTCGACATCGTCGCTCCAGACCGCGACGAGAAGGGCGGTCTGGCCTTGGGCATTGCGTTCATCGACAAAGGTGCCAGCGCTCAGCGCCTGTTCAAGCGCGGCAACGTCCCTGTTCTGGACGGCTTCGAGGACGGCGGCGTTTGCGTGACCGGTGGACATCAGGATCGCTCCCAGAAGAAATAGATTGCGCATGGTTCTCAGCCTTTGCTCAAATCGACAGTCCGGTCACGAAGCCGGTTCAAGCAGGATGACGATCTCAGCGTAGCCGCGCGCTCGGGCATGCTCAAGCGGCGTCACGCCGTCGCGATCGCCGTTCGCTTTGTCGGCGCCGGCATCGACCAGAAGCTTCACGACCTCCTGGAAATCCCTTTTCCCGTCGCCGAGCACCACCGCCTCCATCAAGGCCGTCCAGCCGAGATTGTGTAACCGGTGCAACGACCCCATGTGGCAATGAATCAATGACTTAGCGATACTGTCACCACCTGATGAAGGAGGTGACACATGCTGGACGGAGAGGTCCCCGAGAAGGTTGAAATGGTCTGGGGCTTTGCGGTCCCGACCCGTAGCGGTGGGCGGCGGCAATGGCCTGAGGAACTTCGCGCCATGGTGGTGGAGCGTATCGCGGCCGGCGAAGGGATCCGGGAGATCGCCGAGGAGATCGGGGCCAACAAGTCCCTGGTGGCGATCTGGGTCAAGAACGCGCGGCGCAAAGATTCCGCGCCGGCGTTCTTCGAGGTCGTGCCGCCGACCGAGGTCAAGCCTGGCTGTAAGCCGCGCGTGACGGTTGCCCCGGAAGATGCGGCCCCGAACTGCCGGATCAGCATCGGCGACGCTGATATCGCGATACCGCCCGGCTACCCGGCCGATCACCTGGCCGAGGTGCTGCGCGCGGTGAGGGCCTCGCTGTGATTTCCCCGGCCGGCAGCTTCCGCATCTTTCTGGCATCTGAGCCGATCGATTTCCGCAAGGGCATGGACGGGCTGGTGGCGCATGTCGCCAACCATTTCGACCTCGATCCCTTCGATGGCGCCATCTACGTGTTCCGCTCCCGCCGCGCGGACCGGCTGAAGCTGCTGGTCTGGGACGGCACCGGCCTGGTGCTGACCATGAAGCGCCTGAACGGCGGGCGGTTCACCTGGCCGAAACCGCAGGCCGGGCCGGTGGTGCTGAGCAAGGTGCAGTTCGATGCGCTGTTCGAGGGGATCGACTGGCAGGCCGTGACGGCGGCCTCGGTGCGCAAACCCTCATTCCTCTGACCAATCCGCGGACCGGAAGCTTCCTTCCGGCTTTCACCCGCGCAGCGCCGGGCATGTCGTGCCACGGCTCCGATCCATCATGCCTGCTTTCAAAGGGTATTTCCATGCTGTCCGAACATTTGCACAACCAAGCCGTCGCTCCGCTCTCCATCACTCCACAGGCCAAAGCCGGTCTCGCTCCCAGCAGGATGAGGGTGTCCACCCCGGCTGGCCGCAGGGGCACGCGGTCAATGACCATCCTGATCACCGCCGACCTGCATCTCGACCTCTGGACCCGCGCCGGGCGCGATCCGTTCGCCGGGATCGTGCCGGTGCTGCGTGACCTCGACGCGCTGATCATCGCGGGCGACCTCGCCGATGATCCAAAGCGGAACTGGCCCTGGGCGTTGTCCCGGCTCGCGCGGCTGGTCTCGCCCGCCCGGATCTGGGTCATTCCCGGCAACCATGACTATTATGGCGCCACGCTCGACGATGGCGTTCTGGCCCGGATCGCCTCAGGTGCGGGTGTGAGCCTTGCCCAGAAGCGGGTTCTGACCTTCGGCACCTGTCGCCTGCTGTGCTGCACGCTCTGGACCGATTTCGCGCTGACGGGTGATCCGGAGGTGGCCATGGCGCGGGCTGCAGCAGTAATGCCGGATTACGCCCGAATCCGCCGGGCTGAGGGCGGGCTGATCCGCCCCGGGGACACCGCCGAGATTCACCGCGATCACCTCGACTGGCTGACGCGGGAGATCGCCAAACCCTGGAAAGGGCAGACCATTGTCGTCACCCATCACGCCCCAAGCGCGGCGGTCTCCGGTCCGATTTCCAGCGTCAGCCCGGCCTTCGCCTCGGATCTTGACGGCTGGATCGACGCACACCGGCCCGACTACTGGTTCTTCGGCCATACCCACCGGCCGCTCTCGACCCGCATCCGCGGCGCGCCGGTTGTCAACGTCTCGCTCGGCACTCCCGACGAGGTGCCAGAGGGCGGTCAGGCCGAGCTTCTGCTGCGCGGCCTGATCTTCCCCGGCGCCTGATCGCCATTCCCCCCAACCCATCTTTCCCGGCCGGGCCTCCCCCGGCAGACGGCCCCCTCATGCCCGGAGTATTCCCATGTCCACCATCCCCTTCATAGAAGCCCGCTTCTTCGACCCGAAAGAGGGCCGCATCGAACTCGAAACCCGCTTCATGCGGCATCTGCGCAAGCTGCGCTGCAGGAGGATCCCCCCGGACGTTCCGGCCCCGCCCGACGAGATCGACGCGCCAGGCGAGATATCGGACGCGGATCTGATGGGGATCATCAGGTTCAGCGATGACGACGAGGCCCGCATCAAGCGTCGGGTCAAGCGGATCCTGGAATGTCGCAAGGCAGCCTCCGGTCTCGAACATCTGAAGCGCGATGATCGCGAGCGGCTCGAGGTGCTGAAGGACGGCGTCCGGCTGATCCGGATCCACAGTGAACATCACGCCGACGAACTGGCCGCGGGCTTGCACGGGGATATGCCCTGGATGGCCCCGGCCACCGAGGTGGTCTGGCACGCGATGCGCCGCTCGGTGCGCGAGGGTTGGCCGGCGTTTCGGATGCCGCCGCTCCTGCTCGACGGCCCGCCCGGCATTGGCAAAAGCCGCTATGCCCGCCGTCTTGGCGAACTTCTGGCCACGTCAACCACGGTGATCGAGGCCACCGGCGAGAATGCCTCATTCGGCATTGTCGGTTCGCAACGTGGCTGGGGTGGGTCCTACCCCGGTCGACTGATCGAAACCGTCCTGCAAAGCCGCATCGCCAATCCGGTCATGATTGTGGACGAGATCGAAAAGGCCGGTCGGGCAACATCAACGAACGGGCACGCCTTCGGCCTGGCAGAGGCGCTGCTGCCGCTGCTGGAGCCACTGACCGCCAAGCGCTGGAGCTGCCCCTATTACCAGGTGAGGTTTGACATGAGCTGGGTGATCTGGGTGCTGACCTCGAACGACTGCCGGCGGCTGCCGGAACCATTGCTCAGCCGCTGCCCGCCGATCCGGCTTCGTCATCTGACCCTCGCAGAATTGCTGGCCTTCGTGCGTCGCGAGGGTGTGAGGCGCAACCTGTTCGCGAGTTCCATCGAAGCGATCTGCGAGGTTCTGGCCCATCCCTCCTTGCAACAGCATCGGCCCAGTCTGCGGACCGCCATCCGCATGCTGCAACGTGCTGCCGATCTGGAACAGGGGCCGACGCTTCACTGAGCCGGTGAATAGCCCCATGTTTCGTGGACGCCTTCTTCGCTAACTTTGAGGCAAGGAGGCCATGATGGGCACAGGTAATTTCACTGACGATTTCAAGCGCGATGCGGTGGCGCAGATCACGGAGCGGGGCTACCCGGCCAAGGAGGTCTCTGAGCGGCTCGGGGTGAGCACGCACTCGCTCTATGCCTGGAAGCGCAAGTTCGCGAAGGCGGTGTCGGGTGAGACGGCAAAGGATGCCGAGATCCGACGACTGAAGCGAGAGCTGGTCCGGGTGTCGGAGGAACGTGACATCCTAAAAAAAGCCACCGCGTATTTCGCCAGGGATGCAAAGTGAGATACGCGTTCGTGGCCGAGCATCGGGGTCAGTTTTCCATCCGTGCGATGTGCCGGTGCCTGCGCATCCAGCCGAGCGGGTTCTATGCCTGGCTGCAGGCGCCGGTGAGCGCGCGAGCCCAGGAAGACAGGCGCCAGACCGAGTTGCTGCAGGAGGCCTGGGTTGAGAGCGGCAAGGTCTACGGTTACCGCAAGCTGCATGATGATCTGGTGGAACAGGGTGAAAGCATCTGTCCGAACCGGGTCGCCCGATTGACGCAGCTTGCGGGGATCAAGGCACAGATCGGCTACAAGCGCCGCCCCGGAAGTTATGGTGGCAAGCCGTCGGTCGTGGTCGACAACACCCTCGACCGGCAGTTCGATGTCGAGGCCCCGGATAAGGTCTGGGTGACCGATATCACCTACATCCGGACGCAGGAGGGCTTCGCTTACCTCGCGGTGATCATTGACCTCTATTCCCGGCGCGTGGTCGGTTGGTCGATGCAAAGCAGGCAGACGACAGATGTCGTCCTACAGGCCCTGCTCATGGCGGTCTGGCGGCGAAAACCGAAGACCAAGGTGCTGATCCACTCGGATCAGGGAAGTCAGTTCACCAGCATGGATTGGGCTGCGTTTCTGCGGGCCCACAATCTGGAGCATTCTGGAGTGCCCCCACTGAAGTGGTCCACCCACTGGGATAGAAATATCCTGTTCAGGAGGACCATCAGATGGCAGGCAAGCGAGACAAACCGGAAGACATCGTTCTGAAGCTTCGACAGATTGAAGTGCTTCATGGACAGGGAATGGCAATTTCCGACGCGGTGCGGCAGATCGGCGTGACCGAGCCGACGTATTATCGCTGGCGCAAGCAGTATGGCGGCATGAACCGGGATCAGCTGAAGCGTCTCAAGGAGCTTGAGGCGGAGAACCAGCGGTTGCGGCGCGCGGTGTCAGATCTGACCTTGGACAAGATGATCCTGAGCGAGGCTGCACGGGGAAACTTCTAAGCCCTTCGCGCCGTCGCCAGTGCATTGACCATGTGCGGCAGGCGCTCGGCATATCCGAGCGCCGCGCCTGCCGCATCCTCGGGCAGCACCGCTCGACGCAACGCAAGGTTCCTTGCGGCGCCCCGGACGAAGAACGGCTGACGGAAGACATCATCACGCTCGCTCGCACCTACGGGCGATATGGCTATCGGATGATCACCGGATTGCTGAACAACGCCGGTTGGCATGTAAATCATAAACGCGTGGAACGGATATGGCGGCGTGAAGGGCTGAAGGTCCCGCAAAAGCAGGCAAAGAAGGGTCGGCTCTGGTTGAACGACGGGTCCTGCGTCCGTCTCCGGCCGGAGCACCCGAACCACGTCTGGTCCTATGATTTCGTTCAGGACCGGACACATGACGGACGGCTGTTTCGGACGCTCAATATCATCGACGAATTCACGAAGGAGGCGCTGGTGATCCGTGTAAACCGCAGGCTCAATTCCACCGACGTAATCGACGCCCTGACGGATCTGTTCATCTTGCGTGGCCCGCCTGCGTTCATAAGGTCCGACAATGGCGCGGAATTCATTGCCAAGAAGGTGCAGGGCTGGATCGGCGCAGTTGGTGCCAAGACCGCGTTCATCGAGCCGGGTTCACCCTGGGAGAACGGGTATTGCGAGAGCTTCAACGCTCGATTCCGCGACGAACTCCTGGATGCAGAAGTCTTCTATTCGCTCAGGGAGGCCCAGATCCTCATCGAGCGATGGCGCAGCCACTACAACACTGTCAGGCCGCACAGCTCCCTGGGATACCGCCCACCCGCACCGGAAGCCGTCATCCCAATAGACCAGCGGCCGACGATGCACTAACAATCAACCCGGACCACTCGGTGGGGGCAGTCCAGCGATGCGGTGCAGCACGACAGTCTCCTGCGCCAGTTCGGCGGTCAGCGCCCGGTGCTGCGCGACCCCCATGGCCGTCAGCAGCAGAAGCAGCACCCCGGTCCAGGAAAGGGCCAGCCTTGTCGGGCTTTCCAGAAAAGGCACAGGTCGCGTCATGACGCCAATCTGGCAGGTCGCAAAGGCAAGGGAAATAGGCTGATCGTCTGGCAGGCTAGTAGTCCAAGGAATGCATGAGGAGAGGTTTGGCCTGCCCAATTCTATCATGCCCGAGGGTTGAAGGGTCAGGACATATTAATCGGCTTGGATGTCAGCATATCCAACAGGCGCTCACGTCATATGGTGATGAGGATGCCGCAATCATGGTCCAAGCCCTGCTCCACCGTGTGGCGGCGGATATGACATGCGAGGCTGAGAATATTTGGCACCGCTTCCGCATTTGGTCAATCTGCTGTTGGGCAACGGGTTGCGCGGGCGCGGTTGTCATTCTTGCTGTGATCGGCACAGATCCGACCTGGCGTTTGATCGGTCTGATGTGCACCGCTGCCGCGCAGGCAGTTTCGCGCGTTCATGCTGTCGCAGCCCGGGTGCGGCATTGCGATGGAGGTCTGCGCCACCGCTCACCAAAGCCATGAATATAACAAGGTGAGAAAAGCAGAAAAACCGACACTATACTGGTGCTTCACAAACTATCAAGTTGTCAATCCCTCTGGGTCAGGAAAGCCATAAGCGCGGCAACATCACATCAGCGTATTGGTCAGAAGGCATACCGTAGCCATTCGATGAACGCCACCTGGCACCGTTATTGCACCTGCAACTTCGGCCGCGGAGGCGAAGTCCACGTCACCCACCAACCGTGATCGGCCATTTTCGATGATATTATGCACGCCAATATCGATGATCGTGGCTCCCGGCCTGATCCAAATCCCCTTTATCCCCTTGGGGCGGCCGGTGTTGGCGATGACAATATCTCCCATCCGGCATAGCTCTGCCGTGTTTCGAGAGCGGTGATGGGCGATCGTGACACTGCAGCCTCTGGCAAGCAGAAGCTGAGCCATCGGCCACCCGTCAAGGCCGAGATTGCTGACGATTATCGCGTTGAGCCTCGAAATATCTCCAAGCTTTTCTCGCAACAGCATGAGGCAGCTCAACGGAATGCAAGGCACCATGCCCTTCTGGCCGGTTGTCAGACGTCCGACATTTGAAATATGGAATCCGTCGACGTCTTTTTCCGGATCAATCGTGTCGAGTATCTTTTCCTGATCCATACAAAGAAGCGGAAATTCCGTTGCTTGTATGGACGCGAGAGATGCCGCGATCCGTCCCGCGCGCCAGACCAGATGCGCTGCCGAACCCCGCCGGCCGACCCGGCCTTGCCTGCGCCGCTCTGCCTGCATACAATCCGCAACAATTTCCCGATTGGACCGCCATGACCTCCTGGATTCCCGTGCTGGCTGCGGATGGCAAGCCGCGTTACCTGCAGATCGCCGATGCCATCGAGGCCGATATCCGCAGCGGCGGGTTGCGGCCCGGCGACCGGCTGCCGCCACAACGTCGGCTGGCCGAGGTGCTGGGCATCGACTTCACCACCGTCAGCCGCGCCTATGCCGAGGCGCAGGCCCGCCAGCTGGTGCAAAGCCATGTCGGGCGCGGCACCTTTATCCGCGGCACGCCGGCGCCCGCCGTCCCGACCCCCGACCCCCGGCGGCAGGGCGGCGAGGATCTGTCGATGAACCGTCCGCCCGAGGTCACCGACCCGGCGCTGATCGCCCGCATGGCCGAGGGCGTGGCTGAAATCTCGGCGAACCTGCTGCCGCTTCTGCGCTATCAGCCCACCACCGGCGGCGAGCCCGACAAGCTGGCGGCGGCGACCTGGCTGGCGCGGCGCGGCATCGCCCCCGCGCCCGAGCGCATCGCCATCGCTCCGGGCGCCCATGCCGCCATGGCCGCGATCCTGTCGACGCTGGCGCAGGCCGGCGACACGGTGCTGTGCGAGCGCATCACCTATCCCGGCCTGCGCGCCCTGGCCGCCCGGCTGGGATTGCGGCTGGTCGGGATCGGGCTCGACGATGCCGGGATGATCCCGGAACTGCTCGAGGTGGCGATCCGCGACCATGCGCCCAAGGCGCTTTACCTGAACCCGGTGCTGCACAATCCGACCACGCTGACCATGCCGGAATGGCGCCGCCGCGAGCTGGCCCGCATCATCGCCCGCCACGCCCTGCCGCTGATCGAGGACGACGCCTATGGTTTCGTGCCGCAGGCGCCGCCGCCGCCCTTCGCCGTGCTGGCGCCGGCGCAGACCTGGCATGTCGGCGGGCTGTCGAAATGCATCGGCGCCGGGCTGCGGCTGGCCTATGTGGTGGCGCCGGACGGCCGCGCGGCCTTCGCGCTGGCCCAGGCGCTGCGCGCCTTCTCCGGCATGGCCTCGCCCCTGGGCATGGCGCTGGCGACGCGCTGGATCGAGGACGGCACCGCCGACCGCATCCGCGATTTCGTCAACGCGGAAAGCGCGGCGCGCCAGCGCATCGCCGCCGCGGTGCTGTCGGGCTTCCAGTTTCGCGCCGATCCGCATGCCTTCAACATCTGGCTGAAGCTGCCCGAAGGCGCCGGCCGCGCCGAGCTGATGGGCCGCATGGCCGGCCGCCATATCGGGCTGATGCCGGCCGATGCCTTTACCGTGGGCGCCGCGCCCGACGAGCATCTGCGCATCTGCCTGGGCGGCGCGATCAGCCGCGACGAATTGCAGAGCGGCCTGCTGTTCCTGGCCGACAGCCTGTCTGGCGGCGGCTGGATGGGCTAGGCGGCGCGGACCGGGACGGCGGCGCGCACCGGCTCGAACCCGTGCATGCCCTTGACCCATTGCAGGGCGACGAACATGCCCTTGACCGGCGGCAGCAGCGCCAGCGACAGCGCGACCGCCGCAAGGCCCAGCAGCAGCGCGATCCGCGCCGGATGGTCGCCCAGCAGGCTGAACATCGGCACCAGCGCGAAGCCGATCAGATGCGCGACCAGCAGGATGACGACATAGGCCGGCCCGTCGTCGGCGCGCTGCGGCGTCAGGTCCAGCCCGCAGGCGTCGCATTGCGCGGCCACTTTCAGATAGCCGCGAAACAGCTTGCCCTCGCCGCAGCGCGGGCATTTCAGGCAGGCACCCCGCCGCAGCGCCGGCTTGAGATTGCCGGGATCCTGGGCGAGCAGGGTCGATGAGGTCATGCGCGTTTTCCCTTGCAACAATCGCGGGCGCGTTCGCCGCGCCTAGGCCGTTATATAGGCAATTGATCGGCAAATTTAAAGATGATTGATTGCATGCAATAATGCAATCAATCAAGGCGCTTGGACCCGCTCCCAGGCGATGGCCTTCGGCCCCGGCGCCATCCGCACCCGGCGGGACATGGACGCACGGCAAGAGCCATGCAGCACAACGCTCACGGCCGTGCCGGCAGCACCCGGCCCAGGCAGGGGCCGAAGCCGATGCGATAGCCGTCGCCCTGCGCCTCGGCGAAAAGCCCGATCTCGTCGCCGTCCTCGATGAAAAGGCGCGGCTCGCCCCTGACCATGACCGGGAGCTTGCCGCCCTCGGTCATCTCCAGCAGCGCCCCGGCCTGGTCGCGCGAAGGCCCCGAGATGGTGCCCGAGCCCAAGAGGTCGCCGACCCGCATCGGGCAGCCGGAACTGGTGTGATGCGCCAGTTGCTGGGCGCTGGAGTAATACATGACGTTGAAATTGGTGCGCGCCATGACCTGCCCGTTCATGCTCCAGCCGACCGCCAGGTCGTAGAGCCCGGGCCGTTCCTCGGCCAGATAGGGCAGCAGCGGATTCAGCCGCGCGGCGCCGGGCGAACGGAAGGGCTCCAGCGCGGCCTGGGTCACCACCCAGGCGCCGATGGTGGTTCCGAGCGCCTTGGACTGGAACGGACCCAGCGGCTGGTATTCCCAGGCCTGCACGTCGCGCGCCGACCAGTCGTTCAGCAGGACATAGCCGAAGATCATCGCCTCGGCCTGCTCCACCCCGACCCGCTCGCCCATCCGGCTGTCGGCGCCGACCACGGCGCCCAGCTCCAGCTCCAGGTCCAGCCGGCGGCAGGGCACCCATTCCGGGCCGGCCTCGCCCTTCACCTGTCCCATGGGCCGGCGGATCGGCGTGCCCGAGACCACTACGGAGGAGGCGCGTCCGTTATAGCCGATCGGCATATGCGTCCATTGCGGCGGCAGCGCATTCTCCGGCCCCCGGAACAGCATGCCGACGTTGAAGGCATGGTGCCGCGAGGCATAGAAATCGGTGTATTCCGTGACCCGGATCGGCAGGTGCAGCGTCGCATCCGCCATGGCGACCAGCGGCAGGTCGCCCGCGGCGCCCTCGGCCAGCAGTTCGGTCAGCCGCGCCCGCACCGCACCCCAGCGCGCGCGTCCCAGGGCCATGAAGCCGTTCAATTGCGGCTGCGCGAAGGTGCCGCCGGCATCGATCAGACCCTGCGCCTCGCATCCCGCCAGATCCAGGATCAGGTCGCCGATGGCCACCCCGCAGCGCGGCGCCTCGCCCGGGCGCGAGAACACGCCATAGGGCAGGTTGTTCAGGGGGAAGCTGCAATCCGGCTGGTTGGCGCTTTCGACTCTCGACCGCAGCAGGGCCATGCGCAGCCTCCTTCTTTCTTGGGAAAATATCCTCGGGGGGAGCGCCTGCCTGCCCCCATCGAGGGGGCGGGCAGGCGCCGGGGGGCAGACAGCCCCCCGTCTTGGGCCTCACTTCACGCCCGGCGTGCCGTCGAACTTCTTCTCGAGCCGGTCCCAGACCTCGATATAGTCCTGCTGCATCGGCGCCTCGCGGGCGGCGAATTCGGTCAGATGCTGGGGAAAGCGGGTCTCGAACATGAAGGACATGGTGTTGTCCAGCTTCTCGGGCTTCAATGCGCTGGCCGAGGCATGCTCGAAGGCGTCGCGGTCCGGGCCATGCGGCAGCATGCAATTGTGCAGGCTGATGCCGCCCGGCGCGAAGCCCTGCGGCTTGGCGTCGTAGACGCCGTAGATATTGCCCATCAGCTCGGACATGATGTTCTTGTGATACCAGGGCGGGCGGAAGCTGTGCTCGGCCACCAGCCAGCGTTCGCGGAACAGCACGAAGTCGATATTCGCCGTGCCCTCCTGTCCCGAGGGCGCGGTCAGCACGGTAAAGATCGACGGGTCGGGATGGTCGAACAGGATCGCGCCGACCGGGGAATAGGTCCGCAGGTCGTATTTATAGGGGCAGTAATTGCCGTGCCAGGCCACCACGTCCAGCGGCGAGTGCTCGATCCAGGTCTCGTGGAACCGGCCGCACCACTTGATGACCACGCGCGAGCGGGTCTCGCGATCCTCATAGGCCGCGACCGGGCATTTGAAGTCTCGCGGATTGGCCAGGCAATTGGCGCCGATCGGGCCGCGGCCGGGCAGGTCGAACTTCTGGCCGTAATTCTCGCAAACGAAGCCGCGGCAGGGGCCGTCCAGCACTTCGACGCGGTAGACGAGGCCGCGGGGCAGGATGGCGATTTCCCGCGGCTCGAGGTCGATCACGCCGAGTTCGGTGCAGAAGCGCAGCTTGCCTTCCTGGGGCACCACCAAGAGCTCGCCGTCGGCCGAGAAGAAATATTCGTCCTGCATGGATTGCGTGACCAGGTAGACATGGCTGGCCATGCCGACCTGGATGTTCACGTCGCCGGCGGTGGTCATGGTGCGCATGCCGGTGATCCAGGTCAGCGCCTGCTCGGGCAGCGGGATCGGATCCCAGCGATATTGCCCCAGGCTGACGATGTCGTCGCGGACGTTCGGCGCGGTCTTCCAATAGGGCAGGGCGATCGGCGCGAAGCGGCCGGTGTGATGCACCGAGGGTCGGATGCGATAGCACCAGGTGCGCTCGTTCTGGCCGCGCGGCGCGGTGAAGGCGGTGCCGGACAGCTGCTCGGCATAAAGCCCGTAGTTGCATTTCTGAGGGCTGTTCTGGCCTTGCGGCAGGGCGCCGGGCAGGGCCTCGGTCTCGAAATCATTGCCGAAGCCGGGCATGTAGCCCGCGACCGTGCCGGTGGTGGCGGCGGCGCGGATCATGCCGGCGGGCAGGGCGTGCTGGGACATGCGGCCTCCTCCCCGGGATTCATTGCCGATGCAACGAAAATACCGTTGCTGGCGCAACGATGTCAACGGGCTTGTTGCGGCAGCAACGGTTTTCTGGTGATCTGCCGCCGACAGGAGGAATGATGAGCTTTGATCTGGATGGATTCCTGCCCTATCGGCTGGCGGTGGCCGCGGCGCAGGTCAGCCGCCGCTTTGCCGCGCTTTACGAGGCCGAGGCCGGGCTGAGCATCCCGGAATGGCGGGTGCTGGCGCATCTGGGCAAGTCCGGCCCGGTGAGCGTGCGCGACATCACGCAGCGGGTGAACCTTGACAAGTCGGTGGTCAGCCGGGCGGCGACGCGGCTGGAACAGGCAGGCCATCTGCGCAAATCCGGCCATGACAGCGACCAGCGGCTGGTGGTGCTGGAGCTGACCGAGGACGGCCGGGCGCTGATGGCGCGGCTGGGCCGCATCGCCGATGCGTTCCAGGCCGAGCTGCTGGCCGAGCTGGGCGAGGATGCGGCGCCGCTGCTGCGGGCGCTGGAACGGTTGGACCGCTAGCTTGCGGATTCCTGGGCCGATGCCGCGATGCCGTTTCCAGCGCGGCGCAATCGTGGGCGTTGAGGACCGGGCCGGTGCGGGCGAAACAGCATCCAGGCTTCGGGGGTGATGCCATGGTCGCGACCGCAGGCAGGAGCGCGTGATCAGCCCCTAGGCTTCCAGCCGCTCGGGTCGATGCGGCGGAATCCCGCGCCGACTCCGGCGCAGAAACCGGGATCGCCCAGCAACTCGGTCCGGTCTTGAGAAGGCGGTGTCGCCCGCCGGGCGCGGACAACAACCTGCGCAGTGGGCGGTTCGATTACCGACCTCCGCAAGCCTGCAAGGCGGCGACGCGGCGGCCGAACAGTTCGGCCCGGCCGTCGATCCGCTTTTGCGGCGTGAACCAGGTGATGACGGCAGCGGACGACAACCCGGCCGGGCTGGCCGGCACAGCCGATCTGGCGGCGGCGGGCGGGTGGCTGCAACCCGGTCAGGGCTGAATCGGCAGGCATAGTGCGGGCCGGCCGAACGCGCGCGTCTGCGGGAAGCAATCCGGGCTTGGCCTGTTCGTCTGAAAGACTGCTTCACCGTCGGAGGGCAGGCTGCCGCGACCCCTAACCCTTGCGCGTCGCGGCGATCAGGTCGTGGAAGCGGTCGCCCTGGACGATGACATGGTCGCGCAGGGCGGTGGCGGCGGCCTCGGCATCGCCGCCGCGGATATGCGCGACCACCGCGTCATGCTCGGCGAACGAACGCGCCATGCGGTTCCTGACCTTCAGCTGCATGCGCCGATAGGGTTGCAGCATGGCATGCAGCCGCGACGCCTCGCGCTCGAGGAAGGCGTTGTGGGTCGCGCGGTAGATGCAATGGTGGAAATCCGAGTTACGGGCGTAATAGGCCTCGACCTCGCCGGCCTCGGCATGGCGGCGGCAATCCTGGTGGACCTGTTCCAGCGCGGCCAGCTCGGCCTCGGTGATGCGGCGGGCGGCCAGGCGGCCGCAGGTCGCCTCCACCTCGGCCATGACCTCGAAGCGCTCGGCCAGCTCGCTCGGCGTCCATTCGGTGACGAAGGTGCCGCGCTTGGGCACCACGCGCACCAGGCCCGAGGCCTCGAGCTGGTGCAGCGCCTCGCGGATCGGGGTGCGCGAGACCTCGAATTCGCGCTCCAGCGCCTCAGGGTCGAGCCGCGCGCCGGGCAGGTAGACGCCTTCGACGATGGCATTCTCCAGCGCGTTGCGGATGCGGAGCGTGTTCGGAATCGCGGCCATGGTCCCCCCTTGCCCCAAGAATAGGCATCCGGCAAAGATTTATCCATGGCCAAGTCTGTTATATACAACAACCCAAGGCCGGATGTATAACACCGGGAAGGGATTCGCGGGCTTGGGAGGGCACGCGCGCCCCGGAGGGTGCAAGGAGGAGGAGCCGCGCATGACCCCCTATCTGATTTCGATCTATGCCCTGGTCGCCATGTTTGTCGTCGCGACGATCTGGCCGATCAACATGGGCGTGCTGGCCTTTGTCGGCGCCTTCCTGGTCGGCACGCTGATGGCCGGCCAGACCACCAAGGACATCATCGCGGGCTTTCCGGGCGGGTTGTTCCTGACGCTGGTGGGCATCACCTGGCTGTTCGCGCTGGCGCAGAACAACGGCACCATCGACTGGCTGGTGCGCATGGCGGTGCGCGCGGTCAAGGGGCGGATCGCGGCGATTCCATGGATCATGTTCGGCATTTCGGCCGTGCTGACGGCGGTGGGGGCGGTCAGTCCCGGCGCCGTCGCCATCGTCGCGCCCATCGCGCTGGGTTTTGCCTTTCGCTACCAGATCTCGCCGCTGCTGATGGGCCTGATGGTGGTGCATGGCGCCCAGGCCGGTGGCTTTTCGCCGATCAGCATCTATGGCGGCATCACCAATGGCGTGGTGCAGAAGGCCGGCCTGCCGCTGTCCGAAATGACCACCTTTGCCGCCAGCTTCCTGGTCAATGCGGCGGTGGCGCTGATCCTTTTCGCGGTCCTGGGCGGGCGCAAGCTGATGGCGGCGCGCGACAGCGTCGAGCCGGTCACCGTGCCGCATGTCGAGATCGCCCGCCCCGCCACCGGTCCGCAGATCTTTGGCGACAGCGAGGCCGAGGCGCTGAGCCGGCGCATCGGCGCGGAAGGCGGCGGCACGTCGAACCGGCTGGTCGCCGAAGCCGAGGAAGGCAACCAGCCCGACGGCACCCCCTATCAGATCGCCACGCTGGCCGGGCTGGTGGCGCTGGCGGTGCTGGTCCTGGCCTTCAACCTCGACATCGGCTTCGTCGCGCTGACCATCGGCCTTGCGCTGGCGCTCTGGGCGCCGACGATGCAGAAACGCGCCATGGCCCAGGTCGCCTGGCCGGAAATCATGCTGATCACCGGGGTTTCGACCTATGTCGCGGTGCTGGAACACATGGGCACCATCGACTATGTCGGCGAAAGCGTGGCGAACATGGCCTCGCCCATGCTGGCGGCCCTGATGCTGTTCTTCATCGGCGCGGTGGTCTCGGCCTTCGCCTCGTCCACGGCGGTGCTCGGCTCGCTGATCCCGCTGGCCGTGCCGTTCCTGCAGGCGGGCACCGGCGTCGGCGCCGTCGGCTTCATCGCCGGCATGGCGGTCGCCTCGACCATCGTCGACGTCAGCCCGTTCTCGACCAATGGCGCGCTGGTGCTGGCCAATGCGCGCGGCGTCGACCGGCAGGCGTTCTTCCGCCAGCTGCTGGGCTATGGCGCCCTTGTCACCGTGCTTGCGCCGGTGGTGCTTTGGATGATCTTTGTCCTGCTGCCGGGCTGATCCCGGCGGCCCTGTCGAACGGAGGCCCGTGACATGACACCCTCGACCCGCCGCGCTGCACCGCGCCCCGCCTTTCTTTCCGAGCTGTTCGAGTCGCTGACCGACCGCACCCGGCGGCTGCTGGGCCGGCGCGACGGCGGGGCGGTGCCGGAAGCGCCCGAGCTTTCCGAACTGGCCGAGGCGCTGTTGTCGCGGCGCGGCGAGGCTTCGGGCGTGGCGCTGGCGCAGGGGCTGCTCGACGCCTTCCAGCGCGCCGATCCGGCCGAGCGGCTGGCCTTCCTGGTCACCCTGGCCGAGCGCTTCGGCCCCGATGCCGAGGCCGTGACCCGGGCGCTCGACACCCTGCAGCGCGACCCCGCTGCCGTCGAGGCGCTGCATATCGCCAGCGAGCCCCGGCGGCAGGAGCTGCTGCGGCGGCTGAACCTCGCCCCCGGCGGCACGGCGGCGCTGGTGCGGATGCGCGAGGAATTGCTGCGCCATCTCAAGGATACGCCCGCCCTGCGCCGGGTTGATGCGGATTTCGCGCATCTCTTCGCCAGCTGGTTCAACCGCGGCTTCCTGGGCCTGCGCCACATCGACTGGGACACGCCGGCGAGCATCCTGGAAAAGATCATCCGCTACGAGGCGGTGCATGCGATCCGGAACTGGGACGACCTGAGGAACCGCCTGCAGCCGACCGACCGGCGCTGCTACGGCTTCTTCCACCCGCAACTGGTCGACGAGCCGCTGATCTTCGTCGAGGTGGCGCTGACGCGCGAGATCCCCGGCCATGTCGCGGGGCTGCTGGACCTGGACCGCAAGCCCATCGCCGCAGAGCGCGCGGATACGGCGGTGTTCTATTCCATCTCGAACACCCAGCGCGGGCTGGCGGGGGTCAGCTTCGGCAATTTCCTGATCAAGCAGGTGGTCGAGGAGCTGAAGGCCGAGCTGCCCGGCATCCGGACCTTCGTCACCCTGTCGCCCGTGCCGGGCTTTGCCGGCTGGCTGGCGGAACAGCGCGCCGACGCGAATTCCGAACTGATCGACGCCGACCAGCGGCTGGCTTTCGCGGTGCTGGACCGGCCCGACTGGCACCTGGACCCGGCAGTGGCCGAGGCGCTGCGCGCGCCGCTGCTGGCCGCCGCCGCCAGCTATTTCCTGGCCGCCCGCGATACCCGCGGCCGGGTGATCGACCCGGTCGCCCGCTTCCACCTCGGCAATGGCGCCCGGCTGGAGCGGCTGAACCACCTGGGCGACGTCTCGGCCAACGGGCTGCGGCAATCGCACGGGCTGATGGTGAACTATCTCTATGACCTCGAGCGCATCGAGGCCAATCACGAGGGCTATGCCGAGCGCGGCGATGTCGCCGCCTCGGCCGCGGTCGGCCGCGCCCTTGCCCAACCGAACGCCTGAAAGGACCGGCGCATGAGCGAGAACCTTTTCGACATCCTGGAGCGCGGCATCGCCGACCCCGAGGCCACCGCGATCGAAACCCCGGCAGGCGAGCGCATCCGCTACGCCGACCTGGTCGCCCGCACCGGTCGGATGGCCAATGCGCTGGTATCGCTGGGTGTGGCGCCTGGCGACCGCGTCGCCGCGCAGGTGGAGAAATCGGTCGAGGCGATCGTGCTCTACCTCGCCACCGTGCGCGCGGGCGGCGTGTTCCTGCCGCTGAACACCGGCTACACCCCGGCCGAGATCGACTATTTCGTCGGCGATGCGCGCCCGCGCGTCTTCGCCTGCGATCCGGCGCGCGCCGATGCGCTGGCCCCCATCGCCGAAGCGGCGGGCGCCCGGCTGATGACGCTGGACGGCGACGGGCGGGGCTCGCTTGCCGATGCGGCGGATGCCGCCGCGCCGGCATTCGCCACCGTGCCGCGCCAGGCGGACGACCTTGCGGCGCTGCTCTATACCTCGGGGACGACGGGGCGGTCGAAGGGGGCGATGCTGACGCATGGCAACCTGGTCTCGAATACCTTGGCGCTGCGCGAGGCCTGGCACTATTCGGCCGAGGACGTGCTGATCCACGCGCTGCCGATCTTTCACACGCATGGGCTGTTCGTCGCGACCAATGTGACGCTGTTCTCGGGCGCCTCGATGATCTTCCTGCCCCGCTTCGACGTGGACCGTATCTTCGAGGCGATGACCCGCGCCACCGTGCTGATGGGCGTGCCGACCTTTTACGTGCGGCTGCTGCAGGACGACAGGCTGACGGCCGAGAATACCAAGGGGATGCGGCTGTTCATCTCGGGCTCGGCGCCGCTTCTGGCCGAGACGCATCGCGAATGGCAGGCCCGGACCGGCCACGCGATCCTGGAACGCTATGGCATGACGGAAACCAACATGAATGCCTCGAATCCCTATGATGGCGAGCGCATCGCCGGCACCGTCGGACTGCCGCTGCCGGGGGTCGAGATCATCGTCACCGACCCCGAGACCGGCACCGAGCTACCGCGGGACGAGATCGGCATGATCGAAGTGCGCGGCCCAAATGTGTTTTCGGGCTACTGGCAGATGCCGGAAAAGACCGCGGCGGAACTGCGCGCAAACGGCTTCTTCATCACCGGCGACCTGGGCAAGATCGACCAGCGCGGCTATGTCCACATCGTTGGGCGCGGCAAGGATCTGATCATCACCGGCGGCTACAACGTCTATCCGAAGGAGATCGAGGCCGAGCTCGACGCCCTGCCAGGCGTGACCGAAAGCGCGGTGATCGGCCTGCCGCACCGCGATTTCGGCGAGGGCGTCACCGCAGTTCTGGTCGGCCCGGCGCCGCCCTCGGAGCCCGAGATATTGGCGGCGCTGGAAGGCCGGCTCGCGCGCTTCAAGCTGCCGAAGCGCGTTGTCGTCGTTGACGAACTGCCGCGCAACACCATGGGCAAGGTCCAGAAGAACCTGCTGCGCGAGAGGTTCAAGGATCTTTACGAATAAGGGGCGATTCCGCCGAGGCGACGACAGGCTTTGACGCTGCTTTCGGGCGGCGTCATTCCTGCCCTATCTCCTGCGCTCCTCTGCCGCCCCCTTCTGCCTTTCTGTCCCTGCAATCCCCGATTGCCTTGCAGCTTCGAAGTAAGCGATCCGCTGCAGATCCCGAATATCCCTTGGGCTCCAGATGCCTTGGATCACCCCCTTAGCAATGTAAGGGCATTTGCATGGCTCGATGCGGTGGAGGAGGCCTGGATCTGGTTGCGCAAAAGATACCTTCGAACAAGCGAATCCACAGAGGTGGACGACTCGAACTGAGCTGCTGAGTCGGATCCTGTGAACTGCTCCGTCTTCGACTTGATCTCGGAAAGCTGTCGATCGATGGGAAGCGCGGAGAAACTGCTGCCAAGACCGTAGGCGACTTCAAATATCTGGCGCAAAGACTTGGAGCCGAGAATCTGGTACCATTTCGCATTATCGCTGGT